>Ga0207716_100032_pt1 | contig 252916 bp, 224 predicted proteins | sample TtaePargueraPR_FD_187739 | JGI IMG/M metagenome (GOLD analysis project Ga0207716, IMG submission 187739) | Aerobic enrichment media microbial communities from Bioluminiscent Bay, La Parguera, Puerto Rico - Tt and P2 (5) (SPAdes) | ecosystem: Environmental > Aquatic > Marine > Unclassified ... | reverse complement strand
TGAGCGCGGCACCAGTACCCGATCGTCAACGTGGAAGGGCAACCCCATGAACCAGGCTTCACCCAGCAGATAGGCCAGCGGCACCCGCTCGTTTATCCGCCGGTTCATTCGCTCGATAATCAGCTCGCGCTCTTCCCGCACCAGCCGGGCATCCAGAAACACGGCATTGTTTTCCAGTGGCAGGTTCAGGCTCCGCATCACCAGCTGTACCGCTTCATCCCAGACATTATCGGTGCCGTGACCGAAATACAGTGGCGACGCAGCAAACTTTGAGGAGACGTATCTCAGGTAATCGCGGACGGTATGCAGATCATCGATAACGCTGGTCACAGGCAGGTATCCTTGTTGCTCATGTGTGCTGGACATGTGTGCTGGAATAGTGTGCTGAATGTATCGGTCCGAAAGCGCCGATTATACGCGCTTTCAGCTGCCACCTGCAGCCCCTCGTTGACGGTAGACGGTAGATCGTTAACGGTTCACACCGACAGCGGTCCGGAACTGCTGTGGTCCGTCTCGAAGCGGTCCAGGGCTGCGGCCATCCGTTCCCGACCCAGCTGAATCAGTTCGGGGGCCTTGTGATAGTCATAACTGCGGCAGGCATTCTTGGGAATGTTGACCAGCAGGTCCGGCGGGTAGCCAGCAATCTTGTACTGGACCAGGGCACTCTGCATGGTTTCGATCGTCAGGTTCATAACGTCGAACTTGCCTATCCCCAGCTTGTCCCAGTCAATGGTGTTGGCGTCATCGTGGTTCTTCCTGACCACAGCCTTGCTGATTTTCTGTTCAGGGTGTTCCCCGCCGGGAACTACCGGGTGGCCATTCTCGCGCTTGCCACCCAGCGTCTTGAGAGTGTCCCAGTCAAACCAGCGCGACGCCTTGTCCCGAACCTTGTCGACCCACTCTTCCATATCCGAGTCCGGGTGTCCGGCAAATGCAGCATCCGGAATACGCTGGCTGCGATCGTCCTCACCGCTGAGATTGACCGCAACCACCAGGTCGGCATGGGACGAAATGGTGGGGATGATCGGCAGCGGATTCAACAGGGCACCGTCCACCAGCACGCGGCCATTCAGGACCAGGGGCGTGACCACACTGGGAATGGCGACGGAGGCGCGGATTGCCTGGTCAAGGGGGCCTTCCTGGAACCAGACCTCCTTGTGCGCCAGCAGGTCTGTCGCTACTGCAGTATAGGCAATCGGGAGATCCTCGATGCGGGTGTCCCCCAGCATTTCCCGGACCACCGAGAAAATCTTTTCGCCCCGGATTGCGCCAATGGAGCTGAAAGTGACGTCCAGGAGTTTCAGCACGTCAAACTGGCCGAGCCCCGTGACCCAGTCTTTGTAGTCATTCAACCTGCCGGCGGCGTACACGCCACCGATAAGCGCGCCCATGGAGCACCCGGAAATGGCAATGATGTTGTAGCCACGCTCCTTCAGCACCTCAATGGCACCGATGTGGGCATAGCCCCGCGCCCCGCCACTGCCAAGGGTCAGGGCAACAGTCTTGCCTTCAGCCGGCGTCTCTGGGGGGTTCATCGGCTACCTCCTGACCACCACGATTTCGACCCGGTTACCCTGGCGACCGGGGTCGGCCAGCTTCACCGCCGGCCCGATGGTAATGATCTCGATCTGTTCCCTGCGGATTCCGGTCTTGCCAAGCACAGCAGCCAGTGACTCGGCAGCTGCCCGGGCGCGATCCATGGCATCAGTCAGGGACTCGTCCCCTTCAAGTACAGAATAGCTTGCCAGCACTACTTTACTACCGTCTTCGGCAGCCCAGTCATTCAACCGGCGCCGGTCATTGGCCGTCCAGTCAAACCGGTAGGTCACCCCGCCGGTCCAGGAGATAACCAGCGGGCCGACAATACGGTGTTGTCCGCCGTCAAGGCCGGGCACCACCGCACCCTCGCCCAGCGCCAGGTGCTCCACCCAGACGTATTCCCGCTGGTTACCGCGGGTCACGGTATACACCAGCGTCAGCCAGGTGCGGCTGTCCTCGCCGATGTAGGCGGCTGCGAGATAGTCCTGGTCGGCGTCCCGGCCATAGAGTGTGGACTGGTTGAACACCTGGTTCGCCCAGACGTTACTGCGACCACAGGCCACACCGGCGCACTGGTAAAGGATGGTGGCATTACGGGACTGCAGCGTGCGCAGGTAAAACTCACGGGCTTCCTTCCGGCCGGAATCGCTGATCACTTCAAACAACTGGCCGGTGCCTTCCACCGGAACCCTGGCGATGACGTTGGAGCGGATCTCGTCATTGATCTCTCGGACCGGGCTCAACAACACCCGGTGCGCCGGTGAGCGGATCTCGACTTCGGTTTGCAGCACCGACAAGGGAAACCTGGGCATCACTTCGGCCCAAACCGGCCCGGCCAGCAACAGTGAGGCCAGCAACAGAGCGGCCAGATTGATCCGTTTATTTCCCATCAGTCAGAAACTTCCTGATTGCAGCAACCACAGGCGAAATATCTCCTTCCAGGTGACAGTGATGAGAGCCGGGCACCTCAACATGGGTGAGCGAAGCTATGGCCCGGATACGCGCATCCCACTGGGGCCGGCGCGATAGCAGGCCGTTCCGGGCTTCGACGAACAGCACCGGCGGAGCCACCCGCGCCAGCGCCGCCAACACCTGCTGCTCATCCATCATCAGCATGGAGGGATGGCGCAGGCGCGCATCGGTACGCCAGGCAAACCCGCCATCCACCGCCTTCATACTCCGGGATATCAGCAGCATCGCCGCCTCATGGGAGAGCGGTATCATTCCCTGGGCACGTACCCGGGCGGCACTTTCATGGTCCGGATAGACGGCCGGATGCCCCGACCCGCTGAGCCGTTTCCTGATACTACGTCGCAGCTGGTCCACCAGTTCTTCCGGCGGTTTGCTGATCGGACCAAGGCTGTCGATCATCGCGACCTTGCGCACTTTCTCCGGAAAGGCCGCGGCAAAAAGAATCGAAACAATGCCGCCAAGTGAGTGTGACACCAGGTCAACTGGCCCGCTGAAGTGGCTGTCCAGCAACTCCGCCAGGTCGGCGACATACTCCATTAATGGATAGCCCTGCCCCGGCGGACGATGGTCGGAATGACCGTGACCGGCAAGGTCCACCGCGTAGACGTCGCCAAGATCAGTCAGTTCCGGCGCGAGGCGGGCGAAGGAGCGGCAGTTATCCAGCCAGCCATGCAGCGCGACGATGGGCGGACGTTCACCCTGCGGCTGGCTGGCTGGCCAGTGTTCTCCCGCGAGGGTCAGGTGCCGCAAGGGCCAGCGGACTTCATGACAGCCCAGCGGATCACGGGCAATCATTACGGCCGGATCATTCATAACTAAACCTTCACGGAACCAGGGTTACATCGTGTGTGTAGGACGATCCGAACTCAGCGCTCCGGCCAGGTAGGATTCGATCTTGGTACGTGCGGTCTCGTCGTCACCGGTGAACTGCACGCCAATGCCGGCCGCGCGATTACCCTGCGCGCCCTTCGGGGTAATCCACACCACTTTGCCCGCTACCGGAATCTTCTCCGGCTCGTCCATCAGGTTTAACAGCAGGAACACTTCATCCCCCAGCTGATACTGCTTCTGGGTCGGGATGAACAGGCCACCCTGCCGGATATAAGGCATGTATGCGGCGTATAACACCGCCTTGTCTTTAATTGTCAGGGTCAGAATGCCACTGCGAGCACCGAATCCAGGCCCCATATCAACACCTTTTCTACGTTCGTTGTTATGAAAATCAGCTAACCGCTTGAAGACTATAGTTTGAAGACCACAGTTTGAAGACTATAGCAGCCGGCAGCCCTGGCGCCCACGCCAACGGACAGGTCACCCGTCCAGCTGCGGGCTTGCTCAGGCCATTACAGCTACCGCGCCGCCGTGCGCCTGACGGGCATCAACGCCTGCCACTGCATGAGCAGGCGCTCGGCCTCCAGCTCAGGGTTCACATTATATACCCCGGCGGCCCTGGCTTCGTGAATCGCGTCCAATAACTGGTGCGCTTTCCAGGGCGGATTGTTCTGCGCCAGGTAACGCAGCATATCCTCAGCCTCGGCATCCCGACCGGCACCACCGGCCGCCAGCCGGGCCAGGTCCGCCGCCCAGCCCTCCAGCAGCCACAGAGTTTCTTCCAGGCCAATGGTCTTGAACGGTCTGGCCGCCTCGCCCAAGGTGATTTCCGACTTCATGAAACGGCGAAAGCTATCCAGGGCATCCCGGCGTTGCTGGAGAAAGTCCCCGGTAACATATTCCAGTGCCAGTCGCGGGGCACCTCCGGCCAGTTCAAGGGCCGTTATACAACTGGCCGCATCCGGCCTGTCTTCTTCAGCCAGCAGCGCGATCTGTTCTGCCAGCCAGCGTGCCGCGGCCTCGTGATCCGGGGTTCGCAATACCATGCCCTGGCAGCGGGAACGCAGGGTGGGCAGGATCGGCCGACCCGCTTCCTGCAACAGAATCAGCACCACGTCGGCAGAGGGTTCTTCCAGGGTTTTCAGCAAGGCGTTGGCAGCGTTGATGTTGAGCTGGTCCGCCCGGTCAACCACGATCACCTTGCGATGGGCCACCTGAGGGGACCCCACGGCAAAGGCAGACAGCGCCCGCACCTGGTCCACCCGGATCATGCGGGATTTCTCCGGAGCATAGAAGCGGATGTCCGGATGGGTTCCGGCCAGGGTCAGCGCACACTGCTTGCACTCCCCACACGGCTCTTCCGGCACCGGGGCGGCTAGCACCCGGTCGCAGACCAGCAGCGCGGCAACCGCTTCGGCAAAGTCCCGCTTACCAACCCCCTGCTCGCCTGTTACCAGCAGCGCGTGAGGCAGCCGGTTGTCATTGAGGCGATCGCGGATGGCCTGCCAGGGCTCATGAAGCCATGCCATGTTACGCACGGTTGTCTGCACCTGTTACCTCGGTCTGGGTGGGTTGGCGGTTCAGTTGCCTGCGCAGGGTCACCAGCAAGCGTTTCATTCTTGTCAGGTCGCCGGCGGCTTCCGGGCCTGCAGGCGGACCATAGTAATGATTGTTGACCAGTCGGGCAAAGGCTTGTGCCGAGGACGCCACATCCGGCCGTGCCCGTTCCAGCCGCAGTGCCAGCTGATCCGGCGTCTCCCCCTGACGCACCGGCACACCGGCGCGCTCACAAAGTCGATGCCAGCGGCCCACCGCCGCCATCCAGGGGTCCCGGCCTACAGGGCCACGGTGCTGCCACGCTGCCAACAGGCCCGCCACCAACAACGCCACACCGATCAGCCCGGCGGTCAGGTATCCGAGTTCACGCAACCCGAAACCACCCGGCAGGCGGGACATCAGGTCCATCTGGGACTGCCCCTGATATCCGACCACCCAGCGTTGCCACTGATAGTTAAGCCGGTCCACCTGCAGGCTGGCCCACTGGACCAGGGCCATATCCCCGTACTTCTGGGGCGACGCCCAGTTGTTCTCGAGGAATGAGCCCTCCCCGGCCACCGCCTCCCTCAGGCCGCTTTCGATGCGGCTGGGCGCGATGGCCGCCGTGGGATCAAACCGCACCCAGCCCCGATCGGGCAGCCAGGCCTCTACCCAGGCATGGGCATCGTACTGGCGAACAATCAGATAATCGCCACCGGCACCGGTTTCGCCCCCCTGATATCCCACCACAACCCGGGCTGGAATACCGGCTGCCCGCAGGACGAACGTCATGGCACCGGCATAGTGGGCACAGAAGCCACGCCGGGAATCAAACAGCAGATCATCAATGCCGTTGTCGGGCATGGCCGGTGGCCGAAGGGTGTAATAGTACTCCTGCTCCCGGAAGCGCCGCAGCAACCCGCTGATGAGCACTTCCGCTGAGGGCGCCGCGGCCGCCAGTTCGTCCGCCAATGCCCGCGCCCTCGGGTTGCCGGATGACGGCAACTGGAGGTACCGATACCGGTCGGCGCGACCCAGCGGCCCGGGGGCCGGATTCTGAGTCCGCTGGCCACCCGCTCCGGACTCGAAAGCGAGCCGGTAGCGAACCGCGCTGTCCGCCGGGCGGCGGAAGCGGAACAGCTGATCCTCATTCAGAAACACGTTATCCGATACCGCCACCGAATCATCCAGCGCGAAGGCCCAGCGCTGGTCGGTGGGCTCCAGCAGGACGTCGTATTCATCGTTCGCGAGGGTGCCAATACCACCGTCATTGGCGACCCGACCTGGCCGGCGGAAGGGTTCCGGCTGGCGCTGACTCCAGGTTTCGCCATCAAAACTGTCCAGAATCAGCCCCCGCCAGTAGCGCAGCCGCGGCGGTGGTATCTCGCCGCCAAAACTTGCCCGGAACGCCCGTTCACTGCTCTGGGCGAGACTGGAGATATCACCCGGCGTCATGGCATCGCTGATCCCGGTGCGCGCTTCGCCCGACACCAGCGGGACACTCCACAACGGTGCCATTCGCGGAAAGAAGACAAACAGCAGCACCACCACCGGCAGGGTTTTCAGCAACATCATTCCCAGCCGCTTCCAGCCGGCCCGAATCGCCCCCGGGGCACTCGGCGCATTGGCAATCTGCAGGCCAATCAGCAGAAACACCACCCCGGCCAGGTTCAACAGGGTCCAGAAAATTCCCTGCCGGAACAGAAAGTTCACCGTTGCCAGGTAGGTAAGTATGAAGAACAGCACGTAGAAATCACGGTTGGAACGGGTCTCCAGCCATTTCAGCCCCACCGCAAGCACAAAGAAAGAAGCGGCGGTATCCACCGAGAACCGGCCCTGCACAGTAGCCACATAGACCGCCACCAGCGTCAGCATCAGCCCGCTCCGCAGCCAGCGCCCCGGCAACCTCAGCCGCCCGGTCTGTGCCAGCCAGCGCCAGCCGGCCAGGACAACGCAGGCCACCAGCAACCAGACAGGGAGACGATCCCACTGGGGTGCCAGCAGAACCGCGAAGCTGGCGATCAGCCAGGCCAGTGCCCGACCAGGGACCTGAATCAGCGAGCTGTCCGCGCCGGTGAGCGCGCCCCGTGTCGCCCTCTTCATACCGCGCAGTCCATACCGCACACCCCAAACACCGCAACGCCTACCGGGTCTCTCATACCGATTCTCCCGGTTGTGCTACGGCAGCCGCCGGCTCTCCGGTGCGACTGCCATATGCGGCAACAGTATCCTCCCGGGGCCGCTCAAGGCCGCAGGTGGCCAGTGCCCGCAGGCAGCGCTGGACGTGAAGCTGGCCATTATCCGGCTCAATTGTCTGGCCCGGGAGGCGGAGTCCGAACGCCGCATTGCCGTTTGCCCGAGCGATAACCAGCGAGGTCAGGTAACTGAGCCGCAGCTCCCGGTCAACGCCGCTAAAGGCGTCGTAATCCAGCCAGTGCGGACTGCCCTGCTCACCTTCCCAGTCGGCAATAACCATATCGCCGGTGCGGGCAAAACGCTTCCAGAGCACTCGCTGGGACATTTCGCCCTGCCGCCAGGGCCGCAGATCGGCGTGGTCCTGGCCCTCTGTCTCACGGGTTTCATCCACCTCACCATCATCCACCACGGAACTGCCCACTTCCGGCGCGGCGATTGGCCGGGGGTACACCAGCCCGGCGGAGGCAGGTCGCAGCCAGGACCAGGCCACCAGCAAGCCAAACGGAAAACGGGTTTCCACCCGGATTCGCGTCGGCACCAGATACCCACGGGCGCGGGAAGGCACCAGCACCTGCGTGTCCAGCGGCTTACCCGCCAGCACATGCTGCTGGTCTACCCGGGTCTGATCGTGGCTCAGAGTGATCGCCAGTGCGTCGTGATTCGGCGCCGATGCCCGGAAGACGAACGGGATGGCGTCCCCGGCGAACCCTTCCCCGGCTTTGACAAGCGTGATCTGCAGGCCGGACAGGTTGCGGTGGGTCTGGTGCATCGCCGCCACGAACACCGTCCCCAACAGAAAGGTAAGCAGGTAGATCAGGCTGTTCTGATAGTTGATTCCGGTCAGCAGCATGACCAACAGCAGCAAACCGAACACGACACCGGCAGCGGACGGCAGAATGAAGATGTTCTTCTGCCCGAATACACGGGTATCGTCGCGGGGAACCCGCCGATCGACCCAGTTCTGCCAATAGGCGTTTACTGCTTTCAACATAAGCTGCCTTATCATCCTGAACGGAAATGCCTGCCACGGTATCAGACAATACCGGACATCCACGGATATCGATCACAAACCCGGCACCACGCGCTTGAAAACCCCTGGCCTGAGGCGAATACTTTAACAAATACGGGACGCTCTGACTGACGTTTGTTCAGAAGTGCCTCTGACACCGGACGCAGACAAAGAGGCCGGACCATGAGCCTGACCATCAAGCACCAAACCGCACTGGGGATCCTTCTGGCCGGCGCCGCGGGCACGCCCGCACTGGCCGGGGTGCAATCCCTGTCCCAGGAAGAAATGGTAGACACCTACATCAAGGATTCTGCGGTGATCATCGTACCGCGGGAAAAACGCAAGTCAGAGGCCGACCGGCGACGGATCATCCGCGCGCTGACCATTTCTCCCGGCGAACCGGTCATCAGCGAAGCCGAAGAGGAAGCGGACCGGGATGCCCTGCAACGCTATCTCGAGGAGAGTAATGAAGATGCCCTGGCCGCTGCGGAAGAAGAGTTTGTCCGCAAGGCCCTGCTGTTGCCGACGGATCAGCTGAGCCAGGTAGCGCCCCCCGTCGACTTTACCCCGCTGATTCCGCCGATCATTTTCGGCCAGCAGGCCGAAATTCCCGAGGAACCCTTCACCCAGACCTTCCTCAACGACCAGCTCGGCCTCGCCTTCGATGGCCAGAATCTGACCTTTTCAATCGGCAACCCGCCCGGCATTGACCAGATCAGACTGCCACAAGGCATCAACGAGGGACCGATCCAGCTGACACCGCGGCCCGGCGGCGGGTTCGACCTGTCAATTGCGGTGCCCGAGCAGTAACAGCCCGAGCCTTCCTGTCGATTGCGATGCCGGAGCAACAGTCTCCGGCATTTTTCTGGTCAGTTGTCGGTCATCGTTACGGACTTTTTGCTGGTTATCCGCTGTAAAAAAAAACGCCCCGCAATTGCGGGGCGTTTCTTCAAGCGGGGTTCAGGTCAGATTAGTGACCGTATACCGCCAGCTTGGTGTTGGTGATTGCCAGGTTGTCGATGGCAATGGAACCAATGGAGGTACCGCCGATCTCGACCGCACCGATGGCCATATCCAGGTAGACGTTGTTAACGTCAACGCGGAGTACATCAACGGCGGGGGACGCACCCAGGCCTGGGCCCTTGTAGACATCCAGGTTAACTGCAGCAAACAGACCTGCCGGTGTAAAATTACCACCAGCTGCTTCCTCAAAGAAGTTCACACCCATGACCTTCATGTCGCGGATGCCGATGCCCATGAACTCAACATCGAAATCCATGTCGACAACGTTGAACGCGGTGGCGATATTCAGGTGGTCAGTTGCGGTGTCCACGGTGATATCCAGCTGCGCCAGGTTACCGTAACCACTCAGGTTGGAGATCAGAGTGGTGCTGTCGGTGCCGGTGGAGCCGGCCAGCAGCTCCATGGAGCCCACGGTCATACCCCAGTCAATGGGAAGCCCATCAAGGGTGCCCACGTGGATGCTGGCGTCGCCGTCATCCAGTACGTCGATGTCAATCTTCAGCTGGTCCAGCAGAGTGTTGTAACCCGCAGCCGCACCACCAGCAGTCACACCGGCACCACCAAGTACGATGTTGTTCACCGCGAAGGAGCCTTCGTCGGTGTACTTGAACTGACCGATGCTTACCTGGGTTTCCAGCTCGATGGTGACACCGGCCTGACCGGTGACGTTGCCCATGGCGCTGTCATTCATGGCTTGCAGTTCCGCGTGAGCGGCGAACGGTGCGGCAGCAACGGCGGCTACCAGAGCGATTTTCTTCAGGCCTTTCATTCTTATCTCCTTATAAACCCGTTTTGTTGTTATCCGGGCCTTATTGGTTTTGTGTGTGGGGCGTCTTACCCCACGAATCCATTTAAGATTGTTTTACAGTCTGGTTCCGTGACTCCATTCACAGTTATTTACCGGCCGGTTACGAGCTGAAACAAACGTCGAAAAGTTCTCATTTTTAGCCGCCAGATGCGGGTAAATCACCGCGATCGTCGTAAAACATCTGGAACGGCTTGTCCCGGGTCACCGCCTCACCAAAGGCCACGGTGCCGGCCTCGACCTGGTAAGGCACGATTTTGTTGCCGGAGATACCCAGGCGATGTTCGTGCTCGATGACCAGCACACGGGTGTCACTGTCCGCATCCACCTTGCCGGTATAGAGAATCACCGCCGCGTGGATCTTGCCCCGGCGGGCGATGGATTTGAGAGCCGCCCGGTACATCAGGATCTTGACGTTGGCGGGGGCGTCGACCGCCTGACCGTCCAGGTTGAGCTGCTTGATGGTCTTGCCATCCTCGAGCAACATCCAGGCCGCGGGCACGGGCGTCGCCGCTGCACCCAGCCCTGCGGTATATTCATCAACCGCCTGCTCGGTCAGCTTGACCAACTGCTGCTGACCGGCAACCGCAGCAACCGCCAGCTCCTCGCGGGTGAGCTTGCCGTCAGCCAGCGGATCGTAGGGCTGACTGGCGGGCGAGCCGGCTTCCTCGGCCGCCGCGTAGGGCCCAGGCAGTGCAAGGAGGGCAAGCAGGGCAAGGGTCAGACTACGGGTAAGGGATCTTGTTATTGGCATGGTCGTTCCTGCTGATTCTGGAGAGATTTCCTCAGTTCGGCCGGCGCAGTCCGGTGAGAACTCCGGTAAAATACCGTGCTATCACGCCAGGATAACCGGGCCAGCCCATTGGCCTTTCATTAGATCAGCGGGTATCTCCCGGCAGCAACGCCCGTTTTGTGCCCTGATTATCATTCTTTCAAATTGACCGAGGATGTTTTGAGCCTGTCCACTGTGCCACCGCTATCCGAACTCGATCACCCCCGGTTCCTCCGCCTGCTGGAGTGGAGCAGCCGCGAACCGGATTTTGCGTTTCTTGGCAGCCTGGGAGCCGGAATGGAGCGTGGGCGCTACACGGTGTTTTCTGCCCTGGCCACAGCAAGCCATGACATTCCCGCCGGCGACGACGGCTCATCCACCGGCCGCGCCCATCGCCTGGAACCGGATATGGCCGCCACCATGGCGCCCTATGCCGACAGTTCCTGGCCAGAGCACCTGCCGTTTCCGGGAGGCTGGGTGGGCGTTATCAGCTATGAATACGGTTACCTGACCGAAAAACGGCTGGCGCCGCTGGCCCCGGCGATGCCCTACCCGCTGTTCAGCGCCCGCCTCTACCTGTGGTGCGCTTGGCAAGACCGCAAAGAAGGCAGCTTCCACCTCTGGATCCACCCCGGCTGCCCGGCAGACCAGCGAGCGCAGATCGAGCACTGGCTGGGTAACCCGCCGGTCAGCAACGACCGCCACTGGCAGCTCACCGACCCGTTCCAGCCCCGCCAGCCCCACGAAGCGTTTCTCGCCAGCGTGCGGAATATCCGGGACTATATCGAGGCGGGGGACTGCTACCAGGCCAACCTGTCACAGGAATTTGAAGGCCGCTACCAAGGTGAGCCGTGGCGCGCCTTCACCGAGCTCACCGCAGCCAACCCTACCCCCTACGCGGCGTTCCTGCGCACGGGCGAGTGGAGTGTGCTGTCGGTTTCCCCCGAGCGCTTTCTGGAGATTCGCGAGGGGGTTGTCCGCACCAGCCCCATCAAGGGCACCCGCCCCCGCGGCGCGACGCCGGAGGCGGACCAGCAGCTCGCCGCCGAGCTGTGCAATTCCGAGAAGGACCGGGCAGAAAACCTGATGATCGTGGACCTGCTGCGGAACGACCTGAGCCACTATGCCAGGCCCGGCAGCGTGGTGGTCGAGGAATTGTTTGCCCTGGAGTCTTACCGCAATGTCCATCATCTGGTAAGCCATATCCGGGCCGAGCTGAACGACGGCATATCCCCGATGGCGGCATTGCTGAGCGCCTTTCCGGGAGGCTCCATTACCGGAGCGCCGAAAGTCCGCGCCATGGAGATTATCCGGGAACTGGAACCACACTGGCGCGGCCCCTATTGCGGGTCGGTGTTTTACTGGGGGCTGGACGGACGGCTGGACAGCAGCATTGCGATCCGCACCCTGCTCTGCAACAGCCGTGACCGGTCGATAAGGTGCTGGGGGGGCGGTGGAATCGTCGCCGATTCCGATCCAGAGGGGGAGTACCAGGAAACGCTGACCAAGGTCAGGCCGTTGATGGCTTTCCTGGAAAGCCTGCGGTAGCTGGCTTGAAGGACAGACCAGAGGCCAGTCCCTTTGACTCCTAATCGGGGACAGACCGGAGGTCTGTCCCCTTTTGACGCTGCTCGATCCCGAACCCGGCGGGGTCGAGGTCAGTTGCTGTGAACAGCGCTCGCCTTGAGGAATTCCTGCTTGAGCTCCTCGAAGGTATGCACGGATGGGAACTGCGGGAATTCGTCGATGACATTCTGGGGCGCATGGAACAGGATGCCCGCTTCCGCCTGGGACAGCATGGTGGTGTCGTTGTAGGAATCGCCGGTGGCAATGACCCGGTAGTTCAACAACTGGAAGGCACGCACAGACTGGCGCTTGGGGTCACGCTGGCGCAGCAGGTAGTTGGTGATGCGGCCCTGCTCGTTCACTTCCAGCTTGTGGCACAACAACGTGGGGTAGCCCAGCTTGGCCATCAGCGGCATGGCAAACTCGTAAAAGGTATCGGACAGGATCACCACCTGGAAGCGCTCGCGCAGCCAGTTCACAAAATCCTGGGCGCCCGGCAACGGGTCGAGAGTGCCGATGACTTCCTGGATTTCCGGCAGCCCGTAACCATGCTCGTCGAGCAGGCGCAGACGCTGACGCATCAGCACATCATAGTCGGGAATGTCGCGGGTGGTTGCCTTGAGCTCCTCAATACCCGTTTTTTCCGCAAATGCGATCCAGATTTCCGGGATCAGTACTCCTTCAAGGTCAAGGCACGCGAGTTCCACAATTGTCTCCTGAATGCGATGGCGGGCAACCGGTGGTCCGGCCGGCCCTTGATTGGGGTTTCCGGCGCGTATGATAGAAAAATCCACCGCCGAATGCACCGGGGATCTGCCCTGCTATAACGATATGAACGCTGATTCCTTCTGCGCCGGCCCGGTCAATGGTAGATTTATCACACATTTACAGCAGGCCAGAGCGCACTATGACGGACATTACCCAACTGCAGCAGGAACTGGAAGGCCAGAGCCCCCGCGCCATTCTCAAGGCGGCGCTGGCCCACTACGACAATCTCGCGATTTCGTTCAGCGGTGCCGAAGACGTCGCCCTGATTGAACTGGCCCACAAGCTGACGGACCGCCTGCAGGTCTTCACCCTTGATACTGGCCGTCTGCACCCCGAAACCTACGAGTTTATCGACCGGGTCCGTGACCACTACAACCTCGACATCGAGGTGCTGTTCCCGGATGCCGCCGAAGTAGAAGCGCTGGTTCGTAAAAAGGGCCTGTTCAGCTTCTATCGGGATGGTCACTCCGAGTGTTGCGGTATCCGCAAGGTCAATCCGTTGCGACGCAAGCTTGCCACCCTGGATGCCTGGGTTACCGGCCAGCGCCGGGACCAGAGCCCCGGAACCCGCAACCACGTTCCGGTCGTGCAGCTCGACGAGGCGTTTTCCACCGACGGCCACCCACTGATCAAGTTCAACCCGCTGGCGAACTGGAGCTCCAGGGAAGTCTGGGATTACCTGCGGGTGTCCGAGGCCCCCTACAACAAGCTTCATGAACAAGGGTTTATCAGCATTGGTTGCCAACCCTGCACCCGCCCCGTGCTGCCCGGCCAGCACGAACGGGAGGGCCGCTGGTGGTGGGAAGAAGCCACCAGGAAGGAATGCGGCCTGCACGCCGACAACCTGATCACCCGCCAGTAAGCAAAAAGCCCCGGGATCCGCTGGATCACCGGGGCTTCAGTGGGCACACCGCCGTCAGTAGGTTGGCAGCTCAATGTCCTTGAACAGGTTTTCGATCTCGGACCGGCTGCCCTGATGGGCGACTGCCTCGTCTACCCGCTCTTTGGTCAGGTGGGGCGCAAAGCGCTGGATAAAATCATACATATAGCCACGCAGGAAAGTACCTTTGCGGAAGCCGATCCGCGTCACACTGGAGCGGAACAGCTTGCTGGCATCCAGCGCAACCAGGTCGGAATCGGTTTTCTCATCAAACGCCATACTGGCGACAATGCCGACACCCAGTCCCAACCGCACGTAGGTCTTGATCACGTCGGCGTCTGCCGCAGTGAACACCACCTTCGGCGTGAGGCCCTGGGACTGGAACGCCTCGTCCAGTTTCGAGCGACCGGTAAACCCGAATACATAAGTCACCAGCGGATAGCGGGCAACCTCCGGTAACGTCAGTTCACTGAGCGCCGCCAGTGGATGGTCCTTGGGTACGATGATGCAGCGGTTCCAGCGATAGCAAGGCATCATGATCAGGTCGTTGAAGAGCTCCATGGCCTCGGTGGCAATCGCGAAGTCCACCGCACCATTGGCGGCCATCTCCGAAATCTGCATCGGCGTGCCCTGGTGCATGTGCAGCGACACATCCGGATAGGACTCGATAAAGCCGCTGATAATGGGCGGCAACGCATAGCGGGCCTGGGTATGAGTGGTCGCAATACTGAGATCACCCTTGCGCTGGTTGCTGAACTCCTGGGCGATTTTCTTGATGCCCTCCACCCGCCGCAGGATCTCGCCTGCCTCACGAATGATGGTTTCGCCGCCAGGGGTAATCCGGGTCAGATGCTTGCCGCTGCGGGCGAAAACTTCCAGGCCCAGTTCATCCTCCAGCAGGCGGATCTGCTTGGAAATACCGGGCTGGGAGGTAAACAGGCTCTGGGCAGTCGCGGATACGTTCAGGTCGTGGTGCGCCACTTCCCAGATATAGCGCAGTTGTTGTAGTTTCATTTACCCCGTCGCTCCCCTGTTGAAATCGGCAGGTAGCCTGCCAGACGTTGCATTGCGCTCGCCAGCTTCACGCTGAGGGCCAAAGCGCCTCCTTAGAATACGCATAAGGAAACATTTTTTCATTCTTTTTTAATATACAAGATCCCGTGTTAATCAGTTTAGACCAAAACTGAATTTGCGCGTCGCGCTTAAGCACAAAAACGGCCCGCCGCCCTTGACTTGACGGTAACAAAGCACACAATCCGGTAACGTAATCCACGGCTGCTTAAACCAACATGCTGCTCACCACCAAATTCCTCAGGCCTACGGCAGACCCCCGGGCAGTCGCCCGCGAACGGTTGCTGCACCTGCTGGAACCCGGGGATACCCGCCGGCTCAACCTGATTGTGGCGCCCGCCGGCTTTGGCAAAACCACCCTGGCCAGCCAGTGGTGCTCAACCACCACCTGGCCAACGCCCTGGCTGTCGCTGGACGAGCATGACGATGAGCCTCGGCGGTTATGGCAGTATGTCACCGGGGCTTTCAGCCACGGCGGCCTGGCAGGGCTCGAGGACATCCGCAAGCAACTCGCCCGCTGCAGCACTGAAGAGCTCGAAGGTCCGGTTACCGGCCTGATCAACACCCTGGCTGCCGATGGCGGGCAGTGGGGCCTGGTGATTGACGATTACCACCTGATCCGCGACCGCAGGATCCATCAGCAGCTGTGCTATTTCATCGACTACCTGCCCCCCGGCGTCACCGTCACCCTGCTGTCCCGCACCGAGCCGGACCTGCCCATCGCGCGCTGGAAAGTCCGCCAGTGGGTAGCCGAGATCCACCCGTCCCTGCTGGCCTTCTCCGAGGAAGAATGCCGGCGTTTCTTCAGTGACTACATGGCGCAACCGCTGTCTCCGGAACAGGCTCGCAAGGTCTGGGAGAAAACCGAGGGCTGGGTCGCGGCGATGCAGCTGTCAGCCCTGGCCGGGGGCAGCGACAACCGACCCTCCGGCGCGCCGTCCAGCGGGGCAACCCTTGATGGCCGCCGGATCAGCGACTACGTGCTGAGCGAAGTACTCGAACAGCAACCACCCGAGGTCCGCCAGTTCCTGCTGGAAACCGCAGCATGCCCGCGGCTTTGCGCCCGGCTGTGCGATGCGGTACGCGACGCCAACGACAGCCAGCGCCTGCTGGAGCGCCTGCTGCGGGATAATCTGTTTGTGGTTCCCCTGGACACCAACGGCGCATGGTTCCGCTATCACGACCTGTTTCGGGAGGCTCTCCTGCAACGGGCCGTACAGCTGGATGCTGATCGCTTTGCCAGTGGGCGTATCCGCGCCATCGAGTGGTTGCTGACCCATGAAAATGTCCAGGAAGGCATCAGCCAGATTGTCGATCTTGACGATAAGGAGTGGCTGGCCCAGGTCCTGGAGCTGCATGGCAACAACCTGATCCACAGCGGCTTCCACCTCCCCGTGCTGGACTGGCTGACCCGGTTACCCGTTGAGGCCATCCAGCAAAGTCCGCGGCTGATGATGCTGCGGGTGTGGGCGCTGTTCTTTGCCAACCGGGTAGAGCTGATCGCTCCCCTGCTCACCGAACTGGAAGACCTGCTGGATTGCCGGGTGGCAGAATCCCACCCCGACGCCGAAGGCGCGCTTGGCCTGCACAGTGAGATCTCGCTGATCCGCTCTTACCTGGCCCGCACCCGTAGCGACGACAAGAGCGCATCCGACCTGACTCGTCAGGTTCTCCAAGACATTGACCACACCCGCATTCCACTCAAGTCGGTGACCTATTACAGCCTTGGCCTGGACTACTACGGCAAGGGAGAACTGGCGGCAGCGGAAGACGCCCTGCGTTCCGCCGTGCAGTACGGCCAGCTGGAACGCAAACCCAGTACCCTGTTGTCCAGCGGCGGCCTGATGGCCTGGATCCAGTACAACCGGGGCGACATCGACCTGGCGCTGGAAACCAGTACCAGTGTGCGGCAGTGGGTGGACGAACATTTTGGCGACCCCCGGCAGCCGCGCCTGATCTCATGCTGGCAAAACAGCGCGATGACTGAAATCTACCGCGAGCGTAACGAACCCGAGCTGGCAACCGCCTGTCTGGCTCCGCTCCTGGAGCACGTCCGTAACGGTACCGAGCCGGGCCAGCACGTCATCATCCAGCACGTGCGGGGGCACCTCGCGTTCAGCCAGGGCCGCTATGAGGAGGCTCTGGACGCCTTGCGGGATGCCGAATCCGTTGCTCGCCGGCGGCGGGAGCATATTGTCTTCGAGCCACCGGACAGCGGTGCACTGATGGCTCGCTGCTACCTGGCCATGGCCAATCTCGGGCAGGCCAGGCAGTGGCTGGACACCGCCAGCCCGGAGCGCTTCCGCAACCCGCTTAACCGGGAGCAGAGCCAGACCAGCGCGGCGCGGGTACTGGTGGCACTGGGACGCCCGGACGAAGCGATTGAGCGGCTGGCACCCCTGCAGGCGGCTGCCGAGCGAGACCAGCACAACCGCCAGCTGACCGAACTGCTGGTGGTTCACGCCACGGCCAAGCTGGCACTGGGCGAGTCCGCGGATGCCGCCCTGCTGATTGGCCAGGCACTGTCGCGGGCCGCAGAAGCCGGCTTCCTGCGATTGTTCGCCGAGGAACCGGCCGCCGTTCGCGAGCTGATCCTCGGCTTGCCGGAAATCCACGCGCCGCAATCCTGGGTCAACCGCCTGCGGGCCATGTTGGCGGAGCTTGACGAGTCATCCTCCTCATCCTGCATTACCGGTTCCACCAAGCCGATGCGGCCCGAGAAAACGGGATCGGTGGCAAACCCGGACGCCACGGACGGCGAAAAACCGCGCAACAGCGCCTTGCCCGACTCGCTCAGCCAGCGGGAAGTGGAAGTGCTCGGTCTGATCAATGAAGGTCTGGCAAACAAGGAAATCGCTGCCGCCATGGGGGTCGCCGCGACCACCGTCAAGGCCCATATCCGCAATCTATACAGCAAGCTGGCCGTGGGAAGCCGTACCGAAGCCCTGGCCCGTGCACGTCAGTTGGGCCTGCTCTGACCCGGCTTGAAATGTGACCGCCGTCACATTATGGCGAGAGAAAAAATCAGGACTACGCCCTTTGGACGATCCGGCTACGCCCCGCTACGCCCTATCATGGTCTCAACGGTGAAGGAGCCCTTCACCAGGAATTCTGAAACTTCAGGCCTTCAGATTCCTTGTTCCGCGTTGTTTCGACGCCCCGGGATCACACACTGCTGGATCCCCTTTTGACAAGAGCCGCCCCGCCGGGACTGGCTCTTTTTTTTGGCTTTTTTGGGGCCCTTCGACAGGCGCCCTCAGCGCTCGATGAGCCGGCGGAATGGCGGCAGGGCATCCAGCAGCAGCTGGCCATAGCGCCGCGCCACGATCCGACGATCCAGGATGGTAACCCGCCCGGTATCAGACTCGGTACGCAACAGTCGTCCCACGGCCTGGACCAGCCTGACAGAGGCGTCCGGCACGGTAATCTCCATGAACGGATTGCCACCGCGACTGGTAACCCATTCGGCAAGGCTGGCGTCGATAGGATCGTCGGGCACCGCAAACGGCAACCGGGTGATGATCACATGACCCAGGTAATGCCCGGGCAAATCGATACCCTCGGCAAAACTGGCTACACCGAACAGTACGCTCGGCCGGCCGGCGTCCACCCGCTGGCAATGCTGGCGCAGCACTTCGCCCTTGGCCATGTCGTCCTGGGTAATGATGAGATCCGGGTGCTCCGGAGCCAGCGCATCCCGCACGCTCAGCATCTGGCGGCGAGAGGTGAACAGGACGAGCGTGGCCTTGTCCCCTGCCCACAGATCCGGCAGCCGTTTGACCAGGGCATCGCCGAATGCGTCATCCGTCGGCATCGCCGGCATGGCCGGCACCTCAACGGTTGCCATCTCCGCATAGCGGAAGGAACTCGGTACCACCATGTAGCGGGTCGCCTCCGGCAATCCGGCCCGGGAGCGGAGCCGGTCAAACCGGCCCAGTGCAGTCAGGGTGGCACTGGTCAGCACTGCGCCATAGGCCCGCGACCACAACCTCGCATACAGCAGGTTATCTGCCAGCACCGGACTGCTGTAAAAGGTGATGTCCTCGGCATGATCCCAGCGCTGACGCACCGCCCACCGCGCAGGGGGCGGGCTGGTCACCGGTTTGTCCTCCTGGGGCTCCGGGGGCTTCTCACACCAGGCGACCCACAGTCGCAGCTGGTCTTCGGAGCGGCTGTGGAAGGAGCCGATCACCGGGTACCACGCATCGGCAGTTTCACGATCGACATCGTGCTCCTTGCGTTCGTCAAACGCCTTCTGGAGCTCGTCAGCCAGCACGCCCAGCTGGCGCACAAGTGCGGCGGTGGCGGTTTGCGCGGTAAACGCCAGCTCGGCCAGGGTATCCGGCAACTGCCCCTCGGGATACCGCCACTGGGCGGACCGGCGCTCTTCGCTGAACTCCCAGCTGGTGTTCTGTTCGGCCTCACCATAGACCTCGGCAAGCACGATATCGAGCTCACGGGCAGCCGTGCTGATCTTGTCCACCGTCTTGGCGGCCAGGGTACCGGGCGCCAGGAACGGCGGTATCTTGGCCAACGCCTGGGAAAGCTGCTTCAACCACTGCCGGGTGGAATTCACCGGAACCGAGGCGGCAAAGTGGCTTAGCGCCTTGTCCGGAAGGTGGTGGGCCTCGTCAAAAATGAAGATGGCATTCTCCGGCTCAGGCAGGATCGCGCCGCCACCCAGCGCCAGGTCGGCCAGCACCAGGTCGTGGTTGGCAACCACCACGTCGGCGTCGTCCAGCTCCTTACGGGCATCGAAAAACGCACAGCTGTCAAAGTAGCTGCAATGGCGGTTGGTGCACTGGCGGTGGTCCGTGGTGACCTGCCGCCAGGTCTCGTCAGGAATCTGCGACGGCCAGTGATCGCGGTCGCCGTCCCACTCGCGGGAACCATAGCGCCCCAGCATGTCTTCAAAAAACGCCCGGGTACCCGGTTCATCGTCCCTCGGCTCATCGAGCAGAAACAGCGGCATGGTATCGCTGTCACCGACGCCTTCGTCGTGCAGGCGGGCCTCGAGGCGGGACATGCACAGGTAACGGCCGCGGCCCTTCGCCAGGGTCCAGCTGAAGTCCATGCCGGTATGCTTTTTCAGGTCTGGCAGGTCCTTGTGGACAATCTGGTCCTGCAGGGCAACGGTGGCGGTGGAGATCACCAGGGTTTTCCCAAGAGCGCGGGCGATGGGAATGGCCGCAACCAGGTAACCCAACGTCTTACCGGTACCGGTCCCCGCCTCCACGACGCAGGTCGCAGGCGGAGACGTCCGCAAACCATCATCGGCGGTAATGTCGCCCAGGTAGCGGGCAATTTCCGCAATCATCAGGCGCTGGCCGTAACGGGCCTTGACCGACTTCCCCGTCAGCACATCCCGGTAGGCCTGCTGGATTTCCTGTTTAACGTCTTCTGAAAGTGCCATCAGCGCGGGCTCACCCAGTCACGGACCACCCCGACACGGAACCGGCGTCCGTCCTTACTGAGCTCGACGCCGTCTTCGGTGATCCGGTCAACACGGATTCCGGAGAAGCGATCTCCCACTCTCAGGTAGCTGTTATTGATCATCACCCGGCGTGCAGCCGGATCCGAAGCATAAATATGGCTGTTAAAGACCAGGTCTGGAACCGTCCGCTGAAACGACAACGGCAGCTCGACAAGATGGGGAACCCGCTCCGCCGGCGCCTCATTCAGGTCGACAGTCTCCGCTTCCGGTACGGCGATATTGCGGGTCGGCACGATGATGGTCGGTCGTTCCCTGAGCGCCTCGGAGGTTTCCGGCATGTCCTGCATTGCCATCGCGGGTTCAGCCGGTTCGGTTTCGGGCGCCGCTGCAGGCGCACTGCTCGCCTGGGAAACAGCAGGCCCGGGCGCCGCGACGGTCGGCGCAGGGGCCGGGCTACTGGCGGGCACCGCCGCCAGGGTATCGGCGTCACCCCCTGCCATAGCGCGGTCACCGCGCAGTCCGCCAGCGGGCCAGAACAGCACCGCCAGCACCACCGCATTGAGTACGAGGCCAGCAGCCACCCACACCGAGACCGGTGTTTTCTTGCGCCGGGGCGGGTGAATCAGCTGCACCTGCTGACCGAGATCCGGTACCTGGCCCTGCCGCCGTTCGGATTCTGATTTGCGCAATGCGTCCAGGATGTAGGACATGTCAGTTTGCGCCTCCGTTGACCATTCCGGCCTCCACTATTCCGGCGTCCGAAACCTTTCCGGAGGCCCTTGCCACGGACAGTCTCGGGGTGCCCGGATCAAGTTCGTTACTGACCTGGATCAGCGTCATGGCGCCGGCAATGCCGTCAACCACCAGGCCTTTCTGCCCCTGGAACCAGCGGATCTGCTCCGCCAACGGCAGGGATTTAATCTGTGCACTGGCCCCGCTGTCGGCGGTCAGCGTGTCGGCAAGCTCCATCAGGCGGGCACTGAGCCATAGCTGGTCACCGTTCTGCTCGCCGTATACCCCCTCCCCCGTCATGTAGGGCGGCAATTGCCAAAGCACCGTGAACTCGCCAAACCAGAGCTTTTCAATGGCCGCAAAAGGCAGGGAAATTTCGCCCCGGGACGAACGCACCAGAGCATTATCGCCGCCCAGTTGCTCAAGGGTCAGAAAACGGATCTCTCCCTGATCATCCCGCAACTGCAGGACGGCCGGGCGGTCAAGCTGCTCGAGACTGCGCCGGGTTCCCTGCCGCTGCAGGCAACCCAGGCCGGCCTGGGGGGCGAAGTCACAGGGCGCAACCCCGGAACCGGGTTGGTAATCGCGATTCCAGATCGCGTATAACCGGGCAAAAGCCCGCTCGGATCCGGATGCCAGTAGCCAGGGACTCGGCGTTGCCGCGGCCTGCTGCGCCGGATCAGGGCCGGGCGGTGCTGCAGTGTCGGTAGCGCTCTCACCCGCACCCGCCGGCCCGGCATCGTTTGCGCCCCGCACTACGGCACCGGAGGTCAATGCCTCTGCCATAGGCCACTCTAGCCCGGTTTGCCCCGGGCCACGCTCGACCCACCATAAGCCAAGTCCGGAAACTACCACCAGACCAAGCGCCCAGGCCAGAGCAGCCATGCCTCCCGAACGGGGGCGAGTCAGTGGCCGCTGTGCCGCGCTGGTGCCACTGACCTCCCGCGCCGCGGCGCGAATGTGGCGGGCAGTAATCAAGTGTTCGCCCTCGGCGTAGCCCCCCAACAGGGCCCGGTCGCTGATCAGGTTAATCAGCCTCGGGATGCCGCCGCTGACCCGGTAAAGCGCCCGGATGGCCGACTCGGAAAAGATTTCGCCACGCTGGCCGGCAACACTGATGCGGTAGCGGACATAGGCCTGCACCTCGCTGCGATCAAGCGCCTCGAGGTGATAACGGGCAGTCACCCGCTGGTTAAGCTGGCGCAGCTCCGGACGCGCCAGCAACTCCTGGAGCTCGGGCTGGCCAAGCAGGACAATCTGCAACAGCTTTTTCTCGGCCGTTTCCAGATTGGTCAGCAGCCGCAGTTGCTCCAGAACGTCAGCGGACAGATTCTGCGCCTCATCGATCATCAGCACCTTGTGACGACCGGCGGCGTGGGCCTTCAGCAGGTCCTGGTTGATCAGGTCCACCAGGCGCTTGATGGTGGACCCCGCCGGGTGCGCAATGCCAAGTTCATCGCATATGCTGGACAGCAATTCACGGGCCGACAGCCGTGGATTGAGGATCAGGGCTATGTCCACATGGTCCGGTACATTCTCAATGAAGCACCGGCTCATCGTGGTTTTTCCGGTGCCCACCTCGCCGGTAATCACAATGAAGCCACCCTGCCCCTGAATGCCATACATCAGGTGCGCCAGGGCTTCCTTGTGGCGTTCGCTGAGGTAGAGGTAACGGGGGTCCGGTGCGATGGAAAACGGTGGTTCCCGAAAACCGAAAAAGTCGTAGTACATGAAAGTCCAGTCAGGTTCTTTGCGAGGGTTTCCGGAAGCCGGCTTCAGGCCAGGGGCTTACCACCGGGTATGATACCGCCGAGGTCTCCGGCCTGTCATCTCAGTTTCCCGGCGGCTCCGCGGCACTGACCAGCCGCAATTCGGCGCCGGAGCGACGCTGCTGGTCTTTCAGGCGGCCGATGCAGCGTTCCAGGGTCTCGGCAATCCGGGCATGGGAACGGATCATCGAGATTTTCGGCCAGGTTGCCCGCTCCCCTTCCAGGATCAGCTGACGGACGAATTCAGGATCCGGATCGGACAGCATGCGGGCGTAATGCTTCAGGCTGTACCGGGGAGCAATGGTGACATCGCCATAATACCGCTGGGCCATGATGGTGTAGAGATGACCGGACACCTGGCGCAGCAATTCCGGCCGCACCCGCTTACGCAGAAAGTCGAACAGGCCCTGGCTATGGAACTGGAATTCGGTTTTCAGCAGGTGCATTGGCAGGCCGGAAATGCTCATTTTCTCGTCCCGTCCCTTGCCCGTCAGGAAAGGTACCACGTGGGGGTTGGTCTGGCTGACGATGGTGAAATTGACGTCATACAGATGCATCAGGCGTTCGATGGGTAAATCACTGACCACCGAGCCATCGACGAATTTGACCTTGGGCATATAGGGCAGGACATTGCCCTGAATGTCCTTTTTCATCAGCGTCACCGGCGGAAAGATCCCCGGCACCGCGGCGCTCGCCAGGACCGCACTCCACACCAGCAGGTAGGGCGATGTGTAGCCACACAGCAGGCGTGCTTTTTGATTGACCTGGACAGGCGACACGCTGACGTTGATGGAGCGGCCGGAGTGCTGGTACGCCTCTTCGAAGGTGTATTCGCCAATGTTGGCCCGCAGGCAGGCTTTGAGCTGGTCCTGATCCATCAGGCCGTCGCCGCGGATCGCGCTCAACAGGCCGCGCCATTTCCAGGCCTTGAGGTTATGATTCTCCGGCACCAGCATTTCCGGCACCTCGGCATCATTATGGACCCCGAGGATCCCGGCAATAATGGCACCGACACTGGAGCCCGCCACCACTTGGGGCAGCAGCCCCTTTTCCCAGAGCGCCTTGATCACCCCGAAATGAAACATACCCAGGGTGGCACCACCACTGAGCAGCAGCGTGGGGCGCCCGTAGCTGGTCAGGGTATCACGGAAAAACTGGAGCTTTTCGACCACGCCAAACCCCGGCACCGGCCGATCGCAAAGATAATTGAGGGATTCACAGACCTGGTTGATGTATTCCTCAATCAAGTGCTTGGTACCAACCCGCGAGCGGGTATAGAGCGCGGGGTTTCCCATGTTGCCCAGGTCGTGATGCAGCCCCTCCCGGAGGGCCCGCTTCAGGCGTTCATGGTCATGCTGCTGGTGATACTGCCGCAGGTTGCTGAGCCGGTCGTAGATCAGCTCGTAGTGATAGAGGTCCGAAACGAACTCTTCTTTCCACTCGACATTACCCTCAAGGTAATCCAGCTCCAGGGCAGCGGCTTTCCACACCTCGTAATTGGGCGCTTCAGCCAGCATCTTGCGGAACTTCCTGATTCGCTGGTCCTGCATTACCGGACGACCTCCTGCTCGATTTCCCTGTTCGAAGACAGCGATGCCAGGATCAGAAATCCTCCAGCATCAGGTCGTCATCATTACCGGAAGCGAAGGGATCTTCAACGATCTGGCCGTCATTTACGAGAAATTCCCTGCGCTGGAGGTAGGCATTACGGAGGAAAATATAGTTATCCCCCGATATGAAGCCTTCTGCCGGGATCAGGTCAGCACGTTTGTCGACAATCTGCAGGGCCCGGGCGTAATAAACCTCCGGGGATTCCGCCAGGTTCCACAGCGAGGGCATCACAAACCCGTCGGTGGCCAGACCGGTAAAGTCCCGCGGCGTGGACGGCCCGAGCAACGGCAACATCAGGTAGGGCCCCGAGTCCAACCCCCAGTACCCCAGGGTCTGGCCGAAATCCTCCGGCTGCTCCGGCAACTCGAACGCGGTCGCCACATCAATCAGTCCGCCGAGCCCGAACACCGTGTTATAGGTGAACCGCCCTGCGGCAACCACCGCCGACTCACCTTTCAGTTGCAGCAGGCTGTTGGTGAAGTTGCGCAGTTCCGACAGGTTATTGAAAAAGTTGGTCACCGCCTTGTCGGCAAAACCCGGCATGACGGCGCGATAACTCCTGGCGACGGGCTTGAGAAACCAGCGGTCGATAAATTCGTTAAACCCGAACACCTTGCGGTTCCAGTTCTCGTAGGGGTCTTCCACCGAGGCGGGAGCAGCCGCCGCCGGGAACGGCTCTGCCCCTGAAACAGGTTCACTGGATTGCCCGAACGCCATACCGGTCCAGAGCAGCAGGAAAGCAACAACCGCCAGGACAGCGGCGTGCGGGGATCTGTGAGTCATTATCAGGCCTGAGGTTGTGTTATCAGTTTCTATTCGTCGAAAATAGCGGAGCCCGCTCAGGGTCTGGAATAATTGTTGTTAATAACCCACTGTTTGAGGAACCCGCATGTCCGTACCCGGGAATCTGGTCCATAGTATAACGATGCCGCTCCGCTGGGGCGACATGGATGCATACGGCCACGCCAACAATACGGTTTATTTCCGTTTCTTCGAGGAGGCCCGGATTGTCTGGCTGAGCTCCCTGGAGCTGGGCGCGAAGGACGAACCCACCGGGCCGGTCATCATCAAGACCAGCGCAACCTTCCTGAAAGAACTGGCCCATCCTGCGACGGTGGAAGTGAAGACCTATGCGGACAAGGCCGGCAACACCAGCCTCGACACCTATCACACCCTGACGGACGTGGACACCGGGGAGCTCTATGCCGAGGGCTACGCCAAGATCGTCTGGTTTGACCGCGGCAGCCGTACCTCCACCCACCTGCCAGACAAACTGCGCGCCCTGGCAACCGGGTGAGGCAACAGCAAGGGCCCTATCGGCGGCGCACGACCACGCTGCCGATGGAGTAACCGGCACCGAACGAGCAGATAACGCCCAGATCACCGGATACCAGGTCAGCCTTGTGCTTGTGGAAGGCGATGATCGAACCGGCCGAAGAAGTGTTGGCGTATTCGTCCAGAATCACCGGGGCTTCGTCTTCCGTCGCATCCCGCCCCAGAACCTTGCGGGCAATGAGCTGGTTCATGTTGAGGTTGGCCTGGTGCAGCCACATACGACGCAGGTTGTCCGGTGCCAGGGAGAGACTCTCAAGATGCCCCTGAATGGTCTCGGCCACCATCGGTGAGACTTCCTTGAACACCTTGCGGCCCTGCTGGATAAACAACTTGTCGGGTTGACCGATGCCGCTTTCATCAGCCCGGTTGAGGAAGCCGAAGTTATTGCGGATGTTGTTGGAGAAAGTGGTTTTCAGGCGGGTGCCCAGGATATCAAAGCCCTGACCGGCGCCGACATTCTCCTCCCGCTCCACCAGAATGGCGGTGCAGGCGTCACCGAAAATAAAGTGGCTGTCACGGTCGCGGAAGTTGAGGTGACCGGAACAGATTTCCGGGCTTACCACCAGCACCGCCCGTGCCGAACCGTTCTCGACGGAGTTGACTGCCGCCTGAAGGCCGAACGTCGCCGAGCTGCAGGCCACATTCATATCGTAGGCAAAGCCGTCGATACCCAGCGCCTGCTGCACCTCGATGGAAATGGCCGGGTAAGCCCGCTGCAAGTTCGAACAGGCAACGATAACCGCATCCACGTCGGCAGCGGTCTTGCCAGCCTGGGCCAGGGCCTCGTTACAGGCCACAACCGCCATATCACACTGCACCGACGGCTCGTCGTTACTGCGCTCGGGAATGTGGGGGCACATGCGTTGCGGGTCAAGGATACCTTCCCGGTCGATCACGTGGCGGCGCTTGATCCCCGAGGCTTTTTCAATGAACGCGGAGGAAGATGGCTGCAAGGGCGCCAGCTCGCCAGCAGCAATGGCCTCGGCATGCTCGTTGTTATAAAGCTCGACAAAGGCATTGAACGCCTCCACCAGCTCGTCGTTGTCGATGGTTGCAGGCGGAGTGTACAGTCCGGTTCCGCTAATGACGGCTTTAATCACGCTAACCCCACGTCATGGTCGTTAAAATCAGAAATGCTGCAGGAATACTAACACATTATCCGGTTTGTGCCTGTGCCGCCCCGACTGCGTCGCTCAGCCCTCACGGCCAGATTATACCCGTACCTTTTCCCACTGCCGGTCAAGCCGCTGCACCGAAACCGGCACCGCTGTGCCTAACTGCTGGGCAAAGAAGGACACCCGGAATTCCTCGAGCATCCAGCGGTAGCTGACCAGCTCGGGGTCCCGCACACCCTGGCGCTGCTGCTCGTCTCTCTTGCGGGCATAGCGCGACCATAAAGGTTCGATAGTGTGGAGAAATTCCCGCTCGCGACCCAGCTCCCGAGGCATCTTCTCGAGACGGATGGCCGCCGCCTCGAAATAACGGCCGAAGTGCTCAAGCCACTCCGGCGGTGTTGCCACCAGGAACCCGGGGTAAACCAGGTTTTCCAGCTGGAACTTGAGGTCGGCCATACTGTTGGCCAGCGCCAGGTTAATCTTCCCCTTGAGTTGCTTCATGATGCGGTGATAACCCTGCATCGCCTCAAAAAGCCGCTGGTCAGCCGCTTCCAGGGCAGCAATAAAATCACCCCTGCCCTGCTGAAACAGGGTCTCGAAGTCCTCCGCCGAACGCGGCAACGGACCCGGGGCGAAATGCTGCATGGCGGTGGCCAGTAACAGGTCGTCCAGCAACACCCGGGCCTGCCCCATCGGGGCAAACAACAAGCCCGACGACTTGAACCGCGGCAACCGGCGCTCAATATCCTCCAGCACGTTGCCCAGCCGGTTCAGTGCCAGCCGCCCGACGCCCCGGCGGGTTGATTCGTCCGCCGTGACCCGGTCCAGGAAACGGGAGACCCGGACCTTGTCACCCAGATCTTCCAGCCCCGGGTAGACCGTCACCTGCATGCCCGCCTTTTCGGTGCGAACCGATTCCTCAAGGGTGCCGAACTGCCAGTCGCGATACTCCGCGGGCGAACTGCCTTTCTTTTCTTTCCGGGTGGCGCTGGACAACGCCTCTTCGGCCCGTCCCTCCAGCTTGTGCTGCAGGCTGTCGATTTCGCGGCCTTCGCCAATCACCTTGCCGGCATCGTCAATCACCCGGAGATTCATTCGCAGGTGGCGCGGCAACTCCTCATCCGGCCAGGCCTGCGGATCAATCTGCACACCGGTCATGCGGCGCAACTGGGCTGCCAGGCTGACCGTCAGCGGTTCGTTACCCGGCGTCATGCTGGCGAGCGCCGCATCGACGAAATCCGGAACCGGTACAAAGTTGCGACGCAGGGATTTGGGCAGCCCTTTCACCAGCGCAATGCATTTTTCCCGCAGCAGGCCGGGCACCAGCCATTCCAGCCGCCGCGCCGGCAACTGGCGCAGCGCCATCAGCGGGACTTTCAGGGTGACGCCGTCATCCTCTTCGGTAGGCTCGAACTGGTAACTGAGGGGATAACGCACCCCCTCCCACTCCAGATAGTCCGGATACAGCCCGGCCGCCCCGGCGTCCGCCGGACGCTGCAGGATATCGGCTTCGGTCAGTTCCATGGCCCGCAGCTGTTCGGCGCTGAGGCCCTTCCACCAGCTCTCGAAATGTCGACCGCTGACAATATCCGCCGGCAAACGCTGATCGTAGAACTCAACCAGGGCCTCATCCTCAACCAGCAAGTCCCGGCGCCGGGTCTTGCGTTCCAGGTTCTCGACGGTATCCAGCAGTTCCTGGTTACGGGCGATGAACGGTGCCTTGGTCCGGTAATCGCCTTCCACCAGGGCACGACGGATGAACAGCAGGCGGGACTCCACCGGATCCACCTTGGCGTAGGGAATGCGTCGGCGCGGAATCACGTCCAGACCGTAGAGGGTGACTTTTTCATACCCCATCACCTGGGCGCGTTTCTGCTCCCAGTGGGGTTCGAAATAATGACGCTTCACCACATGTCCAGCCAGGGGCTCGATCCATTCCGGCTCGATCCGGGCCACCATCCGGGCAAAGACCCGGCTGGTCTCGACAATCTCTGCCGCCACCAGCCACTTCGGCCCACTCCTGGCAACCTTCGAGCCGGGAAAGATCATTACCTTGCGGTTACGGGTGGCAAGGTATTCCCGCTTCTCCACTTTCACCGCCACCTGCCCCAGCAAACCGGCCAGTATGGCTTTATGCAGGCTGTCATAGGTGGCAGGCTCCCGGTTGAGTGCCAGTTTCTGCTCCCGGCAGATCACCGCGAGCTGGCGGTGGATATCCCGCCACTCCCGCATCCGCATCCAGGACAGGAAGCTCTTCTGGCACAGCTTCTTGAGCTGGTTCTGGGACAGCTCCTGCCGCTGCTCCTCGTACCAGTTCCAGATATTCAGCAGGGTGGCAAAGTCCGATTCCTTGTCGTTGAACGGGGCGTGGGCCTGATCCGCAGCCTGTTGCTTGTCCTGGGGACGGTCGCGGGGATCCTGGACACTGAGACCGGCAATGATCACCAGGGTCTCCGCCAGACTGCCCTGGTCTGCAGCGGTAACCAGCATCCGGGCAAGCCGGGGGTCCAGTGGCAGCCGCGCCATGGTCCGACCGAGCGGGGTGACCTTGCGCCGGTCGTCCACGGCGCTGAGCTCCTCCAGCAGCTTGTAGCCGTCATTGATCAGCCGGCTGTCGGGCGCCTCGAGAAACGGAAAATGACGGATCTCCCCCAACCCGGAGGTAGCCATCTGCAGAATGACGGAGGCCAGGTTGGTACGGAGGATTTCGGGATCAGTGAATTCCGGCCGGTTAAGGTAGTCGGATTCGTCGTACAACCGGAAGCAGATCCCCGGTGCCACCCGGCCACAACGCCCCGCGCGCTGGTTGGCACTGGCCTGGGAGACCGGCTCTATGGGCAGGCGCTGGATCTTCGAGCGCACGCTGTAGCGACTTATGCGGGCCACGCCCGTATCGATGACATAGCGGATGCCCGGCACCGTGAGGGAAGTTTCCGCCACGTTGGTGGACAGCACAATGCGGCGGCCGCGATGGGACTGGAAAACCCGGTTCTGTTCCTGGTTACTCAACCTGGAGTACAGGGGCAGCACCTCGGTGTGCTGCAACTCGGCATGGCGCAGGGTCTTGCTCAGGTTGCGGATTTCCCGCTCCCCGGGCAGGAACACCAGTACATCTCCGGGAGGCTGCTTGTTGGCCCGCTCGTGGGCCACAATCTCATCCAGGGCAGCCAATACCCCGTCGTTCCAGCCCTGATCGCGATCATCCTCATCCCCGGTGAGCGGCCGATAACACACCTCGACCGGATAGGTCCTGCCGCTCACCTCAATAACCGGCGCATTGCCGAAGAACTGACTGAACCGCTCCACCTCGATGGTGGCGGAAGTAATGATCACTTTCAGGTCCGGCCGCCTGGGCAGTAACTGCTTCAGGTAACCCAGCAGGAAGTCGATGTTGAGGCTGCGCTCATGGGCCTCGTCAATGATCAGCGTGTCGTACTTGTCGAGAAAGCGGTCATGCTGAATCTCCGCCAGCAGGATGCCGTCGGTCATGACCTTCAGCCGCGTCTGGGGCGACGTGGTGTCGGTGAAGCGAACCTGATAACCCACCTGCTGCCCGGTTTGCTCACCGAGCTCCTCGGCAATACGGGATGCCACGCTGCGGGCGGCAATCCGCCGGGGCTGGGTATGGCCGATCAGGCCCCGGATGCCCCGCCCGTTGTTCAGGCAAATCTTCGGAATCTGGGTGGTTTTACCGGAGCCGGTCTCGCCGGCGATGATCACCACCTGGTGCTCGGTCAACGCCCGGGTGATGTCCTCCACCCGGCCGGACACCGGCAGCCCGTCAGGAAAACTGGCCGGGCGGTGAAGAGCCAGGCGGTCCCGCACGGTTGCAAGACCACGCTCAAGCCACCCGCCGATCTGCTCCAGATCACGGGTGCCCGGGCGTCCCTTACGGCTGGCAATGCGCTTGCGAATCCGTGCCGCTTCGAGCTGGTTGCAGGCATCGAGCTGCTCGATGATCGCTGCGACGGCAGCTTGAGGATCCGATAGCGAGGTTGTTTTGTCCGCGGGAGTATCCGTCATTGCTAGGCTTTACCGTTGATGTTCGACCGGTCCGGTTCAGTGGCTTGTCTTCAGGGTGAGCCAGTCTAACGGGATCCATCCGGTCTTGAAACGAAAAAACCCCGCCGGAGCAGGGTCTGTTCTGCAACCGCCAGAGCCGTTCACCGGCCCTGGCAATCGATTTTACTGGTTGGCGGCTTCGTCGCGCAGCTCGCGGCGGAGGATCTTGCCAACGTTGGTTTTTGGCAGCTCTTCGCGGAACTCAAACAGCTTGGGCACCTTGTAAGCGGTCAGCCGCTCGCGACAGAACTCTTTCAGCTCATTCTCCGTCAGGTCCGCGGACTTGGGCACCAGGTATACCTTGACCGCTTCGCCACTCTTGGCATCGGGCACCCCAACCGCTGCGCACTCGACCACTTTCGGGTGGCTGGTAACCACGTCTTCAATTTCGTTGGGGAACACGTTAAAGCCGGACACAATGATCATGTCCTTCTTACGGTCCACGATACGGATATAGCCGTCTTCCTGGATCAGTGCGACGTCACCGGTCTTGATAAAGCCATCGTCGGTAAAGGACTTCTGGGTATCCTCCGGGCGCTGCCAGTAACCGCGCATTACCTGCGGCCCTTTCACACACAGTTCGCCCGGCTCGCCGAGCGGTGTCTCGTTGCCGTCGTCATCAATGGTCTTGACCACCGTGGACGGAATTGGCAAACCAATGGTACCCAGCTGGATAGCACTGTGGGGGTTAAAGGTGACCACCGGCGAAGTTTCGGTCATACCGTAGCCTTCGCTGATCTCACAGCCCGTCACCCGTTGCCACATTTTCGCGGTATCACTGGTCAGCGCCATACCACCGGACGCCGTCAGTTTAAGCGCGCTGAAGTCCAGACCCTGGAAATCTTCGTTGTTGCACAAGGCAACAAACAGGGTGTTCAGGCCAATAAAGGCGGTGAACTTGTGGTTTTTCAGTTCCTTGACGAAGCCCGGGATATCCCGCGGGTTCGGGATCAACACGTTATGGGCGCCCGCTTCCAGCATGATGCCGCAGTTCAGGGTGAATGAGTAAATGTGGTAAAGCGGCAGCGGAGCCACCACGATTTCCTTACCCTCTTCCACCTGGTCTTCCATCATCGGACGCACCTGCAGCAGGTTGGCCACCAGGTTGCCGTGCGTCAGCATGGCACCCTTGGCCACGCCGGTGGTACCGCCGGTGTACTGCAACACAGCCAGGTCGTCCAGTTTGCTTTCAACGGGTGTGAACGTCTCGCGGGCGCCGGCGCTGAGCACCGCAGGCAACTTGTGAGCGCCGGGGATCTTGTACGGGGGAACCATTTTCTTGAGGTGCTTGACCGCAGCGTTCATCAGGGTACGCTTCAGCGGTGAGTGCATGTCGGCGATTTCGGTGATGATGACATGCTCAATGCCGGTATTGGGAACCACCTTTTCCGCGTTCTCCGCCATATTGGCCAGCACCACCAGGGCCTTGGCACCGGAATCATTGAACTGGTGCTCCATTTCGCGGGTGGTGTAGAGCGGGTTGGTGTTCACCACAATCAGGCCGGCGCGCATCGCACCAAAGACAATCACAGGGTACTGGGTGAGGTTCGGCATCTGCACGGCAATACGGTCGCCGGGCTTGAGGTCGGTCTTGTTCTGCAGCCATGCCGCAAAGTTACGGCTCTGAGTATCCAGGTCACGGTAGGTGAGCGTTACGCCAACAGCACTGAATGCCGGCCGGTCCGCGTGCTTCTTAACGGCCTGCTCGAGGACATCAACCATGCTCTTGTACTTGTTCAGATCCACCTCACGGGGGACACCGGCAGGGTATTTATCCTGATAGAACTGCTCAAAATCCATCACCATCTCCTGATTGGCACTTGTGATTGTAGTGATTCACCAATGCCAGACTGATCAAAAAATCAACCCGACAAAAGTATCAGCCCAAAAAATGAGGGGAGAGAATAGCAGTTTTGTTAACGATGAGGTAGCTTTCAGCAACACACTTCAGACACTCTCCCACGCCGACGGCGCATAAAGGAAAAATCATGGTTCAGGCCCAGGAAACACTGCAAAACATCACCTATGACGAACTCCAGGAAGGCGCTACCGCAAGCTACTCGCGTACCCTGACCGAAGACGAACTGGTCCTGTTTGCCGCGGTTTCCGGCGACGTCAACCCGGTGCACCTGGATGCCGGATTTGCCGCTGACTCCATGTTCAAGGAGCGCATCGCGCACGGCATGTGGAGCGGCTCCCTGATTTCTGCAGCACTTGCCACTGTGCTGCCCGGACCGGGCACCATTTACCTGGAGCAGAGCCTTTCGTTCAAGCGGCCGGTGAAACTGAACGACACCCTGACCGTCAACCTGACAGTGCTTCGCAAGGAGCCCAAGGGGCGAGTCGTCGTCGCTTGTGAGGTACGTAACCAGAACGACCAGCAGGTGGTTGAGGGGGAAGCCAAGGTAATTGCCCCGAGCCAGAAACTCACACTGGAAAAACCCCGCCTGCCGAAAATCACCATCGAATACTGATGGCCTGAAAAGACAACCTAACCGGGCAGAAAATCGATCGGGAACCGCACCCGGCGGGATTCGACATTCTCTGCCCCGAAGTTGAACAGACGAACCCGACTGGCGAGCCGGCTTTCCAAGGCGGGATTATCCAGCTCCGAGCTCACCACTTCACAATGGGAAACGCTGCCGTCAGGCTCGATCACCAATTCCAGCAAAACTTTGCCTTCCAGGCCCGGGTCCTGCCTCAGCTCACGCCGATAGATCGTATACAGCGCCGTTTTCTGGGCGTCGAACACCTTACGGATATTGGTCATGCCCCGTTCCGCCGGCCCCTTGCGCGCCGCAGGCGAAGGTTTCGCCCGGGCAACAGCCGCGGTTTGCGCGGTGGGTGCCGATGCAACCTCCCTCACCGTATGCCCGGCCACGGCTACCTCATGGACGGGGCCTGACGTTTCGGTGATGCCGCCGCTTCCAGCGAGAACTTCCACAGGATTCGTGCCGGCTTGCGACTCGACGGCTGCCGTGGTCACGTTGGCAGCCAACCGGGCGGATTCCACCGCCGGCACGGCGTCCCGTATTTTCGCCAGCTCACTGCGCAGCCCGAGCAACCCGGACCGGCTGGCCACCGCCCTGGCCTGCTCGACCGTCTGCGACGGCGCCACCGGTTCCGGCGCAGGTTTCGCGGGGGCAGGTTCCGGGCGCGGCATCGCAACCTCGGGTACCGACTCAGGCTGAGCGCTAACCTCCGGAACCGGCTCTGGCGCCGGTGGCGGCGGGCTGACGGCTACGGCAGGCGGCACCGCCTTGCGTTCCACCAACCGCGCCAGCTGTGGCGGTATCGCCTCAGCCTCGGCGCGGTCGCGCTCCGGGAGTTCAATCCACGGGATCCAGGCCGCCGGCACCAGTGCCACCAGTAACAGCGCGACCAATATCCGGCGGAACAGGCGGCGCTCCCCTTCATCCCCGGACCAGGGCAAACGACCGGCCGGTTGCAGAACCTCAGCCATTGCCGACCTCCCCGGGCGATTCAACCGCCAGCCTCACCTGGCGGTAGTCCTGATCGACACAGCTCTGCATCACCTTGCGCAGGAGCCGGTAATCGGTATCGCGACCGGCAAGAATGGTCACCTCGAACCCTGCACCGGGCGCTTCGCCGCGGCGCTCGCGGCGAAGCGCCAGCTCCCCGGACAAGCCCGGGATAGCCGGGCCGGCGGAGAGAAACTCTTCCGCCCCGGCAACCACCCGACCCTGGACCAGAATAGCGTCTGCCGTCACCTGAACGGTTAGGCTGTCGACCGCCTGCTGGCCGGCAGTAGACACCGGGAGATCCACATCGGGAGTGCTCTGCAGCACTTTCACATCGGACGAATTGACCATCAGAAAGAACACCAGAATGGTGAAAATGTCCATCAGGGAAACCAGGTTCAGGCCACCCGCCCGATGCATCCGGGAGTAGTGCCGCTGGATTCTGCGGGCACGGCGGGAGGTTTTCATACGCCCTCCCCGGCCCGGGCCAAATCCACCGTCGGGCCCACTGTCGCATTCCCCAGGGAGACATCCGGGAACAACTCGGCCTGCACGACGCTCGCCGCGACCACCGCCGGATAGGATCGGACGGTATCCATGGTCGTTACCAGGGTCTGGTAATCAATCTCTTTAGCCACCTCCAGGAGAATGTCGGTTTTCTCCGGCACCTGCTGCTTGATCTGCTTGAGGGTTTCCCGCAGGCCAGCAAAATCCTGCAGGCCTTCGACCGGCGGCAGTGCCCGGATCACCCCCCGTTCGCTGTCGGCAACGGTCAGCCCGGATGGCCGCAGCGTGACCACCAGCTGCAACTCTTCTGCGCTCGTCACCTTGCCGCTTTCCATGCCGGGAAAATTCAGTTCTATCATCCGGATCTGGCTGAACACCATGCCAAGCAACAGAACCGGCACCAACACGATCATCAGATTCATGAAGGCGGTGATATCCAGCTCCGGCTGGCTGTGCTGCCTGCGATGCCTGCGTCTCATAGCCCCCTCCTCACTCAGGCCAGACGTTCACCGGGGGCCTGATCGGCAACCAGGTTCAGCAACTTGACGCCGGCCATCTCGAAGCTGTCCACAATCTCGTTGGTGCGGGTCTGCAACAGGGCATGGAACATCAGCAGCGGGATGGCGGACATCAGTCCGAAGGCAGTGGTATTCATGGCTACCGAAATACTGCCGGACAGCAGGCTGGCTTTCTGGGAAGGATCTGCGGCCGCTACCGCGGTGAAGGCGGCAATCAGGCCGATAATGGTTCCCAGCAGCCCCAGCAAAGTAGAGATGTTTGCCAGGGTGGCGAGATACTGGGTGCGCTTTTCCAGTCGCGGCAACACCTCCATCAGGCCCTCTTCCATGGCATACTCGATATCTTCCCGGCGCCGGTTATTGAGTAACCGCGCAATCCCCGCACCGATCACCCCGGCAATCGCACTGTCTGAGCCATTGGCGGCCTTCATGGCCCGCTGATAGTCCCGCTGCTGGAGCGCCGGCAGGATGCCCCGCTCGAACGCCAGCCGGTTACGACGCCGCACCGCCCCCAGGTAAATGAATCGTTCGAGCGCAATCGCCAGGCCCAGTACAAGCACTATGGCAATCGGATACATGAAGGGGCCGCCTTCCTGAAAAAAACGTACAACGGTTTCCAGCATAACCAGTCTCCCTAGGGAATGGGCGTCAACGAATCCAGTTGCGGATTCAGTGTCTGTCGGAAGACCCGGTGCCGCTCAAGGGCGATCGGGTCCAGAGGTTCGAATAGATCGGCCGCTTCGCCGTCCAGGGGTTCCGCGGACTTCGCCGGCAAGGTCGGCGGCTGCCAGGGCAGGATGTACAGCACCCGAGGGTCTTCGTCCTCGCTGACCGGTGAGATACCCTCGACCGTCAGCGCAACCGCCGCTTCCGTTGCGTCGTCGGGCCGCGAGCTCTGCGCTGCAGGCTCCGCAGCCACCAGCGGGTGTACCAGCAGGCCAAGAATCCACCCTGCAACCGGCAACCAGCCCTTGCAGGCGATCCGCCGTTTGGTCGCCGGTGCCGGCGTCACCATGACAATTCCAGCCATCAGTCTGCCCTGCGCTCAAGGTCCCGGATCCAGCCGGCGACCGCTTCCGACTCCGCTCCGGCGAGTTGCCGGTAGCGACGGTAGTGCCGTAGGGCTGCGGGATAATCCAACAGGTAGATCTCGCTGAGCACAGCAAGGTTGTAATGCAAGCGGGGATCGTCCGCGCCCCGGTCGATTGCCGCCTGCAGCAAGTCGCGGGCTGCCCGAAACCGCCCCTCTTCCCGCATCAGCAGTGCCAGGTTATTGACTGCCAGCGCCTCAGTTGGGTCCTGCTCGACCGCCTTTTGATACAGCACTCTGGCACTCACCGTATCCCCCTGCTGCTGCATCACCCAGCCAAGCCGGGACGCCACCAGTGCAGAATCCGGGCGCTGCTCATGAAGCGGACGCAGCAGTTCAGCGGCCCGCGTCCAGTTATCCTGCGCCGCCGCCAGCCGGGCATTTTCCAGAACACTCTGCTGTGGCCCGCTGAGTGGCTGATGCGCAGCTGGGGCGGAGCGATGTTCCGGTGCGGAGGGAGCGCTTGCGCAGCCGGCAATCAGTACCGCCGCCAGCAACGTAAAAACAGAGATCCCTGCGCTGCGCGCCGGCCGGAAACCGCCGCGCCAATCCTGAACCCTAGACATCGCTTTGCCCTCCCTGCTGTCGGGCCCCGGTGGCGGTGCTGGCGCCTTCGGTCGGGTGATCCGGGGCCGCTCCGCTGGTCTGAGGTTGCCAGGGCAGCCATTGCAGCTCCCGTGCATAGCGCCCCGGGAACAGGACTTCGAGGCGGGCCAGACTGCGGGCAATCCAGGGGTCAAAAAGCCCCTCCGCCAGTTGCCGGTGATTGCGGGCGTGCAGGTCGATGGCGGTTTCCTCGAACGGGAAGGCTTCTTCCTCCAGCAGCAGATCATACTGCTCCAGCTCCAGCTCATTGAGTCCGACCGGCCGTTCGGAGGCCATCAAGTCCTGCGCCAGCGTGCGATACAGCTCCGCCTGGCGATACAGGGACTGGGACAACCACTGGCCATCGTCGAGCCGTGCCACCTGCTGGTAGCGGGAAAGCGCAGCCTGCATTGCGGCCTGTTTGCGGGCGAGCGATTGCGCCAGGGGAGCACTGATCGTTATGGCTTCGAAGTCCTGCCGCGCCGCATTGCCGAGTTCAATCGTCGCAGCCGCCGCCCAGGCCAACGATTCGGCGGAATGCCAGGCACTGGCCAGTTCAGCTGCAACCAGCTGCTCGCGATGGACCGATGCATCCACACCCGATTCCAGCAAGCGCTGGCGCATCTGCTGCTGTTGCAGATGCTCGCCGGCCGACTGAGGGACACCAGCGACGGCGAGATAACCCGTGTACAACCCGTTACGGCGTTGGCTGTCACCACCCTCGTGGTAGAGCTCTGCCGCCTGCAACCGCCGGGGCCATGGGTCCGAATCACGGCCCGCCACTTCAACCAACTCATCCGCAGCGCGCAGTGGCTGGCCGGAAGACTGGTAGGCCAGGACCAGCTTGTCACTGATGCCCGCCGCCAGCGGATGCTGGCCATAATCCTGGCGGAAGCGACGCAGTTCGGTAATGGCTGACTGCCAGCGCTGCGCCCCGAGCAGGGTGTTGGCCGCATCGTAGCGGCCGCGAATGGCAGTGTCCGACTCCGGCAGCACCGGCTCGATGCGCTGAAAATTCGCAACGGCGAGGTCGACGTCGCCCGCTATCGCGGCAACCTCGCCCTGGCGATAGATAGTGTCAGCCAGCCGCTGACGGATGCCCGCCTCGGTTGCCGGAGCCTGTTCCCCACCGGCTGCGCGGAAGGTGCTTTGCGTGCCCGTGCCAATACCGCTGCCCGCCACCAGCGCCAAAGCCTTGCGCCAGCCCTGTTCGGCTTCCGCATAGCGGGCAGCAGCCTGATTCGCCTGCGCCAGTACCAGCCAGCCACTGAGGGACTCCTCGTTGCTAGTGGATGGATGACGGACCACCGCGGTTGCATAGCGCCGGGCCTGATCGGACAGGCCGCCGGCGAGCGAGCGGTTGGCCATGTCAGCGAGTAATCCGGGTAACCGGTGATCTTCGGGAAATGCAGCGGCGAACCGGTCGGTCTCCGCAGCCACGGACGCCAGGTCCGCTGACAAGGCAACCTCACCGTCCAGACCCTGGCGCTGCAGGACGACCGCCGCCCAGCCCGCATCGGCGGCATGGCTGTAACTTCCGGAGCCATAGGCGGCATCCCGGTATGCTTGCAGGGCCTTGACGAAGGCACCGCCCTGCAGCCACGCATCGCCTGCCAGGCGCAGTTCCTCACCATTGTCAGCAAGCCGGTCAGCCAGTCCGCGGTAATAGCGGGCAGCCTGGGCAAATGCCTGCTGCTGGCCAGACTGCCCCTGCTGGTAATGGATTGCCGCCAGCTCCCGGGAGTAGTCCTGCCAACGCCGCTGGTCGCGATCAGTCAGCGCCGCATAGGATGCTTCATCCTGATAGGCCGTCACGAAATCCGCCTTGGCACTACGTTGCTCCTGCGGCTTACCCGCCAACCCCCAGACCTCCACCAGCTGGGCGCGGAAGGCCGCAACGTCCACCTCGGCCGGAGCAAGACCGACAAATTCCATAATGACCCGGGCGCTTTCCCGGTAACGCCCGGTCCCGGCGTAATAGTCTGCCAGACGGTCATACACCATCCCGGCAAAGCCACCCGCGGGAGCATCGGCCAGCCATCCTGCCAGCGCCGGGCTGCCACCTGACCGGTCAGCCATCAGGGCCACCATCCGCAAGGCATCGTTAATCACATCCAGCGCTCCCGCAGGCACTTGCCGGAACCTCGCGGTGTGTTGATAGTACCTGCCCAGCACCTCTAGAAAACTCCCGGCCGCCCGTTGATAGGCAGCGGGGCCCTGCTGATACTGGCTCCAGGCGAGCATGTAGCGGGCCTTGTCGGTCAGCGCGGGGGCCGCGCCGGAATCGATCACCTGGCGATAGCCGAGCTCGGCGCCAGCATAATCACCCGCAGAATAGGCGCTTTCGGCGATCCGGAAACGGGCTTCAGCAACCAGCGGAGAGGCCGGATAAAGGCCGACCAGCTGACGCAGCCGGGTGGTGGATTCTTCCGCCTGGCCGACATAGGCGTGGGCCTTGGCCATCTGATAGAGCAATTCATCGAGCTTGCCTGCGTAGGAGCCACGCTGCAGGATTGCCTCGTAACTGTCGAGAACCTCCCGGTAGACCCGCTGCTCCTGCTGGTCGCTGAACCCTGCATCGTCCCCGGCAACCGTGCGGATATTGGCCAGCCGGTTGAGGGCATCCACCCGCACTTCCGGGTCATCGGAGGCATCAAACAGGCGTTGATAGCGTCGTGCCACCTCACGGGGGGAGATGGCAGGCATGGGCCGCGTCTCGAATTTGAGAAAAACGGGGCGCATATCACCAATCGTCTCGCCGTCTCCCAGCAGGTCGACCTGGAAACTGTCACTGGCGTGGGACGTCGAGGCGCCGCCAGTCAGTAATCCGCCAGTGAGCAGCAGAAATGCCAGCGGGTGGCGAAAACCGCCAAACAACGATCTGGTCATTGCGTGCCCCGCTCCAGGTTGCGCACCGCCAGGTGCTCATACAGATGGGCAATTTGCTGTTCGGTGCGATTCAGCGCGTACACCATGCGTTGCTGCTGATCGTCGAGAAAAGCCAGCGCTACGCGATCCAGACTGGCTTCCGCGTTGGTGCGCAATCCGTTAACCCGGTCGGCCAGTTCACCAGTCTGGAGTGCCAGAGAGCCGGCAACCTCGTGCCACTGGTCAAACTGCGGTTGCCGACGGGCCATCCGGTCATCAATTGCTGCCAGTGACGCGTTCAGGTCCGCAAGGGTTTGCCGGATACCCTCCAGAGCTTCCGGATTTCCGGACCGACTCTCGGCCAGCGCCTGGTAACGTCCAACCAGCAGGTTGTAGCGTTCCACCAGCGGACGTTGCCGGGTGGCCGGGCGGCCGGCAGCCTCCACCCCATTTGTCTCGGCGCCATCCGCAAGCGCCTTTTGGTAAACCGCCAGGTTGTGCCGGAATTCCGCAAGCTGGCTCGCCATATGATCAAGACTGGCGACACGCTGCACCGCCTGCTGGGCGGTCGCAGACTCGAGAAAGCGCAGCAGATAGGCCATGCGGGGCTGGGTCAGGGTCCGGCTGTCCGCCAGAAACCACTCCACTTCGGACTGCCGGGCCGCCAGCACCAGCGCCCGATAGGCCCCCCTGTCGCGAATTTCATCCGCGAGGGTCCGGAGAGTAACCCGCTCGCTTTCATAGGCGGCATTGGCGGCAAGGAAGGACTCCCCGGCCTGACCGAGATAGCCGGACAAGTCATAACCCCGGGCCAGGGCTATCCAGGCCTCCGCAACTCCGGAGTAAGCGAGGGGGTATTTGGTTGCACGATGCCAGGACTGCATGGCAGCCCGGTAGTTCTTGCGGGCGGCATGGCAAAGCCCGTGGATGTAAAGGGCGTGGGGGGTGATGTAATCGTCCAGCGGGATCCGTTCGAGAAAACGAATGGCCTTGTCGTATTCCCCATTGCGATAAGACAGGTAACCGGCACGCAACAGGATACGGGGGATCAGTTCTACCGCCCGGTCATCCTCCGGGGCTTCGCCGGCAAGCGCCAGGGCGACCCGCAGTGCGACCAGCGCGCGGACCGGATCACGGTCGGTCCGGGTGTAATCGGCCGCCAGGTTCAGATAGCCGAGGGCAGACCAGTAGCCCCCCGGCATCTGCGACAACAGCGCGCCGGCCCGATCAGCATGGCCCGCCACCCGTGCCTCCTCGGCCTGGCTGAACAGGTCCGCCTGACGGGCCTCCGGCCCGCCGCGTTTGCTACTGGCGGCGGCGGACACTGAGAACACACAAACCGCCAGCGTCAGCACTACCCGCAACCTTCTCACCCCCATCACGCGTACCACCGGTTACTTCCATTCACGGAGGGTGATGACGGGTTCGTGGGCGGGTGCCGGTGCATCCAGCAGCAGCTTGAGCCGGGTCTCACCGCGTCGCTTGCGGAAGGTAAAAGTGGTGTCGTGGCGCACAAAGCGGTCGTTGGCTGCCTGCGCGGTCAGTGATGCCTGCAGCTGATGACTGCCCAGGGCAAGGTTGCCGATATAGATCCGCTGCACCCCGCCTTCCTGCAGGGCGGTACGCTCCCGGAGGGAATAGAGGTGGGAGCTGACCGGCTGTCCATCAATGTGCAGCACCAGGGAATCCGGTGCCAGGGCGGAACGGCCGGGAAGGCTGACAAAGATCTCGACCCGGGTATCCGCCGGATGCAGGAGTTCTTCTTCGAGACTGAACACCGACTGACCCAGCTGGGCCACCTCGGCTTCAAGGCTGGCAATATCGGCGTCAAGACCAGCGGCGCCAGCCACTGACTCCGCTGACTGGCCATAGCCCGGCCCGCTTACTGCCAGCAGAATGATGAGAAGTAAAACCGGATACACCTTCTGCCTCCCTGCAACGCTTCGTTACAAACTGACAGAAAGAGTAACACTGGGGTTTTGCCAAGAACGGTACCAGATCACCAAATCGGAAACTGGCAACCGTCCCGGCGCTGGTCCGGCGCTGGTCCGGCGAGTGGACCTGACGTTACTTGCTGAGGTGGCGCATGGCCGATTCCAGGCCGTCGATGGTAAGGGGGTACATGTGGTTGTTCACCAGCTGTCGGGTCATCCCCAGTGAGCCACCGCTGCCCCAGTAGTTTTCCGGCAGAGGATTGAGCCAGACCACCTTGCGGAAATGCTCACTGATGCGCTGGAACCAGGTGGCCCCGGCTTCCTCGTTCCAGTGTTCGATCGAACCGCCGGGATGGGAGATTTCATAGGGCGCCATGGTGGCATCGCCGACAAAGATCACCTTGTAGTCCGGAGTGTACTTGTGCAGCAAGTCCCAGGTCGGGGTGGTTTCGTTCATCCGCCGGATGTTGCTTTTCCACAGGCTCTCATAGACAAAGTTGTGGAAGTAAAAGTACTCCATGTGCTTGAACTCCAGCCGCGCGGCGGAGAACAGCTCCTCACAGACCCGGATGTGGGGGTCCATGGAACCGCCCACGTCAAAAAAGATCAGCACCTTCACTGCGTTGTGGCGCTCGGGCACCATTTTCAGATCGAGGTAACCCGCATTACGGGCAGTAGAGCGAATGGTGTCATCCATATCGAGCTGATCTGCCGCCCCCTGGCGGGCGAACTTGCGCAAACGGCGCAGGGCGACCTTGATGTTGCGGATGCCCAGGGTAATGCTGTCATCCAGGTCCTTGTACTCGCGCTTTTCCCAGACCTTGACCGCCCTGCCCTGGCGACCGTCCTTCTGGCCGATGCGGAAGCCTTCCGGGTTGTAGCCATTGGCCCCGAACGGCGACGTACCACCGGTACCGATCCATTTGTTGCCGCCCTGATGACGCTCCTTCTGCTCTTCCATGCGCTTCTTGAAAGCCTCGATAAGCTCCTCAAGGCCGCCCAGGGAATCGATCTTTGCCTTTTCCTCGTCCGTCAGCTGCTTCTCGAACTCGGCCCGCAGCCAGTCTTCGGGAATCAGCGCAGCCATCAGGTCATCGAGATTTTCAATGCCCTTGAAATAGGCGTCGAATGCCCGGTCGAACTTGTCAAAATGGCGTTCGTCCTTTACCAGGCACAACCGTGACAGGTAATAGAACTCCTCCATGTTGGCAAACGCCAGCCGGTTCTGCAGGGCCTCCAGGAGGTCGAGGAATTCCCGCAGGCTGGCCGGCACCTTGGCGCGGCGAACTTCGAGAAAGAAATCAATCAGCATAAGGTTTCACTCTGCCCTGATCCCAGGGTGACTTTCCGGCGCCCCGAACCACGGGACGCTGGCTGAATTCAACCGCGGCGACGTGCCATGAACGCCAGTTTCTGCAGCAGGTGGACGTCCTGCTCATTTTTCACCAGCGCGCCGTACAACGGTGGTAACGCCGAACTGCTGTCCTTCTCGTGCAGCAGCTTGGCGGTGAGCTCGTCGGCCATCAGCAGCTTGAGCCAGTCGATCAGTTCCGAGGTAGAGGGCTTCTTCTTCAGGCCCGGTACCTTGCGGACGTCAAAAAACACTTCCAGGGCGTCCCGGACAATTTCCTGTTGCAGGTTCGGGAAGTGGACATCCACGATATCCTTCATGGTGTCGTGATCCGGGAAGCTGATGTAGTGGAAGAAACACCGGCGCAGGAACGCATCCGGCAGTTCTTTTTCGTTGTTACTGGTGATAACCACAATCGGCCGCTGCCGCGCCTTGATGTATTGCTGGGTCTCGTAGACAAAGAACTCCATGCGATCCAGTTCCAGCAGCAGGTCGTTGGGGAACTCGATGTCTGCCTTGTCGATCTCGTCGATCAGCAGAACTACCTGCTCATCGGCCTCGAAAGCTTCCCACAGCTTGCCCTTGACGATGTAGTTACTGATGTCCTTGACCTTCTCGTCACCCAGCTGGGAGTCCCGCAACCGGGAGACCGCATCGTACTCGTAGAGGCCCTGCTGGGCCTTGGTGGTGGACTTGATATGCCAGGGAATCAGCCGCATGCCGAGCGCGGACGCCATCTCTTCCGCCAACAGTGTCTTACCGGTGCCGGGTTCACCCTTGATCAGCAGCGGGCGTTGCAGGGCAATGGCAGCATTGACCGCCATTTGCAGGTCATCGGTGGCTACGTATTTGTCGGTACCGGTAAACTTCATACGGGTCATTCCTGTTCGGTTAGCAGTTAATCCGTGTTCGGCAGTATAAAATCAGGCGGCAATGGCGTTAAAGGTCCGTCTGTGCCATACCGTCAGCGGTTGACCAGGCGATAGCGCACCAGGTCCAGTATCCACACCAGCAACATCGCCAGCGCCGCCAGCCCGATATTGAACCAGGCTCTCGCCGCTTGCTGCACGTCGCCGAGAATCATCTCGTAACCCCCGTGCAGCCAGGCGGGAATCCACCAACTGACTGCCTCACTGGATTCCACCGGGGTCAGCAACAGCACAATCAGGGCCGCTTGCAGCAATGTGCGAACGCCGTAGACCGGAATTATCCGGAACAGCCGTGACATCATCAGAAAAAAAATGACGAAGCCAATGGCGTACACCGTCCAGAATAGGCCATAGGCAAGCTGTGCATCAGTAGTCATAGTCAGAGAATCCAGTGAATGATGTGTTCTTCCCACTCTTCCTGCGGCACATCCGCCTCGGAAACCACCCGGTGACGGATGGAGACACCGGCTTCATGAACCGTTTCCGGCGTGCCGGACCGCAGCGGGTGCCAGTCCGGCAGGGGCCGGTGCTCCGCCAGGGTGCGGTAGGCGCAGGTATAGGGCAGCCAATAATAATCGTTGAGGGTGTCCGGCGTCAGCACGATGCATTCCGGCACCTTGCTGGCCCGCTCGCTGTAAACGGTGCAGCGACAAGCGTCCTGGTCCATGTAGCGGCAGGCGATGTCGGTGTAGTAAACATCACCGTTATCCTCGTCCTCCAGCTTGGCCAGACAGCACTTGCCGCAGCCGTCGCACAGGGACTCCCATTCGGCAGGTGTCATTTCATTCAGGCGTTTACGTTGCCAGAACGGAATCTGTGCAATCATTTGAGGTGCTTGTCGAGCTTCTGGCGGAATTCAACGATATAGGCATCCTGCTCTTCCGGCATCTGCAGGAAGAAGCCCTTGTCGGCAATCGCCTCCAGTACTTGCTGGCCGCTGGTCCGGGCCAGTTTCCGGTCTGCCGTCAACAACAGATCCATGGCATGGGCCGGTGGCCCGAAAATACCTCGCAGACTCTCCGGCAGCTCATCCCACGACTGGCCGCGACGCACGTAGAGATAGGTATCGTTTTTTCTGGTGCTGCGGAACACCGACACAAACTGTCGCTCAGTCATGACTGCAAGATTTCCTCGATTTCATCAACTACCGGGCCAACAATCCCCGCCCGCCAGCCTTCAACGAACAGGCCGGTCCGAATTGTACCGTCATGGACCACCGCTTCAAGGCGGCGGCGCGGGGCCAGGATCTCGATGGGAATATCCCTGGCCTCGGCCATTTTTACCAGAATCCGCTTCACCTTCTTGTAGGTGCCCTGCTCTTCACGGGTGAGCGGAGGGGTTATCGGAGCGGGTTCGCCGCTGCTCGCAGCGGCTTCGGCAATCAGTTGCAGCAACCGGTCACCGTACTTGCGCACCACCACCGGAGGCAAACCCTCAATACGGGACAGCGCCTGGCCGGAGGACGGCATGGCCTCGGCGAGGGCGATGAGCACCGGGTCCGGCACAATCCTGCTGCGGGGGCGGTCCTGTTTGCGACACTCCAGCTCCCGCCACCGGGTCAGCGCTTGCAGGGCCCTTAAACCGGCACCGCGGAGCATCCAGCCGCCCCGGAGTTTCAGATAATGGTTATCCGGGTCATCCTGCTGACCAAGCTCTTCGGCAAAGCGCGTGGATTCCTCCGCCATGGCGCCCACAAGCTCTTTCTGTTCCAGCCCCTGCACAACCCAGGTGTGCAGGGCCACCAGAAAGCGGACATCATCAATGGCGTAGCGCTCCTGCGCCGGCGACAACGGACGGGCAATCCAGTCCGACCGGGTGACTGACTTGTCGAGCGCTTCGCCGAACAGGGTCTCAACCAGTCGCGCATAACCCACTGAAAAACCCGCTCCGGCAAGCCCTGCCCCAATCTGCAGATCAAGCAGGCCAGCGGGGTTCAGCTGCAACCAGTGCCGAAACAGTTCCAGGTCTTCGCTCATGGCGTAGAGCAACTTCGGAACCTGCGGATCGGTAAGCACCTGACGGAAGCCCGCGGACGCTTCCGCAACCAGCGGGTCCACCAGGCAGAAGCGGCCGCCTCGTCCAAGCTGGACAAGGCCGGGAATCGGGTAGAAGGTACTCACCCGTTCGAATTCGGTATCCAGGGCCAGCGGTTCGCCAGCACCGTCCGCCAGCCACTGGTCCAGCTCTGCCGGATCATGAATCCAGGCGACTGTGGCCGGGCGAGGTGGCACGTCGGCTACCCGTCGGGAATCAACCATAAATTTGCTCGAATTGGAGTTAATCGACCAGAGGCTTGCGCCCCCGGAAGGCGTGGGTCAGGGTGAAGCCGTCGACATAACCCAGCTCACCACCCACCGGGATACCGTGGGCCAGTCTGGTGACCAGGATATCCTGGCCATCAAGCCGGTCGGCAATGTAATGGGCAGTTGCTTCACCTTCCACAGTGGGATTGGTGGCAAGGATCAGTTCGGAAATACTCTCGTCGCGAACCCGCTTAAGCAGTAATTCGATACCGATTTCCGCAGGCCCTACCCCGTCGATGGGCGAAAGGTGGCCCATCAGTACGAAGTAGCCACCGCGGTAATCTCCGGCCTGCTCAATGGCCAGCAGATCAGACGGGCTTTCAACCACACAGAGGGTACCGTTATGACGCTCCGAATTTTCACAAATACCGCACACCGGCGTATCGGCGAAATTCTGGCAGTTTTCGCAGCGCCGGACACCGGTCATGGCCTGACTGAGGGCATCAGACAGCCGGCTGCCACCGGCACGCCCCCGCTCCAGTAAATGGAACGCCATGCGCTGCGCCGTTTTCTGGCCAACACCCGGAAGACACCTTAACGACTCGACCAGCTCATCCACCAGGGGGCTAAAAGCCATTCACAATCCTCAACTGATACGTCACAAAGAAGATGCGGTCAGAACGGCATCTTGAAACCGGGGGGCATGCCCATGCCCGACATCAGACCGGACATCTTGTCTTTCTGGTTGGCCTCGACCCGGCGCACCGCATCGTTGACCGCTGCGGCGATGAGGTCTTCCAGCACTTCCTTGTCTTCGGTCATCAGGGAGTCATCGATTGCCACCTTGCGGACGTCGTGGCGACCATTCATGGTCACCTTTACCAGGCCAGCACCGGATTCACCGGTCACTTCGGCCTTGGCAATCTCCTCCTGGGCTTTCTGCATTTCTTCCTGCATTTTCTGGGCTTTTTTCATCAGATCGCCCATGCCATTCATCATCTGGCGTACCTCTTGTTCGGTTGCATGCACACTCATGCGCGAAGCATCAGTGCGTTAAATCGGCCGGATGCTCTCTTCGACCACCCGCGCCTCAAATCGTTCAACAATGGATTTTACCACCGGATCCTCCCGAATGGCTTCCTCGGCCGCCTGTTGCCGGGCAATGCGCTCCCGCTCTTCCCACACCGCAGGCGTCTGGCCGGCGGCATCGCCCTGCTCCACCCGCAGCCGGATACTCTCGCCGAACTGCTGCCTGAGACCTTCCAGAATGCGCGCTTCGTGCCGCTCGTTCAGCAGCCGTGCGTGGCCTTCGTCGAGGGTCAGTACGATGGTGTCGCCTTGCTGGCTCAGCGCCGCATGGCTGGCCAGGTTCCCCGGCATACCGACAATCCCGAGACTGCGGAAATCCCGTGGCCAGTAGAACTCACCGGACGCCGGTTCCGGCGCCTCAGGCGCGGGGCGCGCAACAGGCGGCGCGTTGACCGGTTCGGCGTCAACCAGAGCAGGCTCGGCTACCGGGTAGTCATCCAGCTCATCGCTGCCACCGGCCATGGCGGCCTCATACCAGCTGTCATCGGGTGGCGGCTCGGCATCAACCGGTTCCGGCGCCGCGGATTGTCGGGGGGCAGAAGGAGCCGACTCGGGGACAGACCCGAGCTCAGTCCCCTTTTGCAGCCCTGTTGGAGGCTGTTCGGGGGCAGAAGGAGCCAAATCGGGGACAGACCTCGGGGCTGCCCCCTCTTGCAGCGCTGCCGGAGCCTGTTCGGGTTCGGAACGTGCTGGCTCGGGCTCATCCTTAGGGGCGGAAACTCCCTCAGAGGAAGCATGCCGGGCGGGCGCAGCCGGCGGTTCCCGGCGATCGGCTGCCGGGCGGAAGGCAAGCATCCGCAACAAGGTCATTTCGAACCCCATCCGGGCATCCGGGGTAACCGCCAGGTCTTTCCGCCCCATCAGTGCAGCCTGGTAGAACAACTGGGCATCCTCGGCGCTAAGCCGGCGGGCCAGGGTTTTGACCTGATCCGCATCCCCCAGGGCATTATCCACGCTGCCCGGGACCACCTGTTCCATGGTAACCCGATGGAACAGCGCCAGCAGATCCGCCAGGATTACGCCGTAGTCCGGCGCGAAGTCGGCAATCCGGTTGATTTCCGCCAGCAGTTGCGGACCGTCGTTGCCGACCAGGGCCTCGACCAGGCGCTCGATATCCCGCTGATCAATAGTACCCAGCATACTGCTGACGTCACTGGCTGCCAGTGTCTGGTTACCGAAGGCAATGGCCTGGTCGGTCAGGCTCAGGGCGTCCCGCATACTGCCATCGGCCGCCCGCGCCAGCAGCCAGAGCGCCGGATCCTCGAAGGGAATCTGCTCCTCGGTCAACACATGCTTGAGGTGTCCGGCAATATGCTCCGGTGTCATCCGCTTGAGATTGAACTGCAGACAACGGGACAACACGGTGACCGGCAACTTCTGGGGATCGGTAGTCGCCAACAGGAACTTGACGTGTTCGGGGGGTTCTTCAAGGGTCTTCAGGAAGGCATTGAACGACGCGTTGGTCAGCATATGGACCTCGTCGATGAGGTACACCTTGAACCGGCCGCGAGTGGGCGCGTACTGGACGTTATCAGTCAGCTCGCGCATGTCATCAACACCGGTGCGGGATGCCGCGTCGATTTCGATCAGGTCAACAAACCGGCCTTCCTGGATTTCCTGACAACTGGAGCAGACGCCACAGGGCTGCGGCGTAATACCGGTTTCACAGTTAAGACAGCGAGCCAGCAGCCGCCCGATGGTGGTCTTGCCGACGCCACGAGTCCCGGTAAACAGGTAGGCATGATGCAGGCGCTGGTTTTCGAGGGCGTGGATCAGTGCCTTCAGCACATGTTCCTGGCCGACCATATCCTGGAATGTCTGGGGGCGCCATTTACGGGCGAGTACCTGATAGCTCATGTTCTTTCAACTGCTGCTGTAAATGGGCTCAACCTTACCATGGACACCCGCTGATAAGAAGCAAGTGTAAAGGCCTGACCAGGACGGGTGAAACCCACACACTCGTGCCGGCGCAGAGCGCTCCGGGGCTGGAGATCCGGGTAACGGGATACGAGGAAATGCAGAAGATCATGGGGAAATATGGGGGTGGCCCCACCAGCAACACTCCGGCACACAAGTCCACCGCTTCGGCTGCTCCCTTCCGGGCCTGACCGGGTTCACGGTTTGTTGTTGCGAAGGCACCAGCGGAGCCACCATAACAGCTTCGTTTGTACGAGGGTTTACCTCAGAAGCGGCGCGCATATTAGCAGAAGGGTTCTGCGACTACAACGGTTTACACCGGGATCGGTTTTTCTCACAAAGGGATAGGAACTTCGTCCTGGCGAAACCAGCACGCCAGGCTGTAACGGGTACGCTGTGCGATCATTACTTCGTGAGGAGTCTCCTCACTCATGAACAACGCCATCCTGCCTGCTTCCGGCAGCACTCGCCCGACAATTTCATCGTGGTTATCACGATTGAACACCTGCAGCATACCGCCATCTTCCGCAGCCCAGTCTTCATTCAGGTACAGCACCAGGCTGACCACCCGGGACGCCCGCCCCGCGAAGCTGTCGATATGCTTGCGGTAGAAATCCCCCGGCTCGTAGGTCGCATAATGGGCCTCGAACCGCCGCAAACCAAGGAACAGCCTTGCATTGAGGCCATTGCGGATGTCCTCGAGAAAATCGAACAGGGTGGCCTGGGGCACAGTCAGGCCCTGCAGCCAGGCAATGCGGTCCCGGCGCACCGAGCGGTCACGCATATGATCGGCACCGCGCCCTATGCCAGCTGCCTTCATGGCTTCGGTGAGATGCAGCGTGGTGACTTCCTGTCGCAGCGCGGCGATCAGTTCATCGCCCAGGCACTCACGCACATCGAGACTCATCCAGCCGGTATGCGTCAGCCCCGCCGCCAACTGATCCAGCCAGTCATCGGGTACCAGCGGTGCCGGCACCGGCTCCTGAAACAGGGGTTCAACAGGTAACGGGGAAACAGTGGGCCGTGCATCCACGAGCGGTCCTCCAGACAATTGCGACCCATTTTAATCCGGTTTCTCGCCGCCACGGCAGTTTTAATTTACCCTCTATGTAGGGAAATTCACTTAACACGCCAGTTAAGACTGCATTTAATGGGCCGTTCACCGCTCAGATAGCGAAAAGCACCGAAACAGGAAGTAGACGAGGCGTATCTTGACGACAAAACCCGCGCAGTGGTCGTTTACCCGCTGGAGAACCATCGGACATCTCGAAGCCCTTGAAGTACATCATCCGCTGTTCCAGGCACGGCTGTTCCTGCAAGGCGGACACCTGACCAACTTTGCCCCCCGTGACGAACCGGACTGGCTCTGGCTGAGCGACACCGCCAGATTCGAACCGGGTCGGGCAATCCGCGGCGGCATCCCGGTATGCTGGCCGTGGTTCGGCGTGCCAGCCAAGAATCCGCCCGAGGTACGACGGCGAATCCTCACCACCGCCAGCCACGGCTTTGCCCGGACCGCCGTCTGGAAACTGGAGGACGTACGAGAGTCCGCCCACGATGTGGAAATCAGCCTGTCACTGGATGCCAACACCGATTTCGACGAACAGTGGCAGGGGCACGCCCTGGTCTTGCTGACCATGACGTTTTCGGTACGCGGCTGCCAGATCGCACTGACTACAACCAACGTTGGCAATACCCCCCTGGCCTACTCCCAGGCCCTGCACACCTACCTGCCAACGGCCGACATCGCCCGGACCCGGGTGCACGGCCTCGACGGCAGCGAATTCATCGACACGCTCGACAACTGGACCACCAAGCTGCAAAAGGGCCCGGTCCGGTTCGAGGGTGAAACCGACCGCATCTATCAGTGTGGCGAACCGTTGATTGTCAGTGGCCCCGGAGGTAACCGCCGGCTCACGGCTATCGGCTCGGATTCCACGGTGGTCTGGAATCCCGGCCCGGACAAAGCCAGAACGCTGTCGGATTTCCCCGATGAGGCCTGGACGACCATGGTCTGTGTCGAAACCGCCAATGCAATGAGCGATTACCGGGTGCTTAATGAAGGCCAGAGCCATACACTTGGCGTTGTGCTTGGAAGAGTCTGAGAGTTAAAGGAAAACTCATGAGCCTTGGTTCGTTTCTGAAGTCGAAACTAGTCCCTCCTGCCCTGGACGAGCAGATCAGCAGGATCCGTAAGCCCATCGGCAGCCTCGGCTACGACCCATGGGGATACAACAGCGAAGCGATCAAGCTTGGCTTCTCACTCACCCGCCAGATCTACCAGAAATACTTCCGGGTGGTGGCCGACGGCGTCGAAAAGATACCTGCGGACGGCCCGGTGTTGATCATTGCCAACCACAGCGGCCAGCTGCCCCTCGACGGCCTGCTGATCGGCTACACCCTGGCTGCGCGCAAGGATAATCCGCGCATGCCGCGGGCAATGATCGAGCGTTTCTTCCCCACCGTGCCCTACCTGGGCAACCTGCTCAATGAAATCGGGGCCGTGCTGGGCGACCCGATCAACTGCGCCAAAATGCTCGCCAATGGCGAAGCCGTGATTGTGTTTCCGGAAGGTGTCCGCGGTTCCGGCAAACTCTACCAGGATCGCTACCAGCTCAAACGCTTCGGTAACGGCTTCATGCACCTGGCAATGAAATACCATGCCCCCATCATCCCGGTGGGGGTGGTGGGCTGCGAAGAAACCATACCGGCCATTGCCAACATCAAACCGCTGGCAAAACTGCTTGGGGTGCCCTACGTACCCGTGGCGTTACCGGTGATTCTGCCCGCCAAGGTCCACCTCAATTTCGGTGACCCCATGTATTTCGACGATCTGGAAATTCCGGAAGAGCAGGTAACCGAGCGGGTGGAACAGGTCAAAGCCGCCATCAGCGAACTGATCGACAAAGGACTCAGCGAAAGGAAAAGGCTGTTCTGATGACCGAGCAACGCAGACCCAACATTCTGATCACCGGCGCCGCGGGCGCACTTGCCCAACAGGTCATCAACCGGCTGCGGGAAACCTGTGACCTTGTCGCAGTGGATTTCCGTGAACAGGTATACCTCGGGGATGACATCCCCAGCTACTGCATTGACTTCAACAAGCGGGTCTTCGAAGACCTGTTCCGCCGCTACAAGTTCGACGGTGTGATTCACCTGGGACGGATCAACTCCAGCCAGCTGACGCGGATGCGCCGCTACAATGCCAACGTGCTGGGTACCCAGAAGCTGCTGGATCTCAGCCACAAATATGGCATCAGGCGGGTGCTGGTGTTGTCCACCTACCACGTCTACGGCGCTATCGCCTATAACCCGGCCCTGATCGACGAAGAAGCGCCGCTCAAAGGTGCCAATCTGAGCATGGACCTGCTCGACTCGGTGGAACTGGAAAACCTGGCCAACATCTACCTGTGGCGCTACCCCGAACTCAATATCACCATCCTGCGCCCCTGCAACATTGTGGGCCCCGGGGTGCGCAACAGCATCAGCACTCTGCTGGGCAGTCACCGGGCCCCGGTGCTGGCCGGGTTTTCGCCGATGATGCAGTTCATCCACATCGACGACATGGCCGACGCCATTGTGCTGGCCTATGGCAAGAGTACGCGGGGCATCTTCAATGTGGCACCGGAAGACTGGGTGGCCTACCAACGTGCCCTGGAGCTGTGCGGGTGCAAGAAGATAACCATTCCGTCAATCCCGCCGGTGGTGCCGCGCATGATTCTGCGAGCCATCAAACTGAGAAGCTTTCCATCGTATCTGATGCAGTTTTTCAAGTATCCTGTGGTGATTGACGGGCGCGCCTTTGCCAGGGAATTCAACTTCCGGCCCAAGCGCCCGCTGAAGGAAATATTCCGTTACTACCGGGAAAACAAAAATCCGGTGTAACACCGGACGCCAAAACCTCCGGAACCAACAGCCCGTCCACAGGAAGTGGCAGACATGGTGGCAGAACTGAATCTGGTGAGTCACGCTTCAGCAGCCCTGGCGTTCGGGCTGCTGGGGTTGCTCATTGCCACCCGTTATCTGCGCCGGGATGTCGACCGCGCCATGCTGCTGGCCTCCGGAGCCTCCTTGTTATGGGCGCTGTCACTGGTGGCCCAAAGTCTCTGGGGCCAGCCCGGCTTCATTGCCCGCTACCTGCTGGAACTGCTGCGGGATGGCGCCTGGATTGCGGTCCTGCTCACCCTGCTGAGAGACTCCGCCCACGACGGCAACGTGGTCACCAGCATCCGTCGGCTGCTGGGCGCCGCCGCACTCGCCGTGCTGACCCTGCTGCTCGGCTGTGGCATCCTCGAGTACCTGCTTGACCTTGCCGTTCTCAGTGGCAAAACCAAGGTCGTCGGCCAGATCGCCCTGACGCTGCTGGGGCTGTCACTGGTGGAACAGATCTGGCGCAACTCGGTTACCTTCCGGCGCTCCAGTCTGAAATACATCTGCATCGGCACCGCCACCCTCTTCGCATTCGACTTCTTCATGTACGCCGATGCGCTGCTGTTCGGCCAGGTGGCGGATTCGTTCTGGAGTGCCCGCGGTTTTGTCAACGCAATGATTGTGCCGCTGTTTGCGGTGAACATGATCAATACCCGCAAACAACCGGTGAACTTCCAGCTCTCCCGCAATGCGGTTTTCCATGCCGGGACCCTGGTGTTTGCCGGCGGCTACCTGATGTTCCTGGCAACCGGCGGATACTACGTCAAAGTGATGGGCGGCGACTGGGGTGATGCCCTGCAGGTCCTGTTCCTGACCATCTCCATTGCGTTCTTCCTGACCCTGCTGAGTTCGCGCCGCTTCCGCGCCCGCCTGATGGTGTTCATCAGCCAGAACTTCTTCGATTACAAGTACGATTATCGGGAAGAATGGCTGAAAATGACCCGAGAACTGGCGGATCTGTCTGACGATCCCCCCCTGCCGCAGCGGGTCATCAGAATCCTCTCGGGGCTGGTGGAGAGCAACGCCGGGGCTCTGTGGCTCCGCGACGAGGACGGCAACTTCAGCCTGCAAAGCAGTGTTAACCTGCCTTCGCCCCGCCAAAGCACCATCGACGGCCACTCGGAGTTACCGCGTTTCTTCCGGGAACGGGAATGGATTATTGATCTCCACGAATACCGCAAAGACCCCGTCAGCTATCAGCTGCTCGAAATACCGGATGCCATTTCCAGCTTCACCGAAGGCTGGCTGGTCATTCCACTCTATCTGGGAAACGACCTGTACGGCATTGCCCTGGTCGGCAACCCCTATGCCAGGGTGGAACTGAACTGGGAAAACTTCGATCTGATCAAAGTGGTGGCACGGCAAACCTGCAACCTGCTCGCGCAGGCAGATGCCCAGCATCGGCTGACCCGGGCCATGCAGTTCGAGGCGGTGAGCCGGGCAACGGCATTCATGGTGCATGACCTGAAAACACTCATTGCCCAGCTCTCCCTGTTGGTCAAGAACGCACCCCGTCACCGGGACAACCCCGAATTTATCGACGACATGATCCGGACCACCGATCATGCCGTGCGCAAGATGTCCAACCTGGTGGACCATATCCGCCGGCCCATGGCAAATACCGACGAAAAACACCTGGTTGACCTGGCGTCACTGGTAGCGGAGCTTGTGGATGACCTTGCACGGCGCAACCCCCAACCACGCCTGCACCCCAACCGCGGTCGGGTGCTGATTGAGGCAGATCCGGAACAGCTCCGCAGCATACTCGGCCACCTGATCCAGAACGCCCAGGACGCTACCCCGCCAGACGGCGAAGTGGACCTGAGCTTCAAAATTGCCGGAGGCAACGTGGTGTTGTTCATCCAGGATACCGGGTCCGGCATGTCGGACGACTTTATCCGTAACCAGCTGTTCAAGCCGTTTGCCAGCACCAAGGGACTGACCGGCATGGGCATTGGCGCCTACCAGGCCAGGGAATACGTCCGCAAGGTGGGCGGCAGCATGAGCGTCACCAGCAAACCGGGGGTCGGCTCCTGCTTCTCGATCCGCTTTCCCCTTGCCAGTCCCGACGAGCTCCCTGTTCCAACCCCTGTTCCGACCCCTGGCCCCGCCTCCGCCCCTGCCCCTACCTCACTCTCCGAGCCCGCAGCGAGCAAAAGTGTCGATAACCTGACACAAAGCAAAAAAACCCCGACGCAGTGATTGCAAAGCGTCAACTTTCGGTCGAGAATCAAATTAAAACTGTAAGCTTCACGATACAAACAAAGGAATTGTTGCTGTTGTGGCTAAACGACTGCTGATCGTAGAAGATGACCCGGGGCTACAGAGCCAGATGCGCTGGTGTTTCAGCGACGACCTGGAAGTAGCGGTGGCCAGTGACCGGAATACGGCCCTCACTGCCCTGCGACGCCTGGAACCGGATGTGGTAACCCTCGATCTTGGTCTGCCCCCGGATCCCGGTGGTGCGACCGAAGGCTTTCTCCTGCTGGAAGAAATTCTCCGCCTCGCGCCCTGCACCAAGGTAATTGTCGTCACTGGTCGGGAAGACAAGGAAAACGCAGTCAAGGCCATCGGGATGGGCGCCTGCGATTTCTACCAGAAGCCGCTCGATGGCGATATCCTGACCTTTGTGGTCAATCGCGCGTTCCGGCTCGCCGAACTGGAGAAGGAGAACCAGGAACTCTCCCGCCAGCACAGCGGCACCTCCATCAAGGGCATTGTCGCCGCCAGCCCGCAAATGCTGGCCATTTGCCGCACCCTGGAAAAAATTGCCCCAGCCGATGTAACCACGCTGATCTCCGGAGAAACCGGCACCGGCAAGGAGCTGCTGGCCCGCGCCCTGCACGATCTCAGCCACCGCTCAGCCAAACCTTTCGTTGCCATCAACTGTGCCGCCATCCCCGAGAACCTTCTGGAGAGCGAGCTGTTCGGCTACGAAAAAGGCGCCTTTACCGGTGCCACCCAGAGCAAGAAAGGCAAGATCGAGAGCGCCAATGGCGGCACCCTGTTCCTGGACGAAATCGGCGACATGCCGATGTCCCTGCAGGCAAAGCTGCTGCGCTTCCTGCAGGAACGCACGGTGGACCGGGTCGGCAGTGTGTCGCCGGTCGCGGTTGACGTGCGGGTGGTCTGTGCCACACATCGGGATGTCCGCCAGCTCATCGACACCGGCGACTTCCGCGAAGACCTGTACTACCGCATCAGTGAAATTACCCTCGATGTGCCGGCACTGCGGGACCGCGAGGGCGATGCCCTGGTCATTGCCCAGTCGTTACTGAAATCCCTCGGCAAGCAGATGGACCGCCCCACCCTCACCTTCTCGGAAGACGCGGTAAAAGCCATCTCCAGCTATACCTGGCCCGGCAATGTGCGGGAGATGATCAACAAGGTGAAGCGCGCGACTATTATGGCCGAAGGCAAGCGGGTGACCGCCGAAGACCTGGAACTGAAGGGCACTCCGACCACCATGAACGGCCAGCTCAACTTGCGCCAGGTGCGCGAGAACGCCGAGCGCCAGGCCATCGTGCAGGCCCTGCAAAGCAGCAATTTCAACATGGCGCAGGCCTCGCGGCTGCTTGGGGTGACCCGACCGACGCTGTATAACCTCACCGACAAATACCGAATCGAACAGTCTGCCGGGACACCCTGACCTGAAGCAGGCATCCAGGTCAGGGAGCCGACCAGCAATGATCAAAAGGAACAGATCCATGAAGTTGCCCGCATTCAGAAACGCCGTCCTGTTTGCCTTTGTGTCATTAGCCCTGCCGGTTGCGCTTATCGGCTGCAGTGACGAAGACAAAATGACCCAGGAAGAAATCCGTTACCTGAGCCATCTGGATCAGTCGCGCTTTTTCCAGCGCCAGGGCGAACTCAAGGCCAGCACTCTTGAGGCCCGCAGTGCCATCGAGCTGCAACCGGGCAAGCCGGAACCCTACTTTGTTATCATCGACAACCTGCTGACTGCCGGCGACGCCCTCAATGCCGAACGCCAACTGGCCCGGCTGCTCGAGGATTTGCCGGCAGACAATCTCACCTCCGGCAACCGTAACAAGGCCCAGCTGATCCGTGCCGAGGCCCATCTGATGCAGCATCAGTTCGACGAAGCACTGACTGCCCTCGACGCACTTGAATCGCCGGATCGTGTCCGGGAGCTGGAGGCTGCCCTGCTGAAAGGCCGGATTCTGTTGGCCGCCGCTCGCTTTGACGATGCACGGAGTGCCTACCAGCAAGCCCGGGAACTGGATAATGGCAGCGCATTGCCGCTGGTTGGCCTGTCGCGGGTCGCCTGGTCCTCCGGTGACCGGGAGCTTGCCAGCTCACTGATCAGCGAAGCCGAACAGGTCGATGCCAACGACGCCGAACTCTGGTTGTGGAAAGCCCAGGTTGCCGATGCCCAGCAACAATGGCAGATCGCCGAGGATGCCTACATCCGGGCGCTGGAGGACATCGGCCAGTATGACGTGATGACCTATCGCAAGTATGAAACCATCTCCGCCCTCATCCGGGTGCTGCGCGCCCAGGGTAAATCCGCGGAGGCGTTTGTCTATGAAGAGATTCTGGCCAAGTCTGCCCCGGGCACCATCAAGAGCAACCTCGCCGCAGCCCGTGCCGCATTGGAAGAAAACGACCTGGAGGGCGCCGCCCGCTACCTTGAAGAGATCCTCGCCCAGGCGCCGGATCATCAGCAAAGCGCCCTGATGCTCGGCCTGGTCCGCTTCCGCCAGGGCCGGACCGAGGAAGCCGAGGCCCTATTGGCCCCGATTGCCGAGCCGGGCGAGTCGGAAGCCGCCAACAAACTGCTGGCCGCCACCCGGCTGCAGCTGCGTGACCCGGAAGGCGCCCGCAAGGTGCTGGATGGCCTGGAAGACAAGCAGAGTGACCCCGAAATTCTCGCGCTGGTGGGCATTGCCTCGCTGGCCAGCGGCGACGTCAACGCCGGCGAGGAATTTATTGAAGCCTCACTGGCCAAACGACCGGAGAACCACACCCTCCGGCTCAGATACGCCGGATACCTGCTGCGCCAGGGCAAGCCCGACAAGGCCATCGAACAGGCCCGCATGCTCATCGACACACCGGCCGTTGCCGACGATGCCCGCACCCTGATCATCCAGTCTTACCTTGCCAGCAACGATCCGGACGCGGCGCGTGAGTCCGCCAATGCCTGGGTCAAGCAGGCACCGGACAGTGTCCGCGCCCTGGTCACCCGGGGCGAACTTGCCGCCCGGGACAAGGATTATGGGGAAGCGGCCCGCTACTACACGGAAGCCGCCCGCAAAGCCCCCGATAATCCAGCGCCACTGATTGCAGCGGGGCAGCTGGCACTGATCCAGCAAGATCCCGATGCAGCCCAGCAGGCCTACCGCAAGGCGGCCATGCTGGCACCGGATAATCGCCAGGCCATGCTCGGCATCACCCGGGTTCTCGAGGGTGACGAGTTACAACAGTTCATGGCCGAGGTACTGGAAGCACACCCGGATGCCATTGGCCCGCGACTGGTACTGCTGGAAATGGCCCTGGATAGCAATGACAGCAACCGGGCCGACGAGCTGACGGCGACCCTGCTGGAGCGGGAGAGCGAAAACCAGCCCGCCCGCGCCGAACCGCTGGTCGCCGCGCTGTACCACAGCATGGCCGTGCGCAAACGTGACGCCGGCAACCTCAGTGACGCCCGCAACCTCCTCAACCGCGGGCGCATTCTGTTCCCGGACAACCTGGATATCGCGCTGCAGTCGGCTGCCCTCGCCTTTGCCGAAAACGAAGCGGGTGAAGCCCGCGAGGTGCTGCAGGATGCCCGCCTCAAACACCCCGAATCCGGCAGGCCGTTCCTGGTGGAAGCCACCTACGAAGCTGAGCAGGGACGCCACAAGGAAGCCGCCGAGATGTTCCGACTGGCACTGGACAAGGAGCGAAATGCCTCAACCGAACTTGCCTATGCCCGGGAACTACAGCGTGCCGGAGACCCCGAAAAGGCCATCAGTAGTCTCGAAAGTGCCATGGCCACCTACCCGGGTGATCCGCGACTGCCCCTGACAATCGCCCTCTTTGCCCAGGACATGCAACAGAACGAACGGGCAACTGCCGCCTATCTGAAGGTACTGGAAATCGACGGCGACAATACCCTGGCCCTGAATAACCTGGCGTGGATCTATCATGAAGCCGGCGACGAGCGGGCAATGGAGCTGGCCGAGAAGGCCTACCGGCTCAACCCGGACTCCGCGCCGGTCGCCGATACCTACGGCTGGATCCTGTTCAGTGCCGGTCGACATCAGGAAAGCGTGCCCGTGCTGGAAAAGGCCTACCAGCTGGAGCCGCAGACTCGCGACATCATCCTCCACCTGGCGGAGGCCTACGAGGCCACCGGTCAGCAAGACAAAGCCGCGGAGCTGAAGTCCAAGATGTAAGACACATCAGCTATAAGCTAACAGCCAACATGCTAAAACAGTCCAAGTAACGGGTGGCGGGGGTTACAGGCGGAAACAATACTTAACACACTCTTTCATTAACCAGGAAGGTGGCTGAGTATGTCTGTCGGCAAGGTAATCGGGCTTGGAAGCACCATTCTACTTGTCACGGGCTGCCAGAGCTGGCAGTACCGTGACATCGACTCCCTCCCTCCTACGGCTGCACTGCCGGCGGCCAGTGAGCCGGGAAAAGTGGAGGTCAGGTATTTTGACGGGATAGGTGGCGCCACGGTCGCAGATATGACCGCCACCCCCCAGTACCCTGATAATCCAGACGAAATTGCAGAGTTGAACGAACTGGAGAGGCCCACTAACCGCGCCGAGAATTACGGCAGCTTTGTTCGGGGCTTTATCAGCCCACCTGCAACAGGCGAATACCGGTTCTTCATATACGGCAACGATGAGGTCCAGTTCTGGCTCAGTCCAACTGAACAGGCTGCAGATGCAGAGATGACCGCATCCACTCCGGCCTATACCAATGTCGGCGACTTCTCCAAGTACGCGTCCCAGACCTCTGGATTAAAGTATCTGACTGCAGGAAAACGATACTACTTTCAGATTCTCCACAAGGAAGGATCCGGCTCCGACCACTTTGGCGTTGCCTGGGAAGGGCCGGGAATCGGCCAGCAGATTATAGGCAGCCAACATATCTTTTCCTGGGGTGAGCCCGTCTATGAGGACACAGTCAGCAGTGGCGAGGCCTATTCATTGGGCTACCGCGTCGGCTTCCTCGATGGCACGCAGGGGCTCAGCTTCAACCCGGATTACCCGCCGCTGGATAACGACCAGGATGGGATCTACGACAACTGGGAAATTCTCCACGGCCTTGATCCCAACAATACCGCGGATGCGACCTCAGACCCGGATGGTGATTTCCTGGCGGCGGCCGACGAGTTCCTGATCGGCACCGCAGAGGGCAACCCGGATAGCGATGCCGACGGCATTCCGGACGGGGTGGAATACGCGTTCGGACTTGATCCGCTGGATCAGAAAGATGCGTCCTACGACCTTGACGGTGACGGCTACAGTAACCTGGACGAACACCTTGCCGGCACCGAACTCAACAACGCCGAAGATGCACCGGTTACCGCACCGGAGCCTCAGCCGGAGCCGACTCCAGAGCCTACCCCGGAGCCCGAGCCTGAAGTCACCGAACCGACCTATGTTGCCGGCTTCGTTGCGCAGTATTTTTCCGGCCGCGAGCTCAACCAGCTGGAGGCAACGACCATTGACCGGGATGTGGCGTTCAACTGGGGACAAAACGCACCGATCCCCGAGTTGCCAACCGATCAGTTCTCCATCCGCTGGAACGGCATCTTTACAGCGCCCCATAGCAGCGGCAGTAACCAGTACCAGTTCACAGTGCGAACCAATGATGGGGTACGTCTGTACGCGAACGGCCAGCTGGTGATTGATGACTGGAGCGAACACGCCCCACGAACCTTCACCTACGATCGCTCCCTGGCCGCCGGCGAACAGCTGAGGCTGACCGTGGAGTACTTCGAGAACGTCGGTAATGCCGTTGCCGAATACTCGGCAACCAACCTGACCACCGGTGAAAAACTGGTCACGGCCAACACCATCAGCTCACCGGATCTCACCAACCCGCAATCCACCGATACGGACGGTGATGGCATCCCCGATACCTGGGAGCTGAGCTATGGCCTGAACGCCTGGGTGGCAGATGCCGACGACAGCAACAACAACTCACAGATCACCAATCTCGAAGCCTATGAGAGCGGCCTCCACCCCTACACGCTGACCAGCGTCTCTGAACCAACAACCACGGAGCCGGAAACCAGCGCACCGCCACCCACCGCAAGCGAAGGCTCCGTGACGCTGTCGTGGACCGCACCCTCAACCCGCATGGACGGTTCATCCATTGCGCTGTCGGAAATCGACTATTACGTCATCAACTACGGCCAGAACATCAGCAGCCTGAGCCAGAGCACCAACGTGGATGGTGCGCAAACCTCCTACACCTTTGACGGACTGGCCTCAGGAACCTGGCATTTCACCATCAGGGTGGTAGATACCAACGGGCTGACCAGCGCGCCGTCAGATCCGGTGTCGTCGACCATTCCCTGACATCCGACCACCCGGGGACAGACCCGAGGTCAGTCCCCGGACCTTCACGAGGGGACAGACCCAAGGTCAGTCCCCGGGCCCTCATAAGGGGACTGACCTTGGGTCAGTCCCCGGCCCTCTCCCCCCATTCAGAACAGCGAATCCAAATGCACCTGAGCCCGGTGCCTGACCGACGGTGCCAGCCGCTCAAGAACCTCGCGGCCGTCACAAGACTGGCAACTTACCCCGATCACCAGCAACGACGCATCCGAGCGGCTGTTGAAGATACCGGGTAACTGGGCCAGTTTTGCCCGCAACTCCTCACTTTCCCAGAAGCTTTCCACATAATAACCGTAGGCAAGGTATACCCGTGTCTCGCTCATGCGATATCGCAACTTCAACCCGCCGAGAACAATGCCATCCCCCGCCGGTACCGCGAAGGTCTGCTCCGGGATCAGCACCTCACTGTCGTAGAGGTGGTTCTCGTACTGGACAACCTCGCCTCCCGGCCGCTGCCAGTCGTAGGTATACAAGCCGACAAACACCTCCTCCCGGCCATCCTCACTACCGAGCCTGCCCCGCTCCAGGAAAGCACCGGTAAACTGGCGGTCCGGCCGGCGGACTGACGGCTGCCAGCCGGCCACCGAATCCCGGAACAGCGGCAACCATTCCGTTGCCGGTAACACCTCCAGATTATGGCTGGCTGTCCCCCGGTACTTTTCATCAGCAACCGACCATTCCGCTGCCCACGCCAGCGCGCCAAAGCTGACAACCGGGATCACCATCAGCCATCCCCGGGAGCTTAGTCCGGAGCCCATCGAAGCCAGGGCGCCCGAATCCGAGGTGCCCCGCACAACTTCTTTGCGCTCAAGGCGATGGGCAAAGAAAAACAGCGGCACCAGAGTGCCGGCAAAGACCCACCAGCCGAAGTAATCATGCTCCCAGATCAGCGACGACGTCATGTTGGACTCGTAGCCCACATAGATGATGACAAACACCCGTATCCAGTTAGCTAACAGAGCCAGTAAAACCGCGGCGCACAACAGGTAAATGCGGCTGATTACACGCTGGTAGTTAAGCTCGGAGTAAAGGGTTGCCAGGGTCATCCCGACCAGCAGATACCTCAGCCCCGAACAACCGTGGGCAATTTCGAACGCACCCACGCCGGGAAAATAGACAAACACGCCTTCCACGGTGAATTCAATGCCCAGCCATGACAGCAGAAGCTGGTTGAATGCCACGGTGATCAGCTGCAGCGGCCAGGACAGGTAGTCCCACACCGGTATCGCGAAAAACAGAATTCCGACCGGCAAAAAGAACGCAGAAGCCTGGCGCCAGCCCCAGATCAGCAGCAGCACACCCAGCATCAAAGGAACAATCACAACCTGCTGGAAGGCTTCGACAAACAAAATGCTGCCCGCCAGGTAAAGGGCCGCCGCTGCGGCAAAAGGAATCAGCCAAAAAGGATAGCACCCGGCCACCGGCCGCACGGCACGCCACTTCCGGATACTGAGCAACAGGCTAACCAGCAGCACCAGGTGGCCGTGGGAGTAGGACTCATCAAACTTGAGCCAGCGGCCGCCCAACACCTCCAGCGCGGGCCAGATGCCTGCCACCAGTGCCGCGAGCAGAGCCACCGGCAGGAGCCAGTGAGCGGTTTTTTCAGACGCCGGACGTTCCATGTTCGCGTTTCCTGTCCCTAAAGTCTTTCAGCCAATACAACGCCTTGAATACCGGATTGCGCACCAGCATCAACGACACCAACGGCAGTTGCCGGGTAGCCAGCCGGGCCTTGTAGTCCTCGTTCTTGCCGCCACCGGCCAGCATGTCAAAGAGCCTGGCATCGGGGTTGGCAAAGGAAGCTTCGATACTGTATCCGAGATGCAGTGTGCCGAGGGCGATTTTCTTGTGGAGGTTCTCGATATAGCCCGCCTGCAGGTTATAGACCGTGTTCCGGTACCTCACATTGTAGAGGACGGATACGGGCCGGCCAGCCACAGAAAGCACCGAGAGCTCCGGCGTGCCGCCCTCCTGTTCAAGCTGACGGAGAAACTCCAGGTGGAAAGCAGTGCTGGTTGCATTGAAACAGGGCTGTCCCCAACGCTCGAGATGAAACCGGTTCAGCAACTCAAAAAAACCTTCCTGCTTTTGCGGCCACCAGTTGTCCATTACCACCTCACCACACTGTTCCAACACCGAGCGCCGGTTGAACAGTCGCAGCCTCGTGCCCTTGCCAAGGCTGGCGAGGTACTCCGGAAAATCCGCAAGGGTGTCGATGGCGTAGGCGATGTCTGTCGCTACCCGCCGGACCGGCCAGCCATGCGCCCGGGCGAGATCGAGTAGCCAGGCCACATCATCACTGCCATCGACCATATCGGCGAAGACTGCCTCACTCCATTGCCGACGATCAAGAGGGGGCCGCTGGTTCCCGTCAAAGCCATTGTACTCGGTGCGGGGTGTGGAAATGCGGCGGTAGCTGGTACCGACAAACTGCAGGCAGGAGACCGGTAAGATGTTCTTCAACCGGTAATTGTCGATGTATAAATCATTGCCGCCAGGCAATGAGTCAATGCGCCGGAACCCCGGCGTGTCGCCCCAGAATTTCCACCAGGCATCCTGCCAGGCCCTTGTCTGAAAGAGGCTCATGGTCATTGTCATCCTTGTCTCAACCGCATGGCGGATGGCCTGTCGGAAATTCTTACAAGCCGTTCATGAAACCCTCACGGCCTCAAGCTTATCACATTGTATTGCGGCAGGAAGTCATGCTCTGGCAGGAATGATGCTGCTTCTGAAGTCGGTAAAACGGAATTGCATAAGAGTTACAAGGGAGGCATTTATTATGCGGCTGTTTCGGGTTAGCTGTGTCCTGCACCATGCCCTGCGCGTCTTGCTGGCATCCATTTTCCTCCTCGCATCCGTCGCCGCCTACGGGGCACCGACGCTGCAGGTCAGTACCTCTCCACAGCGCACGGCACCCATTGCGCTTGGCGGAGCGCAACTCAATGACCTTGTTTATATTTTTGTTGCGCCGGAGACCGGCATAAAGAAGGTTGAGTTCTACCTGGACACCACGCCTCCCGCACCGCCAAGGGTCACGGAAAACCTGGCCCCGTTCGATTTCAACACCACCGCCGCGGATCTTACCGCCAATGCCTTTGATACCAACAGTATCGCGGACGGCCAGCACAGTGTTTACGCCAGAACCACCTACTCGGACGGTACCAGCGAAATACTGTCGGCAACCTTTACAGTCAACAACTCCGCACCGGCCTTCGTTTTCAGCCAGGCCAACATTGACTTCGTTGCCGAGGCCACGGGTAACTCACAAAGTGCCCAGGTCAGTCTCTCTTCCACCACCAGTGGCAGTGAGAGCTTTTCGATATCCGACAACGCCAGCTGGCTGACTGTCCAGCCCGCCTCGGGAACCGTTCCGCAATCACTGACACTCACCGCAGACCCGACTGGCCTGAGTGCCGGCCAGTACACGGCGACCGTCCAGGCCACCGGCAGCGGGGTCGCTACAGCGTACCTTACGGTTAGCTTCCAGGTCGTCGCACCGCCCAGCGGCAGCTACAGCCTGATGGTAAGTGCCGCACCCGACCGCTCCGGCGCAACCGGACTTAACGGCTCTACCGTCGCCGGCGACATCTACGTTTTCGTGCCACAACAAACCGGAATGTCCAGAGTCGAGTTCTGGATCGACAACCCGCAGAAAACCGGCAGCCCCAATCAGCGCGAGAACCTGCCGCCCTACGATATGGCCGGCACAGCAGCGGACGATACCGCATTCCCCTTTAATACCACCGCACAGACCGATGGCAGCCATACCGTAACCGCGGTCATAACTCTGTCCGACGGGAGTAAACACGAGGTTACGGAGTTCTATACCGTGGCCAATGACGTCGCTGCCCTCGGATTCAGTAAGACCAGCCTGTCCGGGTCCCGCCATATCGATAATCCCGGCACGCTTTCAGAGAACGTCACCCTGACGGCAAGTGATGGCACCGGCGCCAGCTTCTCCATCTCGTCGACTGCCAGCTGGCTGTCAGGAACCGCAAACTCCGGGACCACCCCGGCCACCATCACCGTTTCTGCCAATTCCTCCGGTCTGGCAGCCGGCAGCTATTCCGGCAAGCTCTCTGCCAGTGCCCCGGGGTACACCGGTGGGGAACTGACCTATACGCTGACCATTACGGAAGGTGCCCAAGGCATCCTCACCACACCCACCGCCCTGACCTTCCAGGGGCAGCCGAATACAGCGATCGGCAGTCAGACCCTGGCGATCAGTCACAGCGCGAATGACAACGAGTCGTTTACCCTGAGCACCAACATGCCGTGGCTGTCGGTATCGCCCACCAGCGGTACCACACCGGAAAACATCAGCGTCCAGGTGGACAGCAGCGGACTTACCACCGGCACCTACGAAGCGACGATCACCATCACCCCGGCCAGCAGCGCCTCCGTCAACGTACCGGTCACCATGGTGTTAACCAGCACCGACAAATGCGCCCCGGTACCCTGCAGTGCCGTGCGCGTTGACCTGCCCTATCAGCTGACCTTCACTGAAGGCCAGGGTTACTACCCGGACTCCAACGGCTGGGGCACCGGGTTTACCTGGCTGGATGAGCCGAGCAGCGGTACCGGTTTTATCCAGGACAATCTTTCCATGAACTTTTTCCAGGGCGTGCTGGAATACACCACTACTTCCGGCATCAGTTTCAAAGCAATCAACAACCAGGATAATGCCCTGGGGGTTGGCTTCGCGGCTCCCAACCAGATCACCCACATCACTACCGAGATACTCAACCTGCCAGCTGCCAGCGGCAACTATGAACAGGCGGGCCTGTGGTTCGGCAACAACGACGACAACTACGTCAAGCTGGTGGTGATCTCCACACCTCAGGGCCTGATGGTGCATTACCTGATGGAACTGGGCGGCGCAATTGCTACCGAGAAAAATATTTCGGTAAGCGGACTCGTAGGTAGTGATATCGTCCTGGGCATGGCGGTCAATCCATACGAACGTAAGGTCGATCTGACCTATAAAGTCGAAGGCGGCACCACCAAACAGGCTGGTACGGTGTCACCTCCGGATGAATTCTTCAGCTTTGACGCGGCGGGAATTGACCCCGAAATCGGTACCCGCAGTTTCACAGGAATCTTCGCGACGCACCGAAATGGTTCCTCGCCCATCACTTACCTGTTTGACGAGTTCACCCTTGAGGCCGGGGGCGGTCCCCTGTCACCGGAAACCGCTGTCGAGTTCCTGCGCAAGGATTACAACATCGACTTCCCGACCTCCATGGTCTGGGGCCCCGACGACCGGCTCTATGTCACCGAGTTGTTTGGCACCATTCATGCGCTTACGTTTGATGCCGAGATGAACCTGGTCGACGATCAGGTCATCGAATCGCTTATCAACAGTGTCGGACCAAGACTCACCCTGGGCATCACCGTTTCACCCGATGCAACAGCTAACAATATTGACCTGTGGGTGGCCCATTCCAGCCCTTCCATTGACAATGGAGAGGTCAATTCCGGAATGGTCACCCGACTCAGCGGCGCAAATTTTGCGACGGTGGAACACCGAATCACCGGCCTTCCCCGTGCAATCGCCAATCACTCCATCAACTCGGTCCACTTTGGCCCGGACAACCGTTTGTACATCGCGGTCGGCGGCAATACCGGTGCTGGTGCCCCCAACAGCTCGGCATCGGAATTTGGTGATCGTGCCGAGCAGCCTCTCAGTGCCGCCATTGTGGTAGCTGATGTCTTCTCCGCATCGTTTGACGGCACCTGCGCCAATACTGCCGATATGTATGGCCCTGCCCCCTGCGACGTGGTGCCCTACGCCACTGGTCTGCGCAACAGCTACGATTTTGTGTTCCATTCCAACGGCAAAATTTACGCCACCGATAACGGCCTCGGCGTGACCGGGACCTACCCACCCAAACCTGAGCCGGTTTGTACAGGGCTCGCCAATACGGCCAGCTACCTTAACGGAGGCCATAACCCCGGCGCACAACCAGACCTGTTGCTGCTGATAGAGGATGGCAAGTACTACGGCCACCCCAATCCGTATCGGGACGAGTGCGTGTTCAAGGATGGCAGCTACCAGAATGTGGCACCTCTACCCAACTATGAAGCCCCCCTGTTCAACCTGGGCGACCATAAATCCTCTAACGCCATCATTGAATACAGTGGGGCCGAAGGCTGCGTTGGGGACTACCTGAACGGCCAGTTGCTCATTACCAATTACTCCATTGGGGATGACGTTTTCCGTGTACGCCTGAACGAGACCGGAGATGGCGTTATTGAGGGCGAGCCGCTGGTCACCGGCTTCAATGACCCGCTTCCCATGACCAGCAGTCCCACCGGCACTGTATTTGTCGGGCAGTTTGGAGGTGGCAAGCTGACTTCGCTCCGTCCGGTCAGTCTTGGCTGCTGGCTGACGTTTGCGGCTAGCCCGGTCAGCATACTGGATGCCAGTGGTGCGGCGATCAACAGCAAGATGTATATGGTCGGTGGCAAAAACGACAGTGGACATCTGACCACCCTGTTTATCTATGACGCCAATACCAACAGCTGGAGCCAGGGCGCCAACCTGCCCGGACCCGGCGTCGAAAACCCGGCAGTTACCGCCTACAACGGGCAGATCTATGTATTTGGTGGCTCTACGGCGCCCTTCTCCGGTGCAGTCAGCAATGCCGCCGTCTACAGTCCGGCCACTAACAGCTGGCAATCACTCCCGGCCCTGCCGACCGCGCGCGGCGGCGCAACCGCCCAGGTTGTGAACGGGTTGATCTATGTGGTGGGGGGCATGACCGAGAACGGCGCATCAGTGGCAACGGTGGAGGCGTTCAATCCGAGCACAGGCAGTTGGCAAAGCAAGGCACCGCTGCAGACGCCGAGAGACAACCCGGGGTCAGCGGTTTTGAACGGCGAGCTTTACGTCTTTGGCGGCAGGATCCGCAATGCTGATGGCACCTCACCGGCACCGGCGCTGGCGTCGGTCGAGAAATACAACGTCGCCAGCAACAGCTGGCAGGGCATGACCCCAATGCCCACCGGCCGCAGAGCCATGAGCGTCGGAACTGCCAACGGCAAGGTGCAGGTCATGGGCGGGGAATCCAACCCGAATAGCGTGTCTGGCGTGTTCGAGCAAAACGAGGAGTACGACCCTGACACCAACAGCTGGCGTAGTCTGACCAAAGTGCCGACACCTAAGCACGGCGCGGCAACGGCCACGATCAGCAATAAAGTCCATATCGTTGGCGGAGGCGTTCAGACAGGGAACTCCTTTACCAGCAGTCATGAGGCCTTGCAGTTCTGAACGGCACAGCGGGTTGACACACAGCAATCAGGGGCTGACGGAGGTCAGCCCCTTTTCTTTGGAGCCCCTCACGCGTCGAGCAGGGTTTGTGAGCTATACTCACCGCCAGGACATCTTCACATGGATAGTATTTGATGCGCGCCAAGCGGTTCGTCGCCAGTTCCCTTGCCCGGACGCTGGAAACGGTTATTGCCATAATCACCGGCCTGATCATGATGCCGCTGATGATCCGGATTCTCGGCGAGGATCTCTACGGCATCTGGATTGTAATCGGCAGCATCGTCGGCTCCCTGTATCTGTTTGATATCGGTATGGCCTCCAGCGTAACCCGCTATGTCTCTTATGCGTTGTCCCGCAACGACCGGCAGCGCGCCAGCCAGATTATGTCTACCGCCTTTGCCATCTATTCCGGCCTTGCGTTGCTTATTGTTCTGACCACCACCGTCATTGCACTTAGCGCAACACTGTTTGTCGAGTCTCCGGAAAACACCCGGCTAATACAGATTCTGATCCTCATCGTCGGGCTTAACGTCGCCGTCGAATTCCCCTTCAAGAGCTATGCAGGTATTGCGGGTTACCACCTCAGACAGGACCTGCTCTCCTATTCCCGCATCGCATTCAAAATCGTCAGTACCCTGATCATTGCCTGGCTGCTGTTTCGGGGTTATCAACTGATTGCCATTGCATTGGTGCAATTAGCCTCGTCCTTTTTCTCCAACCTCGTCTTCCGCTTCATCGCCCGGTACCTGGAGCCGGAAGTACGCCTGCAACCGCGCCTGATCAACAAACCCACCATCAAAGAAATCTTTGGCTTCAGCGCCTGGTCTTTTCTGGTGGACCTGTCCCGGCTTCTCAAGGAGCGGGGGGACGTCTGGATGGTTGCAGCCTTCACCACACCCGCATTATTGACCGTCTATTACGTGGGCGTCCGCTTGGTGGAGTATGCTAACGAGTTGCTTTACAAGGCTTTTGGATTCACGTTACCGCTGTATACCGAAGCGGTTGCCCGGGAAGACGATGCAGAACTGGCCCGCAAGGTCCGAATGTTCCTTCGCCTCAACGGGATAGTGGCAGGTGGCATGCTCATTGGCGCCTATCTGTTCGGTAACGACCTCATCCGCCTGTGGATGGGAAGCGATTTCAATAGTGGGGATGCTTACCGTGTTCTGGTCGTCCTGCTCTCGGCAAAATTGCTGGTCTTTATCACAGCGCCCTACAGCAATGTGCTGTTTGCAATAGCAAAACACCAGTACCAGGCCTATGTGTCTGCCGCTGAGGCCGCTTGCTCACTTGCGCTCATTCCGATCCTGATCCAGCTTATGGACAATCCACTGCTCGCCGCGTCGATAGCCATTGCCCTGCCCTTTGTGCTGACCCGGCCATTTATCATCCCCCACCTTGTATCACGCTATAGCAAGTTGCCCGTCACCCTGCTGTACCAAACAGTGTTGCCCTTGATCGCCAAGGTGTCCTTATTCGGGCTGGTTTGGTACCTTGGACTTGGCTTCAGTGGCGGACAATGGGGTTTAGTGGAATTCTTCCTGGTCACAGGAACCTACGGCTGCAGCTACGCAGTGTTCGCCTACTTTCTGCTCCTGAGCGGGGAGGAGCGGGGTCTTCTGCTTTCAGGGATTGGCTTGCGAAAACAGACGCATCCATAATTTCGCAAGGTGGCGGTAACGACGAACACTATGCTCGTGCGCGGTTTTTTTCCCGATAATGCGCATAAATCCCCTGAAACAAGCCCAATTCAATGGCATTCAAGTAGTAATAACGTCGGTTACCGGCCAAACGATAGAGGTAGGTTTTGGCAAAGAGTGTTGCCAGCTTGCGAAACAGAAACCGCGGCACACCAAACCAATGACGGTAATGATCAAACTCCCGAAACAGTGCAGCTTTTCCCTTACCCTGGCGATAAGCCCTGCCCCTGAGCCAATCGATTGACAGCTGATTCGGCCGGATCTGGTGATAAACCAGAGCGGACGGGATATAAGCACTCCGATAACCGGCTTCGGAAACCCGAAGAAGGAACTCGGTTTCGCTGCCCATGGTGTAATTGCTGCTCTGGGACGGTCCAAAGTCCGGATCGAATTGAAAGCCAGCGTCAAACACCCGTTTACGCACGGCCATATTGGGCCCCCAAATCCGACCGGGCCGGATCTCCCCCTCGGGAAGCTCCCAGTCTGCAATTACGTAGGCCGAACGGGTAAAGCCATTATCAAGATCAATACCCTCCTCCGGAGAAAGGCCCTCTGGAAACATCGGCAAAATCCGCCCGCCAAACAGGTCATACTGTGGTAAATGTTGAGCACCTTGCCAAAGGCCAATCAGCCAGCCAGGATCAGCAATCACATCATCGTCGGTGAATATGACCAGGTCCCCTTCGACTAACGGCATGGCTTTCAACAGCGCGTTGTTTTTCCCTGCTTTTAGCTCCTCAAGATAGCGAACAGGCAGAGATCCGGTAAACCCATCAACCAACCGGCGGGTTTCATCGCGACACGCATTGTCAACAACGAAGCACTGCCATTGCAGCCCTTCAGTCTCCAATGCCTCAAAACTCGCTAACGTCCTGGCGAGGATGTCATCCCTGTTAAACGTTGCCAGCACAACCGAAATATCCATTTACCCTGCCTTGTTTTCCATCCTTGCTGGAATAGCTTGACTGCCATACCCGAAAGCTCTTCAGCTTTGAGGGCTACGCCCCCGAACCACCAGCTGATAAAACCTTCTGGGCAATAGCGACTTTACAATTCCACGGAACGCCGCCGCACTCGGGTTGGACCTGAAGGATTCCCGGAATGCCACCAAGGCCTCTCGTGGCCGACACTCGTTATGAAAAAGAATATAGCCAATCTTCAGCAGACTGCGCGCCCGCCAATCTCGGGCCAGCCTCCGGATTCTCGGCGAATCGGAGCTGTTAAGTACCTTATCGGCCACATATACCCGTTCCCGAAACTGCTGCAGTTCTCTCTGTTTCGACACACTTCCGGGCATATCCCGGTAAAAATAAAACGGCTTGTCCCGATAGAGAATCGGACCAATCTGAGCAAGCCGAATCCACATGTCGCGATCGTCCAGATTTCGCAAGCATTCATCAAAGGGGCCTGCCTTCAGCAACGCTGACCGACGAGCAATGACGCTGGACGTACCGACAAAATTGGTTTGCAGCAGCGTCGCTACCGCATCTTCACTCGAAAGTTGCCAGGTATTCTCGGCGACCTGGTTATCCAGAAGGTCCTGGAGCAATCCATAGCGATCGATATTTCTTTCGATACGCACGCGGAGATCCTGATCTGCCACGTGAAAGTTGCTGCAGATCATCGTTGCTTCCGGATTGCGATCCAAGGCTTCCAGTGCCGGAAACACTTCGGCTGGAATGACCACATCATCAGCATCGAGAAACAGAACATAATCTGAGGAGGATGCGGCAACGCCTTTGTTCCTCGGAGATGCGGGACCGCCGGAGTTTTCCTGGCGGATCAGTGACACTTCATACTGGCGAGTAAACGATGCAAGAGCGGAGGCTATGTCATCAGTGGAACCATCATCGACAACGACCACTTCGAACCCAATGCCGCGGGCCGCCACAATGGCCTCAAGGGTCCTAGCAAGGCAACCGGACGCATTGTACGCGGGAATTACAACCGAGAGCTTCATCCTGAATCCTTACGTGACCTGATCAAACGTAACGTGATCAAACCGGCATCAAACCCTAACTGCCAAGACGATGCTTCAGAGATCTCAAAGCCTCAACCCCCCGTTTCCCCAGCAAGGTTTTTGCGTAGAGGCTGATGAATCGTGGCTGAAAACAATAACGCAATGCCCTTGCCAAACAGTCCCGAGCTCCGGTCATATCGCCTGTCGAAAATAACTCATACCCCTTGGCATAGTAGTTGAGGGCTATCTGACGTCGAATATCTCTCGCAAACTCCTTACTGACAGGATCTTCCAACTGTTTTTTGAGAACTTTTATACGCGCGTCGGCCCGCTTGAGCGCCCCACCTCTGGAGATGCTGTTCTGGTGAATACGATAATGGTGAAGAACCTGATCCACATAGGCAATCGGATACTTTCTTGTGATTCGGAACCACATGTCCTTGTCATCACCATTTTTTAGCGTCTCGTCGAATCCACCGACCTCTAAAAGAACGCTTGACCTGACCGCTACTCCGGAAGTGCCGATGAAATTTTCCCTCGCGAGATGGGAGCAGGCCATAGTCCGATCAATGAGGGTAGCGCTGGTTCCCCCATCAAACTGAAGCTTCCCGATTAGCTCATAGCCATCCAAAAAACGATCCCTGAGAATTTCGCCATTCTCATTGACGGAAGCAAAATTGGTAAAAACGAGGCCAGACTCGGGAAACATTTCCAAGGCTGCGATAGACGAGGACAGCTTTCCTGGCAACATTATGTCATCGGAATCAAAGAAGAAGAGATATTTACCTTTAGCGTTCAAAACGCCTCTGTTCCTCGGTGCGGAGGGTCCGCCGCTACCAACCTGGTAAAAATATCTGAATCTGGGGTCTTCAAGAAGGTCCGCAAGCAGTTCACGAGTACCGTCGGTCGAGCCATCATCGACAATTATTACCTCATCACCAGAACCCAGCTCTGGTTTAACAGAGCGCAACGTTTCGACCAGGAGTTGCCCGCAATTATGGGTGGGAATAATGATACTTGATCTCAATTATTAAGTTCCTCCCTGCAAAGACCAAAGATCCATAGAAAAAAACAAATCCATTCGTAGCAAAATCGGGGCACTCTGCTAATTTTAATGGCCTTTTTCCCCAACTTGACTAAACTATATCTCATGATTCGGGAAACAGAAAGCTGCAAACATGAGTATCGACTCATATCCTTTATGTATCAGCAGTTTTAACTATTCATAGGACGAATAAGAAAAGTAATCGGTATGCAGACACAATCAACAGTTCCGACGTTAAGCCATCGTAGAAATGGGATTGCCAAAATTAGACCAGGAGTCCAAGAAAGCAAGTTCTTGGTTTTAGGCACATGCGTCTATATCGTAACCTGGTATCTACAACTTGGTTTACGCATCCCAATTTTAGGAGCAATACGATTTGAGTTTTTTCTCGGCTCTTTCCTAAGCGTCTTTGCTATTCTTAAGTTACTTCAAGAACCAACAGCCAGCCCACTCAAAAAACCAGTACTCCTATTTCTGTCAGTTTTAGTTTTCTATACGATTTTCTCATATGACAGAAGCCAATCATGGGACATATTTTACAATAGGGTACTGAAATTCTCGATGTTGGCCGCATTTTTGGCTGCGTTTGTCCGAACAGAATGGGCATTGAAGATGATTGTTGGCGCCTTCCTACTCGCCATGCTTAAACTTGGACAGGAGGGCTTCGTCGGGTGGTATTCCGGAGGAATGATATGGCAGAATCAAGGCATACCGCGATTACATGGGGTCACTCCTTTATATAGACACCCGAATTCATATAGTGGAATGGCTGTTGGATGCCTACCGTTCATATTCTATCTCTTCCCCGTGGTAAAAAAATGGCAGCAGACCTGCCTTGCTGTACTTTTTATATTTTGCTTAATAATAATAATATACACGGGATCTAGAACCGGATACGTCGCAACGGCATTACTAGGGCTATACTTTTGGCGAGAGAAGCTTACCCGGGGAAAGATAAAGTATTTTTTGATGGGCGCGACACTAATTTTTATAACTTTCATAATGCTCCCTGAGGAATACATAGGAAGAATTATATCAATCTTCACTTTAAAAGAAGCTGAAGGCTCATCATCACAAGCTAGACTACAAATAATTAAAGATTCTTTTTCTGTGTTTTTCTCCAACCCTTGGGGCGTTGGCGTCGCAGCATTTCCCAGCGTAAGGATAGAAATGTTCAATCGTTTCCAAGACACTCACAACCTTTACCTAGAAATACTTACAAATCTTAGCCTGCCGGGCCTGATTGCTTTTTTCAGCATGGTATATGCAACCATAAAAACAAATAAAATATTAATAAATAAAAACACTTCTAACAAATTTGTGACAGCCCTATCAAGGGCAATAATTGCATTCCTGTATGCTCGGCTTTTTTTAGGAATGTTCGGAATGGATACTTATGAAATATACTGGTGGCTTGCAATAGGTCTGACTATAGCCACATGGAGAGTTTCAAATAGTTTGAATTCGCAAAACCCAAATATTCCAAAACCTATACAAGAAGTGCCAGCGTTATCACGCTTTGATCTTTAGAAACTAAGATGAGATTAAACTAAATATGCTAGAATGGAAAATATATTATAAACTTTGATGTTATTTTTTTGGCGTTTTGAAAATCCGACAAAATAACTTTGTGGAATAAGAGGGCGCATCATGAACAAATTCACTCTGCGTGCGGGTTTATTTTTGGCTGCCTCCCTTCCACTCGTCGTGAGCGCAGCACCAGAATTAACTGCGTTGAGTAGTTCACCAGATGATGCGTCAGAAATAATTGTTTTTGGAACGGGATTTGGGACACCCTCATTCGGGCTTATTCTTCGTGACTCCGCAGATTCTAATAAACTAATTTACGATCTTGGATCCGAAACGTCGCTTCCCCAAAGTGAAATATGGACCGCTAAGGGTTCTTCATGGGCTGAACCACTTACGTTGTACTCTGGATCAGACCTCCGTCGCGGTCAAGATCAGAACGTTTATAGAGGAATAAGAAAGGCATTTATGGGCTGGCCTAAACCCATGAATGACAGATCCAACAAAACTCTTTTCATATCCTGGTGGTTTATGCCACTTAGTGACCCTGATGCCGCAGGTGGATCCAATAAATTTCTCCGAGTCTGGGATCATCCAGATGGAGAGCATACCCGGATGTCTTGGGATCAAACTCATGTCGTTTACTGGCGAAAAGATATTGACAGTAGTGGTTTTCTACAGTGGGGAAGCTGGCAAGGAAAGATAAAATCTTGGAATAAGATGGACGCATGGTTCGATTCGGTGTCGAACAAGATGATAATTTACGTCAATGGAAACAAGGTTATTGATGTTAGTGATTTTAAGAAGTCTTCGGTATCTCAAGGACTAAATATTGACGTAGTTGGTTTCGATCCTAGTGTTGGAGACAATTATTCGGATATGATATTTGGAGTGGATGACATATATATTTCAGAGAGCCGGGCTAGGATCGAAATTTCTAACTCAGAAACTTGGCAAGAAGGCATGGTTTCAGAAATTTCTACTCCAACTTCTTGGACTAATGAGAAAATTTCGTTCAGACTTGATCCTAAGTTTATTTCCTCTGACCAACCAATATTCATATATGTGTATAATTCCAACGGTGAGGTAAACACAAAAGGTTTGGCAGTTTCCTCTAAAGCGCCATCAAAAATAGAATACATAGAAGTAAAATAGATTTTAATCCAAGCCGCTTTAGTTTTGAACCCGGTTTTTTAAGCTTTTTTTTGTTAAATTTTTATGGTTTCTCACAATCTCCTTATTACTAACTTGGCTAATGAGCGCCATGCTGGCCAATATCGAATATCACTTCGCAATCCAGAAATTATATCTCTAAACGGTTCGTAAAATGTTCTTTCTGAACTGGCTATTGCTATTGCTCGACCGACATACATATCTGCCCAAGCGCGAGAAATAACCGTTTCTGAAATTGTGTCAGGGTATTTACTCAGAAATTTGGTTAATATTCGTATCGCATTGTCATAGCGACCACGATAGTTTTTTGACATCTGTCCCTGCCAGATTCGATATACGTAGGTTTTAGTGGGCTCATATTTGAAGTGCCAGTCGACCGAATACCTTAACCAAAGATCCCAGTCGATCCCCATCGGTAGCGTTTCATCAAACATGCCACTCCTTTGAACACATTCCTTTCGCATTACAGCGGTCCCAAAAGGTATGAAATTTTTTATCAATAACTTATCTGTGATTTTTCCTTCATAACGATGAACAGAGCAAGCTTTAGATAATGGCATGCTAAGTGGATCTACATAGGAAACGTCGGTATACACAACTCCAACTCTGGGTTCACAAAAGTGGGGCATTTGCGTAGTCAACTTTTGCGGCTGCCAAATGTCGTCAGCATCACAGAAGCCTATGAACTGCCCGCGGGCTTCAGAAATTCCCCGGTTCTTGGCCTTTGGCTGACCTTGGTTCTCGGTTCTGATGTATTTGACACGGGGATCTATCGCGAATTTACGCATAACAACCAAAGTGTCGTCCGTCGAGCCGTCATCAACCACAATTACCTCGAGGTTCGACCACTCCTGATTCAGCACTGATTCCACTGCCAAAGGCAAATACTGCCCCATGTTATAGGTTGCAATAACCACGCTAACCAGGGGTTCATTTTCCACGTTTGATCTCCTTGGCCCCTTTCAGAGCTATTCTGTTCCTAACTGGCACTAACGCATGGCTAACCAGGTTAGGCCATATAGTGCTTTTTCAAAGGTCATCGTAGACCTGCTTACCGGATACCGCTTAATTTCAAAAGCATCCTGAGTTGGCTTCTTTCCGGGGTGCGCGGCTACTCCAAATTGATAACCTCCTAGCTTGAGCGCCTCTTTTACTTCTGAGTTGTAATCTGAAGGCTGGCCATTTGGGTAGCAGAAAAGTGGCTTGGTTTGCCCAAGCTCAGTTGCTAACCGACATTTAGGTAGGGTTACCTCACGTGCCAGCTCGTCGCTATTGAGCCGGGACATTACGGGGTGCGTATGAGAGTGGCTCCCAACTTCTACAATGCCAGTTTCCTGCATTTGTCGTAGCTGTTGCCAGGTCAGTGGCCGGCAAGAGGGTGGAGGTGATTTAGGTAAATCCACATTCAATTGCTCAGACAGTTCATCAATCAATCGTAACCTTTCTCGATTCGGCAATCTCAAACAATGGTCTGCGATCTGATGCCAGGCGCGTTGCCATTGCGGCTTGATGGACACCTCGCCCAATCCCTCAATCGGGATTGTGTCCAACTCCGCACGCTCCAAAAGAAAGGCAATCTGGTCAGGCCATAACCATACCTCGCCGTCAATGAAGCCCGTTGCCACAAAGATTGTTGCTGGGACCTGCTCTTCTGCAAGGATGGGGAAGGCGTAATCGTAAAAGTCGTAGTAGCCATCATCGAAGGTAATGACAACTGCATTTCGCCCGTTGTGGCGCTGAGTCTTGGTTTCCAACAGTTCGGAAAGATGCAGTGGATTGAAATCACGCTTGATGGTCTTTACCTGCTTACGGAATGTTTCGCAGGTGATGGCGCCACCCCACCCATCCGGGTTGACTCGGTGATACATGAATATTCTCGGGTGAGTCGCCGTTAGGCGCTTGGCTATCTGCAGGCCGCCAATCGGCTTGATTATGCGGTAGATAAACGTGTTGATATTCATGGTGTTAATTGGCCCCTTCAGCCCATCGGGCAAATTTACACCGCGACACACATCGGCTCATGTGTGTCTCCAAAGCACAAAGGGGTGATTAGTACTGAGTGCCCGGCAATACAGATTCAGTTGCTGCTTGCAAAAACCTAGCTTTTCATGGGCGCGCCGGGAACCAAGGTTTGCAGTTTCAATAATTGCGGTTATCTCTTCTTTGTCATCCTGTTGAATTGTGTGTTTGGCGAGAGCCCCCAACATTCCTTGAAGTACACCTTTCCGCCGCCATTCCGGGAGAGTCAGGCTGTCGTAATAAAACACCTGATTCTGGGAAAACGGGACATTAAATCCGTACTGCTGTTCAAAATGAATATCGCCATCATGTGCCCACAACAAGCCTACGGCGTTATCACCATCGCAAGCGATTACGTACCTGTGCCCCTGACCGAGGCGCCGATCGAACAAGGCTCTTGTCCGGCCCAGCTGATTGAGGTGTTTCTCGCAAGGAACCTCAGTAGAAACCTTAAATGCAAATCGGTTGCTGGTTCTGGTTGTCGTCAGCGTGGCAATTGGCGCCGTGAAGGTGTAGTAAAAAAGCACTGGCCATCGGCAGGTCAGCCGCTTGAGTGCAATCCAGCTCACGCCGGAAATCCCGTCACTCCGATACCGCTTTGCTACTTTTCCAATTAAAGACACCGGCTCGGAACTTCCATCGCTGTCAGCACAAACCCTGTCGCTCTGGTTCATGATTGGACCCTACATATAGAGAACCTATACTTGCCGGATGGTTCTTGCGGGATATGCGTGATGTCATTCACCTTTAGCGTCACCCGATCATCAAATACTTCCCTCATTGAATCGATCAGCAGTCGATCAGTTTGCTCAGTAAAATCGACACCCTTAACCCGGTTAATGATGATTTGATTCTCGGCTTCCTGGATTAGCTGCATCTGCTCAATGCCTGGGACTTTCGTAAGGGTCCGTTCCACCAATGATATGCCCGCCACCTGCCCCCCATCAGGAAGCTTCAGAAAATCAGCCACCCTCCCCTCAAGGCGTTCGAGGATGGGTAGCCCACGGCCACAACTGCATGCCCTCTCGCGGTATACCCCAACATCCTCCACTCGATACCGGATGAGCGGCATCGCAAAGTTATTAAGATCGGTCACCACGATCTTCCCCGGCTCACCAGGTTTGACCGGTTTGTTATCACCGTCCAAAAACTCCACGTACACATGGGGAATATTGAGATGCATGCCATCGTGTCTCTCACACTCACATGCAATCAACCCTACCTCTTCACAGCCATAGCGATTGGTAACTGCACAATCGAACACCTGTTCAATCACCTTGCGTTCATGGTCCAGTAACATCATTGAGGTGGCCACAATTCCCTTGGGTCTGAGGTCGGTTATGCCCTGATCGCGCAGGTAGCAGGCAAAGATAAAAATCGAATGGGCGTGTCCGAACACGGCACCGGGTTGCTCCTCTCGCCAACGCTGAACGAAATCGCCCATGGTGGTGTCGTTGAGATTCATGGTGTCCAGGTAGATCGTGCGGTCCAGTAGGTGATGGCGAAGCTTCTGTTTCAGGGTCTCCGTGACCGGTGGATTGCCCCACACCGCAGCCTTTTTCATTCCGAGATCCCACCCTGACCAACGATCCGCCAGCAGCTGAGCTGCGTTTCTGCGTTCCTGGCAGGCTTCGTCGAAGAACAACTGCAAGGAGACGCCGGTTGAGCCGCCCGTTTTTGCGCTTACCAGTTGGGCTCGATCGAATTCATCGCTTATGAACCGATCCAGGTTGTTTCGGATATCCGATTTGGTGGTGACCGGAATCCGCAGCAGGTCATCGTGATTCTGGAATGTGTCAGGCGATATTCCGTGGGCTTGGAATAGATCCCGGTAGAAAGGGCTGTGTTCAACTGCATAGGCCAGCAGCTTCTGCAGTCGCTCCCACTGGAGCATTCGCAGACGATCAGCGGGCCACCATTGTTGTTTCTCGAGTGCCTGCCATTCTCTCAGCCGCTGGCTGCGGTCTTTGATGTCCCACAGAGGGTAGAATAGGTGGCGGGACAGTGACTCCATCATGCTTCGGCCACCCTTGGTTCAACGTTTTGATACAGTCGGATGTGTTGATTCAGCATTGCTTCCAGCGAGTAACGCCCAAACATTTGCTCCCTGTTAGCTCGCCCCATGGTTTCTCGCTTGAGAGGGTCGTCAACCAGGGTAAGGAATCGATCCGCTAACGCGGTGACATCTCCAACATCGTACAGATAGCCATTTACGCCCTCGGCGATGATTTCCGGGTTACCGCCAGTGTTACTGCAAACGACCGGCTTTCCGCAGCGCAGATACTCGATGATGGCGTTGGAGAATCCCTCGGTTTCAGAGCAGAGCGCGGCAATATCGAACTCACGGATATAGCGCTCCGGTTCCGGCTGGCTTCCGAGAAATCTCACCAGATGAGCAATGCCCAACTGCTCTGCTATTTGGAGATAAGGCGCCTGATCGCCGCCGCCCACAACCCGCAGTTCCACGTTGCGGCCTAACTCGTTGAGCCGTGCCACGGCTTCGATCAGATCGCCAATGCGTTTGATCGGCCGCAGGTTGGCAACGATCCCTATGACGCAAGGTTGCTCCTGTGCGGCCAAGCTCGTTAACTCATCCTGTTTGGACGCATCGGTTTGAATGTCGTTTGGGTAGCCGTTGTAAATGACGTGAAGCTTGGATTCAGGCACGCCTTCAAGCCGCGCTGTAATTTCAGCCACCGCCTTGCTGTTGCAGACCACGCCATGGACAAACAGGTCCGTCAGCCTCAGCGCTCTCAGGTAAAGTCCCGAGTACCAGAACCCCATATCACGCCGGGATATCAGGGTTTTGACACCCGCAAGGCACATCATGGGTGGGCAGATCACGGAAGCGTCGTTAAAGAAAACATGCACAACCCGGTAGCCATCCTCTACCAGACCGCGGGCATAGCGGTAGACCGTCCACCAGCTGCGGGGATTTGAAATACTGGCAACTCCCAGGTGTTCTATTTCAACCGGGAAAGCATCGCTCCTGCTGTAATCGGTCTCCCTGAAGACCGCGAAGCGTACGTCCCACCCTTTTTCCTGCAGGCCTTCCAGCAGCTTGAGTACCTGGCTTTCGGTGCCGGCGTAAGGGTCGTCGTAGCGGTCCATGATAATTGAAATTTTCATGATACCAACCGTTTGTTTAGTGTCAGAAATCTTGTAACTAAAAATTCGTGAAATACTTTGACAATGGTTTCTTTGAAAAACAACTTTGCTGGTTTACATGCGTAATTCTGCTCATAAACTTCGTCCTCAATAGATTCAAAAGACTATCACGCTCATAACAAATTTATAAAAATGTATTACAGTCATAGTCGAATTATTAAACATGTATCACAAGTAACTAAAGTGTAGATATTGTTTTCAGAAAACCGAACCATTGACGTTCCCATGTTTTCTTTTCCAATTCGGAGAATTTATACATCCGTTCCGTGTAAACTTCGGCTCTGGAAGCAACTTCTGAAATGGCTTCCGCAATAGATTCCGGCGTGGGCTTTGTCAGATAAGCGTTGCCTTGATAAAATTCTGAAAGCGTATCGGTATTAGAGGTGATTAAAGGCTTTCCTGCAGCTGCAGCTTCGTATCCTCCACAGACAATAACCCATTCAGATGTGGTTAGTACCATAATTACGTCACAAGAGAACAGGTAGGCTGCATAATCGTCGTCCGAGACAAATCCGAGTAAATGTATATTTGCGGGAACTTCTGACGAATCCGGTATCAACCCGGCCTTGGCATAATTGCCAGTGATATGAATATGGCAATCATTAGGTATCAATCTAGCCGCAGCGATCACTTCCTTATACGGCTCGTCCGGTGCGTATGTACAGACAAATAAAACATTCGTACCTTTCGGTAAAGAAAGCTTCGTCGTTGGAGGTTTTATTTCCGGTATCCTATCATGCAATATACAGGATCTCCCTCCCTTTTTTTCGACAAGACATTTCAGAAACTCATTAGTTACAATGGTAAGGTCAGCCATCCTTATACTAAATTCGCTACACAATATTACGAACCATATCGCTGGATTCATGCTGAAGGATTTCCCTAACCGAAAATTAGTATGCCTATCAACAATAAGTGGAAATCTAAAAATCAACTTCATAAATGCAGCAAGCGCTGCAAGGACTCGACTCGGATTTTGTACTACCACCAACCCATCTCGATACTGGTAAATAACTGTCACTGTCTTTATAGCCTTTATTATATGTCTAAGAACAAACGTCTCGGTTGATCTGACATAATAATAATCGGCACCAAGCTGCTTCGCCAACTCAATAGACCGCCTATGATCCTCCCAGGTAATCCAACAGACCCTTTTAGTCACTTTAACAACCTTTATTAATATTTCTTTGGTACTTATTAATCAACAAATCATAGTCATTAAAAGCTTGATAAACGTCAGGTTTTTTAAGTATGGGACCTGTTGCCTGCTCAAGATCTACATTATCGTAGCTCGAATTTATTTCAATAACGACCGGACCCTCCGCGGTAATTGCGATATCCATACCCAGAAGAGGATAAAAGCAAAATGATTTCTGAACTTTTTTGGCCATTTCAATAACTTCATTCCAAAGCGGTATTCTATAATATTCAAAAGTCACTCCAGTGGTCGGATGAACTTCAAATATCTGACTTAATCGATTGAACCCGGATTTGGCAAGCTCTCCCGTATCAGCATCCACAGAAACACAAATGCCCCCCTGACTCAGGTTGTCCACTTTGCTATTTCCAACACCAAATCGAGCGTAGGTTCCTATAATTAAAACTTCACCATCTCTCTTAAATATTGTGACTGCTCGGATTGTATTCGTAGACTTTGAGACTCTACTCATATCTTTGTGCTGAGATATGTATTTCTGAACAATAAGATCGGTATTAGCTGTTAAATCCTCTATCGAAACATCATAACCCTTAACTATTCCCCTTAGACTGCCGTTCATAAATTCCGTGCAAACAATACCACCACCACCCTTACCAGATCTTGGCTTGAAGATAAGATGCTCAAAGCCCTTACCGGCAAGGTCTTTGGCTACACCCTCTAGATTTTCACCCTCGCGAACGACTCTAAGTATTTCAGGTGTTTCTATATAATTTGCTTTGCATAGCATCTCAGACAGAACTTTGTCCTTAAATACTATTTCATATGATTCTGGTTGTACGATTTTTCTTAACTGCCTCCGCTGATATGGGTCGTAATTAGATCCATAGTAATAAACCCAATCCGCTCGACTCTTTTCCCATAAACGGCATGATGAGTAGTTATCAGGAAAGTATTTAAATCGGAAAAAAATGTATATAAAATCAAACGCAACCTGCGTTCTACTTTTGGTGCACTCGCGCCAATTAACCTTTGAAAAGCAATAAGGTAACGCTAAGAAACGAAGAAACCTTCGGACGCATGGAAGACAGGCGTTACATATCCACCTTAACTTATCCTTGAACGATTCTGAAAGAGCTTCGAGGTCAGCGCTCATATCGGCTTAGCTTGTTCTGAAGCAACGCAAATTCGTTGTATAAAATACGACTTTTCATTCTTCCCCGACGTATTTCTTCCAGGATATACATTTATCAAGATATCATGCCCGGTTTTCTTTCGAATATCATCTTGTATATAACTCCTCAAACCATCTACTCCACTCAAAGGTATTGGATCAATGTGCAAATCAAGAACTCCGTATTCGACCTGTGTGATACCAAAATTAAATACTTCTTTTTTTCGTCGCTGATATTCATTGATGGCGTACGCCAAATCAACAGAGTGAAACCGTGTGTCTGAATCAATGTATGCAAAACGATGTATAGACCGACCTTCCAAAACTGCCAAGTGCTTTGAGTCACCAATCAGATGGCACTCAGAATCCTCTATTTTCCCTGAGTCTCCAATAACGTAATTGACAAGGCTCGCTGATCGCCTTGACACATCTGAAATAAGAAGGCTCGATGCGTCATCAAGAACTACAAGCCAAGGATTTACTAAATGACGATGTCCTGACTTACACTCAAAGGCAACAATATCGAATTCCGTCGCTCCGTATTCCTCTATAACCGGCGCCTTAAATATTTCTCCTAAATACTCCTTCTGAGCAGGCAAGATCGTTTCCGCTGTGCAAATAACACATTTTGGCGGATTAAATGGTAAAGAGTGCTTTTCTACTAGCGATGCCGCTTCCAACAACAGGGATGCATAACCATAGAGGTAATCTGGACTCCAGGTAAGTATTTCGGCTAATAACTCCGTTGCCTCCTCTCCTGTTGGACAACAAACTTTTCGATTGAGAATGAAATCTCTTAAGCTGCTTTTCAAGCCATTTCCCGGCCTTCCCCAAAACCGTGCTTCCCTATCGCCCAGCCTAATTCCATAGTTCCTGAAACAGTAATCTCGAACACCAAGCATTCGCGATAAATCTTCACGGGATAATACGACTTTTGTAGGCTCGCCCGTTGTGCCTGAAGTTTTCCGGCTAAAATTGAACTTCGTATCCGGTCGCTCATTAATCTCTCGATAACGACGCTTGATTAACGACGGTGCAGTCTTCAATCCTTCAAGGGACGTGATCCTATCACCTTCGGAATTTAAGGGCATATTATTTCGAATAATGGTTTCTAAGATACGGTTTCTATCTTCAATTCCAAGTCCCCAAAATTGCTCTGTGAGCTTTCGCCACTTCGATATCCTAAGCCCCATAGCCAAGAACGACATCCGAGTCAGACAATAGCGAATCCTCCTTATCACGCTATCTCCCCTAGGGTGGTGCGGTAAAGTTTCCTATATTTATCTTCCATCGCTTCTGCCGAATAACAAGTCGCTATTTTTCTTGACGCCCAGACCACCTTCTTTTTTCGTTCAGGATCTTGTAACGCGCGAATAATAGAACAGCCAAGTTCCTTGCCATCAAAGTCCTCCGGCAACAGCCACCCTCCTTCGCCCCCTCCGAGAACTGAAGGCATTTCTCCCACTGGCGAAGCCAACACAGGGACTCCCACCGCCATTGCCTCTAATAAAGTTATTGGCAGGCCCTCAGTAAGAGAGGGGATTACGAGCAGATCAGATCTCCGTTGAAGTGCTGGTACGTTGCCGTTATATCCCGGCAAAAGTACCTTATCTTGCACCCCATATTCCTTTATTCTAGTTTCTAGATTACCTTTCTGTTTTCCTTCACCGACTATGATTAGTCCAGGATTATCATATTCAACAGAAACTGTTTTAATGGCTTCGACAAGACGATCAAACCCCTTTTCCTCCGATAAACGTCCCACACCCAAAATGACCGGAGAGTGATTCTCAATAAAATTCTGAATTTCGCTTTCAATTTTTTGGTTGGATTTCGATAAAATTGTCCTATAATCCAGCCCGTTTTGAATAACGATCACCTTATCACTGCCGACTAACCTAGAAGGCAATTCCCTATTCATGGCGTTACCTACTAATACCACTCCTTGCATAAAGGTTACTGCATACCGATCCAGCATTTCGTAGAACCAAATTCTGCTAAATTTCTTGGCGTGTACGTATCCATGTAATGTGGCGATCATTGGGATTTTCCGGATTGCAATCGGATAACTCCCAATGAGGACATTAAACTTGAACCCGTGGGAATGGATAAGGTCGTAGCTATTAGTGCGAGCCCATTGGAGTATTTTTCTGCTCTCGCGTATATTAAATCCCGGGTTCATTCTCCATTTAAGTAGCGGCAGACCTAGGCGTTTCGCCTCGGCTTCCAGCGGCTTTTCTGTGAATTGATGCTCTCCCGCACTCAGAATCAGCGGGCTCAATCCCGACTTGATCTGCTCCCGTACCAGCTCAAGGAGCATTTTCTCTGCCCCGTAGAGCCCGCCACTATCGATCAGGTGAAGTATTTTCATAATGACCTCACCCTCCCCTCGGCTTCCAAACCACCCGCTTCTCCCCCCGCAAGAACGCCAGCACCGCTTTCAGCGACGCCACGTTCAGCAGCAGGAAGTAATAGGGCACGGAGTACAGCGGGCCGAAATTGCGGCCGGCGCTTTCGTTTTTGCTGCCGATCCACGCCAGCCCGTAGAGGGCTACCAGGCCGAGGAATGCCAGCGGGTAGATGCCGCCGCGCGGCATCAGTAGCAGGGTGGCCAGGGTGAAGGTGGCCAGCGGGATGAAGGCCAGGTAGCGGAGCAGCTTGTGGGAGATGAGCTGAAGGGCGAAGAAGCCGTGGCGGAGCGGGTTCATCAGGGCGGCCATGTCTTTCAGTGCCCAAAGTGCCCGCAGGCTGACCCTTACCCGCATGCTGAATTCGCTGGTGCTGTCGCTGAGTGCGGGTTCTTTCAGCAGGGCGCGGGGCTCGTACACCACGCGGTAGCCCTGCTCCACCACTTTGAGGGGCTGGACAAAGTCGGGCAGCTGGTCGGGGTTAAGGGGTCGGTACAGGGCTTTTCGCATGGCGTCGATGCCGCCATCCACACCGATGATGGAGCCGGTTCGGGTTTCCTGTTCCCGCAGCCAGTTCTCATACTTCATATAGGCGCTACAACCATCGCCGACCAGGTTGCCCGCGTCGTTGACGTAGACCATCTTGCCGGTGACGTAGCCAACCTCCGGATCGGCAAAGTTGCTGACGAGGTAGCGAATGGCGTCCGGATCCCACTGGGAATTGGCGTCGGAGAACAGGAGGATGTCGCCGGATGCCTCGGGGACCAGGGTGTTGAGCCCGGCGGTTTTGCCCTGGCGGGGCACCTGGCGGAACAGGCGGACCGGAATGGCCGAACCCGCTGCAACGTTGCGCACGATGTCGTCGGTGCCGTCGTCGGAGTCGTCGGAGATCACCAAGAGTTCGAGCCGGTCGGCGGGATAATTCTGGGCCAGCTTGTTGCGGAGGGTAGCTTCGATGTCTGCGGCTTCATTGAAGGCGGCAATCAGCACGGATACCCGAGGTGTCTCGCCATCGTGCGCGCGCACCAGCTCCGGGTCCAGGCGCGCGGCGAGCCGCACGAGCAAGGGGTAGCCGGCGTAGATGTACACCAGCAGAATCAGTGACATCCAGAACAACGCGTACAACATGGTAAACCGTCCCTGAGGCGTTACAGCGTCTTGAGTAGGTGAGAGTCTGAGCACGGACGATCCTGTCCGTGCTCCTGTGTCCGAACTTGAGGCGCCCTTTCCGCCTGCGGTTCCTCAGCATCCAGCACGCCGTACCCCCTCAGTACCTCGCTCATGGTGGTGAAGGAGAAACGCTGCAGTAACCGGGTCAGGCGCTGCTCACACACCTCGAGGTTGTTATAGTGGCGGAACCGGGACAGCCACTTCACCTTGAGCCGGGGCTGGCCGGGGTCGACTTCCCAGGGGTGCAGATAGAACACAAAGGGTTGCCCCTGGCGGTTGATGGAGCCCAGCCCCCACTGGCTGAACCAGTAGGGAAACAGGCGAAAGTACCCCCCGCCGGCGATCGGTAAGGTATAGCCGGGCAATTTCAGGGTACTGAGGGGAAATTCCGCCAGCTCGTAACCGTTATCGGTTGTCAGGCGGTAGGGCCAGCGGGGGGCATCTGGCATGCCGTAGCGGTCGTGGTGGACCGGGAAGATGGAGGAATCCCAGGTGAAGCCTTCCTCCCCCAGAATATCCAGCGCCCAGCGGGACTGCGCAGTAATCGAGTAGCTGGCCGCCCGGTAACCGGAGACTGGCTCACCAAGGATATCCTCCAGAATCCCCTTGGCCCGGTGGGTTTCCTCCCGGAAGACCTCCGGTGTCTGGTTGTAGATCAGCTGATGGCTGTAGCCGTGGCTGGCGACTTCATGACCGGCAGCGCGGATTCGCCGCACCAGTTCGGGGGAACGTTCAGCCACCCAGCCCAGGGTGAAGAAGGTTGCATGGGTATTGAACCGGTCGAGCAGTGCCAGCAACCGGTCGGTGTTGGCCTCTACCCGGTATTCCATGGACTCCCAGTCGTCCCGGCGCACGGCTTCAGCCAGTGCCGCCACCTGGAAGTAGTCTTCCACATCGATTGTCAAAGCATTGCGGATGCTGTCCATTGCGCCCTTCCCTGGCCCGGTTTGACTGTTCCGTATCAGCGGAACTGGTAACTCAGGCCGAGCAAAATCCAGTTTTCGTCGTAGTCACGGGTCGTGGTTTCGCTTTCCCGCCGCTCGTGACCGATACTGCCATTCGCGGTCAGTTTCTGGCTCAGCTGATAGTCCAGACCCACCGTCGCCTTGACGAGATGGTCGTTGGAATCGACCTCGCCACCGTAGTCATAGAAGTCGTACCCCAGGCCCGCCGTGAAGCCGACAAACTGGGTAACCGGTCGGCGGTAGCGGCTGCTGACGCCGGCACGGTAATCGGTAAGGTCGGTCAGGATGTAATCGGTGCGGGCCCCGTAGCCGGTCACCCCCACGGTACTGCCGTCACTGAACTGTTTGTCCAGGGAGCCGCGAATCGCGGTTACTTCCACCGGTGCGGTCTGTTCGAGATTGAACACAAACGGCCCGAAGCGAATGTCGTAGTCGGAGGTCTGGTCGGTCAGCTCCCGACTCGCCTTGAGTGAAGCGCGGGTAGTGGGGTTGATATCACGAACCAGCTCCAGATCACCAACTATGCCGTCGCTTTTGCGGGTGATGTTGTTCAGCCGGCTTTCCAGCTGGCTCATGCCCAGGGAACCGCTCACACGGGTTGCCGCCCACTGCTTGGCAAAGGTAGCGGACAGCGTATCGCGGTCTATTTCCTCGCCGGTATCCAGCTCTGCACGGTCGGCCGAGGCCGACAGGCCTGCCGTCAGGGTCGGATCAAACAGGTGGTTCCAGGCCGCCGAGGCAACATAGCGGTCACTGTCCGGCTCGGTGGACTCGCTGTAATCGGTCTGTTCGTAGTGGGCACGCAGCACCATTTCATCGACCTGGCTGAGGCGGAAGTTCAGCACCGGTCCGGTGCGGAAAATATTCTTGCGGGTGCGGTTCTCCGGGGTGTCGCCGGCGCGGGAATCTTCGGTGACGTCCCGCAGGTGGTCGGTCAGCTCCCACTTCAGGTTATCGTTGATCTCACAGTCACCAAGAAAATCCATATTGGTGTAGGTTTCGTTGTCGTAGGTATCGTCCATCCAGATGCCGTACCCGAAACGCGAGGCCAGTGAGGCATTGCAGGTCCCAGGATCGCTTTGGTAGGCAAGCCCGATGTTTACCCGGTTCTCGATGTCGCTGGTTTCATTGGAGGACGACAAGGTGGCGTTGTCGGAATACCGGCTTTCGAGGCCCCCGGTGATACGCAGCGGCTCCGCAGCGGCCAGCCCCGGGACGCTAGCGACAACCCCGGCCATCAACGCCGGCCATGACCCGACTCTCAGGGCCCGCCATGAAAAGAGGCGCAACGAGCACAAGCTTACAACTCCCGTTTGGCTAACCATTGATCACGGCTCCCACGAATTTTTCCGGATGAAAGGCAACGGCCGCCTCTTCTGCCATCCCAGGCGTGACCTTGCCATGAGGTACGACCAGCATGGCGTAATCGCACAGTTCACTGAGGATGCGGGCGTCCGGGGATTCGCTGATCGGCGCGGTATCGAGAATGATGAAACGGTCCGGATACCGGCGCCGCACCGCCTGGATGAACTGTTTCATCCGGAACGAGGTAAAGAACTCCGCCGGAATCTCCCGCCGGCTGCCAGCGGGAATCAGCCGCAGCCGCGGGATTCCCGTAGGGTACAGAATGCGGGCAATGTCGTAATCCGGATCATCGAGGAAGTCCGTCAGGCCGTGTTCCGGCACGATATCCAGCGTGGAATGCAGCGTCGGCTGGCGCAGATTGCAGTCAATGATCACCGCGGTTTTGGCCTGGTCAAAGGCGAACGCGGCGGCAAGGTTCAGCGCCACGAACGAGCTGCCCGCCCCGCTGGTGGCGCCGCTGACCACCAGGGTGAAGTTGTTGCCGCCTGAGGCCTCCAGCAGCCGGGTACGCAAGTCGCGAAAGCGGTTGACCAGTTGGCGGTTGGACGACTCCGGATAGATGATACGGCGTTCATCCAGGTCGTCGCGGGTCAGCTTGCGGGGCTCCTGCATCCGCACGATCTGCTTGCTGATGACATAACGGTCGACGGCGCCGGGACCGAGTTCCAGCGAGCTGGGCACCAGCATGCGCGAATCGTCCCACTCCGAATAGGGCACGCCATCGCCACCAACGCTGCCGTTCACCTCTTTCGAAGGTTCATCCTTGCGGCGCACCCAGTAATTACTTTCCCGGCTGCGCCCGTTGGTCTCGTCCCGGCCTGCCACTTCGCCCACGCTGGCGCTGCCCGCGCCATCCTGCTTCTTTTGCCCGGTCATCCGATGACTCCCATCATTGAGCCCACTGCTATGGCGATGTATACCGCCGCCACCAGAACCACGCAGACGACCACCATACTGGTGACCCGGCGTTCGCGCCGTCGCTCGAACGGTGTTTTTACCTCGGGAAGGCGTACCAGCACTGGCAGCCCGACCGTTTCTTCCAGCTGCTGACGCGCCCTGACCCGTGGGTCAATCTGCAGCAGACCGGCAATCAGCCCAAACGGCGCAAGCAGGCCGAGAAACAGGCCGCCCACGGCGAAGGTGGCGAACTTCGGCCCACTGGCACCGCGGGGGAACTGGGCAGACTCGTTGATGCGGTAATTCAGGCCCTGGCCTTCCACGTCCAGGTGCATGGAGACCCTGGCCCGTTCCCGACGTTTCAACAGGTCGTCGTAGATCTGTTTGTTAACTTCCATGTCGCGGGTCAGCTCGGCGTATTCCGTCTTGTTACCCTGGATTCGCTCCATTCGCAGGATCTGTTCGTTGAGCAGCGCCCGCAGGGCGCGGATCCGGGTATCCCTGGTCTGGATCGCGGCGCGGGTTTCCGCCAGCGCGGTGCGCACATCCTGGTACACCGGGTTTGATGACCGTTCACCGGTAGTGATGACCCGGTTAGGGTCGGCATTGGCCGCGGCCCGGTCCCGCTGCCGTTGCAGTTGTTCAATCTGCTGGCGGAGGATCACGATATCGGGATAGGTGTCGTGGTAGCGCAGGCGCAGGTTATCCAGTTGCTCCTGCAAGCTGTTGATCCTGTTCTGGTAGACGTCCACCGTGGCGCCACCGGATGAAACCATCGGATTGATGCCGTTCAGCTCCGCCTCCAGGGACTGGGCCCGGGTAAACATCTCCTGGCGCTCCAGCTCGGCCAACTCAATCTGGTTGCGCAGGCTGGCCATGCGCTGGTTAGCGTCGCCCTCGGTGCCGTCCACATTTTCGGAGAGGAAGTTCTTCAGCCGTTCCTCGACTTCGGCGAGCTGGGACTCGTATCCCTTGACCTGCTTGTCGATAAACTCGTAGGCGCTGCGGCTTTCCTGGCGTTTGCGCTCGTTGTTCTCGGCAATGAACAGCTGCCCGAGTCGCTGGGCCACCTGGAAGGCCTGGTTTGGCGATTCGGAGGCATAGCCGATACTGAAGTAACTGTCGCCGCGGGGCCTCACAAACAGGTTGGCCCGCAATTCGGCAATGCGGTTTTCAAGGACAACCGGGTCCGTATTTGCGCCATCGGATCCGAAGATCTCCGGGTCCGTCGCCACCTGCTCCACCACACTGCGACTCCACAGCAGTTCCTTGGCCGCGGAAGTGCGATCATTGATCTGGGTGGTGACCGCACTGCCCTCCATCAGAGGTCGGATAATGTTGCGGTCGTCCACAAAGATGACCACCTGGGATTCATACTTGTAGGGCCAGAGAAAGCCCGTCACCAGTACCGCAAAACTGACAACCGTGAACAGCAGGAGTGCCAGCCACTTGCGAGCACGCACTTCCCTCAGGATTTCCGCTGGCATTTGAGACAGAGGCATGGCCATAACACACTACCCATTCAGTATTTACAGATCGCGTTCCGTGCGCCCGGCAACCACTCAGAATACCCGCTCGGGCACACTGAGAATGTCGCCGGGACGTATGGCGTAGTTGGTCTTGATATCACCCCGGGAAAGAATATCCCCGAGTCGCACCGGGATGGCGACCACGTCGTTGCCATTAACCCGGTACAGCATGGCGTTGTTCAGCGCGGCAAAGGGTGTCGCCCCGCCGGCCTCCAGCACCACGTCGAGCACCGTCATGCCGGCGCGGTGTGGAACCGACATCGGCTGGGTTACAGCGCCGGTTACCCGCACCCGGTCGCTGAATTCGTGGCTGCCCATACTGGTTACCACAACACTGACCTGGGGTTGGCGGATATAGGCCGAGAGCCGCTCTTCGATATCATTGGCCAGACCTTCCGGAGTTTTTCCGGCGGCCTGCACATCGCCTACCAGAGGCACCGAGATCTTGCCATCCGGTCGCACCGGAACGGAGATGCTGAGATCGTCGTTACGCCATACCGAAACGCGGACCACATCGGTGGCACCGAGAACATACTGGTCGACACTGCGTGAGTTATCGACGTTGAGCGCCTGCCGGATCTTGTCCGGCGACGAAGCGGAGGGAGCGGCGCAGCCTGAAGACATGGCTACCGCCAGGAGGGTGAAGATCAGCCCCAGGAACGTGTACATCCGTGACATTTTTATTCCTCGCAGAGGTCCGTGCTTTTATTCCATGTTCCGGAGACAGCGCACTCCCGGAACTACCTTGATCCTTTTTTGAACAATACCACTTCCACTGTTTGAATTATAATCAACAAATCCAGCAGCAAACTCTGGTTCTTGATGTAATAGAGGTCGTACCGGAGTTTCTCCCGGGTGTCCTCCTCGTTGTCCGCATAGGCAAAGCAAAGCTGTGCCCAGCCGGTGATACCGGGCTTGACCCGGTGCCGTTCGTTGTAAAACGGAATTTTTTCCGCCAGTTGCTGCACAAACACCGGCCGCTCCGGCCGCGGCCCCACAAAGGCCATGGTGCCGTTGAGTACGTTGAAGACCTGTGGCAACTCGTCGATGCGAACCTTGCGGATAAACTCGCCCACCCGGGTCACCCGGCTGTCATTCTTGCTCGCCCAGACGGCACCGTTCTTCTCGGCGTCGGTAACCATGGAACGGAATTTGTGAACCCGGAACACCTGGCCGTTAAGCCCGACCCGCTCCTGGCTGTACAGCACCGGCGCCCGCAGGCCATCCTCAACCTTGATAGCCAGTACCGTCAGCACCATCAGGGGCAGGCTCAATAGCAGCAAGCTTCCGGACGTCAGCAGATCGAGGGCGCGTTTGCCGAAACCGGAGACCGAGGACAGCGAGAACCCGTCCGAAAATACCAGCCAGCCACGGGTAATCATCTCTAGGGCCACCTTGCGGGATTCCCGTTCGTAGAACGTGGCGCCCTCCACAATCCGGATTCCGTCCATCTTGCATTCAAACAGGTCATCCATGGGTAACCCCTTGCGGCGATCGTCCACTGCAACCACGATTTCGCTGATGCGACGATGGGAGCGTACGTACTCGAGCAGCGTCAGGGGCGGATGAATCAGCAGTGACCGGGTAACTTCCACCGGCTCTCCCGGCAACGGGACAAACCCTTCCAGGATGAAGCCCTTGCGATTGAAGGGGGTGGTCAGGTCTTCGAGCATCTGGCGCGCCCGCAGCCCGGCACCCAGTACCAGGACTTTGCGTTTGAAGGCATCCTTGCCCACCAGGGCGAAGAACAGGGTGCGGCCGATACCCAACAGAAAGAGCGCGAACACGGATGAGGTGGTCAGTACCCCGCTCTGCCCCAGGTACCAGAGCCACTCCCCGGCCAGCAGATAGGCCGTTCCCGACAGCGGCAGACTCACGATCAGTGCCATCAGGGTCCGCAGCATCATGCCGGACATGCCCTCTTCCAGCCGCGACTGGTGAACCCCCAGCGCTACCATCACCAGCAGGTTCGCCAGCCCGAATATCAGGGCCGACGGCAAGACAAACGGGGTGCTTTCGAGAAAAAAAGACAGGTCGCCGAAAAAGCGGAAGAACACAGTAAGGCTGAAGGCCGCGATCAGGATCAGCAGGTCGATCAGACCGAGAATGACAAACGGCAGATGAATGTAGTGTCCGAACAATCTGACGTGGGCCACGTCGACTCCTTGTGTTTCTCACACCGTAATTCCCCGCTGCGTCCTGTGCAGCCAGTTACAAAACATTTACAAAGTGTAATCCAACTTTACAAAAATTCAATTGGCCCGCTCCGCAATCTTTACATGGAATCTGTAAAGAATTTCGACAACAAAAACCCCGGAAACCCGGGGTTCTCGTGACAGCCGAAACAGCCTCGGGTCAGGCTTACGCAGACTTGCGGCGGCGCATAGCGCCAATCCCTGCCAACCCCAGTCCGAGCAGTGCGAGGGTACCCGGTTCTGGCACCGTTCCCACCGTTACGTTGTCAATCCCGAAGCCATCGTTCTCGTCATTACTCCGGAATACCAGCGACGTTATCGCCATGTCGCTCATAAACCCCAGGTAGTAGGCTCCGCCACTGCTGTGGGCGCCGGTGAAGACGTTGCTGAGGTCAAAGGTTGCGCTGCTTGCGTCAGCGAACACAATGTCCATCAGCCCGCCCACATCGTTGGGATCGGTCAGATAGAAGCCGACAGCGGTAAACAGGCCTGCAAGGCTGAACTGCACCTCTTGGGAGTCCATGCTGTCGAGCCAGTTGGTATTGGCTGCATCTGTTGGCATCGGGAACCGACCGTCAAACGGCGAGGTGTCCTGATTGAGAATAGCCAGGCCACCGAGACAACTGAAACCGTCTGCATTACAGGATTCCGACGCATAATCGCCACCGGTCATCAGCTGCTCGAAGCTGCCAACGCTGGTATTGATAGTGACGGACTGGTCTGCAGAGCTGGTCGCAGCGGTAAAGCCCTCGAATGTTTCGGTGGTGGTGTCTTTCAGAAATGAGAGGAAGGTGGCTTCGGCAGCTTCCGCCGTTGCCGTTCCGGGGCCACTTACCGTGACGTTGATCAGTGCTGCATGGGCAGCAGACACCGACAGCGTCGAGGCAACGGCAAACCCCGCGAGTTGTTTCACGAAACCCTTTTTCATTTGTCACTCCTTTGGTTTTTTCTACGGGTGTTTCGGCACCCGAACCAAAAGCAAATAAAGGGCCACTTTCGTTTTCTGTGGGATATCATCAGGTTAAAAAATCACCACCCGACAAGGTGTAAAACAAGCTGACGGGTGCACATGCGATACGGGGACAGACTTCTACGGAATGGGGACAGACTTAAGATCTGTCCCCTTCCTGCTAACTCTTAGTTCACCGCTTCGTTGCGATAGCGCTGATGGAGGATGCCCACCCGTTCCACATAAGCGCGGGTTTCAGCATAGGGGGGAATGCCACCGTGGCGGTCAACCGCGCCGGGGCCGGCGTTGTAGGCGGCCGTGGCCAGCTTGATATCGCCATCATGCAGCTGGAGCATGCGGGCCAGGTAATTGACACCACCACGGATATTCTGGGCGGCATCCAGCGCATTGCTGACACCAACCTCACGTGCGGTGCCCGGCATGAGCTGCATCAGCCCCTGGGCTCCCTTGGAGGATACCGCTTGGGGGTTGAATGCAGACTCGGCATGGATGACCGCTCGGACCAGTGCCGGATCGACACCGAAGCTGCGGGCCGCAATGCGGATTTCATCCTGGTATGGTTCGAGAAACAACCGGGTTTTATGCCAGTTGATGGTGGAATTGGGCTTGCAGGCATAGCACTCGAAGCGGATCACATCGAATTCCGCATCCGCCGGCCGCATCTCACTGAAGGCGACCACACCGTTGCTGTCCTTGTAGCGGTACACGGTTTCCTTCTTGGTAGAAGGCTTGGCCCGGGCACCGGTTACGTTGGTGAACTCGACCGTGCCATCCGGATGGACGATACGACGCACCGAATCCGCCTGCACCGCCGCGGGTACCACCAGCGCGGCCATCAATACGGTCACCAGCAAAGACGGTATCGCAAATTTTGCGGCAATGTTCATCCGGACCTCATGGTGACTGCAGCATCGGTGCGCAAACGGTATTCGTGTTGTTGGTCAATGTCCGGGATTATAAAGCCTTCCCCGGCAAATTAAACCGAACGGTTCCACATACAGCAAAGCCGCAGCAACCGGTCATCGGCTGCTGCGGCTTCACAGGGGTGACTTGCCCAGGCGAGCGGGCAATGAGACTACTCAGAAGCAGTCGCCCGGCACCCTCACCCAACCTTCCATGATAATCCGCGCACTGCGGCTCATGATGGCTTTGGTGGCGGTCCACTCTCCGTCGACCGCCTTCGCCTCGGCACCCACCCGCAGGGTTCCGGACGGGTGGCCAAAGGTAACGTGGTTCCGCTCACCGCCGCCCGCTGCCAGGTTCACCAGGGTTCCGGGAACCGCCGAAGCGGTGGCGATCGCGACCGCCGCCGTACCCATCATGGCGTGGTGCAGCTTGCCCATGGACAGCGCCCGCACCAGCACGTCGATGTCAGCTGCGTTAATCTGCTTGCCACTGGAGGACACATAATCCACCGGCTTGGCCACAAACGCCACTTTCGGCGTGTGCTGCCGGTTCGCGGCTTCGCTGACATCCTTGATCAGCCCCATCCTGACAGCACCGTGGGCGCGGATGGTCTCGAACATCGCCAGCGCCTTCGGGTCGCTGTTGATGTCGTTCTGCAGCTCCGTACCCTTGTAGCCGATGTCTTCCGCATTCACGAAGATGGTCGGGATACCGGCGTTGATCATGGTTGCTTGCAGGGTGCCGACACCGGGCACCTCCAGCTCATCCACCAGGTTGCCGGTGGGGAACATGGCCCCTTCCCCATCCGCAGGATCCATGAACTCGATCTGCACTTCCGCCGCCGGGAAGGTGACGCCGTCCAGTTCAAAGTCGCCGGTTTCCTGCACTTCACCGTTGGTAATGGGGATGTGGGCGACAATGGTTTTCCGGATATTGGCCTGCCAGATCCGTACGGTGCAGATGCCATTGTCCGGAATGCGCTCTTTGGCGACAAAACCGCTGTTGATGGCGAAGGCGCCGACCGCCGCCGTCAGGTTGCCGCAGTTACCACTCCAGTCCACAAACGGCCTGTCGATGGCAACCTGGCCAAACAGGTAGTCTACATCGTGATCCGGCTGGGTACTCTCGGCCAGGATCACCGTCTTGCTGGTGCTGGAGGTGGCGTTGCCGAGGCCGTCGATCTGCTTCTCGTAAGGATCGGGGCTGCCGATGACCCGCATCAGCAGCTTGTCCCGGGCCTCACCCGGGACCTGGCACGCTTCCGGCAGATCCTGCAGGCGGAAGAACACACCTTTGCTGGTGCCGCCACGCATGTAGGTGGCGGGCACTTTTATTTGTGGGGCGTGCATCATGCCGCCCCCTCAGACGCCAGGAAGTTCTGGGCAAAGCGCTGCAGGACGCCGCCGGCGGAGTAAACGGTGACTTCTTCCGCGGTATCCAGTCGACAGATGACCGGTACCCGGTCTTCTTCACCGGTCTTGCGATGGATGACCAGCTCCAGCTTCGCACCCGGTGCCGGGGTACCTTCTACGTCGTAAGTTTCGGTACCGTCCAGCTGCAGGGTCTGGCGTGTGGTGCCTTCCTCGAACTGCAGGGGCATTACACCCATGCCGATCAGGTTGGTACGGTGAATACGCTCGAAGCCTTCGGCCACGATGGCTTCCACACCTGCCAGAGCGACACCCTTGGCGGCCCAGTCACGGGAAGAACCCTGCCCATAGTCGGCGCCGGCCACGATAATCAGCGGCTGCTTGCGCTCCATGTAGGTTTCGATGGCTTCCCACATGCGCATGGTCTTGCCTTCCGGCTCCACACGGGCCAGGGAGCCCTGCACCACTTCGCCGTTTTCGTCCCGAACCATTTCGTTGAACAGCTTCGGGTTGGCCAGGGTGGCACGCTGGGCCGTCAGGTGGTCACCGCGGTGGGTTGCGTAGGAGTTAAAGTCTTCCTCCGGCAGGCCCATCTTGTGCAGGTACTCACCGGCTGCCGAGTCCATCATGATGGCGTTGGACGGCGACAGGTGGTCGGTGGTGATGTTGTCCGGCAAGATCGCCAGCGGGCGCATGCCCTTGAGCTGGCGCTCAGCGGCCATGGTGCCTTCCCAATAGGGCGGGCGACGGATGTAGGTAGACTGCGGGCGCCAGTCGTACAGCGGGCTCTTGGCCTGCTCGGCAGCGTCCAGGTTGAACATCGGGATGTACACCTGCTTGAACTGCTCCGGCTTCACAAACTCACCGACGATGCGGTCGATTTCTTCATCAGACGGCCATAGGTCTTTCAGGGTGACCGGCTTGCCATCCTTGTCGTAACCCAGGGCATCCCGCTCGATATCGAAACGCACGGTACCGGCGATGGCGTAGGCCACGACCAGCGGCGGCGACGCCAGGAAGGCCTGCTTGGCGTACGGGTGAATCCGGCCGTCGAAGTTACGGTTGCCGGACAGCACCGCGGTGGAGTACAGGTCGCGGTCGATAATTTCCTGCTGGATTTTCGGGTCCAGCGCGCCAGACATACCGTTACAGGTGGTGCAGGCGTAGGCCACGATACCAAAGCCCAGCTTTTCCAGTTCCGGCAACAGACCCGCTTCTTCCAGGTACAGGCGGGCGACCTTGGAACCCGGTGCAAAGGACGACTTCACCCAGGGCTTGCGGACCAGCCCCAGCTCGTTGGCTTTCTTGGCCAGCAGGCCGGCAGCCACCACGTTGCGGGGGTTGGAGGTGTTGGTGCAGGAAGTGATCGCCGCGATGATGACCGCGCCATCGGGCATCAGGCCCTTTTTCTCTTCTTCCAGCGCCTTGTCCAGGTTCACGGCAATGCCGCGGTCGTGCAGATCGGATGTTGCGACACGGCGATGCGGGTTGGACGGGCCAGCTACGTTACGCACCACGGTAGACAGATCAAACTCCAGCACACGCTCGTACTGGGCTTCCGCCATTTCTGTGGCCCACAGGCCGGTTTCTTTGGCGTACTTCTCGACCAGGTCAACCTGCTCCGGCTCGCGACCGGTCAGCTTCAGGTAATCGATGGTCTGTTCGTCGATGTAGAACATCGCGGCGGTGGCACCGTATTCCGGAGTCATGTTGGAGATGGTGGCACGGTCGCCGATGGTCAGGCTGGAAGCACCTTCACCGAAGAACTCGAGATAAGCACCGACCACCCGCTCCTTGCGCAGGAACTCAGTAATGGCCAGCACGATGTCCGTCGCGGTGATGCCCGGCTGACGCTTGCCGGTGAGCTTCACGCCGACGATGTCCGGCAGACGCATCATGGAGGGCTGGCCCAGCATCACGGTTTCGGCTTCAAGGCCGCCCACGCCGACGGCGATAACACCCAGGGCATCGATGTGCGGGGTGTGGCTGTCGGTACCGACACAGGTGTCCGGATAGGCAATCTGATGGCCATCCTGATCAGCACGGTTCTGAATCACCGGAGACATTTTCTCCAGGTTGATCTGGTGCATGATGCCGTTACCGGCCGGAATCACGTCTACGTTGTGGAACGCTGTGCGGGTCCAGTTGATGAAGTGGAACCGGTCTTCGTTACGGCGGTCTTCGATGGCGCGGTTCTTCTCGAAGGCATCCGGATCAAAGCCCGCGGCTTCCACCGCCAGGGAGTGGTCCACGATCAGCTGGGTCTGCACCACCGGGTTCACCTTGGAAGGATCGCCGCCCTTCTCCGCGATGGCATCGCGCAGGCCCGCCAGGTCTACCAGGGCGGTCTGGCCGAGGATGTCGTGGCACACTACCCGCGCCGGGTACCAGGGAAAGTCCAGGTCGCGCTTGCGTTCGATCAGCTGCTTGAGGGAATCGGTGAGGGATTCCTTGTCGCAGCGGCGAACCAGCTGCTCAGCCAGGATCTTGGAGGTATACGGAAGCCTGGCGTAGGAGCCGGCCTTGATGGCTTCCACCGCCTGGCGGGTGTCGTAGTATTCCAGGTCGGTACCCGGAAGCGATTTGCGGAATTCGGTATTCATGGTGGTCACTCTCTGTGCTCAATCGGCGTCCAGTCCTGGTGTTCCGGGCCGGTATACTCGGCGCTCGGACGGATGATCCGGTTGTTGGCGCGCTGCTCCATGACGTGGGCGGTCCAGCCGGCAACCCGCGAGCAAACGAAGATCGGGGTGAACAGCTCGGTGGGAATGCCCATGAAGTGGTAAGCCGAAGCGTGGAAGAAGTCCGCGTTACAGAACAGCTTCTTCTCCCGCCACATGACCGCTTCAACCCGCTCGGATACCGGGTACAGCACGGTGTCGCCAACCTGCTCGGCCAGCTTCTTCGACCATTCCTTGATAATCGCGTTACGGGGATCGGAGGTGCTGTAGATCGCGTGGCCGAAGCCCATGATCTTGTCCTTGCGTGCCAGCATGCCCATGATCTTTTCTTCCGCTTCGTCGGCGGACTTCCAGTTCTCGATCATTGCCATGGCGGCTTCGTTGGCGCCACCGTGCAGCGGACCACGCAGGGAGCCGATCGCACCGGTCACGCAGCTGTGGATGTCAGACAGCGTGGAGGCACAAACCCGAGCGGTAAAGGTGGACGCGTTGAATTCGTGCTCGGCGTAAAGGATCAGCGACGCGTGCATGACCTTGACGTGCAGCGGGTCCGGCTGCTTGTCGTGCAGGGTCCACAGGAAATGCTCGGCAATGGAGTCGGCAGCGGTCGCGGTATTAATGCGTTTGCCGTTATGGGCAAAGTTGTACCAGTAGTTGATGATGGACGGGAATACCGCCAGCATCCGGTCGATGTGGTCGAGCTGCTCGGAGAAATCCTGCTCGGTTTCCAGGTTGCCCAACATGGAGCAACCGGTCCGCATCACGTCCATCGGGTGGGCGTTGGCGGGAACCTGTTCCAGCACGGTTTTCAGGGCTTCCGGCAGTTCACGCAGGCCGCTGAGCTTCTGTTTGTAGTCCGCCAGCTCCTGCTGGTTGGGCAGCTTGCCGCGCAGCAGCAGGTAGGCCACTTCTTCGAACTGGGCGTTATCCGCCAGCTCTTTGATGTCGTAGCCACGGTATGTCAGACCGGCTCCGGTCTTGCCAACGGTGCACAGTGCCGTCTCGCCGGCCACCTGGCCGCGGAGACCTGCGCCCCCGAGTTTCTTTGCTTCAGCCATGGGTCTTCTCCCTCGTTTCCGGATGTTGTTGTATCAAGCTTTTTTCTGCTGGAAGAGCTGGTCCAGCTTCTGTTCGAAATCGTGGTAGTTGAGGAAATCGTACAGTTCCATGCGGGTCTGCATCAGATCAACGACGTCCTTCTGGTCACCTTTCTCCAGGATGTTCTGGTACACCGTCACCGCGGCCTTGTTCATGGCACGGAAGGCGCTCAGCGGGTACAGCACCATACCGGCACCGGCCTCGGCCAGCTCGCGCTTGTTGTACAGCGGCGTGGCGCCGAACTCGGTGATGTTGGCCAGGATTGGCACATCCAGCGCCTCGGAGAAGGCCTTGTAGTGTTCCAGCTCAGTTACCGCTTCGGCGAAAATACCGTCGGCACCGGCTTCAATGCACGCCTGGGCGCGCTCGATGGCAGCCTCCAGACCTTCTTTCTGGAAGGCGTCGGTACGGGCCATGATGAAGAAATCGTCGTCCTGGCGGGCGTCAACGCAGGCCTTGATACGGTCTACCATTTCGTCCTTGGAGACAATTTCCTTGTTCGGCCGGTGGCCGCAGCGCTTCTGGGCAACCTGGTCCTCGATATGGACGGCAGCGGCTCCGGCGCGTTCCATTTCTTTGATGGTACGGGCGATGTTGAAGGCCCCACCCCAGCCGGTATCGATATCCACCAGCAACGGCAGTTCGGTTGCCGCGGTAATGCGGCGGACATCTTCGATGACGTCGTTAAGGCTGGTCATGCCCAGGTCCGGCAGGCCGTATGACGCGTTGGCAACGCCGCCACCGGACAGGTAAATGGCCTGATGACCGACGCGCTCTGCCATCATGGCAGCGTAGGCATTGATGGTGCCAACAATTTGCAGCGGCTGGTTTTCTTTCAGGGCCTTGCGGAAGCGGGCACCCGGGGAGAGCTTGGCAGTCATGAGGCAGTTCCTCTTCGGTTGAATGGGTTAAAGCGTGTTGTGATTGTTGTCAGATGGTCAGACCACCTTCCTGGATTTTCTTTTCAATATTCTTGCGGGCCGCGTTGATGTGGCGCTTCATCAAAAACTCGGCCAGTTCACCATCCCGCTGGGCAATGGCTTCGACGATGCTGCGGTGCTCACCCAACGCCATATGCGGACGACCGGCGGACGTGCTGAGCCGGTAACGGTACATGCGCACCATGTAGTACAGATCCCCCAGCAGCATTTGCGCGAGCTTGGTGTTGCGGCTGCCGGTGGCAATGCGGTGGTGGAAGTCGTAATCCCCTTCTGCCTGGTAGTAGGCCTGGCCCTGGGCTTCTTCAATCATGGTTTCGTGGCTGTCGAGGGTGGCGTAGAGATCCGCGATTTCCGCCTCGGTCATTCGCTCGGCGGCCTGGCGGGCGGCCAGTCCTTCCATGACCTCGCGGATGCGGTACAGCTCCATGAGCTCTTCGGCGCTGACCGAAACCACCTTGACCCCGGCATGGGGACGACGCACCAGCAGGCCGCGGGACTCCAGCCGACCAAGGGCTTCCCGCAGAGGGCCCCGCGTCAGGTTGAAGCGGGAACACAGCTCCACTTCGCCGATTTTCTCACCGGGGGCAAGATCCCCTTTCACGATGGCCGTTTGCAGACAATCAAACGCCTCATCAGCTCGGGTATAGGATTGCGGGGTCACGTCCAGCATATTTTTGTCAACAATAATGACTGCGATGGGCCGAAATCTACGCCCCATTGGTATTATTGTCAACAATCAGCCGGAGTGCCCCTTAGATATTGTCGACATAAGAACGACGATTAATACAAGCCGCGCTGATAGGGGTTAATAGAGTGTTCTCTCGCCAACGGCCGGTGGCGTGTACTGGTAAACCCAGGTTTCGGTCAGTGGCTGCTCACCCAGCCGCAGGTAAAGGCGCAAATCCACAGGCTCCGTGGACTCATCGGGAACCAGATCAAACATGGCACGGTAGCCGCGCCCGCCCGGCAAGGGCCGGGCCGAGGTGATCTCGACGCGGCCGCGACTGGCACTGATCACCGGCACCACCCCGGCATCCTCCGCCAGCATATTCAGGGCCCCGCCGGCAAAATCCACCGCAAAGCGCCAGGAAAAATACTCCCGCTGCTGGCCCACCACCCCACCGAGACCGGTGCGGGTGGCACGGGCAGTGGCCAACTGCCGCGGAGCCACCGGGGGCTCGCCACCCCAGGTCAACCGGTAACTGAACAGGTGCTCCTGGCCCGGCTCCAGCGGACGCTCCGGATTCCAAAAGGCAACGATGTTGTCGAAGGTTTCGTCCACCGTGGGAATTTCCACCAGCATCACTGCTCCCCGGCCCCAGTCGCCCCGTGGTTCCACCCAGGCGCCCGGGCGGCGGTCATAGAACACTCCGTCATCCTGGTAATGCTCAAAATCACGGTCCCGCTGCAGCAGCCCGAATCCCCGCGGGTTTTCATCCAGGAAGCTGTTCACCCGCACACCAACAGGATTAACCAGTGGGCGCCAGATCCACTCACCGGCCCCGCTCCACAGTGCCAGGCCGTCGGAGTCGTGGATTTCCGGGCGCCAGTCGTAGCCCATGCGGCGATGATTCTCGCCCACCTGGTACATGCTGGTGAGAGGCGCGATGCCAATGCGGTCGATCGCCTGGCGGGGATAGAGCGCCGCGTCCACCTCCATCACCATGTGTTTGCCGGGATGGAGGGTGAACGCATAGGCACCGGTGACCGACGGCGAATCCAGCAGGGCATGGACTACCAGGCGGTCATCGTCCGGAACGGGCTTCTCAAGCCAGAAGGCACTGAACCGCGGAAATTCCTCTTCGCGGTTCATCCCGGTGTTGATCGCGAGCCCCCGGGCAGACAGACCGTACTGCATCTCGTCACCGACCGCGCGGAAATAACTGGCGCCGAGAAACGCCGCCAGGTCCAGTTTGAAGTTGGTGTGAAAATGCACCCGGAAGCCGGCAAACCCGAGGTCCGCCGGCAAGTCACCCAGGGATTGCTCGCCTTCATAGCTGAAATAATCCGGATCATAAGCCAGCTCGCGGGCCTTGCCGTCTTCCACCTGGTAGATCCGAACCGGTGCCTGGAAATACAACCCGAGATGAAACAGCTGCACCTGGAAGGCCCCGTCGCTGTCCTTCCACAATGCGTGGTCGGCGTTGAAACGGATGGCCTGGTAATCATCCCAGGACAGCGTCTTCAGGGACGGCGGCAGCTCCCCCTCATGGGACACATAAGGCTGCCGGGACAGGCTCCGGGCGTGACCTTTGAGCCAGGCATAACTGAAGGGCGTTGCACTGCCCCGGGGCTCTGCCCGGGTGATTGGCGCCAGCAGCAGCCCTGCAGGCAGTGCGCCCATGCCGGCGGCAGCGGCCAGTGTCTTCATGACGGATCGGCGATCCATAGATCCTTCCTCCTTTCTGTTGGCTCGTTTTCCTGCTGTTGACTCGTTATCCTGACGGTCAGTGGATCAACGGCTTCCGTCACCCAGAGCCTGGATCCGCTGCCCCCACCAGGATTCCGGTCCGGCCCGCCAGGCCTGGGTATGCAGGCGCGCCAGGCAGTCCCGGTCTTGCAACAGGCGGCACAGCTCCTGTCTCGACAAGGCATCGGGGCCGGCCGTGATAAAACGCTCGGTCAGCTCCGCCGGGGCGCGACATCGGCCGTGATGGCCGCGGGGGCGGGCCAGCTGACAATGCAAACGGTTCAGCACCGGATTCAGCACCGCCTCCGCTACCGCGCCCAGGGATGTCCCGCCGCCGGTTTCACTGCGGAAGCGGGCGGCATCGTCGAGCAGGGGAAGCCCCTCCTGCTCTTCAGGGATCACCAGTAACCGGCGCTTGCGCAGCGCCGTGCCCGGCCCGGTGCGGCTCAGCAGGACGTGGGTCGGCGCCGCCAGTACCAGGGGAATGGCAACCGGGAGCGACCAGAAGAAGAACATCGGGTCAAGAGTGAACGCAAAGGCGGACCAGCCGGCGCCGATCACCATACCGGGCAGCTGGGTTACCAGCGCCTGTCGCCAGGTTGCCTCGCCGGTCCGGTTCTGCCCCGCCCAGCGCACCGTCACATTAAGCAATGCCTGAATCACATGTCGGCTGTGGGTCAACATTCGGACCGGCGCCAGCAGTACCGAAACAACAATTTCCAGCACGACACTGGCCAGCATGCGCACCGTACCGCCAAAGCCACGAGCCGATCCCCGGATCAGTTGATCGGCCACCGCCAGGAACTTTGGCAGGAACAGTAGCATCAAGGTACTGACGGCAAGGCCCAGGGCCCATTCCGGTCGCCACTCCGGCCACAATGGGATCAGGCCCCGATGCCCTTCCGGAAAATAATCGATCGGCAGCAATGTCATCTGCACCGCCTCGATGGTGGTCAGCACCAGGAAGGCCAGCCACAGGGGCGAGGCCAGGTACGACATAATGCCGTTCATGAAGGCCATGCGGTGGGCAAATCTCAGGCCCGGCTCAAACAGCATGATGGCGAGGTGCTGCAGGTTGCCCCGCGCCCAGCGCGCATCCCGTGACAGCTCGTCTGCGAGGGTTGGCGGCGATTCCTCAAAACTCTGGCTCAGGCCAGGCTCCAGCCAAACCTCAAAGCCGGCGCGCCCCATATAGGCCGCCTCGACAAAATCGTGGCTCAGGATCGGTCCGCCAAACAGCCCCCGGCCCCGCAATTTGCGCAGGCCGCAGTGCTTCATAAAGGCATCGGTACGGAGGATGGCATTGTGACCCCAGAAGGCGGCATCGCCCATCTGGATGGCCGCAAGCCCGGTGGCGAACAAGGGCGAATACAGCCGGTTGGCAAACTGCTGGAGGCGGGCGAATAATGTGCGACCGTTGATGATGGCGGGGTTGGTCTGCAAGATACCCACCCGGGGTTCCCGCTCCATCAACTGCACCATGCGGACCAGGGTCTTGCCACTCAACAGGCTGTCAGCATCCAGTACCACCATGTACCGGCAACGTCGCCCCCAGCGCCGCAGGAAGTCCGCCACATTGCCACTCTTGTAGTTGAGATTGACCGTGCGACGGCGGTAGAACAACCGCCCGTCGGCGTCCAGTTCCCGGCACAGCCGGCGCCAGGCGGCCTGCTCTTCCAGCCAGACTTCCGGATCCCGGCTGTCGGACAGAATATAGAACTCGAAATGCTCAAGCTGCCCGGCCCGCTCAAGGTCCCGGAAAACGGCCTTCAAACCGCTGAAGGTCCAGTGCACCGGTTCATGGTAGACCGGCAACACCACCGCGGTTTTCTGCAATGGCGTCTGCGCCAGCACCTCCGGAGGATGCCGGCGCAGCAATGACTGCCGGTCACCGCCGGTCAGCCGCAACACAAAACCGAACACCGCCGTCCAGAAACCCACCGCTATCCAGGCATACAGCACGGCGAAGAGCCCGAGCATCCCCAGCTCCACAACCGTGCCGCCGTGATACGGCAGCACCCACAGTAGGTAATAACCGGCCACCAGGGTCTGACCAAAGACAAACAATGCCATCAGCCATCGCCGGACGAGGGCCCGGCGACGCCAGGCGGGACTCCGCTCAGTCATGGCGATAACCGATGCTGCCGCGGGCCAGCGGCGGCCAGGGTGTGGGCGCTGCCGGTTGCGGCAAGTCGAAATAACCCGGAAGCCGGTCCATCGCCGCTTGCAGCACATCGCCGCCGCAGGTCCGGGCCTCCAGCAAGGCCGCATCCACCAGGTTAAGGGCGCGCCGGCAAACATCGTCGGAAAGCGCAATCCCGGCCTGGTCCAGGTAGGTCAGAACACGGTCCAGGGCCTGCTGACAAACGGTATCCGGCATCGTTCCCTCCTTGCGGTTCCGGTACTTGCTACGGGACGGGGTTGAGGATTGAAGGTTGAAGGTTGAAGGCTACTCAGTTTCCCTGCGCAGATCGGAACCATGGGGCAGCTCATAGTTCCAGGTTTCGGTGAGCGCACGGTCGTCCTGGGACAGAAAGCCTCTCAGCGCCAGGACCTTTTCGCCCTGGGGCCGGGCGAGAATGGAGAGCCGCCACGAGTCGCTCGCCGGCAGGTACTCCACGAAGTGTTCGATGACCTCGGTATCTTCCAGACCGGTCACCTGGCTGACCACCGGCGCATCCGCAGCGAGTCCCTCCAGCGGGCCGCCGGCAAAGTCCACAATCAACCGGATCGCCCCGGCAACGTTACCGCCGCCCACCCGGTCGCCCAGGCCTACAAAGGTATTCCGAGCGTAAGCCAGGGGCTCCCCGGCAATGGCGGGGTTGCCGAAAGTCAGGGTGTACTCGAAGGTACGCTGGTCGCCGCCGCGAACCTCGCCCTGGGGTTTCCAGAAGGCCACAATGTTGTCGTTGGTCTCTCCCCGGGTAGGGATCTCCACCAGCACGACGTGCCCCGGGCCCCAGTCACCCTCGGTGCGGACCCAGGCCGAAGGACGCTGGTCGTAACGGGCCTCGGCATCCTCGAAGCGGTCAAAACCGGTATCCCGCTGCAGCAGGCCAAAGCCACCGAGCCCGGTCACCGAGAAATAGCTCAACCGCAGGTTTGCGGGATTCAGCAAGGGCCGCCAGAGCCATTCACCGGAATGACTGTCGTGCAGCAGCAGGCCGTCGGAATCGTGGACCTGCGGGCGCCACTCGCCGACCGGCCGCGGGGTATTCTCGCCGTAATAGAACATCGAAGTGAGCGGCGCGATACCAGGTTGCTGAATGTCGTCACGGAAGAACAACTCCGCCTTCACCCTCACCTCGGTAGCCGCTCCCGGCTGAATGTCGAAGCGATAGGCGCCGGTAACCCGCGGTCCGTCCAGCAGCGCGTATACCCGCATCGACTTGCTGCCAGCCGCAGGTTTCTCCAGCCAGAAATCGGTAAAGGCCGGGACCTCTTCCCCGGACGGCAGCCCGGTATCGACCGCCAACCCACGTGCGGACAGTCCAAACCGGTTGTCACGCCCGACGCCTCGGAAATAGCTGGCACCACCAAACACCAGAAACTGGTTGGCAGTGTCCTTGTCGTGCAATGGGAAGGTTAACTTGAAACCCGCGTAGCCCAGGTCTGCCGGAATCCGCTTGGCGAGTTCCGGGCCAGGATAGTCGAACACGGACTTATCGAAGGAGACCGTGGAAACCCGGTCACCGTCGACTACATTGAGCCGCACCGCATGGCCGTAGTAGCTGCCGGGAGACATCAACATGACCTGGAAGGGCGACGCGGAATCCCGCCAGAGACTGGCTTCCGGACGGAAGCGAATGGCCTGGAACTCGCTGTAGTCCAGATTGCGGAGGAAATCGGGCACGGGCTTCGGAGCAGACCAGGCGGACGCTGCCCGCTCCCTGGCCCGCTCTACTACATCACTGTAGTCAAAAGCCCAGGCTGCTTGCGCAAAGACCAGCGCCGTAAGCAGAATGAGCAGCCTCTTCCCTGAACCAATGCTCCCTGAAACCACGCTCCCTGAAACCATGGTTCGCCGACCTCCCTGTGTTGCTGAGTGCCCTATGAAACACTGGCAACGCCGCCGCCCTCAAGTGACAACTTGGTAAGCGCGGGGAAAGGTCAATTATATGCCCATGGTGAGCGACAACGAAAGATCGGGAGAATCCGGCACGACGGCCGCGACACTGGAGGAATCCAGCAGCTGGCCCACACTGAAGTCCGCACTGAACGCCTGGCCACTGAATTGCAGCGAAAGCTGGCCGGCACTGGTCTGGCCATAGCGGTCTGACTGGGAACGGGAATACGGAACCCAGCCCCGCAGCAGCGACATCCGGAGGTGGGACCTCAGGCCATTGATATAGGGCACGGACCAGCCCGGGCTCCGGGCATCCAGCCGCAACCAGCCACCCTCTGCCGCAGACAGGGACTGGCCGTTGAATCCGGACACCAGCGAGGAGGAAGCGACCAGCAAATGCTGGGACTCGGGCAGATCGTCGGGCGCGAACTGGTACCGTCCGTCCACTCCGATCCGCCAGCTCTGCACTTCCCTCGACAGCGAGGCCGACAGCAGCAGCTTGTGGAAGCGCTCCTCTTCCGTTGCTGTCTCAAAACCGTAATCGGCGCCCTGGAATTCCAGTCCGCTGACAGCGGTAAAGCTGGTGTTCAGGTCAATGTCGGCCATCAGTTCACGATGACCGGCCCCCTGCAGCCCGAACGTGGACAGCTGACGGGAGGAGTCCTCCACCCACTCGGACTCTTCATACAATTCGCTGCTGCGCGTGGAGTGACTGAACAGGCTGTTGATGTGAACGCCCTGAAAATCGAACAGCGGCCGTCGCCCGGACAATTCGAAGGTGCGGTGGCTGCCACTGGTATCGTAGCGGATCCCATTGCGGGTGCCGGAATTCTCGAAGTCGGCATTTTCCACCCGCACGGTAATCCGCTGCCGGCCAACCGGGAACGCGTAGCGAAACGCCAGGCGTTTGTGGGCTTCGCCTTCCCGATGGGAGGCCGAGTTGTTGAAATTGACCCCGAGGGCATGTTGCGACCAGATCAGGTTCTGGCTGGCAAGCTGCAGGCGGCCGTTGACACCCTCCCGGGTGTGGCGGGAGTCCCCGGATAATTCCAGGTGGGAAAGCAACCAGTGATGTTTGTTACTGCCCGACTCACTGGCCGGGATAAACAAACCGTTCTCGAGGTCAGCCAGGGAGTTGTTGCCGGAAGGTCCGGCCACCGGGTCGCTGTCCGCCCCGGCGGACATGTCGTTGACATAGGCGATCGCCGAATCCAGCAAATTGGCGCTGCTGCCTTGCCAGTTCGCGGTTCCGGCCTGCCACGGCCCGAAAGCGTTGGCCGCGGGCTGGGCAGCGGCAGTCACGCCACTCAACACGCACCACAACAGTGCATGTACCAGTCTGTTTGTCACGAATGATCCTTCCCTGCAGCCGGTAACGGCGGGCAGAGCTGCTGTCGGGATTAAAAAGATGGCTTGGCTAACGGCTTTCAAGGTATATGAACAACCGGTCACTCACCAGTCAAAGTTGCCAAACTTTACATTTTTAATCTTCGCCAAAACAGTCTATTACAGCGACATTCGCAAGTTGTTTCTGAATATTTCCCCGCGCAACAGAAGGTTAACAAATGTTCATCCGCTGACAAAAGACCGGGATTCCGCCCCAGGCTCTCCATTTACGGCAGCAACTTGGTTAAACTCGGCACACTTTATGACTCGTTCCGTGCAACTGACCGTGCGGAACACGACTTTTCTGTCACCAGGCCGGTGGCAGCGCACCAAAAAACCTAAGGACGAACGCTATGATCAAAAAGTGCCTCTTCCCGGTAGCCGGCTATGGCACCCGCTTCCTCCCGGCGACCAAGGCCATGCCCAAGGAAATCCTGCCGATCGTCAACAAGCCGCTGGTGCAGTATGGCGTTGAAGAAGCCTCGGATGCCGGCATCCACGAGTTTGGCTTCGTTACCGGCCGGGGCAAACGCGCCATCGAAGACCACTTCGACATCAGTTACGAGCTGGAGCACCAGATCGCCGGCTCCGGCAAGGAAGACCTGCTGACGTCGATTCGCGAGCTTATCGACAACAACAGCTTCGCCTTCACCCGGCAGAATGAAATGAAGGGCCTCGGTCATGCCATCCTGACCGGGCGCAACCTGATTGGCGACAACCCGTTCGCGGTCGTGCTGGCCGACGACTTCTGTGTTGCAACCGACGGCGGAGACGGCGTGCTGACCCAGATGGTCAAGCTGTACAACCAGTTCCGCTGCTCCATCGTGGCGATTGAGGAAGTACCGGAGAACGAAACCCACAAGTACGGGGTGATCGCCGGCGAATCCATGAAGGACGGCCTGTACCGCATCACCGACATGGTGGAGAAGCCGGCCCCGGAAGATGCCCCGAGCAACCTCGCGATTATTGGCCGCTACATCCTGACGCCGGATATCTTCGATATCCTCGAGCGCACGGAGCCCGGCAAAAACGGTGAGATCCAGATTACGGACGCGCTGCTTCAGCAGGCGAAGAACGGTTGCGTGCTGGCCTATAAATTCAAAGGCCGTCGCTTTGACTGCGGCAGCATCGACGGCTTCGTCGAGGCCACCAACTACGTTTACGAGAACATCTACAAGGCCGGGCTCTGACCGCCCGCCTGCCGGTGGGTGCCTGGTCAGGCCCCGCCGGTTATTGCCCCAGCAGCTGCAGTATCATGCGGCGGTTCTCGCTGGATGCCCTGCGAAACCGCCGTAACAGTTCATGCTCCTCGGACGTCAGTTGCAGGCGCTCGATGACGCTTTCCAGCTCCGCCAGTGCAACCGACAGGTCGGTGCTGTCACTGAACGCCAGGCCCGGCAATTCAAGCTGGCACTGATCGCCCTCCAGCTCCAGATCCAGCAACTGGTCCAGTGGTGTGCCGGTTTGCAGGCAGAGGTCCATCAACTCCGCCACCGCAGGGTAGCTCCGCAGCCGGGGATCGGTGTGCTCCCAACCGGCTACCCTCGCCTCATCCACACCGCAGATTGCTGCCACGTCCCGCCGCGATAACTGCCGGGACTCCCGCAATTGCGGCAGCCGCCGGTTAAACGTTTGCATGTATCGCATCGCTGGAGCCTCTCCAAGTACTGCAATAATTCCTCATCATTACAGCCGAGCAAGCAGGATTTGGCAATTGCAGGGCGCAGCCGGACACGGAACCCCTAATCCACGCTGAGAAGCATTAGTTCGCAAACTATATACTTTCGGCTTGCCCTGATCTTTTTCCACTGCCCTCGTGATAAACTGCACACCCAACCTGTCCAGAACAGTCGCCAATTCTTCACTGCGGTTTTCCATTTCATGTCTGACGCCACTAAATCCGATCTGTTTCTGGTCATCGTCACCGTTCTAGCGGCCATCAGCTGGATGTTTTCCAAGGAAGCTGTCGCGCTGATGCCGCCGTTGCTGTTCATGGCGGTTCGCTTTCTGCTGGCAGGACTGATTCTGGCGGTTGCCGCCTACCGGCCATTACGCCGGCTCAGCCGCGATCAGATACTGCGGAGCATTTCGGTGGGCCTGGTCTTCGGTGTTGGCATGACGTTCTGGGTGATGGGGCTGTTCCACGGCACTCACCTGGGTGAAGGGGCCTTTCTGACCAGTCTGGGTGTGGTGATTGTGCCGGTACTGGCACGTCTGATTTTCCGGGAGGCTCAGCCCTTCAGCACCTGGCTGGCTGTGCCCATCGCGGTCGGTGGCCTGGCGCTGCTGTCGCTGGAGAACGGCTTCCGTCCGGAAGCTGGCCAGCTGTTCTTCGTGGCGGGAGCCTGCACCTTCGCCCTGTTCTTCACCCTCAATACCCGGACCGCCAACCAGCGCACGGTGGTTAACCGCCGCGGTGAAACCGTGGAGAAACACAAGGTGCCGGCACTACCGCTGACCGCCATCACCCTGCTCACGGTCGGTGCCGTGACCCTGGTGGAATCCTTCGTTATGGAGGCCTGGCAGCCGACGCTGGATTCCGTCTCCGCCGAACTGGTCTGGTGGGTGGTACTGAGTGCGGTGATCGGCACCTCCGGTCGTTTCCTTCTGCAGACGTACGCCCAGAGCCTGTCGGCTCACAGTCACGGGGTGGTGATTCTGGTCCTGGAACCGGTGTGGGTTGCGCTGTTTGCCGCCGGCTGGTTTGGTGAGTCGATGACGCTGGTGCAGCTGGGCGGCTGCGGGCTGATTTTCATGGCCTTGCTGGTGAACCGCTGGGGCGCACTCAGCAAGGCCCTGAAAGGCTGGCTGAACCGCAGGACCCACCGCGGGGCCCTGTAATTCTTCCCGGCAACCATCGTTAAGGCTTGCGTTACGGCTTGCGACCGCCGAAATCACACGCCTCCCCGACCTCATGGTCGGCGGGGCGGTGGGCCAGAATCTCCGGCCCGGCCATCCACTCATGCCCCTTGAGCATCGCGTTCCAGTAAATCCACGGCAGCATCTTCTCTTTCAGCAACCAGGCAAACCGGCTCGGCCGGGTACCTTCGACCAGCCAGGACGGGAAGCTGGGCTGCAACTTGCCACCATAGCCAAACTCCGCCAGCACAATCTTGCCGCGCTCCACCGTCAGCGGGCAGGAGCCATAGCCGTCATAGATCGCCTTGGGGGCCTCGCCCTTAAGCGCCAGCAGAACGTTCTCGGCCACCACCGGCGCCTGTTTGCGCACCGCTGCAGCGGTCTTTGCGTTCGGGGTATTGCCGGCATCACCGAGACCGAAAATGTCGCCGTATCTGGCGTGCTGCAGGGTTTCCGGATTGAGATCAATCCAGCCGGCGGAATCCGCCAGCGGGCTCTCGCTGATAAACTTCGGCGCCCGCTGGGGTGGACAAACGTGCAGCATATCGAACGTCTTCTCCACCTCGGAGGTATTGCCTTCCCCATCGGTGACCCGGAACACCGCCGTCCGGGCGTCGCCATCCACTTTTATCAGGTTGTTCTGGAAATTGACGTTGATGCCGTACTTGCCGACATATTCCTGCAGGGCCGGGACATAGTCCGCCACCCCAAACAGGGCAGCACCGGCGGTGCAGAACTCGACGTCGAGGTTATTCAGCCACCCTTTGCGGTTCCAGTGGTCACAGGACAGGTACATCGCCTTTTGCGGAGCGCCCGCGCACTTGATCGGCATGGCCGGTTGGGTGAAGATCGCCCGGCCCTTGCGGGTGTTCTGCACCAGCTCCCAGGTATACGGCGCCAGATCAAACAGGTAGTTGGAGGTAACCCCGTTGCGACCCAGGGTTTCCCGCAGGCCCGGAATGGCGTCCCAGTCGAGGGTGAGCCCCGGAGCCACCACCAGGATGCGATAGCCGATCTTTTCACCGTCTTCCAGCACCACCTGACGCTGCTCAGGCGTAAATGCCGACGCCGCCGCCTGGTACCAGTGCACCTCCCGGGGCATCACATTCACCATCCGTCGCATGGTTTCCGCCCGTTCGAATACGCCCCCCCCGACGAGGGTCCAGCCGGGCTGGTAATAATGCTCCGAGCGGGGCTCCACGATGGCAATGTCCAGCCCCGGCTGCCGCCGCAGCAGACTGCCGGCCACGGACTGGCCCGCGGCGCCACCACCGATGATCAACACGTCATGCAGCTTGCCCGACCCGCCGCCTGCCCTGCCCGCGCCCTGCTGACCGGGCGAGGTGGCCAGACCCTGAATCCGGTCGCGCTGGGCCGTCAAATCATAGCCGGCTGCTGCCGTCGCTTTCAGAATCGCTTCCACATCCAGCCTGGGTGCTTCCGCAAGCGCCCACAATGTGCTGCATCGGGAGCCGGTACGGCAGAACGCCAGCACCGGACCATGCAGGGTCTGCATCATCTCGCGGAAACGGGCCACATCCTCATCGGTAATCTGGCCGGAAATCACCGGCTGGTAATGCCATGCCAGACCATGACGCTCCGCGGCCGCGCGAATCTCGTCATTTGCGGGCTGATCATGGCTCTCCTGGTCAGGACGGTTGCAGATAATGGCCTTGAAGCCCATCGAAGCCGCCAAGCCAACGTCCGCCGCCGTCATCTGGGGGCTGACACTAAGGAACGGGGTAAGTTGACGAACGTCCATCGGGAGCACTCCTCGTGGTAGTTTGTTGTTGTCGCTGATACCTGTCGTTGCCACCCGGCTTGCTGATCATTTTCCGGGCAATGTTATTTCTTTTTATTCTTAGCTTATAACTTTAACGGATATCCTAGACCCGGCACGCCAAAATGCCAAGCCCCAATTGACAACAATCAACCAACGAAACGAACACGAGACGCCCGCCGCAACCGAATTTCAGTAATGGCGACAAAAGAAGTTGACCACGCTCATCCGAATCAGTATATTGCGTCCCCGTTGCAGGACACAGGACCATAGCTCAGTTGGTTAGAGCGCTACCTTGACATGGTAGAGGTCCCCGGTTCGAATCCGGGTGGTCCTACCATTCCTGCGAAAGAAGTCAGTTACTTGCGGCGACGTGAGAACTGGCTTTTTTTGTGCCCTTATTTTCTTATTTCGGCCCTGACTGCTCCACCACAATCAACTCACGAAGCTCAAACCCTTCCGCCACCGCCCGCGCTTTGAACGCCTCCAGCACCTCCTCACTCACTACCGGCGTCCGCGACATCAGCCAAAGATAGTCGCGCTTGTAACCGGTGATGTACGCCGTTGAGTAATCATCATCCAACTCAAAGACCACGTAGGATGCGTAGAATGGTCCGAAGAAGGACACCTTCAGGTGCCCCACATCGCGGTCACCCACGAAAACTGCCCTGCCCTCGGCTTCGTTCTATTTTCCGGCTTCGGCGTTATAGCCGCGGTTGATTACCCGGATGCTGCCATCGTCATTGAGAGCGTACTCAGCGGTCACCTGGCTCAGGCCACGTTCAAAGGAGTGATCAAGGCGGGCAATTTCAAACCAGGTGCCCAGATATCGCTGGGTGTCGAAGCCGGTAACGGGCTCGATGCGGTCGGGGATACCGGTACAGCCAGCAAGGGCCAGCATCAGGATTCCGGTCAGTAAACTTCTCATGGGATATCCACCTGTTCTGTTCGTTGAACAATGATACGAGCCGGTAGCCGTAGAGTTTTGCCCGGCGACTATGCGATTTCCAGTATAATCCGCAGAATTTCCAACCCGGCCAGAGCCCAGCCTTACACCATGCGAACCACCACTGACCTCACCCTGCAACATGACCAGACCGCCGTCGACGCCCTTGCAGAGGCTTCGGGCTTGCCCAAGCAGCGCATCAAAGATGCCATGGCCAAGGGCGCCTGCTGGTGGACGTACAAGGGCAAGCAGGTGCGGCTGCGCAAGGCCAAGCGTGAGGTGAAGGCGGGAACCCGGTTGCAGCTGTTCTACGACGACGCCGTGCTGGCCCGCAAACCGGAGGCGGCGGAGCTGCTGGAAGACCGTGGTCGCTACTCGGTGTGGTTCAAGCCCCACGGCTTGCTGGCCCAGGGGTCCCAGTGGGGGGACCATTGCAGCCTGCTGCGCTGGGCCGAGGTGGAGTTAAAGCGGGACTGTTTTCTGGTCCACCGGCTCGACGGGGACGCCGCCGGGCTGATGCTGATCGCCCACGATGCCCGGGCCGCCGGGGCGCTGTCCCAGCTGTTCTCCGGCCGGACCATGACCAAGGTGTACCAGGCCCGGGTCGCCGGCCTGCTCGAGGCCACCGACCGGCTGATCGATGCTCCGGTAGACGACAAGCCCGCGCTCAGCCGCGTCACCACGCTGAGCCTTGACGAGTCCGGCCCCACCAGCCTGTTGCAGGTGACGATTGAGACCGGCCGCAAGCACCAGATCCGCCGACACCTTGCCGGACTTGGTCACGCCATTGTCGGCGACCGGCTGTATGGCCAGCCCGCCCCGGTGCCCCTGCAACTGCTGGCCGTCCACCTGGCGTTTGATTGTCCGCTGAGTCGCCGGCGGGTCAGCTTTGACCTGCCCCAGCGGCTGAACGATCTCACACCGGGTCAGTGATCCGTAGCCGCTTGCTGCTCTGAGCGCGACAGCCGGCAGGCGCTTTGTTTGATCTGCTGGTAAGCCTGCGTCTCCGCGTCTGCCAGGGTCAGCCCATAGGAATGCGTCACCCGCAGGAAACGGGCAATGTACTGGCATTGGCCGGCCGGAGGGAGCCATTCGTCCGGCCCCTTGGCGCCCTTCTGGCGATTGAGGCTGGCCTCGACGCTGAGCAGATTTACGGGATCGTTGGCGAAGCGGATGCGTTGTTCCCGGCTCCAGTTGCTGGCGCCGCGGTTCCAGGCCCACTTCAGCGGCACCACATGATCGATGTCGATGGCGGAAGGGTCGTGAATGACGTTGCCGGTAAACGGCGATATCCAGCGGCCGGCACTGACCTGACACTCCGCGCCCTGCCCTTTGAAGCGAACCGGCCCTGTGGATTGTGCCACCAGGGCCTCCTGCCGCGAATCTCGGCAGTTGCCGTCTTCGTCCGCCCAGCCACTGCCGAATTCACTGCGCTGGTAGCCCGCCTTGCCATCGTCGGCGGCGTTGGCCGCCGGTGCCTGGACCGGCTGGGAATTAGCCGGCTGGTAGTTGGCCGGCATGCGGCCGCCACTGTTCAGGCACTCCTGCAGGGTCTGGTGGGGGGTGTAGCTACGAAGGCCGTCGTAATACCGGCTTTCCGGAGGATGGCAGATGCCGGAACTGGTCTGGCGCACAGTCGCAACCGCAGGCAGGGCCAGACCCAGACTGAACAACAGGGCGACAACCGCACCAAATACAGCTCTGATGCACACCGGGAGGAACCTTTTGACTCAGTGGAAGATACTGCCCGACGCGTCTCTTCACTGAGTGTCGTGTTCCATCCCGGGATTGCAGTTGCCAAGGCGCTATCCTAACCGAGGCCGGCAGGTCACCATAGTGGCCAAAAGGATGAGGTAGCCCTCTGATTACACGATAGTTTTGATGATCAAGGTGTCAATGGCCAGCACGCCAACTGCGAAACTGGCGGTGTTACAGGGACGCCGCCGAACGAGCCGCCTGATCGTAGAGCCCGGAGATCCCCCGCAGGAAACTCGCGATGGAGCCCAGGTCAGTATTTGAGAACCCGAGGGTGCGGAGGGAATCCACCAGGCAGTTTTCCCGGATCTCAGCGTAGGTCCGGCAGATCGCCTCGCCCTTCCCGGTAATCGAATAGAAGGTTTCCTTGCCACGCCGCTCGGACGCCACCACCTCTTGTTTCAGCAGTTTCTTGAGTGCGTAGGTGACGGTGTGGGTGTCTTCGACATTCAGCACCAGGCAGATATCCGCGGATTTCTTGGATCGGCCCCGGTGGTTCACGCTGTGCAGCACCAGGATATCCAGGGGGCTGAGATCGGCGAGCCCGGCCGCATTCATGCAGCGTACCATCCAGCGATTGAAGGCATTGCCCGCAACAATCAACCCGAATTCGAGCTCCGAGAGCTCCGCTGCACGCCCGGAAAGATGAGAGGAGGACACAATCGGCCCTACCGACCTCCCGGGCGCAGGTACGCCTGGTTCGATGTCTGGATTCTTGCTCATACGCCTACCACCATCCTGTTCGGTATCTTAAGATCCGGCCTGGCGGGCCGGGCCGGCGTGAGTCTATCAATTCCCCATTTGACCGGGTAGGTAGGTCACGATCTCCGGGAACACGGTAATCAGCAGCACCCCTGCCAGCAGCAGCAGGAAATAAGGCAGCGCGGCCATGGCCACCCGGAAAATGTTCTCACCGGTCAAACCCTGAATCACAAACAGGTTGAATCCGACCGGTGGGGTAATCTGGCTCATTTCCACCACAATCACCAGATAGATGCCAAACCACAGGGGGTCGATACCCGCCGCCTGCACCATGGGCAGGATCACCGAGGTGGTCAGTACCACTACGGAAATGCCGTCCAGAAAACACCCGAGGAGGATGAAGAAGACCGTCAGCGCCAACAGCAGCATGTAGGGCGACAGCGACAGGGTGTTGATCCAGCTCGCGAGCTCACGGGGAATTCCGGTGAAACCCATCGACACCGTCAGAAAATGGGCGCCAACCAGAATGAAGGCGATCATCGTGGAGGTTTTCACCGTGCCCATTAACGCCTCCGCGAAGGTACCGCGGTTCAGCGACCCGCCGCGCCAGGACAGCAGGTGGGCCAGCGCCACACCAACCGCGGCGGACTCGGTGGGAGACGCCAGGCCGGCATAAATCGAGCCAATTACCCCGACAATCAGGAGCACCACCGGAATCAGCGGCCGGCTGCGGCGGATCTTCTCGGCCAGAGGCAGGGTCTCTTCCGCTTCCGCCGGAACACCGGCGGGATTCAGCTTGGACCAGATGCCCACATAGCTGGCAAATAACACCATCAATAACAGCCCGGGCAGAATACCCGCCACAAACAGGCGGGCAATCGATTGCTCCGTGGCAACGCCGTAGACAATCAGGATAATGGAGGGCGGGATCAGCAGCCCCAGGGTAGCAGATCCGGCCAGGGTGCCCAGTATCTGCTTGCGGTCGTAACCACGGCGGGTCAGCTCCGGCACCGACATTTTGCCGATGGTTGCGGCAGTCGCTGCCGACGAACCGGAAATGGCCGCAAAAATGCCACAGCCGATAATATTGGTGTGCAGCAGGCGTCCCGGCACCCGGCCAACCCAGGGCGCAATGCCGGTGAACATTTGTTCTGAGAGACGGGAACGGAACAGCACCTCCCCCATCCAGATAAACATCGGCAGGGCGGCCAACTCCCAGGACACGCTGGCGCCATAGAAGGAAGTGGCCAGGCTATCGCCTACCGGAATGCTGCTGAAGAACGCAAGCGCCGCAAGACCGGTGGCCGTCAGTGCGAAGGCAACCCAGAGCCCGGCGCCAAGCAGAATCAGAAGCCCCGCGAGCAACACCAGGCTCATCCAGATCATATCCATGGTATTACTCCTGAGGGGCTTCGTCTTTGAGGTGACTGATACGACCGGTTGCCAGCCCCACCAGCGCATCGAGCAGCGCGATGAGCAGGCACACCAGGCCAGCCACCATCACCACTTGCGGGATCCAGAGGGGCACCGGAACCATGCCAATGGACACATCACCGAAGTCATAGCTGTCCCAGGCAAGCAGCGCGCAGTACCAGGTTCCGTAACCGGTGATAGCCAGCGCCATCACCGTTACCAGCAGGTCCAAGCCTTTCTGCACACTGGCCGGCATGGCGCGGTGCACAATATCAACCCGGATATGACCGCCGACCGACAGGGTGTAGGCCAACCCGCTGAACGTTGCTCCCAGCAACAGAAAACCCGCCAGTTCGGCCAGCCCCGGGACCTGAAGCCCCAGGGAGTCGAACCCGACCGCGAGCAGGACCAGGTCGATGAGGCGGCCCAGTACCTGCAGCACGATCATGACCATGATAGCGATCAGCTGTAACGCCGAAACAAAACCACCGAAGCGGTACAGTGAATCCAGTAGTCTGCGCATCGACAGGCCCCCTGCTTTACGATCGGAACGAATGGTTATCAGCGGGCCCGGTAGGCCTCAATCAGCGCCTTGCCGTCTTCACCAGCCCGCTCCAGCCACTCCTGTTCCATGGTCGCGCCCACTTCCTGTAACCGCTTGACCAGCACCTCGCTCGGCTCGGAAACCTCAATGCCGTTTTCACGCATGATGGCGATCTTGGCATCGGTTTCTGCCTTGCTGGCATCCCAGCCGCGCTTTTCCGCTTCTGCAGCCGCCGACTCAATTGCCTGCTGGACAGACTCCGGAAGCCCCTCGAAAACACGGGTGTTGACGATCACCATATTCTTGGGCAGCCACAGCTGGGCATGATTGAAGTGGCTCAGGTAATCCCAGGCACGGGTGTTGGCGCCGGTGGACGGCGAGGTAATCATGGCATCGACACGACCAGTGCCGAACGCCGTGGGGATATCCGGTACTTCGACCTGGGTCGGGATGGCACCAAACAGCTCAGCCAGCTGTTCGCTGGATTTGTTGTAGGCACGCATCTTCACACCCTTGAGCTCATCGCCGGTTTCCACCGGAAAGCGGGTGTAAATGCCCTGGGGCGGCCAGGGTACGGCAAACAGCAGCTTCAGGCGCTGTGCCTCAAGACGCTGTGCCAGCACATCACGGGAGGCCTGCCAAAGATCCCAGGCTTCGTCATAGTTGCTGGCAAGGTAAGGCACGGAATCCACTTCAAACAACGGGTCTTCGTTGGCGAGACGGGACATGATCAACTCGCCGATCGGAACCAGGCCACGGCGCACGGAATTCTTGATTTCGGGGTGCTTGATCAGTGAACCGCCACTATGAACCGTAATACTGAGCTCACCATTGGTGGCGGCACTCACGTCTTCTGCAAACTGGCGAATATTAACGGTGTGGAAATTGGAATCGCCATAGGGCGTTGGCATATCCCACTTGGTCTCTGCCTGGGCGCTCCCCAGTACGGCAGACAGCATTACAGCAGCAAAATACCTAGCTTTTATTTTCATCTTTTTCTCCTTGCTTCCGGGCAACATCACATCGCCGCGGACCGTTATTGTTTGTTTTCCGGGCGCATTCATCGGCACCACACGCACACTTGCTCCGCACAGACACGTCAGATCTGTGCTTTATTTAACCAAAAGTAGCCATTGCCAGCAGGCATGTCAAACGTTTTATCTAAAAACAATACGTATTTTACCGTTGTCTTCCGAACGTTTTATCGATAAATTGTCTCCATCGGATATTTTTCAGCCACTGTTTTACAATAAGGCTCACCATACAGTGCTCACCTATGGCGCTCACTAAGAGTGCTCACCAATAGAGCTCACTAACGACAAATCCGGAGGCGGCCATGTTATTGAATTGTGATTTAGGCGAGAGCTTCGGCGCCTGGACGATGGGCATGGATGAACATGTCATGCCATTCATTGACCAGGCAAACATCGCCTGTGGTTTCCACGCCGGCGATCCGGTGACCATGCACAAGACCGTGCGCCTGGCCCTGGAGCACGGTGTCGCCCTGGGCGCACACCCGTCTTACCCTGACCTGCAGGGCTTCGGCCGCCGCTCCATGACACTTCACCCGGAGGAGATTACCGCCCTGGTCAGCTATCAGGTGGGCGCACTGAGCCACATCGCGGCCTCCGAAGGTGGTGAGCTTAGCTATGTCAAACCCCATGGCGCGCTGTACAACGATATGATGCGCAGCGCTGCCATCCTTGATGCCGTACTGAATGCGATCAGCCGCTCGCCCCACCCGCTGGCGCTGATGGCCATGGCCACCGCCGACAACCGCAACCTCAGGGCCGCCTGCGAGCGACATAATGTGGAACTGCTGCTGGAGGCCTTCGCGGATCGGGCGTATGACTGCCAGGGCTTTATCGTGCCCCGCAGCACTCCCGGCGCCGTTCACAAGGATGACACGGTGATCATTGCCCAGGCCCGCAACCTTGCCAGCGGCAGCCCGATCCAGACCATCGACGGACAACCTCTGCGGCTCGAAGCCGATACCCTGTGTGTTCACGGGGACAATGCCGACTCCGTTGCCGCCGTACGGGCCATTCGCGATGCCCTCAAGGAACTGCACTGATGCTCTGGCGTTACGAAATTACCGGTGCCGACACCATCACCCTGCATTTTGGCGAGCGTATTGATGTGGCACTGGTGACGCGGATCCAGCATGCCTCCACGCTCCTCCGGGAGCAGCTCGGCCCGCGGCTGCTCGACCTGATTCCGTCCTACACGACACTACTATTGCGTTACGACCTGCTGACGGACGACCTGGCCAGCCTGCTGGCAGACGTCAAGGCTGCGCTGACAGCGTTGCCCGAGCCACTGTATGCCGGCGAACCAAGTTCCGGGAATAGCGACGGGAATAGCGCCGGGGACCAGCAGGCAGACATTATCGAGATCCCGGTGTTCTATGATGTCAGCGTGGGGCCGGACCTGGACTCCATCGCGGCCCGCGCGGGCCTTTCCGTTGATGAGGTCATCGCCTGCCACTGCGGCGCCACCTACAACGTGTTCGCCATCGGGTTTGCCCCGGGCTTTGCCTACCTCGGCGAAGTGCCACGAGAACTGGCAGCGCCCCGACTGGACACGCCCCGGGCAAAGGTACCGCCGGGCGCGGTCGGCATTGCCGATACCCAGACTGCCATCTACCCCCTCGCCTCCCCGGGTGGCTGGAACCTGATCGGTCGCACGCCGCTGCAGATGTTCGATCCCGACCGGGAGCGCCCCTCCCTGCTGGATGCAGGACAACGGGTCCGTTTTCGCGCCATCGGGCGGGACGAATATCTTGAGCTCGGGGGACGACTGGACGACCTGCCCTGGGGAACAGCCGAGGGGCAGAAAACAGCGCGCAAGCAAACGGAAAGCAGGGATCCGGTGAGCAGTGAGCCGGAGACCCGTGACCTGAAGAACGGAGACCGCCAGTGACGTCGCAACCGGGCCTTACCTTTCGCAAACCGGGATTCCTCAGCCTGCTGCAGGACAGCGGCCGGCGGGGGGCCATGCACATGGGACTGGCCACCGGCGGCGCCATGGATCGCCACGCCTGGGCCTGGGCAAACCGTTTGCTCGGCAACCCGTATGGAACGACAGCCCTGGAGATCACATTCGGGGGTGTTGAGTTTACCAGCACCCTGGAAACCCAGATTGCCATCACCGGTGCCGCGGTACCCTGCCTGGTCAATGGCACGGCGCGGTCGTTGTGGACCACCATCCAGCTGCACCCTGGCGATACCGTCACCCTGGGCACGCCGAAAAGCGGGCTGCGGTCCTACCTTGCAGTGCTGGGCGGCTTTCAGGTAACGCCCGGGCTTGGTGGTAGTTGTGCGACCTTTCCCCGGGAAGGTACCGGCGGCTTGCATCACGATGGCAGACCGCTGGCCGAGGGCGATCACCTGCCCTGCACTCCGGGCCTGAAACCGGTGCCCAACCGCAAAGTACCGGAACACTGGCAACCGGATTACCGGAGCGAACTGGAGCTTGCGGTGATTCCCTGCGCCCAGATTGAGCGCTTCCCCGCCTCGGCACTGGAAGCTTTCTTCAGCCAGCCCTATACCCTGACACCCCAGACCGACCGGATGGGGGCCCGGCTGGAAGGTCCGGCTCTCGAAGTGATTGGCAAAACGCTGATTTCAGAAGGCACCAGCCTGGGCTCGATCCAGGTACCCGCCAATGGCCAACCGATACTGCTGCTGAACGATCGCCAGACGATCGGCGGTTATCCCAAGCTCGGCGCCGTCACGCCCCGCAGCCTGGATGACCTCGCCCAGCGCCAGCCCGGCACCCGGCTGAGGTTCCGGCCGACTACCCTGCATGAGACCCAGTTTCAGGAGCGGCGGTTTCTGACGTTCTTTGCAGCCGGGCAGCCAGCCAGGCGCAGCTGATGCGGACTGGCCTGGCGGAGGGTGATCACACCTTGTAGAAGTCGCGATACCAGTCCACAAACCTGGCAATACCATCTTCCACGGTGGTAGCGGGCTTGTAGCCGACATCGCTGATCAGGTCGTCAACGTTGGCGTAGGTGGCCGGGACATCGCCCGGTTGCAGAGGCAACAGGTTCTTCTCGGCTTTCTTGCCGACCCGGTCTTCGATAATTTCGATAAAACGTGACAGCTCCACCGGGTTGTTGCTGCCGATGTTGTACAGCCGGTACGGCGCCTTGCTGGTGCCGGGATCCGGCCGGGCACCACTCCAGTCACCGTTCGGCTCAGCGACGTGGTCCAGGGTACGGATCACGCCTTCGACAATGTCGTCAATGTAGGTGAAATCGCGCTTGTGATGGCCGTGGTTGAACACGTCAATCGGCTCACCGGCGAGAATCTTTCGGGTGAAGATGAACAGCGCCATATCCGGTCGCCCCCAGGGGCCGTATACGGTAAAGAACCGCAGGCCGGTGGTGGGCAGGTTGTACAGATGGCTGTAGGTGTGGGCCATCAGCTCGTTGGCTTTCTTGGACGCCGCGTACAGGCTCAGCGGGTGGTCGACGTTGTCATGGACGCTGAACGGCATGGCCTCATTGGCGCCGTACACCGAACTGCTGGACGCGTAGACCAGATGTTTGACATCGTTATGGCGGCAACCTTCCAGAATGTTCATGAAGCCGACCAGGTTGGCGTCCACATAGGCATGGGGATTTTCCAGCGAGTAACGGACCCCGGCCTGGGCCGCCAGGTGGACCACGCGCTCCGGTTTGTGCTCGCGGAACACTGCCTCCATCGCGCCACGGTCGGCAACATCCTTCCGCACCTCGGTAAAGCCCGGATTGCCTGTCAGGCGTGCCAGGCGGGCCTCTTTGAGATTGACGTCGTAGTAATCGTTTACGTTGTCGACGCCAATCACTTCATCACCGCGATCCAGCAGGCGATGGGCCAGGTGTGAACCGATGAATCCGGCGGTACCCGTAACGAGGATCTTCAAGGTCTGGTCTCCATCTTGTTCATCATCCTGTCCCGAACCGGCAGGTCAGAAGGTCAGGCCAACACTCGCGAAGGGCCCGGACAACTCCACATCCATCTTGTCGTCGTCATCTTCGTAGTCAATGGACATCTGACGGTATCCCGCGCGCAGCTGCAGCAGGGAGATCTCATACTGGCCATACACGTTGAAGTCATGAAGTGAGTCGCCACTGTAGCTGATCAGGTTACCTTCACCGCCGACGGACACACCGGTAAACGGCAGATCAAAACGGGCAGCCAGGTAGCCCATCGGGATAACCGCATCGACGGTGGTTTCACTGACCCTGCCACCAACAAAGGTTTCGCGCACAATCAGTTCGCCATCCAGCTTGCGGGCGGTCAGGCCCAGGTCCAGGTTGACCCAGTTATCGAGCACTTCGTAGTACAGGGTGAGGTCCAGCTGGTCGATGTCGAGTTCGGAATCGACATCGGTTCCCGGTAAAATCCCGTCGAAGGCTTCAAGGCCAATCTGGCCGCTGCCGTTCTGGGAAATCGAGGTGTAATTCACCCGTACGTTCGGCAGCACCGGAACCGGGTGCTCAAAGTAGGCGGTAAAGTTGGCGTTACTGTCGCTGCTCAGGTTCAGGTCGTTCTCGATGTCTACCGCAGAGCCCTTGTTGACCACGTCACCGGACAGCTCGGAATCCCAGTAGCTGACGTTGGCACCCACGCCGAGGACATCGGCAGAGGCCAGCGGCGCCGCCAGTACCATCGAACCACCGAATGCAAGGATCAGTTTACGCATAAGTTACCCTTCTGATGATGTTGTTATCGTCGTTGTTTGTGTTGCTGCATCGGTCAGTCGAACTGGATGCCCAGACGGCGACCAACTTCCTCATAGGCTTCGATGACGTCACCAAGGCCCTGACGGAAACGGTCCTTGTCCATCTTTTTGCGGGTTTCCTTGTCCCAGATCCGGCAGCCGTCGGGGCTGAACTCGTCACCGAGCACAATCTCACCACCGCAACGGCCGAACTCCAGCTTGTAATCCACCAGCAGCATGCCGGCGTCGTCAAACAGCTTTTTCAGCACGTCGTTGACCTGGTAGGTCAGCTCTTTCATCCGAGCCAACTCGTCGGCAGCGGCCCAGCCCAGGCTGATGGCCAGGGAGTCGTTAACCATCGGGTCGTGCAGCGCATCATTCTTCAGAAACAGCTCGAAGGTCGGCGGATTCAGTTCCTTGCCTTCTTCGACACCGAGGCGACGGCACAGGCTGCCCGCAGCCACGTTACGGACCACACACTCCACCGGAATCATGTCGAGTTTCTTGACCAGGGACTCGGTGGGCGACAGCAGTCCCTCAAAATGGGTGGGCACACCTGCCGCTTCGAGCTTTTCCATGATGAACGCGTTAAAGCGATTATTCACCATGCCCTTGCGGTTCAGCTGCTCGACCTTCTGGCCGTCAAATGCCGACGTATCGTCGCGGAACACCAGGACAAACCGCTCGGGATCATCGGTACGGTAAACAGACTTGGCCTTGCCGGCATACAGCTCTTCGCGCTTTTCCATTTCAGCTCTCCGCAAGTGCCGGAAACCGTCCGGCACTTCGTTGGTTAATAGAGGTAATCAAACAGTTTGGACAACAGTGCGGACGACCGGTCACTGCCATCGTAATCCGGCGCCCTGGCGGCCGTTACCAACAGGCTACCGTCGCGCTCCGCAAGGCGAACATTAAAGGTGTACTCCGGCTTGGGGTCATCCGCAAACCAGCTGAAGAAACCCGGCTTGCGCTCATCTTCGCTGCGGAAATCCACGTAGAACTGGCCTTCGCTACGGTCGAGGTCAACTACCGGCACTTCGGCTTCGGCGAGGGCACGGCGCAGCTCGGCCCAGGCACGGTCGTATTCCAGATCGAGCCTGATTGCCACCGGCTGTTCGTTCTCGCTGATCAGCCTGACCCGGGGATCACTGGTCATGCCCAGGGCAGCACGGGAATAGGACTTGGTGTCATCCCGGTTACGCATGAAGTCGCCCAGATCCGCCAGCAGCCGCTTGCTCAGGGCCAGTTGTTGCTCCGTGCGGTCAGCGTCATCCCAACCCAGCAGCTCGCTATCCGCTGACGACAGCTCACGGCGTCGCAACTGGATCTCGGTGGTTTTACGGCGCACGCCCGGGGTTATCCGCGCCTGCACCAGCACCTTCGCTTCACCGGCGTTGGCGTCGCTATCCAGTTCAACCAGTTGCCGGGCCCGCTTGCTGAAGTTGACGATTTCGCTCTGCATCAGGCCAAGCTGGGCATTATCGTCTGCGACACCCAACCCGCGCTCGTTCATCCATGCCATCACCACCGGCCAGACCCGCCCGGGGACGTCGTTGACCAGTAGCCATGCCTGGTCATCCAGTTCCTCAACAACGTAATTCTCGTCGAGGATTTCCGCGGTCATATCCGGAGGCTTGGGGATTTCGGAGCTGAACATGCGCTGGGCGCTGGCCGGACGAACGTCCCGTATTGCCAGCGCCTGCCCCAGACGGTCATCTTCCAGGCCCTGCGGTACTTTCAGTGGGTCACGCTCGGGCGCATCCACGTAACGCTCCGAGCGATCCTCGACAAAACTGCAAGCCGGCAACGCCAGAACGCACATCAGGCCCAGTGCGGGCCCGACGATTTTTTTTGCTTTCACAGACTTCATCCTGAACGGCAATACCATCAGGCCACTCCAGTGGTTGAACGTCGACGCACGCAGATCAGAGAATGCCTGCGGCTCTCAGGGCTTCTTCCACTTCGCCGTGGAACTTATCACTCAGCGGGGTCAAAGGCAGACGAATGCCCTCGCCGATCAGCCCCATGCGCTGCAACGCCCACTTCACCGGAATCGGGTTAGCCTCGAGGAACAGCTTGCGGTTCAGTGGCATCAGCAGCTCGTTCAGGCGCTCGGTTTCTTCCCGGTCGCCGGCCATCGCCGCTTCACACAACTGGGACATGGCCTTGGGGGCCACGTTGGCGGTCACCGAAATGTTGCCGTTGGCGCCAGCGAGCATCAGGTCCGCCGCCGTTGCGTCATCGCCGGAATAGACTGCCAGACGCCCCTTGACCGCCTCGATCAGTTCGGCGCCGCGGGGGATGTTACCGGTCGCATCCTTGATGCCCACAATGTTGGGAATATCGGCCAGCCGCTCGACAGTCTCGTTGAGCATATCGCAGGCCGTGCGTCCGGGGACATTATAAAGAATCTGGTCAACCGGAACCGCTTCCGCAATGGCACGGAAGTGCCGGTATAGGCCTTCCTGGGTCGGCTTGTTGTAATACGGCACAACCAGCAGACAGGCGTCGGCACCGAGCTTGTGGGCTTCGGTGGTCAGTTCAATGGCTTCCCGGGTGCTGTTGGCGCCAGTGCCGGCAATCACCGCGATGCGTCCGCTGACACGTTTTATGATATGCCCGATAACCCGGCAATGCTCATCCGGATCCAGCGTTGCGGATTCGCCGGTGGTTCCCACGGCGACAATTCCGTGCGTCCCGTTGTCAAGATGAAAGTCCACCAGTCGGTCCAGATGCTCCCAGTGGATGCTGCCATCCGGGTGCATGGGTGTAACCAGTGCGACGAGGCTACCCGTAATCATAAAGACTCCGTCCAGATAAAACCGATATGGTAATGTTGGGGCGGTACTGACACAAGGGAAATAGAGGAGAAGCCATGCCCGCAGTTGAACTTAACCAACCGGTAGCAGATTTCGAAGCCGCGGCCACCGGTGACCAGACGGTGCGCCTGTCCGAATTAAAAGGCCGCAATGTGGTGATTTATTTCTACCCGAAAGACAACACCCCGGGCTGCACCACCGAAGGTCAGGATTTCCGCGACCGCTTTGACGAGTTTGCCGCCCTGGATACGGTCATTTTCGGGGTTTCCCGCGACGGCATGAAAGCCCACGAGAACTTCCGCGCCAAACACAGCTTTCCTTTCCAGCTGATTTCCGACAAGGACGAGTCGGTCTGCAATCACTTCGATGTGATCAAACTCAAGAAGCTCTATGGCAAGGAGTACATGGGCATAGATCGCAGCACCTTCCTCATCGACAAGGACGGCGTACTGCGACGGGAATGGCGCTCGGTCAAGGTCAAGGGCCACGCCGACGAGGTTCTGGAAGCGGTCCGCGCACTTTAAGGCTGGCTTTGCCCCGATAGCAAAACAGCCGTCCGGTGAATCCGGGACGGCTGTTTTTCATGGGTCAGAGGCGACGCGGGCGCTAGCGCTCGGTCATCTCGTACCCGTTGTCCTTGACCGGCCAGGCCGAGAAGACCGCCTTCAGCATGGTGGCAAGGGGAATTGCAAAGAACACACCCCACAGCCCCCAGATGCCACCGAAGAACAACACCGCAATGATGATGACCACCGGGTGCAGATTGTTGACCTCCGAGAACAGCACCGGCACCAGCACGTTACCGTCCAGGGCCTGGATGATGCCGTAGACCACCATCACCCAGATAAACTGGCTGCCCCAGCCAAAGGCAAACAGACCAATCATCGCCACCGGCACGGTGACGACCGCCGCACCGATGTACGGAATGACCACACTCAGCCCAACCAGCAATGCCAGCAGCGCTGCGTAAGGCATCCCCAGGAGTTTGAACGCGACATAGGTCACGCCCCCCACGATCAGGATTTCCACCGCCTTGCCACGCACATAGTTGGCACACTGCAGGTTCACTTCGTGCCAGATCTGCAGCATCATCGGCCGCTGGTTCGGCAGCAGGCGCCCGATCGAACCCAGCAGCAGGCGGCGGTCCTTGAGGAAGAAAAACACCAGGATCGGCACCAGCACCATGTAAATCAGCAGCGCAACCACGTCGGGAATACTGGACAGGGAGAACGATACCAGCCACTGGGTGATACGGCCCGCCTCGGTGGTTACCTGGTAGTAAATGGTGTTGACCGTCTCCATGGAGACCAGCGTCGGATACTGCTGCGGCAGCAATTCCAGGTAAGACTGCATTTCACGGAAGATCCGCGGCGCCTCTCCCGCCAGCGAGGTGACCTGGGTCCAGATCAATGGCAGTAAGCCGAACAGGAAACCCATCAGCACACCGAGGAACACCACGAACACGCCGACAATCGCAGCAAGCTCCGGCACACCGAGCCGGGTCAGCTTGGTCACCAGGCCCTGAAGGATAAACGCGACAATCAGCGCTGCAATGGCCGGTGCCAGCATATGGCCGAGGAAAATAATGCCGAGAATGCCAATCAGGATCAGCAGGAAAAGGATGACAGCTTCGTCATCTGAAAAGTATTTGTGGGCAAGACCGCGTAAAATCCGAACCATCAACGTCTCCGTGAACTCACAGGTGCCGGTTTAGCCACCGCACCTTATCACAAACCGGAACTGGCCACCGGACTCGGAGCTTTCGACCAGTTCATGGGCGGACAACCGGAGGAAGGCCGGAATATCCCGTGCGGAGCCGGCATCCGTTGCGATAACTTCCAGCTCCTGCCCCGGCTCCATGGAGTTGAGCTCAAGCTTGGTCTTCAACAGGGGCATCGGGCACCGCAGCCCCGAAGCATCAAGGGTTCTGTCTGCCATAGTCGTTCGGTTCCAGGACAACCCCGGTACGGGGCAAGAAAATTTTCGAGCCGGCATTATGCCGGCAGTGTTGCAGTAATGCACCACAAACCATATAGAGTAATGTACCAGAACTTTTTACACCTGCAGCCTGTCCAAAGGCACGGTGATTCAACCGGGAAACCGCACGCTATGAAGCAACTGCTGCTGGCACTGCTTGTTGTCATAACCGCCCTGCCCGCCACCGCCCAGGAGCGCGACCTCCCCTCCATCGGCGGCTTCGGTGGCGGACTGATTTCCGATCAGCTGGAGGCCGACATCGGCCGACAGGTCATGGGCTCACTACGGCGCTCGGCACCCCGGATCGCTGACCCGCTGGTGGTCGATTATCTGTCCACGATCGTCTATCGGCTGCTGCCGTCGGTCTCCCTGGCGGACCGCAACCTGACGCTGGTGGTTATCGACAGCCCGGACCTGAACGCCTTTGCGGTGCCCGGCAACATTGTCGGAGTGAATGGCGGTTTGTTCCTGAACGCCAACAGCGAACAGCAGTTTGCCTCAGTAATTGCCCACGAACTTGCCCACCTCAGCCAGCGTCATTTCGCCCGCCGGCTGGAGCAGCAGGAAACCAGCGCCCCACTGACGCTGGCCGGCATGATCGCCGGCATCGTGCTGTCTGCCGTCACCCAGTCGGACATCGGCATTGCCGCCATCGCCGGCACCCAGGCTCTGGCAGTCCAGAACATGCTGCAGTACAGCCGATCCCACGAGCAGGAAGCGGACCGCGTCGGCCTGGACATTCTTGCCGAATCAGGCCTCGAACCCCGGGGCATGCCCGAGATGTTCGAAATCATGATGCGGCAGAACCGCCTGCAGGGTAACCATGTGCCGGAGTACCTCTCGACCCACCCACTGACCCAGAGCCGGGTGTCCGATACGCGCAGCCGCGCAGAACAGTATCCCGAACAATCCGTTGAGGACGGCCTGGAGTACCACCTGGTGCGGGCCCGCCTCCAGGTGCATTATGCCCGCTCTCCCCAAGAAGCCGAGACTGTGTTCCGGAGCGCGCTCGAGCGCGCGGAAAACAAGGACAACGAGGCGATTCGCTACGGCATGGCCTACGCCCGACTGGAGGCCGGACAGGCCGCAGAAGCCGAGGCCGTCCTGCGGGAGTTGCTGGCCAGTCAGCCCGGCCGGATTACCTACCAGGTTACCCTGGCAGAGGCACTGATTGCCCGGGACAAACATGCCGAAGCCCGCAGCCTGCTGACTGCTGCCCTCGACCGCAATCCGGGCAACTACCCGATTACCGATACGCTTGCCCGCCTGGAAATCGCTGCTGGCAACGGCACACGCGCGGCCGACTACCTTTCCGGCCTCACCCGCGACTACCCGCAGCGGGACGACCTGTGGCTACGGCTGGCGGAAGCGGAAGGCATGGCGAGGGATATTGTTGGAGTGCATCGGGCCAGGGCCGAGTACGACATCCTGCTCGGCGATCTGGAGGCCGCCCAGCGCCAGTTGCGCCAGGCCCAGGAAAAGATACCTCCCGGCGCACCTCTGCGCCAGGTGGTCACTGAACGGTTAAGCGAAGTTTCCGGCCAGCTGGCGCAACAAAACCGCTGACTGGCCGGCGGCCGATCAGGCGTTGCCTGCTGCCTTCAGATTCATACCCGCGGTAAAGTCGAGCATCCGCTGCAGGGGGCGCAGGGCGTCGTCGCGCAATGCCGGATCGACGGTGATCTCCTGATCGCCATGCTCCAGGACATGGAGCAGGTTCTCAAGACCGTTCATCGCCATCCACGGGCAATGGGCACAGCTGCGGCAGGTTGCCCCGTTGCCGGCGGTAGGCGCCTCGATCAGCGTCTTGTTCGGCGCCAACTGCTGCATCTTGTAGAAGATGCCGTTATCGGTAGCAACAATAAAGCGCTCATTGGGCAAGGTCTGCACAGCGTGAATGAGCTGTGAGGTGGACCCGACCACGTCCGCCAGCTCGACCACGGCATCCGGAGATTCCGGGTGCACCAGCACTGCCGCATCCGGGTACAGCGCCTTCAGGTCTTCCAGACCGCGATACTTGAACTCTTCGTGCACGATGCAGGAGCCATCCCACAACAGCACGTCAGCACCGGTGGTCTTCTGCACGTAGTGCCCCAGGTGTTTGTCCGGCGCCCACAGGATCTTTTCGCCCCGGGCATCCAGATCTTCCACAATGGCCTTGGCGCAGCTGGAGGTGACGACCCAGTCAGCCCGCGCCTTGACGGCCGCCGAGGTGTTGGCATAGACCACCACCGTGCGATCCGGGTGCTGGTCGCAGAACGCCGCAAACTCGTCCGCAGGGCAGCCGATATCCAGCGAACAGGTGGCCTCAAGTGTAGGCATCAGTACCCGCTTCTCGGGATTCAGGATCTTGGCTGTTTCGCCCATGAACTTGACGCCCGCCACAACAATCGTCGAAGCGCTGTGCTGGTTGCCGAAACGGGCCATCTCCAGGGAATCTGCCACACAGCCACCGGTCTCTTCCGCCAGTCGCTGGATTTCCGGATCGGTATAGTAGTGCGCGACGAGAACCGCATCCTGGTCCTTCAGGGCCTGGCGGATACGCGCCTCGAGGCCCGCCTTTTCTTCGGCACTCAATGGTTTCGGCTCAGCCTGGTGAGCGAGGTGTTCCTGGACCAGAATCCGGTCTTCAGCTCGTGTCATTGCTGCATCTCTGTATTTGCCGTTGGACGGGTTGAGTATATCACTTACGCCGGCAGATTCATGAGCAGTTCACCGGACCGACATCATACGGTCATAACGTTGGACCTGCCCGCCGCCAGCGACCGGGGTACAGGCAAAAAAGGGTACAGGCAAAAAAAAAGAGCCCGAAGGCTCTTTTTTCTGACAACTTCCTCAGGACAGCTGTCGTGTTGGTGGGTCGTGAAGGATTCGAACCTTCGACCAATTGGTTAAAAGCCAACTGCTCTACCAACTGAGCTAACGACCCGTAACTTTCGAAGCCTCGATACACCCACCGGAATCAACCAGTGTTTGTCGCTCTTCGAGGAGGATTGTCCGCGCTCAGCCGCCGACAACCTTCCGCAATATGGTGGGTCGTGAAGGATTCGAACCTTCGACCAATTGGTTAAAAGCCAACTGCTCTACCAACTGAGCTAACGACCCAAGCGAGGCGCATATACTACTGATTTTTTTGCGCTGTTCAACCCCTTTTTTCAGGATTGTTGCGACTTTTTTTCCTCTCCGGCGCTCAATGATTAATTGGCAGCCAGATACTCCCCGGCCAGCTTGGCCGCACCGGAATTCGGATAGCTCTTCACCACCTTCTCCATCTGCCTCCTGGCCTCCACCTTGTCACCCAGGCGATCATTCGTCACACCAAGCTTGTAAACCGCATCGGACGCCTTACGATGATCCGCGTAGCGGGTCGCGACAATGGTGAATGCCTGCTTTGCCTGCTCAAGCTTGGGCTGCACCAGATAGACCTCACCCAGCCAATAGTAGGCATTGACAGTCAGGTCACCTTCCGGGTATTCGCCGATAAAATCGTACAGCTTGCCGATGGCCGCGTCGTAATCTTTCTGCTCGCGGATCAGCGCCTGGATTTCCTGGTAGGCGGCCCGTTCCTTGGCATCCGGTTGCCGGTATTCCCGGGTCGGGGTTGCCTGCGGTGATTCTCCGGCAGGGCTTTCGCCGCCATCATTGCCCGCTGACGGGGCCGGTTGCGCCCCACCCTGCCCGTCCAGCTTGCCGGACAGGTCGAGAATCCGCTGGTCCAGATCGATATAACGATCCCGTGACTGGCGCGACAGCCGATCAATCTGATTACGCTGTTCTTCCACTTCTCCCTGCAGGCGACGGACCTCCTGCTGCAGTTGCTGGATCATGTAGAACATTTCGGCATTGGCCTGGCCACCGGGGGCCGATTGCGCCAGCGCACTGCCCGCTTGCCCGAGGGCAAGCGAGAGCGCAACTGTCGCCATGAGTGATTTTCTCATGGATATTCCCGTTGCTGGGTTTGTCGATTACTGAAAAATCAGTTCAACGCGACGGTTCTGGGCCCATGCACTGTCAGTGGAACCCATAACCGCTGGCTTCTCTTCACCATAGCTTACGGTTTCGATCTGGCCACGTGAAGCACCGTTTACAATCAGGAAGCGCTCAACTGCGTTGGCACGACGCTCACCCAGCGCCAGGTTGTATTCCTTGGTGCCACGCTCATCGCCATGACCTTCGAGACGGACCTGCTGGCTCGGATTGGCTGCCAGGAACTTGGCATGGGCAACCAGCACGTCACGGGCTTCCGGCTTGATCTCAGAGGTATCGAAATCAAAGTAGAAGGTGGTGATCTGACGCATGGCTTCCATCTCGGCACGCTCCTGCGCAGCCTGACGCTCTTCGGCACTCAGCTGGCCGGAAGAAATGCCACCGTCGTCGGTGCCGCCGTATACGGTGCTGCCATCCTGCCCGGAAGCCGCGGTGTCGGTGTAGCCTTCATCCACGGTTTCACCGGTGGAGCTACAGCCAGCCATCAGGCCGAGGGAGAAAACCATTGCAACCGCTTTCTGCTTCATTGAAATATTCATAGTCACTTCCTTCTTTTCCATGAGTTGAACTTTTTTATTGGCCAGAGTCACCGCTTCAGCGGGAAATCGGTGACCAGGCCGGGTCACGGACATCACCTTCAGAGGCTGGCAAGGTGTAATTTGCCCCGCCATCTGCGGAAATAACCGTGAGAACGCTTTGGCCGTTCTGTTGTGTTGCGTAAATCAGCATTCGCCCGTTAGGCGAAACACTGGGCGACTCATCCAGCTTGGTGCGCGTAAGTACGGTTTCTTCGCCTGTTTCAAGGTTGGTACGGGCAATGTGGAACGCCCCTTCACGCTGGTGGACGTAATAGACGTACTTGCCATCCGCACTCGGGCGTGGCCGGGCGTTGTAACGGCTGCCGAAGGTAATCCGTCGCGGCTCCGCACCTTCACTTTCCATGTAATAGACCTGCGGCCCGCCGGAGCGATCCGACGTGAAGAAGATCCCGCGACCACGATGATCCCAGGTGGCTTCCGTGTCGATCGACCAGTGATTGGTCAAGCGCTTCAGCGAGCGGCTGGCTATATCCATTTTGTAGATCTCTGCGTTGCCATCCTTCGACAACGTCAATAATAACGAGCGGCCATCCGGCGACCAGGCCGGTGCCGAGTTCAGCCCCTTGAATTCCGCGATTCGGGTACGCTTGCCGGAACTCAGTTCATGAAGGTAGATAGCCGGCTTGCTGCTCTCGAAGGAGACATACGCCAACTGTTTGCCGTCCGGCGACCAGGCCGGTGACAGAATGGGCTCCCGGCTGTCGAGCCGGATCCGGGCCCGCTTGCCATCCACATCACTGACCTGCAACTTGTAAAGGGGCTTGCCATTGACGTTCTGCAGGGTCACGTACGCCAACCGGGTTGAAAAGGCACCTGGCACCCCTGTAATGGCTTCATAGACCTTGTCGCTGATGTGGTGCGCCAGGGTACGGATATTGCTGACCGGAGCCGAGGCAGTCTCGCCCAGCAGACGGCTTTCCCGGTTGACATCGAACAGCTCATAACGGGCACTGACCCGGTCGCCTTCCCGCTGCATCTGGCCTACCAGAACGTAACGCTGTCCCAGCATCCGCCAGTCCCGGAAAAAAACCTCATCGCCTTTTGACGGCAAGCTGAGCATTTTTTCCGGTGGCAGCGGACGAAACTCGCCGCTCATCGCCAGGTCGTCACGAATAATCGTGCTCACGTTATCGCCGGCCGGCATGGCACCGGACTCGGCAAAAGGCACCACCGACAGGGGAATGGCGGCGTCTGCACCCTCGGTAATCCGGATCAGCAACTCGGCACTGGCCGGGCCTGCCGAGACCAGGAGTGCCAGTACCAGAGACCAGAGACCGGATTTCAGCGCCCGGAAACGATGGGTATTGATCCTGTTGCTCATAATCGATTCCCTTGTCCTTTATCTCAACCGCCGCGGGTTGAATTCAATGGTGAACTGCCGGAAATAGCGTTCAAACGTATCCCTGCTGTCCGGGATCGGATAGCGGCTCAGGGACCGCACGGCACTCAGGGCCGAGTTGTCAAAAGCGGTATTGCCGCTGCTGCTGACCAGTTTGACCGATGCCAGTTCGCCGGTCGGCAGCAAGGTAATCTGCAGTCGTGCCGTCATGTCCTCGGTGGCCGATGAAGGCGGATACCAGGCCTGGCTCAGACGCTCTCGAATCAGCGCCTGGTACTTTTCACTTTCCGACATCATCTGGCTTTCCCGGGCCTTGGCCGCCGCCGCAGCGGCCTGGCGCTGTGCCTCAGCCTCCTGCGCCTTGCTGGCCTGCTCTGCCAGGGCTTCCAGTTGCTGCTCACGCAGCCGGCGCTCTGCCTCTTTGCGTTTTTCCTCGGCCGCCCGCCGGGCCTGCTCTTCCTGTTCCTGGCGCTGGCGTTCCAGCTCTTGCTGGCGACGCTTCTCTTCTGCCGCCTTGCGGGCAGCTTCTTCCTTGCGCTGTTTCTCGGCTTCCGCCTGCTGGCGGGCACGTTCCCGGGCTTCCGCATCGGCTTTCTGCCTGGCCGCTTCCGCTTCCTTTGCCTTACGCTCCTTTTCCAGCGCGACCTGGCGCTCCTGCTCACGCTTGCGGGCTTGCTCGCGGGCCTGCGCTTCCTCTGCCTTGCGTTGTTCTTCGGCTTGCTGCCGGGCCTCTGCCTTGCGCTGCTCCTCGAGGCGGCGTTGCTCCTCCTCAGGATCCGGCTGTTGTACCGGCTCCATCTGGGGACTCACCTCCGGCTGCGGCGCAATCAGACGTGCCGCAATCGTCCGTGGCTTCGGCTCGTCCAGTGGCTTGGTCCAGCTCCAGCCCACCAGCGCCACTACAACCAGTGCAATGTGCAGGCCCACAGACAGCATAACCGGTGATTTCCACGGTGGCTGTCCGGTCCGGGTTACATCGCGTTCATGACCTGTCACGGATAAAACCTGCCTTACTTGCTGTCGTTAGCCGCGTCGTCTGCAAACGCTTCGGTAATCAGCCCCACGCTCGAGGCCCCGGCACCCTGCAGCTCAGCCATCAGGCGCACCACCACACCGTATTCCACATGCTCATCACCACGGACCAGCACCTCACCATTGGCCCGCTCCGACAGGATCGTGGCCACCTGGCTGCGCAGCTCACCAAGGCTCATCGGATCGCTGCCGCGGTCTCCCACCTCCAGGTAGTACGCGCCGGCGGCGTCTACCGACACAATGATCGATTCCACGTCCTTCTGGGCCTGGATCGGATCGGAGGTGGTCTCCGGCAGGTCAACCTTGACGCCCTGGGTCAACATCGGCGCGGTCACCATAAAGATCACCAACAGCACCAGCATCACGTCGATGTAGGGAACCACGTTGATTTCCGACATCGGCTTGCGGCGTGCCGTGGGCATCATTCCCATGCCTTTCATATCTGCCTGCTCCTGGTTAACTGGACCTGCCCGTTATCAGGCACCTGAAGCCTGCTCACTGCTGTGAACCCGACGATGGAGAATGCTGGAGAATTCCTCCGCAAAGGTTTCGTAGTTCTTCAGCAGGGCATCCGACCGGGCGGCAAAGCGGTTGTAGGCGATGACCGCCGGAATGGCCGCAAACAGGCCCATGGCCGTGGCGATCAGCGCCTCGGAGATCCCGGGGGCCACCGTTGCCAGCGTCGCCTGCTGCACCTGGGCCAGGCCCCGGAACGAGTTCATAATGCCCCAGACCGTACCAAACAGGCCGACATAGGGACTGGTGGAGCCGACGGTTGCGAGGAACGGCAGGTGCATTTCCAGCCGCTCCTGTTCGCGGGAAAACGCCACGCGCATGGCCCGCTGGGATCCATCCATGACGGCATCGGCATCCCGGCTTTGCTGACGGAGACGGGAGAACTCCTTGAAGCCGGCACGGAACACCGACTCCAGGCCTGAATAGGGCGTCGGGTTGGCGCTGACATCGCGGTAGAGCTGCCCCAGGTCCATGCCGGACCAGAACCGCTCTTCGAACTCGAGCTGTGCCTTGCGGGCCTTCTTGAATACCTGCAAGCGCTGGAAAATCAGGGCCCAGGAGACCATCGAAGCCAGCACCAGCAGCAGCATGACCAGCTGCACCAGCAGACCCGCATTGGAGATGAGATACCAAACAGAAACTTCTGACTCCACCTTTTACTCCTGGCTCATTCCGGTTGATGAGTTAGTGTCATGATAATGTTCAAGCAGCTGCCGCATGTTATCGGGCAGCCGGCGTGGCCGACCGCTGTCGAGGGCTACGCAGGCAACCCGGACATCCGCCTCGGACAGCACTTTACGGTCACTGGCCCGCAGCACACATTGACGGAAATCCATCCAGACTCTTCCGAACGCCACCGGATCGGCGGTCACCAGCAACTGGTCGTCCAGTTTCGCCGGTACGGCATAATGTATCGACAGGCGCTGAACAACATAGCTGATGTTGTCCGCCAGCCCCGCCCGCAGCCCAACGCCACGGTTACGTATCCATTCCGTTCTTGCCCGTTCCATGTAATGCAGGTATTTGGCATGGAACACGATGCCGCCGGCATCGGTATCCTCAATATAGACCCGCACCGGCCATTCGAACGACTGCTGGCTCGTGTCAGCCAAGATGATCCTCCCGCGACCCGGCGCCGGACGCCACTCCGAAGTGCTGATAGGCAGTGGAGGTGACCATGCGGCCGCGGGGCGTCCGCACCATGAAGCCCTGCTGGATCAGGAAGGGTTCGAGTACGTCCTCGATGGTGCCACGCTCTTCACTGATCGCTGCCGCCAGGCTTTCGACCCCTACCGGGCCTCCGTCGAATTTCTCGATCATCGCCAGCAGCAGGCGGCGATCCATGTGGTCAAAGCCCTGATGGTCCACCTTGAGCATGTTCAGGGCCTCGTCCGCCACCTGTTCGGTAATCCGGCCATCGGCACGGACTTCGGCATAATCCCGCACCCGCCGCAGGAGTCGGTTGGCAATCCGCGGGGTACCGCGGGAACGACGGGCAATTTCAAAGGCGCCGGTTTCATCAATGACGACACCCGACAAGCGTGCGGACCGCAGAATGATGCTGGTCAGGTCCGCGGTGTTATAGAACTCAAGCCGCTGGACAATGCCAAAACGGTCGCGCAGCGGCGACGTCAGCAGTCCGGCGCGAGTGGTCGCCCCCACCAGGGTAAACGGCGGCAGGTCCAGCTTGATCGAACGGGCGGCCGGGCCTTCGCCGATCATGATGTCGAGCTGGTAATCCTCCATCGCCGGGTAGAGCACTTCCTCCACCGCGGCACTGAGCCGGTGAATTTCGTCAATAAAGAGAACGTCACCCTCTTCCAGGTTGGTCAGCATGGCCGCCAGGTCACCGGCTTTCTCCAGCACCGGGCCGGAGGTAGTCTTGATGGACACACCCATTTCATTGGCAATGATGTTGGCCAGCGTGGTCTTGCCCAGACCGGGCGGGCCGAAGATCAGCACGTGATCGAGCGCTTCCTGGCGGCCCCGGGCGGCGGAGATGAAAATCTCCATCTGGTCCCGCACCGAAGGCTGGCCGACATACTCTGCCAACAGGCCGGGGCGAATGGCCCGGTCCTGGACTTCTTCATACTGGCCTGCCTGGGCAGAAATCAGACGATCCGATTCAATCATGGGTAATGCTCATATCCGGGGCAACGCTTGACGGATGCTCACTGGCACTTCAAAACGCCACCCATTGTACAAACAGCCACTTGGCTGTCACGTTACGCTCTATACAGGTTACCGATGGCGACGTACCCGGACCGGTCCTTTCAGCTGGCCGGTATCATGTTTCTCAGTGCCAGACGGATGAGCTCTTCCCGGCTGCGCCCCTCTTCTGCCACCCGGCTCACCGCCCGGGCCGCTTCCTGGGGTTTGTAGCCCAGGGCAATCAGGGCCGCTTCCGCTTCCTCAACCGCATCTGCACTGCGCACCACCGGCGCTTCCCCGGAACCTGTCGCCGCCGACTCCACAGTAACAAACTGCCCTTCAAGTTGCCCTATCCTGTCGGCCATTTCAATCAGCAACCGCTCCGCGGTTTTCTTTCCGACGCCAGGCAATTTGACCAGGGCGTTAACATCCCGGCCATCCACGCAACGGATGAACTGGTTGGCATCGAGTCCGGACAGTATGCCCAGGGCGAGCTTGGGCCCGACTCCGTTGACCTTGATCAGCAGGCGGAACAGATTACGGTCCAGCGCGGCGACGAAACCATACAGACTCTGGGCATCCTCGCGAACGGCGAAGTGGGTATGCAGGATTACCTCACTGCCGGCGTCGGGAAGCTGAAAAAAGGTGGTGTAGGGAATGTCGACTTCGTAACCCAGTCCCGCGCATTCAACCAGCGCCCGGGCCGGGGATTTTTCGATGAGTTGTCCTCGGATCCGACCAATCAAACCTGATCTCCTGCGGCACTCGGGCCGTGTTTACAGTTGTCGTACGCGCCCGCCACGCACCTTGCCGCCGGCACCACCGCCGGCAACCAGCCGGCTGACGCTCTGGCTCATGTGAGCGTGACACAGCGCAATGGCCAGGGCATCCGCCGCATCCGCCTGGGGTCGGGACGACAAGGCAAGGAGCACCTGCACCATGTGCTGAACCTGGGATTTGTCTGCTCCACCCTTGCCGACCACGGCCTGCTTGACCTGGCGGGCGGAATACTCATGAACGGCGAGACCGCTGTTGGCGGCACTAACGATGGCCGCCCCCCGGGCCTGCCCCAATTTGAGGGCGGAATCCGGGTTACGGGCCATAAAGACCTGCTCGATCGCGAATTCTTCCGGACGGAATTCTCCGATCAGCGTTGCAAGACTGTGAAAGATGGTTTGCAGCCGCTCCGGCATGGGCTTTTCGCCCACCCGGATACAGCCGCTATCGATGTACTGCACGTGGCGGCCCTCGGCGCGGATGATACCGTAACCGGTAATCCGCGAACCGGGGTCTACACCAAGAATGATGGCCAAGTTTGCTCCTCAGGCCGCTCGTGCACTCAGTTGCTGTCGCCGGCGGGGGCTTCGGCCACGTTGCCTTCGCCATTCTTTGCCGCCGGCTTGCGCAGCCGGATATGCAGTTCGCGCAACTGTTTTTCGTCCACTTCGCCCGGTGCCTGGGTCATCAGACAGGTCGCGCTCTGGGTTTTCGGGAAGGCGATCACGTCCCGGATGGAGGTCGCGCCGGTCATCAGCATGATCAGCCGGTCCAGGCCGAAAGCCAGACCGCCGTGGGGCGGACAGCCGAACTTCAGGGCGTCGAGCAGGAAGCCGAACTTGGCCCGGGCCTCTTCTTCGCCAATCCCCAGGATGCGGAATACCGTCTCCTGCATCTTGCCATCGTGAATACGGATGGAACCGCCACCAAGCTCGGTGCCATTCAGCACCATGTCGTAGGCACGGGACAGTGCGGTAGCCGGTGAAGCTTCCAGTTCTTCCGGCGAGCAGGACGGCGCGGTGAACGGATGGTGGATGGCGGTCAGGCCACCGTCGGCGGTTTCCTCGAACATCGGGAAGTCCACCACCCACATCGGCGCCCACTCACAGGTCAGCATCTTGAGGTCGTGACCCACCCGGATACGCAAGGCACCCAGGGCTTCGTTGACCACCACTTCCTTGTCCGCACCGAAGAATACGATGTCGCCATCTTCGGCACCCACCCGCTCGATGACCGCCATGGCGACGTCATCGCCGAGGAACTTGACGATCGGGGACTGCAGGCCTTCAGCACCCTTGGCCAGTTCGTTGACCTTGATGTAGGCCAGGCCCTTGGCACCGTAAATGCCGACAAATTTGGTGTATTCGTCGATCTGCTTGCGGGTCAGCTCACCACCTTTCGGTACCCGCAAAGCGGCGACGCGACCCTTCGGATCCTTGGCCGGGCCGGCGAAGACCTTGAAGTCGACATTTTCCACCAGGTCTGCCACGTCCAGCAGCTCCAGCGGGATGCGCAGGTCGGGCTTGTCACTGCCGAAGCGGCGCATGGCCTCGGAATAAGGCATGCGCGGGAAGTCCGGCAGGTCCACCTTCAGCACATCGCGGAACAGGTTGCGGATCATGTTCTCGTTGAGCGACATCAGCGTTTCTTCATCGATGAACGAGGCTTCGACGTCCACCTGGGTAAACTCCGGCTGACGGTCGGCACGCAGATCTTCATCACGGAAACACTTGGCAATCTGGTAGTAGCGGTCAACACCCGACACCATCAGCAGCTGCTTGAACAGCTGTGGCGACTGCGGCAGGGCAAAGAACGACCCTTCGTGGGTACGGCTCGGCACCAGGTAATCACGGGCACCTTCCGGCGTAGCACGGGTCAGGATCGGGGTTTCCACATCCATGAATCCGTTGCTGTCCAGGTAGTTACGGATGTAACTGGTCACCCGGGAACGGAACCGCAGGCGATTAAGCATTTCCGGACGGCGCAGGTCGACAAAACGGTACTTGAGACGAACGTCCTCGCCAACGTCCACATGCTCGTCGAGCGGGAACGGCGGCGTGGCAGCGGCGTTGAGGATCTCCAGGCCGGTGCCCAGCACTTCAACCTGGCCAGTCGGCATATTGGCATTTTCAGTACCCGCCGGGCGGCGACGGACGCGACCGGTCACCTTGATGACAAATTCGCTGCGTACTTTTTCTGCCAGCGCAAAGCTTTCCGGGGTGTCCGGGTCAAACACGACCTGTGACATGCCGTCACGATCGCGAAGGTCGAGGAAGATTACCCCGCCATGATCCCGGCGACGATGCACCCAGCCGCAAAGTGTGACGACCTGGTCGATGTGAGATTCGTTGATTCCACCGCAATAATGACTGCGCATACCCGTTCCCGTTAGTTCTGAAATGTGCGATTTAATTGGTCTCAGCCCGCCGCTGGCTCTTTGGACGCTGATGAACTGCCCTTGTCGACCAGGTTCTTCTTCGACCCGGTCTTGAAATCGGTTTCATACCAGCCTGTTCCCGCCAGGCGGAAGCCTGCTGCGGATATCCGCTTGCGGAACGCAGGTTCCTGACAGGACGGACAATCCTTCAGCGGCTCGTCACTCATCTTCTGGAGTACGTCCTTCTCAAAGCCGCACTCGTTGCACACATATTCATAAATCGGCATGTTCAATACCCCATAACATAACCAACACCGGCCTCTCCGGCGACGCGGAGACCTGCCCTGCTCATATCATCGGATACCGCCGGGAATCTCTGTGCTCTGAGACGCTTTTGACGCGGACGCCCAGGTTCTGGCGGACCCTACTGGAAAAGCCGCCCATTATAAACACAATGGGATGGAAAATCAGGCTTCCGTCACGGTGGATGACGCCATCATCCCCGATCGCTAGAATGTCGTGTTTATCGACAAGACCAACTGGAGACCTTTCGTGTCCGTCAGAGCCGAACAGAAACTCAGAACCCGCCGCGCGCTGATGGATGCCGCCCTCGCCCAGTTAAGTGCAGATCGCGGATTCGGGAGCCTGAGCCTGCGGGAAGTGGCACGGGAAGCCGGTATAGCACCCACTTCATTCTACCGGCATTTTGCGGAACTGGACGAGCTCGGACTGGCACTGGTGGACGAAGGCGGGGTCGCCTTGCGGCAACTGATGCGCCAGGCCCGCAAACGAATTGCCCGTGACGGCAGTGCAATCAGTACGTCGATCGAAACCTTTATGGAGTATCTGGGCAACAACGCCAACCTGTTCCGACTGATGCTGCGGGAACGCACCGGCGTGTCCAAACCTTTTCGCACCGCGGTGCAGGCCGAAATTGACCACTTTGTCACCGAACTTGCCGACGACCTCCGGCGGTTTGCCGAAGAAGAAGGCAAACCTCTCTCGGATGCCCGCCTGGTGGCGGAAGCGATGGTCACCCTGGTATTCAACCAGGGCGCCGAAGCCCTGGACGCCACTGCCAAAGAGCGGGATCTGCTGAAGGCCAAACTGAAAACCGAGCTGCGGATGATTCTGGTTGGTTCCCAGGCACTGGCCCGGCAAAGCGGGAAAAGAGATTGAAGGCGTACCGGGTACCTTCCTGCCCTCCCGGAAATCGGAAGTATTTATGGAACCTTCCGGCGACCGGCAACGTCAGTCAAGTGGGATAGAGCCTATCCTCCATTGTTGAGTCGTTGCCTTCACAGGTAACTTGAGCCCGCCGGACAGGCGGGCTTTTTTTGTGGCAAGACGTTCAGCACCCGGCCACGACCCGCTGGATGCGACCACCCTGGCGATAGCCGGCCGGTAACAGGGCATGGCGCCCGGCATCGGCACCGTCATCGCCAGACCAGTCCGACAACAACCGCTCGACCGCCCGGGCCCGGGCCCGGATGGATCCGGCAAACACTGACGTGTGGTAATCGAACTGCACCCCCACCCGAAGCCCGCCTGCGACGGGCATGGCATAACGGACCGTTGCCGGCACCCGGTCAACCATCGGTTGCACATGTTCGTCACGCAGGTCGTTTTCGAGGAAGAATGACACCCGGACGGGCTCCCCCGGTTGCACAACCCCCGCCTCGAGAATCAGCGCAGCCCCTTCGCGATCAAAATCCAGTACCGCAGATTGGGCAATCAGCACTGAGGGATTGCTGCCCTGATACACCCGTGCCCCCAGAATTCCGAGAGCAAACTGACGGTAGGTCACCGTATCTTCTTCCTGCCTGGCGGCCGAAACCTGCTGGGGTACTGCCAAGCTGTCAAACTTCATCCACATCCCCGACCTCTCTTGATTATTGGTTGAATACAGGCACGGGCGTACCCGTCTGCAGAACACGCCCAATAGAGAAACGTCGAGGGATTTCAGAAGGTTCCGGTTTTTTCTTAAACCGGTTTGTGTTGGCCCGAAATGCCGGGCTGCCTCAGCAGCCCTTTACCCGGTCAAGGAGCGGCCCAAGCCGCTGGATGATCGCCTGCAGCCCGGAATCCGTATAGGGGACCGGCTGCTGGCGGCCCCAGACCGGTGCCGGCCACGCCGGATCCCCCTCAAAACGAACGATGTGGTGCAGGTGCAACTGGGGCACCATATTGCCCAGGGCCGCCACATTGAGCTTGTCGCCCTCGAACAGCGCCATCATGCCCTGCCCCAGGCAGCTGGATTCCCGCAGTAACTGCTGCTGGTCGGCGACGGTCAGGTCATAGATCTCGCGAACAGCCATGCGCCGCGGAACCAGGATAATCCATGGCCAGCTCTGGTCATTCATCAGCCGGATGTCACACAGGGCGGACTGCCCCAGATCGAGCGTGTCCGCCTGCAGACGTTCGTGTAGCCGGTACCCGCTGTCTGTCATTGCATCACACCGAGTGAAACTGGTTACGGCCGCGACCAATGGCGTAATAGATCAGGCCATGACGCTCGAGAATATCCGGGTCGTACAGGTTACGGCCATCGAATACCACCGGCTCCCGCAGCGCCGCACTCACTACATCAAAGTCCGGTGAACGGAATTCCTTCCACTCGGTACAGATGGCCAGCACATCCGCATTCTTCAGTGCCTGCTCCTTGGTACCGCACAAGGTCAGACCAGGCTGGTCCCCGTAGATGCGCTGGGTCTCCTCCATCGCTTCCGGGTCGAAGGCCTGGACGGTCGCGCCCGCCTTCCAAAGATCTTCCATCAGGTTACGGGACGAGGCCTCACGCATGTCATCGGTATTCGGCTTGAACGCCAACCCCCACAGCGCGACCACTTTGCCGTCAAGATTACCGCCGAAATAATGGCTGATCTTGTCAAACAGGACGTGCTTCTGGGCATGGTTGACCGCCTCCACCGCATTGAGCAGGCGGGCCTCGTAGTCACAGTCCCGCGCGGTACGGGCCAGCGCCTGGACATCTTTCGGGAAACACGACCCGCCGTAACCGCAACCGGGATAGATAAAGTGATAGCCAATGCGCGGATCCGAACCGATCCCGCGGCGGACGGCTTCAATATCCGCACCCAGCCGCTCGGCCAGGTTCGCCACTTCGTTCATGAAACTGATCTTGGTCGCCAGCATGGCATTGGCGGCGTACTTGGTCAGCTCCGCGGAGCGGATGTCCATGAAGATCATCCGGTCGTGATTGCGGTTGAACGGATAGTAAACTTCCCGCAGCAGATCTGCCGCCCGCTCGCTGTCGGTGCCCACTACAATCCGGTCCGGCTTCATGAAGTCGTTGATCGCCGCGCCTTCCTTGAGGAACTCGGGGTTGGACACTACGTCGAACTCCAGCTCGAGGCCACGGTGATCCAGCTCTGCGCGCACGGCGGACCGGACCCGGTCACCGGTTCCGACCGGAACTGTGGACTTGTCCACCACCACCTTGTAGTCCGTCATGTAGGTGCCGATGGAGCGGGCCACCGCAGTGACATACTGCAGGTCGGCAGAACCATCTTCATCCGGCGGCGTACCGACGGCAATGAACTGCAGCGTGCCATGCTCGACCGCCTTGCGGGGGTCTGTGGTAAAGGCCAGGCGACCCGCCTCCACCGTGTGCCGGACAATGGCGTCCAGGCCTGGCTCGTAGATCGGGATCTGGCCGTTTTCCAGCTTGTCGATCTTGGCCTGGTCCACATCCATGCAGAGGACCTGGTGACCGACGTCTGCGAGGCAGGCACCGGTGACCAGCCCGACGTATCCCGTTCCGAAAATGGTGATTTTCATGGTTCAGCTTCCGCTTCCGTAGTTCAAAAGACTGTCGAATATCCGTTCGTTGCAGACCCGCAAGGTCAGGCTTCTGCCGCCTTGCGGTCCTGCCAGATTTTTTCCCACGCCAGGGCGGTGCCGACAATGACGTCGAGGTCATCGAAATCCGGGCTCCAGCCCAGGACCTCACGAATCCGCTGGTTATCCGCCATTAGCGCCGCCGGATCTCCGGCCCGCCGGCCGGTTTCCACGACCGGGAAATCCACCCCGGACAGGCGCTTCACCACCTCGATGACTTCCCGCACCGTAAAGCCACGGCCATAACCGCAGTTCAGCACCCGGGATTCCCCTCCCCGGGCCATATGATCCAACGCCATTACATGGGCCTTGGCAAGGTCCTCGACGTGAATGTAGTCGCGGATACAGGTGCCATCCCGGGTGTCATAGTCGGTGCCGAACACACTCATCCCCTCGCGGGCGCCGGTGACGCATTCACAGGCCACCTTGATCAGGTGAGTCGCCTCCGGTGTTGCCTGCCCCAGCAGGCCGTCCGGATTGGCTCCGGCCACGTTAAAATAGCGCAGGATGACGTAGTTCAGGTTACTGGCGGCTGCCAGATCCATGATCATCCGCTCGCTCATCATCTTGGACGCGCCGTAGGGATTGATCGGCGCCAGCGGCAGGTCCTCGGTCAGCACGGTCTGTTCCGGCATGCCATAAACCGCGGCCGTTGACGAGAACACCATATAGGGAATCTGGTGGTGTTCTACTGCCCGTAACAGGTTCAGGGTATTGCGGGTATTGTTGCTGTAATACTTGAGGGGGTTGGTGACCGACTCCGGCACCACGATGTTGGCGGCGAAGTGAAGCACCGCCTCGAACCGGTGGGCCTGAAAGACCGCCTCGATGGCCGCTTCGTCGGCCAGGTCGCCCACCACCAGCTCGCCGCAGGTGACGGCCCAGCGATACCCGGTCGAGAGGTTGTCAAAGACCACCACGTCGTGACCGGCCTTACCCAGCTGACGCACAACATGGCTACCAATATATCCGGCTCCGCCGGTGACCAGAACTTTCATGGTGTTATCTGCTCCTTCCCTGAATTCACGATGCGCTGACGGCGGATTTCTTCACGTCGCCGGGCAAAAAAATCACTGATGATTGTACTGCAGGGCTCTGCCAGAATGCCGCCTTCGGCCTCCACCCGCCAGTTCAGCGAGGGTTCCGCCAGCGTCTGGCGGACCGATTCAACCGCGCCCGCTTTGGGCTCCGTGGCACCATAGACCAGGCGGGAGATCCGGCTGTGTACGATGGCCCCGACGCACATGGTGCACGGCTCAAGGGTGACGTAAAGCGTGGCGCCGGACAACCGGTAATTGCCAACCCGCCGGGCTGCATCCCGCAAGGCACGCACCTCGGCATGGGCGGTGGGGTCACAGCCACTGATCGGCGCATTGAAACCGACACCGAGCTCCCGACCATCCCGGACCACGACCGCCCCGACCGGAACCTCGCCCCGGGCGGCGGCCTGCGCCGCCAGCTCCAGGGCCCGGCTCATCCAGAGCTCGTCCTGCGCCCGGATGTTAGCGGACGCGGGCTCTGGTGCCACCGTTACTCCCACTCGATGGTTGCAGGCGGCTTGGAGGAAATATCGTAGGTTACCCGGGACACTCCGGAGATCTCATTGATAATCCGGTTGGAGACCGTCTCCAGCAGCTCATAGGGCAGATGCGCCCAGCGGGCCGTCATGAAGTCGATGGTTTCCACCGCCCGCAGGGCAATCACGTGCTCGTAGCGGCGGGCGTCACCCACCACGCCAACGGACTTGACCGGCAGGAACACGGCAAAGGCCTGGCTGGTCTTGTGGTAGAGGTCGGCACGGTGCAGTTCTTCCAGGAAGATCGCATCGGCCCGACGCAGGGTGTCGGCGTATTCCTTCTTCACCTCACCAAGGATGCGCACACCGAGGCCAGGACCCGGGAACGGATGCCGGTAGACCATATCGTAGGGCAGCCCCAGCTCCAGGCCGATCCGGCGGACTTCGTCCTTGAACAGCTCCCGCAGCGGCTCAACGAGCTTGAGCTTCATGGTTTCCGGCAGGCCACCCACATTGTGGTGGGACTTGATGACATGCGCCTTACCGGTCTTGGAAGCCGCAGACTCGATCACGTCCGGATAGATGGTGCCCTGGGCAAGCCAGTTCACATCCTGGATACGGGCGGCTTCCTCATCAAACACTTCAATAAAGGTGTTGCCGATGATCTTCCGCTTCTTCTCCGGATCCGACTCGCCCTTGAGGCGGGACAGGAACAGCTCTTCGGAATCGGACCGGATGACCTTGACCCCCATGTTCAGGGAGAACATCTCCATCACCTGGTCGCCCTCATTGAGGCGCAGCAGGCCGTTATCGACGAAGACACAGGTCAGCTGATCCCCGATTGCCTTGTGCAGCAGGGCCGCGGTCACCGACGAATCCACGCCACCAGACAGGCCCAGCAGCACCTTTTCGCTACCCACCAGGTCACGGATCTGCTGGACGGCATCGTCGACAATCTTGGCGGCAGTCCAGAGCGCCTCACAGCCACAGATGTTGAGCACGAAATGCTCGAGGATACGCTTGCCCTGGAGAGTGTGGGTCACTTCGGGATGGAACTGCACACCGTAGAGATTACGGGCGAGGTCCTGCATGGCGGCAATCGGCGCGCTCTCGGTGGAGGCGAGCAGCTCGAAGCCTTCCGGCATCACCACCACCTTGTCACCGTGGCTCATCCACACATCCAGCAGCGAGTCACCGGTGGCGGTCAGGTGGTCCTTGATGTCTTTCAGCAGCGGGCCTTCGGCACGCACCTTGACCTGGGCATAGCCGAACTCACGCTTATCCGAACTGGCGACGCGACCACCCAGCTGTTCCGCCATGGTCTGCATGCCATAGCAGATACCGAGGACAGGGATACCGCGATCGAACAGGCCTTCCGGTGCCCGCGGTCCGCCCAGCTGCGTTACCGACTCCGGCCCGCCCGCGAGGATAATGCCTTTGGGACTGAATTCATCAAGCTCGTCGTCGGTAATATCGAAGGCTCTGATTTCGCAGTAGACACCGATTTCCCGAACCCGGCGCGCAATCAGCTGGGTGTACTGGGAACCGAAGTCGAGAATCAGGATGCGGTGATCGTGGATATTCTGGGCCATGGGGTCCTCAAACAAAAATGAGTAAGCATGGCCCGGAAATCGGGCCATGCCGGGCAGGCATCTGTCAGCCGATGCGGTAGTTGGGCGCTTCTTTGGTGATGGTCACATCGTGGACGTGACTCTCGCGCATGCCGGCGTTGGTAATCCGCACAAACTGCGGCTTGGTGCGCATGTCGTCCATGTTGGCGCAGCCGGTGTAACCCATGGAGGCTCTCAGACCACCCATCATCTGGTGGACGATATTACGCATCGGACCCTTGCAGGCAACCCGACCTTCGATACCTTCCGGAACCAGCTTCTCGACGCCTTCACTGGCATCCTGGAAATAACGGTCACTGGAGCCCTGCCCCATTGCGCCGAGCGAACCCATGCCACGGTAGGCCTTGTAGCTCCGGCCCTGGAACAGTTCCACTTCGCCGGGCGCTTCGTCGGTGCCGGCCAGCAGGCTGCCGACCATGACGCTGTGGGCGCCCGCGACAATGGCCTTGGCCAGGTCACCGGAGAACCGGACACCACCATCGGCAATCAGCGGTATGCCACGGTCTTTCAGGGCTGCAGCGACATTGGAAACCGCAGTGATCTGCGGAACGCCAACACCGGCCACGATGCGGGTGGTACAGATGGAACCCGGACCGATTCCTACCTTGACGGCGTCCGCACCGGCATCGGCCAGGGCGAGGGCGGCCTCGGCGGTGGCGATGTTACCGCCAATCACCTGTACTTCGGGGAAGCTGGTCTTCACCCAGCGGACACGATCGATCACACCCTTGGAGTGGCCGTGGGCGGTATCCACCACGATGACATCGACTCCGGCTTCCACCAGAGCGGCCACCCGGGCCTCGGTATCGCCACCGGTACCGACCGCGGCACCAACCCGCAGACGACCCTGGTCGTCTTTGCAGGCCAGCGGATAATCCTTCGCCTTCTGGATATCCTTGACGGTGATCAGCCCACGCAGCTCGAAATTCTCGTTGACCACCAGCACCTTCTCGATCCGGTGACGATGCAGCAGTTCCTTGACCTCTTCCAGGTCCGCGCCTTCACGAACCGTCACCAGCTTGCTCTTCGGTGTCATGATCTCGGACACCGGGGTATCCATACGGCTTTCAAAGCGGATATCACGACCGGTAACGATACCCACCAGGTCCATACCATCAACCACCGGCAGGCCGCTGATGTTGTTGGCCATGGTGATTTCGACCAGCTCGCGCACGGTCGTGGAAGGCGATACGGTGATCGGATCCTTCACCACGCCACTTTCAAATTTTTTCACCTTGCGTACTGCTGCCGCCTGCTGCTCGACCGACATGTTCTTGTGGATAATGCCGATGCCGCCCTCCTGTGCCATGGCGATGGCCAGCTCGGCCTCGGTCACGGTGTCCATCGCAGCTGAAACGAGCGGCACGTTGAGGGTGATATCCTTGGTCAGCCGGGTTTGCAGGTTAACGTTTTTGGGCAGAACTTCGGAATGTCCGGGGATGAGCAGGACGTCATCGAATGTGAGGGCTTCTTCGGCAATACGCAACATTGGGACCCGCCTTTTGAACGTGCTAAATTGAGGCTTCGCCCCACCCTACGGAACGCTCGTTGGAATGCTCATTTCACAACGGTTTCGGTGCGGCGGAACAAAGCGAAATCCTTAATCGATCTATTATAAAACCCTGCCGGTGCACAGTAAACCGGGTATATTCCAACACTTGATTGCATCTTTTTGAATTTTGGGTATTTTTGGTCAGCAGAATTTTCGGAATTCCCTTATACGGGAAGCCGGAAACGGCCCTCTCACCCCGAAACCCACAAAGTCGACAGCTCCGGACCTGCCTGATGGACAACCTTTACCCAACCGCCCGCCCCCGCGCCCTGACCGTCAGCGAGCTCAACCATCAGGTCAGACACCTGCTGGAAACCAGCTTCATGCAGGCCTGGATCGAGGGTGAACTGTCGAGTTTTACCCGGCCGTCTTCCGGCCACTGGTACTTCACCCTGAAAGACCAGCGCTGCCAGGTTCGCTGTGCCATGTTCCGCGGCTTCAATCAACGGATCCGGCCGATCCCGAAGGAAGGCGACCTGGTGCGGATCCGTGGCAAGGTGAGCCTTTACGAAAACCGTGGCGATTTCCAGATCCTGGTGGAGCACATCGAACCGGCGGGTCTGGGTGCCCTGCAACAGGCTTTTGAAGAACTCAAGCAGAAACTCCAGCTTGAAGGACTGTTCGACCCGGCCCGCAAACGGCCGGTTCCTGCCTCACCGCGCCACATCGGAGTGGTAACCTCACCAACCGGTGCGGCCATTCATGACATCCTCACGGTACTGGCACGACGCTGCCCGGCCATTCCGGTCACGCTTTATCCGACCGCTGTCCAGGGCGCGGCCGCTACCGGCGAGATTGTTGCCGCCATTGAGCGGGCCCAGCGTCACGGGGTCGCCGACGTACTCATTGTTGGGCGCGGTGGCGGCTCGCTGGAGGACCTGTGGTGCTTTAACGAAGAAGCGGTCGCCCGGGCCATTGCCGCCTGCAGCATTCCGGTAGTCAGTGCGGTGGGCCATGAGGTGGATGTGACCATCGCCGATTTCGTGGCGGATATGCGGGCACCAACCCCATCTGCCGCGGCTGAAAAAATTTCTCCGGACCAGCAGGTCTGGGTCCACCGGGTCAGCGAGCAGCACTTGCGGCTGACCGGCGCCTTCCGCCGCAATATGCGCCAGCTGACCACCCGCCTTGACCAGCTGGCCGCCCGGTTGCGGGATCCCCGTCGCGAATTGCTGGAAAAGGCGCAACGGCTGGACGAACTGGACACCCGGCTCGCCAAGGCCGTGCAGCGGCGCCTGGAACAGGATCAGCTCCGCACCGGGCACCTGGTCCAGCGCCTGCGCATGCAGTCCCCGACACGCCGCCTCGAGGCCGAACAGAACCGCCTCACCGTTCTTGCCGAACACCTGCAAAAGGCCATGCACCAGTACCTTGGCAGGCTCAATGACCGCCTCGGTCATGGCGGGCAAAGCCTGCACCTGGTCAGCCCGCTGGCCACCCTCGGTCGTGGCTATGCCATTGTCAGAACTACGGATGACCGCATTGTCCGGCGCGCCGCCGACCTCGAACCGGGGGATCACGTCAGCGCCCGGGTTGCCGAAGGCACCATCGAGGCTACGGTCACCGGCATCCGCCAACACCACGAGTAAGCCGCCAGCCCGCCCCGGTGAACCAGAACCGGGGCCCGACAGCCCGTCCTGTAACCACTTTGCCAACACCGGCTTAGCCGATGGTCTAGTGGTTCTCTGGGGCAAAGTCCCTAAAGTCTGTAGGTAACGCGAGGTCCTCCCGGGGCCCCGTTCACCGAGGCAACCGCCAGGTACCCGGGAGTCCCTGAAAACAATGACAACAACGATCAGGAACGTGAGGTGGAATTATGGACTACCACTCGGAATTCAGGCGCTCGATTGAGCAACCGGAAGAATTCTGGCAGGAACAGGCAGCAAAAATTGCCTGGTTCCGCTCTCCCCAGACAATCTGGCAACCCACCGATAACGGCCATGGCAAGTGGTTCCCGGATGGCGAACTGAATACCTGCGATGTCGCCCTCGACGCCAACATCCGCGCTGGCCGCGGCGACCAGAAGGCGCTCATTTACGACTCCCCCGTTACCGGAATCACCCGTTCCTATACCTATAACGAGCTGACCCGGGAAGTCGCGCGCTTCGCTGGTGCTTTACAGGCGCGGGGGGTGGACAAAGGCGACCGCGTCATCATCTACATGCCAATGATCCCCGAAGCGGTGGTTGCCATGCTCGCGTGCGCCCGCATTGGCGCCATCCACTCTGTGGTGTTCGGCGGGTTTGCCGCCCATGAACTTGCAGTACGGATTGAAGATGCCACCCCCAAGGCCATTGTCACTGCATCCTGCGGCATCGAAATCAACCGGGTAATCGAATACAAGCCGCTGGTGGACAAGGCCATCGAGGAGTCCAGCCATAAACCCGAGGTCTGCATCGTCTACCAGCGCCCCCAGGTGACCGCAGAGCTCAAGGCCGGCCGCGACCTGGACTGGAGCGACGTGATGGCGACCGCCACCGAGGTCGCCCCGGTGCCGGTGCTGGCAACTGATCCGCTGTACATCCTGTATACCTCTGGCACGACCGGCAAGCCCAAAGGCGTGGTGCGGGACAACGGCGGTCACGCCGTCGCCTTGCGCTACAGCATGTCTCTGGTGTATGACGCCAAGCCCGGCGATGTCTACTGGGCAGCCTCCGATGTGGGCTGGGTGGTCGGCCACAGCTACATCGTCTATGCGCCGCTGTTTGCCGGCTGCACCACCATCCTGTACGAGGGGAAACCGGTGCGGACACCCGACGCCGGGGCGTTCTGGCGGGTTTGCCAGGATCATAACGTCAACCTGCTCTTTACCGCGCCCACTGCGTTCCGCGCGGTTCGCAAGGAAGACCCGGAAGCCGATCAGCTGCGCAAGTACAACGTCAGTTCACTGAAGCGGATCTTCCTCGCGGGCGAACGCCTGGATCCGCCAACCTATGAATGGCTGAAGGAACACACCGGCCTGCCGATTCTCGATCACTGGTGGCAGACCGAAACCGGCTGGGCCATCTGCTGCAACCCGGTGGGCACCGAGATGATGGCAACCAAGCCCGGCTCGGCCACCGTGCCGACTCCCGGCTTCAATGTTCAGGTTCTGGATCCGAGCGGTAACCAGTCGCCGGCGGGCGAGCAGGGCCAGGTCGTTGTCAAGCTGCCGCTGCCACCGGGCTGTCTGACAACCGTTTGGGGTGATGACGAGCGTTTCCGCAAAACCTACCTCGACGTAATCCCGGGCTACTATAGCTCCGGCGACGGCGGCTACGTGGATGACGAGGGGTATGTTTTCATCATGGGCCGCACCGACGATGTAATCAACGTCGCCGGCCACCGGCTCTCCACCGGCGAGATGGAAGAAGTCATCGCTTCGCACCCTGCGGTTGCCGAGTGCTGCGTGGTTGGTGCCCACGATGAACTCAAGGGCCAGGTCCCCATCGGCCTGGTGCTGATCAAGGATGGCGCAACCATTGCCCATGATGAACTGGAAGAAGAGCTGGTCGAAATGGTGCGGGACAAGATTGGCGCCATCGCCTGTTTCCGCCAGGCCATGGTGGTCGAGCGCCTGCCCAAGACCCGCTCCGGCAAGATTCTGCGGCGGATCATCCGCCAGATTGCCGACGGTGAGGATTATGCCGTGCCGAGCACCATCGACGATCCGGCCATTCTGGACGAGATCAGCAGCCACTTCAGACGCTGACAGGTACCTTGCCGGTATCCGCCGCCCTGCTCCAGGGCGGCGGCATTGCGTCATGGCAAAGCCCGCCCAACACATTGTTTTTAAAACCTAAAAAAGGTTATAAGGAATCCCAAAAAAAGCGTTGACGCTCCCCAAACTCGGTCTATACTGAAATTGCTGTGAAATTACAGCGGTATTTAGTGAATGCGTTCCAACGTCCTGCCTGTGTGCTCTGCGTTGCTCCTTCCTCAGTACTCTCTGCATTTCTCAGCACAGGTTTATCCGCAAGGAATACCGAAGGTCCCCGTGAGGGCAAAATTTCAGGAATACAGGAAAGATCAATGTCCGATACCAAAACTGGCCACGTTAAGTGGTTTAACGAGTCCAAGGGCTTTGGCTTCATCGCTCAGGACGGTGGCAGTGACGTTTTTGTTCACTACAGCGCAATCAACTCCGGTGGTTTCCGTACCCTGACCGAAGGTCAGCAGGTACAGTTCACCGTGACCCAGGGTCCGAAAGGCCCGCAGGCGGAAAACGTAACCCCGCTCTAAGGTTACCTGATCCGTCCATTGCCCCTCACGGGCACTGGAGCACAAAAAAGCCGGAATCATCCGGCTTTTTTTGTGCTTGCAGACTTGCCCTGGTCAGGCGTCAGCTACTTCGGGACTCGCGGCCGCAGTCGCCGCGGCGCTGTTGCCAACTACCCTGGCGACCGCCGAGAACAGGGCCTGCAGAGTCGCTGAGGTGGTGTCCTCCGCCAGCGCAGCTGCACTGGTGTGCTCCCCGTTCACTGCGAGCCGGATACAGGCCAACGCGTTGGCACTGGTACCCTCGCCCAGGGCGAACTCGTCATAGGCCTCAACCGCCAGCGATACGCCACAGGCCGCTTCGATGGCTGCCGAAACCGCTTCAACCGCTCCCAGTCCACGACCTTCCAGGTTCATGGCCTGCTCGCCCGCGCCCACGCTGACCCTGGCAATGACCCCTTCATCATCGCGATGCAGGTCGTAGGAACGCAACTCCCACGGCGCCTGAACCTTGAGGTAACGGTCTTCGAACAGACGATGAATGGTCAGCGAGTCAATCTCACCACCATTGACCTCGGCCTCTTTCTGCACCGCCTTACTGAACTCGATCTGCAGCCAGCGCGGCAAACTGATGTTGTAATCCCGCTCCAGCACGTACGCCACCCCACCCTTGCCGGACTGGCTGTTGATCCGCACCACTTCTTCATAGCGCCGTCCCAGATCCCGCGGATCGATGGGCAGGTAGGCAACATTCCAGGTGTCACCCTCTTTACGCTGGGACAAGCACTTGCGAATGGCATCCTGGTGGCTGCCGGAGAAGGCGGTAAATACCAACTCACCCGCGTAGGGATGCCGGGGATGGGTGGAAATCTCGGTGCAGGCTTCCACTACATCGGTAATTTCTGCCATTCCGGACAAATCCAGAGTCGGGTCGATGCCCTGGGAGTACAGGTTCATTGCCATGGTGACGAGATCCATATTACCGGTGCGCTCGCCATTACCCATCAGGGTACCTTCTACCCGGTCGGCGCCGGCCATGACCGCCAGTTCGGCGGCGGCGACGGCACAGCCGCGATCGTTGTGGGTATGAACACTGATACTGACATGCTCACGATAGCGGATGTTGTCGCAGATCCACTCCACCTGGTCGGCGAACACATTGGGCGTGGCCATTTCGACGGTGGCAGGCAGGTTGATGATTACCCGCTGCCCCTGATCCGGACGCCAGACGTCATTCACCGCATCAATGACTTCGGCGGCGAAGTCCAGCTCGGTACCGGTGAAACTCTCCGGCGAGTACTGGAACGTCCAGTCAACGTCCGGGTTGCGGGCGGCATGCTCTTTCACCAGCCGGGCGCCGTTGACGGCGATGTCACGGATGCCCGCACGGTCGAGGCCAAACACCTGTTCCCGCTGGACCGTGGACGTGGAGTTGTAGACATGCACAATGGCCCGCTGCGCACCCTGCAGCGCCTCATAGGTACGCTCGATCAACTCGGGACGCGCCTGGGTGAGCACCTGGATGTGGACATCCGCCGGAATGCGGTCTTCTTCAATCAGTTTGCGGCAAAAATCAAAGTCCGGCTGGCTTGCGGCCGGGAAGCCGATTTCAATCTCTTTGAAGCCCAGCTTGACCAGCAAATCGAACATCCGCTGCTTCTGCGCCACCGACATGGGCTTCACCAGCGCCTGGTTACCATCCCGGAGATCCACCGCACACCACAGCGGTGCACGCTCGATCACCTGATCGGGCCAGCGACGATCCGTTTTTCTGACGGGCGTGAAGGGGACGTACTTGCGATGATCAAATGCCATGATGTTATTCCCTGTGCTTGTGATCCGGGATGGACTCAATGATTGACAGGTTACGCCTTCTGCAGGGGAAAAAGATTGCGAATTTCGGTGCTAACGAAGCTTTTTGGCTATATTATTTCTCAAATAATATATTTGAGGCCATTTTATGCCAAGCAAACCGAAAAACCTCGTGAGAATCGACAAAACCGACCGCAGAATTCTTGAACAACTGCAGCAGAATGGCTCGCTTACCAACCAGGAACTGGCCGACAAGGTCGGACTGTCGCCCTCCCCTTGCCTGCGCCGGGTAAGGGCCCTTGAAGATTCCGGGGTGATCGTGCGGCGGGTAACCATACTGGATCACAAGAAGCTCGGCCTGGCGCTGACTGCAATCATCCTGATCGGGATGGATCGCCACACTCCGGAACGGTTTTCGGTATTCGAGGAAAAGGTCGCCGAGTTCCCGGAAGTGCAAGAGTGCTATGTGATCACCGGCCAGGATGCTGACTACATGCTGAAAGTGGTGGTGCCCGACATGGACCACTACCACGACTTTCTGCTGAACCACATTACCCGCATCCAGGGCGTCAGCGGGGTCCACTCCAGCTTTGTGTTGCGACGGGTCATTGACAGCACTGCGCTGCCCCTGGGCTACCTGAGCTGATCACGCCAGCCGGCGGCACCACAACCGGAAAGAGATTCAGGACTGGCCTGCGACCAGCTCCGCCAGGTAGGCACGGGCCATGCACTTGAGTTCGCAGACCAGCTGGTCGCCCTGGTCCCGCGGCAGCGTGACCGCAAGCCGCAGCACCGTGCCCGCTGAGCGCGGCAGCAACAGACTGGCGGTGCCGCGGCGCTCCGCGTCAAGCTGCGGATAGAGCTCCTGCAGACGGGCATCCAGGTCAGCGGCGTGGTTATACAGCTCGCGCACGTCCAGATCCCGTAATTCCGGCATGGCTTCGACACCGCTCCAGATGGCCGTATAGGCCGGCTCCTCCCGGTAGAACCGGTAGAACAGGTCTATCAGCACGTCGATGGCCTGTTCCGGGCTGATCTCCGCCAGCCGGTCCCGCAGTACCGATTCCATTTTTGCCACATGCTGTTCGGCAATCGCCTTGATGATCGCCGCCTTGTTGGGAAAGTAGCGGTACAGCGACGCCAGTGACATGCCGGAATTGCGGGCAATTGCCGACATGCTGGTACCATCAACACCCAGCTCATGGATAATGCCAGCCGCGTGCCGCAATATGCTGCTCACCCGCTCCCGGCTGCGGGCCTGGACCGGCATACGGCGGGGCGTCACATCGACGGTGTCATCAGTCATCGGCTACCTGTCTGGTTCGCTATTGGGGATCACCGGCATCCGGAGCTGCGGGAGATGCATTCTGCGTCGCGGCAATCTGTACCTTGTGCCGCCGGCTCCGTACAATAACGGCCACTTTACGATAAATAAAGATCGCGCTGAACAAGACGGTTCACGCCCTTTACCCGCAACCCTTTTCAACTGCCTACGGAAAACACGATGCGAGCAAGCCGCTACCTGATTGCTACCCAGAAAGAAACACCCGCCGACGCCGAGGTGATCAGCCACCAACTGATGCTGCGGGCCGGCATGATCCGCAAACTGGCTGCCGGCCTCTACACCTGGTTGCCCATGGGCTTGCGGGTGCTGCGCAAGGTGGAACGCATTGTCCGCGAGGAAATGGATCGCAGCGGCGCCCAGGAAGTGCTGATGCCGGCGGTCCAGCCTGCCGAACTGTGGCAGGAGTCAGGCCGCTGGGAACAGTATGGCGGTGAACTGCTGCGGATGAACGACCGTCACGGCCGGGAGTTCTGTTTTGGTCCGACCCATGAGGAAGTCATTACCGATCTGGTGCGCAACGAGCTCAAGAGCTACAAGGAGCTGCCCGCCAACTTTTACCAGATCCAGACCAAGTTCCGTGATGAACGGCGCCCCCGCTTCGGTGTCATGCGCGCCCGGGAATTTATCATGAAGGACGCCTACTCCTTCCATCTGAACAGCGAGTCCCTGGACGAAACCTACCAGGTCATGCACCGCACCTACTGTGCCATCTTCGATCGCCTGGGCCTGGATTACCGCCCGGTACAGGCAGACTCCGGCGCCATCGGCGGTAGTGCCTCCCACGAGTTCCACGTGCTGGCCTCGTCCGGCGAAGACGACATTGTTTTCAGCACCGACAGCGATTACGCCGCCAACATTGAAAAAGCCGAAGCCGTTGCCCCGGCTGGCGACCGTCCCGCGGCCACCGAGCCCATGGCCGAAGTGGCAACCCCGGACCAGCGCACCATCGACGCGGTGGCAAACTTCCTCAAGGTTGACGCCACCCGCACCGTGAAGACCCTGATTGTCAGGGCGGAGGCCGCTGACGATGGCGAAACAGGCCTGGTTGCACTGGTGCTGCGCGGTGACCATACCCTCAACGAAATCAAGGCGGAGAACCTGGCCGGTGTTGCCGAACCGCTGACCATGGCCACAGACGAGGAGATCGAGCAGGCAGTGGGCTGCAAGCCCGGCTCCATCGGGCCGGTCAACCTCCCGCTGCCGGTGATTGTCGACCGCAGCGCTGCCCACCTGGCCGACTTTATCTGCGGTGCGAACCGCGAGGGTTACCATCTCACCGGCGTCAACTGGGAGCGGGATGTGCCGCTGGCCCGAGTCGAAGACCTGCGCAACGTGGTGGAAGGCGACCCGAGCCCGGATGGCCGGGGCACGCTGGAGATTCGCCGCGGTATCGAGGTCGGCCACATTTTCAAACTGGGCAACAAATACAGCAAGGCGATGAATGCCACGGTGCTGGACGAGCACGGCAAGGCCGTCATCATGGAAATGGGCTGTTACGGTGTCGGGGTATCACGCATCGTGGCTTCTTCCATCGAACAGAACCACGATGACCGCGGCATCATCTGGCCTGACGCCATCGCGCCGTTCGAAGTCGCCATTGTAACCCTGAACGCCCATAAATCGCCGGAGGTCCAGGAAGCGGGCGACCGGCTCTATGACCAGTTGCGCCAGGCGGGCTTTGATGTGCTGCTGGATGACCGCAACGAACGGCCCGGTGTGAAGTTTGCGGATATGGAACTGATCGGCATTCCCCACCGCGTGGTCATTTCCGATCGTGGCCTGGCCGCGGGAACTCTGGAGTACAAGGGCCGCCAGGATGCTGACAAGCAGGACGTTGCCGTTGAGGACATTCTGCCGTTCCTGATCAAGGCCTCGCCGCGCCGCGGCCTGTAATCCGGCAGGCAGGCAGGCCGGCGCCTGCCTTGTCATTCAGACGGGGTCAGGGGGTGCAACTACCCCTGGCTCCATCTCCAGCTCAACCCCGAAGCGGGTTTTGACGTCCTCACGGATCCGTCGCGCCAGCGCCAGGATATCCGCCCCACTGCCCCCTGAATGATTAACCAGCACCAGCGCCTGGTGGCTGTGAACCCCGACCCGGGCGTCGCGATAGCCTTTCCAGCCACATTGATCAATCAGCCAGGCGGCAGCCAGCTTTACACTGCCGACGGCGGGATAGCCGGCAATGCCGGGATTGTCCCGCTGCAGGCGTTGCCAGGTTTCGTCACTGACGACCGGGTTCTTGAAGAAACTGCCGGCGTTAGGGAGCGTTTGCGGGTCCGGAAGTTTGCGACGCCGTACCGCCATGACCGCATTGGCGACATCCAGCGGCGTCAGCGTGGCAAGGTCCAGTTCGTCGCCAAAATAGCCTTTGAGGTCCCCGTAATCGAGCGACAGCGGACGACTGCGGGATAACCGCAGGCGAATCTCGGTGATTACATAGTGCCCCGGATCCTGCTTGAAGAGGCTGTCGCGGTAACCGAAACGACAGTCTTCGCCGGCCAGCACAACGGTTTCACCGGAATGGCGATCAAGGGCAGTCACACTGACCAGGGTATCTTTCAGTTCTACCCCGTAAGCGCCTATGTTCTGCACCGGGGCGGCACCGGCAGTGCCCGGGATCAGCGCCAGATTTTCGATGCCACGGTATCCGGAGGTGGCTGCGTACATCACCGAATCGTGCCAGTTCTCGCCGGCGCCCAGCACCAGGGTGGCCTCGTCGTTGCGGGCATCCTCCCAGTGCCGGCCGCGCATGGCGATCCGGATCACCAGCCCCGGCGGATCACCGGCAAACACCAGGTTACTGCCACCCCCCAGCACCAGCGTGGCAAGCTGCTGCTCTTCGGCCCAGGCCAGCGCCGCGGTCAGTTCACCACTGTCATGAACGGCTACAAAGTAGCGCGCCGTCGCGGCAATACCCAGGCTGTTCAGCCCTCGCAGACTGACGTTTTGTTGAATATCAGGGCGCACAGTCAAGCCAGCCGGCCACGGATGGCATCAAGCAGCCCGTCACTGGCATCCTCAATGAGGTCCAGGACGTCATCAAAACCTCGGTCGCCGCCATAGTAAGGGTCCGGGACTTCGTCCATCAGCCCCATACGGCCATAGCCAAGAAACAGCTCGGGCTCGGTACCGCCGTTCTGGCGCCAGACATCACGGACGTCCGCCAGGTTCTGCCGGTCCATGACCAGGACATAATCAAAGGTATCCAGGTCTGCAGGACACAGCTGACGCGCTCGCAGTCCACTGAGATCAACTCCACGCCGCCCGGCAGCCTCCAGGGCACGGCTGTCAGGCGGACTGCCGACGTGCCAGTGACCGGTGCCGCAGGAGTCGATCACCACCCGGTCTGCCAGACCCGCCCGCGCCACCTTGTGCGCAAACACCCCGTGGGCCGTGGGCGATCGACAGATATTACCCAGACACACAAACAGTACCTGTACGGATTCAGCCATAACTCAACGCTTCTCCATCAGTTGACGCAGCCGTTCCAGGTCAGCCTCGGTGTCGACCCCGGCCGGCGGCGCCTCACAGGCCACCGCTACATGAATCTTCGCCCCGTTGTACAGAGCTCGCAGTTGCTCCAGGGATTCTGTCACTTCCTGAGGGGCGGGAGCCCAGGTGACGAACTTGCGCAGCAAGCCCACCCGGTAGCCATAAATGCCGATATGGCGGAAGTAAAGCTGACCTTCCGGCAGAACCGCCGGCTGGGCCATCCCGGTCCACAGGTCCCGCGCCCAGGGAATCGGGGCGCGACTGAAATAATGGGCCATGCCCGAATGATCAAACACCACTTTGACAACATTGGGGTTAAAAACGCTGGCGATGTCGTGCAGTGGTTCACACAGGGTGGCCACGGCCGCGTCCGGATACTGTTGCAGATTAGCCGCCACCTGGTTGATCAGCGCCGGCGGAATCAGCGGCTCGTCACCCTGGACGTTAACCACACAATCATCCTCGCCAAACCCCAGAATCCGGCTGACCTCCTCCAGACGGTCCGTCCCGCTGGCGTGATTCGGGGAGGTCATCACCACCTCTTCCCCGAACGCCTCGCAGACCTGGCGGATGCGCTCATCATCCGTGGCAACCACTACCCGCGTGGCATCACTTTCCCGCGCCCGTTCACAGACATGCAGAATCATCGGCTTGCCGGCAATCTCGGCCAGCGGCTTGCCGGGCAGGCGGGTGGAGGCGTAACGGGCCGGAATGACAACCGTAAAAGACATGATAACTCCCTTGTCAGTACTGGCCGTTCAGCGCTTGTCCAGGCGCTCGTCCGTGGTCAGCGTCCGCGCTTCGCTGGCCAGCATTACCGGAATGCCCTCGCGGACCGGGAATGCCATGGCGTCCTGGTAACAGATCAGTTCCTTGCGATCCGGGTCCAGCTTCAGATCACCTTTACATACCGGGCAGGCCAGCAAAGCCAGTAGTTTCTTGTCCATATCGGGTCTCATAGATGGTTCATTCATGCGGATTCACAATCCGGCTATTGTAAGGCGATCGCCTGCCAGGCGTCACTTGGATGCGCTGGGCACTTTGCCAAGGCGATCCAGCAACGTGGCACCAAAGTCCTCAGGCAGACTGGCGCTGACCTCCAGCACCCAGTGTGCTGTTTCTCCGCCACGCCCCTCGCCCAGTGCGCGGCATTTCACGGCGTCCTTGGCGGTCATGACCAGCCACTCATCCGGCCCGGTCTCGAGATCCGCGGCGGAAAACCGGTGATGATCCGGCAACGCCCGGCCACGGACCCGGGCGCCAAGATGCTCAAGTGTCTCAAAAAAGCGCACCGGGTTGCCGATTCCCGCCACCGCCCTCACCTTGCGGCCAGCGAGGTCCGTCAGCGGGCAGGTTTTACCGGTATACAGATGCCGCAGGACCGCCGGTTGCAGGATCATTACAACCTGACGGGGATGCGCAATGGCCGGCAGCGCCTCTCCATTGGCTATGACAAAGTCTACGCTATCAAGACGCTCAGGGGGCTCCCGCAGCGGGCCGACCGGAATCGGCGCACCATTGCCGAAGCCGCGGCGGGCATCCACCACCGCCAACTCCAGGTCCCGCGGCAGGCGGTAATGCTGCAGGCCGTCGTCACAGACCAGAACGTCCCCGAGATCCTGCTCCAGAGCCCAGCGACCACCCTGATAACGATCCGGGTCAACCACCACCGGCACTCCGGTCTGCTGCGCCAGCATAACCGGTTCGTCGCCGCCTTCGGCGGGATCAGTTGTGGGTGTCACCAACAGCGGGTAGCGGGATGAGGTACCGCCATAGCCTCGGGTCAGGATAACCGGCCGCCAGCCCTGGTCACGCAGGAAGTCGACCAGCCAGGCAGTCAACGGAGACTTGCCGGTGCCACCGGCGGTGATGTTGCCGACCACAATGACCGGCGCCGGCAATTGTCGGCCGGCGGCCAGGGCCAGCCCCTGCCGGCGGCGGCGCGTCGCAATCCGGCGATACAGCCAGGCCAGCGGCCAGAGCGGCCATAGTGGCCGCCGCTGACCGTACCAGAGGCGGTCGACCAGCGTCATGCCGACTCGCTGAATTGCATCTGATGCAGCTGGGCGTAAGCGCCCCCCGCCGCAAGCAGCTCCTCGTGGCGTCCGGATTCGACAATACGGCCACCATCCATCACCAGAATGCGGTCGGCCTTCTCGATGGTAGACAGGCGATGGGCAATCACCAGCGTGGTTCGCCCCTGCATGACCGTTTCCAGCGCTTCCTGGATGTGCCGCTCGGATTCGGTATCGAGCGCCGACGTTGCTTCATCCAGAATCAGGATTGGTGCGTTTTTCAGGAGCGCCCGGGCGATCGCCAGGCGCTGCCGCTGGCCACCGGACAACATCACACCGTTATCACCGATCATGGTGTCCAGCCCATCCGGCATCCGGTCGATGAATTCCAGGGCGTGCGCCTTGGCCGCCGCTTCGCGGATTTCCTCAAGACTGTGATCCCGTAGCGCACCGTAGGCAATGTTGGCTGCAATGGTGTCATTGAACAGCACCACATTCTGGGTCACCAGGGCGATCTGTGCCCGCAATGCCGACAGCCGGAAATCCCGGATCGAACAGCCGTCGATGCGGATATCCCCTTCACTGATTTCGTAGAACCGGGGCAGCAAACTGACCATGGTGGACTTGCCGCTGCCGGAGCGACCAACCAGGGCAACGCTCTGGCCGGCGGGTATCTCCAGGCTGATGTCCTGCAGCACGTTATCCAGCTGATCGCGGTAGCGGAAGGCAACCCGGTCAAACTCTATGTTGCCCTCGACCCGCTCAGGCTCAAAGCTGCCGTTGTCGTGTTCCGGCTCTTCGTCCATGGTTTCAAAGACATCGTGGGCCGCGGCCACCCCTTTCTGGATCTTGGCATGGACCGAGGTGACCTGGCGGATCGGCTTGGCCATGGTGGTAGCTGCAGTAATGAAGGCGACCAGCTGGCCGGTGGTCATCGCGCCGCGAATTTCCGGAGCCAGCATCGTCCACACCAAAGAGGCGATGGCCACCGCAACCAGCACCTGGATCACCGGAACGCTGATGGCCTGGGTAGAGGCCATCTTGAGACTCTGCTTGAGGTTACGCTCACTCACCTGGCGAAAACGTTCGCGCTCGTAGCCTTCACCCCCGAAGGTACGCACCACTCGGTAGCCGGTAATTGCCTCTGACGCCACATGGGTGATGTCCCCCATGGAGCCCTGGATGCGCCGGCTGATCTTGCGGAAGCGCTTGCTGGCGTAACTGACCACCAGGCCAATGAGCGGGCCGACCGCAAGAAAGATCAGGGTCAGTTTCCAGTTGGTGTAGAGCATGAAGCCAAGCAGACCGAGAATGGTCAGACCTTCGCGCAGGGTGATAGTCACCGCGTTGGTGGTGGCCTCGGCCACTTGCTCGACGTTAAAGGTGAGCTTGGAAACCAGGCGACCGGAGGCATTATCGTCGAAATAGCGGGAAGGCAGATCCATCAGCCGGTCAAACACCTGGGTACGCAGGGCATTGATCACCTGGCGGCCGACATAGCTGATGAAATACTGGCTCATGAACGTGCCCAGCCCCCGAAAGGCGAAGACCCCGACGATGAGCAGCGTGAGAAACAGCCGGTTCTGGTCGGTCGGGTTCTCGATGGCAGTAATAACATACTCCATCGCCGCGGCCATGCCGGTGGAGGCGGCCGCGTAGATGACGTTACCAACCACCGCAAGGGAAAACGCGATCCAGAATGGCCGCGCGTAGGCCAGCAGCCGCTTGTAGGTCTGCCAGTTGGAACCCGCCCTTGCGGTGGGGGTCGGTGCTACCGGCTCGGTCACGGTTCGTCACCACTTCGCTCGGTGGTAATGCTCAGCTTGGCAAACCCGAGTCGACCGGCCACATCCATCGCCCGCACCACGAATTCATGGGGGGTCTGGGCGTCGGCCGTAATGATGAACGGCAGGGATGTGTCGCCCTCAGCCAGCTCGCTGACCGCCCGCTCGAGGGTTTCCCGCCGGTTATTCACCAGGGCCCGGTCGTTCACCGCATACTGCCCCTGAGCGTTGATCACCACATCAATCTGGCGTATTTCCGTTTCCGCCACGTCGCCATTGGCCTCGGGCAGATCCACCTTGAGGTGACTCTCCCGGGTAAACGTGGTGGAAACCATGAAGAAAATCAGCAACAGGAACACCACGTCGATCAGCGGCGTGAGGTCAACCCCGACTTCCTGACTTCTCTGGCGCTTGAACTTCACGGCGTTCAGGCTCCCTCGACGTCGATTTCGCGGTCACCGTGGACCACTTCCACCAGCTTGATCGCTTCCTGCTCCATGCTGACCACCAGTTCGTCCACCCGACGGATGAAGTAGCGGTGGGCAATCAGTGAAGGGATTGCAACACTCAGACCGGCCGCAGTGGTAATCAGCGCTTCCGAGATCCCGCCCGCAAGGTTACCGGCATTGCCGACACCCGCCAGCTGGATCTCGGCAAACACCTTGATCATCCCGATAACGGTACCCAGCAAGCCCAGCAGCGGGGTAATCGTGGCTACGGTACCCAGCGGATTGAGAAACCGTTCCAGTTCATGGATGACCTGGCTGGCCTCGTGTTCAATGCTCTCTTTCATGATCTCGCGACCATGCTTGGCGTTCATCAGGCCGCCGGCGAGTACCCGGCCAAGGGGCGAGGAACCTTGCAGGGCCTTGAGCTTGCGGCCGTTAAGCTCTTTCTTCTTGATCCAGCGCCAGAGCTCGTTGATCGTTTCCTGCGGCGCAACACGGGACACCCTCAGGGTCCAGAAACGCTCCAGGATAATGGCAAGGGCAAGAATGGAACAGGCAACAATTGGCACCATGAGGATGCCGCCAGCTTTCAACAGCTCGAACACGCTTGGACTCCCTGATTGTTAACAAGCCGCGCTACTTTAGCATAGCTGCGGTCCGGGGCCACACCGGGAATGTCACAGTATTTTAACGACCCTGCCAATGTGCTTCGGGCGGCCGTATCCAGAACGGCGCACCGTCACGTTCCTGTCCGCTGACGATGCCTTGCGGGGTCAGCAGGAATCGCAGCGCACCGGAGTAGGCCGTATTGAAGGATTCCGCACCGGCCTCGCGATAGCGTCGCACCACCTCCCCATAGGGATGGCCATAGCGGTGCCGGTAACCGGCACTGTATACCACCACATCGGCCGTCAATGCTGCCACCCAGGCCACGGATGACGAGGTCTTGCTGCCATGGTGGCCGGCAATCACAAGGCGCCGCCGGGGCGCAGGTACTTCACCGATAAAATCAATCAGGGCAGGCTCCGCGACGACACTCAGGTCTCCCGGGATCACCACCTCGGTTCCGTTGGCCCGCATCAGCAGAGCGCAGGACCGGTCATTACCGGATAACCGGGCCGCAGCCACACCCGCTGCTGCGGAAAAATGCCAGAGCCGCACATCCAACCCCAGACCGGGAACGGCCGCACCACTCCGGCACGGCTCTACCTCGGGAATCCCCTCGCCGTCGCCCAACAGTTCCCGCAGCCGCGCCGGCTCGCCAGTGATAATCCGGTCCACCTGCAGCGACCCGAGCAGCAAGGGCAGCCCACCGGCATGATCCCGGTCGCCGTGGCTGACGATCAGGGTGTCGATGCGGCGTATCCCCTGGGCCCGTAACCCCGGGAGCAGCACGCTAGCAACCGCGGAATACCCGGCTGGCGATTCCGGGCCGCTGTCGTAGAGGATCACCCGGTCGCGGTGACGAATCAGCACGGACAGGCCCTGACCAACGTCCCAGACCCGCAGCTCGGGATACTCCGGCCCGGCGCTGTTGACCGGGGCGGCCCGCCACACCACCGAACCCGCCGCCCAACACCCGATGACTACCAGGGCGGCCCGGCGAGCGCCCGTTGAGGGCACTGCCAGCAGGATAAGCACCAGCACCGCAAATGCCACCACCACCGGCAACGGCACCAGCGGTTGCGGCACCGGCACCGCTGCCAGCCATTCCAGCAGGCGCCAGAGCAACTCGACCACCGCATCAAGGACCGGGGCAACCCAGACCATGGTCGCCGGAAACACCAGTACCAGGCAAACGCCGACCAGAACCGCAGGCATGACCAGGACCGATACCAGCGGAATTGCGAGCAGATTGGCCGGAAACCCCATCAGCGTCTGATCCTGCCCCAGAACGGCCAGGATCGGCCAGAGCCCGGCGAACACCGCGAACTGGGCCAGTAACAGGCCCGCCAACCAGCCACTGCCGGCCATCCGGCGGGCGAAGGTGAGCAACAGCACCGCAACCGCACCAAACGATAGCCAGAAGCCCTGGTCCAGCGGCGCGGCCGGGTCAATCACCAGCACTACCGCCAGGGCAAGGCCCCACCCCTGCCAACTGCGCCCCTGCTGCCCGCGCAAAATCAGCCAGCCGGCAATGGCCACCATCACCAGTGCCCGCCGGGTCGGGACCGTAAAGCCGGCAACCAGGGCATAAACCAGGCTGGCAGCCACCACCAGGCAAAACGTCACGGCGCGACTCCAGCCGGGCGTCAGCCAGCGCATTCCCGTGCGGGCGGGCAGCGGCATGCGGGTCAATAACTGACGGAGAATCAGCCCTACACCGATGGCCACCAAACCGAGATGAAGTCCGGAAATCGCGACCAGGTGAATGGTGCCGGTCGCCTTGAGCACTTCCCAGTGGGCCGGCGTCATGGCGCCGCGGTCGCCCATCGCCAGTGACGCAATCAGCGGGAAATGACGGGCTTCCCCCAGCAGGGCACGCAAGCGGGCCGCCAACCGGCCCCTGGCCTGATGATAATGGCAGGCCAGACTGCACGATCCGCCGGTACCCGCCTCGATGTCACGCACCGTGCCGGTCGCCCCGAATCCCTGACGATACAGCCAGGTCTCATAACGGAATCCCGCCGGGTTCACGCTGCCATGGGGGCGCTTGAGCACAACGGTTGCGCGGACCCGGTGCGACAGGTCGCGGGTGGCCTCTGACCCATACCAGGCGAGTCGCAATCTGGTCGGCAGCTGTGCGGCTTCCTCCGCAGCAAACTCCGGCCAGCCATCCACACACAGCGGAAAGCGCACGCTGCCAAAGCTGCCAGTGGCGGGGATATCACACAGATAACCGGTGACGGTCAGCGGCACTCCCTCCAGTGACTGCCCGCCCACCTGGCGTGGCAGCCGATCGGCCAACCGCTCCTCAGCCGACCAGGAGGCCCAGCCAAGGCCCGCCAGCAGCCAGGCCAGAAAGACCAGCAGCGACAGCGTTGCCCGGTGGCGAATTAGGTAAATACCGCAAAGCAGGGCAACCGCGGCGCCAAAAAGGCCGTAGAAAGGTAGAACGGCGCCGAACCAATACAGTAAGATAACGCCGCATGCGAAAGGAGCCCATCCCCGGGCTGAAAACGGATTTCCGGACAATCCCTGTCCTCCTGAAATACACCTGGTTTCAATCCTGCGTAGGGGCTGAACCCATTACCCTGTACAGGCAGAACTTCCTGATGCCAAAGAAGTTCATGAAACGCTATCTGCCATCTCCCGAAAAGGTGCGCTCCATGGAGTCCCTGCACTTTCTCGGGGATATCCTTCATGAACCCAACCTCTGGCACATCAACCGTCACGGCGTGGCACGAGCCTTTCTGATCGGGCTCTTCCTGGCAATGATCCCGATGCCATTCCAGATGCTGGCGGCGGCCTTCTGCGCCATCTGGTTCAATGCCAATCTGCCGCTGTCCGTCGCACTGGTGTGGGTCAGCAACCCGGTCACCATGCCGCCGTTGTTCTATTTCAACTACAAACTGGGTGCCTGGCTGCTGAACCGCCCGGTACTGGAATTCGAGTTTGAACTGGATCTTTCCTGGATCAGCGAGCGCATGCTCGACATCGGCATCCCGCTGTACTTCGGCTCACTGGTTGTCGCCACTGCCAGCGGATGCCTGGCCTACGTGGCGATCCAGTATCTGTGGCGCCGCAAGGTCCGTAACGACTGGGCCGAGCGGCGCCTGCTGCGGTGCAAGCGCCGCAGTTCCGATTAAGCCGGATCCTGCTGTAACCGCCCCTGTTCCAGGCGCATGACCCGACCGAGGCTGCGTGCCATGGTCATATCATGGGTAACCATTACGAACGCCAGCCCCAGCTGGTCCCGCAGCGACTCAATCAGCTCCCGCACGCCGCGACCGGTCTGTTCGTCCAGATTGCCGGTGGGCTCATCCATCAGCACGCAATCAGGCTCGTTGACCAGCGCCCGGGCAATCGCCACCCGCTGACGCTCCCCTCCGGACAGCTCTCCCGGTTTGTGCCCCAACCTTGGCGCCAGGCCAACCCGCTCCAGAATAGCCTCCGCCCGGCCACTGGCCTCCTTGACCCCCTGCCCGCCCAGAACGCAGGGCATCATCACATTCTCCAGCGCCGAGAATTCCGGTAACAGATGATGGAACTGGTAGACAAAGCCGAGATGGCGGTTGCGGAAGCGCGCACGGGCGGCTTCGCTCATGCGGTGAATGTCCTGGCCGCAAATCGCAATATGGCCGGAAGACGGCCGGTCCAGCCCCCCGAGCAGGTTAAGGAGCGTGGTTTTGCCGGCACCGCTGGAGCCCACGATGGCCACGGTTTCACCACTGGACACCTGCAACGAGATGTCCGAAAAAATGGTCAGCTCCACCGGCCCTTCGGTGTAGGTCCGCGTTACCCGGTCACAATCGATGACCAGGGGCAGCGCTGCGTTTGCTCCGGTCCGGTTATTCATAACGTAGGGCCTCCGCGGGATCCACGCGCGAAGCGCGCCATGCCGGATAGATGGTAGCCAGCAGGCTCATCGCGAAGCCGGCACCGCTGATGATAAACACGTCCTGCCACTGCAGCTGCGAAGGCAGGTAACTGATGAAGTAGACATCCGCACTCAGGAACTGGTGCCCCAGGGCGCCCTCAAGCCAGGCAATAAAGCCCGAGATGTTATAAGCCCCAAGGACGCCCAGGGTGGTACCCACCAGGACACCGAAGATCCCGATCACTGCCCCCTGGATAATGAAAATCCGCATGATCCGTCCCGGCGTGGCGCCCATCGTACGGAGGATGGCGATATCGGCGGTTTTATCGGTCACCACCATCACCAGGGTCGACACGATGTTGAAGGCGGCCACAGCCACGATGAACATCAGCAGCAGGCCGATCATGGTCTTTTCCATGCGGATTGCCTGGAACAGGTTGCCGTGGGTTCGCGTCCAGTCCGAAATGTAGTAACGTCCCCCCAGCCCGCGGGCAGCCTCCTCCGCTACCAATGGTGCCTTGAACAGGTCATCCACCAGCAGCCGGACGCCCTCGGCCTTGCCACCGGTACGCATCAGTTTGGCGGCGTCATCCATATGGATCAGCGTATAATTGCCATCAAGCTCTGCACCCACGCTGAAAATTCCCTTGACGGTAAAGCGCTTGAGACGGGGCAGCACACCTGCCGGCGTTATTGACGCTTCCGGCAGTACCACGGTGACCCGGTCCCCGACCTGCAGGCGCAGACTTGCCGCCATCAGCCGCCCGATGATAATTCCGAACTCACCCGGCTTAAGGTCATCCAGCGCGCCTTCGGTCATGTGGTTCTCGATAATGGAAACAGAGCCTTCCTCTTCCGGCAGAATCCCGTTCAACAACACGCCACGCACGTTACCGCCCCCGGTTACCATGCCCTGCCCCTGGATAAACGGTGCCGCGGCGATTACCGAGGGGTGGCCGGTAACCTCACGGTCCACCGCTTCCCAGTTTTCCAGGTAGGCCTCGCCGCGAATCACCGCATGGGGCACCATGCCAAGGATGCGCTGCTTGAGTTCGCGGTCGAAGCCGTTCATCACCGACAGCACAATAATGAGAACTGCGACACCGAGCATGAGCCCGATCATTGAAGTCAGGGAGATAAACGAAATAAAGTGATTGCGTCGCTTCGCTGCGGTATATCGCAAACCGACGTACAACGATAAAGGTTTGAACATGTGGATGAGCCTGCTGCTGCCCTCTGGTTCTTTGAATCTTCCGCCGGCTCACTCACGGGCAGGAAGCTGCTAAACTGATCTTGTTCAATAAAAACAACGGGTCAGAGAAGTACCGGTGCTCGCCGGGCCTGTGCCGGAAAATGCGATACACCGGCTGCCTGACAGGCGCGCATTATGGCCCTTGAGCAAAATCCGTTGCAACCAGACACCGTTATCCGATATTACGTTTTATCCATGTCCTGCCCCGGAATCCGCCGGAAGGAAGGAACACAAGAGACCAGGGAGTACCGAACTGATGAGAAAAATGACCATGACAGCGCTGGGTGCCGCGGTATCACTTACCGTATTCGCCGCCCTTCCGGTTGCGACCGTTTCCGCAGAAGAAGTCCGGGTTCCTGTCATGTCCCAGGCGGACCGCAGCAGCACCAGCCTCCCCAGGGCCGGCCAGAGCCAGGACAAGGTACGCGCCAGTTTCGGTGCGCCGCGGAATGTCCAGGGACCGGTTGGCGAGCCGCCGATTACCCAGTGGGACTACCCTGCGTTTACCGTGTACTTTGAATACGACAAGGTGATCCATACCGTAATGAAACGCGGACAATAACCGGACACATGCCCCGGGGGCCCGCCGCCAGCGAACCGGCACCGGCAGGCGGTGAAAAATCCCCGGGATGGCCTGACTCCTGTGCCCGGGTCCGATAGAATGACAGCCTTTTAACATTGCGACACAGGGTGGTTGTGATTTGAGTCCGAAACGAGTGATGCCCGCCGAGTGGGCGCCGCAAAGCGCCGTCATGCTGACCTGGCCCCATCCGGGCACCGACTGGGCCGATATTCTGGCCGAAGTGGAACCGGTGTTCCTCGATATTGCCAGGGCAACCCTGCGCTTCGAAAACGTGCTGATCAGCTGTGAACACGTTGCCCGGCTCCAGGAGCTGGAACGGGATCTCAATGATTTTGCCCTCCGCAACGAACTGCCCGGACGCGTAATCGCGGTGCCGGCGCCGGCCGACGACACCTGGGCGAGAGACCACGGCCCACTTGCGGTCCAGCGGGACGGTCAACTGGAACTGCTCGATTTCCGTTTCAATGCCTGGGGTGGCAAGTTTGACTGGCAGAAGGACAACGCCCTCAATCAGCGGATTGCCGATACCGGCGCCTTCGGTGCCACGCCACTGGTGCCCGTTGACTTCGTGCTGGAGGGCGGCTCCATCGAATCTGACGGCGCCGGCACCATTCTGACGACCAGTGAATGCCTGCTGACACCCACCCGCAACCCGACGCTGGACCGGACCGCCATCGAGAACATGCTGCGGGAAACCCTGGGCGCCGAACAGGTCCATTGGCTCAACCACGGCTACCTGGCCGGTGACGATACCGACAGCCACATCGACACCCTGGCCCGGTTCTGCCAGCGGGACCACATCGCCTATGTCCGCTGCACCAACCCCGACGACGAGCACTACGGTGCCTTCCGGGCCATGGAAGAGGAACTGCAGCAGTTCCGTCAGGCCGATGGCAGCCCATACCGGCTGACCGCGCTGCCCTGGCCTGACGCGATCCATGACGAGGAGGGCCAGCGGTTGCCGGCCACCTATGCCAACTTCCTGATTATCAACGGCGCCGTGCTGCTCCCGGTGTATGACGTTCCCCAGGATACCGAGGCCGAGCAGATCCTCGCCGGCATCTTCCCGGACCGGGAGATCATCTGCATCAATTGTCGTCCGCTGATCGGCCAGCACGGCAGTCTTCATTGCGTCACCATGCAGATTCCCGAGGGAGTGGTTCAACCATGACGACATCCCCGCGCCTGTTACCGGTCGCTGCCATCCAGCAAACCTGCAGCCCCGACAAGAACACCAGCCTGGGCACCACCGAACGGCTGGTGCGCCAGGCCGCCGCGGACGGTGCCCGCCTGGTCGTGCTGCAGGAACTGCATGCAACACTGTATTTCTGCCAGACCGAGGATACCTCGGTATTCAACCTCGCGGAGCCCATCCCGGGGCCGACCAGCGAGCGGCTGGGCAAACTGGCCGCCGAGCTCGGCATCGTGCTGGTGGGATCGATCTTCGAGCGGCGGATGAACGGCGTCTATCACAACACTGCAGTGGTCTTCGAAACCGACGGCAGCATTGCCGGCATCTATCGCAAGATGCACATCCCGGACGATCCCGGGTTCTATGAAAAGTTCTACTTTACCCCCGGCGACGCCACGTTCAACGCCGGTCACAGCGGTTTCACCCCGATCAGCACTTCAGTGGGCCGGCTTGGCGTGCTGGTGTGCTGGGACCAGTGGTACCCCGAGGCCGCCCGCCTGATGGCACTGGCCGGTGCGGAGCTGCTGATCTACCCTACCGCTATCGGCTGGGATATCACCGACGAGGCAGATGAACAGGCCCGCCAGCTGGAAGCCTGGGTGACCGTTCAGCGTGGCCACTCGGTGGCCAACAACCTGCCGGTCATCGCACCCAACCGCATCGGAACCGAGCCCGATCCCTCCGGGCAGTCAGACGGCATCCGGTTCTGGGGCAACAGCTTTATCTGTGGCCCCCAGGGTGAATTCCTGGCCCGCGCTGATGACAGCAGCGAAACCATCCTGGCCACGACCCTGGACCTGGACCGCAGTGAATCCGTTCGCCGCATCTGGCCGTACCTGCGAGACCGGCGCATTGACGCCTATGGTGACATCCTGAAACGGGTACGGGACTGATCCCTGCATGAAAAAAGTGACCGACAAGGTTATTGACCAGCTCAACACCATCCTGCTGGGCAAGGACCAGCAGGTCAGGCTGGCGGTGTGCGGACTGCTGGCCCGCGGCCACCTGCTGATCGAAGACATCCCGGGCATGGGCAAGACCACCCTGTCCCATGCGTTGGCCCGGACCATGGGCCTGAGCTACCAGCGGATCCAGTTTACCAATGACCTGCTGCCGGCGGATGTGCTGGGCTTCTCGATGTACGACAAGGAAGCCGGCAAACTGGTCTTCCACCCTGGCCCGATCTTTGCCCAGGTGGTGCTGGCTGACGAAATCAACCGGGCATCGCCACGGACCCAGAGCGCATTGCTGGAGGCCATGGAGGAGCGCCAGGTCTCGATCGAAGGTGAAACCCGCCCCCTCCCCCATCCGTTCTTCGTGATTGCCACCCAGAATCCAGCTGAACAGGGCGGCACTTACCCGCTGCCGGAATCCCAGCTTGACCGCTTCCTGATGCGACTGCGGCTGGGCTATCCGGATCCGCGCGCGGAACGGGAATTGCTGGAAGGCGAGGACCGCCGCAGCATGACCGACCAGATGCTGCCGCAGATGACCGAGCAGGAACTGGAACTGCTGCAGCAGGCCGTGGGGCGGGTTAGCGCCAGCCCGGCGTTGCTGGACTATGTCCAGCGCCTGCTGGAACAGAGCCGGCGGATGCCGGGCCTGCTCTATGGCCTGTCACCCCGTGCCGGTCTCGGCCTGCTCCGCTCGGCCCGGGCCTGGGCCCTGATGAACGGTCGCCACCATGTGCTGCCGGATGATGTCCAGGCCGTGTTCCCCGCGGTTGCAGAACATCGCCTTGAGCAGGGTGAGTCGGGCAAGAGTTCCGAACGGGTGCGGCAACTTCTGAGCTCGGTCTCTGTCATTGCATAGACAGCGTCCGGCACCCGGCAGTCCGCCACTGGCTGCAGGCGGACAACCAACGGCTTCGGTGAGATAGCATCGTTCAATCAATAGAATTGGCCAAAACAACTGGTCACTGACCGCCCTCGCCGTGATAGGCTGCGCCACCATCAATGCAAGCGCAATGCAAGCGCGATGCACGCGCAAAGCACGCGCCCGGGTCACACCATCATGGCCTGGCTGCCGACAACGGCGACAAACTTTCAAGAAAGAGAGAACCTGTAATGAGCGAAAGCAAACATTCCCGACTGATCATTCTCGGCTCCGGCCCTGCCGGCTACACCGCGGCCGTCTATGCAGCCCGCGCCAACCTGAACCCGACCCTGATCACCGGAATCGAGGTGGGCGGCCAGCTCACCACCACCACTGATGTGGATAACTGGCCGGGGGATAACGACGGTGTCCAGGGGCCCGAGCTGATGCAGCGCATGCTCAAGCACGCCGAACGCTTCGAAACCAGCATTGTCTACGACACGATCAACGAAGCTGACCTGCGCTCCCGTCCATTCGTGCTCAAGGGCGACAGTGGTGTGTACACCTGCGACGCCCTGATTATCGCAACCGGTGCCTCTGCCATGTATCTGGGCCTGGATTCCGAGGAAGCATTCAAGGGCAAGGGTGTGTCGGCCTGCGCAACCTGTGACGGTTTTTTCTATCGCAAACAGAAAGTTGCGGTAATCGGCGGCGGCAACACCGCGGTTGAGGAAGCCCTGTACCTGTCCAACATTGCAGACGAAGTCACGCTGGTGCACCGCCGCGATAGCTTGCGGGCCGAGAAGATCCTGCAGGACAAGCTGTTCGAAAAAGCAAAGACCGGCAACGTGAACCTGATCTGGGATCACACCCTGGATGAGGTGCTGGGTGACGAAACCGGTGTTACCGGCATGCGGATCAAAAGCACCAAGGATGACTCCACCCGGGACATCGACCTGGCCGGGGTGTTCATTGCGATCGGTCACAAGCCCAACACCAGCCTGTTCGAAGGTCAGCTGGAGATGAATAACGGATACCTCAGGATCCGTTCCGGTCTTGAGGGCATGGCTACCGAAACCAGCATTCCCGGTGTCTTTGCCGCCGGCGATGTGGCTGACCATGTCTACCGTCAGGCGGTAACGTCGGCCGGCTTTGGCTGCATGGCAGCACTGGATGCCGAGCGGTTTCTGGACCAGCAGGACTGACCTGCTGACCTGGCCCGCAGCAGGCCGGCCCGCAGGTCGGCCTGGCACCCGCCGTCCGGAGCACGGAGCAGCATGACGTCCCTACCCTGGCTTGATCCCGATTACCTCTGGTTTCCACCTGCCGAAGAAGCGCTCAAGGATCCCGATGGATTACTGGCACTTGGTGGCGACCTGTCCACCGAACGACTCAAGCTGGCGTATCGTCACGGCATCTTCCCCTGGTTCAGCGATGACCAGCCGATTCTGTGGTGGTCGCCCGACCCCCGTTGCGTTCTGTTTCCGGACGAGGTCCACATTGCCCGCAGCCTGAGACGGACCCTCAACCAGAAGCGCTTCCACATTACCGCGGACCAGGCTTTCGACCAGGTCATCCGGCTGTGCGCCGACACCCGGGAAGAAGGCACCTGGATCACCCAGGAAATGATAGACAGCTACTGCGAGCTCCACCGCCAGGGCGTTGCCCATTCCATCGAAGCGTGGAACCGGCAAGGTGAGCTGGTCGGCGGGATGTACGGCATTGCCATCGGGCGGGCGTTTTTTGGTGAATCGATGTTCTCCCTGGAGACCAATGCGTCCCGGGTGGTAATGGTCCACCTTGCCCGCCAGTTGGCGGCGTGGGGCTATCGCATCATCGATTGCCAGGTGGAAAGCAGCCATTTGCTGCGCATGGGCGCGCGCTGTATTCCCAGGTCGGAGTTTTTATCTATACTCAGAGCATGTGTCGACAGCCCGCCAGAGCAGGACAACTGGACGTTCCAGTGGCGCTGGCCGGGGCCGGAGGTGTGAATGAGCAATCTCAGGACGCTGGTATTTTTTGCCACACCACCCCACGAATGCAGTTACCTGCATGACCGGGAGGCCACCACCATGTTTGTCGATCCGCGGGCCCAGGTCGACAAGCGACTGTACAGCCAGTTGACGGCCCTCGGCTTTCGCCGAAGCGGTTCGCATTACTACCGCCCCCATTGCGAGCACTGCTCGGCGTGTGTACCGGTTCGACTGAACGTCGATCGTTTCACCCCCGACCGCAGCCAGCGACGGGTCCTGGCAAAAAACGCCGACCTGGCATGCACCCTGGTGCCGGCAGCGTTTACCGAGCGTTACTACCAGCTTTACGCCCGCTACATCGAACAACGCCATGCCGACGGTGATATGTACCCGCCGTCGCGGGAACAATTCACTTCCTTTCTCGTCGAGGGCGCGACCGATACCTGGTTCCTGGAGATAACCTCCGCGGACAAACTGATCGGGCTGGCAGTAATCGACGGCCTGGATGACGGCCTGTCCGCCATCTACACCATGTTCGACCCGAGCGAGGAAGACCGCAGCCTCGGGACGTTTGCGGTGCTCTGGCAGATCCGCGAGGCACAACAACGAGGGCTGCCCTACCTGTACCTGGGCTACTGGATCCGTGACTGCCGCAAGATGAACTACAAGACCCGCTTCCGTCCGATCGAGGCGCTGCGGGATGGCCAGTGGCAGATCCTGGCCCCGGTTTCCGGCGCCACCGAAGGTCCCCCGGGGCCGGACCAGGGCGCGTCCTGACGGCCCGGCAACGGAGGTTATTTTGCCAAACGGCCACAATTCAGGCAGAATTGCGCAATTTAAAATTACGGAAAGACCAAACCAAACGAGGCTTCTACTGAATGGCGAAATCAGATGTCATTGAAATGGAAGGGGTGATTATCGATACCCTTCCCAATACCATGTTCCGTGTTGAGCTGAGCAATGGTCACGTTGTTACCGCTCACATCTCTGGCAAGATGCGTAAGAACTACATCCGCATCCTCACTGGCGATAAGGTAAAAGTTGAACTGACTCCGTACGACCTCAGCAAAGGCCGTATCGTTTACCGCGCCCGTTAATGCCGGCATGACATCTGAAAAGCCCCGGACCGCAAGGCCGGGGCTTTTTCAGTTATGAGTCACACCGCTTCGGCGGGCTCATCCTCATACTCGAACACCAGCTCGTCGTCCTTGAGATGGACGTTGACCTCGCCGCCGTGCTCCGACAGCTGGCCAAACAGGATCTGTTCCGCCAGTGGCCGCTTGATCTTGTCCTGGATCAGGCGGGACATCGGACGTGCCCCCATGGTGACATCGTAGCCTTTTTCCGCCAGCCACGACTTGGCAGCATCATCCACGTGCAGAACCACGTGTTTCTCGTCCAACTGGGCCTGGAGCTCGGTCAGGAACTTGTCCACCACATGGGCGATGGTCTCCTTGGCCAGATCGCCAAACTGGATGATACCGTCGAGCCGGTTACGGAACTCGGGGGTGAAGGTCTTGCTGATCACTTCCATTCCGTCCGTACTGTGATCCTGCTCACTGAAGCCAATCGACCGGCGGGCCATGTTCTCGGCACCGGCATTGGTGGTCATCACCAGAATCACGTGACGGAAATCCGCCTTGCGGCCATTGTTGTCCGTCAGAGTACCGTGATCCATCACCTGTAACAGCAGGTTGAAGACTTCCGGGTGAGCCTTTTCAATTTCGTCCAGCAACAGCACACAGTGCGGATGTTTGTTGACCGCTTCAGTCAGCAGGCCACCCTGATCAAAGCCCACATAGCCCGGAGGCGCACCGATCAGACGGGACACGGTATGCCGCTCCATGTACTCGGACATATCAAAGCGGACCAGCTCGATACCCAGCACCTTGGCCAGCTGACGGGTGACTTCGGTCTTACCCACCCCCGTCGGGCCGGCAAACAGGAAGGCCCCTTCCGGTTTTTCAGGCGCCTTCAGACCGGCACGCGCAAGTTTGATAGCGGTTGACAGGGACTCGATGGCCTTGTCCTGGCCGAAGACCACCATCTTGAGATTCCGCTCCAGGTTGCGCAGCACGTCCTTGTCGCTGGAGGACACGCTCTTTGGCGGAATCCGCGCAATGGTTGCCACCACCTCTTCGATTTCCGGCACATCAATGGTTTTCTTGCGCTTGGCCACCGGCATCAGGCGCTGGCGCGCTCCCGCTTCATCAATTACGTCGATGGCCTTGTCCGGCAGGTGACGGTCACTGATATAGCGATCAGCCAGCTCCGCGGCTACCCGCAGGGCCTTGTCGGTGTAACGGAGGTCGTGGTGTTTCTCGAAGTTGGGCTTGAGTCCGCGAAGGATCTGGTAAGTGTCCTCAACGCTCGGCTCATTCACATCAATCTTCTGGAATCTGCGCGCAAGTGCGCTGTCTTTCTCGAAAATTCCGCGGAACTCCGAGAAAGTCGTGGAACCGATGCAGCGAATCTCCCCGGAACTCAACATCGGCTTCAGCAGGTTTGACGCGTCCATCACGCCGCCCGACGCCGACCCGGCACCGATGATGGTATGGATTTCATCGATGAACAGAATGGCATGGGGCTCTTTCTTGAGCTCGGACAGCAAGCCTTTCAGGCGCTTCTCGAAGTCACCACGGTACTTGGTGCCCGCAAGCAGCGCCCCCAGATCGAGCGAGTACACCACGGCGTCGGAGATAATCTCCGGCACCTGGCCATCGACGATGCGCTTGGCCAGACCCTCGGCAATGGCGGTCTTGCCAACACCGGCCTCGCCCACCAGCAACGGGTTGTTCTTGCGGCGGCGAACCAGGATCTGCACCACCCGCTCCACTTCGTGTTCCCGACCGATCAACGGGTCGATCCGGCCCTGCCGGGCCTGTTCATTGAGGTTGGTTGCGTAGGCCTCCAGAGGGCGGGATGAGCCACCCTCTTCCCCGGCCTCGTCATGGGAAGCCTGGTCCGGACCCTGATCCTCGTTACCCTGCACCCGCGAGATGCCATGGGACACAAAGTTGACCACATCGATCCGTGCGATGTTCTGCTTTTTAAGCACGTAAACCGCCTGGCTTTCCTGCTCACTGAAGATCGCCACCAGCACATTGGCCCCGGTGACCTCCTTCTTGCCGGAAGACTGGACATGGAATACGGCGCGCTGCAAAACCCGCTGGAAGCCCAGAGTGGGCTGGGTCTCGCGCTCGCTATCGCTGCTCGGAATCAGTGGTGTGGTTGAGTCAACGAATTCGACAAGTTCTTCCTGCAGGCGCTGGAGATCGGCGCCACAGGCTTTGAGGACGCCCACTGCCGACTCGTTGTCGAGCAGCGCCAGCAACAAATGCTCCACGGTCATGAACTCATGACGCTTGTCACGGGCATTTTTGAAGGCGGTATTCAGCGTAATTTCAAGATCTTTGCTCAGCATGGGCCACCCCGACGTCTGTCAGTCCGCACGTTCAATCTCGCAAAGCAGCGGATGTTCACATTCCGAAGAATACTGATTCACCTGTGCCGCCTTTGTCTCAGCGATGTCACGGGTATATACCCCACATACGGCTTTTCCCTGCGTATGGACGAGCAGCATCACCTGCGTCGCCTTCTCTTCGTTCATCCCGAAGAATTTCATCAGTACATCGACCACGAAGTCCATTGGTGTGTAATCGTCGTTCAGCAACACGACCCGGTAGCGCGCCGGGCGCTTGAGCGCCGGTTTCTCGGGTGCAACATTGACGTCGTCCTGACGCCCCGGTTCTTCGCTACCCCCCTGATTAAATACTAGTAGAGAATTCTGGATAATCCGCATGTTTGTTTACCGGTCATCGGTGCCTTATGCATAAGATGGTTGTCCCCAAGCCGGTTTTCAAGCCGTCTGGCCAAACCGGCGTGAGCTGGTTATCACTCTTGCCATCATAACGCTTCCTGACCTTTATCAACCACCGCTAAAGGCGATGTCCGCTATTGACTCAGACCACGTCTTGGCCGACAGTATCCGTTGTAATGTAAAATTGTGTTACCTGGCGTCAGCAATACACTACGAAAGGTAACAACGTGTCGCTATCGCGGCCACAATGCAACGCCATAACAACTAACAATAGTGATAATGACGGAACAGGGGAGTTCATCATGCCTATAGGCAAAGTCAAATGGTTCAACAACGCCAAAGGCTACGGCTTCATTATCGAAGAAGGCTGCACAGACGACCTGTTTGCGCACTTCTCGTCGGTCCAGATGGACGGCTACAAGACCCTGAAAGCGGGTCAGACCGTCACTTTTGACAAGAAGCCCAGCGACAAAGGTGTTCACGCCATCAATATCATTCCCGTGGACCAGGCGGACAAGGCCGGTAAGGCCGACGCCAGTGCGGATGGCAGCGACCAGGAAAACACCGGGTACTCTGACCAGCCGCGCGCTGTAAACGCCTGAACAGGCCGGCGCCCTGCCGGTTTGCCGGGAAGCTTGGACCGCCATCCAGTCCGGACGTGGCGGGATGATTGTTTTTGTCCTGCCGAATACCGTAAAGTCTCGTCCCATTATCATGACGACGGCTTGCTATGGCTACCCTGATACTGCTGAACAAACCCTTTCAGGTCATGTGCCAGTTCACCGACGCCGCTGGCCGGCCTACCCTCGCGGACTTCGTGGACATCCCCGGTGTCTACCCGGCCGGACGCCTGGATTACGACTCCGAAGGCCTTTTGCTGCTCACCTCCGACGGCCAGCTCCAGCACCGAATTGCCAGCCCGGACCAGAAAATGGCGAAGACCTATTGGGTTCAGGTGGAGGGTGAGATCACTGAGGCAGCGCTCGACCAGTTGCGCCGCGGGATCATCCTGAAAGACGGGCTGACCCGACCTGCCCGTGTCAGGGCCATCGCCCCCCCCGAGGTGTGGCCACGCCATCCGCCGGTTCGACACCGGGAGCAGATTCCAACGTCCTGGCTCGAACTGACCATCACCGAGGGAAGAAACCGTCAGGTCAGGCGGATGACTGCTGCAGTTGGCTTCCCTACCCTGCGGCTGATCCGTTATCGTATCGGCGACTGGACGCTGGATGGACTCGCCCCGGGCACCTATCGCAAGCAGACGGTGCATGTACCGGCACCACCGGCATCGCAACGCCCCGCTGCGACGAACCGCCGTCGCAGTGCCTCTGGCAAACCCAATCAGCAGCGGAGAACAACCCGATCATGACCTGGAAACCCCATGCCACCGTGGCGGTAATTGTAGAAGATGACGCCGGCCGGTTTCTGCTGGTCGAAGAAAGCAGTGGCGGACTGGTGGTATTCAATCAGCCTGCGGGACACATCGAGGAAGGCGAAGCCATCACTGACGCCGCCCGCCGTGAAGCCCTGGAAGAAACCGGCTGGGAAGTGGAACCCGAGCACTTTCTGGGCTTCTATACCTACAAGGCGCCCGCCAACGGAGTAACCTACTACCGCTTCTGCTTCTCCGCGCGCGCCCTCCGCAAAGTCAGCGACACCCTGGACGACGGCATCATCGCTGCCCACTGGCTCACCCTCGAGGAGATCCGCCAGCTGGGCGAGCGCCTGCGCAGCCCTCTGGTGCTACAGTGCATAGAAGATTACCGAAACGGACGCCGCTACCCCCTCGACATCATCGTCGATACGCAGACGTAACCCGGGATAACTGGTAAACTCCGGTGTTTTTACCGTTACCGGCGTAGTGATGACCAAAGCACCTGAAAATACCCGCGTAATCGTCGGCATGTCCGGCGGTGTCGATTCATCCGTTGCAGCCTGGCTCCTGAAAGATCAGGGCTACCAGGTTGAGGGCCTGTTCATGAAGAACTGGGACGAGGATGACGGCACCGAGTACTGTACCGCCATGACTGACCTGGCCGATGCCCAGGCAGTTGCAGACGCCATGGGCATTACCCTGCATACCGCAAGTTTTGCCGCGGAGTACTGGGACCGGGTGTTCGAACATTTTCTTTCCGAATATCGTGCTGGACGGACGCCGAACCCGGACATCCTCTGCAACAAGGAGGTCAAGTTCCGCGCCTTCCTCGATTACGCAGTGACCCTGGGCGCCGACTACATTGCCACCGGCCACTATGCCCGCCAGCGGCCGCTGGATGACGGTTCCGGCCGCGCACAATTGCTCAAGGGCCTTGATGCCAACAAGGATCAGAGCTATTTCCTGCATGCCGTCGCCGGCGACCGGATCGCCCGGACCCTGTTCCCGGTGGGCGAACTCGAAAAGCCGGAGGTCCGGCGGATCGCCGAAGCCCAGGGGTTTGTCACCCACGACAAGAAGGACTCCACCGGCATTTGCTTTATCGGTGAACGCAAGTTCCGTGACTTCCTCAAACAGTACATCCCAGCCCAGCCAGGCGATATCGAGACCCCCGACGGTACCAGGATCGGCCGCCACCAGGGCCTGATGTATCACACCATTGGCCAGCGGCAGGGTCTGGGTATTGGCGGCCTGAGCGAGTTTGGCGATGACCCCTGGTACGTTGCGGAGAAAGACCTGACGCGGAACGTGCTGATTGCTGTGCAAGGCAAGAACCATCCGTTGCTGTTCTCCCGCGGCCTGATCAGCGGTCCGGTCGACTGGGTAGCAGGTGAGCCACCGGCAGAATCCTTCCGCTGCAAGGCCAAGACCCGGTATCGCCAGCCCGACCAGGATTGCATGGTTACCGTGACGGACAGCGGGGTACGAGTGGTTTTTGATGACGCCCAGCGTGCCGTGACCCCCGGCCAGTCGGTGGTGTTTTACCAGGGCGACGTTTGCCTGGGCGGTGGTGTCATCGAGCAGACCTGGCGGGACGGCGAGCCCGCAGCGGAGCGGCAACGGGACAACGGAGCCGGCTCATGACCCGTTCCGTTTACGACCAGACCCTCGCCCTTGCGGGGGTATTCCAGGCGGCTGCCCTGGTGCAACAGGTTGCCCACAACGGCTCCTGCAACAGCTCCAGCCTGGAGACCGCCATCCGTTCGCTGTTTGCAACCGACCCGCAAACCACACTCGACGTCTATGGTGGCGATCTGAAGGATCTGCGTGAGGGCCTGGCGACGCTCGGCAGCGTCCTTAGCGAACAGAGCAAGACCAGGGACATCGAGGTGCTGCGCTACGCCCTCAACCTGATTCACCTGGAATCCAAGCTCAACCGCCAGCAGGACATGATGGCGGTGATTGGCAGCCGCATCGAGCAGGCGCGTCATACCGCGAGCCATTTCGGCTTTACCCATCCCAATCTGATCGCCAACCTGGCGTCGGTGTATGCCGATACCATCAGCACGTTCCGCATGCGCATCCAGGTCACCGGTGATCCCAACGTACTGCAGCAAGAGGAAAACGCTGCAAAGGTGCGCGCCCTGCTGCTGGCCGGCATCCGCTCCGCTGTCCTCTGGCGCCAGTCCGGCGGCCGGCGCTGGCAACTGATTTTTACCCGCCGCAAAATCATAGATAACGCAAAGCAGCTGGCCGAGAAAGCAAACCAGTCCGTTTACGACTGAATCCCTGCCGGTGCTGGTGTATCATTTACCACCCCGATTTTTTCTTTGATGACTTGAGAGGTTTTCGATGGAACTCACCGCCCTGACCGCCATTTCCCCGGTCGATGGACGCTACGGCAGCAAAGTCAGCGTTTTCCGTGAAATTTTCAGTGAATATGGCCTGATCAGAAACCGGGTAACCGTCGAAATCCGCTGGCTGCAGAAACTCGCCGCCCATCCGCAAATCAGCGAGGTTCCCCCCTTCTCCGCCGAGGCCAACCGCTTCCTCGACCTGATGGTCAGCGAGTTCAGCCTGGAAGACGCTGGCCGCATCAAGGAAATCGAACGCACCACCAACCACGACGTCAAGGCGGTGGAATACTTCATCAAGGAAAAAATCGCCGCCGTGCCGGAACTGCACGCCGTGACCGAGTTCGTTCACTTTGCCTGCACCTCCGAGGACATCAACAACCTGTCCCACGCCCTGATGCTGCGGGAAGGTCTCGACTTCGGCATGCTGCCCGCCATGGACATGGTGATCAACAAACTGACCGAGCTGGCCCACGAGCACGCCAGCCAGCCGATGCTGTCCCGCACCCATGGCCAGACCGCCTCGCCGTCCACCGTCGGCAAGGAGCTGGCCAACGTGGTCTATCGTCTGCGCCGCCAGGTTAGCCAGATCCGGAGCATTGAACTGCTGGGCAAGATCAACGGCGCCGTGGGTAACTACAATGCGCATCTGTCGGCCTACCCGGACATCGACTGGGCCGCCAACGCCCGGGACTTTATCGAAGGCCTGGGCCTGAACTGGAACCCCTACACTACCCAGATCGAGCCCCACGACTACATTGCCGAGCTCTACGACGCTGTCGCCCGCTTCAACACCATCCTGATCGACCTGGACCGGGACATCTGGGGCTACATTTCCCTGGGCTACTTCAAGCAGAAGACCGTGGAAGGCGAAGTCGGCTCGTCCACCATGCCCCACAAGGTAAACCCCATCGACTTCGAGAACTCCGAAGGCAACCTGGGTATCGCCAACGCCCTGTTTGGCCACCTGTCTGCGAAACTGCCCATTTCCCGCTGGCAGCGTGACCTGACCGACTCGACCGTGCTGCGCAACCTCGGGGTCGGCTTTGCCCACAGCCTGATTGCCTACGAGGCAACCCTGAAAGGCCTGGGCAAGCTGGAGCTCAACCCGGTACGGCTGGACGATGACCTCGATCACGCCTGGGAAGTGCTGGCGGAGCCCATCCAGACCGTCATGCGCCGCTATAATATCGAGAAGCCGTATGAAAAACTGAAGGCGCTCACCCGCGGCAAGGCCATGACACCCGAGGTCATCCGCAGCTTTGTGGACTCCCTCGAGATTCCCCAGGCCGCCAAAGACGACCTGCTGGCCCTGACGCCCGGCTCCTACATCGGAAACGCCACAGACCAAGCGGAGGCAATCTGAATCATGGAACTGCTCGGCGGACTGACAGCACAGGATTTCTTGCGGGAGTACTGGCAGAAAAAACCATTAGTCATCCGCCAGGCCTTTCCCGGATTCGAGTGTCCGGTTTCGGCAGATGAGCTGGCCGGCCTGGCCTGCGAGGAAGCGGTCGAATCCCGCATTATCATCGAGAACGACAGCGGCAAACCCTGGCAACTCCACAACGGACCGTTTGCGCCAGAACGCTTCGAAACCCTGCCGGAAACCCACTGGACGCTGCTGGTCCAGGGTCTCGACCACTGGGTGCCGGACATTGCCGACCTGCTGGAAAACTTCCGCTTCATCCCCAACTGGCGGCTGGACGACATTATGGCCAGCTATGCCCCGAGGGGAGGCAGTGTCGGCCCCCATTACGACCAGTACGACGTGTTCCTCCTGCAGGCCCACGGCAAGCGGGAATGGACGTTCGGCGGCCATTGCGACCACACCTCACCCCGGGTTGACGGCACGCCCCTGCGCATCCTCAGCAGCTGGGAAGGTGAGGAAACCGTAGTGCTCGAGCCCGGGGACATGCTCTACCTGCCGCCCGGCGTGGGCCACCATGGCGTTGCGCTGGACGACTGCATCACCCTGTCGGTTGGCTTCCGGGCGCCCAGTATCGATGACATCCTCACCGGATTCACCGATTTTCTCTGCAGCCAGTCCGATGCCTCGGATCACCTGACCGACCCCGACCTCCAGGTCCAGGACAACCCGGGAACCATCAGCCCGGAGGTCATCGACCACCTCGCCGGTATCATCCGTGCCCGGCTGACGGACCGGCGGCAGCTGGCCTTCTGGTTTGGCCAGTATGCGACCGCTCCGAAAAGTATGGACATCGTGGCGCCGGCGGACGAGCCAATCACCGCTGACGACCTGCAGGCATGGGTCGCCGACGGTGCGCAGGTACGCTGGAACGAGGGCTCGCGCTTTGCCTATTACATTCTGGAAGGCGAAACCGCGCTGTTTGTCGACGGCGAGCGGTATCTGCTGCGGGGCGACGCCCAAGAGCTGGCACCGCTGCTCTGCGAAGGTGCCCGGCCCGACATGGACCGTCTGGCAGCCCTGCTCGACGACGAAGCGCTGAGAGGGCTGTTAGCCAACCTGTTCAATCAGGGAAGCCTGTACCTGGAATGAAGATCCGCATTCGCAAATACAGCTGGCAACTGGCACCGGCAAGCGTCCGGCAGATCCGCCAGCAGGTATTTATTGACGAGCAACAGGTGCCGGAAGCCCTCGAATGGGATGACACCGACGACATTGCCGATCATTACCTGGCCGTGCTGCCGGACAACACGCCCGTCGCAGTGGCCCGGATGTTCTCCACCCTGTCCGAAACAGCCCATATCGGCCGGATGGCAATTTTGCCGGAGTTCCGGAGTCGGGGCATCGGCCGTACGTTGCTGAATCGACTGATCCAGGACGCTGCAGGCCAGTTTCCGGAGCTCAGGCTGTCTGCCCAGCGACATGCTGTTCCCTTCTACCAGCGTAGCGGCTTTCATGTCTGCTCCTCGCCCTACGAAGATGCCGGCATTCCCCATGTCGACATGTGCTGCCTGGCGCCGGAACTGGTGGCAGCGGAACTTGGCAGGCGCCACTATCCCATGGTGAAAGGCGAGGATGCTGACGCATGGCTGTTCCACCGCGAAGAGGAGCTCGCCGCCTTGCTGGATTCCCTGGTCAGCCAGGCGAGCCAGCGAATCTGGCTGTACGACCGGCTGCTGGAGCACGACCTCTACGACCGTTTCCGCTTCCGTGAAGTGCTGTCGGCACTGGCGCGCCGCCACCGCCTGAGCGAAGTACGTATTCTGATCCACGATGACCGGCCGCTGGTGAAGAAGCGCCACCGGATTGTCGAACTGATGCGACGGCTGCCCAGCCGCATCGAACTGCGCCTGGTCAACAGCCAGTACCCGGTGGAAGACCAGCCGTTTGTGCTGGCAGACCGGGAAGCGCTGCTCTATCGCCACGATTTCTACAAACCGGAAGGCTTTGCCAACTTCACCGACAGCGGCCGTGTCCGGCTCCTGTCGGAAAGCTTCCAGCGGATGTGGGACGCCGGTCGCAACTCCCTGGAGCTCCGCGAACTACCGCTCTGAGTGGTGGAGACTCAGGCGCTCCTCAGACTCGAACTGTGAACCGAAGGGCGCAAATTCCGTGTCCACCTCCGCAGCTACCTCGATGACCAGCCGGCGCAGCCACTGGTGATCGGCGTTGTGCTGCAACAAAGGGCTCCAGGCCATTTTCAGCTCAAACGGCGGGATCTCAAAGGGCGGCACCTTGACGACCAGATTCGGATTGTCTTTCTGCAGCCAGGCGGCCCGGGACGGCAAGGTGGCAATCAGATCGTGCTGCTCCGCCAGCAACATAGCCACCTGATAGTGCCGGGTGAATACCGAAATCTGACGTTTACGCCCCATCCGCGACAGCGCCTCGTCAACCCAGCCCAGGCGCTGGACGTCCTTGGGGTTGACGCCGACGCCGACGCCGAACCCGGTTTTGCTGACCCAGATGTGACTGGCATCCAGGTAGGTATCCAGGGTGAACGGCTTTTCCAGCAGAGGATTACGCGCGTTCATCAGGCAGGCAAAGTATTCGATCCAAAGGGTTTTCTGATGGAAGGACTGGGGGATCTTGTCGAAACGGTTGATTGCCATATCAACACGGCCCTGTTCCACATCGAGAAAGCTGACGTCGCTGGGGGTCAGCACGTCGAGGGTAACCTGGGGAGCCTCCTGGCGAATGCGGCGCAGGACCCGGGGCATCAGGCAGGACTCGGCGTAGTCACTGGCCATGATGCGGAACACCCGCTGGCTGTCAAACGCGGCGAACGGGGTTTTCTCCTGGACCGCTTGCTCGATGTCGGAAAGTATGCCGCGTACCAGCGGCTGCAGCTCACGGGCCCGCTCCGTCGCTGTCATGCCCTCGCTGGTCCGCACCAGGATCGGATCGCCGAACAGGTCACGCAGCCGTCGTAACCCGTTGCTCATTGCCGGCTGGGTGATTCCCAGGTGGTTGGCGGCCTTGGTTACATTCTTTTCCCGCAACAGCACATCGAGATAGACCAGCAGATTCAAATCTACCCGGGAAATATCCATACCACTGCCTCACCATTCACGAGATTTATTTACTGCCTCGACAAAATTCACCAGACAAATATACACGATATCCCGGCCCGGTTAGAAGACGGAATAACCCGGGGTTTTCTGCTAACCTTGGCGGAGTTACCCGCACAATCCACGGTTGGGTCCAACACCAGCGCCCCGGGCTTTCCTGCAATTCAACAGAACCGGCAGGGTGCGGCCAAATTCCACAGGGATACAAATAACGGTGAGTTCCTGGTTCAGCAAACGGCTTTCCTTACGCCTGACCCGCAACACGGTGCTGGTTGCCATGGGGCTGGGCCTGCTGCTCAACCTGGTTCAGGTGACGCTGGATTACTTTGACGCCCGTCGCTCCATGGAAGATGAAATCCGCGCGTTGATGGAGATCAGCCACAGCCCCGCATCCCAGATTGCCTATAACATTGATATCCGCCTGGCCGAGGAACTGCTCGACGGCCTGCTCAAGCACCCCGCCATCATCGATGCGCGGATCGTTGACCCGGAAGGCCTGGTGCTGGCCGAGGCCAGCCAGAATCCGTTCGAGTCCCGGTATCGCCTGCTCAGCGATGCCCTGTTTGGTCCCGACCGCTACTTTACCGATGACCTGCGGGTCCCGCAGCTCACCGATATACCACTGGGGCGACTGGCGCTGACAATTGACACCTACCACTACGGGCTTCGGTTTCTGCAGCGATCCGGCTATACCCTGCTGAGCGGGTTCCTGAAAAGCCTGGTGCTGTCGATCGCGCTGCTGTTCATTTTCTACTTTGTGCTGACCCGGCCAATCATGAATGTCATCAATGCCCTGGGCCGGGTGCGGGCTGAAACACCCGAGAAGGTGCGCCTGCCGGTGCCCTACAAGCACCGGGAAGATGAAATAGGACTGATGGTGGGCATCATCAATGACCACCTCGACACGATCGATTCGAGTCTGGCGCGCCTGCGTCTGGCGGAAAGCGCCATGAAGAATTACTCCAGCCAGCTGGAGCATGAAGTCGAGGATCGTACCCGGGAGATCTCGGAAAAGAACCAGGCCCTGCTGCGAAGTAACCAGGCCCTGATTCGTGCCAAGGAAGATGCCGTGCGCAAAGCCCGCTCCCGCGCCAGCTTCCTCGCCAACATGAGCCACGAGATCCGCACGCCACTGAACGGCGTGCTGGGTATGCTTAACCTGGCCCTGGAAGGCGAGCTCGAACCGGCCCAGCGCAACCGGCTGGAAATTGCAGTAACTGCCGGACAAAGCCTGCTGTCCCTGCTTAACGACATTCTCGATATTTCCAAGGTGGAAGCGGGCAAGCTGGGGCTGGAGAATATTCCCTTCAACCTCCGCAACCTGATTGAGGAATGCGCCACCCTCCATGGCGAGCAGGCCCGGCGCAAGCGGATTGACCTGGTGGTTGATATCGACCCGGAACTGTCAGAAGTCTACCGGGGAGACCCCACCCGTACCCGCCAGGTCATCAACAACCTGCTTAACAATGCCATCAAATTTACCGATACCGGCTCGGTCAGGATCCGCGCCACCCAGATGGGAGGCAATCTGCGCATCGACGTGATGGACACCGGCATCGGAATGTCCCGGGAAGGCCTGCACCGGATATTCTCGCCGTTTTCCCAGGCCGACAGCGACACCACCCGGCTGTATGGTGGCACCGGCCTCGGCCTGACCCTGTGCCGCCAGCTGGTTGAGCGGATGCATGGCCAGATCCTGGTCGATTCCGAGGAACGCCTGGGAACACACTTCACCGTTGTGCTGCCATTGCCCGAGGACAAACAGGATCAGGGCCCGCCCCGTGAACAGAGCCTGCCTCCGGAACTTGCAGGCTATACGGTCGCCCTGACCCTGGCTGCCCAGCATCCGCACCGCCTGCCCATCGAGAACCAGTTACGGGCGTGGGGGTTGCGGGTACGGGAGCAGGTTCCTGCCGGTGAGCCAGGCATGGTGATCGCCGATGCCGACGCCCCACCCCCGGAAACAGCCACCCCGCCCCATGGCTGCCGGACCATTCTGGTTGACCGCTTCGCGTCGGCAAGGGAGACCGGCGACACCTGTCTGCTGCTTATGCCCCTGCGACGAGATGACCTGTACCGATGCCTGCTGGTGGCCGCCGGCCTCGAACGCCCGGCCCCCGAACCACCCCGGAACAGCGACCAGCCAGCGGCCAGCACCCGCAAACTCCGCCTGTTGCTGGTCGAGGACAACCAGGTCAACCAGATCGTAGCCAGCAGCATTCTTCGCAAACTGGGGCACGACGTCGACCTGGCAGAGAACGGCAAACGTGCCCTGAACGCCTTGACCAACGCCCACTACGACATGGTGCTGATGGACTGCCAGATGCCGGTCATGGACGGCTATGAAGCAACCCGCCACATCCGCGCCAATCCCGACTGGCAGAATCTTCCTGTCATCGCTGTCACCGCCAACGTCATGCAGGGCGACCGCGAAGACTGTCTTGCAGCCGGGATGAACGACTACATCACCAAGCCCTACAACAAGAACGAGCTCCGGTCGGTCATTGAGCGCTGGACGCCCGCGGTTGTTCAAGCTGACTGAGCAGTGCTTTCAGCTGGTCACGCAAGGCAAACAGGGCATCCGCATCCAACCCGGTACGACACAGCATCTGCCCGGGTACATCCAGGGCCCGCTCCCGCAGGGCCTGCCCCTGCGGAGTCAGGCGCAGCGTTACTACCCGCTCATCCTGCTGGCTGCGCGACCGTGCCACCAGCTTCGCCTGTTCCAGGCGCTTCAGCAACGGGGTCAGGGTTCCGGAGTCGAGCCTTAACCGCTGGCCAAGATCGCTCACCCGCATCGGCTCGCCTGCAGCCTCCGCTTCCCACAGCACCAGCATGACCAGGTACTGGGGATAGGTCAGCCCGAGACTGGCGAGCAACGGGCGATACAGGGCGGTTACCGCACGGTTTGCGGCATAGAGTGCAAAGCAGACCTGATTATCGAGGGCCAGGGGGTCCGTCATGGCGACGGCCGTCAAAGCAGCTTCTCGATATCCGCCCGGATGGCGTCGGGCTTGGTCGTCGGGGGATAACGGTTGACCACTTCCCCTTCGCGGTTCACCAGGAACTTGGTGAAATTCCATTTGATTTTTTCCGACCCCAGCAGCCCCCGGGCGCGGCCTTTCAGCAAGCTGAACAGGGGATGGGTACCGGGACCATTCACCTCCACCTTGGCAAACATCGGGAAGTCCACACCGTAGTTCAGGCTACAGAACTGACTGATGGCATCGTCATCGCCCGGATCCTGGTTCAGAAACTGGTTGCAGGGGAAGCCCAGGACCACCAGTCCGCGTCCAGCCAGATCATTGTAAAGGGATTGCAGCCCCTCAAACTGGGGCGTAAAGCCGCACTTGCTGGCCGTATTCACAATCAACAGGACCTTGCCCTGGTACTCCGCCATGCTATGAGACTGCCCGCGGATGTCGGTAACTTCGATTTCGTATATGGCGTGATCTGACATGAAAGGTCCCTTCATTCCTGATTAGAGAGTTGTTCACCATTGGATTGCGCACAATCTATTTACCATGCGGATTGCACCGGTTGCACTAACAAATTAACTGTACCGGTTAAAACTTTGGCTTCTGTACCATTTTTCGCCACAATTCATCACGATTGACCTGTTGCCGGCGCACCCTGCTCCGCTAGAATAGGTGTTTTAGCGCCAACCAAAGGAAGTACTGACCTCATGCTGAACTACAAGAAATCCGCCAAACTGGATAACGTGTGTTACGAAATACGTGGCGTGGTTCTGCGTGAGGCGCGTCGGCTGGAAGAAGAGGGCCACCGGGTTCTCAAGCTGAATATCGGCAATCCGGCAGCCTTTGAACTCGACGTTCCGGAAGAAATCCAGCAGGACGTCATCTACAACATGCACCTGGCCCAGGGTTACGTTGAGTCCAAGGGGCTGTTCTCCGCCCGGAAGGCGGTCATGCATTACTGCCAGCAGCGCGGCATCGACAAGGTCGACATTGATGACATCTACCTGGGCAACGGTGTCAGTGAGCTGATTGTGATGTCGATGCAGGCCCTGCTCAACACCGGTGACGAGGTTCTCATCCCGGCTCCGGACTACCCCCTGTGGACGGCCGCCGTCACCTTGTCCAGCGGCAAACCGGTACATTACCGCTGTGATGAGCAACAGGACTGGTACCCGGACATTGACGACATCAAGAAAAAGATCACCCGTCGCACCCGCGCCATTGTGCTGATCAACCCGAATAACCCGACAGGCGCCGTGTATTCCCGCGAGCTGCTTGAACAGATTGTGGAACTGGCCCGCCAGCACAACCTGGTGGTTCTGTCGGACGAGATCTACGACAAGATCCTCTATGACGGGGTGGAACACATCTCCACGGCGTCGCTGGCTGACGACGTGCTGTTCTTCACCTATAACGGCCTGTCCAAGAATTACCGTGCCGCCGGTTATCGCTCTGGCTGGATGATTATCAGCGGCGCCAAGCACCGCGCCCAGGACCTGATCGAGGGCATCGACATGCTCTCCAACATGCGACTGTGTGCCAACGTGCCGGCCCAGCTCGCTATCCAGACCGCCCTCGGTGGCTATCAGTCCATCAACGACCTGGTGGCACCCGGCGGACGCCTTTACGAGCAGCGCCAGACCGCCTGGTCGCTGCTCAACGACATCCCGGGAGTCAGTTGCGTAAAGCCCAGCGGCGCCCTGTATATGTTCCCGAAACTGGACCCCAAACGCTTTCCCATCGTCAATGACGAGAAACTGGTGCTGGACCTGCTGCTGCAGGAGCGGATCCTGCTGGTTCAGGGCTCGGCATTTAACGTTGACGACCGTCAGCACCTGCGGGTGGTTTTCCTGCCCCGGGAGGACACGCTGGAAGACGCCATCAAGCGCCTGGCCCACTTCCTGTCCACATACCAGCAGTAACGGGGTCCGGCATGGCGGATATTCACATCGAGGAGTTCTACAAGGATACCGCGATAGCGCTGGTGCAGCTCTATAACGGCTTTCCCCGTCGCATCAACCTCTTCGTGGAGGATATCGCCGGCCCTGACGATCCGGACGAGTTCGGTTTGCACAGCCGCCGCCACATGGCCTGCTTCGGCAGCCTGCTGTGGCTGGCGGAAGAAGGCCTGGTTCGCTATGTCGATACCATCCGCCAGGAAGCCCTGGACCAGGCCGTGCTGACCCGGGCCGCCTTCGAGCGCCTGAGCAGCGTCGCCGACCCCACCCTGCTCCGGACCCTCGCACCGGCGGCCGCAGAGCTCGCCGATGATGTCCCGCCTACCATCCGCGAAGACTTTTCAACGTATATCTTTCTGATCCGTGAGGCCCTGCGAAGCAAGAGTTCGGACCGGATCAGCCAGGTCATGAAGGCGGCATTCTTCCATGGCCGCTCTGCAGGTTAAACTGCAGCAAGCCTGTTGAAGTGGCGAATGGCGCCACCATATAGCTTCTGAAGACAGACACCCATTCTCTTCGTATTGATCGTGAAAAAAGGAACGGATAATGCGAATTCTGTTATTTCTGGCCACCAACCTGGCGGTGATTCTCGTCGCCAGCGTGACCCTTCGCCTGCTTGGCGTCGACAGCTATCTGACCGCCAACGGCATTCAGTATGGCTCGCTGCTGGCGTTCGCTGCCGTTTTTGGCTTTGCCGGAGCCATCGTCTCCCTGCTTATCTCCAAGCCGATGGCGAAATGGAGCACCAAGGCCCAGGTCATTGAGTCGCCCCGCACGCCTGCGGAACGCTGGCTGGTCGAAACCGTTGCGGAGCTGGCGAAAAACGCCGGTATCGGCATGCCGGAAGTTGCCATTTTCCCGGCCAGCCAGTCCAATGCCTTTGCAACCGGCTGGAACCGCAACGCGGCTCTGGTGGCCGTTAGCGAGGGGCTGCTCACCCGCTTCAACAAAGACGAGATCCGCGCTGTTCTGGGCCATGAGATCGGTCACGTGGCCAATGGGGACATGATTACCCTGGCGCTGATTCAGGGCGTGGTGAATACCTTCGTGATCTTTGCCTCACGGGTCATCGGCTCACTGGTGGATCGGGTGGTTTTCAAGAACGAGCAGGGTCACGGCCCCGGCTTTTTCATCGTCAGCCTGGTGGCTGAACTGGTACTGGGCATTCTGGCGAGTACGATCGTGTTCTGGTTCTCCCGGCGGCGGGAGTTCCGGGCGGATATCGCCGGCGCCCGGCTGGCGGGGCGCTCGGCCATGATCAGCGCACTCACCCGCCTGAAACAGGAAAGCGAAGTGCCCGACCAGATGCCGGATTCCCTGCAAGCCTTTGGTATCAACCGTGGTGCCCGAGGTGGCCTAGGTGCGCTGTTCATGACTCACCCACCGCTGGAAACCCGTATTGCCGCACTCCAGCAGGCCCAACTCTGAGTCAGAACGTTATCGCGAAAGAGGTATGCGGGTGCCGTGGCACCCGCAACGCGTGGACTAGATCTTCAGCTTGAAGCCGAGCGCACGGAAGGTATCCTGCAGGGACTTGCTGGTGCCCTTGAGCTGGATCTTGACGCTGGAAAACTCCCGGCGCACCGGATAATCCCGCCGCAGGCGGTCGAAAGCGCCCCCCCGTTCCCTGGCCTCACGATCCATGGTCAGCCGCAGGCGGCTGTCATCCATTCGCGGATCGTAGCAGGATCGCATGGCAACCGTGGTCGCCGACCACTCCGACGCAGCGCTGGTAAATGACAGCTTGCTGAGGGCCGGCTCCGGCAGGAATTGCCCGGCTTTCTTGCGCACCGGCAAGCCCAGAAACCGGCACAGCCCCTGGTAGATCATTTCGGTACCCTGAACCTTGCCCTCCAGGCTATAGCCGGCGATGTGCGGCGTGGCAATCCACACCCGATCGACCAGCTCCGGGCTGATCCGGGGTTCCTGCTCCCATACATCCAGCACCACCGTGGGCGGGTTGGCCTCATCAAGCCGGTCAAGCAGGGCCCGGCCGTCAACCACCTCACCGCGGCCACTGTTGATCAGCAACTGATCAGCACGCAGCGCCTGCAGCCGTCCCGCGTCAAGCAGGTGATAGGTGGCATGCTCGCCATCCCGGGTTAACGGCGTGTGCAGGGTAATCACATCGCACGCCAGCGCCTCATCCAGACTGACAAAGCCTTCCTCGCCTTCCAGGGCCGCCCTGGGGGGATCACAAAGCTTGACGGTGCAATCCAGCCAGTCCAGCTTGCGAGCCAGTTCGCTGCCGACGTTTCCGGCACCGACAATGCCCACGGAGAGGTCGGCCCAATCCTTCAGGCCCTTCTTTTCAATGTGAAGGGACACCACCGACAGCACATACTCCGCCACGCTGTTGGCATTGCAGCCCGGAGCCGCGCAGAAGGCAATTCCGCGGGACTCCAGCCAGGGCACGTCAACATGGTCGGTGCCGATGGTAGCAGTCCCGACAAATTTGACCCGGCTGCCCTCCAGCAAATCGCGGTCGACCCGGGTTACTGAACGGACCAGAAGCACGTCGGCATCCTGCACATCTTCCGGCGACATGCCACGACCGGAAACCCGCCGCACCTCGCCGATATCGTCAAAGAAGGAGTCCAGTAAGGGAATGTTCTCGTCAGCAACGATTAACATGGCTTGTCAGGGCTCCGTCAGGATCTGCGCTGGCGCGGATTACGACCGCCACTGCCCTGCGGACGGCGACGTCCACGGTTTCGGGTGATGGGAGGCTTCTCCAGGGGTGCGCTGAGGTCTTCCTCGGGCACCGCGGTTTTCAGTTTCTGGCTGATGTAGCTCTCAATGGCCGGCAGCGAAAATGCATCGTCTTCACTGGCAAAACTGATGGAAACCCCGTGCTGGCCCGCGCGGCCGGTACGACCGATGCGGTGGACATAGTCCTCCGCGTTTTCCGGCAGGTTATAGTTGAAGACGTGGCTGACCCCGTCGACATGGATGCCCCGGCCGGCAACGTCCGTCGCCACCAGCACCTGGATGGTGCCACGCTTGAACTGGTCGAGGGTCTTGAGGCGTTTGGTCTGGGCAATTTCACCGGACATCAGGGCAACCTTGACGCCCTGGTTACGGAGATCTTCCTCCAGGTCACGGCACTGGTCGCGGCGATTGGCAAATACAATGGCCTTCTCCACCTCCGGCCGCTGGAGATAGTTCACCAGCACCGGCAACTTTTCATCCTCGCCTACCAGGTAAACCGTCTGCTTGACCCGCTCCGCGGTCTTCTGCTGGGGCTCGATCTCCACGAACTCGGCATTGCGGGTCCACATGGAGGCCAGGTTCAGCACGTCCTGGTTGAAGGTGGCACTGAACAGCAGGGTCTGGCGCTCTTCCTTCGGCGTACACTTGCGAATGATCCGCTTGACGTCCGGAATGAACCCCATGTCCAGCATCCGGTCGGCCTCATCCAGAATGAGGATGTCGAGCTGGTCCAGGAACACGTCCTGGGATCCGAGAAAATCGATCAGCCGGCCCGGGGTAGCCACCAGAATATCGACAATTTCATTCTGCAGCTGGTCGCGCTGCTTGTCGTAGTTCATGCCTCCCACCACGGTAACCACGTTGTGGCCGGTATAGCCGCAAAGCTGTTCGGCGTCCTTGGCGATCTGCAGAGCCAGTTCACGGGTCGGCGCCAGCGCCAGCACACGGGGCTCCGAGGCAAAACGGTCGGCCTTCGGAATCGGCGTTTCCAGCAGGCTCTGGATGGCGGTAATCAGGAACGCAGCGGTTTTGCCGGTCCCGGTCTGGGCCTGGCCGATCAGGTCTTCGCACGCGAGGGTGTACGGCAGAGTCTCGGCCTGGATCGGAGTACAGTATTCGAAGCCAATGTCAGTGATGGCGTCCAGTACCCGCTGGTCCAGATTGAGGTCACTGAAACGGGTTTTGCCGGCAGCTTCCGGCACTTCCACCTTTGGGCGGCTCGTAGCCGGCACCTGGCTTTCCTGCGAGTCGATCGCCGTTGAGATTTCGGATGTCATATAGAGTCAACTTACCTTGTTGTCGATGAACGACAGAGCGCGTAGCAGCGACCGGATCGGAAAGGCTCCGGCACCACAGTGCTATTGCCGCGCGGATTCTTCAGCCCACGCTGCGCCAAACCGCTCGGTCGTTCCGTAAAATGTCATGAGTGACGTGAAAAATGAAGCCGCCCGCGAGGGCATCCCGTTGCGGAGATAGTCGTCCGCCTGGGTCCTGACCCTGCGACGGAAACCGGCCTCGTCGACCGCGCCGTCACCGGACAGGTTATCGATACTGATATGAAAGCGGGAGCCCGCCGCCACGGAAAACAGCCATTCAAGGGCCTGGGGCTTGACCTCCACCTGTTCGAACAGACGTTGCTGATCCCGACTCCGGCCGTCCGGACAGTACCAGTAGCCATAATCGTGCAGGGTTCTGCGCTGTTCGCCGGCAATACACCAGTGACTGATTTCATGTAGCGCGCTGGCGTAGAAATTCCGGGCAAAAACCACCCTGGCCAAGCCTTCCGGCCCGGTCGCTGGCAAATACTCCGGTTCGTCGCCGCCCCTGACCAGTACCGTCCCGAAACTTTCCCGGAACAGGTCATTGAACAGCATGATAAGATCATCTGGGTGGTGATTCATGTGCTTGCTATTGTGCGACTTTAATCCAATCAATACCAGAGGGAACTTTCAGCAGGCTGACGAGTCCACTGCACGGTTGTTATCTCGGATTGACCGAGTTTACATGCAGCTGACAAACTTGCCGCCGCTCAACTACCCGGATTGACGTGACCCTAACCATGACTGGAAGTAACAACGCCGTAACCTCTCGCCTCCATACCCCCTGCATCCGGGGCGTATCGCCATTCCGCAAGCTGCTGAGCGGCTTTGCATGCGTGCTCACCCTGATCGCCACAAGCCCCGCATTTGGGCTTAACTGGTCTGCTTCGAGCGTGCTCACCGGCGACAGCGACTTCCTTCCGGTTGATGAAGCCCTGCCGTTCAGCTTTACCACCGATGATCAGGGCGTGACGCTGTCCTGGAACACCACGCCCGGCCATTACCTTTATCGCGAACGTATCAAGGTCACCGCCCTGACCGACGACGCCACCACCGGCGCCATGACGTTTTCCCTGCAGGGCAAAACCACCGTCGATGAGTACTTTGGCGAAGTCACCGTATTCTACGAGCCGGTCTCGGCCCGCGTTCCCGTCACTCTCGCCGAGGGTCAACGGGAAGCAACGCTGGAGGTAACCTACCAGGGCTGCGCCGAAGCCGGTCTGTGCTACCCGCCGCAAACCCGTGAAGTCCTGTTCTACCCCGGCGGTACCGCCGCCACGGGCACATCTCCGGCCACCGATAGCATCGGCCCGGCAAGCCCCGCGGCCACTGTGGCACCAGGTGCCGGCTTCGACAGCAACTCCGCGACCGGTCTGGCGGGCTTTCTGTCCAGCCAGTCCACACTGATCATTGCCGGCGTCTTTCTGTTGCTGGGGCTCGGGCTGACCTTCACACCCTGTGTCCTGCCCATGGTGCCGATTATTTCTTCACTGGTTTCCAGCCGCAACACCCAGAGCACGGGTCACGCCCTGCTGCTCTCTTCGAGCTATGTCCTTGGCATGGCACTGACCTACGCCGCGGCCGGCGTCATTACCGGTCTGCTGGGTGCCAGCTTCAACCTGCAGGCGCAACTGCAGTCACCGTGGGTACTCGGGGTATTCGCGGCCTTGTTCGTGGTGTTTGCCCTGGCCATGTTCGACCTCTATGACATCCAGCTCCCCCGGGCCCTGAGGGACCCGCTCAATAACGCCAGCCACCGCATGACGGGCAGCCGCGTCCTGAGCATTTTCGGCATTGGCGCGGTATCCGCACTGATCGTATCGCCCTGTGTGTCTGCCCCGCTGGCCGGCAGCCTGCTATACATCAGCACCACCCAGGATGCGGTCGTCGGCGGCATTGCGCTGTTTGCCCTCGGACTGGGCATGGGACTGCCGCTGATCATGGTCGCCGTCGGCGGCCGCAAACTGCTTCCTTCGACCGGCACCTGGATGAATGTCGTCAAGTCATTCTACGGTGTCATGTTGCTGGCGGTCGCCATCTGGCTGATCGAACGTCTGGTTCCCGAGTGGATTTCATTAACGCTCTGGGGCCTGCTGGCAGCCGTCACCGGTGTCCAGCTGGGGGCATTTGATACCGCGAAGGCCGGCTGGCAACGAACCTGGAAAGGCTGCGGCCTGGTGCTGTTTGCCTACGGTATCGCCCTGCTTGCCGGCGCCATCAGTGGCGCCAACGATCCACTGCGGCCACTGGCACCGTTCACCACCGCAAGCCTGACCGGCAGCGCCGGCACCCAGGCGGCTGAAAATCACGCCAGCTTCCTCCGGGTAACCGAACCGGCGGAGATCCGCCGCCAGCTGTCCGCAGCCGCCAGCCGCAATGAACCCGTCATTCTCGACTTCTACGCCGACTGGTGTATTTCCTGCAAGGTCATGGAGCGACGGGTCTTCAGTGACGCGGAGGTCAGCCGCGAAATGGCCAACTTTACCCTGCTGCAGATCGATATGACCGCAAATACCCCGGATCAGCAGGCCCTGCTCGACGAACTGGGCCTGTTTGGCCCACCGGCCATCCTTTTTTACCGCTCCGATGGCAGTGAAAACAACAACTTGAGAGTACTCGGTGAAATGGACCGGGGGCAGTTCCTCGCCCACCTCCGCAAAGTCAGGGCAGCCCGGGACTCCTGAACTGCAGCCGGGGATCCCGGCAAGTATTCATTCACCACGACGGATATAGAACACAAACGTGGCGTCCACCTCCTGCTGGTCAACCAGTTCATGGTTGAGAAACTGGCAGAACCTGGGGATATCCCGGGTGGTCGAGGGATCGGTCGCCACGACCCTCAGCACCTGCCCTGCAGCCAGCTCCGCCATCCGGTTGTGCAGCATCATCACCGGCTCCGGACAAAACAAGCCCCGGGCGTCCAGTTCGACGTCAAATTCTTGCTGATTCAATCTGGTTCTCCTGACAGTCATTGCAGGTCACGACACCTGTATTTTTTTCACGACATGCTAAATTATTGTTTATAGAAATCAAAAAACCTGACTGCGATGCGAGGTAACTTATGATCCGGGTGCTTATTGAACGTCACATTGCCGAAACTCTGGAAGCCGCCTACGAGGAACGGTCACGTAAAATCCTCCAGCAGGCTGTCAGTGCGCCGGGCTTCATTTCCGGTGAAACCCTGGTCGACGCCCACGACCCCAATCACCGCCTCACGCTTGCAAACTGGCGCTCCGAAGCCGACTGGGACCGCTGGTTCAACTCCGACGAGCGGCGCGAGTTGATGCTGGAGGTCCAGCCGATGATGGACCAGGACGAGCGCGTGACGGTGCTGCATCAGAGCTGACTGCGAAACTCAGTCCAGCCGCTCGACAAAACAGGTGATCTCTTCCCGGTCGTGATAGAGGTGGCGGGCCCGTAACCGGTATCGAATGTCCGCCGCCTCGAGCTGTTCCACCAACAGCTCGCGACACGCCAGCCATTCCTCATAGCGTTTTTTCATCGGCAACTTGAGGTTAAAAATGGTGTATCGGCACAATTTACCGCCGAGCCAGTCGGCCGCAAGCCGGGCGGTTTTCTTCGGTTGGTCGACGATGTCGCAGACCATCCAGTCCACTGCCCGTTTCGGCCGCCACTGGTAGCCGTCCGCCATGACGTGCTCAACATGCCCCGATGCCATCAGCTCCGGGTTCATCGGACCATTATCCACCGCGGCCACCAACATCCCCTGGCGCACCAGTTGCCAGGTCCAGCCACCGGGTGCTGCGCCCAGGTCAACCGCTTTCTTGCCCCCTCCCAGGTAATCCAGCACCGTCTCCTCGGGCAGGAACACCTTCCAGGCCTCCTCCAGCTTCAGGGCAGAGCGGCTGGGTGCCGAGGCTGGCAGACGGAGCCGGGGAATACCGCTGACATAACGGGCGCGGTTCGAGGTCAGGCTGAAACCGACCAGCGCACGGCCAAAATCCACCAGCAACACCTCAAGCCGTGCCTTTGCCCACTTGTCCTGGTCCGCATCCAGCAGGCCGGCACCGCGCAGGGCACGGGAGAGCGGTGCCACCCATTTCCGGGAAAACCGGCCGAGGTCAGCGTCGGCGTTATCTTCCGGCAGACGGACCTCGATCCTGGCACAGTTCGGGATAGCGGTATCTGCTTGCCGGAGGCTGTCGACGATCGCCCCCACCCTATCTGTAGTCGGCAACGACACATCGGAAACCACCACAAACCAGTCACGAACAAAGACCAGCTCCGTCAGCGGCAGCCGCTGCAACAGGTCCAGCGGGAGCTCGGGCCCCGGCAGGTTGAATAGCAGAAACCCCCGATTCCCGCAGGGCTCAAAATAACCATAAATACCCACGCCTGCCGCGGCATCGGTCAACTCCCGTCCGGCTTCGGTCTCGAATCCCGGACGACAGAACGCCACCAACTGCTCCATGAATCACCTGTTACAGGAATTAGTACTGTTTAACAGCATGATACGCCATCACAGGCTACACTCCTGCCCTTTATCGTGCCGGGAAAGCGCCCATGCCGTATTTTATGCGTTTTGTCATGCTACTCGTGATGACCTGCCTGGCCGGCGTTGCACTCGGCAGCCCCGTTGCGGACGAATCCCGCTGCCCGACCATTGCGGTGACCGATGCCAACGATCGCGCCCGACTGCTGCATCATATCTGCTATCTCAAGGGCCGCCCCGGTGAGGTTGCCTGGCAGGCTTCAACCCCGGATCAATTGCCCCCGAGTGCCGACTGGACGTCTGCCAACGGTCACGATCTGGTGTTCGCCCACAGCGACACGACCTACTGGTTCCGGCTCAATGTCCATAACCCGTCGGACCGTGCCGGGCTCTGGTACCTCAAACTCAACTATGCACTGCTGGACGAGGTCACCTTCTGGACCTCCGGTCGGGACGAAACCCACCGCCTCGTCACCGGGGACCAGCAGCCGTTTTTCACGCGGGGCATAGATTACCGGTATTTCCTGCTCCCCGTCACGCTGGAAGCCGGCGAAGCCAGCACTATCCTGTTGCGGGTGCGCAGCAGCGGTGCGCTCAACGTGCCGCTGGAACTGACCACCCCGGACCGCCTGATTGCCGACAGCAATCACCTGACCCTGACCCACGGCCTGTTCTACGGTGCCTTGCTGATTGTCGCCATTCTCAACCTGCTGCTGTTCATCACCTCGGGCACCGCCTACTACTTCTTCAACATGTTCTACCTGGTTGCCATGGGCCTGTTCATGTTTGCCATGGGCGGCTTCGCCAACCAGTATTTCTGGCCCGACAGCCCGCGGTTTGCCAACACCTCCGTGCCGTTTTTCATGGGAATGTCCGTCCTTGCCATGACCCTGTTCGGTCGCTCGTTCCTGGAGGTGGATGCCAGCCAGGGACTGGCTTCCCGGGCTCTCAGCCTCCAGTCACTGGGCAGCCTCGTCATCATGGCGCTCGCCTTCGTCCTGCCCTACAGCCAGAGCATTTCCCTGAATACCGTTTTCAGCCTGCTGGTCATCGCCAACCTGTTCGTGATCGGACTGATCCGCTGGCGTCAGGGTTACACACACGCCAAATGGTATGTACTGGCCTGGTCGCTGATGGTTCTGGGCACCCTGATCTTCGCGCTGGCAGCGTTTGGCTACCTGGCTGACTTCCTCGCCCGTGAAGTGATGATGCAGGCAGCCATTGGCGGCCAGGTGGTGCTGCTGAACTATGCCATGGTGCAGCGCTGGCGAGTCCTCAACCAGAAATTGCTCGAAGTCGAGCACAGCGCCAAGATTCAGCTGGAACTGCAGGTTCACCAGCGCACCGCCCAGCTTCGGGACGCCATGCGTGACCTGGAGCAGGCCAACCGCAAGCTGGCCGACCTGAGCCTGAACGACTCCCTTACCGGTCTGCGAAACCGCCGCTATCTGGACCAGATGGTGCCCGATTTGTGTGCGGAATCCCGTCGCACCGGCAGCCCCCTGACCATGGTGCTGGTAGATGCCGACCACTTCAAACGCCTCAATGACAACTGGGGGCACAGTTTCGGTGACCTGTGCCTGCAGCGCATTGCCGATATGCTGACGCGGCATGTACGTCGACCGCGGGATATCGTTGCCCGGTTTGGCGGCGAGGAGTTTGCCCTGGTATTGCCGGACACCACTCCGGAAGGTGCCCGCAAGGTGATCGAAGATATCCTGGCTGACACTGCCGGCACACCGGTCAGCACGACTGGCGGCGAGACGGTGACCATGACCCTCAGCGCGGGCCTCACCTGCCTGCAACCGGGAGATTCCGCCAGCGACCTGTTCCGTCGTGCCGACGAGGCGCTTTACCGCGCCAAAGCGGCTGGGCGCAACCGGGTGGAAATCGCCGGTTGCAGCCAGCCCGCCTGATTCCCTCAGACGCCTGCCATGAATTCAGCCGCAAGGCGCGCAGCCTCGCGGATCAGGTCAGCCTGGGACGCCGCCTGCCTCTTCGGAGGCAGCAAATCGTGATCGCCCCCTTCCAGCCAGTGTATCGTGACCGGATTCGGCGCCGGCAGGGCAGCAGCCACTTCTTCCGGTTTGCCAAAGGGGTCACGGGTGCCCTGAAGGATACAGACCGGGCACTGCAACTCAGGAAAGTGCCCGACTCGCCAGCGGTCCGGCTTTCCCGGTGGATGAAACGGATACCCGAAACAGACCACGCCCTCGAAACCGCCGCTGAACTCGGCGGCGGAGGCCAGCACGGAGGCCATCCGTCCCCCCATGGACTTGCCGCCGATAAAGATCCGCCGGCCCCGTCCGGGCCCTTTGCGCAGCTGTTCCAGGTGCTCCCGGAAATCCGCCAACAACTTGTCCTGGCGGTCCGGCGGACGCTTGCGGCCATCCTCCCGACGTCGAGCCATGTAAGGGAATTCGAACCGGATAACCGTAACGCCCTGTTCAACCAGGGCGGCGGCCAGGTTCGCCATGAACGGCGAGTCGGCAGGGGCACCGGCCCCGTGGGCAAGCAACAGCAGCGGACCAGTGGCGGATGCGGAAGTGTCCACCAGGTATCCATCAGTCGAGTTCACGTAACCTCCAATCGCGACTATCATTAGTACCCGAATTATCAATTCACTCCGGATGCCGGAGGCTAGTGCCGAAGGCGGTCGGACGCAAGGCAGCAAGGTCAGCCATGTTGCTGATTTGAGCGACATTGAAGCCTGCCGGGAGTTGACCTGAGTCATTGCAAACTCCTAATGGTTTCTCCATACTTGCGCCCGCACATTTCCCCACTCTAAATCCATTGGTAAGGCTATGAGCACAGTAAATCCAAACCTGACATACAACTACAAGGTGGTGAGACAATTCGCCATCATGACAGTGGTATGGGGTATTGTTGGCATGGCGCTGGGCGTGCTGATCGCAGCACAACTGGTATGGCCGTCGCTCAACCTTGATTTACCCTTTACCCACTTCGGCCGCCTGCGGCCGCTGCATACCAACGCGGTAATTTTCGGCTTTGGTGGTAGTGCCCTCTTCGCAACCTCATACTATGTGGTTCAGCGCACCTGTCAGGCGCGACTGTTCTCGGACGGCCTCGCCGCCTTCACATTCTGGGGCTGGCAGCTGGTCATCGTCTCCGCCGCGATCACCCTGCCGTTGGGCCTGACTTCTACCAAGGAGTATGCCGAGCTGGAGTGGCCGATCGACATCCTGATCGCCCTGGTCTGGGTGGTTTACGCCATTGTGTTCTTCGGCACAGTGACCAAGCGTGCCACGCCACACATCTACGTGGCCAACTGGTTCTACGGCGCCTTCATTATTACGGTTGCGGTGCTGCACATCGGTAACAACATGGCGTTGCCGGTCAGTGCGTTCAAATCCTACTCGGCATACGCCGGTGTGACCGATGCCATGATGCAGTGGTGGTGGGGTCACAACGCGGTAGGCTTCTTCCTGACCGCCGGCTTCCTGGGCATGATGTACTACTTCGTTCCCAAGCAGGCAGAGCGTCCGGTTTACTCCTACCGCCTGTCCATTGTTCACTTCTGGGCTCTGATCGCCACCTACGTGTGGGCCGGTGGTCACCACCTGCACTACTCCGCATTGCCAGACTGGGCACAAAGTGCCGGCATGGTGATGTCCCTGATCCTGCTCGCACCGTCCTGGGGCGGTATGATCAACGGCATGATGACCCTGTCCGGCGCGTGGCACAAACTGCGTACCGACCCGATCCTGCGCTTCCTGGTGGTGTCCCTGTCGTTCTACGGCATGTCCACCTTCGAAGGCCCGATGATGTCTATCAAGACCGTGAACGCGCTGTCTCACAACACTGACTGGACCATCGGCCACGTGCACTCCGGTGCCTTGGGCTGGGTTGCCATGATCAGTATCGGTGCGGTTTACCACCTGATTCCCAAGCTGTGGGGCCTCAAGGCCATGTACAGCACCGGCCTGATCAACGCGCATTTCTGGCTGGCCACGGTCGGTACCGTTCTGTACATCGTTGCGATGTGGGTTAACGGCATCATGCAAGGCCTGATGTGGCGCGCGGTCAACGACGACGGCACCCTGACCTACAGCTTCGTGGAAGCCCTTGAAGCCTCCTACCCCGGCTACTTCGTCCGCTTCCTCGGTGGCGTCATCTTCCTGACCGGCATGCTGGTAATGGCCTACAACGTGTACATGACCGTACGCCAGAAGCAGGCCGTGGCACAGGACAACGCGGCAGCCCAGGCGGCGTAACGGGAGACTGAACTGATGAGACATGAAATAGTAGAAAAGAACCTTGGGCTGATGATCATCCTGATCATCTTCACCATCAGTGGCGGCTTCCTGGTTGAAGTATTCCCGCTGTTCTTCCTGAAACAGACCAACGAGCCGATTGAGGGCCTTGAGCCGCTGTCGGCACTGGAACTGGAAGGCCGGGACATCTACATCCGCGAAGGCTGTCATGTATGCCATACCCAGCAGATCCGTCCTTTCCGGGCTGAAACCGAGCGTTACGGCCACTACTCCGTAGCGGGTGAGTTCGTTTACGACCGTCCGTTCCTGTGGGGCTCCAAGCGCACCGGTCCGGACCTGGCCCGGGTCGGCGGACGTTACTCCGATGCCTGGCAGCGCCAGCACCTGTACGATCCCCGCAGCGTGGTTCCGGAATCCAACATGCCGGCTTTCCCCTGGCTGTTCAAGAACCAGGTAGACCACCAGGGCACTGCAGCCAAGATGACAACCCTGCAGACCCTCGGTGTGCCCTACACGGATGAGCAGATCGCCGGTGCGGCAGAGCAGGTTCAGGGCAAATTCGAGATCGAAGCCCTGGTTGCCTACCTGCAGCAACTTGGAACTGTGATTTCAACCAAGCGGTGATCCCGATGGATATTAACGAGTTTCGCGGATTCCATACCCTTCTGGTCATGGCAGCCTTTCTCGGCATCATCTGGTGGGCGTACAGCGCCCACCGCAAGAAGGCCAACGATGAGGCAGCTCACCTGCCCTTCGATGACGATGAAGTCGAAAAGCGAACTCTCGAACAGGAAAAGACGGAGAAAAAACAATGAGTACCTTCTGGAGCATCTGGATCAGTGTGATCGTGCTCGGTACTGTGTTTGGCTGCTGGTGGCTGCTCTGGGCAACCCGCAAGAGCCAGACAACCGATACTGAAACCGACCGTACCATGGGCCATTCCTTTGATGGCATCGAGGAATACGACAACCCGCTTCCCAAGTGGTGGTTCTACCTGTTCCTCGCAACCTGCATCTTCGCGCTCGGTTACCTGGCCCTGTACCCGGGTCTGGGTAACTGGAAAGGCCTGCTGGGCTGGACTTCCACCAACCAGTGGGAGGCTGAAGTGGCCGAGGCTGAGGAGAAGTATGGTGAGATCTACGCCCGCTTCGGCAGCACTCCGGTGGCCGAACTGGCGCAGAATGACGAAGCCATGCAGATGGGCCAGCGCCTGTTCGCCAACAACTGCGCAGTCTGTCACGGCTCTGCAGCCCGCGGTTCGGTTGGCTTCCCCAACCTGACCGACAACGACTGGCTGTACGGCGGTGATCCGGACACCATCCTGGCCACCCTGCACAACGGTCGCCAGGGCGCAATGCCGGCCAAAGGCACCATGCCCAACATGACCAACGAGCAGGTAGACCAGGTAGTAAACTACGTCCTCAGCTTCAGCGGTCGTGAGAAGGACGCTGCCGCAGCCGAAGCCGGCAAGCAGGTGTTCGCCCAGGCTTGCGTGGCATGCCACGGCGCCGACGGCACCGGCATGCAGGCAATGGGTGCGCCCAACCTGACCGACAATGTCTGGCTGTACGGCTCTACCTACGAGTGGATCCGCGAGACAGTAGTAAACGGTCGTCAGAACCAGATGCCTGCCCAGGGCGAGCGTCTGAGTGACGATCAGATTCAGATTCTGGCGGCGTACGTTTACAGCCTGTCGAACTGAGTCTTGCCGACCGGAATCCCAGGGTTCCGGTCGCAGTCTTTTGAACCCTGGGCCTGCGCTGTGCAGACCCAGGCTTGAAAAGACTTCCCGCTTACGGGCCACCCTGACCCGCAAGCAATCTACTTCATCAGGAGGTACCCATGAGCAGTCAGATTCCGGTCAAACAGGTTGACCCTTCCTCTGACGCCTCCAATAAAAACAATAAGAACACCGGATCCGTCGAGCTTTACGCCAGCCGCAAGAAAATCTACGTCAAGGAAGTCAAAGGCCTCTTCCAGCGCATCCGCAATGTCAGCCTGCTGGCATTGATGGGCATGTACTTCCTGTTCGTCTGGCTGACACTGGACGGCCAGCCGCTGATCCATTTCGACCTGCCTGCGCGGGAATTCCACCTCTACGGTGCCACTTTCTATCCCCGGGACTTTATCCTGCTGTCCGGGATGCTGATCATTTGTGCCTTTGGCCTGTTTTTCATCACCACCCTGTTCGGACGGGTATGGTGCGGCTATACCTGCCCGCAAACGGTGTGGACTTTCATCTTCATGTGGATTGAAGAAAAGGTGGAAGGTAGCCGCAACAAGCGGATGAAGCTCGACAAGTCGCCCAATTCGCCCGCCAAGATTGCCAAGAAATCCATCAAGCACTCGCTCTGGCTGCTGGTGGCGCTGGCAACGGGATTGACCTTTGTGGGTTATTTCTACCCCATCCGCGAGCTGATTGTTGACCTGTTTACCCTGAATGCCAATGGCTGGGCGTATTTCTGGGTTGCCTTCTTCTCAGTTGCCACCTACCTCAATGCCGGCTGGATGCGCGAGCAGGTGTGTCTCTACATGTGCCCCTACGCCCGCTTCCAGTCCGTCATGTTCGACCCGAACACCCGTGTGGTCTCCTACGACCCCAATCGGGGCGAGCCACGCGGCGGCCGCAAGAAGGACGCCAACCCAGCCGAACTGGGCCTGGGTGACTGTATTGACTGCGGGCAGTGTGTTCAGGTCTGTCCGACCGGCATCGACATCCGCGACGGCCTGCAATACGAATGTATTGGTTGCGCCCTGTGTATTGATGCCTGTGACGACGTCATGGAGAAGATGAACTATCCGAAGGGACTGATTCGCTATACCACGGAGAACGAGCTGGAAGGCAAAACCTCCAAGCTGCTCCGTCCCCGCACCTTCGGTTATGGTGCCGTCCTTGCCCTGATGATCAGCGCCATCATCTTTACGATCGCGACACGGGTACCGGCGCAGCTTGACGTGCTGAGGGACCGGGGCGCCCTGTTCAGTTACAACGGCGAAGGGCGTGTGGAAAACTCGTACACCCTGAAGATTGCGAACATGACGGAAACACCGCAGACTTTCACCATCCAGGTGGCCGGCATGGATTCAATCCGTCTGCTCAGCCAGGCCGAAGTGACCGTTGCCAGTGGCGAGAACCGCTCGGTACCAGCGGTGGTGGATGTTGATCCGGAAGACATCGAGACCAGCAATACGGAAATCCGCTTCAAGATCGAGTCGCTCACCGATGAATCACTGATTCTTGAAACCGAAAGCCGGTTTGTCGGTCCAAACAGCTGATTCAACGGTTCCGCCTGACCCAAAGTTTGCAAGAGATTGTGTTCTATGACTGATAATACCGTCGCAAAGCCCTGGTTCCGTGAACCGTGGTTCTGGTTTCTGGTCGCTTTTCCAATGGCCTCCATCATCTGGTGTGCCTTCATGATTACCGTGGCGCTGAACACCGAAAACGCCATGGTGACCGATGATTACTCCAAGGAAGGCCGTGGCATCAACATGGAAATTGCCCGCGACCAGAAGGCCGCCGATCTTGGCCTGCACGCCGAACTTGAGTTCAGCGATCGCCAGGTCAGCCTCCAGGTCGACACCCGGGATGGCAAGGCGGACTTTCCTTACCTGGTACTGAACCTGTTCCACCCCACCCTGTCCGCCCAGGACCGGATCATCCAGTTGCAGTCCGCCGGTGGTGGCTATTACACCGGCAACCTGCACGAACCGATTGACGGGCGCTGGTACCTGGATATTCGTGGCCCATCCAACGAGTGGCGGTTGAAGGGTGAGACCAATCTGCCCAGCGAGACCGCCCTCAGGCTCGGCACGGAGTCCGAAGGCCGCGGGTGAGTTCCTCCTTGGCTTGCTACCATTGTGGTGAGCCGGTTCCGGCCGGCTCAGCCATTCAGCTTGCGGTGGACGGAGCAACCCGCAACTTTTGTTGTCATGGCTGCAAGGCAGTCTGTGAAACCATTCATGCCGAAGGGCTTACCGGTTTTTACCAGTTCCGCACCGAACCGGCAGTGACGCCGCGGCAGTTGTCTGCATCCGAGCTGAACCAGATCCGCGAGCTGGACCATCCGCTGGTCCAAAAAGCCTTTGTGGCGCCCGTCAAGGGTGGTCTTGAAGCCCAGTTGCTGATCGAAGGCATCACCTGTGCCGCCTGTATCTGGCTGCTGGAAAACCACCTGGCCCGTCAGCCCGGTGTCCTCTCCTTCACCGTCAACCACAGCACCCAGCGCGGGCGCCTGGTGTGGTCTCCCGACACCGCCAAACTCAGCGACCTGGTCATTGCCATTCACGAACTGGGCTACCGTGCCCGCCCCTACCAGCCCGATGAGGCCGAACTGGCACTGAAGGCGGAAAAACGCTCATCCCTGATTCGCCTGTGCGTAGCCGGTCTCGGCTCGATGCAGAGCATGATGCTGGCGTTTCCCATGTATTTCGAACTGCTCAGCGATCTGTCACCCGAATTCATCAGTTTCTTTCGCTGGTTCAGCCTGATGGTGGCCACACCGGTGGTGTTCTACAGTGCCCGACCCTTCTTCCGCAACGCCCTGCGGGATCTCCGTAGCCGGCACCTGACCATGGACGTTCCGGTTGCCACAGCCATTGGCCTTGCCTACACGGCGAGCGCCTGGGTTACCGTGTTCGGCGGCCAGGAGGTGTACTTTGAGTCCGTTTGCATGTTCACCTTTTTCCTGCTGCTGGGACGCTATATCGAAATGCAGGCCCGCTATCGTGCCGGCCTCTCCGGCAACGCTCTGGCGGGCTTTCAGCCAGCCGTTGCCACGCGCCAGAAGGGTGAGCAAACCGAAGTGGTGGCGGCCCATGAGCTGGCGCCGGGTGATCTTATTCAGGTCAAGCCGGGCGATACCCTGCCCGCTGACGGGTTTATCGTATCCGGCAACTCCACCCTGAACGAAGCAGCTCTGACCGGCGAGTACCTGCCGGAGATGCGAGGCCCGGGGGACAAGGTCCATTCAGGCAGTGTTAACGGCGAAAGCCCGCTGGTGATCGAAGTGAGCCATAGCGGATCCCAGACCCGGTTATCCGGAATCCTGCGGATACTCGATCGGGTCCAGGCAGAGAAGCCGCCGGTCGCCAGCATGGCCGACCGGGTGGCCGGCGTCTTTGTCAGCCGTATCCTGATCCTGTCACCGCTGGTGTGGTTCGGCTGGTGGCTGGCCGGCGCAGACAATGCTTTTGACATTACCCTGTCGGTGCTGGTCGTTACCTGCCCCTGCGCTCTGTCGCTGGCAACACCGACGGCCATCACCAGCGCCACGATGCGGCTGCGACGGATTGGCTTTCTGCCTACCCGGGGCCATACCCTGGAATCCCTCGGTAACGTCGACACCGTGGTGTTTGACAAGACCGGCACCCTGACCCGGGGCGAACTCAGCCTGCTGCAGACCGACCCCCTCGGAGAGCTCGATGCCGAACAATGCCGGCAGCTTGCCGCGGGCCTGGAAAGCCATTCCGAGCACCCCATTGCCCGGGTTTTCCATGGCTTTGCTGGCAACCGGGTTAACGATGTGCGCAACCATCTCGGCGGCGGCCTCTCCGGCCGCTGGCACGACACTGAGGTCTACATTGGCCACCGGGACTTTGTTCAGCCGAACATCAGCGCCGGGGCGCCGCCGGTTCCGCCGCACTCCGGCATGGAAATCTGGCTCGCTACCCGCGAGCAGTGGCTCGCCCGGTTCATTCTTGATGATCAACCCCGGGACGATGCCCGCGCAACCATTGCTGAGCTTCAGGCGATGGGCCTGAAAACACTGCTGCTGAGCGGTGATCGCTCGGGTCATGTGGAGCAGGTTGCGGCGCAACTCGGCATTGACGATGCAATCGGACAGGCCTCTCCGGAGGACAAGCTGGCGGTGCTGGAAGAGCTCAAGGCGCAAGGCCGCCAGATCATGATGGTGGGCGACGGCCTGAACGACCTGCCGTCCATGGCCGGAGCCGGTATTTCCGTTGCCATGGGGGGCGCTGCAGACCTCACTCGCATGAAAGCCGATGCTGTCTTGCTCAGTGGCCACCTGATGCAACTGGCAGAGGCGATCCGCACCAGCACCCGGACCCGCCGGGTTATCCGCCAGAACATGACCTGGGCCGTGGGGTATAATCTCTGCGCGCTGCCACTGGCCGCCGCCGGCCTTGTCCCGCCCTGGCTGGCCGCCATCGGGATGTCGCTGAGCTCACTGGTGGTGGTGCTGAATGCCATCCGGCTGGGGCGCACCCCCGCTGACCACAGTCAGGACCCGCAATCCATTGGCGCTCAGGCAGCCTCCTGATAGGGTTACCCTGATCTCCCACGAACCGTGAGGTGCAATTGTGCAGATTTTAATGATTCTGGTGCCGGCGACCCTGATCCTGGTCGCCCTGGGCGTCGTGCTGTTCAACTGGGCCGTGAAGAATGGCCAGTACGACGATCTCGACGGCCCGGCGCACCGCATCCTCTACGATGACGACAAGGACATGATTCCGGACGATGCCAAGACCGGAAATGAGAAGGCCGCAGCGGACCGCTCCGAAACCAGGGACACCCGGAAACAGTGAGTGGCGAGCTTTACCTGGGCTATTCCAGCGCGTTCCTGATCGGGCTGCTTGGCAGCACCCACTGCCTGGGAATGTGCGGCGGCATCAGTGCCTCGCTGTCGATGACGCTGCCGGTGGGCCGGGGCTTCCGCTGGCGCCAGAGCCTGCTGTTGCTGGCTTTTAACGGCGGGCGTATCGCCAGTTATGTGCTGCTGGCCACCGCCATCGCTTTACTCAGCACCAACGCCGCCGCCCAGTGGACCCAGCTGGCGCCGCTGTTCCGGACTCTGGCCGGCGTTCTGCTGATCCTTATGGGTCTGTCGATGGGACAGTGGTGGCACGGCATCCAGAAAGTGGAAAAACTGGGCGCACCCATATGGCGACGCCTGGCTCCGGTCACCCGTCGGTTCATTCCGGTGCACCGGGCCAGCCAGGCCCTTGCCCTTGGCGCCCTCTGGGGCTGGCTGCCCTGCGGGCTGGTCTACAGCACCCTGGGATGGGCGGCCCTGCAACCGACGGTAGCAAGCGCGGCTACAACCATGCTGTTTTTCGGGCTCGGAACCCTGCCAGCCATGCTCGCCACCGGCTATGCCGCCGGCGCCATCCGCCAGCTCAGGGGCAGCCCGTGGTTTCGCAAACTGTCCGGAGCCCTGTTGATCGTATTCGGCATCTGGACCCTGCCACTGATGATGCTGTTATCGACCAACCACAACCTGTAACGACTGCCGTCAGATATTCAGCACATCAAGGCGGCCAAAATCGGGCTCACCCGCTGCCATCACCTGCCCCACGGCACCCTGGGCGGGCTCGCCAATACGACGACCTTCCCGGAAGTCATACAATGAGGGGTCTGCCAGATGCGAAGGCTCCACATTACACAGTGCACGGAACATGGTTTCCAGCCGGCCCGGATGCTGCTTGTCCCAGCCCTGCAGCATCTCCTTGATTACCTGGCGTTGCAGATTGTCCTGGGAGCCGCAAAGATTGCAGGGAATGATCGGAAACTGTTGCAACGCAGCATACCGCGCAATGTCTTTCTCGCGACAATAGGCCATGGGGCGGATCACTGTATTGCGGCCGTCATCACTGTGCAGGACCGGTGGCATCGACTTCAGCTTGCCACCATAGAACATGTTCAGGAACAGGGTTTCCAGCAGATCATCCCGGTGATGCCCCAGGGCAATCTTGGTAACACCGTGCTCTTCGGCAAAGTTATACAGGATACCGCGGCGCAGGCGCGAGCATAGCCCACAGGTGGTCTTGCCCTCGGGCACCTTGTCCTTCACGATGCTGTAAGTGTCCTTCTCGATGATGTGGTACTCGATGCCCAGCGTTGCCAGGTAACCGGGCAAGACGTCCTCGGGGAAACCGGGTTGCTTCTGATCCAGGTTGACCGCAATGATCTCGAAGGCAACTGGTGCGCTCTTCTGCAGGTTGAGCAGGATATCGAGCATGGCGTAGGAGTCCTTGCCGCCACTGAGACAGCACATCACTTTATCGCCTGCTTCGATCATCGAAAAGTCCGCAATGGCCTGGCCCACGTCCCGGCGCAGGCGCTTCTGAAGTTTATTCAGTTCCAGCTTTTGCGTGCGTTCGGCGTCGGAGGTAACGGTGTTTTCGGCAGAGACAATCATAGCTTCGGGCATAGCGGCTTCATGCAACAGTTCAATGAGCGGGCGATTATACGCCTGAGCGGACACGAGTGACAGGTTACGGCCGTAGGTAGTGTCTGCAACCCGCCCCTTCCGTAATCCTGCCCTCTCGCCTACCATAGACCCATGATTCCCGCCCCGACGACGTCAACAGCCCCGGCAGCCGCCGACCTCGATTTACAAATCCAGCACCTGCTCGTTGCAGTGGAAGCGGAACTGCGACGCCGACCGCAAGGTTTCAGCGAACTGGCGTTGATCCGACAGCTCCAGCAACCGCCCTGGCAACTGCTGGAGCCGGTCAGTTTTCGTGATCCGGCGAAGCTCTATCCGGTCCACTTCCTGCTGTTCCATGTGCTCTACCGGCTACGGGACCAGCTTGCCGACCAGGGCGAGATCGTCGAGGTCTCGCCGCTGAACATCCGGTTGCATCACAGCCCGGTCGTCGCCGGTGATGGCCCCCTGGCCTCCACCGATCCACTGCGAGCCTTTTACCTCGACCTCGACCGCCTCGCGTTGCCGGAGGAGGCGATTCTGGCCATGATGGCGGACTTCCGCGCCGGGCGCTCCGGCGGGACACCGGACGGTCAGGAAACCCTCGCCGCGGCACAGGTACTCGGGTTTGCCGCAGTGCCCCGCGATCTCACCGAGGCCAAATACTGCTTTCGCCGGGCGGTCATGCAGGCGCATCCGGACCGTGGCGGCGACACCGCCCGCCTGCAGGACCTCAACCGGGCTTTTGCCATACTGAAACAGCACTTCCGCTGACCTGCTGCCGGCTCCAATCTGCTCACCGACTGCAACGGACTCGATAACGCCATGACGACATCCCGCACTCTGTTTCGTAACACGGCCTTCACTCTGTTCACGCTGGCGACGCTTAGCGCCCGCGCGGACCTGGCAATCCTGCAATACCACCACATCAGCGACAGCACCCCTCCGGCCACCACGACCAGTACTTCACTGTTCGACGCCCAACTGGCCCTGATCAGGCAGCTGGATCTGGAGGTGGTGCCCCTCGAACAAGGGACCAGGGCGGCACTGAACGGCGAGCTGGAGAGTCGTCAGCAGGTCGCACTGACCTTTGATGACGCCTACCTCTCGGTACTGCAGGAGGCCGCACCGCGGCTGCGGGAGTATGGTTTTCCCTATACGGTCTTTGTCAACACCGGCGCCATAGGCCAGTCTGGCTATATGAGCTGGGGTCAGCTGCAAACCCTGGCTGCGGAGCCGGGCGTGACCATCGCCAACCACAGCGAAGACCACGGCCACCTGGCCCGTCGCCCGGAGGAATCGGAACAGCACTGGCAACAACGGATCAACCGCAGCCTTGATCAGGCCCAACAGACACTGGAACAGCAGTTGGGTGAGGCAGTACCGCTGTTTGCCTTCCCGTATGGCGAGTTTGACCGGGAGCTGCAGCGCGCAGTTGCCGACCGCGGCTGGCTGGGCTTCGGCCAGCACTCTGGCCCCGTAGGCAGCACATCCGTCGCGACTCGACTACCCCGGTTCCCGATGGCGAATGCCTACGGCCAGCTCGACAGCCTGGAACACAAGCTGACCAGCCGGGCATTACCGGTAACTGCCAGCAACCTGCCCGACAGTGTTATCGATCAGAACCCGCCGCTGCTGACCTTCACCCTTGCAGAGCCACTGGATGCCGGGCGCCTGAGCTGTTTTGCTTCCGGTCAGGGCCGCATTGGCCACACCCGGGAGGAACAGGGACTGATTGCCGTAAAGGCACCGAAGGCCGTGAACAGTCGACGCTTCCGCTATAACTGCACCTTGCCGGATGGCAACGGCCGCTATTACTGGCTGTCACAGCCATGGCTCGACCTTGGCCAACCCGAGGACTGAGGCTGCCTAATCGCCCGATGTCATGGAGGTAAGGCTGAGCTCTCCGAAACCGCGATGGGGAATGACCCTGGGACCGCGCTTGTCCTCAATTACCGTCTGGCCGGCCGCATCTTCCGGACGAGTGAACATCAGTAGCCAGTGCTCACCTTCGCTGGGGAACACAGGAACCAAGGACTCCAGAAAGCCATGACGGTGCCAGGATTCGGGGGTGTAGCCAGCAACGAGGTCAGTGACAATGCGGAGCGGTCTGAGGTCCTCGTCCAGGAATGCCAGGGACGGCACGAAGACCCCGTCGCTGGCAAACGAGCGCAGGCGCACCACAAAGTCTCCGGCGGTCTGCGCATCCGGCAGTCGGACCAGCTGATAGCGGCTCTGGCCCGTCGCAAACGGGTAGCTTGCCGAGTCCGCCGCAACCACGACCCTGAATTCACGGTCCGGTTGCCAGGAAACGGCCGCAGCCAGCGACAACCCATCACAGCAGGCCTCGGCCCAGCGATCAAAGAACGACTCCTGCGACCGCTCGATGCCCAGGATGGCGTACGCATCCGGCTCCCGACCGGTTTCGCCGCGTTGCCCGGGGCCTTTGCGGTCATCAACGTCCGGCCCGGTGCCCGGAGTCGCGGTGGCACCCCCGGAACGGTAGATGCTGGCAACAGTCAGCTTCAGCGGGGGCTTGACCCGACCCTTCTCGACGTCGGAACGGGTGTCCGGACGGTAGTAACTGACGCGGATATTGCCTTCGGCATCCCGCCAGGTGAAGTAGGGCAAAGGCTCGCCAGGACGGATGTAGCCTTGCTTTTCGAGTTCATCGCCGTCCGGATAGTTTTCGAGGGTGTATTCGTCTTCCGGCGCCAGCTGCCCGATTACCCGGCCTCCGGGCCCGGTCTCCCCCGGCTCAACCGGTGATCCGCCGGCCTCGCCTGCCCGGGCCGACGCCTCTTTGGTCGACATCTCGCGATCGGGGGTGGCATCGCCCGGTGGCACCAGGCTGGAGTGCACCCGCCCCTGCTCGTCCACCCAGGTGTAGTAGCCCGCCTTGTCGGGGGTGGCGCCGCCACCGGCCACACAGCCCGATACCAACAGTGTGGCGATCAGCGCAACCAACCCGACCCGGGATGGTGCGGGATGGTGTGTTTGATGATCGATGATCACAGTCCGGCCTGCCCTCCCCGGGCCATCAGAACTTGGTACGGAAACTCAAGCCCGCCATAACGACCCGCAGGGAAGTTTTGACATCGAGCCCCGCGTAGGGGTTGTAGATGATGTTGGTGATGTTGTCACAGTTTACGTTGCAACTGGTATCTGCCGGAATGGTCTCCACCGAATGCAGGTAACTGAGGTTCATGTCGATCTCGGTGTCCTTGTCCCATTTATAGCCCATGCCCACGCTGTACAGGTTGGCGCCGCCAAACGGTGCCATGACCTGGCGCTGGTCATCGGGAATCACCGAATCCCGGATTTCGACCCCGGCCCGCAGGTCGAGGCGGCTGGAGGCGTGGAACTCCATGCCAAACGCCCAGTTCCACTGGTCGGTAAAGCCGAGCGGCAACCGCAAGGTATTGGGCGTGGCGTTATCCGGTGACAGGATCCGCGCCGCGTTGAGGAACTCCAGGTTGCGATCGAAGCGGAACACGAAAGCGTCCCACTGCTTGTAGTCTGTCCAGCCCACATCCACATTCAGCGTCAGCCTGGGATGCACATCCACACTGATCCCGGTCTGGAAATGCTGCGGATAGACCAGGTCCATGCTGACGTTCCCGGCCTCCCGCGGTGCCCCGGACGGCAGACTGAGGATGGCAGAGGTGATCGCCCCCAGGACCGAACCGTTGACACTTTGCCAGAACCCCGACCAGTCATCGGTGTATTCGATTTCAAAGGTGCCCTTGAGGTTCATGTCGGCTTCGGAGGTGTAACTCGCCCCCCAGGTGAACCAGTCGGTGGGCTCCCACATCACCCCCAGGGCATAGGTGGGCGACAGGGTTTCCTGAACGTTGATATTGAGCGCACCGATGTCGTCCCAGGGCCCGACGTTGCCGCCACACAGGGCCAGCCAGGGTTGCAGCGGCTCATCGCCACTCTCGCAGTTGAACGCATCCTGCAGGATCTCCGCGACCCCGAGCAGCAGGTTTGGCGCCCGCATGTACTGGTCTGCGGCAATGCCCATGTGGGACAGGTGAATACCGGCGCCCACAGACCATTCGTCATTGATTTCATAGCCCACGCTCGGCGCCAGGTACGTGGTGCGTTGCAGCGCCGTGGCCTGGGGCTGGTATCGGCCGGGGTCGTTCTTTTCCCGGTAAAACCCCGCCGCCATAGGCAGATAGAAGGCATTGGCAAAGGTCAGTTTGGAACCCGGCGGATTCACACTGATTCCGGCCGACGGCGCCAGTGCCGGTCCTGGCGGTAACCGCAGGATGCCGTAACCGGGGACGTAAAGTGCGACGTTATTGGTATGGCTGTGCGAATTGGCAACCGGATCCCGTTGCTTGCCGGTGAGCGGGTCGGTCTCGAGACCATCAATGCCAAAGATCTCGTAGCCTTCCGGGGCCGTAAAATCCGCATCGATATCCAGGTAGACACTCATCAGGTTCACTTCAAGCTGACGGTCTTCCAGCCTGGTCAGGCCCGCCGGATTGTAGTGAATGGCCATAATGCCGGGCGGGTCTGCCGTAACCGCATTCCCCAGAGCCAGCGCCTTGGGATGAATGGTCAGGTTCTGCGCGAGCTGCGCCTCGACACCCCACGGAATGGACGCGGCCAGGAGCCCCCCGAGAATCCGCTTCTTGTGTCTGTTCAGTAACATGAAATCCTTCCCTTCCCGCTTGACGTCATCGGTTCCGGTCAGTCTTTAAGACCCGAGAAATTGATGGGCAGGGAAACTCCGAGGGAGAAATCCGGCGCGTCTTCGGTAAGGCCGATACCCAGACTGGTATTCACGATGGTGGTATCGCTGACCCGGGTACCCAGGGACATGCTGAGAAATCCGGTCATCTGATCCTGGGCAACGGCCTCACTGCCATCGGAGAAGGTCAGCGAGGTTTCGTCGCTGTAGCTCAGTTGCACCGAGATACTCATGGAGATGTCATAGGACAACGAGTAGGCAAAGCCACCGGAGCCGGACAGTCCGAAGCCGGGCTCCACCTCCGTCAGCAGGCGGGCACCGCGGACCTGCTGCAGGTCCTCTTCCGGCAGGTTATAGGTGGCACTCACCGAACCGAACACGACGACCGGATCAAGTACTTTCGACAGGCTGAGCCCCCCGGAAACCGAGTAATAGCCACTGCCGGTAGAGAGCTGTTCATTGATATCAATCTCGTAGGGACTGACACCGGTCTTGGAGGTCAGTGTGGAAAACACCGTGGTGGATATCTTGCCGGGCACGTAGGCGAATGGCTGCCAGCGAGCGGTGAACGACACATCCCCGAGATCATAGATACTGAGCTCATCCTGGGTGTCGTACTTGACCACCAGAGGCACCCGGGTCCCTACCGTCAGGTTATCCAACAGGCCGAAATCGTAGGAAAAGGCATTGGTGAAGTTATGGGTCGCCGACGGCACCACGTCGAGATTGCGTACCGATCCATCCGTAATGGCAAGATCCAGCCGCTGGTCTCCGGTGTAGGAGTAGTCAAACGAGTAGGTCAGCGCATGGGTACCCTTGCGTTGCAGGGAGTAGTTCTTTTCTGCTGCCTGGAATACTTCCTCGAGTTGACGGGAAGAGTCCTCGTCACCTTCCTGCTTGGCCAGCGCCTCCCGCGCCTGATCCACACTGCTATCCTGTGCCACTGCCATGGCGGGCACCAAGCCCACCACGGAGTAAAGGACAAAACCTCGCACAAACCAACGATTCATCCCAGCTCCCTAATTTTTCTTTGTAATGTAGTCCGTCCCCGGGTCTGGATTCCGGGGTCAGTTGCGACGGTAAAACAGCTGCTTACGGGTATTTTCAACACTGCCGTCGGGATTGTTTTTGAGACGTTCGAGAAGGTTCTGGATACGCCGCTCCGTTGCCTCGTGAAACGCCGGCATTTGCTGCATCGCCAGCAGCGTCATGGTCTGGTCGTCAACAAAGCGCAGGTCCTCTTCCTTGAGCTCCAGGAAATCCAGCGGCTTCTCGCTACCCGGGAAAACGATGAACAGCACGTTGTCGTCCCATTTCTCTTCAAACTGGCCGAGGGTGAACGAGATATTTCCGACCGAGGGGTCGGCAAGGTAGACCCGGCCATCGCGAATGGTCCGCAGTACCACGAAGTGCTTGAATCCGGCATGGTGGATAGGAACGATGGCGGGGTGGTCCAGGTCTTTCAGGTCGTCAATGCTGGCGCGGAATCCGCCGGCCGGATAGCCCAGCGCGGTTACCAGCCGCTTCATATCCAGCATGGAGAAAGCCCGGCGCTCGACGATCCGTTCACTCTCACCGTAATGCAGCAGCCCTTCCATCACCTGGCGTTCGGTCAGGTTACGGCCAAGGTAGTAAGCCAGCACTGTTGTGAGGGCGGCACTGCCGCAACTATAGTCGTAGGCCTGGCGCACAATGTTGCGGTACTTCTGTTCCACCAGGGGTTCAACCCGCACATCGTTGCGCAGTTCCACCGGACCGCTGTCGACCTTCTGCTCGATTACGATGACCCCTTTGTCATGGGGTTCGGCAACGGTGGCTTCCTGAACCATTGCAAACGTCATTAGCGATCCGGCAAGCACCAACAGCATGATCTGGAGAGTTCCCTTGTTATTTTCCGTGGTTCTTCTTGTTATCGGGCTGTGTTACATGTTGTTACGGTACGATACCGAAATCCCGGAACCCTGAAAGATAACTGTGCCTCAAATCAGTCGCTGCAGAAGGGGCCTTGACGGCAGTTTTTGCGAACAGGTTCATATCACCAGCAGGCGGTACGGAAAACCGCCCGGGATCAGTTCAGAGCGAAGACCCAGCCCAGCAGCAGGTAACTGATCAGGGTCACCACGATCACGCCCATTATGTTGAGGGCAAAACCATTGCGGATCATATCGCCGATACGCATGTGGCCACTGGAGAACACGATTGCGTTGGGCGGGGTGGCTACCGGCATCATGAACGCACAGCTGGCTGCAATGGCTGCCGGTACGGTGAACAGCAGTGGCGAAACCTCTTGCGAAATGGCCAGGGCGCCGAGCAGTGGCAGGAAAGCGGCTGCGGTTGCGGTATTGCTGGTCACTTCGGTGAGGAAAATAATCACCGTAGTGACCAGCACAATCATCAGTAACGCGGGCAAGGTGCCGTAGGCGGACAGGCTCTGGGCAATCCACTCCGCCAGCCCGGAGCTGCTGATCACCCCGGCCATGGCGAGGCCACCACCGAACAGCAGCAGCACACCCCAGGGGAGTTTTTCGGCGGACTGCCAGTCCAGCAGGAAAGTCCGTGACTTCAGGTCCACCGGAATCAGGAACATCACCACCGCGGCAGCAATGGCAATTCCGGTGTCGCTGAGCCACGACATCGGGCCGCCGGACAACAGCGGTCGGAAAATCCAGGCTGTTGCCGTCAGCACAAAGACCAACGCCACCAGCTTCTCCGCCTTTGACAGCGGGCCAAGGCGGGCCAGCTCCTCACGGATCAGCTGGCCACTGTCGCTGCTGTGACCCAGGGCGAAGTCCTTGCGGGTCAGCCACCACCAGGTGAGTGACAGCATCAGCACTGTGACCGGAATTCCCAGCAACATCCACTGGGCAAAGCCGACGGCGATTCCCTGGCTGTCACTGAGATAGGCCGCCAGCAGGGCGTTGGGCGGCGTCCCGATCAGCGTTGCAATGCCACCGATACTTGCCGAGTAGGCAATCGACAACAGCAAGGCCGTGGCATAACGGCGAACGCCCTCCGGGTTATCGCTGTCTACCATGGCAATCACCGACAGGCCGATGGGCAGCATCATGATGGCCGTCGCAGTGTTACTCACCCACATGCTGAGGAACGCGGTGGCCAGCATGAACCCGGCAATCTGCCGGCGCGGCTGATTGCCCATTGCCCGCAGGGTCAACAACGCTATTCGCCGGTGCAGGTTCCACTTCTGCATGGCGAGGCCGAGGGTGAAACCGCCGAGGAACAGGAAGATGATCGGATTGGCATAGGGCGCCGTTGCCGTACCCACGCTGCCCAGTCCCAACGCCGGAATCAGTACGATCGGCAACAGCGAGGTCACCGGAATGGGGATCGCCTCGGTGGACCACCAGGTCGCCATCAGCAACATCATCCCCAAAGCCGCCCAGGCCGGCTCCCCCATCCCTTCCGGGGCGGGCACCAGCAGGGCAATCAACAGGAACAGGGGGCCGAGAAACAGGCCAGTGGCCTGACTTTTTGGCAATCCTGCCGGATCGGTTCCGGGGATGGACGGTTCAGTCACGACGAAGATTCCCTGTTATCTATAAATTTCCGCAAATCGGTCAACGACGCAACAGCCGTTCAAGCTGCCCGTCATGAGACCGGGCCAACAGACCAAGGGCCAGTATGGCGCCCAGTAACGCCAGCGCCATGTCGGATTGGGTATCCCAGACGTAACCCTGGGTGCCGAGAAACGACTCGGCCGCTTCATCACTGAGCAGGGCAACCCACCACTCAATCAGTTCGTACAAGGCGCTGAACGCAAGACAAAAACAAATGATGAAAAAGTTCATCCAGCGGCGGGAAGAAAACACCCCTAGCCGCAACATCAGCTCGCGGGCAATCAGGGCTGGCACGAAACCCTGGGCCAGATGACCGAGTTTGTCATAGTTGTTGCGGTCACCACCGAGCAGGTCGCGCAGTGCGTCAAACAGCGGCACCTCGGCGTAGGTATAGTGACCGCCCACCATCAGGATCACGGCATGGATCAGGATCAGCAGGTAAACCAGAGGGGTCAGCGGAAACCGCCGGTAGGTCAGCACCAGCAGCACGAAGCCAACGATGGCCGGCGACACTTCGAGGAACCAGGTCAGCTGATCCTTCGGATGGATTCCCGACCAGACCAGCACGCCCAGAAAGGTCAGCACCCACAGCACTGGTGCCCACCAGGTTGTCCACCAGGTCTTCCCCATGCACGTCCCCCCTGCCGATTTAACGTACCCTAACGAATCCGGACCCGCACACCGTCCTCCAGTTGCCGGTCAGGATGACGGACCACCCGGTTTCCTTGCGCAAGGCCGCCAGTCACCTGGGTCATCAAGCCGTTGTCCCGTCCGGTCTGAATCCGGGTGAGACGGGCCACGTCCCCCTGCACGGCAAACACGGCAGGGCCATCGTCACCCAGGAATACGGCTGAGCTCGGTACCTGGAGAACGTCTTCAGCCTGCCATAGCAGGAATTCGGCATCCACACGATAACCGTCCCCAAGCATTTGCCAGCCTTCCCGCGGGCTCATCATATCGGCGATAACCTGCACCCGCTGCTCCTCCACACCGAGGGCGGAGATATCCTCGAATCCGACCGGTTCCACCCGGCGCACCACGGCCTCCAGCACCGGGCCACCCCACCCTTTCAGGCGCACCGGCAACCCGGGCTGCAGCTTGACGGCGTCAAAGCTTAGGACATCCACCACCACCTCCAGAGCGGTCGGATCCCCCACTTCGAGGATAGCTTCGCCCGCCTGAATAACCCCCTCACTCTTGCGGACGACGTTCAACACGGCGCCACTGACCGGCGAGCGCACGGCCACCTGATCAACCGGCTGGTCTTGCCCGGACCTGGCCGCCGAAACTTCCAGCCGGGTACGGGCCGCCTCCAGCTCGTGCGCGGCGACCTCCTCGTCAAACCTTGCCGAGCGCAGCATGGCCTCGGCGCGGACCGCCTCGGCCTCGGCCTGCTGCAAACGCTCGGCGGAAATGTAGTCAGACGCCTGCAGGGCCTTGAGACGCTCATACTCGCGCCGGGCAAACTGCGCCTCCGCCCGCACCGCACCGACCTTCTGGCTTGCTGAGTTCAATGCGGAGCGTGCGGCTTCGATCCGTGCTGCCGCCTCGGCGCGACTGCGCGCATCAAGCACACTGGCCGGAATGGGCGCAACCCGGGTCAGCAACTCTCCCGGGCTGACTTCGTCACCGACGTCCAGTTCGACCCGGTGCACGAACCCGGTAACCGGCGCGAAGACCACGTAACGGTCTTTCACCCGCGTTCGGCCTTCCTCCACAATGGTCACCTCCAGCGGCCCGCGGCTGACCTCCGCCAGATCCACCCAGACCGGATCAGGGCGCAGGGTATATCCCAGAGCAACCAGCACCAGTACACCGAACAGCGACCAGAACAGCCATTTACCAACGGGATATCGGTGGGTGCGCCGTTTGTCTGTTGCCATACCTCGTTTCCTTTTTGTGGAGCGACCGGTTCACTCCCGGGTTTTGAGCACCGCTACCAGATCCAGCCCCCGCAGCCGCCACCAGGCGATGGCGCCGGAAGCCAGTGCCGAAACAAACACCACGGTGGCCGAAAACGCCAGGGTCTGCGCGGTGATGGTGAGCGGCACCCGGTAGAGTTCTGTCTGCATCGCGGTGACAATCAACAGCGCAAGGCCGTTGCCGATGGCCCAGCCTGCCGGAATTCCGAGCAGCAGAAGAATCGCCAGTTCACCCAGCAGGATGTGGGCGACTTCCGGATGGCTGTATCCCAGCACCCGCAGGCTTGCCAGCTCGCGCCCCTTTTCCGCAAGTGAGATTCGCACCGTATTGTAGATCACCCCGAAGGCAATGATGCCGCCAAGCAGACTATTGAAAAACGTGAAGGTCAGGAAGGTGCGGGCCAGGGTTTCATAGAAGCTGTCGAGCATGGCCTGGCGGATGTTGATGGCCATCACGCCCGGAGTTTCCCGCAGCTCGCGGTAAATGGTGCCCGCCTGTGCGGCATCCACGTTAAGCAATGCCTGATTGATCACCGGTCCTTCCCCCAGTACCCGGTTCAGCGCCTGCCGGGTCATGTAGGCACCCACTCCCAGGTATTCGCTGGTGATCCCCGCCACCGGGATCACCAGCGTACGCCGGTCACCCTCGAGAACATCGACCCGGAGCAGATCGCCGGTCGTAATGGCCAGCTCGCGAGCCAGGAAATCCGTCAGCAGCACACCATCAGGCGGCAGGCTGACATTATTCAGGTCGGCATCCACCACATGCTGGAGTCGGGCATCCAGCGGAATCCCGGTCAGTGCGGTGCGCCACTGACGGTGTCCGTTCACCAGCCGCACCGCCACGGTTCTGCGGCCCTCGCCGTATCTGATACCGGGCTGGCGTACCAGACCAAACAGCACCGCGTCACTGGCCGGATCCGTCAGGGTGACAGCCAGGTCCTGTTGCTGGATGCGGGCAAACTGGGTGTGCACCATCAGCGACACCGAATCAAACTGGAAATTCCCCACCAGCACGATGGCCGTGGCCATGGCGATACCAAGAACGGACATCAGCGTGCGTCCGGGCCGGCGGGACAGCTGCCGGACAATCATCCGCGACGGCTGGGACAACCGCACTCCGGACAGCAGGCGCTCAATGCGGCTGATGCGAAAGCGCGCCGGGCCTTCCGGTTGCATGGCCTCGGCCGGCGGCAGCATCGCCGCCTGGCGAATGGCCCGCCAGCCCCCCAGCAAAGCCACCGCAAGAGTGATCAGTGCCAGCACAGCCACCCACCAGAAGTTGACCCGGAACAGCAGGGCGGGAAAGCGGTAATACTCCATATACAGCTCACCGAGTCCGTTCCCCAGCCAGATACCGGACGCTACCCCTATCAGCAGACCGATCAGCGCAATGAGCATGACCAGCTGGCTGTAATGCCAGCCGATCTGGCGGTTGCTGTAACCAAATGCCTTGAGTACCGCAATGATGTCTCGCTGGGTGCTGATCAGGCGGCTGATCACCACGTTCAGCAGGAACATGGCAACGCTCATGAAAATCAGCGGGAACACGGTCGCCATGGTTTTCAGCTGATTCAGCTCATCGTTGAGGAACCGATGGGAGAACTGGTCCTCCCGGCCAAAGGCCCCGGTGCCTCCGTAACGGTCCAGCTCCCGGTCGAGGGCGTCGACCACCCCCGCCACGGCAAATGCAGGGTCCACCTGCAACACCAGACTGTTGAACGCACCCCGCATATCCATGGCCGCGGCCAGAGCTTCCTGTGTCAGCCACAGCACACCGTAGCGCTGGTAATCCGGCAACATGCCCCCCGGTGGTATGACGTAGACAAATTCCGGCGACTCGGCAATGCCGACGATCCGCAGTGGCTGACGCCGGCCGTTGATGATCGCCACCAGGCCATCGCCCGGCATCAGCCCATGGGCTTCGGCAAAACTGCCGATCACCACAATCTCGTCGCTGCGGGCCGGGTCCGGCAGGCGGCCCTGGCGGAGGAATAACCGATTGACCTCAGGTTGCCCCGCATCCGGCAGCGACACCAGACGCGCCGATACCGGATCGGTGAATCCCGCCACCTCCAGCTTGGCGGTACCTTCGACCCGTCCGCTGAGCCGGGTGACGCCGGGAATCTGTGCCACCCGCTGGAGGACATGGCGCGGCGCCCGCTTGAGGGAGGCAAACGCATTGGCAAACTGGTGGTCCTGGTAATACTGCGCGCGGGTTGCCTGCAAGGAGGAATAATTCACCAGGGACATCAGGCAGACTGCAACCCCGCCTCCGATCACCAGCGCAATCGCCAACACCTGGCCGCGCATCTGCCAGATTTCCCGTCGCAACTTGGTATGGAGGACACTGGTCCGGAAACCGATCATGCCATCACCAACTCAGGGTCCGTGGATCCTGGCGTTCGGCATTACGATGCTCACCGCTGATCATCCCGTCCGACAGCGTGATCACCCGGTCGGCCATGGCGGCAATGGAGGCGTTGTGGGTGATGATCACGGTGGTGGTTCCGGTCTCCCGGTTGGCCTTGTCGAGCGCCGCCAATACCAGCACGCCGGTGGCCGAGTCGAGGGCACCGGTGGGCTCATCGCACAGCAGTACCTCCGGGCACTTGGCGATAGCGCGGGCGATGGCCACTCGCTGCTGTTCTCCCCCTGACAGCTGGGCCGGGAAGTGATCCATGCGGTTACCCAGGCCCACCAGATCGAGCGCTTCCTCGGGAGCCATCGGTGCCTCGGCAATTTCGGTCACCGCGGCAACGTTTTCCCGCGCGGTCAGGCTGGGAATCAGGTTGTAGAACTGGAACACGAAGCCGACGTGATGGCGGCGGTAACGGGTCAGTTCCCGGTCACCGGCGGAACTCAGCTCCATGTCGCGATAACACACCTTGCCCGCGGTCGCCACGTCGAGTCCGCCGAGAATATTGAGCAGCGTCGACTTGCCGGAGCCGGAGGCACCCAGCATCACCACCAGCTCGCCGGCGTAGAGATCCAGATCGATGCCACGCAACGCATGCACCTGGACTTCACCCTGTTCGTAAACCTTGGTGAGTCCGCGAGTCTGGAAAACAACGGCCTGCCCGGGCATGCGCTTTCCCGTGCCTGCAGGGTCAGTCAGCGCAGTCAACACACAGCGTGGTATAAGGCAGCACCTGCAGGCGACGTGGGTCAATAGCCGCACCGCAACGCTCGCATTCATCACCCTGACCGTTACGAATCCGTTCCAGCGCCCGCTCAACCTGTACCAGCTCGGCCCGGGCCTCGCTCTCCAGGCCGTCGACCACTTCATCATTCTGGGTCTGGGTGGCCTGCTCTTCGAAGTCCTTGTCGAGGGCGCCGCCTTCCCGCCGCTGGTGGGCTTCGAACCGGCGCAGCCGGGCTTGCAGATCTGCTTTCAGGGTTTCCAGTTCCGATTGCCTGCTACTCATCGTCGACTCCATGGATTGGTCCATTCCTCTATACGGTCCGGTGACCGGTCTGGCAGGGTGGCATCGCCAGAGATTGCCTGCCGCAAGATGCTTCCTACCATAAAGCATAAGCTGAATAAGCGGTTGATGCCTGTCAAAATGTCCTATAGTTGCAGGCCATCGGCCCCATACCGCCAAAGGAACCTACCCGATGATTTACACCACCATAGCCGCTCTCGCCGCCGCGCTTCTGCTGTTTACCTGGCTAGGGCTGAGAGCCCGGCTTGCCAGCGGCGACCTCGACGATTACGTCACCGCCCGCAACAGCCAGGGCGCGCGCGCCCTGGGGTTGTCCTTCCTGGCGTCCGGCATGGGAGGCTGGATCTTGTTTGCACCGCCAGAAGTCGGCGCCCTGGTGGGTCCGGTGGCGCTTGCCGGCTATGCTGTGGGCGCCGCCCTGCCGTTCCTGGTTTTTGCTTTTTTCGGCCCGGCAATCCGTCGCCACCTGCCCCGCGGACGTAGCATCGGGGAGTTCGCCGAGGCGTGTTACGGCCGGGCAGTGCGCCGGTATGTCGCAATGATTTCGGTGTTGTACATGCTGTGCTTCCTCACCGCCGAGTTGACCGCAATCGGTGCCATTACCGGCATGCTGTCCGGCGTCAACGGCAATCTGGCGGTCATTGGCGTGGCCGTGGCCACCCTGACCTACACCGCCTGGGGCGGCCTTCAGGCCAGTCTGGTAACGGACCGCTGGCAGGCCTTTCTGCTGATTGGCCTGCTGGTTATTGCTGGCGGTTTCGCCCTCGCGCGGCTGCCGGAAGCGGGTCAGGTATCCGCCATGCCTCAGGTACCCGCCACCGCTGCTCTCGGTGTGGCACTGACACTGGTGATCGCGGTGACGGCAGCCAATCTGTTCCATCAGGGTTACTGGCAGCGCCTGTGGGCAGCGCGGGATAATACTGCGCTCGGCCAGGGCGCCCTGCTCGGTGGCGTGATCACCGTTATTGTGGTTGCGGTAGTCGGTGGGCTCGGCATTGCCGCTGCCATCAGTGGCACCGACCTCGGCACTCCGCCGATTCCCTTTTTCGCGCTGCTGGCGGGCGCCCCGGCCTGGCTGACCCTGCCGGCACTGATCCTGGCGCTGACCCTGGTTGCCTCTTCAGTGGACACCTTGCAGAACGCCCTGGCGTCCCTGGCGGTCACCGAGAAAAAGGGCCTGTCCCTGAACACCGCGCGCTGGGTGACTGTATTGCTGATGGTGCCCGTCATAATGATTGCCCTGCAGGGCATTTCGGTGCTGCGCTTGTTCCTGATTGCCGATCTGCTGTGTGCCACTGCCGTCATTCCGGTTTTACTGGGCCTGTGGCAGCGCATGTCAACCCGGGCCGCGGTGGCCGGAGGTCTTGCCGGGCTGCTCGGAGCCATTGTACCGGGATGGCTGGGGGGCGGCAGTATTGCGCAGGGTCTGGAGGCCGCCAGTTTTCCGGGCGGGATTCCCACCCTTGGCCCCTTCCTCGGCGCACTGCTCGCGTCGGCCGCGGTGAGTTTGCTGATGGCGCTCTGCAACCGGGGACCCCGGGCCGTTTCGGGCGCCTCGCAAAACTGACGTAAGTCAAAGATTTCACATGAACTTACGAACACTTACATCTCACCACCAGATTTGCAACTTAAGTCCGATTGTTCACCTTGCAGGTTGGGCAGACACTAGCCGACAGCTCACAGAAAGCTCCCGCAAAAGCACCCTTTTCTATAAAACATAAAGCGCCGGCTGCGACCGCAGCCCGGCCAGCGCAGATCGTGATGGAGGACAAGGCAAATGAACGGCAAAAAGCTCCTGGTTTCAGGATTGCTGATGCTGCTGCTGACAGCAACAGTCGCGGCAGAAACCCTGAAAATCGGCTTGAACTACCCGCAAACCGGCCGCTACAGCGACCAGGGCCTGCAGCAACGGCTGGCCGCCTTCCTGGCAGTAGAAGAAATCAACAATGCCGGCGGCATCCTCGGCCGTCAGATTGAGCTGGTTATCCGCAACAGTGCCGGCGAACCCGACAAAGGTGCCCGCAACACGGCAGAGCTGATTGACCGCCATGACGCGCAGATGGTGTTCGGCGGCGTTTCCAGTGCGGTAGCCATTGCCTCGGGAAATGCCGCGCGCGAGCGGGACAGAATCTACTTCGGCACGCTAACCTATTCCAATGCCACCACCGGCAGTGCCGGCCACAGGCACATGTTCCGTGAACCCTACAATGCCTGGATGACCGCAAAGGCCCTGAGCAAATACCTCAACGCACAGCATGCTGGCGAAGAATATTTCTACATCACTTCCGATTACACCTGGGGTTGGTCCGTCGAGAAATCCGTCCGGAAATTTACCAACACCGAAGACTCCGGCATGCACCAGGGCGTGACCACGCCTTTCCCGAGAGCGCTGATCACCGATTTTCGCAAGGCGCTGGAAGCGGCGGAGCAAAGTAATGCCAAGGTACTGATGATGGTGCTGTTCGGGGACGACATGGTACGCGCCCTCAAGGTCGCCCATGACATGGGCCTTACCAGGAAAATGCAGGTCGTGGTACCCAATCTGACCCTCGGCATGGCCCGCCAGGTTGGCCCCACCATCATGGAAGGCGTAGTTGGTGCTGCTCCCTGGGTCTGGACTGTGCCCTACAAGTATGACTACCCTCGTGGCAAGCAGTTTGTGGAAGCCTTCTCCCAGCGCTATGACATGCGACCGTCCACCTCCGCAGCCTCGGCCTACAGTATCCTGTACCAATACAAGGATGCGGTTGAGCGTGCCGGCACAACCGAAACCGGCGCTGTCATCAAGGCACTGGAAGGCCACACTTACAGTTTCCTCAAGGACACTCAGGAGTGGCGCGCCTTTGACCACCAGAATGTGCAGACTGTGTACGTCGTCAGAATCAATCCCCGCGACAAGGTTGTTGCTGACCCCTACAGCAGCGATTACTTCGACATCATCGATTCGATGCCGGGTAACGACGCCGCACAAACCCTGGAAGAGTGGCAGGCCGAGCGCAGGGAGGCTGGCAAGCCCACCTCCCTGTGAGCGAAGCGGTCAAATCATCTGAGTAAAGCCACAGTTAATGTTATCGTTGATGCTGAAGGGCCCGATGCCGGTATTGGCAGCGTCCGGGCCCGGAAAGGATCGGAATATTAAAGGACGATAACGGAGCGGTGGCCCGGCATGGAACAGAACGATTTTGATGTGGTAGTGGTCGGTGGTGGCGTCAACGGCGCCGGCATTGCCATGGATGCGGCAGGCCGCGGACTGAAAGTCCTGCTCTGCGAGATGGATGACCTGGCCTCGGCCACCTCCTCCAGCAGCAGCAAGCTTATTCATGGCGGTCTGCGCTACCTCGAACATTACGAATTCCGCCTGGTGCGGGAGGCTCTCGCGGAGCGGGAAGCACTGCTGCGCAACTCACCGCATATCATGTGGCCTATGCGGTTTCGCCTGCCCCACCGCCCTCACCTGCGCCCCGCCTGGATGATCCGTACAGGCTTGTTCCTGTACGACCACCTTGCCAAACGGGAATTGCTGCCCGGCTCCCGCGCAATCACTTTTGACGACAGCGGCCCGCTGAAGCCGGAGATCACCCGTGGCTTCGAATACTCCGACGGCTGGGTTGACGATGCCAGGCTGGTGGTTCTCACCGCACGCAAGGCTGCTGCCCTCGGCGCATGCATCCGGACTCGCACCAAATGCACCCATGCCGCCCGGGGCCCACAGAGCTGGACCGTCACCCTGGAAAACACAGTGACAAACCAGCAGCAGGCAGTGACCGCACGCGCCCTGGTCAATGCCACCGGCCCCTGGGTGAGCACGGTCTTCAGCGATGCCCTCGCGATGCCGCCGCCCAGGATGATCCGAATGGTAAAAGGCAGCCATATCGTCGTGCCCCGCCTTAACAAGGGTAGCGAAGCCTACATTCTGCAGAATGAGGACGAACGTATCGTGTTCGTGATTCCCTATGAGGAATCCTTTTCGCTCATCGGCACCACCGATGTCGAGTACAACGGAGACCCGCGGCAGGCCAGGATCTCGCCGGAAGAAACCCGGTACCTGCTGGATATCGTCAATGCCCACTTCAAGCGTCAGCTCGAAGCCAGTGACGTCATCTGGTCCTATTCCGGGGTGCGGCCACTGATGGACGATGAGAACGAGCCTGCCCAGAAGGCTTCAAGGGATTATTCTTTCGAGGTGGACGGTGACCGGGACCTTGCCCCGGTGATTTCGGTATTTGGCGGCAAAATCACCACCTACCGCAAGCTGGCCGAGGCGGCGACCGACCGGTTGTGCCGGTTCTTTCCCAAAGCCGGCAAACCCTGGACACGGGAGGCCGTGCTGCCCGGCGGCGACTTTGACACGCCGGAACAGCTGCTGGCACAGCTCGGCGAATCCTGTCCCTGGCTTCCCGAACCGTTGCGGCGCAGGTATGTCCGCAGCTACGGTACCGAGGCCTTCCGGTTGCTTGCCGGCGCGCAAACCCTGGACGACCTCGGACACTGCTTCCTGGGAACGCTGTACCAGCGGGAAGTGGATTATCTGGCCGAGCATGAATGGGCAATGACCGCCAGCGACGTGTTGTGGCGACGGACCAAGCAGGGCCTTTACGCCAGCCCTGACCAGGTTGCGGCGCTGACCGACTACCTGGCAGACAGGGCCGGCGCTAGCGCAACGGCGAGTGCACCGCCTGCCCGAGAATGCTCCTGACCCGGTCCTGCAGGGCCGGGACCACCTCTGCCTCGAACCAGGGATTCTGCTTCAGCCAGCCGTTATTGCGGGGGCTCGGATGCGGCAACGGGACGATGTCCGGCCAGAACCGCCGCCAGTTTCGGACATTCGCGGTCACCGGCTGCTTCGGCTTGGGCAGGTGCCAGGCGTGGGCATACTGGCCGATCACCAGGGTGAGCTCGATGCACCTGAGGCGCTCGAGGAGCAGTTCCCGCCAGGCCGGCGCACACTCCGGGCGCGGCGGCAGGTCACCGGACTTGCCGGTACCGGGGTAGCAGAATCCCATTGGCAGGATCGCCATCAGGGTTTCGTCGTAAAACGTGTCCCGGGTCACCCCCATCCACTGTCGCAACCGGTCACCACTCGGATCATTGAACGGCAGACCGGTTTCATGGACCCGACGCCCGGGCGCCTGCCCCACCAACAGTATCTTTGAATCCTCACTGAGCTGGATCACCGGTCGCGGACCCAGCGGCAGCTTGTCGGCACACAGGGTGCAACTGCGCACCTGATGCACCAGCTCGCGGAACGGCAGCGCCTGGATATCATTAGCCATCAACAGTCTCCCATTCGGCTCCTTGTGACTAACCATCCGCCGGGTTTTGCAGGGCCGCTGCGGCCCCCAGCAGGCCCGTAGCGGTTTCTGTGACCAGGTAGACCGGCGTCGACTCCATCAGCGGACGCATCCGGCCCTTATCCTCAAACCCTCTGCGGAACGGGCTTGCCAGGAAAAAATCGATTATCCGAGGCAGTATGCCACCGCACAGATACACCCCGCCCTGGCTGCCGAGTGTCAGTGCAGCATTACCCGCCACCCGACCGAGGATCTCACAGAAGTGCCACAGGGTCCGCCGCGCCAGCAGGTCAGCACCCGCTTGCGCCGCGCGGGTGACCTGTTCAGGTGTCGTCAGCGGAGCGGCCATGCCCTCGATTTCGGCATGGGCCTGGTAGAGATTCAACAGCCCCTGGCCACTCAGGATCCGCTCCACCGACACCCGTCCGAACCTGGCCTGCAGGATGCGCAGCAGCGCCATTTCTGCCTCATCGACCGGCGCAAAGTCGACATGCCCGCCTTCTGTTATCAGGGGAATCCACCCCCCGCTCGCCGGCACCAGGCCGGACACCCCGAGGCCAGTGCCCGGCCCCATCACCAACCGGGGCCGCGACGGGTCTCCCGGGCCGCCACAAACATGTACCAACCGCCCGGGTTCGAGGTGGGGCACCCCCAGCGCCATGGCGGTAAAATCGTTGATCACCTTCAAGGCACGCCAGCCGAACGCCTTACACAGCGCCTCCCGGTCAAAATACCACGGGTTGTTGGTCATCCGGACGAGGTTACCCGACGCCGGCGAGGCCACCGCAAGACACGCCTGCACCACGTCCATCCCATCCGCCCGGGTCAGGTAATCCCGAAGCGCATGCTCCAGATTGGCGTAGCCGGCACAGGGCAATACCTCCACCCCACGCAGCTGTAGCTCGCCCGGCGCCACCAGGGCAAAGCGGGCATTGGTGCCACCGACATCGCCCACCAGGGCGTACGGCCGCGCGGTCATGCCTGATGATTCCAGAAGTAGCTTGCCCCCTGCTCCGGGGTACTGGCCGACCGCCGCATCCAGCCAAACAGTTCCCGTCCCAGTCCGGCATGGTGACTGCCGAGGTTCGCCATTGCCACTTCCCGGCTGGCCAGCTCGTCGTCAGACAGCGCAATGGTCAGCCGGCCCTTGTCGGCGTCCAGACAAATCCGGTCGCCGTTCCTGACACGGGCCAGCGGACCACCGTCCACCGCCTCCGGATAAACATGGATGGCCGCCGGCACCTTACCGGAGGCTCCGGACATACGGCCATCGGTAACCAGGGCCACCCGGAAGCCACGATCCTGTAATACCCCCAGATAGGGCGTCAGCTTGTGCAGTTCCGGCATGCCATTGGCTTTCGGGCCCTGGAAACGCACCACCACTACGCAATCCCTGTCCAGCTCGCCGGCATTGAAGGCCACCGCCAGTTCGTTCTGATCATTGAACACCACCGCGGGTGCTTCAACCCGGTGATGCTCTTTGGCGACGGCAGAGACCTTGATCACACCCCGCCCCAGGTTGCCCTCGAGCACCTTCAGGCCACCATCCGGCGCAAAGGGCTCGCTTGCACTGCTGAGAACCGCCGGGTTTGCCGTTTGTGTGGCGGCCGGTGTCCAAACCAGCCGATCACCGCTGAGCTCCGGCATCCGGGTGTATTGCTCAAGGCCGTGGCCAACTACCGTCTCCACATCATTGTGGAGGTAGCCACCGTTGAGCAGTTCCCGAACCAGGAATGGCGTGCCGCCGGCCTCGTGAAAGTCATTCACATCCGCCTGGCCATTGGGATAAATCCGGGCCATGGAGGGGACGGCCGACGACAGCTCCGCATAATCGTTCCAGTCGATGATGATCCCCGCCGCACGGGCAATGGCGACCCAGTGGATGGTATGGTTGGTGGAGCCGCCGGTTACCAGCAGGGCCACCAGGGCATTGACAATACTCTTCTCATCCACCATGTCAGCCAGGCCGAGGGTCCCGCCATTAGGCCTGGACAAACGGATCACCTGTTCAGTGGCAGCGCGGGTCAACGCATCACGCAACGGGGTACCGGGGTTGTGGAATGCCGCGCCCGGCAGGTGCAGCCCCATCACTTCCACCAGCAACTGGTTGCTGTTGGCCGTGCCATAAAACGTACATGTGCCGGGGCTATGGTAGGACCGGCTTTCGGCGTCCAGGAGCTCGTCCCTGCCCACCTTGCCTTCAGCATAGAGCTGGCGGACCCGCTGCTTCTCCTTGTTAGGCAATCCGGAAGGCATCGGGCCAGCCGGGACAAGAACCGTCGGCAGGTAACCGAAACTCAGCGAACCGATCAGCAGGCCCGGTACGATCTTGTCGCAGATACCCAGCAACAGGATGGCATCAAACATGTTATGACTGAGCGCCACCGCGGTACTCATCGCGATGACATCGCGGGAAAACAGACTCAGTTCCATGCCTGGCTGGCCCTGGGTCACGCCATCACACATGGCGGGCGTGCCCCCGGCAAACTGGGCTACCGAGCCCATGCCATGGGCAGCCTGGCGAATGACATCGGGGAACGTCGCATAGGGCTGATGGGCGGAAAGCATATCGTTGTAAGCGGAAACTATGGCCACATTGGCCTTGTTCATCAGCTTGAGGGTGTCTTTGTCGCTCTGCTGACACGCCGCAAAGCCATGCGCCAGATTACCGCAGGACAAGGTCGCCCGCTGTGGCGAGATGGCCTTCAGTGCATTCATCCGGTTCAGGTAATCCTCGCGGGTGGCCCGGCTGCGCTGGATAATGCGCCGTGTCACCTTGTCAACCGTGGGGTGCATAACGGTTCTCCTCAGGACGATATCAATACCTGCTTGACGAAAAACGAAAGTTTACATACATTTTTCAACCAAACCACCAGAAAACATTATGCTGCCGGGCTTTAATTGATATATTTACTACATTCACACGGCAACTCCGTCAACCGCGACCCCAAATCCGGGGCGGCCCGCATTGCCAGCAAGACGACAGCAGACAATAATCCTGTACATGACTATAACAGGAAGCCGGCCACTAACCCGAGCCGCCTCCGGACCGATCAACTGCCACCATCAGACTCTCAGACACTGCACAGAAGGATACAAGCATGCTAAGGCGCACCAAGATTGTCGCCACCCTCGGCCCCGCCACCGATACTCCGGAATCCCTTGCGGCCATCATTGCCGCCGGTGTTGACGTGACACGACTCAATTTTTCCCATGGCAGCGCCGAGGATCACCTGGAGCGCGCCCGCCGGGTGCGTGACATCGCCGCCGCCCAGGGCCGGTTCGTTGCCCTCCTCGCCGACCTGCAAGGCCCGAAACTCCGGGTTGCCCGCTTTGCCGACAACAAGGTAACCCTCAGGGCTGGCCAGACATTTACCCTTGATGCCACCATGGACAAAGAGGCCGGCAACGAGCACGCCGTTGGCATCGACTACGAACAACTGATCAATGACGTAAAGCCCGGCGACATCCTTGTCCTCGATGACGGCCGGATCGAAATGGAAGTGCAGTCGGTGGATGACCACTCGATCACCTCCCGGGTGCTGATCGGTGGCCCGCTCTCGAACAACAAGGGCCTCAACAAGCGCGGCGGCGGACTGTCCGCCAACGCACTGACCGACAAGGACCGGGAAGACATCAAAACGGCTGCCCGCCTCGGCGCAGATTATGTTGCAGTGTCATTTGTCCGTACCGCCGAAGACATGCACGTGGCCCGCGCCCTGTTGCGGGAAGCAGGCTCCGAGGCTGGCCTGGTAGCCAAGATCGAGCGCGCCGAACTGGCCCACGACACCGAAGCGCTGGATGCCGTCATTGAAGCCTCCGACGCGGTCATGGTCGCCCGCGGTGACCTGGCGGTGGAAATCGGCGATGCCGAGCTGGTTGGCGTGCAGAAACACATCATCGGGCGCGCCCGCGTCCTCAACAAGGTGGTGATCACCGCCACCCAGATGATGGAATCGATGATCGACAACCCGATGCCGACCCGGGCAGAGGTCTCCGATGTTGCCAACGCCGTGATGGACTACACCGATGCGGTGATGCTGTCGGCCGAAACCGCGGTGGGCGACTACCCGAAAGAAGCGGTCGAGGCCATGGTGCGGATCTGCCTGGGAGCCGAGCGACACCCCTCCATGCACCAGTCCAAGCACCGGATCCACGAAAGCATGTCACGGGTGGACGAGGCCATCGCACTGTCAGCGATGTATGCCGCCAACCATTTGCAAGGCGTAACCGCCATCATCTGCATGACCGAAACCGGCGCGACACCCTTGCTGATGTCGCGGATCAAATCAAGCCTGCCGATCTTTGCCTACTCCCGCCACCCCGCTACCCAGCACCGGGTGGCCCTGTACAGGGGAGTACAGACCGTGCCGTTTGATACCGCCACCATTCCCGCCGAGGAGACCAATGCCCGCGGGATCGGTGAGCTGATCCGGCGCGGCGTGGTCCAGGACGGCGACCTGGTGGTGGTCACCAAGGGGGACTATGGCAATGCCCAGGGTGGCACCAACACCATGAAGATCGTGCGGGTCGGGCAGGACATTCGCTGAGTCTGCGACCACCGGTACCCCGGGGCAGGAATCAGGATCACCAGGCAAGCCCTCAGAGATCCTGCAGACTGCCCCGCACTTCCTCGGTGATGGCGCCCCAGTTCTTCGCCGCGACGGCTTCTTTGGGGGTCAGCCAGGTTCCGCCCACCGCGGCCACATTAGGCAAGGCCAGGTAATCTTTCGCGGTGTTGCGACGGACGCCCCCGGTCGGGCAGAACGTTACATCACCAAAAGGCCCTGCAAATGCGTTCAGTGCGGCAATACCACCGGATACCGCCGCCGGGAAAAACTTGAACTCCCTATAGCCCAGCGCATACCCCATCATCAGCTCGGACACTGTTGCAATACCCGGCAGCAACGGCACCTCCGACGTCAGGCCAAACTCCAGGATCGCTCCGGTGACCCCCGGCGTGACAACAAACTGGGCACCCGCCGCCTCGACGGCACGATACTGTTCAACACCGGTCACCGTTCCGGCCCCCACCCAAACCTCCGGCAACGCGTCACGGAGCTGCCGAATCGCGGGCAAACCGTGCGGGGTTCTCAGGGTAATTTCCAGCACCCTGACTCCCCCTTCCACCAGCGCCCGACACAAGGGCAATGCTTCATCAGGATGATTGAGGGTGATCACCGGCACCAGCGGGCTGGCGCTGAGCACCGCGCGCACCCGGTCCCGATGAAAATCAGATAATGTCGTCATGGCAATCCTCCAGAACTTGGGCTCAGGGGCTCCAGAAAATCCGCAGTCCCGGTTTCAGGAAGGCGCGAACAGGCATGGACGCGATGTCGCCCGGGTGCTCACAGGCGGCTCTCAGGGTATCAAGCTTATCTTCACCACGGATGTGCAGCGCCACCGAACGAGCCGCAACCAGCACCGGCAGGGTCAGGGTTACCCGGGCCTGCCGGTGGGACGGCGGATGCACCGCACACGCCCGCCTGCCGCCGCCCGGCGCCAGTGCTTCTGGCAGCTCCGGGGCGTCGGGAAACAGCGACGCGGTATGACCGTCAGCGCCCATGCCGAGGATCAGCATATCCAGCGGCCAGGCCACCTGCGCCAGCGCCGCCTCCACCGCGGCCAGCCCGGCCTCCGGACTGTCGCCCGACTGCTTCAGCGAGACATAGTTCGCCGACGCAGCCTGGTGTTGCAAAAGATGCGCCCGCACCAGCCGGGTATTGCTGGCATCATCCCGGACATCCACCCAACGCTCATCCGCCAGCAACACGTCTACCCGGCGCCAGTCCAGGGCCTTGCGTGACAGCGCCTCAAAAAATGGCCGCGGCGTGGCACCTCCGGAAACCGCCAGGCTGGCACGGCCTCGCCCGGCAAGAGCCTGCTCCAGCTCGGTCGCCACAGTGGCAGCCAGCCGCCCGGCCACTTCCTGCGCCGAATCCGCCACCACCAGGTCAACCCCGCGGGGCAGCGCCAGTTCAGGCATCCTCATACCAGCTTCTCCCGTCCCGGGTGATCATCGCAATGGCGGCCACCGGCCCCCAGGTCCCCGCGGCGTAACGCTTGGGATGAAGACCGAAGTCTTCCCAGTTGCGAATCACCTGGTCCACCCAGCGCCAGGCAAACTCCACTTCGTCACGGCGCACGAACAGGTACTGGTTGCCCTTCATGACTTCCCACAGCAAACGCTCGTAGGCATCCGGGATGCGTTCAGCGTCAAAGGTTTCCGAAAACGTCAGCTCCAGCGGCCCCTGACGCAGCCGCATACCTTTATCAAGCCCCTGCTCCTTGGTAAGAATCTGCAAAGCCATACCTTCATCCGGCTGCAAGCGGATAATCAGCTTGTTATTGGCCAGGTGCTTCTGGTCCGGATCAAAGATGTAATGGGGGGCCGGCTTGAAGTGGATAATAATCTGGGACAGTTTCTCCGGCAGTCGCTTGCCGGTACGGATGTAAAATGGCACGCCGGACCAGCGCCAGTTCTCGATTTCCGCCTTGAGCGCCACAAAGGTCTCGGTGGTACTGCCCCTGACCGCCCCTTCCTCCTCCAGGTATCCTGGCACCGGCTGGCCGGCACTGGTGCCCGCGGTGTACTGGCCACGAACCAGGTGGGTTTCCATTAGATCCGGAGTGATCGGCCGCAGCGCTTTGAGCACCTTGACCTTTTCATTGCGGATACTGTCTGCCGACAGGTCCGAGGGTGGATCCATGGCGATCAGGCATAGCAGCTGCAAGAGGTGATTCTGGATCATGTCCCGCACCTGGCCCGCCTTGTCAAAGTATCCCCAGCGGCCCTCGATACCGACACTCTCCGCGACGGTGATCTCCACGTGAGAGATGTGGTTCTGATCCCACTGGGAAGCGAACAGGTTATTCGCAAAACGCAGGGCGATAAGATTCTGGACCGTTTCCTTGCCGAGATAGTGATCAATCCGGAACAACTGGTTCTCGTTGAACACCTCGGCCAGCTGGTCATTGATAACGCGAGACGTCTCAAGGTCGTGACCGATCGGCTTCTCCACCACCACCCGGGTATGCTCGGTACAGCAACTGACGTCCCGTAGATTGCGGGCGATCACACCATACATCGACGGGAGTGTCGCCATGTATACAATGAGGCTGGCCGTACTGTCCTGCCGCCAGGTATTGAGGGATCGGTAACCGTCGGTATCGGTGAAGTCGAGACACAGATAATCGACCCGCGCGAGAAAGCGTGTCAGCACTGCAGCATCGAACTCCCCGGCGGGAACGTGCTTTTTGATCCGGTCGCCCAACCGCGCTCTGATGGCTGCCGTGTCGGCGTTGTCCCGGGCCAGCGCGAGGATCCTGCTGCCTGGCGCCAGCAGCCCGGACCGTTCCAGCTGGTACAGCGCCGGGAACAGCTTGCGTTGGGCCAGATCCCCGAGGGCACCAAACATCATCAGGTCACAGCGGGTATGAGGCTGACTGGCCATGGCATCCTTCACTCTGCAGTTTACGGCAACCGTGCCGGCTAAAGGGCTTGTAGTAATTTTATGAAAATGATGTCAGGTTTCCCGAAAAAAACCAAGACCATCGCGGACAATGTGACACTTTTACTACCGCACACCCCACGAAAACAAGGTATAATCCCGCCGGGTAACGCTATCCAGATCGACACCAGGCACTATCAGGGAGTACAACTTCATGGCTGCGAACCAGACGCACCGGGACGACAATCTGCTGGAGGACATTCAGGAGCGCCTTGACAACCTGAATAAATCCGAACGCAAAGTTGCCGAGGCCATCCTGCGAGATCCCAGCGCCGCCACCCGTTACAGCATTGCCGCCCTTGCGCGGGCCGCCGACGTCAGCGAGCCGACCGTCAATCGCTTCTGCCGCGGATTCTCCGCTACCGGCTTCCCGGACTTCAAGATCCGCCTGGCGCAGAGCATTGCCACCGGAACCCCGTACGTCGGCCAGAACATCGAACCCGACGACACTGTGGCGGAATTCGCTGACAAAATCATGCTCAGCACCATCGCGAACCTGGACAAGGCCCGCCAGGCCCTCAATCCGAAAGCACTGGCGACCGCCATCGACTACCTGATCCAGGCCAAACAGATCAATTTCTTCGGGATGGGCGGATCAGCTTCCGTGGCACTCGATGCCCAGCACAAGTTCTTCCGCTTCAACATCCCGGTGATGTCCTACGATGACGCCCTGATGCAGCGGATGGTGGCGGCAGGCTGCTCGACCGGCGATGTCATCGTGGTCATTTCCTATACCGGCCGCACTCTGGAAACCATCGACATCGCCCAACTGGCCCGCGCCAACGGCGCTACCGTGATTGGCATTACCATGCCGGACTCACCACTGGCCGAGGCCTGCACGGTTGTCGTCGAAGTCACCGCCAACGAAGACACCGAGGTTTACATGCCCATGGCCTCACGCATCATCCACCTGACGGTTATCGATATCCTGGCCACAGGTGTGACCCTGAAGCGGGGTGCCGACTTCCTGGGCCACCTGAAGAAGATCAAGGAAAGCCTGAAACCCACCCGGCTGCCGCCCCCCCAGTAAGCCGGCCAGAGAGCTCCCCGGTCACTTGGGAGGCAACCACAAAAAAACCCGGGAAGCTCCCGGGTTTTTTTGTACTTCGTCTGCCACCTATGGGCGATCGACTTCTGCCCGCTCCCGGAGGTACTGCTGGTAAGCCGTGTACTCCCGTTGTCCTTCCAGGCTGGCAAGGAAGTTCTGCAACTGCTGCAGATCTTCACCACCGGCAGCAACCTCACCTTCGGTTACCTTGTCCAGCGCGATCACCACCATGTCCTCTCCGGCTGCCGACATACCGTACACCGGCTGTCCCTCAACCGGACGCTGGAGGGAGAACACATCGTTCATCACTCCGGCACCCAACTCGGCATTGTTGCGAGACTGGCCGGAAAACTCCTGCCAGTCGCCGGTGCCGACATTCAAATCAGCCAGCTCCTTACCATCCTGCAGGCCCGCAATCAGCTGCTCTGCCCGCTCACGCTGGGCCTCACGGACCTTCTGTTCCAGCAGTGCCGCGCGGATTTCCTCCCGGACCTCGTCCAGCGGCTGTTGCTCACGCTCGAAATATTCCTTGACCCGGGCAACCACCGATACACTGTCACCCACATCAATCAGCTCGGTATTGTAACCGTCCTTCAGCACGTCATCCGAGAACAGCTGACGCACCAGCCCCGGATGGTCAAACGGCGCCTCGCCACCGTCGCGGGTCACCCCGGCCTTTTCACGAACCTCCAGACCCAGTTCGCTGGCAGGATCGGCCAGATCATTGGCCGCGTAGGCCAGATCAGACAGCTGTGAGCGAACTTCGGCAAACTGCGCGGCAGCCTTATCGCTGGCCAGTTCCCGACGCAGCTGGTCACGAATTTCCTCCAGCGCCGGAACCTCGGACTTGCGGACATCCAGCAGCTTGATCAGATGGGTACCAAAACTGGTACTGACAGGCTCGGATACCTCACCCGCCTCCATGGCAAACAATACATCTTCGAACGCGTCTCCGTAGACACCACGACCGGCAAAGCCCAGGTCGCCACCCTGCTCTGCGGACACCGTATCCGTGGAGAATTCCTTCGCCAGACTGGCGAACTCTTCCCCTTCGGCCAGCCGGCGCTGGATCTCGGCGATAGTTTCGCCGGCACTGTCGTTATCCTCGATCAGGATGTGGGCAGCTCGACGCTCCTCGTCCGCCAGTTCGGCCGCGCGGCTCTCATAATATGCGGCAATCTCTTCGTCACTGATCTCGACCGTATCGGCCAGCGCCTCAAGAGACAAGGCAATATATGCCGCATCGACCCGCTCCGGCAGCATGAACAACCCGGTGTTGCCCTCATAATAGGCGGCGACCTCCTCATCGGTCACCTCCACCTGACCGGCAACATCATCAGCCGACAGCCGTACCATGCGGAAGTCCCGGGTCTGGTTCTGGATCCGCAGCAGATGGGCCGCGTTTTCCTCGGCTACCACACCACTCTGCACCAGGCCGGCGCGAATCTGGCTGACCACATACTGGCGGCGCATGGCTTCACGGAACTCACCAACACCCATACCGAGATTACGTACCGTCGCAACGAACCGGTCCCGATTGAATTTGCCGTCGACCTGGAACTGGGGCATCTGGGTGATCAGCGAGTCGATATCGGCATCGGAAAGCTCAAGCCCCTGGTTGCTGGCATCCTGGATCAGGACCTGCTCCTGGATCAGTGATTCCAGCACTTCCCTGCGAATCTGGTCATCATCCAGCAGGGAAGGGTCGGGGTTGTTCATCGCCGCAAGACGGCGCTGGGTCTCCATCTGGACCACCCGCAGGAAGTCACGCTCGGTGATGTCTTCACCATTAACGGTCGCCACCTCAGGCTCACCGGAGAAGCCTCCGATAATCGCGTCCATCCCCCAGATGGACAGTGAAACTATCAAGACGCCAATAATGATTTTGGCAATCGTGCCCTGGGCATTATCCCGAATATCCTGAAGCATATTTCTTCCAGATCGATGATTTGGCAGTAAGGGGTTTTAACGCAAATTTTAACGTCGTGGTTAACGTAAAAAGGCGCACCCTGTTCGGAATGCGCCTTGAATTCGTGCGGAGCGGTTTAACCGCGGCTGTCACCGGGGTGAGCCGCTCCGGTGACCCCTTCTGACAGGCGTCACCAGGCGAAAAATTCCGTCTTACTTGACGGAATCCTTCAGGGCCTTACCTGCCTTGAACCCAGGCACCTTGGAGGCCGGAATCTTGATCTCGGCACCAGTCTGCGGGTTACGACCGGTACGGGCAGCACGCTCCTTTACGGAGAAGGTGCCGAAGCCAATCAGAGTTACCTGATCGCCTTTTTTCAGAGCACCGGTAATGGAGTTGGTCATTGCATCAAGAGCACGACCAGCAGCGGCCTTGGAGATATCAGCTGACTCGGCAATTGCATCGATAAGTTCGGACTTGTTCACACTAAACCCCTTCGATTTCAGGTTGAAGATGTTATAGGTTGGATTCTTCTTCTCGGACGTTCTCGACTATCGCATAAGCGGTCAGAGAATTCCATTCTTCAGTTTTTTTATTCCTTTCGGCATTAAACCGGTGATCGGAATAGGCACAGACTGCGCGGGAGCCCTTGGTATTGGCTGCTTCACGGCGGAACAGTTATACCAACGGGCTCTCGCGCGTGTCAACAACGCACGCCGTGTTTAATGAGTATTTATGCGCTCTGCGGACTCGCTCTCATCATCGCGCGGACTGCCGCCGGCCGAATCCGGTGACGCGTCCTCGGCACGGGGCTCTGGCGGATACGCCAGGGCGATGTCGAGAACCTCGTCGATCCACTTCACCGGCCGGATCTCCAGGGATTCCTTGATATTCTCAGGTATCTCCTTGAGATCACGGACATTTTCATCCGGTATGATCACCGTCTTGATACCACCGCGATGGGCTGCCAGTAATTTTTCCTTGAGCCCGCCAATGGCCAGTACGCGGCCCCGCAGGGTGATTTCGCCGGTCATCGCCACGTCCGCCCGTACCGGAATATGGGTCAGTGCGGACACCAGGGCCGTACACATCCCGATACCGGCACTGGGACCATCTTTCGGGGTTGCACCTTCCGGAACATGGATGTGCAGGTCGTGCTTTTCGTGGAAATCATCCGCCACACCCAGGCCCTTGGCCCGACTGCGAACCACCGTAAGTGCGGTCTGGATGGATTCCTGCATGACATCACCGAGTGAACCGGTCTTGACCACCCGACCCTTACCCGGAGTCAGTGCGCACTCGATGGTCAGCAGTTCGCCGCCGACCTGGGTCCAGGCCAGACCGGTAACCTGACCCACCTGGTTCTTTTCTTCCGCCAGGCCGTACTTGAACTTCTGCACGCCCGAGTAGTCCTCGAGCATCTCGGCGGTAATGGTCACAGAGGCCTTTGAGCCGGCCTCCACGTGGTCCCTGACCACCTTGCGGCAGATCTTCGCAATCTCCCGCTCAAGACCCCGTACGCCCGCCTCACGGGTGTAGTAGCGGATCAGTGCCCGCAAGGTCTCTTCCGGCATTGCCAGCTCGTCCTTGCGCAGGCCGTTGGCCTTGATCTGCTTGGGCAGCAGGTAACGCAGCGCAATATTGACCTTCTCGTCTTCGGTGTATCCCGGGATACGGATGATTTCCATCCGGTCCAGCAGCGCCGGCGGGATGTTCATCGAGTTGGAGGTACACACGAACATCACGTCAGACAGATCGTAATCCACCTCGAGATAGTGGTCGTTGAAGGTATGGTTCTGTTCCGGATCGAGTACCTCGAGCAGCGCGGAGGCAGGGTCGCCCCTGTGGTCCATGCCCATCTTGTCGATTTCATCAAACAGGAACAGCGGGTTCTTCACGCCCACCTTGGCCAGCTTCTGCAGCAACTTGCCCGGCAGAGCGCCAATGTAGGTTTTACGATGGCCCCGAATCTCGGCTTCGTCCCGCACTCCGCCGAGGGCCATCCGGGTGTACTTGCGGTTGGTCGCCCGCGCAATCGACTGACCAAGGGACGTCTTGCCGACCCCGGGAGGCCCTACCAGGCAGAGCACCGGTCCCTTGACCTTCTTCACCCGGCTCTGGACTGCCAGATATTCAAGAATACGCTTCTTCACCTCTTCCAGGCCGTAATGGTCACGGTCAAGGATCTCACGGGCCTTTTCAAGGTCGTGGCGAACCCGGCTACGCTGCTTCCAGGGCACCGCCAGCATCCAGTCGATATAGCCACGTACCACGGTCGCTTCCGCGGACATTGGCGACATCATCTTCAGCTTGTTGAGCTCGGCTTCGGTCTTCTTGCGGGCCTCTTCCGGCAGGCCAGCTTCCTCGAGCTTCTGCTCCAGCTCTTCAAAATCGTTATTGCCTTCCCCGAGCTGACCCATTTCTTTCTGGATCGCCTTCATTTGCTCGTTGAGGTAATACTCCCGCTGGCTCCGCTCCATCTGTTTCTTGACCCGGCCACGGATCCGCTTCTCCACCTCGATAAGGTCGATTTCGTTGTCCAGCTTACCCAGCAGCAGGTCGACCCGTTTGCGGATGTCCAGAGCCTCGAGCAGTTCCTGCTTCTGCGGAATCTGCAATTCCAGGTGGGCGGCCATGGTGTCTGCAAGCCGCTCAAGATCGGTAATCCCGGCCAGTGCATTGGACACTTCAGAAGGCACCTTCTTGGAGAGTTTGACGTATTTCTCAAACTCTTCCGTCAGGGTCTTCACCAGCACCTCCTCCTCGCGGTCCGGCAGGCGCTGCTCATCGACCGGCTCCGCCGAACCGGTAAGGTACTCACCCTCGTTAATGGATTCGATGCGAACCCGGGCGTTACCTTCCACCAGCACTTTGACCGTGCCATCCGGCAGGCGCAGCATCTGCAGCACGGTCGCCAGAGTACCCATGTCAAAGACATCGACTGCACCAGGCTCATCGGTGGAGGCATCACGTTGTGCGACCAGCAGGATTTCCTTACTGCCCTCCATAGCGGCTTCAAGGGCCTGGATTGATCTTTCCCGCCCGACAAAGAGCGGAACCACCATGTGGGGGAACACCACGACATCCCGCAGCGGGAGCATGGGGTATTCGTTCATGGCTTCTTCAGGTATCAGGGTCATAAGGAATCCTCTGACGATGTTTTTTTCAGCATACCACCGTTAATTGGGGTGCTTTGGGAAATTGCAATCTTTTTACGAAATGAAACCGGAAAGGCCCCCAGGGCAATCTCCAGAGGAAAAAAAAGGGCGTTTCCGCCCTTTTTTGTAACCGTATCGCTCACCGCCCTGCCCGATTCAGTCCTCGGGCACGGCCTTGGCGTGATCACTGCTGGCGTAGATCTTGAACGGCTCGGAATCGCCGCGGATCACGCTCTCGTCTATCACCACCTTGGTTACGTCGTGCTCGGACGGAATCTGGTACATGGTGTCGAGCAGGGTCGCCTCCATGATGGACCGCAATCCCCGGGCACCGGTCTTGCGCTCCATCGCCTTGCGGGCAACGGCACGCAGCGCATCTTCACGGAAGTCGAGATCCACGCCTTCCATGTCAAACAGCTTCTGGTACTGCTTGGTCAGCGCATTCTTCGGCTCGGTGAGAATCTGTACCAGCGCCTCTTCGTCCAGCTCAGTCAGGGTTGCCACCACCGGCAAGCGGCCGACAAACTCCGGAATCAGGCCATACTTCACCAGGTCTTCAGTCTCGACATCCTTGATGATGTCACCGGTATTTTTGCTGTTGTCCTGGCTCACTACCGAAGCCGAGAAGCCTATGCTGCTGCGCTCTGAGCGATCCTGAATCACCTTGTCCAGGCCGGCAAAAGCGCCACCACAGATAAACAGGATATTACCGGTGTCCACCTGCAGAAACTCCTGCTGGGGATGCTTGCGGCCGCCCTGGGGCGGGACCGATGCCACGGTACCCTCAATCAGCTTGAGCAACGCCTGCTGCACACCCTCACCGGAAACATCACGGGTTATGGACGGGTTGTCAGACTTACGGGAAATCTTATCGATCTCATCGATGTAAACAATGCCCCGCTGGGCCTTCTCCACATCGTAATCGCACTTCTGCAGCAGTTTCTGGATGATGTTCTCGACGTCCTCACCCACATAACCGGCTTCGGTCAGGGTGGTGGCATCGGCAATGGTAAACGGCACATTGAGCATCCGGGCCAGGGTTTCCGCGAGCAGGGTCTTACCGCTACCGGTAGGCCCGATCAGCAGAATGTTACTCTTGCCCAGCTCCACATCACCCTTGCCCTCGCCATAGCGAAGACGCTTGTAGTGGTTATAGACCGCAACCGACAGAACCACCTTGGCCCGATCCTGGCCAATGACGTATTCGTTGAGGGTCTCGCGGATCTCTGCAGGCGTCGGCAGGCGATCGCTTGCTTCTTCCTGGGCATTTTCCTGGATCTCTTCCCGGATAATGTCGTTGCACAGGTCGACGCACTCGTCGCAGATGAACACCGAGGGCCCTGCAATGAGCTTCCGGACTTCATGCTGGCTCTTTCCGCAAAACGAGCAGTACAGCAACTTGCCGTTATCGTCGCCTCTGCCGTTTCTTTCATCTGCCATTGAAATACCTCTGTTCTTGGTTCACCGGCGCTCCAGATCAAAAGGGATACGCCGGCCATAGGTGATGCGATTGCAATCAGTATTATTTATTCGATACGCGCTTATCAAGTACAGAATCAATGAGGCCGTATTCCTTGGCCTGCAGCGGATCCATGAAGTAATCGCGATCGGTGTCCCTGGCAATGGTCTCGAGGTCCTGGCCGGTGTGGTGCGCCAGGATCGTATTCAGGGTGTTGCGGATCTTGAGAATCTCACGGGTGTGGATCTCGATATCACTCGCCTGACCCTGATAACCGCCGAGGGGCTGGTGAATCATGACCCGGGAGTTCGGCAGACACGCCCGCTTGCCCGCAGCACCTCCGGCCAGCAGAAATGCCCCCATGCTGGCAGCCTGACCAATACAGAGGGTGGCGACGTCCGGCTTGATAAACTGCATGGTGTCGTAGATTGACATGCCTGCAGTTACCGAGCCGCCCGGGCTGTTGATGTACAGGTGAATATCCTTGTCCGGGTTTTCGGACTCGAGAAACAGCAGCTGGGCAACAATCAGGTTGGCCATGTGATCCTCAACCTGACCCACCATGAAAATCACCCGCTCCTTGAGCAGCCGGGAGTAGATGTCAAACGAACGCTCGCCGCGCGCAGTCTGCTCAATAACAATCGGCACCAGACCTGAGCTGGTTACCATTGCGGGACCATCAATCGGTTTCTGCATCATGATGCGCCTGAACTCCTTGTAGACATTGTGGTGGCATGGGCCACTGTTTATCGGTTGTTACACGCCCTACTTTGCCAGCCCGGGGCCAAGATGAAAACAGCCGGACTTGCCGGCTGCTTTCACGGATCGGCTGACGGGGCCACAAGGCCCCTCAGGTATCAGCGCTGGGGCTGACCGGCCTGCACAGCCTCTTCGTACTTCACTTGCTTCTCTGTTACCTTAGCCTGTGACAGCACGAAGTCCACAACGGCATCTTCCAGAACGGAAGATTCGATCTGGGCCTTCTGCTCCGGGTTGCTGTTGAAGTGGGCAACCACTTCTTCCGGCTGTTCATACGTAGAAGCGATCTCCTGGATCTTTTCCTCTACCTTGGCCGCATCGGCTTTCAGGTCGTTCTTCTTGACCACTTCCTGGAACAGCAGGCCAGTCTTCACGCGGCGCTTGGCCTGCTCTTCGAAGATTTCCTTGGGCAGCTGCTTGAAATCAACCTGGCCACCGAAACGCTGTACCGCGTCCTGGCGCAGACGGTCGATTTCCTGGTCAATCAGGGCAGTCGGGATTTCCAGCTCGGTGTTGGCCAGCAGACCGTCAACCACGTCGTTCTTGACCTTGTTGGACAGCGCCTGCTTCAGCTCGCGCTCCATGTTCTTCTTCACTTCCTCACGGAAGGCGACTTCGTCTTCGGCATCGATACCGAATTTCTTGAAGAACTCGGCATCCAGCTCAGGCAGCTGCGGCTCTTCAACGTCACTTACCTTGATCTCGAACTTGGCCGGCTTACCCTTCAGATCTTCGTTGTGGTAGTCCTCGGGGAAAGTCACCTCGATTTCAAGCTCTTCGCCAGCCTTGGCGCCAACGATGCCTTTTTCAAAGCCCGGAATCATCTGGCCGGAACCGAGGGTCAGCTTGTGACCTTCAGCCGCACCACCTTCAAACTCTTCACCATCGATGAAGCCCTTGAAGTCGATAGTCACAACGTCCTTGTTCTTGGACTTGCGCTTGACGGACTTCATGGTGGCCTGCTGGCGACGCAGGTTATCGATCATGGTGTCGATATCCTTGTCGGTCACTTCCGAAGCCAGCTTCTCGACTTCGATCTTGCTCAGGTCGCCCAGCTCGATTTCCGGCAACACTTCGAAGGTGGCCACGAACTCGAGGTCCTTGCCCTCTTCCATGGTCTTCGGCTCGAAACTCGGCCAGCCAGCCGGATTGACGTCCTGCTCCTGCAGTGCCTTGATGTAGTTATCACGCATAACCTCGCCAACCACTTCCTGGCGGATGCTGGCACCGAAACGACGCTTCACCACGCTCATGGGCACCTTGCCAGGACGGAAGCCGTTCAGACGCACGGTACGCGCGGTTTCCTGCAGGCGTTTCTGGACCGCCTGGTCGATTTCCTGGGCGGGCACACCAATCGTCATGCGACGCTCGATGTTGGAGGTCGTTTCAACAGACACTTGCATGGAAGATCCTCAAAT
>Ga0207716_100029_pt1 | contig 264231 bp, 241 predicted proteins | sample TtaePargueraPR_FD_187739 | JGI IMG/M metagenome (GOLD analysis project Ga0207716, IMG submission 187739) | Aerobic enrichment media microbial communities from Bioluminiscent Bay, La Parguera, Puerto Rico - Tt and P2 (5) (SPAdes) | ecosystem: Environmental > Aquatic > Marine > Unclassified ... | reverse complement strand
AGTATCAGGGTGTAGATCCGCTGGGAGCCGAGGCGCGTCAGTGCCTGCTCCAGGGAACGGATCGCGCCGGGTTGGCCATAGAGGGCAGAATTGGCGAGCGCGAGAATCCGTGACACCAGTGCGGTATCCATACCGATAAGATCGCTGAGCTGGCGATAGCTGCTGCCCTGCTCGCAGGCATCAAGCGCCTTGAGCGTTACTTCCGGCAAGCCGGGTAACTGGAGGTCTGGGGCTATCTGCATGGTTTTCACGTTCACTGTGGATGCAGCCATGGCAATCGTCATTTCCATTACAACGCCGGGAAAGCGAACAGTATGCACCGGCGATATGACGCATTCGTTATTGTTCTTCGCTGGAGAGCTTAGACAATAAAGTCGAATTATTAAATATTTATTGCCGGTTTTTTAACCAAACTATGAACCGGTTTGTAAAACGGGTTGTCGGCCCGGGAAGTCCGCTCCCCGGCGGGCCAATTGGAAACCATTGTAAAATCTGCTTATCCATCCCTGCGCCGCCCAAGGTGCGTGGCTAGACTTAGCCGGTGTTGCAGGCAAATTGTTGCCCGCCCCCGGCGTCGCAGGACGCCCCTGGATCTGGTTGACCATGAGCGATGACGGATGCAGAGAGCGGCCACCCCGGTCGCCATGACGTTCGGTCCGTCCCTGCGGGGACTGATCCGTACAAGCAGTTTTCACACCAACCCCGGGTACTTGCCGTAGCGGGGGGAGGTCCGGCCATTGGCAAAACCTCCATGGTGCTGAATCTTGCGCTCGCCCTGGCCAGTGGCGGCGAGCGGGTATTATTGCTTGACGGCAGCGACGGGAAGGCAAGCGTCAGCACCATGCTCGGACAAACGCCGGCGTTCTCGCTGGCACAGGTTCTTGACGGTTCCTGTGCCGTCGGGGCTGCGGTAACCGAGGGTCCCTTCGGGCTACAGCTGCTGGTCAGCCATCCTGCGGACGAACTGCAGCCGGTAAACAAGCCCCTGGACGGTGAGGCCCTGTGGCAGGTGCTGACCGGGCTTGAAGGCAGCTATGACTACATTGTGATTGATGTTCCAGGCGGCCGGCAGCCGCCGGCTCTTGACCTTATCTGTGCTGCTGCCATGGCTTGCCTGGTGGTGACCCCCGACCCCGGATCCCTTGCCGGTGCATTCCGGCTTCTCAAGGCATTGCGTCAGCGCGGCTACCAGGGAATTCCGGGCGTGCTGGTGAACATGGCGCAGGGGGCTGGCCAGGCACAGTCAGTGTTTCGCAGGTTTGCCGGGGCAACCCAGCGCTGCCTCGGCCTGCAGCCCGATTATCTCGGGGCCATCTGGCGGGACGAGACGCTGGCCCAGGCGGTGCTCAGCCAGCAACCGGTGGCCCTTATGCCGGCGACAGACCCCTCCTGCCACCAGTTCCATACCGTGGCAGAAACCCTGCGGATGCGGTTCGGTCAGGACACCACGCCAGTCCCGGCCCGGGCCTGCGCAGCCAATCCGGATGGCAGGCCCGAGACGACACCTGATACCATGGACGCTGGTGAGGAATGCAACCGGCTACTGGACCAGTTGGAGTCGTTGCTGGGCGATCCCGGGCTAACGGCGGTGCGTCGTTATGAGGCGTTGTGCCGCATGTCTGCACTGCTGGAGAGCGTGAGAGCGCCGCGAATCCCGGAGATGACTCACCCCGTGATGGCGAAGTTACCTGCAACGAAGCTGCCTGCCACAACGCCGTCTGACCATTTTCCTCTGGCGGACCAGCAGAGCCTGGTCCGGGCGCTGCGAGAGCAGCCTGCCGACCGCCCCCTGAATGAGCTGCTGAATGTGCTGATGGCTGGCCCGGGAAGGTAAAACTGACGGCCGGCGTCAGTCCTTCCAGGCTCCGCAGAATTGTAAATTTGGTGTCATTTTTGTAACCGTTTGTTTCGTTATATTTTGCTGCATGTCACCGACTTGTCATGCACACTGTGCAAATATTGATCTTCCCCAGAGTACAGATGGCCCGGTTAATGCAAGCCTTGCCGGTGTAACCATTTGCATGCGTCAACGAGAAGGAGTTCCGACATGCCTGAACGACTCACTGTAGCTGATCTGTCCCGCTCCCGGGTACTTGGTCAACTGCGCGGTAAACATATACTGATAACCGGAACCAGCGGCTTCCTGGGCAAGGTTGTTCTTGAAAAACTGATCCGCGCGGTGCCCGATATCGGCGGTATTCATCTGCTGATCCGTGGCAACAAGCGCCACCCGGATGCCCGGGACCGCTTCAACAGCGAAATAGCCTGTTCCTCGGTCTTCGAGCGTCTGCGCCTGGACGACGGCGAAGGCTTTGAGAACTTTCTTGAAGAGCGGGTCCATTGCATTACCGGGGAGGTGACCGAGCCGCAGTTCGGGCTGTCTGCGGAGGCCTTCCGCCAGCTTGCCGGCCGGGTCGATGCGGTGATCAATTCGGCGGCGAGCGTGAACTTCCGTGAGGAGCTCGACAAGGCTCTGGCCATCAACACCCTGTGTCTGAACAATATTGCCAGCCTGGCCGCGCTCAACCCCCGCATGGCGGTCCTCCAGGTGTCCACCTGCTACGTCAACGGCAAGAACTCAGGGCCCGTTGCCGAGACCGTGATCAATCCGGCCGGGGAGGCGATTCCGCAGAGCGACCAGGGTTATTACGAGATCGATGAGCTGGTGCGCCTGCTGACGGACAAGATCGCTGACGTGCGGGCTCGCTACTCGGGCAAGGAGCTGGAGAAAAAGCTGGTGGACCTGGGTATCCGGGAGGCCAACCGCTATGGCTGGAGCGATACCTACACCTTCACCAAATGGCTGGGTGAACAGCTGTTGATGAAGGCGCTCAATGGCCGCTCGCTGACCATTTTGCGGCCCTCCATCATCGAGAGTGCGCTGGCGGAGCCGGCTGCGGGCTGGATCGAGGGGGTCAAGGTTGCCGATGCAATCATCCTGGCCTATGCCCGTGAGAAAGTGACGCTGTTCCCCGGCAAGCGCAGTGGCGTGATTGACGTGATTCCGGTGGACCTGGTTGCCAACGGTATTATCCTTTCCCTTGCCGAGGCCCTGGCGGAGCCGGGCAAGCGCCGGATCTACCAGTGCTGCAGCGGGTCTTCCAATCCGGTGACCCTCGGTGAGTTTATTGATCACCTGATGGAGGAGGCCCGCAGCAACTACGCCGCCTATGACCACCTGTTCTATCGTCAGCCTACCAAGCCGTTCATGGCGGTGAACCGGAAGCTGTTCGACGCGGTCATCGGAGGTGCACGGTTGCCGCTGTCGCTGGCGGGGCGCGCCCTGAAACTGGTGGGGCATACCCGGGAACTGAAATGGTTGAAGAACATCGATACCACCCGTTCACTGGCAACCATTTTTGGTTTCTACACAGCACCGGATTACGTGTTCCGCAATGATCAGCTGCTGGCACTGGCAGAGCGGATGGGCAGCGTTGACCAGGACTTGTTCCCGGTGGATGCCCGGAAAATTGACTGGGCTACCTACCTGCGCAAGATACACCTCGCTGGCCTGAACAAATACGCCCTCAAGGAGCGCAAGTTGTACAGTCTGCGTAGCCGCAAGCTCAAAAAAGCCGCCTGAAGCAGCTTTTTCCTCCCTGCGGGCCGGTAACAACCGGCCCGCTCCTGCATCTAAAAGTCGCGATCTGCAGTGAAAATTTATCTTCCTGGTGCAGAACAGCACGGAAGTTCTACTGCAGTAGGACGTTGGTCTAATTCATCGATCAGTGGCACGCATGTTGAACTATAGGGAATCCGTCTTAATAGCCTGTATGGCTATAAAAGCTCTGTTTTATAAAACCGACAACGATTAACAGACTCTGACCAAGGGGGGAGCACAACAATGACTGACAAACAGGTATATCCGGTAAGCGCAGACTTTGCGAAAGACGCGCTGATCAACCGGGAGCAGTACGACAAAATGTACCAGCAGTCGATCAATGACCCGGACACCTTCTGGGGTGAACACGGTAAGCGTCTTGACTGGATCAAGCCGTATACCAAGGTCAAGAACACCACCTACGATTACAACAACCTGTCCATCAAGTGGTTCGAAGACGGACAACTGAACGCCTCTGCCAACTGTCTGGATCGCCACCTCGAGACCCGTGGTGACCAGACTGCCATCATTTTCGAAGGCGACGATCCCGCCGACTCCCGTCACGTCAGCTATCGCGAGCTGCATGAGCAGACCAGCAAGTTTGCCAATGTGCTCAAGGGCCTGGGGGTCAAGAAGGGTGACGTGGTCACCATTTACATGCCGATGATCGTGGAAACTGCTGTTGCGATGCTGGCCTGTGCCCGCATCGGTGCCATTCACTCGGTAGTGTTCGGCGGCTTCTCTCCGGAAGCGCTGGCGGCCCGTATCGTTAACGGCAAGTCGCGCTTTGTGATTACCGCCGACGAAGGTCTGCGTGGCGGGCGCAAGATCCCGCTGAAGAAGAACGTGGATGCGGCGCTCAAGCATGAAGATGCCGCCAATGTGGACAAGGTCGTGGTAGTGACTCGGACCGGTGGCGATGTGCCCTGGAACGAAGGCCGCGACGTGCGCTTTGAAGAGCTCATGCAGGGCGCCTCTGCCGACTGTGCGCCGGAGCCGATGAACGCGGAAGACCCGCTGTTCATGCTGTACACGTCCGGTTCAACCGGCGCGCCGAAGGGTGTTCTGCACACCACCGGTGGTTACCTGGTGTATGCGTCGATGACGCACCAGTACGTGTTCGACTATCATGACGGTGATATCTACTGGTGTACTGCGGACTTTGGCTGGGTGACCGGCCACAGCTACATCCTGTACGGTCCGCTGGCCAACGGTGCAGTTACCCTGCTGTTCGAAGGGGTGCCTAACTACCCGGACAGTTCCCGCATGGGCCAGGTGGTCGACAAGCACAAGGTCAACATTCTCTATACGGCACCGACCGCAATCCGTGCCCTGATGGCCGAAGGCGAGTCGTGCATGAATGGCACCACCCGGGACAGCCTGAAGCTGCTGGGCTCCGTGGGTGAGCCTATCAACCCGGAAGCCTGGGAGTGGTACCATCGGGTCATCGGTAACGGCAAGTGCCCGATTGTAGACACCTGGTGGCAGACCGAGACCGGCGGCATCCTGATTTCCCCGCTGCCTGGTGCGGTGGACCTGAAGCCGGGCTCGGCGACCCTGCCGTTCTTCGGCGTGCAGCCGGCGCTGGTGGATAACGAGGGCAACCTGCTGGAAGGCAAGACCGAAGGTAACCTGGTCATCCTCGACAGCTGGCCCGGCCAGATGCGCACCATTTACGGTGACCACGAGCGCTTTATCCAGACTTACTTCAGCACCTACAAGGGCATGTATTTCACCGGCGACGGTGCCCGCCGTGATGAAGACGGCTATTACTGGATCACCGGCCGCGTCGACGACGTGCTGAACGTGTCCGGTCACCGCCTGGGTACCGCCGAGGTGGAAAGTGCCCTGGTGGCCCATGAGAAGGTTGCCGAGGCAGCTGTGGTAGGCTATCCCCACGAGATCAAGGGACAGGGCATCTATGTCTATGTCACCCTGGTCCAGGGCGAGGAGCCGACCGACGAGCTGAAGAAGGAACTGGTCCAGTGGGTGCGCAAGGAGATTGGTCCGATTGCGTCTCCGGATGTGATCCAGTGGGCACCCGGTTTGCCAAAAACACGTTCAGGCAAGATTATGCGCCGGATTTTGCGTAAAATCGCTGCTAACGAGCACGACCAGCTGGGCGATACCTCAACACTTGCCGATCCGGGTGTTGTGGATGAACTGATCAGTCATCGTGCGTTCAAATAAGGTCTGATTACAGGCCGCGAACCTGTAGAGGAATCTGTTGAATGGCACAAACAATTATCGTCGCCGATGATCACCCGCTGTTTCGGGCAGCCCTGAAACAGGCGGTCAGTCAGGCAGTACCGGATGCCGAAACCGTGGAGGTGGAAAGCATCAAGACGCTGCAGGCGGCGGTGGAATCTCATCCGGATGCGGATCTGGTGCTGCTGGATCTGAATATGCCGGGTGCCCACGGCTTCTCGGGGCTCGTGTTCATGCGCGGGCAGTACCCGGGATTGCCGGTGGTGGTGGTGTCAGGATCAGAGGAATTGCAGGTGATGCGCCGTTCCATCGACTACGGGGCGTCCGGCTTCATTCCGAAGTCGGCCCCGCTGCCGACCATTACCGAGGCCATTCAGGCGGTCCTGGAAGGGGACGTCTGGTTGCCGGAAGGTGTGGCGGACAAGATTGAACGGATGCATTCGGATACCACGGACTTCTCCGAGAAACTGGCGTCACTGACGCCGCAACAGTTCCGGGTGCTGGGTATGCTGGCCGAGGGGTTACTGAACAAGCAGATCGCCTACGACCTGGATGTTTCAGAAGCCACCATCAAGGCCCACATTACCGCGGTGTTCCGCAAACTGGGAGTGCGTAACCGTACCCAGGCGGTGATCGCAATCCAGCAGATGGAGATCGATCCTTCGGATACGTCGCTATCTGGCAGCTGACCGGCACGGTAAGAGTGAATCCAGGAAGGGGGCAGAACGGTGTTCTGCTCCTTTTTTTGTGCCCGCTTTTTGCCGGCGCTGCCGGTCAGAAAAAAGGCTCCCGCGGGAGCCTTTTTTGCGGGATGCTGGTTACTCCGCCATGATGAACTCAAGCCGACCCGGGGCCACGCGGATATCCATCGGCACCATGCCGAACATGCGCTGGCGGTAGTCGCTTTCATCCAGGCGGTACACCGGCACGGTTTCCAGCAGCTGGGCAACGGCCCGCATCACGGTGTCGGTAACCGGCTTGAGGTCACCCTTGAAGAAGGGGGACTCCACACTGCTGTCGAGCAGTTGCAGGCGGCGGATGTAGACGGCTTTTTCTTTGCTGTCATACACCGGCGCGCCTTCCACCTTCAGTTTGACGTCCACCGGAAGTCTGGTCATCAGGGCGTTGACGGCAACCTGTCCGGTCACGTCGATGACCGCCACGTCACGACCATCGGGCCCGAGGGTGATGTCGGCGTCCGACAGGCTGAGGCTGAGGGGCGAGCCGGCCTGCAGTTGCTGGCGGTCGAAGTCGGCTATGGAATCCCTCAGGTGGTTCTCCAGGGTGCCTTCACTGATGGAATAGGGGGACATGCTGGCGCAGCCACTCAGGGTTATCAGCAGGAAGGCGAGGACAATCAATCGGTTCATGTAAGTTTCTCCATGTAAGTCCGGGTATCCTGCGATACCGCCCGCCATCCGGCAAGCGGGATTTGATTACGTCGGGGTCAGATTCGGTGCGTTTCGGGCGGGCGGGTTCCCGTCAGCCATTTTCGGCAACGGCGGTGACCGTCAGGTTACGGTCGTCATCAAAGACCACATGGACCAGCATCGGCTGGCAGCAGACCTGGCAGTCCTCCACATACTCCTGGTCCTCGGCGCTGGGGTCGACGCTCAGTTCCTGCGTCTCCCAGCAGTAAGGACATTGAATAGTGGCGGACTCCAGGGCTGGCATGGTGTCACCTCAGAATTGCTGCTTGGCCATCCAGGGGATGATCCGGTCAAATGCTTCCTCGAGTTTCTCACAGGTGGTCGAGAAGCTCAGCCGCAGGGCGTTGCTGGTATTTTCCCCGAAGGCGTCCCCCGGTACCACGCACACGCCGGTTTCCTTCAGCATCCGCAGCGCCAGGTCAGAGCCGTCGACGTGGGGCGGCAGATTGGGAAACGAGAAGAAGGCACCGCCGGGCTTGTAGCCGGTGAGGTGAGGGGTCCGGTCGATCAGCTCCATGATCTTGTCTCGCCGTTCCCGGTAAATGTTGACCATGTCTCGCACACACTGCTGGTCTCCGGTCAGCGCGGCGACACCGGCAAACTGGGACGGGGTATTGGCCACCGAAGTGGTGAACATGTGGTAGCGGCGCAGGGACTTGATGGCGGCCTGGCTGGAGATGACCCAGCCGACCCGCAGCCCGGCCATGCTGTAGGTCTTGGAAAAGCTGCTGATACACATCACGTTGTCCAGATCCACCGCGCAGCTGAGGACACTGGCGTAATCCTCGTCATCAAAGATCAGGTGGTCATACACCTCGTCGCTGTAAATCTGGATACCCCGGTAGGCGCATTCCTCGACAATTGCTTCAATGGTGCTGCGCGGATAGACCGCCCCGGTGGGGTTGTTCGGGGAGTTCAGGATGATCGCAAAGGTGCGTGCCCCCATAGCCTTGATGACTTCGTCCGGATCCAGCTGGTGGTTGTTTTCCGGCCGGGTGGGGATGTACTTGACCTCACCACCATTCATCCGGATCAGCGGCGCGTATAGCAGGAACGATGGATCGGTAATGATGAACTGGCGACCGGGCGCGGAGGTGGACGAGATGGCCAGGTACATGGCTTCGGTGGCGCCGCTGGTCACCAGGATGTTATCCCGGGTCAGCTTGCGGTTGTAGCGCTTGCCGTAATAATCACGCAGCGCGATCAGTAGTTCGGGCAGGCCGGCATCCATGGTGTAGCCGGTCTGACCGGCATTGAGGGCGTCGATATAGGCATCAACGATGTGTTTGGGCGTGGGCAGGTCGGGCTGGCCGATCGACAGGTGAATCACGTCTTTCATGGTCGCTGCCATGTTGACCATGCGACGGATACCGGGAACCGGGATGGCCTGCATCGACGGATGCCAGCGCGCTTTGGTATTGCGGTATTTGATCTTGCGTGGCTGAGTCTGTCCGCTGTCTCTTGCGGCCGCTGTCATAAGCACCTCCGGGCATCAGAAAAATTACACCTGCTCCTGCAGGTTAGTCATGAAAAACAGGGGGTACAAGGAAGCTCCGGTCATAATTTGTGCATCGGACCGCAGCCATTGATTTTCCGGTGCCATTTGACCGTCCTGTTTCCGGGGGTCAGACTGTTGTGAGTCATTTACGTTATCTCTGGAGGGATTCCATGAGCACCCGGAACCGACCGGTTGTTACAGTTCTGACGGCACCCGGCGAAAGCGAACCGCCTGGCATGGAGGCGCTGAAGGCCAGGGCGGAAGTGCGTTTTGCCTGTGACGAACAGACCCTGCAGAAAACGCTGCCAGGCACCGATGTGATGATGGTGACGGACTTCCGCACCGAGGCCTTGGCGGCAGCCTGGGGCTGCGCGGACCGGCTGAAGTGGATTCACGCCACCAGCGCCGGGGTGGACGCCCTGATGTTTCCGGAGTTGATTGACAGCGAGGTGGTGGTCACCAACGCCCGGGGTATTTTCGACCGTACCATCGCCGAATACGTGCTGTGTACCATTCTGATGTTTGCCAAGGACTTTCCCCGTTCGCTGCGGTTACAGCTGGAGCGTCGCTGGCAGCACCGGGATACCGAGCGCGCCGAAGGCAAACAGGTGCTGGTAGTGGGCGCCGGGTCGATTGGTCGCCAGATTGCCAGGCTGGTGCGTGCGGCCGGACTCAACCCCCACGGTGTTGCCCGCACACCCCGTTACGACGATCCGGACTTCATTGCAGTGCATGGTAATGAGCACTTGCACGAACAGCTGGCGCTGGCGGATTTTGTGGTGATCGCCACGCCACTGACGCCACAGACCGAGGGGTTGTTTGACCGCAAGGCCTTTGCCGCCATGCGGCCGTCGGCGCGGCTGATCAACATCGGGCGGGGGCCGGTGGTGAACACGGCGGATCTGCTGGCGGCGCTGGAGAACGGGGATATAGCCGGTGCTGCGCTGGATGTCTTCGAGGAAGAGCCATTGCCGGCGGACCATCCGTTGTGGGACCGCGACGATGTGATCATGACGCCGCACATGTCCGGGGACTTCATTGGTTGGCACCGGGCGTTGACGGATCAGTTCCTGGAGAATTTCGACCGCTGGCACCGGGGGCAGGACGTCTTCAACCAGGTGGACAAAAAGCTCGGGTATGCCCGTTGATCCTGGCAGGAACGTTTCGCCCCCGGCCCCCGCTCAGGCTGTCGCCTTCAGGGCTTCCTCAAAGATGCCTACGGCCTCATCAATCTGCTGGCCATTGACAATCAGTGGCGGCAACCAGCGCACGATCTCGTGGTAAGGGCCGCAGCGCAGCATCAGCAGGCCGCGTTTTTCGCATTCTTTGAGAATGTTGCCGGCGCGGTCACCATCGGGGCAGTCGCCGCGGCGCATTTCAACGCCCAGCATCAACCCCATGCCGCGGACGTCGGCCATCTCCGGGTAATCCTTCTGCAGGCCTTGGAGGCTGTCCCGCAGGCGTTTCCCCATCTTGTCGGCATTCTCTACCAGGCCTTCTTCCCGGATCACGTCGATCGTCGCGATGGCCGCTGCGGCGGCAACGGCATTGCCACCGTAAGTGCCGCCCTGGGAGCCGGGCCAACCCCTGGCCATGGTTTCTTCTGACGCGGCCAGTGCTGAAATCGGAAAGCCGCTGGCAAGGCCCTTGGCGATCATGATGGCATCCGGTGTGACCCCAAAATGCTGGTGCGCCCAGAACTTGCCGCTGCGCCCGAAACCCGCCTGGACCTCGTCGAACACCAGCATGATGCCATGCTTGTCACAGCGCTCCCGCAGCCCCTGCATGAAGCGGGCGTTGGCGGGTACGTAGCCGCCTTCGCCCTGCACCGGCTCGATCATCATCGCTGCGGTTTCCTTTGGGGCGGAGTAGGTCACGAAGATCCGGTCCAGTTCCCGCAGGCAAAAATCGGTGGTTTCGTCCTCGCTCCAGCCGTAATGATGGGCATGGGGGAAGGGTGCCACCACCACGCCCCCCATCATCGGGCTGACCCCGGCACGCAGGGCGACACTGGACGTGGTCAGTGACAGCGACCCCATGGTTCGGCCATGGAAACCGCCATGGAATACGATGATGTTGGGACGACCGGTGGCCTGGCGAACCAGGCGGATGCCGGCCTCGGCCACTTCGGTGCCGGCATTCGAGAAAAAGAAGGCATTGAGCGGATCCGGTGTGAGCTCACCCAGCTTCTCCGCCAGCTCCGGCAACCGCGGATTCATCACCGTGGTGGCCTGGGCATGGATCATCGTGGCGACCTGCTTCTGGGCCGCGGCAACCACCTTGGGGTGGCAGTGGCCGGTACTGGTGACACCAATACCGGATGTGAAGTCGAGGTAGCGGCGACCGTCCGTTGCGTGGATATAGGCCCCTTCGCCTCGCTCTGCGGTGATACCGGTTGCCTGCTTGAGCAGTGGAGATAACTTGCCTTTGTGGTCGGTCACGATGCACCTCCCGAAGTGAATTTGATACCTTCCCTAGCCTAGTTGCTATAGCCACCTTTTTAAACGAAATGACCGGATTAATTTTGGATTCCGGTGCAATCCGCCCCGGGAATCAGCCATTGCCCAGGCGTCGGCACACGGATTCTCCCACCTCGCTGGTGTCCCGATGGTTGCCACCATGCTCGGCCAGGTCCGCGGCGACCGCGTCATACAGCTCCTTGCCAGCGTCGGCCAGTGCCGGATCATTCCTGCCCAGCCATTCAAGCATCCGGGCGGTGGTGAACAGCATGGCGGTGGGGTCGGCGACTCCCTGCCCGGCGATGTCGGGGGCGCTGCCGTGGGTGGGCTCGAACATGGAGGGCATGTGCGGATCGTCCGGGTTGAGGTTGCAGGAGGGCGCCACGCCCATGCCGCCGGACAGCACGGCAGCCAGGTCGGTCAGGATATCGCCCTGCAGGTTGCTGGCCACCACTACATCAAAGGCCCAGGGGCTCTGGACAAACTTCATGCAGGCTGCGTCGACCAGCTCATGGTGGGTGGCAACATCCGGGTAGTCGCGGGCAATGGCTTCGAAGGCCTCGGTGTACATGTCGCCCCAGTGGCGCAGGGCATTGCGCTTGGTGATCAGGCATACCTGGCTGGCCAGCTGCTTGCCATCCAGGGTAGGGAAGGTACGGGCACGGCCTTCCCGGACACGCAACTCCGCCCGCTGGCGGGCCTGTTCGAAACCGTAGCGGATGATGCGGTCGGTGGCCCGGCGGGTGAAGATTTCCATCTGGGTCGCGACTTCATCAGGGGTGCCCTTGCGCAGGCGTCCGCCCTGGCTGACATACTCGCCCTCGCTGTTTTCGCGGATGACCAGCATGTCGATGTCTTTGGCGCGGGCATCGGCCAGGTACTGACGGGCGCCGGGCAGCAGGCGGGCAGGGCGTTCGCACACCCACTGGTCAAAGCCCTTGCGCATGTCGAGCAGCGGCGCCAGGGAGATGCTGTCGGGCAGCAGATAGCGGTCCGGGTCGTCCAGGGGGCCCGGGTCGCCAAGGGCGCCAAGCAATATCGCATCGTAATCCTTGAGCTGCTCCAGGGCATCTTCCGGCATGCACTGGCCGTGCTGTTCGTGCCACGCATGGGAGGGCCAAGGGAACCGGGTCCATTCCAGGGCCAGGTTATGTTTTGAGCGCAGGGCCTCCAGGCAGCGCACGGCTTCGCCAATAACTTCCGGACCGATGCCGTCGCCCGGCGTGATCGCGATGCGTGTCAGGTTGGCCATCAGGATACTCCTTTTGGTAATTGCGTCTTGGTCATTGCGCACGTATGGAACTGTGACGTTCAGTGTAGCCGTGTGGGCACCGGATGCCAGCCACTGACTGAATGCGATGACCTGTTGCCTCCGGGGCTGGTAAGCTGACCCCCGGGCATAACCGTCGGGTCCGGCACGATTGCCGCCCCCCCAACCTGCAAGGAGAATGCTGTTTGATCTACCGGGTAATAACACTGATTGGCGGTATCGTATTTGTTGCCGTGCTGTTTGGCCTGCTGTGGTGGTTCTGCAAGCAGTTCCTGGCCCGTCACGGCGTTACCGAACGCTTGACTGACCGGGCAACGATGCTGGCGACCTGGACCTTTGCCGGGATCAGCATCGGCCTGCTGTTTGCCGTCGTGGGCGCCTTCGTACTGGGTCCCTGGGCTTTTTACCGTACGTTGCGCGGGCACGATGTGCCGGTCTCGGATGCTGCAGCGATCTGGTGGGGGCTGGGGATAGTTGCTACGGCTCTGGCAATAACGGCGTCAGGGTTCTTTGGCTTTCTCTATCTGGTCGGGGCGCTCTGAGGCCCCTCAGGCAATCCTCTTCAACTGCTCGCGGAACCAGGTCAGTGCCGGCTCCTTTTCATAGGCCTTGTGCCAGTAAAGGTGGACATCCAGCCCCGGCAGGTCGGCGGGGGGCGTCATGATGACAAAGCCATCACGTCCCGCGATGATCCGGGCGTAGGTCTCGGGCATGGTGAGCACCAGGTCGGTTTCTTCCACAACCCGGCAGGCGGCAAAGTAATGCTGGCAGCGCAGGCGGATGTTGCGCCTTACGCCCAGCCTGGACAATTCGAAATCTTCGATGCCGGGCCCCTCCGTACGGGATGACACCAGGACATGGCGGGCGTTCAGGTAGTCCTCCATGGTCAGCGTGTCCCTGGCGATCGGGTGACCCTTCCTGGCCAGCACCACCAGCCGGTCACGACGCAGCAGTTCGTGGGCCGTCTGGTTACTTACCGGTAGCAGCACATCCACGGCAAAATCCAGTTTGCCAGCGGCCAGCTGGGTTTCCATCTCCCGCCGGGCAATTCGCTGGCTTACCACTTCCAGTTCCGGGTATTCGGTCAGCCGTTTCATCAGCGCCGGCAGGAAGGTGGATTCGAGGATGTCCCGGAGCCCCAGGGAGTAGGTCTTGCGCTGGGTGGCGGGATCAAAGGCATGAAACTGGTTAACCGAGTTCTGGATCTGGGTCAGGCCCGGGCGCATGGATTCAAGGAAGCGGCGTGCCAGGGGCGTTGGCACCATCTGGTTGCCCTGCCGGGTGAACAGCGGGTCATTGAAATGATCCCGCAGCCGGGACAACGAGTGAGACACCGCGGGTTGGGTCAGGTGCAGGGCTTTTGCTGCACGGGTCAGGCTGCCTTCGCGGTAGATGGTGTCAAAAACGTGGAGCAGATTGAGGTCGAGTCGGTTCAGTGCCATACCGGATGTCCGCATACTGATAAGTCCTGTTTATGATAAACGATAAGAATAATTCAGTCGCGTAATAGTCGACGCCTTCTTAGACTGATCCAGATGACCGGAAACCGGGCTCACCACTCATCGTTCATCACTCATCTCTCACTACAGAGGACATGGCAATGGACTTCAATATCTCTCCGAAGGGCGAGGATTACCTGAACCGCGTCAGGCGTTTCATGAAGGAAGAGATCTTCCCGATTGAGGAGGCCTATCACCGCGAGCTGGCGTCCCGGGAAAACCGCTGGGTGGTGCTGCCGGTGATCCGCGAGCTCAAGGAGAAGGCCCGGGCGCAGGGGCTGTGGAACATGTTCTTCCCGGACGAGAAATACGGTTGTGGCCTGCTCAACTCGGACTATGCCCTGATTGCCGAGGAAACCGGGCGGAGCTTCATTGCCCCCGAGATCTTCAACTGCAATGCGCCGGATACCGGCAACATGGAAGTGCTGATTCACTATGGTTCCGACGAGCAGAAAGCCGAGTGGTTGCCCAGGCTCCTGAGCGGCGAGATTCGCTCTGCGTTCTGTATGACCGAGCCCGCGGTAGCCTCATCGGACGCCACCAATATGGAAGCTACGGCTATCGTGGAAGGGGATGAGGTGATCCTCAATGGCCGCAAGTGGTGGAGCACCGGCATAGGTCATCCGGACTGTAAGGTGGGCATCTTCATGGGCCTGACAGATCCTGATGCCCACAAGCACCGCCAGCATTCCATGGTGCTGGTGCCGCTGGACAGCCCGGGGGTGAAGATCGAGCGCATGTTGCCGGTGTTTGGTGCTTACGATGAGCCCTACGGTCACGGGGAGGTGCTGTTCGATAACGTGCGCCTGCCCAGGAGTGCCATCATCGCGGGCCCGGGCCGCGGCTTCGAAATTGCCCAGGGTCGTTTGGGACCGGGACGCGTCCACCATTGCATGCGGGCCATCGGTGCGGCGGAGCGCACGCTGGAATTGCTGATCAAGCGGGCTACCACCCGGGAAGCTTTCGGCCGGCCTATTGCCAAGCTGGGTGGTAACCCGGACATCATTGCCAATGCCCGTATGTCCATCGAGCAGGCGCGTCTGTTGACCCTGAAATGCGCCTGGGCGCTGGATACCAGGGGCATTATGGGGGCGCTGCAGGAGGTGTCGATGATCAAGGCGGTGGTGCCGCAGATGTTGCAGACCATTGTCGATCAGGCCATTCAGATTCATGGGGGCGCCGGGGTGAGTGATGATGACTTCCCGCTGACCCAGTTGTTTGCCTATGCTCGGGTATTGCGGTTGGCGGATGGGCCGGATGAGGTTCACCGGGCTATGGTGGCTCGGCTTGAGCTTCGGAAGTACAAGTCCTGATCCGTGAGCCTTTGATTCAGGTGCCAGGGAGCAGGTGGGATAAGCTTTCTGAAACCCGCTCCTTCGGCCATCCATGGGCGCTTGGGCTCCGCCATCCCTGGCTCCGCACAGTTTTGGAAGGCCAACCCGGCAGCAGCTCATGCTCCGTGCTAACTAAAAAGAACACGAACCCTGAAACCACTAGAGAGAAACAACCATGACACAGCGAGTATTCATCACAGGGGGAGCCTCGGGCCTTGGGCGCGCCGTTGCGCTGCGCTACGCCAAAGAAGGCGCCAAAGTCTGTATCGGGGACATCAACTCGGAGCAGGGGGTTGCCGTCGAGCAGGAGATTACTAACGCTGGTGGCGAAGGCTATTTTGTTGAGTGCGATGTACGCCGGTTGACGGATTTCGAGAAAGTCCGGGATGAGCTGGTCAGGAAATGGGGTGGTGTGGACGTGGTGGTGAACAATGCCGGCGTGGCCTCCGCCGGTTCCATCGAAGATACCACCATGGCGGACTGGGAGTGGATCCTGGATATCAACGTACTGGGCGTGGTGCGTGGCTGCAAGGCGTTTACGCCGCAGTTCAAGGCGCAGGGCGCTGGTGCCTTTGTGAACGTGGCCTCCATGGCCGGGCTGATGCTGGCGCCGTTGATGGACAGCTACAACGTTACCAAGGCCGGCGTTATTGCCCTGTCCGAGACCCTGAGCCAGGAGCTGAGGGATTCCGGAATCCATGTCAGTTGTGTGTGCCCGGCGTTCTTCCAGACCAACCTCACCAGCAGCATGCGTTCGGACATTCCCGGTATCCAGCAAAACGTGAACAAGCTGATGAAGCGTTCCAGCATTACCGCGGAGGATGTGGCCGAGGACATCTTCCGCTCGGTGAAGGACAAGAACTTCTGGGTATTGCCTCACGCCAGGGAGCGCCGCATGTGGATACTCAAGCGCCACGCGCCCTGGGCCTTCGACTGGCTGATGCACCAGGAGAGCAAGCGCTGGATGAACAAGATGGGTGCCAGGGCCAACGCCTGAGTGGCCGGAACAGACCACAGGAGAAAGTGAATGACACAGATCGATCAGGCGGTGGATATCCGTGAGGGAGAGGAGCTGGATATCGGCGCCGTCGACCGGTTCATGAAGCAGGCGATTCCCGGGCTGGAGGGGCAGCCCTCAATCAGACAATACCCCGGTGGCGCCTCCAACCTGACTTATCAGGTGGATTACGGTGACCAGTCCTACGTGCTGCGCCGGCCGCCGTTTGGCAAGATCGCCAGGTCCGCCCATGACATGCTCCGGGAAGCACGGGTGATGCAGGCGCTCAAGCCGGTGTACCCGTACGTGCCGAATATCGTCGCCATCTGCGACGATCATGACGTTCTCGGTTGTGATTTCTACGTGATGGAACGCCTGAAGGGCATCATCCTGCGGCAGGATTTCCCCAAGGACTTCGAACTGAGCGAGGGCGACACCCGCAAGTTGTGCCTCAGTGTGATCGATAAACTGGTGGACCTGCACCGGGTGGACGCCGGGGCCGCGGGGCTGGACAAGCTGGGCAAGGGTGCGGGTTACGTGCAGCGCCAGATTGGCGGCTGGAGTGACCGCTTCCGCAAGGCCCGTACCGGGGATGTCGGGGATTTCGAGGCGGTGATGAGCTGGCTTGATGACAAGATGCCCGAAGATATCGCCCAGGTGGTCATCCACAATGACTACCGCTTCGACAACGTGGTGCTCAACCCGGACAACCCCTTCGAAGTCATCGGTGTGCTGGACTGGGAGATGGCCACTATCGGTGACCCGCTGATGGACCTGGGCAACAGTCTGGCCTACTGGATTCAGGCCGACGATGAAGGTCCGTTCCAGATCCTGCGGCGGCAACCTACCCACCGGCCCGGTATGCTGACGCGCCGGGAAGTTGTGGACTACTACATGGAGAAGTCCGGTTTCAGGGCCAATGACTTCGATTTTTATGAGATTTACGGATTGTTCCGTCTGGCAGTGATCATCCAGCAGATCTATTACCGTTACTACCACGGCCAGACCAAAGACAAGCGTTTTGCCGCCTTCGGTCATGCCGCCAACTACCTTGAAAAAAGGTGTCAACGACTCATCAGCGAGAGCCGTCTGTAATGGCCACTATCTATCTTATCCGGCACGGTCAGGCCAGCTTTGGCAAAGACAACTACGACCAGCTGTCTCCCCGCGGCTGGGAGCAGGGCCAGGTGCTGGGCCGCTGGCTGGCGGGCAAGGTGACACCTGACGCTGTGTTTGGCGGGAATATGGAACGCCACCGGGAAACCGTCGAAGCCATTGCCTCCGGCTTTGGCCAGGCCCTGCCGGATATGCAGGCGATTGAGGGGTTGAACGAATTCGATCACATGCAGGTGGTTGAGCGGCTGAAGCCGGAATGGGCGGACCGCCAGGTGATGGCCCGTGACATGGCGGCATTCCCGAAGCCGGCGCGCCTTTTCCAGCAAGTGTTCGAGAAGGCCATGGCACGTTGGATCGGGGGCCATCACGACAATGAGTATGGCGAATCCTGGCCGGAGTTCCAGAACCGGGTGATCGGCGCATTCGACGGGCTGATCGAATATGCCGACGGCGGTGATGTGCTGGTGTCCACTTCCGGTGGTCCGATCGCGGTGATCGCCCAGCACTTGCTGCAGCTTAACGACCACAAGGCGCTGGAGATGAACAATGTCATCGCCAATACCAGTGTTTCCCGCGTGCTCTATTCCGGCCCACGCCGAAGTCTGGCGGTCTTCAACAATTACAGCCACCTGGAAGCGGAGAATCCCGCCCTGGTGACCTTCCGTTAACCTGAGGTAACTGCATGAGCAAGAAAGATCTTTTTGACCTGACCGGTAAAGTGGCCCTGGTCACCGGTGCCAGCCGGGGTATCGGCGAAAGCATTGCCCGGATCCTCGCCGAATACGGCGCCCACGTAATTTGCAGCAGTCGCAAGCTGGATGGCTGCGAGGCGGTCGCAGAAAGTATCCGGGATGCTGGCGGCAGTGCCGAGGCCTATGCCTGTCACATCGGTGAGATGGAGCAGATAGAAGCGGTGTGGACGCACATCGAAAAGGCCCATGGCCGGCTCGACATCCTGGTGAACAACGCCGCGGCCAATCCGTATTTCGGCCCGGTCGAGGAAACCGACCTCGGGGCCTTCCAGAAGACCGTCGACGTGAATATCCGCGGTTATTTCTTTATGTGCGCCCGCGGTGCCCAGCTGATGAAGAAAAATGGCGGCGGTGCGATCGTTAACGTGGCCTCCGTTAACGGAGTGAATCCCGGCCACTTCCAGGGTATCTACTCGGTGACCAAGGCGGCGGTGATCTCCATGACCAAGTCCTTTGCCATGGAACTGGGCCAGCAGAAGATTCGGGTCAATGCCCTGTTGCCGGGGCTGACGGATACCCGATTCGCCAGTGCCCTGACCACCAATGAAGCCATCAAGAAGCAGGCCATGGCCCACATCCCGATGAAGCGGGTGGCGGATCCGGATGAGATGGCGGGGACGGTACTGTATCTGGTGTCGGATGCGTCAAGCTATACCACGGGCGCCTGCGTGAATGCGGATGGCGGATACCTGACCATCTGATTGGCGTCTTTTCGCGCCAGGCCGCTGCCCGGTTCCGGGTAGCCGGCCTCCCGGTTTGTCCCGCGGACGTTTCCCGGCTATCGGCTCGATAGCGTTTTGACGTATGACAATCCCGAAGTGACTGTGCTAGATTCCTCTGCCTCCGATTTTAATAGGAAGCTAGAGTTATGAACCTGACGCCGGCCCGTCTCCGCCAGCTGGTTTTTTCCTGTTATATGTCAGGGCTGATGTCGCTACTGATGTCCGGCGTGATCACCCTGGCCAATACGGGGCTGGACGCCACCTTTCTGGACCGTTGGATGCCTGCTTTCCTGGTTGCCTGGGGGGTTGCGTTTCCGCTGGTAATCTTCATCGCGCCACTGGCGGGCAAACTGACCGACAAAACAGTGCGTGGGCTGGTCAGAGATAAATCACTCTGAGTTGATCCGCTGGTTGGGGTACGACGTATTCCTGACCAGATGACGGCGCATTCCGTTCATCTCTGCAAATTTGTTCACCTTGCAGATCCCGTAGTTTCAGGCGTTGCTTCTTGGCCCCGGAGAATCCCGGGGCCTTTTTTGTGAAACGGATCCTGGTGACTGCTGCTATCTGTCGTGCTGTTGGGGGAGGGGAGCTAGCGCATGCCCCCCAGACCTAGCGCATGCCCCCCAGACACAGGTACTTGAGTTCCATGAACTCGTCCAGGCCATAACGGGAACCTTCCCGGCCCAGGCCGCTTTCCTTGACCCCGCCAAAGGGCGCCGCCTCGGTGGAGATGATGCCCTCGTTGATACCGATCATGCCGGTTTCCAGGGCTTCGGCCACGTGCCAGATGCGACGGATGTCGTTGCTGTAGAAATACGCTGCCAGGCCGAATTCCGAATCATTGGCCATGGCAATCGCCTGCTCCTCGGTGTCGAACCGGAACAGCGGTGCCACCGGGCCAAAAGTTTCCTCACTGGCCACCAGCATGTCCTGGGTGACGTCGGTAAGGATGGTCGGCTCAAAGAAGGTACCGCCCAGCGCATGCACCTTGCCACCCAGAGCCACCTTTGCGCCCTTGGTGGTGGCATCCTCGATGTGGCGCTGGACCTTGTCCAGGGCCGCGGCATTGATCAGCGGGCCCTGCTGGGTGTCACCTTCAAGGCCGGCACCCACCACCATCTTGCTGACGGCAGCCTTGAGCTTTTCAACAAATTCGTCATAGACAGCGGACTGGACATAGATGCGATTGGCGCACACGCACGTCTGCCCGGTGTTGCGGTACTTGGAGGCCATCAGTCCGGCCACCGCGGCATCGAGATCGGCGTCGTCAAAGATGATGAACGGGGCATTGCCGCCGAGTTCCAGGCTCACTTTCTTGACGGTGCCGCTGGCCTGGCGCATCAGCAGCTTGCCCACCGGCGTGGAGCCGGTGAACGACACCTTGCGGACGACCGGGTTGGTGGTCAATTCCTCGCCTACCTCCGGCGCCCGAGCTTTCGAGCAGGTCACGATGTTGAGAATCCCGGGCGGCACGCCGGCTTCTTCCGCCAGCACTGCCAGCGCCAGGGCGCACAGCGGGGTATCTTCCGCCGGCTTGACCACCACCGGACAGCCGGCGGCCAGGGCTGGGGCCACCTTGCGGGTGATCATAGCCACCGGGAAGTTCCAGGGTGTGATCGCCGCCACCACCCCGATGGGCTGTTTGATCACCACGATGCGCTTGTCCCGGCCATGGCCCGGGATCACGTCGCCATAGGCTCGCTTGGCCTCCTCGGCGAACCACTCGATAAAGCTGGCGCCGTAATTCACCTCGCCCCGGGCTTCCGCCAGCGGCTTGCCCTGTTCCGCGGTCATCAGCCGGGCCAGGTCTTCCTGGTTCTGCATCACCAGGTCAAACCACCGGCGCAGGACTCCCGCCCGCTCCTTGGCCGGACGGGCACGCCATTCCGGCCAGGCCGCCTCGGCGGCCCGGATGGCCTGCCGGGTATCGTCGGCGCCCATGTCCGGCACGTTAGCCAGATGTTCGCCATTGGCCGGGTTGGTCACCGGCAACAGATCACCGGAACGGGCCTTGACCCATTCGCCATTGATATAGGCGCTTTCGCGCAGCAGTTGCGGATTCGTCAAGCTGATAGTCATCACAGTCCTCACAGAAGAGAGTCAATGCCCTCAGAGCAGATAGCTTTCAATCACATCCCTGACAAAGGCAGCATAGTCGTCAACGGCCACATTCTGGTCGCGGTATTTCCGGCGCTTCAGGTACCAGTCCTGCAACAGGGCCTTGATCATCGAGGCCACCAGCCGGGCATTCCTCGGCCGGTACACGCCTGCTTCGATACCGTCCTCGATAACACCCAGGAAGATGTCCTCGATTTCCAGTTCGATGGCCACCGCATCGCGCTTTTCCGGCGCCGGCAGGCTCTTTGCCTCCATGTAGGAGAAATAGAACCAGGCCCGCATCAGTTCGCTCAGGTACAGGTGCGCCTTGATCGCCGAGAACAGCTTGTCGCGAACCTCATCCACCTCGCCAGTGTAGTGCAAGAGGGTACGGCGGGTGATGGTGAAGCCGTGGCTCTGGATCAGGTGGATCAGGTCGTCCTTGTTGCGAATGTAGGCATAAAGGCCGCCCATGCTCATGCCCGAGTCCGAGCACAGGTCCCTCAGGGTCATGGCGTGGAAGCCCTTGGAGTTAGCCAGCCGCAGGGTCGATTCGATGATCCGGATCAGGTTCCTGATCGCCGTTGCTTCTTTCTTGATACTGATCCTGTCCTTGTTCTGGCGGTAAACCTCGCGGACCACATCCTCCTTGGACATGCTCAACTCGTTGCGAAATGCTTCGTAGTTTTCAATCATTGGTACCACGCCTGTCTGCTCCTGCGGCGGGGATTATATACGCCCGATCACGCCACCGACAGGAACCGGTCCTGGGTTGCCTGGTCGACGCGCAACTCGTTACTGGGCGCCTCGTGCACCACCTGGCCCTTCTCAAGAATGTACGCCCTGCGGGCATGTTTGAGGGCGAACCGCACGCTCTGGTCGGTGAACAGGATGGTGGTGGTCTTGCTCAGATCGTCGATCAGCTCGCCGATTTGCTGCACGATCACCGGCGCCAGTCCCTCGTTCGGTTCGTCCAGCAGCAACAGCCGCGGCTGGATCATCAATGACCGGGCCACCGCCAGCATTTGCTGCTGGCCTCCGGAGAGGGTAGCACCGTCCTGGTCCGCCCGTTCACCCAGCATCTCGTACTTTTTGAGAATGCCGTCCACGGTCCAGCGGGCAGCACTGCCCTTGCGCTGGTAGGACGCGACCTCCAGGTTGTCCCGCACCGTCAGGCCGGGGAAGATCCGCCGGTCCTCCGGCACGTAACCGATCCCCGCCCGGGCAATCTGATGGGCCGGCAGACCGTGGATCGGCTTGCCATCAAAGATCACCTCGCCGGAGCGCGGTGGTGTCAGGCCCATGATGCTTTTCAGGGTGGTGCTCTTGCCGGCACCGTTGCGTCCCAGGATGCACACGGTCTCGCCCTCGTCCAGGTGCAGGGTGACACCCTGAAGCGCCTGGCTCTCGCCGTAGAAGGTCTGGATATTGCGAACATCAAGAATCATGCGTTGGCCTCCTCGACCACTTCCTCGTCTTCCTCGCCCAGGTAGGCGACACGAACCTCCGGATGGTTCTTCACTTCCTCCGGAGTGCCGGCAAACAGTTTTTCACCGCGATGCATGACCAGGATGCGATCGGCAAGATTGAACACCACATCCATATCATGCTCGGTGATCAGGAAGGTGTAATCGCCACTGTCTGCCAGGCTCTTCACCAGCCTGGTGGTGCGCCGGGTTTCGTCCGGGGTCATGCCGGCGGTGGGCTCGTCCAGCAGTACCAGCTTGGGTCGGGTTGCCAGCACCATGGCAATTTCCAGCAAGCGCTTGTCACCGTAGCTGATGACCTCGGCACGCTGGTCCTTGAGGCTGTCGATGCCGAGCCGTTTCAGATACTCCACCGCCTCCTGCTGGATCCCGGTATTGCGGGAGGCAATGTTGAACAGTTTCCGGCTGTGACCATGGTAGGCGGACAGCACCACCTCCACGTTCTCCTGCACCGTCATCTCCGGGAAGATGTTGTTGATCTGGAACGAGCGGGACACCCCCAGACGGCTGATCTTGTGGGGCGGCAGCCCGGTGATGTCCTGCCCGTCCAGGGTGATCTTGCCTTCGGTCGGCTGCATCCGCCCGGACACCATGTTGTAGAAGGTGGTCTTGCCGGCACCATTGGGCCCGATGATGGCAATGGTTTCCTTCGGCATTACCTCCAGATTGATACCGTTGACGGCGGTAACGCCACCAAAGCGCTTGGTGAGATTGTCTATGGTCAGGATCGGCTTGCTCATTTCTTCACCTCCAGCCACCAGTCAAGGGCAGTACCCAGCAGACCTTTGCGGAAGAAAATCACCATCATCGCCAGGATGATGCCCAGAACCAGCATCCAGGACTCGGTGAAGCTGGTGATCCAGGTTTCCAGCAGTACGAACACCGCCGAGCCGACAAACGGCCCCAGGAAGTAGCCGGTGCCACCGAGAATCGCCATCAGAACCGGTTCGGCGGACATGGACCAGTGCAGCAGTTCCGGACTGGCCACCCGCAGGAACGGGGCAATCAGGCCGCCGGCAAGACCGGCGAAGGTACCGGCAATGACAAACGCCACCAGGCGGTAGGTACGCACGTTCAGCCCGGCGAAGGACACCCGCTCCGGGTTCTGGCGGATCGCCCTTAGGATCATGCCGAAGGAGCTGCGGCAGATCAGGTACAGCACCACCGCGGCAATGGCGACAATGGCCAGCACCACATGGTAGTAGACTGCCGGGTTACCCAGGGTCAGGTCCAGGCCGAGCCCGAAGGAGCCCAGGGTGAAGCCGGCCAGGCCGTCACTGCCGTTGGTCACCGAGCGCCACTGGTAGGCGATGGCGAACACCATCATGCCGAACGCCAGGGTGAGCATGGCGAAATAGACCTCGTTCAGGCGGACGCTGAGGAAGCCGATCACCAGGGCCAGCAGCGCCGAAGCACCCATGGACACCAGCAGGCAGGCCAGGAAAGGCCATTCCAGGTGGATCAGCACCAGCGCCGTGGCGTAGGAACCGATACCGAAGAAAGCCGCGTGGCCGAAACTGAGCATGCCGGTGTAGCCGAAGATCAGGTTGAAACTGGCTGCGAACAGGCCAAGGATCAGGATCTCGGTGAGGATAAAGATATAGAAGTAAGAGGCAATCCAGGGCACCGCAATCAGCCCGGCGATCACCACGGCCATCAGGCCCATCAGAATCTTGGTCTTCATGCCGTCGCCCCCTTGCCGAGGATGCCATTGGGTTTGAACAACAGAACCAGCGCCATGCCAAGGAACGGCAGCAGCAGGTTCACTTCCGGCAGATAGCGGCCGCCAAAGCCGTGAATCAGGCCGAGGACGATGGCGCCGAGCAGTGCGCCCGGGAAGCTGCCCAGGCCGCCAATAACCACCACAATGAAGGACTCGATGATAATCTTGTCACCCATGCCCGGGTCCAGGGCCCGCATCGGCGCAGCCACCACACCGCCAACGGCGGCCAGCCAGGCGCCAAAGGCAAACACACCGGTGACCACCATGCGGGTGTTGATGCAAAGGGCTTCGGCCATGTCCCGGTCCAGCGCGGCAGCGCGCATGATGCGACCGACGCGGGTGCGATTGAACAGGTACCAGAGCCCCGCCAGCAACAGCAGGCCGATAACAATCACGAACAGACTGTAGGTGGATACAGAACTGCCCAACAACTGCACCGAGCCGGACAGCAACTGTGGCGGCTGGACCACCTGGATACCGCTACCCCAGATGGTGCGGATACTCTCGTTGATGATCAGCAGGATGGCGAAGGTCAGCAGCAGGCTGTCCGCCACATCCCGGCTGTAGATGAATCGCAACAGCACCCGATCAATGATGACGGCCAGGATGGCCACACCGATCGGTGCCAGTAAAAGGGCCGCCCAGAAGGGCATTCCCACAAGGTTGATCAGGGTGAACGCCAGGTAGGCTCCCAGCATGTAGAGAGCCCCGTGGGCAAAGTTGATGATGTTCAGAACACCGAACACGATATTCAGACCCACTGCGATGATGAATAGCAGCAGGCCGATATCGAGACTGTTCAGCAACGCCGCTCCGATGCCAGACATGGATTACCTCATTAGGTTAGGGCCGGTTACGTGGCGCCCCGGAGGGCGCCACGGCAAGCTGTTGAAAAGGTTCAGATCAGAGCTTGCAACCGGTCTCTTCGATGGTGCGGGCAACTTCTTCACCGTCAAAGATCTGCAGGTTGGTCAGGGTCCGGATGCCGTGCTCGGGGTGCATCGGTCCGGAAACACCCCAGTTGGGGCTGACCATGGCCTGGTTATCGCCTTTGCGGAAAGTCACCGTGCCGTTCGGGGCTTCCATGCTCATGCCGCTGAGGGCCTTGGCCACAGCCGGGCCGTCGGTGGTTCCGGCCGCTTCCATCGCCTGCTTGTAGGCGTAGATGGCAGCGTAGGCACCCTCGGCGTTATAGCTCGGCGGATTGCCGTAGGCATCGATGTAGGCCTTCACGAAACGGTCGTTGATGTCGTTGTTATAGGCCTCGTACCAGTAACGGGTGGACAGGTGCACACCTTCGGGCATTTCCTCACCCAGGGCTGACAGCACTTCGGTGGCTGCACCAACGGTGAACATCAGCTCCATGTCCTTCTCGAAGAAGCCCCGGGTATTGGCCTGACGGATGAAGTTGACCAGGTCACCACCCCAGACGGAGATCAGCACACCGTCGGCACCGGAGTTCATCACCCGGTCAATGAACGGGGTGAAGTCCTCGGCACCGAAGCGCGGGAAGTTGGTCTCCGACATCAGGTTAACGTCCGGTTTGATGTCCTTGAGGTAGTTACCGAAGAACTCCCAGGACTGGTGACCGAAAGCGTAGTCCGGTCCGATGGTGGTCCAGTTGGTGGCATCGGTTTCCGCCGCCACTTTCGCCGCAGCCTTCATGTTCTGGGCCACGTTGACGCTGATGCGGTAGGTAAACGGGTTACACAACTTGCCGGTGACGTCCGGCGTAGCCGCGTGGGTGATGATCAGCGGCTTCTGCAGCTCCGGCATCGTCGGCACCATACCCTGGGCCACACCCGAGCTGTCCAGGCCCACCAGGGCATCCGCCCCTTCCGAGTAGACCAGCTTGCGGGCGGCCTGGATGGCTACTGAGGCCTTGCCCTGGCTGTCCTCGTAGATCATTTCCACCTGGCGACCGAGGATGCCGCCGGAGGCGTTGATTTCCTTTACCGCCAGATCAATACCCTTCTGGGCAAACTCACCGTAGGTGGCAGCACTGCCGGAGAGGATGTAGAGGCCGCCGATGCGGATCGGATCCTCGGCATAACTAGTCCCGGCGGTACCGAGAGTGGTGGCTGCGGTCATCGCAACCAGCAGTTTCTTAATGCTTGGTTTTTTCACGGTATTGCTCCTGTGTTCTTGTCTTTGTTGTCACTGGAACTTTCAGGCCCATTGAGTCGGGCCGGTTTTCGTGGCTCTGAATGCGTTGTTCGCGCTATCGCAACCTCCTGCTGACCATGGTCAGCCCGATCATCGGGACAGGGAGTCCCGGAGAATGTTCTTGCGGATCTTGCCGGTGGCGGTCTTGGGCAGCTCGCCCAGTACCACCTTACGCGGCGCCTTGAAATGCGCCATGTTGTCCCGGCAAAAGGCAATGATGTCCTCGGCGGTCAGCTCGTCACTGTCGTCCACCGGATTGACGAAGGCACAGGGCACCTCGCCCCACTTCTCGTCCGGCATGGCAACTACCGCCGCTTCGGAGACTTTCGGGTGGCGGTAGAGCACTTCCTCGACCTCCAGGCTGGAAATGTTCTCGCCGCCGGAAATGATCACGTCCTTCGCCCGGTCCCGGATTTCGACGTAGCGGTCAGCATGCATGACTGCCAGATCGCCGGTATGAAACCAGCCATCCCTGAACGCCTGGTTGGTGGCTTCCGGGTTCTTCAGATAGCCCTTCATCACGGTGTTGCCGCGGATGCAGATCTCGCCCATGGTCCGGCCGTCGGCCGGTACCGGCTCGCCGCTGACCATGTCGAGAATGTCCACGTCGTCCAGGCCATGGGTGGGCACGCCCTGGCGGGACATCTTTACCGCCCTCTCTTCCAGGGGCAGCGCCTGCCATTCCGGCTGGGGCACGCACAGGGTGGACGGGCCGAAGGTTTCGGTCAGGCCGTACAGATGGGTGATCTCGAAGCCGATTTCTTCCGCCTTGCGGATCACGCTGCTGGGGGGCGCGGCGCCACCAAGGGCGAAACGGGCGCCCCGGGAAAGCCGCAGCTGCTCACGGCCGAGGTCCTGCACCAGCATGTTCATCACCACCGGGGCGCCACACATGTGGGTCACGCGGTTTTCCTCGATCCGGCGATAGATCTCCCGCGGATCGACTTCCCGCAGGCAGACATGGGTGCCGCCGACGGCGGCGATCGCCCAGGTGTAGGCCCAGCCGTTGCAGTGGAACATGGGCAGGGTCCACAGGTAGACGGTGTCGGCGGTCATGTCGAAGGCCATGGCGTTCGACATGGCGGCCAGGTAGGCCCCCCGGTGATGGTAGACCACGCCCTTGGGATTGCCGGTGGTGCCGGAGGTGTAATTCAGGGTGATGGCATCCCACTCGTCCTCCGGCTGCGACCACGAGGCTTCCGGGTCGCCCTCCGCGAGCAGGGACTCATAATCCAGTTCCGTCAGGCCGTCGCTGGGGCCGGCCTTGCGCTCGATGGCCACCAACAGTGGCGGTACCTCAAGCTCGGCAACTGCCGCCCGGACCTGGTTTTCCCACTGGGTGTCGTAGAACAGCACCCGCGCCTCACCATGGGCCAGGATGAAGGAGAGGGTGGCGGCGTCCAGCCGGATGTTGATGGCGTTGAGCACCGCCCCCGCCATGGGAACCGAGTAGTGGGACTCGAGCATTTCATGGCTGTTGGGGCACAGGATCGCTACCGTGTCGCCGGCGGTAATGCCCCGGGCGCGCAGGGCATCCGCCATCTGCCGGCAACGGCGATACAGGTCCCGGTAGGACAGGCTCATGTCATCGTCGATGACCGCCTGCTTGTCCGGGTAGACCCGCGCCGAGCGCTGCAGCAGAGTCAGCGGGGTCAGGGCGGAATGGTTGGCGGCGGTCTTGTTCAGGTTCTTGTATTTGTTCATATCGCACCGTGTTGGACTGTCCGGATTACTTCAGAAAGCCCGGATTGTTGATTCGCAACCGGGCCTCCGTCATGCCCTTCAGAACCGATCGCAGTTCCGGATCATCGCCATCGAGCCGGCGGTCACGGAGGGCCCGGGCGAGGGTCTGCTCGCCCTGTGAAGGGGCATCCGGTAACCGGTGTCCGGCCAGGAATTGCGACAGCGACCGGTCGGTGGCTTCCGGCTCACCCTGAGCCCGCTGCTCGATCTCCCGGATGGCCATGCCCATGGCGTTGGCGATCATCAGGGCCTGGTATTTCTGCTCCCCCGCCAGATCCCGTACCAGGGAATCCAGCAATACCTGGCGGGCCTCGGTCAGCAGGTCGCGGCTATCCGGCTCGTTGATCATTGCCCTTCCTCCAATTCCGGAATCTGGTTCAGCAGGTCGTATTCCATCTGGGCCACCATGCGCCCGGTCAGGGCCAGCTCCAGCGAGCGCTGTTCTCCGGACATATGCCGCCGTGCCTGTTGCAACGCGATCATCGCCCAGCGCACCAGCGCCATGACTTCCCAGTAGCTGACTGCAGCCGGGTCGATGTCGGCGCCACTCACTTCCCGGTAACTGGCCAGAAGATCGTCTTTGTCGCCAACGCCACCGACTTCCCGGTCATCACCACCGAAGCGCCAGCTGCGGCAGCAGAGCCAGCCCAAGTCCTCGCAGGGATCACTCCAGGCGGCAAATTCCCAGTCCAGCACGGCAGTCAGCTCGTCACCATCCACCATGTAGTTTCCGGTGCGGAAATCGCAGTGGCACAGCACCGTCGGACCGGGTTCCGGCGCGTGATCCTCAAGCCAGTTCAGGGCCCATTCCAGCACCGGATGCGGCTCCCCGATTTCTTCCAGGTAGCGGCGGTACAGCGCCACCCGGCTCAGGGCCGGATTGCTCCCGGCCGGCAGTTCGAGAAAAGCCAGTGAATCCATCGGCGGCCGCACCGTGTGCAGCCGGGCCAGCTCGGCACCGAGCCGGCGCACGAGGTGCCGCCGCTGATCGTCGGTGAGATCACCCTTGACCAGTTTCCGTGGTGAGGCGGTACCGGATGCCCGGCTCATGACATAAAAGATACGGCCGCTGACTTCGGCGTCCTCACACAGCCAGAGCGGCTCCGGAGCGGTAACTCCGGCGCCGAATGCGGCGTGCAACACCTGGAACTCCTCCGGCCGGGACAGGCTCTCCGCCACCCCGGAGGGGGCGTCCTGCCGGACCACGAATTCCTGTCGGCCCGGCCGGTCGCCGCCGTCCAGCTCCAGGGTTAACCCGAAGTTGTCCTGGATGGCGCCCCCGGAGAGCTTGCTGAACTCGATGACCCGCGCGCTGCGGGCGCCGCTCTGCCGGACAACAAAATTGCTGAAGGTGTCGGCCAAGGCAGACATCAGGGCTTCACTCCCCAGTGCCAGAAATCGGTGCGCTCCGACAGCAGCAGCTTCGAGAACACCATCTTGTGCACTTCCGAGGCACCATCCACCAGGCGGGCCTGGCGGGCATAGCGGTAGATCCATTCCAGCGGGGTGTCCTTGGAATAGCCCCGGGCGCCACAGAGCTGGATCGCCGTATCGACGGCCTTATGCAGGGTATCCGCCACCGCAACCTTGGCCATGGACACTTCCTTGCGGGCAAAGTCGCCCTGATCGAGCTTCCAGGCGGCATGCATGGTCAGTAGCCGGCCGATCTGGATCTCCATGGCGGCCTCGCCCAGCAGCCACTGGACACCTTCACGCTGGGCCAGGGTCTGGCCGAAGGATTCGCGCTTCTCGACATAGTCGGTGGCGATTTCCAGGGAACGACGGGCCAGGCCCAGCCAGCGCATGCAGTGGGTCAGGCGCGCAGTGCCCAGACGGATCTGGGTCACCTTGAGGCCGTCGCCCACCTCCATCAGCCGGTTCTCGTCGGGAATCTCCAGGCCGTCAAAACGGATCTCGCAATGGCCACCGTGTTCCTCCGGCCCCATGATCGGAATGCGGCGGACCACTTCCCAGCCCGGATCGTCCTTGTGGAACATGAAGGCGCTCAGGCCCTTGCGGGTATCGTCGGAGGTTCGGGCAATCAAAATGAAATGGGACGCCTCTCCGGCCCCGGTGATGTAATGCTTGTGACCATGGATCACCCAGCGGTCGCCCTTGCGGGTAGCGGTGGTCTGCATCATGCCGGGGTCCGACCCGCAGCCGGGAGCTGGCTCGGTCATGGCGAAGGACGACCGGACCCGGCCCTCGACGATGGGCTTGAGCCAGCGCTCCTGCTGGGCCTCGGTAGCCACCTTGGCCAACACGATCATGTTGCCGTCATCGGGCGCTGCGGAGTTGAACACCACCGGCCCGAAGATGGACCGGTTCATTTCCTCATAGCAGGCCGCCATGCCGGAGATATCCAGTCCCTGGCCACCGAGGTGCTCGGGAATCTGCAGGCACCACAGGCCCTGCTGCCTGGCCTTGGCGCGCATCTGCTCCAGATATTCCGGCGCAATGTTCTCATGCTCGTCGTAGGCGTCCGGGTTCTGCTCCAGCGGTAACAGTTCCTGTTCCACAAAGTCCCGGATGCGTGTGCGGTACGACTCGTTCCTGGGGTTCAGATTGAAGTCCACAGCCTGCTCCTTACAGCGAGGATTGAAGATGGCCGCCATCCACCACGAGGGTGCTGCCGGTCATGTAGTCGGAAAGGTCCGAGGCCAGCAGCAGCAATGGCCCGCTCAGATCCCCCGCCTGGCCGAGGCGGCGCTGGGGGATCCGGCGAATCATTTTCTGGCCGGGCTCGGTCGCGAAGAAATCACGGTTAAGATCGGTCTCTATGTAGCCGGGAGCCAGGGCATTGACGCGAATACCATAACGGGCCCATTCCAGCGCCAGTGCCCGGGTCAGCTGCTCGACACCGGCCTTGGCCGCCGCGTAGGGCGCCACGTTGCCGGCCACCCGATGGCCCAGGATGGAAGAAATCATGATGATGCTGCCGCCCCGGTTGATGGCGGACAGACGGCGGGCGGCCTCATTGGCCACCAGCCAGCAGCCCTTCAGGTTGGTGTCGACCACCTGGTCCCAGTCGGAGCCGGTATGGTCCAGGGCCTTTTTGCTGGTGGCGACGCCGGCATTGGAAACCACCACATCCGGAATGCCGACGTCATCGGCCATGGTGTCGAAGGCTTCGGTGACACTCGTCTCGTCGGTGACATCCATGGTGACCACATGGATCCGACCGGCATGCTCGGGAAAATCGCTTTTGAGAGATTCCAGCGCCTCGCGGCGGCGGCCACTGACGATGACCGTGGCGCCGGCTTCGAGCAGGCACCGGGTAAAGCTGTGGCCCAGGCCGCCAGCGGCGCCGGTGACCAGTGCGGTCTTGCCGCCAACGTGCAGGGACCAGTCTCTATTGCCAGGGTTCGTGTTATTGGAATTGTTCATATCTCGACCTCCGGAACCCAAAAATAGAACGAGCGCTCGAAATATTCAAGAGGCAAAATGAAAAAATCCAACCGATTGCGGGATTGGTCGGGCGAGCCAATTCTTTAACTGGCAGGGTAGAGTGGGGGGCGACGTGGCTGCTTCAGGCTGCAGCCGGTAAATCTGGCGGGTCGATCGGAACTGAACTGTTTTCAGGGAGCAGGCAGGGATGCAGTCATGCAGCCTGCCTGCTCATATGGAGGCGATTTCGGTTACTGCACGGACGATTCCGTAGTGCCGGCCTGGGACACTGTGGTACCGGTGGGTGGACGGTAATGCAGGGAGTAAATGACCCGATCCAGCACCGACTGGCCATTCCAGGCGGGGTCCGTATTGATCATGCCGACGACCGCCCAGGTAGTGTTCGTTTCATCCCGGGTAAAGCCCGCAATCGAACGGACATCTTCCAGAAAACCGGTCTTGATCCGGCCCTGGCCATCGAGGCCGGTGTTGCGCAGGCGGCGGGCCATGGTTCCGTCCATGGCGATCAGCGGCATGGAGGCCATCAGGTCGGCGCCATAGGGGCTCTCCCAGGCGTGCTGCAGAATCTGCACGCCCTGGCGGGCAGTAATCCTGCCGTGGCGGGTCAATCCTGCGCCGTTATCGATCACCATGCCGGCGGTATTGATGCCTTTGGCTTCCAGCCATTGATAGATGGCGCGGATGCCGGTAACCCGGTCGTCGTCATCGTCGGCGGCACGGGTTTCGGCGCCAATGGTCAGCAGCAGCTGGCGAGCCATGACGTTGCTGCTCCACTTGTTGATGTCCCGCACCATGGTGACCAGGTCCGGCGAAGTGGTCCGCAGGATCAGTCGGGCATCCTCCGGCGTGGTATCGGTGCGGTCCTGCCCGGCAATGGTAATGTTCATGTCGGTCAACAAACTGCGGATCAGCGAGGCCGTGTACTGCTCATGGGGCAGCAGTGACATATACGCCGTGGTGCGACAACCCTGGGGCAGTTCGCCACTGACCCTTACCGTTACCCGGTTATCATCGTGAAACACCGGCTGCCAGGTAAAGCTGCGGCGTGACGGGCATGGCCCTTCGGGCAGCGCGGTTACCCGGTTATCCAGTACCACCTCGGTCAGGGCCGGGGTGGTCCAGGCCTGGGTGCCCCGTTCGTCAGCCCGGACCTGGAAGTGCAGCAGGTTCAGGTTGGTCAGATAGGCGGAGGGCTCCACCAGGAAGGGGCGATAGGGGTTGTCGCCGTTATCCTCGAACTTCGGGAGCCCCCCTGACAGGCGGAAATAGCTGCCATCAAGCACCAGGTCTCCGGTAACGGCACTGATGCCCATGCCGCGGAGTTCGCCCAGCAGGCCCCACAGGCGCTCCTGGGTCAGTTTGGGGTCGCCGCCAAGTTTCACATAGAGATTGCCGTCCAGGGTGTCGCCCCGAACCTCGCCGTCCATGTAAAAGCTGGTGTTCCAGTGATGGGTTGGCCCGAGAATCTCCAGGGCCGCGTAGGTGGTCACCAGCTTCATGATGGAGCCGGGACTCATCAGGGTATCGGCATTGATGAACTGTTCAATCCCCGGGCCATTCAGCGGCACTGCCGCCAGGCTGAGGGCATTCTCATCCTTCAGGGACTTCAGCGCGTAATCGCGGATTTCGTTGCTCCACACCCGGAAATTGCCGTCGGACCGGTCGCCGGGTTCGGCCGCGGGGGCAGGGGCAATGTTCAGGGCCAGGGCAGTCGCCACTACAGCCTGCATAAGGCTGACGCTGCGCCGGTTATTCTGTTTTTTTGTGGTCTGGTGCAAGACCGGTGCTTGGCGCGGCATAGTACAGGGCTCAAATGAGTTCTCAGTGGGTTAACAATAGCCCATCTTTCCCGGTTGTTCTATGTGGGCAAGCTCTACATGACGTTAAAAAATGCCAGTAGGGTTATGGTTTAGTTTGCTTTTTTGTGACAGCTTGTAAGTGCTCCATGGAAATCATGAAGTTAGACTGGTCATTTTCGGCCAACCGATCTGACGGAGTCATCGGTGGCGCTGCGGTCATGGCATCTTCCCGCCAAAAGGCGTCTCCTGTTCCGGTACCCGAGCGTCTTTCCAACAACAACCAGAAGGAGAGCCTGATGATTGGTATCCCCATTGGTCTGCTGACCGCCAACGCTGTGGAATGGGTTTTCCACAAACACGTGCTGCATGGCCTGGGCCGCAACCGCGACAGTTTCTGGGCCTTTCACTGGCACGATCATCACCGCAGTGTCCGCAAGAACGGTTTTCTCGACGAGGATTACCGTCAGCCGCCCCTGACCTGGAATGCCCAGACCAAGGAAGTGGCCGCCCTGGTCGCCGGTGCTGCAGCGGTGACCCCGCTGTTGCCGGTGGCACCGTTCTTCGTCGGTACTCTCTATTACTGTGCCTGGAATTATTACCGGGTGCACAGGAAGTCACACCTTGATCCCCAGTGGGCCCGGGAGCATTTGCCCTGGCACTACGATCACCATATGGGGCGGAACCCCAACGCTAACTGGTGCGTTACCAGGCCCTGGTTTGACAACCTTATGGGGACCCGGGAGCCAATGGAAAGTCGCCAGCCGGCGTCATAATACCGACGTTTGCGATACCCGCGGCCGGCCCGGCAAGGCCGGCTCTGAACCACTGAAGAAGGTCTTGTCCATGCCCAATGTTGTTACCCATAACCTGAATGTCCTCGGTTCCGTGGCCACCTCGTCCCTGACGGCGTGGCGCGGGTGCCTGGTGGTTCAGCAGGCGGTCCAGCCGGAAAAACCGATCCTTCTGTATGACATCGAGGCGTGCCCGTTCTGCCGCCGGGTGCGTGAGGCGCTTACCGCACTGAATCTGGATGTGGAGATCCGCCCTTGTCCGAAAGGTGGGCGTCGCTTCCGTGCCGAAGCGGAGGCGCTGGGTGGCAAGCAGCAGTTCCCGCTGCTGGTCGACCAGAATACCAATACGGTCATGTATGAGTCGGCAGCCATTGTCGACTACCTGTTCAGCCAGTACGCCGGTCGCCCGGTACCCCGCTATTATCGCGCCCGGAGCTACCAGCCGGTGCTGGGCTCTGCGGCATCCGCCGCCAGTGGCCTGCGCGGTATGCGGGCGCGGCAGGGCAGGGTGCCGGAACAGGCCCTGGAGTTGTGGAGTTTTGAGGGCAGCCCGTTTTCCCGCCTGGTGCGGGAAAAGCTGTGTGAACTGGAGATCCCCTACACGCTGCACAACCTCGGCAAGGAACACTGGAGCGAAGTCGGCCCGGCCAGGCAGCGCATCAAACCGGGGCCCTATACGCCGATTCCCGGCGGCAAGCGCGATGCCTTCTTCCAGCAGCACCGGCGGGTGCAGGTGCCCTATCTGGAAGACCCGAATACCGGGCAGGGCCTGTTCGAGTCTGCCCGCATTCTCGACTACCTTGAGCAGCAGTACGCGGTTTAGTCCCAGACCGGGGCGAAGGACGGATTGGCGAGGCGTTCGCCGCGATCAAGGGCATCGATTGCGGCAATTTCCTCTGCGGTCAGACGGATTTTCAGTGCATCCAGGTTGGCCTTCTGGTGCTGGGGCCGGGTCGAGGAGGGAATGGGAATTATCCCGCGACTGACCACCCACGCCAAGGCAATCTGCGCGGGCGACGCGTTGCGTTCCGCGGCTATGCGTTGCAGGGTCTCGTCCTCCATCACCCGGCCGACCGCCAGTGGCATGTAGCCGGTGACCTGCATGCCCAGCTGCTGGGCATGCCCGACCACCTTGCGATTGGCCAGGAACGGATGCACCTCCACCTGGTTGGTGAGGATCGGGCTGTTGCCGAGAACGTCCCGCGCCCGGTCCATCTGGTCACAGGTAAAGTTGGACAGGCCAATGTGCTCGGTCAGGCCCTCGCGCTGGGCATTGCGCAGGGCACCAAGATAGTCTTCCATGGGCACTTCGTCACCGGGTGAAGGCCAGTGGATCAGCGTCAGGTCCACATGATCGGTTTTCAGCCTGGCCAGGCTGTCGTGCAGGCTGTGGATGAGGTCGTCAGGCTGCAGATGGGTGTGCCAGATCTTGGTGGTGACAAAGATTTCCCGCCTTGGAATGCCGCTGGAGGTGATGCCATCGCCCACTTCCGCTTCATTGCCGTACATCTGGGCGGTATCAATATGACGGTAACCCAGGGAGAGGGCACTTTTGACGGCATCCCGGGCGTCATTGCCCTGCAGCCGGAAGGTGCCCATACCGATCTGCGGAAGTGTCTCGAATGACATAGCGTCCTCCTTTGCTGAACCCTCAAAAAAAGTTCTGACTGTTATGTGGTGGCCCTGTGCTGGCTCTTCAAGTGGGCCGCGGGTATCATGCGGCCTGCACAAAAACCGGATGACAAGGGGCGAACCGTGCTGACAGGACACTGCCTGTGTGGTGATATCAAGTTCGAATACGACGGTCCGCTCGGGCCGATTTCACTGTGCCATTGCAGCCAGTGTCGTCGCGCTTCCGGCAGTGCCTTTGCTGCCAGCGCCCCGGTCCAGACGGTCCGTTTCCGTTATCTGGCCGGCGAGGAGCTGGTCCGGGAGTACGAATCCCGCCCCGGCAAGTTCCGCGGTTTCTGTCCCCGCTGTGGCAGCCAGCTATACAGCCGGGTGGATGCCATTCCCGGTATCCTGCGGCTGCGGGTTGGTGCCATCAATGAGCCGCTGGGCAAAGGGCCGGCGTCCCACGACTATGTTGCCTCGGGGTCGGACTGGTTCGCCATTACCGATAATATCCCCCGATTCGATAAAACCCGGCGCACCAACGATCCCCACTGAACGCTCCCGGGTACACGGTTACTCTGCCGGCACCAGCCGGTAAACCTTGCCCTGCGGTGCATCCGTCAGCAGCCAGAGCATACCGTCCGGGCCCATGCGAACATCACGGATCCGGGCGCCGAGATCTGTCAGCAGGTCCTCCTCTTCGGTTACCTTGCCATCGTCGATAGTTAGCCGGACCAGCTTCTGCATTTTCAGCGCGCCGACAAACAGGTCGCCCTGCCAACCGGGAAAATGCTCTCCGGTATAGAACGCCATTCCCGACGGCGCAATCGAGGGATCCCAGTAGTGCAGGGGCTGGGCCATGCCTTCTTTCTTCACCCGATTGGTAATTGGCAGACCGGAGTAGTCAATGCCGTAGGTGATTTCCGGCCAGCCATAATTGATGCCGGAACGGATGATGTTGATCTCGTCGCCACCTCGCGGGCCATGCTCATGGCTCCAGATTTCACCGCTGACCGGGTGCCGGACCATGCCCTGGATGTTGCGGTTGCCCCAGCTGTAAAACGTGTCATTTGCTCCGGCCTTGCCAACAAACGGGTTGCCCGGAGCGGGTTTGCCATCCACCGTTATCCGGTGCACACCGCCGGCGTCATCCTCCAGATCCTGCGCCCGGTCCATTTCCCCGCGGTCACCGACCGCCACGTAGAGTAATCCGTCGCGGTCAAACACCATGCGGCCGGCAAAGTGGCGGGAGGTGTTGCCACGCGGGGCCGCTTCGAAGATGACCGTGACCTCCTCCAGGCGAGTGCCATTCAGGGTTGCCCGCGCAACCCGCGTGGTCATGCCGTCACGGTTCCGGTGAGCGTAGCTGAGAAACAGTGTGTTGTTGTCGGTGAACTGCGGATGCAGCACGACATCCAGCAGGCCACCCTGGCCCGACACCACCAGTTCCGGCAGCCCGGTCACCGGGGCCTCTTGCAGGGAACCGTTCTGGATCACCCGCAGGCGCCCCGCGCGCTCGGTGACCAGCTGCCGACCGTCGGGCAGGAAGGCAATGCTCCAGGGATGCTCCAGTCCGCTGGCGACCGTTTCCAGGCGAAAACGGGCTTTGTCCGACTGCCAGGATTCCGGTGCGGACCATGCCATAGAACTGACCGTGATGAGCCCGAGGATGACGGTTGTCTGCATGAATGTCCTGATGATCCTGGTCATCGGCGGTCTCCTGTTCCCTGTATTCACGGAGTGTCCATCAGCATAGCACCGGGGAGCAGCTCCCGCTGTCGGAACACCGGAATTTTGGTGTTGAGATGCTGTCAGGTATTTTAAATTAGAATGATTCGCATTAAGATGTCGGGGATTCGATGGAGCTATCTCTAGCTAACCCAGTTTTACCTGACCCGTTTGTACCTGACCATTTGTTCCTGACCCAGGTATGACTAACCCCTGTATGACGGAGTGTAAGATGTCCCCAACCCCGCGAGCCCGGTTTCGCCGCAGTGCCCTGGTGTCTGCAATCGCCCTTGCTTCCCTGCCGGCTGCAGTGCTGGCCCAGCAAGCCGAACCCACATTGCTGGATGCCATCCAGGTCTCGGCCGAGCGTGACGAGCCGGCATCGGAATCTACCGGCAGTTACAGCGCCGGCACCACCAGCACAGCCCTGAAACTGAACCTGGGCCACCGGGAAACCCCCCAGTCGGTGTCGGTGATTACCCGCAAGCAGATGGACGACTTTGGCGAAGTGGACGTCAACGACGTGCTGGAAGGGACAACCGGTGTCACTGTGGAATCGGTGGAAACCGACCGTACCTACTACACCTCCCGCGGCTTTGATATCAACAACTTTCAGTACGACGGCGTGGGTCTGCCTGCGGTCTACGACAATGTCCAGGGTGACCTCGACACCGCCTTCTATGACCGGATCGAAGTCCTGCGGGGTGCCAACGGCCTGATGACCGGCACCGGGAATCCGTCCGCGACCATCAATTTTATTCGCAAGCGCCCCACCGCAGAGACCCGGGCGGCGGTTGCGGTCACCGGCGGTTCCTGGGATAACCGCCGGGTGGTTGGCGACCTGTCCGGTTCGCTGACCGACTCGGGCAAGGTGCGCGGACGGGTGGTGGCAGGTTACCAGGAGCGGGATTCCTGGCTGGACCGCTATAGCCAGCAAAAACAGATGTTCTACGGCGTACTCGAGGCTGACCTGACGGCCAGCACCCTGCTTGCCCTGGGGCATGCCACCCAGACGTCCGATACCGACAGCCCGCTGTGGGGGGCCTTGCCCCTGTTCCATACCGATGGCACCGCGACCGGTTACAGCCGCTCGACCAGTACCTCGGCGGATTGGTCCTACTGGGATAACGTGCAACACAACAGCTTTGTGGAACTGACCCAGCGCCTCGGCGGTGGCTGGCAGGTGAAGGGTTCGGTACTGCGCCTGGAAAATGACAGCAATTCGGAACTGTTCTACCAGTTTGGCACCCCGGATCCGCAAACCGGTGAAGGTCTGATGGCCTACCCCAGCCAGTATGACCTGAATACCGAACAGTACGTGGCTGACCTGTCCGCCAGTGGCCCGTTCCGTCTGGCCGGCCGCACCCACGAGCTGGTGGTGGGTGCCTCCCGGGCCCGTTCGGAAACCGTGGACGAGTCCCGCTACGGGCAGGGGATCGGTGATCCGCTACCGCCGCTGGATGAGTGGACCGGCGATTACCCGCGTCCGGTATTCGATAACGGTACCGCCGGCTCGGACTGGACCGACCGGGAAACCAGCACCTACGCGGCCGCACGCTGGACGCTGACTGACCGCCTGACCGCCATCACCGGCATTCGCCTGGCCTGGCTGGATAGCACAGGCACCAGTTATGGAGCGAGCAAGGCAACCAGCTACGACGCTGAGGAGACACCGTACGCCGGACTGGTCTACGACCTCAATGACAACCATTCCGTCTATGCCAGTTACAGCGAGATTTTTACCCCGCAAACCGAAGTGGATATCAATCGGGACCGTCTCGATCCCATCGAGGGTGCCAACTACGAACTCGGCCTGAAAGGTGAATACCTGGATGATCGCCTCAGGTCCACGGTGGCGCTGTTCCGCACCCGGCAGGACAACCTGGCGGAAGCCGCCGGCACCTTCGAAAACGGCGTGGATACCTATTATCGTGGCGTGGAAGGCATCACCAGTGAAGGGGTGGAGCTGGAGCTGGCTGGCGAAGTGAGTGATTCAGTCCAGCTGTTTGCCGGCTACACCTGGATCAACATCGAGGATGCCGATGGCCATTCCGCCAAGTCTTTCATTCCCGAGCATCTCGCCCAGCTGCGGGGAACCTGGAAGGTGCCGGGCGTTAACGGTCTGGAGCTGGGCAGCCAGCTGCGCTGGCAGTCGGCGATCAGCCAGGTGCAGGGCGTGGCGACTACCGGAGCGAATGCCGGCCAGACCATCGTGACGGAGCAGGACAGCTATGCGGTGCTGGACCTGATGGCCAGTTACGATTTCGCCCGCAACTGGAATGCAACGCTCAACGTAAACAATGTGACCGACGAGAAGTACATCGAGAGCCTGAAGAAGTTCGGTGCTTCGGCACAGGGCTTCTACGGTGAGCCGGCCAACGCCAACCTGACCGTAAGCTGGGTGTACTGAGCCGCGCCAGGTATCGGGGAGCCGGCTTGCGGCTCCCCACTGATCATCCTTCAACAACCGTGCAGCAACAGGGAGCAGGAACCGTGACACCGGAGCATGAAATCATTGAAGGTATCAAGCTGGCGGCCGGCGCCGGCCTGTTCATTCTGCTGGCGACCACTGCCCTGGTGTGGCTGGTGCCCGGGGTGCCGGCGTGATTGCGCCCAGGCGTTCCTTGCGGTAGACCCCGCAGGTCCCGCAATAGCCCCCCTGCGGAAGCTGGTACTTCAGACAGCAGCCGCGGCGCTGGGGAATTCCGAATGTCCTGCCGTCGAATCTGGCGGGAATCCAGTCAATAAACCTTGCCGCATCACAATCGAAAGCCTCCAGCCACTCGCTTGCCAGGGCACAGAGTGCCGCTGGCGGCGCCTTGTCGTACAACGCCGAAAAGGGCATGCCCAGCCCGAGGCCCACACTGCTCCAGTAGGCACCGGGGCTGACGCCAAACGCCTGGCGGAACACCGGATACCAGCGGTTGGCGTGGTCGGCCATGGTGGTGAGGAAGCTGTCTGCGTCGAGCTCCGTCGCGGTTTCCCGCCAATGCCAGCGACGATCGCCACCGGCGGGCAGCAGGAAAATATCGGCGGCCGTCAGCGCCGGCGCTTTGCCATCCAGCATCAGCCGCAGTGAGAGGGGGGCAATGACATCCAGGGCAAGTGCCTGCTGCAGTACTGAGAGTCGTGCCCTCAGTTCCCTGGGGTTGGGGTTCCCGCCCGCTTCGCCGGACACTTGTGCCACCAGGTGATCGGGCGTCGTCAGGCACTGCTGGAGTGTCAGGGTGTCCGGAGTCCGGTGAACGCCGTGCAGCCGGTAGCTCCGGCGGATCTCGTCGCTGGCGGCACCCGCCAGTTCCCGCAGCGCAGACCAGCGTTGCGGCCAGCCACGCCCCTCGGTCTGCACGGCTGGCTGCCTTTCAGCGACGGCCATGGCGGCTCAGTCCCCAGAGGAAGTACAGCCCGCCGACCAGCGCCGCCAGCAGGCCCGCGGGCAACTGGTTGGGGTATAGCACGACCCGGGCCAGGTAATCAGCAAGGGCGAGCAGGGCTGCGCCGGCCAGTGCCGCGGTGACCAGTTGCCGGCCGACCGTTTGCTGGCCCATTACCCGGGCCAGATGAGGCGCCATCAGACCGACAAAACTGAGGGGACCGATAACAACGGTAGCTGCAGCGGTCAGCACGGCGGCCAGCACCAGCAACAGGATTCGTGCCCGTTGCACATTGAGTCCCAGTGACGATGCCGGAGTCTCACCCAGGGGCAGCAGCGTCAGGGCGCGCACCGCGAGGGTGGTGACGGCAATCAGTACCGTCATCACCGCCGCCAGGGCCAGCGCCTCGGACTCCGATACCAGCCAGGTGGAGCCGTACATCCAGTTCAGCAACTGCGCGGCCACGGTTCCGCCCGAGGCCATGACCAGTCGCAATCCGGCATCCATAAATACATACAGTGCAACTCCGCCCAGCAACAGCTGGTTGCCGGCAAAGCGGTGGCGACGGGCCAGCAGCATCAGCAGCATCAGTGCAGCAGCGGCACCCAGGGTGCCGGCCGCCAGCTGGCCGGCCCGGCCGACCTGGGCGCCCAGCAGCACCATGGCTACCATCACCAGTGCCGAGCCGCCGCTAATGCCGAGAACTTCCGGGCTCGCCATGACATTGCCGGTCATCCGCTGAATGATGGTACCGGCCAGGCCCAGTGCCACTCCGGCCGTTATGGCCGCCAGCAGCCGCGGTCCGCGCCAGTTCCAGGCGTCCGCCCAGTCTGCCGGGGGTGTCCAGCGCCAGCCTTCGATGCCCGGTGACCAGCCCATGGCGGCGATGATGGTGGTTAAAAGCACCAGCAGCAGTATGCCGGCGGCAACGCCTGTCGGCCGGCGACGGGGCACGAAGGAGGCCGGTCCGGAGGGCTCTCCGGGCATGTGATGGGTGTTGTTGACGCCGCGCAACGCCAGCAGAATGATCGGCCCGCCGATCAGCGCTGTGGTGGTTCCCGTAGGTACCAGCGAGCCATTGCCCCAGGTGGTCGCCCACTGCGCAAGGGTATCGGCAAGCAACAACAGGCCGCCGCCGAGCAGGGTGCTCCAGGCCAGCCGGCTGCGCAACGTGCGTGCGCCCAGCAGACGTGCCAGTACCGGTGCTGCCAGGCCAACGAAGGCAACGACGCCGACCCGGCTGACCACGGTTGCGCTCATCAACACCACGAGAAACAGGGCCAGCAACCGCAGGGCATCTACCCGGGCTCCCAGCCCGTGGGCAGACTCGGAACCCAGCTGCAGTAACTCGAGCGGTCGCATCAGCAACACCAGGGCAATACCCAGCACCAGCACCCGTGGCCATAACTCCAGGAACTGGGACCAGTTGTTCTGTACCAGTGATCCGGCCCCCCAGATAAACAGATTGCCCAGCCACTCGCCCTGCAGCAGCAGGAAGCCCATGTTCAGGGCGCCCATGAAGAAGGTGATGACCAGGCCGGCGAGAATCACGGTGACCGGGGAGAAGCCCAATCGCCAGGTCAGCGCAATGACCAGACCAATAGCCAGCAGGCCACCGGCGATGGCTGCAAGGTCCGGGCTGAATGCCAGCAGTGCCGGCGCGTAGAGGGTGGCGAGTGTGACGCCAAACTGGCCGCCGGCCTCCACACCCAGGGTGGTGGGGGAGGCGATCGGGTTACCCAGCACCTGCTGGGTGACGGCACCGGCAAGGCCGAGACCACAGCCGATCAGGATGGCGACGGCAATCCGTGGCGCCCAGCTGAAGTGGGCCATCACCGACGCATAGTGGCTGCTGTCGTAGCTCCAGAACGCCGTTACGAGGGTGGTCAGGTTGGCCTGCGGCAGCATGGGCAGCGCACTGGTCGCCAGGGCCAGCAGCCACAGCAGCAACGTCGCCAGCGGTAAGCGGCGGGGCAGCCCCGGGGGCTGGCCTGTGGGGTGGCGGGTCGAGCGCTGGGCAGAGGTCGGGGCAGAGGCGCTGTCAGAGGTGCTGTCAGAGTTGCTGTCAGAGGTGCTGTGAGAGGTGCTAGCGAACATGGTTGCTGCCTCCGGCAAGCAGGGCGTCGGTGAGCAGAAGCGCGAGGCGCTTGACCGGGTAGAGACCGCCAAATGTCCACACCGGGTCGACCTGATAAACCTGCCGGTTCCGTACCGGCGGCAGGTGGCTCCAGAACGGGCTGTTCGCCAGGCTGTCAGCCAGCCCCGGCAGGGTGGGTGAAATCACCACGAGCCGGGCGTCCCGGTAAGGCGCGAGGGCGTCCAGGCCAATTACCGAAAAACCCCAGAAGTTGCCGTCATAAGGCCACACATTGTTCAGGCCCAGCGCTTCAATTGCTGTATCCAGCATGCCGTTCGGGGTATTTATCCGGACATGGCGAGGATCCAGAAAGCTGACCAGGGCAATGTCGTCGCCACTGTGCCCGGCGCGTTCGAGGCGGCTGCGCTGGGTGGCCAGGGTTTGCTCCACGTCCGCAATCACCGCTTCGGCCCGTGCCGTCTGGCCCAGCATGTCGCCGAGGGTGCGCAACATGTGGCGCGCCTGGCGGTAAGGGTCGTGACCTTCCTTGTAGACACTGATGACGTAGGTCGGGGCTATCCGGTTGAGCAGGTTTCCCGCCGGTGACATTTCACTGCTGGTGACAATCAGGTCGGGTTTCAGTTCGGCAATCGCCTCCAGGCTCGGTGCGGTGCGCGATCCCACGTTGTGAACCCCTTCCGGCAGCGCGGGTTCGTGCACCCAGTGGCTGTAGCCGTCCCGGTCGGCAATGCCGATCGGGGTAACACCCAGCAAGAGCAGGGCCTCGGTGGCGGCCCAGTTCAGGGCAACCACCCGCTTCGGGGTCGTCGCCAGGCTCACCGAACCGTTTTCGTGGACCCAGCTCCCGGCGTGGACCGGCGCCGCTGTCGCCATGGTTACCACTGCCGCCAGCATCGTCACTGCCAGCAGCCCCAGCGTTATCCGGCCGCTGCCGGGTGTCGTCTGCCGCCTAGTGGACATAGGACACCCACTGGCCCGGAGACCGCTCCATGACCCCCATGGCGACGCCATAGATAGCCTCCAGAACCCCGCTGTTCATTATGTCGGCCGGCCGGCCATCGGCGATGATTTCGCCGGCCCGGAGTGCCACCAGGCGGTCGCAGAAGCGTGCGGCCAGGTCCACATCATGGAGCACCACAATGACGGTCAGGTCCCGTTCGGAAGCCAGCCGGTGAACGAGTCGCAGGGTTTCCACCTGGTGTTTTACATCCAGTGCGGAAATGGGCTCGTCCAGCAGCAGGCAACGAGTCTGCTGGGCCAGCAGCATGGCAATCCACGCCCTTTGGCGCTCGCCGCCGGACAGGGTATCCACCGAGCGGTAGGTAAACGGTGTCAGCCCGGTATCGGCAATGGCCTGACTGATCAGCGCGTCGTCTTCAGGGGTATAGCGACCCAGCGGCCCCCGCCAGGGATAGCGGCCAAGGGAAACCAGCTCCCTCACGGTCAGGCCATCGGTCGCGGGCGGGTGCTGGGGCAGGAAAGCCACCTGGCGGGCAAACTCCCGGCTGCCGGTGCGGCTTACCGGTAGGCCCTGCAAGGTGACGGTGCCGGCCGACGGCGTTATCTGGCGCGCCAATACCCGGAGCAGGGTGGACTTGCCGGAGCCATTGTGGCCGAGCAGGGCGGTCACTTCGCCTTCGGTAAAGCCAAGGCTGAGGTCTTCGAGGATGCGATTGCTGCCGATCGTAACGGCAAGATCGGCCACTTCAAGAAATGCTGGCATGCGGACTCCCGGCGGTCCCCGGAGGCAACGGGGCTGGGGTGGGCTTGGAAAGTCCGCAGAATAATCTAAATGCGAATCAGTATCAATGATGTTTTGGTGGTATCACCAGGCTTGTCCGGTCTGTACCCGCCACTGGGCGGCGTAGGGGCCATCCCGTTCCAGTAACTGCTCGTGGCTGCCTTGCTGGACGACCTTGCCATTTTCAATGACGGCAATGGTGTCCGCATCGACAATCGTGGACAGCCGGTGGGCGATCATGATGACCGTGCGGTTGTGGCCGATGCGTCGCAGCGAGCGCTGGATGGCGGCCTCGGTCTCGTTGTCCACGGCGCTGGTGGCTTCATCCAGTACCAGAATGGGTGGGTCCTTGAGCAGGGCGCGGGCCAGTGACAGGCGCTGACGCTGGCCGCCGGACAGGCGCACCCCGCGTTCGCCAACCTGGGTGTCCAGTCCTTGTGGCAGGGCTTCGATAAAGGACCAGGCCTCTGCCGTGCGTGCCGCGTCGATGATCTGCTGGTCACTGGCGGCAGGCCGGCCGTAAGCGAGGTTCTCCCGGATCGTGCCGTCGAACAGGTAGACATCCTGGCTCACCAGGCCAATGGCTTCGCGCAGGGATCTCAGGCTCACTTCGTGGATGGGCTGGCCGTCGATCAGGATGCGGCCCGCGTCTGGGTCGTAGAACCGCAGCAGCAGTTTGATCAGGGTGGATTTACCGGACCCGGTCGCCCCTACCAGGGCCAGGGTATTGCCCGCCGGCACGGCGAGGGAGATGCCATCAATGCCGGCACCGCTGGCCTGATAACGAAAGCTGACCCCGTCGAAGGTTACCTCACCACGTACCGGTCCTGGCAGGTGATTGCCCGGGTCATCCCGGACCTGCACCGGCTCGGCAAGCAGGTCGAGGATGCGCCGGGTACTGGCCATGGCCCGCTCGAACAGGTCAATGACTTCTGCCAGGCCGGTCAGCGGCCAGAGCAGGCGCTGGGTCAGGAACACCAGTACACCATAGGCACCCACGTTGAGAGCGCCGGACAGGGCCTGCATGCCGCCGACGATAAAGGTCGCCAGGAAGCCGGCCAGGATCGCCATACGGATCACCGGAATGAAGGCGGAGCTGATGCGGATCGCCTTGCGGTTGGCCTCGACGTAGGCTTCGCTGCTCGCTTTCAGGCGTTCGGCTTCCCGTTGCTCGGCGGTGAAACTCTTGATGGTGGCAATGCCGCCAAGGTTGTTCGACAACCGGCTGGACAGGTCGCCGACCTTTTCCCGTACGTCGGCATAGAGAGGGCCGGCCTTGCGCTGGAAGTAAAACGCGCCCCAGATGATCAGCGGAATCGGGGTGAACGCCAGCAGGGCGATCACCGGCGACAGCACAAAGAACACCGCGCCTACGGCAACCACGGTGACCAGAACCTGAATCATCGCGTTGGCGCCGCCATCAAGAAAGCGCTCCAGCTGGTTGACGTCGTCGTTCATGGTGGCCACCAGCTGGCCGGAGCTGCGGGCCTCGAAAAAGCTCATGTCGAGCTTCTGGGCATGCTCATAGGCGTCCTGGCGCAAGTCCGATTGCAGCCGCTGGGCGAGGTTGCGCCAGAGGATCTGGTAGAGGTACTCGAACAGGGATTCGCCGGCCCAGATAAAAAAGGTGAGTACGGCAAGGATCAGGATCTGTTCCCGGGCGGATTCGAAGCCCAGCGAGGCGACGAAGCTCTCTTCCTGGTTGACTACCACATCGATGGCGATACCGATGAGGATTTCGGGGGCAATATCGAACAGCTTGTTGATGACCGAGCAGGTGGCGGCCGCGATGATCTGGCGGCGGTAGCCTCGGGCATAGCGCAGCAGCCGGCCAAGGGCCGCGAAGCTGCTGGTGGTTTTGCTGATCGTGTGCTGGGTCATGTTGAGCTCCGCGAGCGCCGGAAAAGCGGCAAGGGTAGCGGATTTGGCTGGCGCTTAAAAGAGAATCATTATCAATGCATTGGTGGGAGGCTCAGGATCGTTTGATGTTGCGTTGCAGCCAGCGGTCGAGCTGGTCGGCAAATTCCTTGCGATCCCCCTGGGAGAAAGCGGACGGGCCGCCGGTCACCTGGCCGGCGTTGCGCATTTCTTCCATGAAGTTACGCATGGCAAGGCGCTGGCGAATATTCTCCTTGGTAAAGGCCTGGCCCCTCGGGTTGAACACGTCGGCGCCTTTTTCGATGGCCTCGGCGGCCAGGGGGATGTCCTGGGTGATGACCAGGTCGCCTTGGTGCATCTGGTCCATGATCTCATTGTCGGCGACATCAAATCCCTGGGGTACCTGCCGGCGGCGGATGTAAGGGCTGGGCGGCAGGCTGATGACGTGGTTGGCAATGAAGGTGGTTTGCACCTGCCAGCGTATGGCAGCACGGCAGAGGATTTCCCGGATGGGCACGGGGCAGGCGTCGGCGTCGACCCAGATCGGCATGAGGTTTTCCTTGGTTGGTGGCCTGGGGCAGAGTTTAACTGCTGTGGTAATACTGGCGATAGATCAGGGCAATATCATTGCTCTGATGGTATATAATCGTGCACTCATTCAGTTAACAGGAAATGATAATGTCCCAGCTTCCTCCCTGTCCGAAATGCAGTTCCGAGTATACCTACGAAGACGGTCCCAACCTTGTCTGCCCGGAATGCGGCCATGAATGGTCCGAGGCCGAGGCTGCCGAAGCGGCGGCGGGCAAGGTGATCCGGGATGCCAACGGTAACGAACTGCAGGATGGTGACACCGTCACGGTGATCAAGGACCTCAAGGTCAAGGGCTCCAGCCTCGTGGTCAAGGTCGGCACCAAGGTGAAGAATATCCGCCTGGTGGAAGGCGACCACGATATTGATTGCAAGATTGACGGCATCGGTGCTATGAAGCTGAAATCGGAGTTCGTGAAGAAGGCCTGATCAAATCAGTGTTTATCCGGGAGCGCTTGGAGGCAGTGAATGACTGAGAAGGGTCATGAGCGGGAAAATCAACCCGATCCCCAGACGGTAAAAAAACACGAGCTGCACCAGGAACTCCCGGTCGACTTTCCGGATCCGTTTTTCCGCGCACTTCACCGGATCATCCGGTTTGCGATTCGCGTGCTTGCGGTGCTCATGGTTGCGGTGATCCTGTGGGGGGTGGGTGATGTCATCTACATCATCTACGACCGACTGGTTACGCCGCCCTTCCTGCTCCTGAATATCAACGATATCTTCTACACGTTCGGCGCCTTCATGGCGGTGCTGATTGCGGTGGAAATCTTCATCAATATCCGGCTGTACCTTGGTACCAATGTCTTCCCGGTCCAGTTAGTGGTGGCAACGGCGCTGATGGCCATTGCCCGAAAGGTCATCGTGCTGGATTTCGATACGCTTACGCCGATGTACCTGATCGGGATTGCCGCGACAACACTGGCGCTGGGGATTACCTACTGGCTGCTCAGGCAGGGCAACCAGCAGCACGAATGGGATGACTGATACTGCGGGTTGTCCTGCCAGCGTTCGTTCCTGCCGCGAGTTGCGCGTGATTGATCATTCCCTCCCCATCGTCTAAACATTAGATAACGTGTCTTCGGGCACCCTGTGTATGTCCCGACAGCGTGTGACCCACGCTCACAATAAATCGACCAGCCCCGATGCTGACACCATGTCCGCCACAAGCGGACGGCAGCGCAGCAAGTGTTTCTACCAGAACGCGGGGTAAGGAGGATGGGATGAGACAACGCCACGAATTTCATGTGGACAGCACCCGCTATCTGGATGATCACGGCAAGCCCCTGGGGGATCTGCCGCCCCTGGCAGAGGACAGTGATCGTGTTCTCGCCGCCTACCGCAACATGGTGCTGACCCGCACCTTCGACGCCAAAGCCATCGCCCTGCAGCGTACCGGTAAATGCGGGACCTATCCCTCGGTGCTCGGGCACGAGGTCATTGGTACCGCGATTGGCCAGAGCATGGCGAAGACCGATGTGTTCGTGCCCTATTACCGGGATCAGGCGGCGCACATGCTGCGCGGCGTGAGCCTGAAGGAAATGCTGCTGTACTGGGGCGGCGACGAGCGGGGCAGTGCGAACTGGCCGGAGTGCCCGCAAGACCTGCCCATTTCAGTCCCCATTGCCACCCAGTGCTGTCACGCGGTCGGGGTGGCCTCGGCGTTCCGGATCCGCGGTGAAGACCGTGCCGTGGTCTGTTGTGTGGGGGACGGTGGTACATCGAAGGGCGACTTTTTGGAGAGTATCAACCTGGCCGGCGCCTGGCACCTGCCGGTAGTGTTTGTGGCCATCAACAATCAGTGGGCGATCTCGACGCCCCGCAGCCTGCAGACCGGGGCCGAGACCATTGCCCAGAAGGCGATCAGCGCGGGCCTGCCCGGCCACGTGGTTGATGGTAACGATTACTTTGCCACTTCGGAGGCGCTCGATAACGCGCTGGAGCGGGCCCGGGGCGGCAAGGGCGGAACCCTGATCGAAGCAGTCACCTACCGGCTGGGGGATCACACCACGGCGGATGATGCCACTCGCTATCGCACCGCAGAGGACCTCAAGCGCGCCTGGGAGAAGGATGGTATCAAGCGCCTGCAGAACTGGTTGCACGATAATGGCCACTGGAGTGCGGACAAGGAAAAGGCGCTGCAGGCCGAGGCCCGGGCCCTGGTTGACAAGGCCGTGGAGGAGTACCTGGCGACGGAAGCCGAGCCCCCCACCGCGATGCTGGACTCACTGTTTGAAACCCTCCCGGTCGCCCTTCAGGGGCAACGCGAGCGAATTGCCAACAAGTACCGGGGAGGTGAGTCATGAGCAAGGCCGAGATGCGTGACGTAACCCTGGTCGAGGCGGTCAACATGGCCCTGGCCTGGGAGATGGAGCACGACGAGAACGTGGTCGTGCTGGGTGAGGATATAGCCACCAACGGCGGGGTATTCCGGGCGACCGTGGGGCTCAAGGAGCGTTTTGGTTTCAAGCGGGTGATGGACACGCCGCTGGCGGAGAATCTGATTGCCGGTACCGCCATCGGTATGGCGACCCAGGGCCTGCGGCCGGTCGCCGAATTCCAGTTCATGGGGTTCATCTATGCCGGAATGGAGCAGATCGTCAGCCATGCGGCGCGGATGCGCAACCGCACCCGGGGCCGGCTGCATTGTCCGATCGTCTATCGTGCGCCGTTCGGCGGCGGTATCCATGCTCCGGAGCATCACTCCGAAAGCACCGAGGCGCTGTTCGCCCACATTCCCGGTCTGCGGGTGGTGATTCCCAGCTCACCGCAACGCGCTTATGGCTTGTTACTGGCGGCCATTCGCAATAATGATCCGGTGATTTTTCTGGAGCCCAAGCGTATCTACCGGGCCGTCACCCAGACGGTTGCGGACAATGGCGAGGCCTTGCCGCTGGACAGCTGTTTCACCCTGCGGGAAGGGGACGATGTCACCCTGATCAGCTGGGGTGCGTCGATTCTGGAGACCCTGCAGGCCGCGGATCAGCTGGCGGAGCAGGGTATTACTGCCGAGGTTATCGACGTGGCCACCGTCAGTCCGCTGGACCGGGAAACCCTGCTGTGTTCGGTGGCCAAGACAGGCCGCGCAGTGATAGTCCACGAAGCCTGCCGTAACGGCGGCGTGGGGGCGGAGATTGCCGCTTCCATTGCCGAGGGTGCGTTCCTGGACCTGCAGGCCCCGGTGGTGCGGGTGACCGGCTACGACACCGTGATGCCGTATTACCGCAATGAACAGGCGTATCTGCCCGGCGTGGCAGACATTGTTGAAGCCGTGGAACAGGTGATTGCGCTATGAAGAACTTCAAACTGCCGGATCTGGGCGAGGGCCTGCCCGAAGCGGAAATCGTGGAGTGGCACGTCAAGGTCGGTGACACCGTTGCGGTGGACCAGGTCCTGGTCTCGGTGGAAACCGCCAAGGCGATTGTCGAGGTGCCGTCGCCGGAAGCGGGGACCATCGCCAGGCTGTATGGCGAGCCCGGTGACATCATCCACACCGGTGAACCCTTGCTGGCTTTCGAGGGGGAAGGGGATGACAGCGGCACGGTGGTCGGTGAGCTGAAAAAAGCCGATACCGGCAGCAGGCAGGACCAGTTTATTGTGGGCGCCGCCGCGTCCAGCAAGCGGGCGCGGGCCAACCGCGCGACGCCGGGGGTGAGGGCGCTGGCAGAGCGGCTCGGGGTGAGCCTGGAGCAGATCAAGGGCAGTGGCCCCGGCGGGCTGATTACCAACGATGACGTCCACCGCCAGGCCAGTCATCAGAAGGCGCTGGGCGATGCCGAACCGCTGCGCGGAACCCGCCGTACCATGGCCAGGAACATGGCCTTGTCCCATGCCCAGGTGGTGCCGGTGTCGATCTTCGAGGACGCCGACATCAATGACTGGAAACCGGGCACCGACATCACCATGCGCCTGGTTCAGGCCATCGGCCAGGCCTGTGAAGCGGCACCGGACATGAATTGCTGGTTTGATGGTGACAATCTCAGCCGCCGCCTGCTGACGGAGGTTCATGTCGGCATCGCCGTGGACACCCCTGATGGTCTGTTTGTGCCGGTGTTACGGGATATCACCCACCGCTCCCTCAAGGACCTGCGCAAGGGGCTGGAAAACCTGCGCGAAGCGGTCCGTACCCGCAAGATTCCGCCCAAGGAAATGCAGGGGGCCACCATCACCCTGTCCAATTTCGGCACCCTGGCGGGCGAATACGCCAACCCGGTGGTCACGCCACCACAGGTGGCCATCGTTGGCGCGGGCCACATCCGCGACAAGGTGGTACCCCACGAAGGGGCTGCGACCATTCGTCGCATCCTGCCCTTGTCGCTGACCTTTGATCACCGCTCCGCTACCGGCGGCGAAGCCGCGCGGTTCATGGCCGCGCTGATCGCGGCGCTGGAGAAGCCCTAGGGTGGAGACAATCAGCGGCAGCCCCGAAGCGGGGCTCAAGGGTTGTCATCCATCAACTTAGCGGCAAAACTGTCCCCTGCTGATGACAACCCTTTTCCGGACACAAGAGCGCGAGACGCCATGCCCCGACTGATCAACATCGCTGCCACCCTGATACTGACTGCTACGACCGCCTGCACCGCCACCCTGGCGACGGCTGCCGATCATAGCCAGCACAACATGCAGGCCCAGCCGCAGGCTGACCAGCACAGCGCGCTCCGCATCCACAATCCGTGGTCCCGACCCACGCCCCCGGGTGCTGCCATGGGCGTCGGTTATATGACCATTACCAACACCGGCGACCAGCCGATCACCCTGATTGCCGCCGACAGCCCCCGGGCCGGCCAGGTGTCCATTCACCAGAGCCGGATGCAGGACGGCGTCATGCGGATGGAACCCCTGAAAGACGGGCTCGTCATCGCGGCCGGCGAAACCGTGGAGCTCAAGCCCCACAGCTACCATCTGATGCTGGAAAGGCTGAAGGAGCCCCTGCGGGAGGGCGAAAACATTCCGTTGACCCTGAGTTTTGACGGAGCACCGGACGTTCGCCTCGAGCTGATTGTCCAGCCGCTGGATGGCCAACCCGCGAAGATGGAGCATTCCGTGCATTCCCATTAGTGCGTAGCACCGCAAAAACTGGATAATGGCGGGTTCATGTTTTACAGCTCGCCAAATTCTCCAAGCCTGGTGCCCCGCAATGGAAATCAACGTCAATTTTCTCGATAACCTCAGACTTGAAGCCAAGTTTGACGACTTCACCGTTATCGCCGACCAGCCCATTCGCTACAAGGGGGATGGGTCCGCCCCCGGCCCCTTCGACTACTTCCTGGCATCCTCCGCGTTGTGCGCGGCCTACTTTGTCCGGGTCTACTGCCTGGCGCGCAATATTCCGACCGACAATATCCGCCTGTCGCAGAACAACATCGTCGATCCGGAAAACCGTTACAACCAGATTTTCAAGATCCAGGTCGAGCTGCCCGAAGACCTCTCGGAAAAGGACCGGCAGGGCATCCTGCGGTCAATCGATCGCTGCACGGTAAAGAAAGTGGTGCAGACCGGCCCGACGTTCGAGATCGAGACGGTAGACAACCTCGACGAGGACGCCCAGGCCCTGCTGATGGTCAAGCCGGACAGCGAGCACCGGACCTTTATCGAAGGCAAGGATCTGCCACTGGAGCAGACCATCGCCAACATGACCGCCATCCTGGCGGAGCTGGGCATGAAGATCGAGATCGCTTCCTGGCGCAATATCGTGCCCCATGTCTGGTCGCTGCACATCCGTGATGCCGCCTCGCCCATGTGCTTTACCAATGGCAAAGGCGCCACCAAGGAGAGCGCACTGTGTTCGGCGTTGGGTGAATTTATCGAACGGCTGAATTGCAACTTCTTCTATAACGACCAGTTTTTTGGCGAGGACATCGCCAACAGTGAGTTTGTTCATTATCCGAACGAGAAGTGGTTTCAGCCGGGGCCAGAGGACGAGCTGCCGGAGGGAATTCTGGATGACCACTGCCTGGTCATCTATAACCCGGAAGGCGAGCTGTGCGGGTCAAACCTGATTGATACCAACTCCGGCAACGTCGAGCGCGGTATCTGTGCGCTGCCCTATGTGCGCCAGTCGGACGGTGAGGTGGTGTATTTCCCCTCCAACCTGATCGAGAACCTGTTTCTGAGTAACGGCATGAGTGCCGGTAACACCCTGCACGAAGCGCAGGTGCAGTGCCTGTCGGAAATCTTCGAGCGGGGTGTGAAGCGGCAGATTATTGAAGGCGAGATCGCGTTGCCGGATGTCCCCCGCCAGGTACTGGAAAAGTACCCCGAACTTGTGGAGGCCATCGAGGCGCTGGAGAGTCAGGGTTTCCCGGTACTGGTGAAGGATGCGTCACTGGGCGGGCAGTTCCCGGTGGCCTGCGTCACTCTGATGAACCCGAAGACCGGCGGTGTTTTCGCGTCCTTCGGGGCCCATCCGAGTTTCCATGTGGCCCTGGAGCGCAGCCTCACCGAACTGCTGCAAGGCCGCAGCTTCGAGGGCCTGAACGACCTGCCGCCACCGACGTTCAACTCCATGGCGGTGACCGAACCCAACAACTATGTCGAGCACTTTATCGACTCGAGTGGCGTGGTGTCCTGGCGCTTTTTCAGCGCCAGGGCCGACTATGACTTCTGCGAATGGGATTTCTCCGGCACCAATGCCGAAGAGGCGGCCACTTTGTTCGGCATCCTCAAGGACATGGGCAAGGAATGCTACATGGCGGTCTTCGAAGAACTGGGCGCCCCGGTGTGCCGGATTCTGGTGCCGGGTTATTCCGAGGTCTACCCGGTGGAAGATCTGGTGTGGGACAACACCAACATGGCGCTGGCATTCCGTGAGGACATTCTCAACCTTCACCGCCTCAGTGACGAGGAGCTGGCCGACCTGGCGGAGCGCCTCGAGGAGAGCGAACTCGACGTCTACATGACCATCACCACGCTGATCGGCATCGAGTTCGATGAAAACACGGTGTGGGGACAGCTCACCATTCTGGAACTGAAGCTGCTTATCTACCTGGCGCTGCAACAGCATGAGGAAGCACTTGAGCTGGTGGAAACCTTCCTGCAGTTCAACGACAACACCGTCGAGCGCGGGCTGTTCTACCAGGCCATGCAGGCGGTACTGGAGGTGACTCTGGACGACGAGCTGGAGCTGGCCGACTACCTGCACAATTTCCGTCGCATGTTCGGCGAGGCAACCATGCAGGCAGTGGCAGGTTCAGTAGACGGCACCGTCCGCTTCCACGGCCTGACCCCGACCAACATGCAGCTGGAGGGACTGGACAAGCACTTGCGGCTGATTGAAAGCTACAAGAAGCTGCATGCGGCCAGGGCCAGGATTGCCGGCCTGGACCGGGCCGGGCCAGGCCTCGCCTGAACGCCCGGCTATTCGTCAACCACGACTTCAAAGCCCCCGTAGATTAATCGCTTGCCATCAAACGGCATGGGATTTACATCTGGTTTCAGGCGGGGGTCTTCCATAAGCCTGGGCATGGCCTGGTCCCGCACTTCGCGGGACGGCCAGACCAGCCATGAGAAGATGACGGTCTCGTCCGGACGGCATTTCACCGCCATGGGAAATGAGGTGATTTCGCCGTCAGGCACGTCATCGCCCCAGCATTCCACCATCTTCAAAGCGCCGTATTCCTTGAAGACCGCAGCGGCGTCGCTGGCGTGCCTGATGTATTTCGCCTTGTTGGCGGTTGGTACTGCAGCAACAAATCCATCGACATAACTCATGGTGTTTCTCCTTGTTCAGTCTTTGGGGGGGAGCTCCCGTACCGGACGCACTTCAATGCTACCGAAGCGTGCCGGCGGTATCCGGCCGGCCAGTTGCAGTGCTTCATTAAGATCTCTGGCCTCCAGCAGGTAGAACCCAGCCAGTTGTTCTTTGGTTTCCGCGAACGGGCCGTCGGTTACCAGCAGCTCTCCGTTGCGTACCCGCACGGTGGTGGCGGTGTCGACCGGCTGCAGAGGCTGGCCGGTGACGTAATTGCCCTGGGAGGTCAGTCGCTCCACACCGGCCACGCATTCCTGGTTGAGGTCGTGCCATTCCTGCTCGGTCATGGCGTTGATAATGCTCTCCTGGTAGTAGACCAGGGCGACGTATTTCATGGTTTCCTCCTTGTCGTTTACAGGCAGGACCTGGTCTGACAGCTGATCATCCACTGCACTCCGAAACGGTCCCGGGTCATTCCGAACCGCTGTGCCCAGAACGTCTCCTCAAATGGCATGATCACGGCGCCGCCCTCCCCAAGTTGACGGAATACCCGTTCTGCCTGCTCCGGATTCCCGTATTCCAGGTGGATCTGCGCGCCCTGGGGAGCCTCGTAACAATCACCCATGGCATCCGCCCCCATCAGGCGACGCCCGCGTATATTGACGGAGGCATGAATGATCTTGTCATGCCAGTCCGCCGGTACACCTTCGGCGGCCGGGGTTTCCCCGAAGCTGAGCATCGCCTCCAGCTGGCCGCCCGTCACCTCCTGGTAGAAGGTCATGGCCTCGCGACAGTTGCCGGGGAAGCCCACATGCACATTCATCTCCAGGGGGAGTCGATCAAGGTCCTGCAGCATGTCCCCCCGGGGCAAGCCGCTGTTTTCGTCGTCCATCTCTGCCTTGCGCATCAACAGTTCTTTCATGATGTCCTTCTCCTTCGGTGGGTTTTACGGTTAAGTCGCACAACACCGGTGGCAATCGACAGGGGGGCTAAAAATTCTTTTCAGGAGGCGCTGTCCAGTTCCTTCAGCCGGCGCTCGAGAAAGCGCCGTTCCGGGCCCTGGGTGGCCAGGGCCAGCGCTCGCTGGTAGGCACAGATGGCGGATGCCCGGTTACCCGCCCGGCGGTGCAGGTCGGCCCGGGCGGCGTGGAACAGGTGGTAACCGAGGATTTCCTTGTGGCTGGTAAGCTGCTCCAGCAGTGCCAGGCCATCCGCCGGTGTGTCACGCATGGCGACGGCCGCCGCGCGGTTGAGGGCGATCACCGGAGAAGGCTGCCGGCGGTACAGCGCGTCGTACAGGCGAACAATCCGGGCCCAGTCGGTATCCTCGGCCCGGGCGGCCCGGGCATGGACCGCAGCAATGGATGCCTGCAGGGTGTAGATGCCCATGGGTGTGCTGGCGAGGGCGTGCTCCAGCGATTGCAGGCCCTGACGGATGCTCGCCTCGTTCCAGAGGGTACGGTCCTGGTCTTCCAGCGTAATCAGTTCGCCACTGGCATCCTGGCGGGCCGGGCGTCGTGCGTCGTGCAGCAGCATCAACGCCAGCAACCCGAACACCTCCCCCTGGGGCAACAACTGGGTCAGTGCTCCCGCCAGGCGAATGGCTTCCGCCGACAGACTGACATCCACCACCGATTCACCCTCACTGCGGGAATAGCCCTCGTTAAAGACCAGATAGATAACCTGCAAGACGCCGGGCAGTCGTTCGGGAAGCTGCTTCGCATCGGGCACTTCGTAGGGTATGCCCGCATCACGGATTTTCTTCTTGGCACGCACAATTCGCTGGGCGAGCGTGGCCGGTTTTTGCAGGAGGGCACTGGCGACCTGCTCGGTGGTCAGTCCACACATCTCCCGCAGGGTCATGGCGACCCGGGCATCCATGGACAGGCCCGGGTGGCAACAGGTGAACAGCAACCGGAGCTGGTCGTCTTCAATCGATGGATCATCGGTATCGACAACCGGGTCGTCCGGCGTTGCCACGAGATAGGAATAGTGCTGGGCGGTCTGTTTGCGCCGAATCTGGTCGATACCCTTGCGATGCCCGGCGCGAATCAGCCAGGCGACAGGGTTGTCGGGCACCCCTTCCCCTGGCCATTGGCGGACCGCCGCAGCAAACGCCTCTTGCATGGCCTCCTCGGCGAGGGCGAAATCACCGAGCAGGCGAATCAGTGTCGCCAGTACCCGTCGGGATTGTTGCTGGTACAGCTGTCCGAGGTCATATTGATGGCTGGTCATCCGTCTCCACCCGTGAAATCCACGCTGACCGCTTAACCTTATCTCAATCGAACCGGTCCCAATAGGGCGGGTCGCCAAAATAGCCGTCGAGGAAGTCGATAAAACTGCGCACCTTGCTGGCCAGCAGTTGCCGGTGTGCATACACCGCATAGAGCGCCAGCGGCTCCGGTTCGTGATCTGGCAGCAGGATGCGCAGTTTGCCGTCGCGGATAGCCTCGCCGGCTATAAAGGTGGGCTGGATGGCGATGCCGGCGCCGGCAATGGCGGCTTCCACCAGCACATCACCATTGTTGCTGACCAGGTCACTGTCCCGGCTGCCACCCTCGCTTTGCAGCCACCGGAACACCGGTTGACCGGCCTCCGGATCCATATAGCTGTAGCGCAGGTAGCGATGGTCCCGGAGGTCCTCCGGTTGCCGGGGGGTGCCGTGTCGCGCCAGGTAAGCGGGGGCCGCGCACATCACCAGGCGTACCGGTGCAATGCGCCTGGCAATCAGCGACGAGCTTTTCAGGTGGCCAATGCGCAGGGCGATATCGAATCCTTCCTCGACGATATCAACCTTGCGGTCGTTCAGTTGCAGGTCAATGCCCACGGCAGGGTGGGCCGCCTGGAATTCGGCCAACAGAGGGGCCATGTGGCGGATGGCGAAGGAAACCGGGGCACTGATGCGCAGCCGGCCGCGAGCCTCGCCCTGCAGGTCGCCGAGCTGGTTCTCCATATCGTCGATGTCGTTGAGCACTTGCTGGGCACGTTGATGGTAGCGGGTACCCGCTTCCGTCAGGTGGATCTTGCGGGTGGTACGGTTAAGCAGGCGGGTGCCCAGGTGGTGTTCCAGCTGGGAAACGTATTTGCTGACCAGCTGAGGTGACAGTTCCAGCCGGTCAGCGGCACGGGTGAAAGAGCCTTCGCTCACCACCGTGACGAAGGCCCGCATGGCATCGATACGGTCCATGGATATGTCCTGTTCAGGGAGCACTCCAGATTATCTCTGAAATGTTGATAATAAAGCAACAATAGCGATGTTAGTCTTTCGATTCGATGATAGTAAAGTGGCTACATCTCCTGAGGCGGGGCTTCGGGGCACATCAACAGAGAAAGATTCGAGGTGATCAACATGAACACTCAATTTGCACAGGCGCTGTTCCGTTCCAACGGTGGCTTTGCCGCGCTCGTCCTGCGGGTCCCGGTTGGATTGATTCTTGCGGCCCACGGCGCCCAGAAGCTTTTTGGCTGGTTTGGTGGTTATGGCCTGGAAGGCACCGGGCAGTGGCTGGCGAGTATTGGCCTCGGGCCGGGTTACCTGATGGCCCTGCTGGCCGGTAGTGCCGAATTCTTTGGCGGACTGGCGCTGGTGTTGGGCCTGCTGACCCGACCGGCGGCGCTGGTTGCGGCCTTTACCATGCTGGTGGCGCTGTTCGCGGTGCATATCGGTAATGGCCTGTTCATGGCCAATAATGGCTACGAGTACGCGCTGACCCTGGCGGCGGTATCCTTGTCTCTCGCGATCCAGGGCGGTGGACGGTTCGCACTGGACAATGTGCTTCTGGAGCGATTTGCTGGCGGGCGCGGACAGCGCATGGTCACTGGTCACTGAGGACGCCGGGTACCGGGTGATAACAAGATGACCGGCACGCCCCCTGAGCAGGGGTGTGCCATCATCCGGGGGCATCGCAAGAGGAGGGTTTGATCATGCTGGTTAACGGTGTATGGCAAGAAAACTGGCAGCCGGTGCAGTCGAAAGATGATGAGGGGAGGTTCATCCGGCAGACCTCGTCGTTCCGCAACTGGGTCACGCCGGATGGCAAACCCGGTCCCACCGGTGCCGGCGGTTTCCGGGCAGAGCAGGGCCGTTATCATCTTTATGTCGCGTATATCTGCCCCTGGGCGTCGCGGACGTTGATGGTCCGCGAGCTGAAAGGGTTGCAGGATGTTATCGGTGTAACCGTCGTCAACCCGCGGTTGACGGATCAGGGCTGGCAGCTCGGGGGTTATCCCGGTGCCGACGAGGATGCGCTGAACGGCGTGCGTTACATGCATGAGCTGTACACCCGCGCCGATCCGCAAATCTCCGGTCGTGCGACTGTGCCGGTGTTATGGGACCGGCAGAGGGGGACCATCGTCAACAATGAATCGGCCGATATCGTCCGCATGCTGAACAGCGCGTTCGCCGGAATTGTGAATGAGGGCCCGGACCTCCATCCCGAGAATCTCGCCGCCGAGATTGCCTTGCTGAACGACTTTATCTACCGGAACCTGAACAACGGTGTATATCAGGCAGGCTTTGCGTCCAGCCAGAAGGCATATGACGAGGCCTATGACCGGGTTTTTTCCGCACTGGATGAGCTGGAGTCCTGCCTGGCCGATGACCGCCGCTATCTGTTCGGTGACCGCCTGACTGAAACCGATGTGCGGCTGTTCGTAACCCTGGTGCGCTTTGATGCCGCCTATCACGGGTTGTTCAAGTGCAATCGTAATACGCTTCGGGAAATGCCGCACCTGCATGCCTACATGCGGCGGATCCTGGCGCTTGAGGGCATCGCCGGCACCGTAAATATTGACCACATCAAGGCGGGCTACTACTCCATCAAGGCGTTGAACCCCGGCGGGATCGTGCCCGCCGGGCCCGACGCTCTCTGATGTTGCACGATGGCGTCCGACCATGAATGGTTTCCAGGGAGCATAGCCATGAGCAACCAAACTGACGTTTTGTTTATTTCCCACGGCGGCGGGCCAATGCCGCTGCTGGGGGATCCGGGCCACCGTGAAATGGTCGACCGGCTTACCGGAATTGCCGGCACGTTGCGCAAGCCCTCCGCCATACTGGTCATTAGTGCGCACTGGGAAGAAGCCGTGCCGACCGTCAGCTCGGGTGCCAATCCGGGGCTGATCTACGACTATTATGGGTTCCCGCCCGAGTCCTACGAAATCCAATATCCCTGTCCGGGCGAGCCGGCACTGGCGGAGCAGGTCCGGCAGGCGCTGGAAAACGCCGGGATCTCCGCACGGCTGGACGAACAGCGGGGGTTGGATCATGGCGTGTTCGTGCCTCTCAAGCTGATGTATCCGAATGCGGATATCCCGTGTGTGCAGCTGTCCCTGGTGAACAGCCTGGATGCCGCTGCCCATCTGGCGATCGGCCGGGCGCTGCAGGCGCTGGACTACGACAACCTGCTGGTGATCGGATCCGGTTTCTCGTTTCATAATATGCGAGCATTTTTTGCACCGAATACTCCGGATATTCAGGCGCACAACCAGGCCTTCGAAGACTGGCTGGAGCACACTTGCACCGCTAATGATATGGGCGAGTCGGAGCGCGCCGAGCGCCTGATCCACTGGGAGCTCGCACCTTACGCCCGCTTCTGTCATCCCCGAGAGGAGCACCTGCTGCCATTGCATGTGTGCTACGGACTGGCCGGCAAGGCCAGTGAACGCCATGTTTCGGCAACAATACTGGGGAAGAAATCAGGGATGTTTTACTGGCGGGTCAACTGACCCGGGATCCGTCAGTGGGTGTGGCAGCACGAGAATTTTCAGAAGTTTGCAGTTCTTCGGGAGCATCTTTGCAGGTTTGGGTTTACGCTGTAGGTCAGTTCAAACGGATCTGTCAACGTATATGGAAAGCATGAGTTCTTCCGCTGTCAGGGAAACCTCACCGGAGCGCCGCCCGCAGTTCTGGCAGGTTGCCCGGCGTTGTTGCCAGATTGCCGGGTCGATCGATGTCGCTTTTTTCTTCCTCTTTCACCTGCTCGGTTCACCCATTCTTGCCTGGGTCAACGTGGTCAGCGTCGCCATGTACGTGGCGGCCTATCACGCCCTTGGCCGGCGGCGGAACCGCCTGGCGGTAGGCCTGATCTGGACCGAGGTCCTGGTCCACGCCGGGCTTGGTACCGTCCTGATCGGCTGGGAAAGTGGTTTTCATTATTACCTGCTGATGTTCATTCCTGCGCTGTTTGTCAGTGCCAGTCTGCGGGGTGCGGTGATCGCGTTGCTGGTGCTCTGGGGCTACTACGTCGGGCTGGATGTGCTGATGTGGACCATCGAGCCCCTGCAACCTGTTACCCCGGGCGCCTTGCTGGCGGTGCATCTGTTCAATCTGAGCGTGGTTTTCGCCATGTTCAGTTACCTGTCGTTCTTCTACCTCTCGATGGTTACCAGTGCCAGTCGCAAGCTTCGTCAGCTGGCAACGACCGACCCGCTGACCGGCCTGCTCAATCGCCGTCACATGACCGATCTCGCCGAGAAGGAGCTGGCCCGGTTCTGCCGCACCGGTCGTCCGGCCGGGGTTATTCTGTTGGATGTGGATCATTTCAAGTCGATCAATGACCAGTTTGGCCATGATGTTGGCGACAAGGTACTGCTCGGAATTACGGAGGTTTTGCTGGCTCAGTTGCGCAAGCAGGACCAGATCGCGCGGTGGGGCGGAGAGGAGTACCTCGCGCTCTTGCCGGAGGCCGATATCGGGATTGCCCGGGAGAGTGCTGAACGAATTCGGGCGGCATTGCGGAATTATGACTGGCGCAAGGCGACCGGTCTTGACCTCACTGTAACGATCAGCGCAGGTGTCAGCGAGTTTGGTCCGGGTGAAGATCTGAGGGCGACCATCACCCGCGCTGACCGGGCTCTGTATCGGGCCAAGGCGGAAGGGCGAAATCGCGTGGCGATGGGTGGGGTTGTTCCGGAACTGGCGGGTTCTGACTCATAATCGGGCAAATTGCCCTGTCCAGCGCGGTAACGGTGATTTCGGGTGTTAACGGGAAAGAGAGTTCTTGATGTCCAGGATTAGACAGCAGGCCATCCGGGGCCTGAAAGCGGGTGATGCATTCACGATCTCCCGTACCTTTTCCGAAGAAGAGGCCGGGGTCTTCGGAACGATCAGCGGGGATCAGAACCCGGTTCATTTTGATGACCGGTTTGCCAGTGCGAAGAATCTGCAGGGGCGGTGCTGCCATGGTTTGCTGGTGGGTGGCATGATCACCGAGGTGGGTGGTCAGATCGGCTGGTTTGCCTCGGGAATGAATTTCCGCTTCCGGCGCCCGGTGTATTTCGGTGACAGGGTGACCTGCGTGTTCACCATTACCGAGGTGGATGAGCGGAACCGGGCCAGGGCAGAGGCAGTGCTGTCGAACCAGCATGGTGAGACGGTGATTGAGGCCTGGCTGACAGGAGTGTTGCCAGGGGAAGAGGAGCGGAGAGTCATGGCCGCCATGATGGCCGAGCAACATTGAATCGATAAGGGAACCCAGAGCAACGATGAAGTTACTTGAGAGCAGGATTCCGCCGCTGGCACTGGTGGTAATTGCTGGTGGCCTGATGTGGGGTATTTCCCGGCTGGCGGGAAGTGTCGCGATGCCAGGTGGGATTCGCCTGGGTGTTACCGCGCTCATACTGGCCCTGGGAGTGTTCTTCTGTGTGGCCGGTGTGGTGTCGTTCCGCCGGGCCAGGACAACCGTTGATCCGCGCACTCCGGAGGCCGCCACGGCGCTGGTGGACTCCGGAATCTACCGGTTTTCCCGCAATCCGATGTACGTGGGCTTCGCGGCCATCCTGCTGAGCTGGGGCGTTTTCCTGGCCTCACCCTGGTCGCTGCTGGGGGTTGCGGGATTTATCCTGTATCTGAACTGTTTTCAGATTACGCCGGAAGAGCGGGCTCTGCAGGGCGTTTTCGGCGACGCCTATACCGCCTACCGGTCGCGGGTACGCCGCTGGCTATAGCGTGGCGTCGGCGGTGTCGAGTTCCAGCAGGTTGATCCGGTAGAACCCGCAAAGCGCTGCATATACCGCAGGTTGTTCGTCCGCCAGGTGGCGCGGCTGCTGAAAAAACGCTTCCGTCAGTACGGCGAAGAACTCGGCAGGTTCGGTAGCGCCATAGGGATCCAGCCAGCTGTGCTGGTGATGGCTCAGTGAATGGCGCAGGTGCTGGTAGGCGTCGGTCATGGTTTGCTGCCACTGGCGGGCCTGGGTACCACTGAGTGGCGGTGCACCATCGGCAGCGCCATCCAGGTAGTCCAGTTGATGGGCGAATTCATGGAGGATGACATTGTGGAGGCTGCCGGGCCGGGAGGCCGCCTCGCATTCCGTCCATGACAGCACCACCCGGCCAAAGTCCGAGGCTTCGCCGGCGCGGACCTCGTGGCTGACACTGACCACGATGCCGTCGTCTTCTGTTTCTTCAACCCGGTAGACATCGGGATACACCAGGATGCTCTTTACCTCGTCAAAGTCTGACCAGCGACGCGCCAGCGTCAGCAGGCAGGCGTGGCCGGCGATGGTGATTCGTACCTCGTCGTTGATGGCAAAGCCGTCGCAGCCGTAGAAGTTTTTCTCCGCAACAAATAACCGCACATGTTGCTCCAGCTGCAGTTTCAGGCTGGCGGGCAGCCGTGTATACAGCGGGACGCGGGTTTCGAGGATTTTTCGCCAGGGCTCCGGGAATGGCCGCCGCAGCTCCCTTTGCCGGCGCCAGTCCCGGTAGAAGAACAGGTAGAAAACCGCCACGGCGATGATGATGACGGCGGTGACAGCAAACACGAGGGGTGACGACATCCGGAGCCTTTGGTTGCAGAGCGGACCCGGTGATAGTAAACCCGACACGCAGGCAGAACAATGTGACAGCAAGGAGCCGCGCGATGCAATGGCTTGTTACTCCTGACCCGGCACGCCCAGGTTACTGAGCACCGTTTCCATAACCATCGGACTCCACAACAGGCGGTTGTGCCCCAGGCCGCGGGTGCGTAATACGTCGGATGTGTTCCAGTTTTCAGCCACCCGCAGGCTTTCTTCCGGCGCAATGGCGGTGTCGTCGTCATCAATAACTATGAGCCCCCGCTGGGTGAGTGAAGCGGAGAGGTTTGCCATGTCCAGCTGGTCCCATAGCGACGGGCCAAACCGCTCCTCCATGAGTTGAAGATGAACGGACAGAACCTCCGGACTCAGCCCCAGTTGCCGGCCCAGGTTCGTCATGACGGCGGACAGGCTGGCCGGCGGCGCCAACATCGCCAGGTAGTCGGTTTGCAGTCCGTCGGCGATGGCCCTGGCCACAGCTATGCAGCCGATGGAATGGGCCAGTACGCCATGGACCCGGCCCACGTCGGCGGCGACACGGGTCACAACTTCGGCCATTTCAAACAGGTCGGTGCTTTCCCCCTGGGCACGGCCATGGGCCGGTGCGTCGAAGAGGACGACCCGATAGCCGGCGTTCACCAGTGGTTCAATCCAGGCGCCGAACTGGATGCCGGCACCCCCCCAGCCATGGACACCCAGAATAACCGGGCCCTGGCCCCAGGAATACAACGGAATGGTGCGCGTACCATGATGAAGCTGGGTATAGCTGTCGGTCTTGTCCAGCAGATCCTCGTAGCGGATCGGCATGGGCAGCCGTGATGGCCGGAGTGCCATTCGATGAACCAGCCGGCCGGCTTTCTGCGGCGCCATACGCCCATACAATTGCAGCGCCAGCCGGGTGGCGGAGAGCGCCATATTCGCAGGTTTCCGGGCCTGGGTGGGGTGGCGAGCCGGTTCCGGTTGTGTGTTCAGTTGTGAGGTCATGGAGAAAGTCCTTCTTCGTGCAGTGGTGAGTGACAGCTTCAGATTAGGGCTTGTGGGTTACCGGCAGGAGTGTCATATTTGACATATAAAGTGCGAAAAGAGTCATGCCCGTGATGAACATTGCCATCGTTGCCTTACCCAATTGCCACGCATCCGGTGTGCACGGTGTGATGGATTTCTTTACTGTGGCCAACTATTGCGCTCGCATGCCCGGAGTCCGGAGTGACCCCCTGTTCAACTGTCAGGTGGTAACGGTGGATAACGGGCCGGTCCGTGGCTACAGCGGTGCCATGGTTATGCCGACGGTGTGTCGTGAGGAGTTCCATCCGGACCTGATTGTTGTCGGCTCATCCGTTGAGGCGGCGGTCAGTGCGCAGCGGTTGGACAGTACCCTGGCGCCTGCCATACCCCTGCATGGCTGGCTGCGACAGGCGTTCGCCGATGGGGCCGTACTGGCCAGTGTCTGTACCGGCAGTTTCGTGCTGGCGGAGGCCGGATTGCTGGCGGACCAGGTGGCTACTACCCACTGGCGGGCGGCCCCGCTGTTCCGCAGCCGTTACCCGGATATCCGTCTGGAGGAAGAGCAGTTGCTGGTGGATAACGGCCCGATCATCTGTGCCGGTGGTGCGATGGCGTTTGTCGATTTGTGTCTCTACCTGGTGGAGCGCTTCGCCTCGCCGTCGGTTGCGCTGGCCTGCAGCAAGATGCTGGTGCTGGATGGTCGCCGGGTGGAGCAGACGCCCTATATGGCGTTCTACAGTCGCAAAGCCCATCAGGATGATGCCATCCGCAAGGCGCAAGCCTGGCTGGAACAGCATTACTCCGAACCGGTCAGCATCGATGATGTTGCCGAAGTGGCCGGCCTGGGCGCGCGAACCTTCAAGCGCCGCTTCAAGGAGGCAACCGGAGAGACGCCGATCGGCTACCTTCAGCATCTGCGGATTGAAGCTGCCAAACATCAGTTGGAGTCGAGCCGTGACCAGACCGCCCGGATTATCTGGAGCGTGGGTTATGAGGATGCCAGCTCGTTCCGGCGCCTGTTCAAGCGAGTCGTGGGCTGCACCATGGAACAGTATCGCAGGCGCTTCAGCTATGTGACGCCGACGGTGGTGTGAGCGGGCTGGCGGCTTTCAGGGTCTGCGTCAGCCGGTCCATGACGCCCCCGCCATGGCGCCAGAAGTGCCAGTACAACGACACCTCCAGTGACCGGCCCGGGGCAATGCTTACCAGCCTGCCCGCGGCCATGTCCCGGTCCACCTGAATCCCCGGAATCATGCCGTATCCCATGCCCGCCAGCGCCAGTTTTACAAAGCCCTCGGATGACGGGCACAGGTGATAGGGAAAGCTGCGGTGGTAACCACAGGCTGCCAGGAACCGGTGCTGGAGCTGGTCGTTGGGCCCGAAAACGATGGCAGGTGCCGCCCCCAGGCTGGTTTCTGAAATCCCCCGGGCAAAATGGCGCGCCACGTAGGCCGGTGTCGCCAGTGGCAGGTATTCCATACTGCCAAGCGGCACACAGCGGGCACCTGCCACCGGCTGCGGACTGCTGCACAGGCAGGCTGCAACATCCCCTTCGCGCATGCGCCGCAAGCCGATATCCTGGTCTTCAATCACCAGGTCCAGCAGGAGCTCTTCATCACGGCAGAAGTCACCAAGGGCCGCCGCCCACCAGGTTGCGAGGCTGTCGGCATTCAGCGCGATTCGGAGTCGCGCCGCAGGTTCCGCCAGGCCGGGGATGGCTCGGGTCAGGTCCCGCTCGAGCAACTGGACCTGCTGGACGTGATTGAGCAACCGTTGCCCGGCCGGTGTGGCCCTGAGAGCAGGGCTGCGTACCAGAACCGGCTGGCCAAGCCGGATCTCCAGCGTGCGTATCCGCTGGGATACCGCTGACTGGGAGAGACCGAGAGCCTGGCCGGCGCGCTCAAAGCCCCCGCATTCGACGACGGTGGCAAGGGCTTCCAGCAATTTGTAGTCAATCATAAGTAAATCTTATTCAGCATAAGTATTATGAATTCGAAGTATAGTGAACTTTGGGTATCCTTGCGCCATCAAGCAAGGAGTCAGAGCTGTGCTGGAAAGTTACTTCACCGGGTTGCTGGTTTGCGGGGGTATCATTGTCGCGATTGGTGCCCAGAACGCCTATGTGTTGAGCCAGGCCATTCGCCGTGAGCATCACTGGTGGTCCGCGGGTTTGTGCATGGCCTCGGATGTTGCCCTGTTTACCCTTGGCATGTTCGGCGTGAGTGCGGCTTTGATGGCGGTGCCCCAGGCTTTGGAAGCCCTGCGTTGGCTGGGGGTTGTATTCCTGGGCTGGCTCGCGCTGCAAGCCCTTACCCGAGCGGGGCGTGGGCGGGCGGTGCTTGAAGCGGGTGCAGCAACCAGGCGCAGCCTGAAGGGAGTTCTGCTGACCACGCTGGCCGTTACCTTGCTGAACCCGCAAGTGTATCTGGATACCCTGTTGCTCATTCCCGCCATAGGCGTCCAACAGCAAGACGCCACCACGTTTGTTGCCGGTGCCAGCAGTGCGTCCGTAATCTGGTTTGGCGCCCTGGCGTGGGCCGGGTCGGCCCTGGCACCGGTGTTGTCGCGTCCTGCTGCCTGGCGGGTGATCGACGGGCTTATCGGGGTCATGATGGCGGCAATCGCCTTGCAGCTGGCCTTCGGCAGTGCCTTGATCTGAAGGCTCTGCGGGCGGCCGGAATTGCAGGATCTCAAGGACACGCATTTACAAATCAGGTAGGTTGGGTCCAATCTGTATCGTACATTGGATCTGAAGTGGTGAGTCCATGCCTGCCAAAGACAACAAGAAACCTGAGTTCGAGCTTTTCCCCTGGAGCAGCCAGTTTGAAACCGGCATTGACCAGATAGACGAGCAGCACCGTAAGCTGGTGGCCATTCTGAACCGCCTCGCCTGGCATATGTCGGCGGAAAACGACGACCTGCAAGCCAACGAAGTGCTGGATGAGCTGCTGGATTACACCCATTACCACTTTCGCTCGGAGGAAACGGTCTGGCACCGGTATTTTGCCGATACCAGCCTGGAGGAGAATCATCACAAGGCCCACGAACACTTCTTCGAGCAGGTACGGCTGTACCAGGCGCGACGGGAACAGGGCGATGAGCAAACCCTGGCGGAAATGTTCGACTTCCTCACCCGCTGGCTGGCCTTCCACATCCTTGAATCCGATCGCCGGATGGCGCTGATGACCTTTGCAATGGAAACCGGCCATAGCGTCGATGAGGCCATCGAAGAGGCTGATCGAACCCTCAGTGGAACCAGTTCGGTCATGGTCAAGGCATTGCTGGAAATATACGGCAAACTCTCCAACAGCACGGTGCAGCTGATGAAGGAGCGCGCCGTCCGCCGTCAGCTGGAAGAAGAGGTACGGCAACTCCGGGCCAGTCAGGGTAAGGGCGGCGCGGACAGCTGAAGCGGCGTCTTTGTCTCCCGCGGTTTGCTGGACGGCGGCCCAAAGGGCTGCCCTCGCAGGCACCGCAGGCCGGGTCTAAGCTAGGGGTATCCCTGGTGACGGAGGAAACACTCCATGGCAGAGCCCGCAGTCATGAAGGTTCAGCTATTGAGCCCCGATGAGGTCGTGGATGCCTGCGATACCCTGGCCAGGCACATCCAGGCCAGCGGTTATCGGCCGGACATCATCGTCGCGGTCGCCCGTGGTGGCTTTATGCCGGCCCGGTTTCTCTGTGATTTTCTCAATATCGGGGCACTCTCTTCCATCCGGGTACAGCACTATGTGGCCGGTGCGCAGAAGGGCAGGGAGGCGCGGGTGACAATCCCGCTGGCGGCGGATATCCGGGGCTTGCGGGTGCTGCTGGTGGATGATGTGAATGACAGCGGTGACACGCTCAGGGTGGCCAGGCCTTACCTGGAGTCCCTGGGGCCGAAGGAACTGCGTACCGCCGTGTTGCACGAAAAGCTCGTTACCACCTGCCCGGCGGATTTCAGCGCCGGGGAAATTCGTCATTGGCGTTGGATCCTGTACCCGTGGGCGATGGTTGAAGACGTTGCGCAGTTTATCCGTGACATGACGCCTCCGCCGGGCGACGCCGAGGCTGTGCTACGCCAACTCCTCGAGCGTTACGACATGGCGCTTACCCCTTGCCAGCTTACCCGGGTGGTGCACTTTGGTGGCCTGCCGGCGACACTTTTACCGGCGTAACGGGCTCTGTAAAGGGCAAACAACCCGAGCATCCTGGCACAGGTTGTTTGCCGGAGATCCGCTTACCAGCCCCGGTAGAAAGGCTGTTGGCGCTGCCGGAGTTGCTCCCGTTGTTCCTCGGTGAGGACCTGCTCCATCTCTTCCTGGGCTTTCAGGCGCTGCTCGAACATCTTCAGCTGTTGTTCCTGAAACCGCTTGTGGGCGTCCATCAGCTTGCCGCGGTCGGGGCGACCGTTGCGATAAAGCTCCTGCATTTCCTGCTGGTGTTTGATCATGTCCTGCATCTGGTTTTGCTGCTGCTCCCAGAGCCGGTTGTGAATTTCATTCATCCGCTTGCTCTGGTCCTCGCTGAGATTGAGGCCATAGTATGAGCCCGGAGCCTGGCCTCCGCCCCACATCGGATGCTGCATCATGCCGGGTCCGCCGTGCATGCCGTAACCCATGCCATAACCCATCATGCCCGGGCCCGGCCCGTAGCCCATGCCATTGCCCATCATGCCGCCGTGCATGCCATAGCCCATGCCGGGACCGTAGCCCATGCCCGGGCCATAGCCCATCCCGGGTCCCGGCCCGGGCCCATACATTCCCATCCCGGTGCCCGGTCCCATGCCGGTTCCGGGGCCCATGCCCATATAGCCCTGGGCGGCCAGTGGGCCGCTCACGCCAAGGCTAAGCATTGCCGTAACCAATGCTGCTCTGATGCCTGGTAAACCACGCATGCGGCTTCCCTCCCTATCGAAGTGATCTGCCCTTGACGGCGCGTCAAGGGACTGTTCTACAAGTCTGGCACAAGTGGGCTAATCGACAACCTGAACATTGTTGGTCAAACCGGGGCTGCCGGTCACAAGCCGGGCTCGGGGTAATCGTCATTCAGCGGATCAATAGCGAGAATAACGGGCGTGGGCTCACACCTTTGGGGCGGGGAATGATAGTTTGAACCATCGCCAGACTCGTAGCTGTCATCCGATGTCTCACTGTTAACACCTTATCAACCTGAGGAGCCCGTCATGGCAACCCCCACCGAATTTTCCAGGCTGATGCCGCATCCCATCATCCAGGCGCCAATGGTTGGAGTGTCGACGCCGGCGCTGGCGGCGGCGGTTTCTAATGCGGGCGGGCTCGGTTCGATCGGGCTTGGAGCCAGCACCCCGGCACAGGCCGATGAACTGATCCGGGAAACCCGGGCGCTGACCTCGCAACCGTTCAATGTCAATCTGTTCTGCCATCGGCCGGCGGTGCCGGATGCGGCGGTGGAACAGGCCTGGCTGGAATTCCTGCGGCCGCGGTTCGAAGAATTCGATACTGAGCCGCCGGGGCTCCTGGAGCTGCCGTACCCGAGCTTCGTCGAAAGCCCGGACATGCTGGAGCTCCTGCTGGAGCGCAGGCCTGCGGTGGTCAGTCTGCACTTTGGCTTGCCGGAGCAGAGGTGGATTGACCGCCTGAAAGCCGCCGGCATTGTGCTGCTGGCCACCGCGACCAACCTTGCCGAAGCCCGGATGATCGAAGAGGCGGGCATTGATGCTGTGGTGGCGCAGGGTCGGGAGGCCGGCGGCCACAGCGGGGTCTTTGATCCTGTTGCCGGTGAACCGGAGCTGGGGACCTTCCCGCTGTTGCGGCTGTTGGCCGAACAGCTCAGGATTCCGGTAGTTGCCGCCGGTGGCATCATGGACGGCCGGGGCATTCGCGCTGCCAAGGCGCTCGGCGCCTGCGCTGTCCAGATGGGGACCGCCTTTATCCTTTGTCCGGAGTCTGCTGCTGATGCCACCTACCGGAAGCTACTGGCAAAGGCGCAACCGCTCACTACACGACTGACGGATGTGATTTCCGGTCGTCCGGCGCGGGGCATCGTTGACCGCTGGTGGACGGAGGTTGATGTCACCCATGCGCCGGCGCTGCCGGACTATCCGATAGCCTATGCTGCCGGCAAGGCCCTGAAGGCGGCTGCCAGGTCCGCAGGAAACCAGGGGTTCGATGCGTTCTGGGCCGGGCAGGGCGCGGATCTGGCGCGGGCGCTGCCGGCGGCAGAGCTGGTCCGCGAATTGGTCCGCGAGAGCGAGGTTACTCCTTGAAGTACATGATCTGGGTGGTACTGAGCAGCAGCTGCCCGCCGGCGGACCAGATGTGGGCACTCTGGTCGGAATAATTGTTGCGGGACTGGTTCGCCGTGGCGTAGCCCAGCACATACTGGTCGCCGATCGCGGCCAGCTCCTCGCTGTCGGTGTGGAAATACAGCGTCATGGACACGGTGCCGATGGGGACAAATTTCTGGCGGCGGATGAACACCCGCGGGAAGAAACTGTCGCCGATCGCAGTCAGTGACTGGAAGTCCATGGCCCGGCGCGGGTAGTCGCGAACCCACATCAGGCTCTGGGAGTTGTCTGACTCGCGGGGCTCCGCCGGATTAAACGATCCGTTGACGATGCGGAAATCGTAGTTGCCCATCCATTGCCGCCGTCCCTTGGTCGGCAGGGCGGCGAGAGTTTCCGGGGCCGGCGCATCGGGTGCCAGCATTTCCTGCTCTGACCAGGTCTCCCGCCGGATGGCGAAAAACGCAGTGCCCGTGGTGGCGATGGTGTCTCCCTGGCGCAGCACCAGGTTCCAGTGTTGGGTCGAGCGATTGGTGCGTACCGGGATGGCCTCGATAATAAATTCGCCGGGCTCTACAGGCCCTGCGTAGTTGATGGTCAGTGCAACCGGCTCACCCAGGCGTTCCGGATGCAACATCACGGCATTAAGCATAGCGGCGGCGGTGACACCACCAAAGGGACCCACCATGTTGTTGTAGGGTTCGGTCGTACGCCCGGCAAAGCGATGGCTATCCAGTGGGGTCAGGGCGATCGCCTCATCGAAGACGTGAGGATAAACATCGGGTTTGGTCATGACTTGGCTCTTGGTTGTTTTGCTAGGCGAAACAATGTTTTGAGTTATATGAAAAGAGTAAAGAATGGCGTGATGCGGCGCAAGGGGGCGTCATAATGAAAAACGGCAGCCCTGAGGCTGCCGTGTGTTCGGAGGTGAGTCGGTGGGTAACCCCGGGTCACTCTACCTCGCTTTCGTCTTCCAGGATCAGTTCGACTTCTTCGCTGTCCAGTATCTGGGCTTCGTACTCCAGCCCCTGGGCTTCGATGACCTCAACGAAGGCGCGCAGGTGGCTTTTAGAGCCGTCAAGCAGATTGGAATACGCCAGAATGATGGCCCGCTCATCGGTCTGGTCAATGGCTGCCAGGATATCCCTCATATCCTTTTCTTCAATAAGAGCGCCGACAAGTAAACCGTCAATCAGCGAGTTCTTACCTTTGGCAACCAGGTCATTGTATAACGCCTGGAGTTCTTCGTTGGTGAACACCCCGATGGTGTCATTGATGACCGGATCTTCTACATCAAATTTATCGAGAAGATAATCGACGGTGCTGGTATGGGATTCTTCGGATAATGCAATTTTCGCAAATACCTGGGTTTGTTGACCCCAGGATTGATCAAGAGTCAGATAAACATCGCGGGCCAGCTTTTCTTCCTCCCGCATGTATTGCAGGTCGCTGGTTTCAATGGTTGTAAGACTGGTAGATGTTGATGTGGTCAGATCGGTAGTGCCTGAATCCTTTCGTGGGCCTCCCGCCGCCATAACGGTACTTCCGAAAAACAGTGAGCCGATCAGTGTGGCAGCAATAAAGGGTTTGGTATTCATAACAACCTCTCTTCAAGTGGTGTTTCGATAGTAATAAATATTTCCTGATTGGATAGTTAATAAATTGAAAGGTTCCCTGATTATCTTTTAATAAGTCGATTTTTTGATAGGTATATGTCTTTATCTATATGCGGCGATTTGTCGCACTTTAAATTTAAATAAATGTTTTTTGGTTTTATTTATATCTTTGACAGGTAAATGATAATGCGTTTCCTGATCGTTCTGTTGTAAGTCTTCGACAAGGGCAGATAGCCGGGATTGGCGGGAGGTTGGCCGGAGCGGCACACCGGCGGTCGACAGGAATGGAACGTAATCCGCCGCCATGTCGTGTATCAAGCGGACAATAAACAATAACAAAGGGTCCCGGCAGATACAGGCCTTCGCCTGGCCTGGCAAATTGCCACCATGCCTTGTCTGGCGGGGCTTTCGATGGAGAGTGTTTTATGCCTGTACCTGCATCTCGCCCTTTGTTGCCGACAACGTTGCCGGCAATTCTGCGGTTTTCTATGACGCTGGTGACTGCCGGGCTCCTGGTGGCCTGCGGCACATCCAGCAATGATGGCGCCCCGGAGTCCCCGGCTGTCGCCGGTGACCGAACCACCCGGGATGACAGCCAGGCGTGTGAGCGCCGGCCAGAAGACCGCGAAACGGGTCCGGATGAGGCCGCCGGGTGCGATGGAGATACCACACCGTTGCCGCAACCCCCGGCATCCTGCATTGCCGGTGAGGCACTTGACGGTGGCCGCAGCTATCCTGTGTATCTCCCATCGGACAGTGGTGAAACCATCGCTTTCCAGGTGCTCGAGCCGGTTGGTGGCATCGACTGTGCAAAGGGGCATCCGCTCGTTCTTCATGGCCATGGGTTTGGTGGCTCCCGCTCGGAGTCCGGGTTCGACGAGTACCGGGCAGCCGGATTTACCGTGCTTTCCATCGATCAGCGGGGGTTCGGAGAAAGTACCGGCACGGTCCGCGTGATGGATCCGGAATTTGAAGGACGGGATCTGATACGGATCCTCGATTGGGCCGAGGACAATCTGGACTATCTGCAAAAGCGCCACGAACCCGACCTGCCGGCGACGCTTAACCCCAACCTGGTGGTAGGGGCAATCGGCGGCAGCTACGGGGGTGGCTTTCAACTGTTGCTGCATGGCCAGGATCCCGGCCAGCGCATGGATGCCATGGTGCCGGATATTACCTGGAATGACCTGCGTTACAGTCTGAACCCCGGGAATGTGATCAAGACCGGCTGGGACCTGGTGCTGGTGGCCGGTGGCGAATCGGGATCCGTCAGCAACCAGAACAGCGGTCTTGATCCGATCATCCGCGAGATCCTTGCCCAGGGTGCCGCGCTTAACCGCTTTCCGGAGGCGGGTCTGGACTTCTTCTATTATCACAGCCCGGCCTATCGTTGCAGCGGGGCGCCGATCGAGCCGGCCGAGCCGGGGGACCTGCTGAACTACCTGGCCAGCCCGCCTGCCTACGATGTCCCGCCAACGGCCTACCCCGCGGTGGACGTGCTGCTCACCCAGGGGATGACGGACACCCTGTTCAACTTCAATGAAGCCTGGCGCAACTACGAATGCCTGCGGGAGCGGGGCGGGGATGTGCGGCTGATGACTCACCAGAGCGGGCATATCCTGCCCTTGGAAGTGCCGGACGCGCTGCAGCCCTCGACTTACGTGGACCCTCTTGCAGGCCTGCTGGAAATACCGGGTTTCCAGGGTCCGGCTGGCGCCTTTGCCTGTGGCAATGTTCCGATAGCCCGGGCCACCTTTGACTGGCTGCGCCACAAACTGCAGAAAGCGCCCCTGCCAGCCTATTTCGACGGCTCGGACAGCCAGGTCTGCCTGTCGACGGCAACCGGCACCTCGGTCCAGGTGGCAGTTGCCGATTTCCCGGCTCCGAAACCGGGAGGGGTGCTGGAGGGGCCCTTCGTAGTCGAGCGGTTGGTGGCGTCCACCACGCCGGTACCGTCAGGCCATGAGGCGGTCGCTGCAGCGACGATTCCGCCGGTGGCGTTGCCCCTGGGGCAGGCTGGTGCGGAGGGCGCCATCATCGGCGGCATTCCCACGGCGATACTGACGGTATCCGATCTGCTCGGCCGCACTGCCTGCGAGGAAGGTTTACCGGCGTATAGCCCCGGCTGCGACCCGATCATTTTTGTCGGTCTTGGCAAGCGCGGCGTGGGCGAGAGCGGCTGGTCCCTGGTGGATGACCAGGTCAAGCCGGTGCGGGGCTTGCAGCAGCAGGCAGCGGTGGAGCTGGTGGGGATTGCCGAAGAACTGGCCGCCGGTGATGAGCTGGCCTTGCTGGTGTACGGTTTCCATCCCCAGTATCCGGCGAGCTGGTCCAGGGATGCCCTGGTCCCGCTGGTGAATGTCAGCGGCTCGGTCCAGTTGCCGTTGCTGCAGGGCAGCCTGGCAAGTTTGGATAGTGTGGAGAGTATGGAGGCTATGGAGGCTATAGAGAGTACGGTGGAGTTCTGATCACCACGGGCGGTTCGGGGGGGAGCGGCTTCCGCGGAGCCGGGTTCACAGAGTATAGTCTGGGGAAATTCACAGAAAATCGACTGATATTGCGGCAAAATAGTCTTAATTTTCTGTATTTTATCCTTTATCAGTGTCCAGACTAACGGAGTAGAGACGTGTCCGACCTTCCTTCCTACCAGAGTTTTGCTGTCGATGTCGCCGAGGGCATCGCCCATGTCCGGTTTAACCGCCCGGATTCTCTCAACTCCATGACCAAGGCCTTCTGGCTGGAACTGCCCCGCTGCATGCAGGACATAGAGGCCCGGACCGATGCCCGGGTGATCGTGATTTCCTCCACCGGCAAGCACTTTTCAGCGGGCATGGATCTCGGGGTGTTCAGCGATCCGACCGCGGTCCCGATGACCGGCGATCCCGGCCGCATGGCCGAGAACCTGCGCCGGGTGGTCCTGCAGCTGCAGGATACCCTGACGTCGCTGGAAAAAGTCCGCCTGCCGGTCCTGGCGGCGATCCAGGGTGGCTGTATCGGTGGCGCGCTGGACCTGGTCTGCGCCGCGGACAGCCGTTACTGCACCGCGGATGCCTACTTCACCATCAAGGAAACCGAACTGGGCATGACCGCGGATGTGGGAACCCTCCAGCGCCTGCCCCGGCTGATGCCCCAGGGCGTGGTGCGCGAGCTGGCCTATACCGGTCGCAAGTTGTCTGCCGGCGAAGCAAAGGACCTTGGGTTCGTGAATGCGGTCTATGACGATCAGGACGCCATGCTCGATGGGGTGATGGTGGTTGCCCGCCAGATTGCCGCAAATTCTCCATTGGCGGTTACCGGTTGTAAGGAGATGCTCAATTACAGCCGTGATCACAGTGTGGAGGACAGCCTGCGTTATATGGCGACCTGGCAGGCCGGAATGTTCCGTCCGGGGGATATGATGAAGACCTTCCAGGCCAAGGCCCAGAGAACCGCGCCGAAGTACGATGCCCTGTTCCCGGTGAAGGGCTTGTTCGAATAATCCGCGACGGTCAGAACCTCAGTACCAGCCCGGCCCCGGCTTCGACCTGCAGGTAGCCGCTGCTCTCGAAGCGGGCCGTGCACCCGCCCGAACAGAACACGGCGCCGCCGCTGTCCAGCACCGTGTAAATGCCGCGCAAGTCCAGGCGCAGCAGGACATTGCGGGACAGGGGTAACTTGTAGCCTCCGCCGAGGGTCAGGGACGCGCGGTGGTGGCTGTCGAAGCCGCTGTCTTTCGGATCCAGCCGGGTGACGCCGATGACTCCCGAAGCAAAGCCGCCGGTGGTCTGGCCCCCCGGGAAGTAGAGTCCGCCGAACTGTAACTGGTGAATGACCAGGTCGACCGACGAGGTTTCCGGTGCCAGCAGGGTCGTGGACGTGGTTGCCGTGGTGTCCTGGCGGCTGTAGTAGAATTCCAGTTGCTTGCCGGGTTCCGCCAGATCGACGTTGACCACCAGACCGAGGCTGGCGGTATCATCAAAGTCGAGACGGCTGGTGGAGTCGTCCGTGCTGTCGCGGATATCGAACTCCCCACCCATCCGGAAACCGGCGAAGGGCGCCAGCTCGATATCGGCGTGGGCGACGGGGGCTGTCAGGGCTGCCAGTACCAGGCCCGCTAGCCAGTGGCGGTGACGGTTGGGAAACATGGGCTGCCAGCCTCCTGCTGATGCTGTTTACGGGTGACCGGGGTGGGTTAGTGAATCCGGCGATCAAGGCGCCCGCGATCGGTGTCATCATACCGCCACTTTGACAGCCAAAGGAATCGCAACCAGGGAGATTGAGCGGGCGATGGGTAATGTCTCTCCGTTATTTGTCCTGACCTTCCAGGGCGGAATTGTCGTGGTCGCATTCGCCGCCATGCTGTTGTTCGGTATCAAGATCGATAGTGGTGGCATGACGACGGTCGCAGCGGTGATCTGGGGAACACTGGGGGGTGTCGGCACTTATATCGTGTTGCTTGCCCTGACCCGGGTGGACGCCTTTTTTCCCGGCCAGCTGCAACAGCATGTCAGTGAGCTGCGGGCGTTTGCCCGCTCGTTTTCCTATCCCATGATTGTGGCACTGTCGGCCCTGGCGGGTGTCGGGGAAGAGTTACTGTTTCGCGGCGTAATCCAGGGCGGGCTCAGCGGTGTGCTGACACAGCCGGTGGCGATTCTGGTGGCCGCACTGCTGTTCGGCGCGGTGCATTACCTGTCGTCTATCTATTTCCTGATCGCCACCTTGCTGGGGGTTGTGCTCGGGGTGGCGTATGCCGTGTCCGGGAGCATCCTGGTCGTGATGGTGTGGCACGGCGTGTACGACCTGACCGCCATGGTGTGTTTACGACGTTTTCCGGGCCTGTTCGACAGTCGCTGACGGTTTGCCGGCCGGGGCCAGTTGGTGCAGGAACCGACCGATATCGTCGAAGGCCTCTTCTGCTTCGGGCAGCAATGGCGCGAAAATGTGCCACACGTGCACCATGCCCGGCCAGGTATGAAGTTCCGCCGGTGATCCGGCGTCTCTGGCCTTGGCCACATAGCGCCGGGCGTTATCCAGCAGCATCTCGCAGTCACTGGCATGGACCAGGGTTGGCGGCAGGTTGGCCAGGTTGCCCCGCAGGGGAGAGGCCAGGGGGCTCGCCGGTGGCACCCGGAAGGCGGCATAGCTGGCCCACCAGAGCACCGGCAGGGGAATTCGCGACAGGCCACCAAAGGTCGGCCCCAGCAGCGGGTCGGTGCCGATGTTATTGCGGTTGCTGGGGGCGGTCAGAGTCAGGTCGGTTGATGGCGACAGGGCGATAGCTGCATCTGCTTGTCGCAGCCCCCGGTCCCGGGCCCAGGCCAGCAATACCAAGGTGTGGCTGCCGCCGGCGGAATCGCCGGCTACCACAACGAAGCTGGCCGGCTGGTCACCGTCGGGGCCATGGTCGAGTATCCAGCGATAGGCGTTGCGGCAGTCCCGCAGGCCATCAATGTAGCGGTGCTCCGGCATCAGGCGATAATCCACCGCGAACACTGCCGCGTTGGCGACACGGGATAACTGGTCGGTAATGGCGCGGTGGCTACGCGGGCTGCCGGCCACCCAGGCGCCGCCATGAATATACAGGATGCGACGGGAAGTGTCGGTGCCCGGGGCGATCACCCACTCACCCCGCGGCTCACCGGCGCCGCTGGGCCGGAATTCCGAGCTCAATGGGATACCGTCACTGAGGGTGTCCATGTGCCGTCGCAGGGCATAGAGCCGGGCCTTGCCCTTCAGTCCGCGGGCGGAGCTGGTCAGCTCGCGGAGTTTCGCCAGTACCTCTTCGTGTTGATCGCTGGGTTTGCGATCGCAGGGCGGCAGTTCATCGCGGTCCAGGTGAGACAGGTCCTCGGCCCGCAGCGCCAGCAGGAGGGCAAGGATAACGGCCAGCAGAATGGCCAATACAATCCAGATCATGGTCTAAGAGGTCCCCGGTAAACTTTTTGCCGGCCTGGTGGTCGTCAGGTATCGTGCTGACTTATGCCAGATCTTTGGCATTGAGAAAAGCAGATTGCACTGTGCCGGTCTGGGATTCAACCGGGCGTTACCGGGTTGTGAGCCGGATTCTGCATTGGGAGATGACAGTGCTGTCGCTGGTCGTGGGTCGCGAGCCGTGTGCGCTGGCCGCCGGCGGATTTTCCTGCAAATGCAGGGAGGTCAGCTATCTTTAGAGAAGGTCTGCCGGGGAATCGCCATGTAGCTGCTGAGACCCCGGCGGTACCCTGTTCCCACATCCGGAAACGCCCAGAAAAGAGGAGAAAGTGCATGTCCATCAGTGATCACGCCCTGAAAAACGATTTTCCGGAATTTGCCGCAAACATCCTTGAACTGCGTAAGTCCGATGACGATTTCCGCAAGCTCAGCGACGACTACGATTCACTCGACAAGAAGATCCGTGGGCTGGAAGTTCGTGACGTTCCTACCGACGATCAACACTTCAATGAAATGAAACTGGAACGGGCAAGGCTCAAAGACACACTCTACAAGCGACTTACCCGTTACTGACGGTCCGGCGGTGCCGTGTCCGAAACTGTTCCGATATTCTCTGCAGGTTGTTATTGCGTGAAACCCAGGTATTTTTCGCGTCAGCTTCTTTATGGGTTGTTTTCCATCGTCCTGATGGTGGTGTCTCTCGGGGGGCTGACGGCCTATGGTGAGGAGGCGCCGGAAGCCCGGGAGAGCTCCGCGGCCGAGGGGGCAGACCAGCCTTCAGCGGAAACCCAACTCAAGGTGCCGGTGATCGAGGCACCACAGGAGTCGGAAACTCCCGAGCCACTGCCTATCGATGTGCCATCCGAATCGGAAACCGGCATCAGGGAGGAAATCCAGTCCCTGCGGCAATCCCTGACGCAGCGCAGGGAAGCGCTTAGTCAGCTGATCGAGCGGAAGTCCTATGCGGATTCCCGCCTGGAAGTTCTGAACAAGGAGTATGAAAGTCTCGGTGCCCGGCTGGAAACCGCCGGCCTAGGGCTGACCGAAAGCTACGCCAAATTGCTGCAACGCAGGCTCGACCGGCTGGAGCAGCAACACCTGGCGGATGATCTGTCGGTTATCGTCAACGAGCAACTGGAAGCCGCCAGGGTCGAACAGTTCCGCCTGGAAGAAATCGGAGCCGTGCTTCCTTCCGGCGAAGATGTCGACCGGCGCCTTACCGACGAGCGTGAGCGCTTGCTGACCGACCTCAAGGAAGCGGTTGCAGAACATATTGATCTGTTGACCGGCTACTTCGATACCATCACCGCCCTGCAGGACCGGATTGCCGCCTATAAGGTCCTCGTGCGCCAGCGCCTGTTCTGGCTGCCCAGTGAAGAGCCGTTCAGTGCGGAAACCTTTGGTGAGTTGATCGGGAGTATTGGCTGGCTGATGTCGGCCTCGCAGTGGCTGGGAATTCTGAAAGATGTTCCCGCTTCGGTAGAGGAGCGTCTGCCGTCGATCATGTTCCTGCTGGTTGCCCTGGTGGTGTTGCTGGCATACCGCAAGCGGATCCGGCAACGGCTGATCAGCACCGGTGAGTCCGTTGGCAACGTCAGTGTTGACCGCATCGGGCTGACCCTGTCGGCACTGACCGACAGCCTGTTACTGGCATTGCCGCCGGTTATTATCCTGGTGCTGGCGGCGCTGATGCTGGATAGGGGAGGCGAATTTGCCGATGGCCTCGCCAAGGGACTGCGTAGCGCCGCCCTGCTTTATCTCCTGTTGGGCGCCGTTCGCCAGATTGCGCTGCCGGGAGGCGTGGCGGAAGTGCACTTCCATTGGCAACCGGGGACGCTGGCGGCAATCCGTCGGGGTATTCCGCGGCTGCTGTTGCTGTTGTTGCCGGTCACCCTGATTACCCGGCTGACGGAAAACCCGGTCGGGGCCGACTACGAGAGCAGCCTCGGCCGGGTGGTGTTTGCCATTGCCTCGCTGGCCCTGGCGATGTTTGCCTATCGCCTGTTCCGCGCCCTGCGCAATGGCAAGGCGGAGCTGGAGCGGTCACGGTTCTACCAGCTGGTTCAGGTCGCTGCGGTGGTAACCCCGTTGTTCTTTACCGGCATTTCACTGGTGGGATATCACTACACTGCGGTGCAGCTGGAAGGTATTTTGTTTATCAGCATCTGCTGGCTGGTTCTGGTGGCCTTGCTGCATTTTGTCGGGTTGCGTGCCTTGTCGGTGCGGGAGCGCCGCATCCGCCTGCTGCGCTTGCGGGAGCAGCGGGCCACCGAGCAACGGGAGGCGGACGACCGGAATGCCACCGAACCCTCCGGCGACGCCCGTCCGGCCAGCCTGGACCTGCCGGAAGTTGATTTGCATGATATCAACACTCAAAGCACCACCCTGCTGAGGGTGGCCTCGTTTGCCCTTGCCCTGGTTGGCCTGTGGTTGCTGTGGTCACCCGTGGTTCCTGCCTTGCGAATTTTTGATGAGATCATTCTGTGGACCGTCGGCGAGGGGGATGCTGCACTGGCCATCACCTTCGGTGACCTGATCCTGTCGCTTCTGGTAGCGGTGGCGACGATACTGGCCGCCCGTAACCTGCCCGGTACCCTGGAGGTGATGGTACTCAGTCGAATGCAGCTGGCTCCCGGTACCGGTTATGCCATCACCACCATTGCCACCTACCTGATCGTGATCCTGGGCGTGGTGTTTGCCCTCGGTGCCCTGGGTGCCCAGTGGTCCAAGCTGCAATGGCTGGTCGCGGCCCTGGGGGTGGGGCTGGGGTTTGGCTTGCAGGAGATCGTTGCCAACTTCGTATCCGGCATCATCCTGTTGTTCGAACGGCCGATCCGGGTCGGGGATACCGTCACGATTGGCGGCGTCACCGGAACCGTGTCCCGTATCCGGATCCGGGCGACCACCCTGGTGGACTGGGACCATAAGGAACAGATCATTCCCAACAAGACGTTTGTCACCCAGGACCTCACCAACTGGACGTTGTCCGACTCGATCACCCGGGTGATCGTGACTGTGGGGGTGGCCTATGGCACCGACATTGATGAAGTTCAGGACTTGCTGACCGAGCTGGTGCACCAGAATGAACGGGTGGTTGAGGACCCCGCGCCGGCGGTATTCTGCACCGGTCTGGCGGACAGCAGCATCAACTTTGAAATGCGGGTGTTCGTCAAGTCGATGGCGGAGATCATGCCGCTGGGTCATGAGCTCAGATCCGCGGTGACCCGTAAGCTGCACGAGGCCGGTATCGAGATTCCGTTCCCGCAGCGGGACATCCATATCCGTTCCGCGGCAGCGCTCGGGCCGGTGGCGTCGGCGCAGGGTCGCGATCCCGCAGCCGAACTGTGACGTCTGTGCCATTTGGCAACAAATCGCCACAGTCTGTTGCAGATGCTAATTTTGTCATGTCGCTAAAAGGGGTAGGCTCGGTGTGGCCGTGACGTGTGTAGTTCGTGGCACCCTCCTGACAGATACCGGGCCGGCAGGGCAGGTATCGCCACCGATCATCAAAAGGAACTGATATGCCCGAGAACAAGAAAAACCTCCTGACCATTGCTGTGTTCGCGACCTCGACCCTGATGCTGGCCGGTTGTGGCGGCGGCGGGAGCAGTAGTGACACAACCAGGAGCACCGGGGGCACCCTGCAGCTGGACAGCGAAGGCTATGGCGCGCAGAAGGCTGCACTTTACACCGCCGAGGATTACGACGCGGTTGCCGCCTCTTACGAGTCGATGAACGATGCGCAGGTTCTCGTCGAGGACGTGGCGTTCAGCCTGCAAAGCTTCAGTACCGCTTCGACCGGCGAGGTCAGGGCTGCCGCGACTGAAACGGTCACCCTGGGCTGCGAGAATCCGGAGGGTTCCGTGGTGGTCAGTGCGACCTTCTCCGAGACTGCCGACCGGGAAACCTACCAGTTTTCGAATTGCCAGCTGCCCACTTACTTGTTGGGGCCGGTGGTTCTTAACGGTCGTTACGAGTACGCCTTTGACCTGTCCTCTGCCACCGCCCTCACCGGTTACGACAGCTACAATATCAGTGGCACCGTGCTGAATACCGGAGAGGCCCTGGCTCTGGTGGGACGCCAGGATTTTGCCATGACCGATGTTTCCGACACCACCAGCGAGGTCACCTTCCGCACCGGTTCACTGGAATACCGCGTGGGTTCCAGCTATGTGGCCTTCGTCAACATGGTCACCTCAGCGATGCTGACCGACACCCGGATCTCGGTGACCATGGACGGGTCCCTGGTCGGTTCGGCCATGGGCGGCGTTGTCGATATCTCGACTCCGGCCGCCATGGTGCTGCCATTGGAGGCAACCTGTCCGACCGAGGGTGTATTCCGCTTCGAGGGAGACGGCTATGTGGAAGTCCGTTATGGCATGCACACTGGAACTGCCGATGTGATGACCGTTGAGACCAACAGCAGTTCGCGCATCGGTTACAGTGACTGCACCGGAGCGGATTTCGCACCACTGTAACGCCGGAGCCATAATGCCGCGGGTGTTTATCGGCCTTGAACTACCGGAAACCGTAAAGCGTCCGCTGCTGGATTTGCGGCAGCGGATTGCCGGCGCACGCTGGCAAAGCGCAGGGCAGCTGCATCTTACTCTGCGCTTTATCGGTGCCGTTGACGGCCAACAGCTTGCCCTGCTGCGGGCGGCCCTCGCAGGGCTGCCGGTGGCGCCATTTGATCTCGTGGTCAGCAGGACGGGCAGCTTTGGCAGTCCGGAGCACCCCCGCAACCTTTGGGCGGGGGTCGCTGCGGAGCCGGCACTGATGACCTTGCATGACGAGATCAGTGGGCGGTTGGCAATGGTTGGCTGGCCAGCGGAGGCGCGGCGGTTCCGGCCCCATATCACCCTGGCCCGGTTTGGCAGGGAGGCCGGGTCCGTGGCTGGCTTTATTGAGCAGCACCGGGGCCTTGCCCTCGAACCGTTTATGGTCGACCGGGTAAGCCTGTTCGAAAGTAACCAGACCCCGGAAGGTTCCTGCTATACGGTCATCGGACGGTTCCCGCTTGCGGGCGGTTTGCCGGAGGACTCTGCAGGCTGAGGCCGGTGCCGACGCGGCCCGGCGGTCAGGCGATTTCCTTTTCGCACTCATCCAGCACCTGCTGGACCTCTTCTGCCGAGAGAGTTTCCTTGTCCAGTACTGCCTGGGCCAGGGCATCGAGCTCCCGGCGATGCTCCGACAGAAACCCGATGGTGGTGCGCTCCAGTTCAATGAGCTTGGACTGTACCTCGCTGTCGATAAGCTCTGCGAGGCGTTCACTGTACTCCCGCGGCTGGCCCAGTTCGCGGCCGAGGAAAACGTGTTCCTCGCCAACACTGAGCCCCATGGGGCCTACTTTTTCGCTCATACCCCACTGGCCGACCATCCGGCGGAGCAGGGCAGTGGCTTCTTTCAGGTCGTTCTGGGCACCGGTACTGACTTCGCCGAACACCAGTTTTTCCGACGACCGCCCGCCGAGCATCACCTTGATACGATCCGTCAGGTAGCTCTGGGTGTAGTTGTAGCGGTCTTCCTTCGGGGTCTGCTCGGTTACGCCCATGGCCATGCCGTGGGGAATGATGGTGACCTTGGTGAGCGGATCGGCCTTGGGCATGTAATGGGCCATCAGGGCATGGCCGCATTCGTGGTAAGCCACCACCCGCTTTTCTTCCTCGCTGAGTTCGGTGTCGCGTTCCTCACCCAGCACAATCCGGTCACGGGCGATGTCAAAGCAGTGACTGTCGACCTCGGTCAGGTTCAGGCGGACGGCCGTCAGGGCGGCCTCGTTCACCAGGTTCTTCAGGTCAGCGCCGGAGAATCCGGTGGTGCGGGCGGCAATCTCTTCCAGGTCCACGTCTCCGGCCAGTGGCACCTTGCGAACGTGGACTTTGAGAATGGCCGTGCGAGCGTCCTTGTGGGGGCGGTCGAGGGTAATCTTGCGGTCAAACCGGCCCGGCCGGAGCAGGGCGGTGTCGAGCACGTCGGGGCGGTTGGTGGCGGCCAGCACCACCACGTTCTCGTGTTCCTCAAAGCCATCCAGTTCGGTCAGGATCTGATTCAGGGTCTGCTCCCGCTCATCGTGGCCACCGCCCAGCCCGGTGCCGCGGGACCGGCCGACGGCATCCAGTTCGTCAATGAAAATCAGCGACGGGGCCTCCTTGCGCGCCATGGTAAACATGTCCCGGACCCGCGCCGCACCGACACCGACAAACATCTCGATAAATTCCGACGCACTGATGCTGAAGAACGGCACTCCCGCCTCGCCGGCAATGGCCCGGGCCAGCAGCGTTTTGCCAGTACCCGGCGGGCCGATCAGCAGGATACCCTTCGGCATGACGGCCCCCAGGGCGCGGAATTTCTCCGGGGTCTTGAGGAACTCGATGATTTCGGTGATGTCCCGCTTGGCGGACTCGATGCCCGCGACGTCATCAAGGGTGGTGGTGGAGGTGTCCCGCTGTGCCCGGCGGGCACGGGACCGGCTGAACTCGAAGGGGTTGTTGCCGCCCCCCATCATCCGGCGCTGGGCCGCTGACCAGAACCAGAACATCAGCGCCAGCAGCAGGATCCACGGCAGGAAACCCCGGATCAGTTGCTGCCACCAGGGGCCTTCGGCAGGCTCGGCACTGATGGTCACCCGATGCGCTTCAAGCAGGGCCAGCAGGTCCGGATCCTCCATCGGGGGCCGGATGGTATGGAAAAACCGGCTCCGGGAGTCACCGGTCTGGTCCGCAACCCCCTGGTCTGCAACGCCCCGGTCGGTAAACTGGCCCTGGATATGGTCCGAACGCAGGGTAACTTCGCTGACCTGATCCTCCGCCACCGCCTCCTTGAACTGTGAGTAGGGCAGTTCGCTGTAGCGGGGCTGCTGGCCGTCCTGCAGCCAGCTGAAAATGAGAAAGATGACCGCGCTCAGCCAGAGAAACGAGTAGGTCGCCGGTAGCTGTGGCTTCTGGGGTTGATGCTGGTCGGGCTTCTGGGGTGTTTCCGGATTAGGCATGAGGCGCTCTTTACTGGATGACTTCTGATACTTTAGCAACTTCCCGGGACTTGTCAGTGAAGAGTTTGCCGAACGCCACTGGCTTTCGACCGTCTAAACTTGCTGACTGAACGGACAATCCCTGAGCAGGCCAGGAGGGGCCGTCATGACTCGTCGCCGTATCCTGTTGTGGACTATCGGGCTACTGTTGCTGCTGCTGGCCGTGGCAGGGCTGGCCCTGCGTGAAGCCTGGCTGCTGTGGCAACAGCAGAACGGCATCACCCGCGTGCACTGGCAAGGTCTTGAGGTAGCCCCGGCGGGCATTGCCATCGGCCAGTTGGTGGTTACCCAGCAGCTGCCCTCCCGGGTGGTGACCCTGGAGGCACGGGGTCTGAGGCTGGGCTGGAACCGGCAGTGGCTGAACCCGGAGCCCCGGACGTTGACCATCGATCGCCTGGCAGTGGATTGGCAGGGTAGTCTGTCGCCGGCCAGCGCAGGGACGGCAGCTGCGGATCCGGAAACCCCGGTCAGCCCCTTGCCCGCGCCGCCGCGATGGTTACCGCAGCAGCTGGTGATCCGGCAGTATGAGCTTTCCCTGCCCTGCGCATCGGGCAGTTGCGAGCTGACCGGTTCCTTTGACGCGCAGCGTCAGCAACAGATGCTACCGGTGGCCGCCGAACTGGTTATTGTCCGGGATCAACATCGGGTTGAATTACAGGCCGACATTGCCGGATCAGGACCAGACGACCTGGTTATCCGCGGTGGCCTGTCGCTGGATGGCGAACCGGTGGCGAAACTGGAGTCGGTCTTTCAGCGTAGTGCAGCAGTGACCAACTGGAGTGGGGCGCTGGCAATGCCGGCACTGCCTGCCAGCGACTGGTTGCTGGCCTGGTTGCAAGAGTGGCAGCCGATGGACACTGCCGGGCTGCCGCCGCAACCTGACAGCGCCAGGCTGGATATCGAATGGCAACTGCAGGCGCCTCCGGGACAGCCGATCCGGGAACAGGTGAGCGGCAGCCTCCGCCTGGATGTGGAATTGCCTGACCCCTGGCCTGTGCCCGGAGTGGCGACGATTCAGGGCGATCTCCGGCTGGCATTGGCTGCGGAGCTGGGGGTCTGGTCCGGGCAATTGGAAGCGGGCCGGATCAGGTTATCCCGTCCCGAGCTGGTCACCGCCGACTGGACCATGAAAGGCGTGCGCGCAGATCTGGCGGTTACCGGCACAGTGGACAGCAACACCCTTGTGCTGGAGTTCCAGCAGCCATCGGTGCTGACGGTGGAGCGCTTTGACCAGGTGGCAGCCAGCGACCTGCTGGCCGCACGAAACCTGACGTTGGACCCTGGCAAAGCACAGTTGCGGGCATCCTATCGCACTGCCGGTGCGGAACTGCAGAGTCTGGAATTGCAGAGTCTGGAATTGCAGAGTCTGGAACTGCAGAGTCTGGAACTGAAAGGACCGCTGTGGCTTGCGGCTGACCGGCTGATATCACCCTACCTGGTCGAACAGTCCTGGCGATTTGACGGCACCACTACGGCAAGTCTGGATCGAGTCGCCGTGACCGGGCACCTGCGGTCACATGCCGGTGCGACGGCCGATCTGCAGCTGGACTACGCGCCCGGCAAGGCGCTGAAGGTGAAGGGAAGTACCCGCCTCTCCGGTGAACAGGGCGCGGCCGCGCTGGCAGCGACCATCGCCCACTGGCCACAGGAGCTTGCGGTTTCGGGCGGGAGCCTGTCTGCCCGGATCGAGCTGCTCAAGGCTCCCGGTGCGGCGGCCGGGCTGGAGGGAGCGCTGACGTTTACCGGCCTGTCCGGGATCTACGGGCGTACTGCGTGGAGCGGTCTGGAGGGGCTGTTGACCCTGAACCTTGCCGGCACGGATGTCGAGGCCGCGGCCCCGGCGCTCAGTGTTGCCAGCATCAATCCCGGTATCCCGGTGGAGAGTATCCGTCTGGCAGGTCGATATCGGGCACCCCTTGCCAATGTGCGGCAGGGCCGGTTGCGACTGGACCAGGCCAAAGGCGAACTCCTTGGCGGCCAGGTCACGGTGGTACCGGGACAGTGGGAACTTTCGGACCTGCCGTTCCGGCTGCGGGCCCGGCTCGACAGCATCGCGCTGGCCGAATTAATGCAGGTCTACCCCGCAGAAGGACTGGCGGGCACCGGCTTCCTCACCGGCGAGGTGCCGGTCACCATCTCGGCAGCAGGTGTTCAGGTTGAGCAGGGGCGGGTCACTGCCCAGTCGCCCGGGGGGCTGTTGCAGTTGCCTGCGGAACGCCTCACCGGGCTGGCCAGTGGTAGTGAAACCATGCGGTTGGTAGCCGAAGCCCTGCAAAACTTTCACTATTCCGTCCTGGAGAGCACGATAGACTATGATCAGGAAGGTAACCTGATGCTGGGGCTGCACCTCGAAGGACGTAATCCCAAGGTCCGGGACGGCCATCCGATTGTGCTCAACATCAATCTTGAAGAGAACATCCCGGCCTTGCTGACCAGCCTGCAGCTCAGTGGCCGGGTCAACGAGACTGTTACCCGCAAGGTTCAGGAGCTCCTCCGTAAAAAGGCGGAGCAGGGCGGGACAGGCATCAGTCCGAACCCATAAAAGGAGATCAAGCCATGGCTGAAATCCGGCGGGGCCCAGCCGCCCCGGCAATCCTGAAGCGGTTGCTCTGTGCTGCGGCACTGGCCAGCCTGGTGGCGGCCTGTACGCCCACTGTGCAGATGGCCGCGCCCAAGGAGCCCATAACTGTCAATCTTAACGTCAAGATCCAGCACGAGATCTATGTGAAGGTGGACAAGGAAGTGGATGAACTGTTCACCGAAGACGGCCTGTTCTGACCGAAGGAGCAAGACATGACACTGTTAACACGATTCGGCGCCGCCGTGCTGGCCCTTTGCCTGAGCCTGCCGGCCCTGGCGATCAGCCTTGACGAGGCCAAACGGGGGCTGGAACCGGCCAAGAGCGCCGGACTGGTTGGCGAAACGCCGACCGGCTACCTGGAGGTGATCCGGCCGGAAGGACAGGCTGCCGACATTGTCGACGCCATCAACCGTGCCCGGCGGGACGAGTATGCCCGGATTGCTCAGAAGCACGGCATCCCGGTGGCCGAGGTGGAAGCCGTCGCCGGCAAGAAAGCCATCGAGAAAACACCGGCGGGCCAGTACATCCAGCTCAACGGCAAGTGGGTCAGGAAATAGCCCGGCCCCGATCGGGGTTCACAACCGGCTGGTGGCGAAGGTATTGCAGGTTTCCATGTTGCCACTCTCAAAACCCCGGCGAAACCACCGCGCCCTTTGTTCAGACGTGCCGTGGGTGAAGCTGTCGGGAACGACCTCGCCGCCAGAGCGGTGCTGGAGGCGGTCGTCGCCAATGGCGGAGGCAGCTTGCAGGGCTTCATCCAGGTCACCGGGTTCCAGCAACTGGCGGTCCCGGTGGGCGATGTGTCCCCACACTCCCGCAAAACAGTCCGCCTGGAGTTCCTGCCGGACCGATAGTTCGTTGATGTCGGCCTGGCTACGGCCCTGGCCGGCTTCGCGCACCTGCTGGCTGATACCCAGCAGGGTCTGCACATGGTGGCCGACTTCGTGGGCAACAACGTAGGCCTGGGCAAAATCTCCCGGCGCGCCGAAGCGGGTGGCAAGGTCATGGAAAAAGGACAGGTCGAGATAGACTTTTTCGTCCCCCGGACAATAGAAAGGCCCGACGGCGGCACTTGCAAAGCCACAGGCTGAGCGAACCTGCCCGGAGAACAGGACAAGGACCGGCTCCCGGTAGCTACCCCCCAGATCGTTGAAGATCACTCGCCAGCTGTCTTCGGTATCCGCCAGCACGACCGACACAAAATCCGCGAGCTGCTGTTCTTCGGCGGAAAACTCGCGGGGGGACTGGACGGTGGCGGAGCCGCCACCCAGCAGCATCGGCAGCAGGTCGATGCCGAGAAACTTGCCACCCAGGACAACCACTACGCCCAGTATCAGAACCACCCGGCCAACCTTGCTGCGCAACATCATCGGCAGCAGTCGTAACAGCATCATCCCGCCGGCTCCCGCGGCAGAATAGCCCGGCGACGTTCCCCGCCGGTCCTCCACGTTATTGCTTCGTCTGCCGCCACGCCAGCGCATGCCCCAACCCTCCCTTTGCGTCCGTTAACGTCCGTTTTCATACCTGTCCTGACAGCACAACGACGGACTCTCTGTAGATAATAGTCCGCAACCGGGACAACCGTGGGGGAAAAGGCTAGGCTGGCGTTTGTCCCGAATTGCCTTGAAACCTGGAGGGCCGATGAGTACGGAAAAGAGAGTTGCGCTGGTGAGCGGGGGTGCCCGGGGCATCGGCCGCGGCATCGTGGAATATCTGCATGGCAAGGGCTGGCGGGTCGCGTTCTGTGACATTGACCGCGAGGCCGGTGAACAACTGGCGGACAGCCTGGGCAGTGGCAGCGAGCTGAAGTTCTTTGCCGCGGACGTTGCCAGTGAACCTGCTGTCCGTCAGCTGATGGAGGAGGTGGTGCGCTGGGCCGGCAGGCTGGATGCGTTGGTCAACAATGCAGGGATTGCCAGCCCGGATAACGGTCCGGTTGAGGAACTTGCACTGGATGTCTGGCAGCGCTATCTGGACGTTAACCTGACCGGGCCGTTCCTGATGGCCAGGTATGCCGTTCCGCACTTGCGCAAGGTGCGGGGCAGCATCGTGAATATGGCCTCGACCCGTGCGCTGCAGTCGGAGCCGGATACCGAAGCCTATGCCGCCACCAAGGGTGGCCTGGTTGCGCTGACCCATGCCCTCGCGGTGAGCCTCGGGCCGGACATCCGGGTGAACTGTATCAGTCCCGGCTGGATCGATGTCCGGGAGCTGCAGGGTCCGGTGACAGCAGCGGTTGCACCACTTTCGGAGGTGGATCATAACCAGCACCCGGCGGGGCGTGTTGGTCGCGCCGCTGATATTGCGGCCATGGTGCATTACCTGATTGGCGAGGAGGCCGGTTTTATCACCGGCCAGAACTTTGTGATCGATGGCGGGATGGTGCGCAAGATGATCTATGCTGACTGACAACAATGAGTGTATAACGGCCTTGAGCTAACAGGGGCTAGCGGCGCCAGTCGCAGTTGTGGAGATCAGTAATGACCGATGTATACAGTTATCTGAATGCCCTGGTGGAACGGGGCGGTTCCGACTTGTTCTTCAGTGTCGGAGCACCGGTAAACCTGAAGCGTGATGGTGAACTGGAGCCATTTGATGATGTCGTCCTGACCAACGAGCAGGTGCGTGAACTCGCCTACCAGGTGATGAACGCCAAGCAGGTCGAGCAGTTCGAGAATACCCTGGAAATGAATCTGGGGCTTGGAGTGCCGGCCATCGGCCGATTCCGTATCAACGTGTTCTTCCAGCGCGGCGAAGTCGCCATGGTGATCCGCCATATCAGTAACCATATCCCTGCGATTGCCGATCTCGGCCTGCCGGAGAAACTCAAGGAACTTGTCATGCAGGACCGCGGCCTGATCCTGGTGGTGGGTAACGCCGGGTCTGGCAAGTCCACCACCCTGGCCTCCATGATTGACTACCGCAACAGCAACCGCAGCGGCCACATCATCTGCATCGAGGATCCGGTGGAGTTCATTCACCAGCACAAGCGATCCCTGGTAAACCAGCGCGAGGTGGGGCTGGATACCGTCAGCTTTGAAGAAGCGCTGCGCAATGTACTGCGGGAGTCGCCGGATGTGATTGTGATCGGTGAGATCCGCGACCGCCAGACCATGCAGCATGCCCTGCATTACAGCGAAACCGGTCACCTGGTGCTGGCGACGCTCCATGCCACCAGCACAGTTCAGGCCATCGAGCGGGTGGTTAACCTGTTCCCGGAAGATAACCGCCAGCAGATCCTCGGTGATATTTCCATGAACCTGGCCGCCATAATCGGCCAGCGCCTGCTGCGGGGAAGCCGCCGGAAACTGCTGCCTGCGGTGGAGCTGCTGTTGCGGACACCGTTTATTGTTGACCTGATCGAGCGGGATGAGCTGCCCCAGATCAAGATTGCCATGAGCCGCAGCACCGAGCAGGGGCTGCAGACCTTTGACCAGGATCTGAACCGGCTCCGGGCCTCTGGCGAAATCTCCCTCGACGAGGCCCTGCGCAACGCCGACTCCCGCACTGACATGATGCTCAAGAGCCGTCTTGAAGATGGTCAGGGCCATGGGGATCATCCCGACTTCCGGGTGATGGGGGATGACGACAACTGAGGGGTTGCGGGCCGCCCGGGGGGCGGCCCGATGATCATGGCCGGCAAACGTACCAGTAATTCTGGAAGTCATGGGCCAGTTCATTGACCTCAACGGTGCCGAAGCCCGCCTTGCTGAAGTAGTCCAGAGCTCGCTCCTTGCCCCACATCGCGCCCAGTCCTTCGCCCCCCTGGGCCAGTGACACGGTCATACAGTGCATGCAGGACACGGTATAGAGCATCGGGCCGATGGGGTGGTCGCGGTCGCCGTGATGGTGACTGGATCCCTTGATGTCCTGGGCCAGGTAGACCCCGTCGTCCGCCAGCGCTGCCCGGATGCCCCGGAGCACGGCCAGCGGGTCTTTCTGGTCGTGGATCGCATCGAAGGTGGTGATCAGGTCAAAGGTGCCTCGCTCATTACCCTCCCCAAGGGTAGCGGCGTCGCGGACCTGGAAGGTGGCATTATGATGGCCCTGTTCGCTGGCTTCCCGGCGGGCGTAATCGACCGCTTCCCGGGAAAAGTCATAACCGACAAACCGGCTGGCAGGATACAGCCCGGCAAGGCGGTTCAGGGCCTTGCCACGGCCACAACCGACGTCGAGTACCCGGATGCCCTGTTCGAGCCGATCGGTTAATCCCGGAACCAGCGGCAGAATGTGCGTATCCAGTGCCGCCACGACCGATTGTCCGCTGTCTTCGGCCATCACTTCATGGAAGCGATGGAAGCTCTCATAGGGCACACCGCCACCGTGGCGGAAGCAATGGACAATCTGGTCTTCCACCGCTCCGAGCAGGGGGATGTACTGGGCGAAGACTGCGATATTGTCCGCGGGCGACGTTCTGGACAGGCTGATGGCGTGCTCGCTCGGGAGCTGGTAGGTGGCTGTTTCCGGTGTGTGGCGGATGATGTCGCTGACGGTCATCGCGCCAAGCCACTCTCTGACATAGCGTTCATTCAGGCCGGCCCGACTGGCAATTTCCTCACTGGTTGCCGGAGCCATCGCTGCGAGGGTGTCGAACAACCCTGTCCGATGGCCAATGGATATCATCAGCGCGGTACAGCCGGCGTTGAGCATGTCCACCATCCGTTCGGCAAATTGCTCGGCGCGGTGTTCGTCAAAGCAGGCGTTGATGATGTGTTCTGCGGTTGCAATGGTCATGTTTGGTTCTCCCTGGTCCCGTGTATCTGTCGTTACTGGGTAATGAACAGAATGGGGGAGTTGCGCCATACTGACTAGTAATCGCGTGGTACGGTTTGGCCCGCCTTGCTGATCCCCATCAGATCAGCCGGTTACCGTTTTTGTAGCCTCTTTTCGGGGCTATTGTCGTGGAGGAGAGGTGGCATAACTGTACTCACGGTACGGTTACCCGGAGGACACGACAATGAGCAAGGGTGAGGAAACACGGGAACGGATTCTGGCGATCATGGAGGAATCGGTGTTGCAGAAAGGCTTTGGTGCCACCTCGATTGAAGAGGTGATCACCGAGGCGGGCATCACCAAGAGTGGATTCTTCTACCACTTCCAGAACAAGAATGCGCTGGCCAAGGCCTTGTTGCTGCGTTACCTGGAACGGGAAGATGTGATACTGGATGACGTCTTCAATCGTGGCCGTGACCTGGCGGAAGACCCGCTGCAGGCGTTTCTGGTGGGACTCAAGCTGCTGGCGGAACTCATGGCCAATCTGCCCCAGGAGCATCCCGGCTGCCTGGTGGCAACCTGCTGCTACCAGGAAAGCCTGTTTGACCGGGAAGTCCGGGAGCTGAACCGGCGTATTGTGCTGCACTGGCGGCAGCGCTTCCGGTCATTGCTGGAAGCCATCGCGGAGCGCTACCCGTCGCGCTGTGAGGTTAACCTGGATGAGTTGGCCGACATGGTGTCGGCCATCATTGAGGGGGGCCTGGTACTGGGGCGGGCCACCGGCGACCGGCAGATTCTCCCGGCCCAGATCCTGCTCTTGCGAAGCTACATCCGGCTGTTGTTCGAACCGGACCGGGCCACGGTGCACTGAAGGCCGGCCGGGTCGGTTAGTGGACTTCCTCGGCCTGGCGGGCTCGGATCAGCGACGGCCGCCCCGTTTCCAGGGCTTTGAGCAGTTGGCTGCGCTTCTGCTGAATGGCCCCGGCGGCCTGCTCCCGTACCGGGCCAAAGCCGCGAACCTCGGCAGGCAGTTCGGCGAGCTGCAGGAAGGTGTCGTAGTTGTCTGCCGTCAGCTCCCCGGGGATACGGGTGACCAGCCCGCGGTAATCGGCCAGCAGGCTGCGGTCCAGCTTGCGGTCCGCGGAATAGCGGAACGGGTCGAGCGGGGTGCCACGCAGACGGCGCAGGCGGGCGAGGACGCCCATCACCCGGAGCATCCACGGCCCAAAGCGACGTTTACGGGGCCGGCCGTCAGTGTCCAGGCCCTTGCCCGGTAAAGGCGGGGCCAGGTGGAAGGCAATCTGGTAGTCACCTTCAAAGGTTCGCTCAACCTCCCTGAGAAAGTCGGTTTCGGTAAACAGCCGGGCCACTTCATACTCGTCCTTGTAAGACATCAAGCGGAACAATTGCTGGGCGACGGCACGGGTCAGCAGCTGGCTTTGGCTGTCCAGTTGCTGCTCTGCCGCCCGCACTGCCCCGATCAGGCCCCGGTAACCATCCGCCCAGGCGCGGTTCTGGTAAGCCACCAGGTGGCGGTAACGGGTTTCGATCTGCTCATCCAGGGTTGGTTCCTGCCGGGCCTGGCGGTCGTTGCCGGAGGCGGATTCGGGCTCGTCACTGACCAGTGCAGTGACGGCCTGCGGGGTGGCAGCCGCAAGCCGCCCCCAGCCGAAGGCTTCCTTGTTGCGGTCCACCGCGACACCGTTCAGTTCGATGGCGCGCATCAGGGCCGCTTCCGACACCGGCACCAGGCCCTTCTGCCAGGCATACCCCAGCATAAGCACATTGGAAAACACGGTATCGCCCAGCAGTTTTTCGGCCAGGCCATTGGCGTCGGTGCGGTCGAAGCGCTCGACGCCGACCGTGTCGCGGATCAGGTCCAGGCGCTTGTCGGCCTGCATGTCGGCATCCCGGTACAGCACATAGTCTGCCGTGGGCAGCTCAGCCTCGTTGGCCACCACCCGGGTGTGATTGGGCCGCATGACGGTGAGCGCCTTCTGGGACGAGGCCACCACCAGGTCGCAGGCGATGACGGCATCTGCCTGGCCGGCGCCGATACGGACCTGACACAGTTGCTGGGGTGAGGGTGCCAGCCGCACGTAGCTGAGCACAGTGCCGCCTTTCTGGGCGAAGCCCATGAAATCCAGCACCGAGGCACCCCGCGCTTCGAGGTGGGCGGCCATGGTGATCAGCTGGCCTACGGTCACCACACCCGTGCCGCCGACACCTCCTACCAGCAGGTTGTAGGAACCTTTCAGGGCAGGCATGGCAGGCGCCGCCACCCGGGCCAGGTGCTGCTGCAGCAGCGAGCCGGTATCCATTGCCCGGGCTTTGCGCAGCCGGCCGCCTTCGATCGTGACGAAGCTTGGGCAAAAGCCACTGACACAGGAGAAATCCTTGTTGCAGGACGACTGATCAATCCTGCGTTTGCGGCCCAGACCGGTTTCTCGTGGCACCACCGAGAGGCAGTTGGACTGCACCGAGCAGTCGCCGCAGCCCTCACAGACGTGGTGGTTGATGAATGCACGTTTCGCCGGGTCGGGGAAGGTTCCGCGCTTGCGGCGGCGACGCTTCTCGGCGGCACAGGTCTGGTCGTAGATCAGTACCGTGCAGCCCGGGATCTCCCGCAACTCGCGCTGGACAGCATCCAGCTCCTCGCGACCGTGGAAGGTCACGTCCTCCGGGAACTGATCATGGTGGCCGTCATACTTTTCCGGCTCATCGCTGAGTACCACGACGCGGCGGACACCTTCGGCGGCAACCTGCCGGGCAATCATCGGTACGGTAATCCGGCCATCGACCGGCTGGCCACCGGTCATCGCCACGGCATCGTTGAACAGGATCTTGTAGGTGATGTTGATACCGGCGGCTATCGCCTGGCGGATGGCCATGGAGCCGGAGTGGAAGTAGGTGCCTTCGCCCAGGTTCTGAAACACGTGGGGATTGCCGGTATAGCGGGCCTTGCCGATCCAGTTGACTCCCTCGCCACCCATCTGGATGAGGGATTCGGTATTGCGACCCATCCAGGAGGCCATGAAGTGACAGCCTATCCCGGCCAGCGCCTTGCTGCCTTCCGGCACTTTGGTGGAGGTGTTGTGGGGGCAGCCCGAGCAGAAATAGGGCAGGCGACGGACGCCCCCGGGTTCCTGCATGGCCGGGTAGCTGTTGATGGCATCCAGCCGGATGTCAAAGTCGGCGCCAAAGAAACGTTGTAACCTAGCGGCCAGAAAGCCGGCCACCAGCCTGGGGCTGAGTTCACCAACGTAGGGCATCAGCGGTCGGCCCTGCTCATCCTGTTTGCCGGTGATCAGTACATCTCCGGGGCGGTCCGGCTCGGACATGTACTCCTTGATCTGGCTTTCGATGATGCCGCGCTTTTCCTCGATGACCAGGACCTCTTCCTTGCCGTGGACGAAATTCAGGATTCCCTTGCGCTCCAGCGGCCACACCATGCCGACCTTGTAGATATCGAGCCCCAGTTCGCCGGCGCGGGCTTCGTCGATACCCAGCATGTCCAGTGCTTCCAGCAGGTCCAGGTGCCCCTTACCGGTGGTGACAATGCCGAAGCGGGCCCGGGGGTTGTTGTACAGGCAGCGGTCGATGGGGTTGGCGCGGGCAAACGCCTGCACGGCCGCCAGTTTGTGCTCGATGCGGGTTTCCAGTTGCGGTCCGGGCAGGTCCGGCCAACGGTAATGCAGGCCGTCTGCCGGTGGCGTGAAGTCTTCCGGGTCGCGAAACGCCGGCACCGGCGGCAGGTCCACCGAAGCCACACTTTCCACCGTCTCGGAAATGGCCTTGAAGCCGACCCAGCAGCCGCTGTAGCGGGACAGGGCATAACCCCAGAGACCGAATTCCAGGTACTCCGCGATGTTGGCCGGGTTGATGGTCGGCATGAACCAGGCCATGAAGGCGACATCCGATTGATGCGGCATCGAAGACGACACACAGCCATGGTCGTCACCGGCCACCACCAGCACCCCGCCGCGGGGTGAGCTGCCGTAGGTGGTGCCGTGCTTGAGCGCATCGCCGGCGCGATCGACGCCGGGGCCTTTGCCATACCAAAGGCCGAACACGCCATCTACCTGACGATCCTCGTCGCTCTCCACCTGCTGGGTGCCAAGCATGATGGTCGCGGCCAGGTCCTCGTTGATGGCGGGTACAAAATCGACGCGGTTGTCGGCCAGCAGGTCCTTGGCCTGCCACAGGGCCTGGTCATAGGCGCCCAGGGGCGAACCGCGATAGCCGCTGATCATGCCGGCGGTATTCAGGCCGTTGCGACGGTCCAGCCGGGCCTGCATCAGGGGGATCCGCACGAGAGCCTGGGTGCCGGTGAGAAAGACCCGCCCGGTTTGTCGAAGGTAGCGGTCTTCCAGCTTGTAGTCGTCAAGTTGCGGGGAATCGGCGGACATGGCCGTGAGCTCCTTTCCTGCGGGGGAATTGTTGTTGTCACTGAGTGAAATTCTAGAGAGATTGCGTTTGAAGGTGCTTGCTATTTGAACAATGGGATTCAGCGTTTGCGAAAGAAGCTTTGATAAAAGACAATAATAAGAAAGAAAATTTGATAAAAGGCAGGTATTACCAAATGAAAAAGCCCGAGTTGGATCGATTCGATCGCCGCATCCTCGCCGAACTGCAGGCGGATGGCCGTATCAGTAACCAGTTGCTGGCGGAAAAGGTGGGATTGTCACCGGCTGCCTGTTGGCGTCGGGTACGGACCCTCGAGGAAGAGGGGGTGATACAGGGCTACAGTGCCCGGCTCGATCCGGAAAAGCTGGGGCAGGGCCTGTGCGTGCTGGTCAATCTGTCCCTGCAGCGCCATACCATTGACAGTACCGCCGGTATCGAGCGGGAAGTGCGCAGCTATCCGGAGGTCCTGCAGTGTTTTGCGGTGACTGGCAACGCAGATTTTGTGTTGCGGGTGGTGGTGCCGGACATGGCGTCGTACGACCGCTTCCTCAACGAAAAGATCTTTACCCTGACGGGTATAGCCAATGTTCATTCGAACTTTGCGTTACGTGAGATCAAGAATACCCACTCGGTGCCGGTTGCCGACTGACTTCAAGGTTCGCCAGCCGGGCCGGCACCCTTGCCAGGTCAGTCGAAGCGTCGTGCCTGGGTAAACCTGCCGCGCCAGTAGAGGCCGTTCAGGCTGGACTCGGTTACCCCGACTGACGTGGAGGCATGAATAAACCGGTCTCCCCCCATGTAGATGCCGGCGTGTTGCTCGCGCCCCCGGATGTTGAAGAACACCAGGTCGCCAACCCGGAGCTGGTCCTGGGGTACCGATCTGCCCTCGGTCAGCATCTGGCGCGTGGTGCGCGGCAGGTGACGGTCCAGCCCCTCCGCGAAGGCCTGGCGAATGAATCCCGAGCAGTCAAAACCTTTCGGGGTGGTGCCGCCATACTGGTACGGAACGCCCTGGTAACGCTCGAAGACTTGCCTTAGCCGGTCGACTGTGGCCGACTGTGGCACCGGACCAGCGGTGTTACCGGTTTCAGTCCGTGGCGCGTGGATGTCAGTGGTGACGGGCGGGGGTTGTGGCGACACCTGGGGCTGCTGGCTGGCGCAGCCAGCGAGCACCAGCGCCCACAGCATGGCCAGAATGGCCGGTTTGAAGGTCCTGGTATTCAGGTTGGCGGGGTTCTGTTCAGCCACCCGGCAAAGCAGCCCCTGAGCGGAAAGACGCATGGATCACCAAGCTGTGGGTATGGACAATACCCGATCACTTTATAAGGAAGCGGCCTGGTTGTCAGGTTACGATTGCCAGGGTTTTAGAGTTCCAGGGTTTCAGGTGTTCAGGGAGACGAAATTCAATGATTTCCAGAGTCTTGTTGCTGGCATCATGTGCCGCATTCGTGGCGTTGTCGGGCTGCGTGAGCTTTGACCAGAGCAACTATCCGGCCGATTGGTCCGAGGTGGTGGCGGATAACAGCGATTGCAGCGCGGTCAATGGTGAGTACCGTGCACAGCTGAGCCGGCAGACTTACCCCCATCCCCAGGGTGACCAGCTGTTGGCGCTGACCCTGTTGCCCGGAGAACAGCGGCTCAATCTGGTGCAGTCGGTGTCCCTCAGCCTTGAAGACAATGACTCCCTGGTAGTCTCCGGCCATACGCCGGGCGGGGCCGTGCTGGTGCGGCAGCACTACCGGGAAAGTGACGGGGTCTTTGACTGTTACGATGGCTGGCTGGTGTTCCGGCCGTCGAAAGTGCCCGGGGTCCGGCGCGCGCCTGATAACCCGGTAGTCGGGTTGACCTGGAGCGACGTGGCGTTTCGCAATGCGGTCGATGGCTCGTTGATCATGCATGAGACCGGGGGCGCCATCGGGCTCGCCTTTCTGCTGGTTCCTGTTTATGCCGAAACGGGCAGCTGGTATCTGTTCGAGCGGGTTCCGGCGCCACAGAAACAATAACCTGGACGGAATAGGTCACGGTATGGAAGATTTCAGATTCTTATCGGTAAAGAACCATCGATGCTGAAGATTTCGAACGCGGTCGAGTTGGCCGACTGGGAGATCGAGATTACCCAGATTCGCGCCCAGGGTGCCGGTGGCCAGAACGTCAACAAGGTGGCCTCGGCGGTGCATCTGCGTTTCGATATCCTGCATTCCAGCCTGCCGCCGTTCTACAAGGAGCGGCTTATGGCGCTGTCTGACCAGCGCATCAGCAAGGAAGGTATTGTGGTCATCAAGGCCCAGAGTTTCCGCACCCTCGAGCTGAACAAGGAAGATGCCCTGAACCGCCTGCGCGAACTGATTCAGGGCGCGGTGAAGCAGCAGAAGGCGCGCCGTCCCACGAGGCCGACCAAAGGCTCGCAGACTCGCCGGGTCGACAAGAAAACCCATAAGGGAAAGATCAAGGCATTGCGGGGCAAGGTCCAGCCCTGACACTCCAGCATGAAGTCGTCCTTCCGGGAGGCGCGAGCCGTCCGCCAGGCGCCGGGTGATTCCCGTCGCCGCTTTGTGTTATGTTATAACACTCCTGACTTCTCTCACCTCCCGGACGCCCGCCATGAAACAACCGATCCCTACCAGTCTGATCCTCGGCTTTCTCGGGGCGGGCAAGACCACCGCCATTCTTGACCTGCTCAGGCACAAACCTGCAGGTGAAGTATGGGCCGTGCTGGTCAACGAATTTGGCGAGGTAGGTATCGACGGGGCGATGCTGGAAACCGAAGGTGCCTTTGTCAGGGAGGTGCCGGGGGGGTGCATGTGCTGCGTTGCCGGTTTGCCGATGCAGATCGGACTGAATCAACTGATTCACAAGGCAAAGCCGGACCGGTTGTTGATTGAACCCACCGGGCTGGGCCACCCTTCCCAGATCATCGAAACCCTGACCAATGAGCATTATCACGACGTGCTGACCCTGGGGCCGGTTATTTGCCTGGTGGATCCGCGCCGGCTGGCAGATCCGCGGGTACTCGACAATGTGCAGTTCCGTGATCAGGTGGCGGCGGCGGACATCCTGGTGGCAAACAAGGCCGACCTGTGTACCTTGGACCAACTGGCCGAATTCGACCGTTGGGCGGAACAGCTTCAGCCGGCAAAACGCGCGGTCTGCCATACCCGTTACGGTCGTCTCGATGCGCGCTGGCTGGATGGCGTAACGGACCTGCCGCAGGTGAGCGAGCCGGGCGCCCATCATCACCATCATCACGAGCCGGAAAAGCCGGTGCCACCGTCTGTGGTGGAGGAACCCTGGCAACAGGTATGCAACCAGGGACAGGGGCACTTCAGTGTGGGCTGGCGCCTGCACCCGGACCTGGTGCTGGACGAGACGGCGTTGCTGGTGCTGGCGATGGATGGCCGGTTGCAGCGGTTCAAGGCCGTGGTGCACTCCACCGAAGGCTGGCGAGTGGTCAACGTGGCGGACGGTGCCCTGAGCGTATCAGCCACCGAACCCCGCGAACTGTCGCGACTCGAGGTGATCAGCGGTGAACCGCTGGATGAGCAAGCGCTGGATGCGCAACTGCGGCTGGCCCTGGCAGGACGGGCCACTAATCCTGACGGCTCTGCTTCCTGATCAGTTCCGCGGAATCATTTCGCGGATTGTTGACCGCCGGTGATACCGGCCAGGCGGTCAATTGCCGGGCCGGCAGGCGGTGGCTCACTGCCCGGATCTGCTGCCGGTCAGTGATATCGGGGTTGAGCCAGTCCGCCAGGCAGCCGGGATCAAGCACCACCGGCTGGCGATCGTGAATGTGACGAAGGTGCTCTGCTGCCGGTTCGGTGATGATGGCGCAGGCGGTGGTTTCATCTCCTTCAAAGGGCGTCCAGAGGCCGGCAAAAAACAGTGTGGCGTCCTTGCTGTCGTCAGAGCGGGTAATGTACCAGGGCTGCTTCACGGGGCCTTCCCGGGTCCATTCGTACCAGCCATTGGCGGGAATCACGCAGCGGTGGTGGGCAAAGGCCTCGCTGAAGTAGCGGGACCTTGCCGCGGTTTCAGCGCGGGCATTGATCGGCGCAGGTGCCGTGTCGCCCGCCCAGGTCGGGCGAAAGCCCCAGAGTGAGGGGGCCATGACGGCAGGACCGCTCAAGCGGGCGCGGATCATCGGGATTCCCACCCCTGGCGTGATGTTGTAGCGGGGCGGAAACTGCCCGTCTACTTCCAGGCCGTCCGGAAAATAGTTCAGCAGCAGGGTTTCCGGAGGGGTGTAGTAGGTGAATCGTCCGCACATGGTGTTCCGGTCTCTCAGTCCTGGTGCCAATAGCATGGCACCGGCGCGGTCTGCCGGCAAACCGGACCCGGGCCTCTGGCGCTGGCGGGCACTCCTGTGTATCTTCCGGTCATCATGAACAATACTCCCGAGCCCTCTTTCGAACGCTGTCCGGTCTGCCAGGGCAGTGGTTCCCTGCGACATCTCGTAACCATCCGCGAGGTACCCTACTGGCGTTGCGAGCGCTGCCAGTGCACGCTGATGGACGCTCGCTGTCGGCTATCGCCGGATGACGAGCAGGAAGTCTATCGGCTCCATGACAACCAGCCGGAAGACCCCGGCTACCGCCGCTTTCTCAATAAACTGGCCGGGCCGTTGCTGGCGAGGCTTGCCCCGGGCAGCGAGGGGCTGGATTTCGGTTGCGGCCCGGGCCCTGCGCTGGCCATGATGTTGCGTGAAGCGGGGATGCAGGTCCGCCTCTTTGATCCGCTCTTTTATCCGAACCATGGGGCGCTGGCGGGGCAGTATGAGTTCGTTACCTGTACCGAGGTGGTGGAACATCTCCATCACCCCCTGGAGACCTTCAGCTTGCTGGACCGGCTGCTGAAGCCAGGTGGCCTGCTGGGGGTAATGACCTGCTTCCAGACGGATGACAGCCGCTTTGCCAACTGGCATTACCGCCGTGATCCGACCCATGTAGTGTTCTATCGGGAGGCTACGTTACAGTGGCTTGCCGACCATTTTGGCTGGGTTCTGGAGATTCCCGCCAAAGACGTCGCGATTTTCCGCAAGCCGCTCAGTCAGCCGCCGGTACCGGGCAACGGATGACCGGGCAGGACTCGCTGGCCGGCGCCGCTGCCAGGTCCGGGGTGCTCCCGAAGCGGTCCGGGTTTAACTGCGCCGCACACGCCGCCGCGTCCCTGGCGGAAACCGCGCAGCCCTGGTGCGCCAGGGCGTGGGCGAGATTGTTCCAGCCTGCGGCGACATCGGGAAACCTATCGGTCAGCCGCTGATAATGGCGGCTGGCCGCTGCCCAGTCCTGCCTGCTGTATGCAATGTTGCCCTGGCCCAGCACGGCGGCGGGCTGATCCGGCCAGGCCTGCTCGGCGGTCTGATAGGCCTGGTTGGCGGCATCGAAGCGGTTGGTGCTTTCGAGGTCGCTGGCGGCCATCAGGTAATCCACCGGCTTGGCGGTAGCCGGCACCTCGTCGGGTGGCATCATCACTACCGCCCAGTTTCCGGCACGGCTCCAGGTTGCCATGAACACTTCTACCGTCTCCCGGTGTGCCTCGCGGGTATCCGTGTGCAGGATAATACGCCGGTCGTCGGCATCGAACCCGATGACGACCGCAAAATGCCATTGCGGCCACCAGCTCAGCCGCAGATTCTGCATTACCAGCACTGGATTACCCGCAGCGACTTCCGTCAGCAGGGTTTCGAGGGTGCCATCCAGCGGATAAACCAGCAGATCATGGCTGCGGGCGGCGGCCACCAGCTCCACTTGCAGGGAGCCCTGGCGGCCTGGCAGGTAGACGAGCTCTTTCAGGTCATCGGGGTCCCGGTTCATGCCCCGGCTGTTCAGCATCATGGCGAGCGAGGCCGGACCACACTGGTAGCGCTCCTGGGGATGGAAGGGCACTTTGTCGAGCTGGACACTGCGGTCGAGCTGGACACTGCGGTCGAGCCGGACACTGCGGTCGAGGCGCACATTGGCGTCGCCGACAGCGACCGCGGGCCATTGCGGCTGTGTGGCGCAGCCTGCAAGCAGAACCGCCAGCACAAGGCTGGCGGTTCTGAGCATGTGTCTGCCTGTTGATCGGTTCATCCCGGCCGGGCACCTATCGGATACAGTTGATGAACGAGAAGATGTTGGTGGCACACAGCATGTCGGTGATGATGAAGACCAGCAGGAACAGCACGATAATGCCTACGACGTCTTCACCAACCGGTGCTTCGGCCAGTTGTTGTTCGAAGGAAGCGAGCTCGGTGGGTGTCAGGTTCTGGATCCGTTGTTCCACCTGCTCCTGGGTTACTCCCATGTCGGCCAGCTTGGCTTTGACCTCTTCCCGTTCCAGCATGTCCAGCAGTGCCTGACGGTCAAGCTCCACGCGCTGTTCCGTCAACAGTTCGCCGGTACCGACCACGCCGGCCGCCGCGGGTGCGGCACCGACCGTGACCGCAGCCATCAGAAGGGCCATGAAAAACGAGATATACCTCATGTGCTTGCGAAAACCCTGCATTCCAGACTCCCTATGCCTTCAGCGAGGCCGTTATTGTGGAGAAGGTACCTGCAGTCAGCAAAGAACTGCATTCCCTTTTTAAAGTAGAGAGGCAGTTGTTAAAGATCAATATGCTGCCTCCGTCTACAGTTGGACCCTGAGGCGCCGTTCGGGCCAGTTCAGACTGGCGGAACGGGTGACCATTAGCCCTGTCAGGCCAGGGAAGTCGTTCCCTCTTCCCGTTACCATTTGGTTAAGAATTGTACGGTTAGACGTGATTCTCAGAAAACCCTGTTAGAATCCCCGAGACTATTTTTCAGAAATCCGGACCCGTTTCCGGATGGCCGAGTTGATTCGTGAGGATATCCCGATGCTGAAGAGGCGCCAAACACGCACTCTGGCAGCCACCTTGTGTGCCGCAGTTCTTTCCATGGTTGCCCCGCTTTCCCAGGCGGCAGATCTTGACAGTTCGCTGTTGGCCAGGATGGCATCTGCTGCACCGGACCTGAACCGGGACGTGCTGGAAAAGGCCTTCGCCGCCTCCAGTTGTGCGATCCGTAACGGCGTAACCTCGCCGGAGCGGCTGGCGGTGATCGACTTTTCACTGCCGTCCAGCGAGAAGCGGTTATGGGTGTTCGATCTCAGCCGTGGTGATCTGGTGCTGAAGGATCTGGTGGCTCACGGTCGCAACTCTGGCGATGCCAGCGCCAGTTCGTTTTCCAACCGCGAGGGTAGTCACCAGTCCAGTGTTGGCCTGTTTCTCGCCAGTGAGACCTATTATGGCAAGCACGGGTACTCACTGCGCATGGATGGCCTGGAGCCAGGATTCAATGACCATGCCCGTCAGCGCGCGATCGTTATCCATGGTGCAGACTATGTGGCGGATTCGTGGATCGAAAAGTACGGCCGCATCGGCCGCAGCCAGGGTTGTCCGGCGGTACGCCAGGAAGTTATCCAGGAAGTCGTCGATAATCTCAAGGGCGGGCAGCTGGTCTTCAAGTATTACCCTGATGAGCGCTGGCTCCAGTCTTCAGCCTATCTGAACTGTGGCCAGTCCGATGTCGCCCACGCCAATCTCGGTGATGCTGGCCAGAGCTGAGCAGTTGCCCCTCCAGGGCACCAACCTGAATCCGGCTGGTGGGTCTTGCGAATGACTGGCCTGCCCGCCGGGTTTCCGGCTATTTCTCGTCGTCGACTTCCTCTTTGGCCTGCAGGATTCGTTGCAGGTTTTCGTGTAACAGCGCTTCCAGCTTGATCAGCTTTACCCGGTTTTTTTCATTCGGCCGATTGGTGTACAGGTCGACATACGTCCGGGTGACTTCATGAAGGATCGGATGCAGCTTTTTATACTCTTCATCGGACATGACGCTACTCCTTGTCGTTTCAGGTCTGATGCATTCAGCAGCCTCTGATTAACTATGGCCCAGCCGGCCCGAATTGCCAGTTTGCGGATGGCAGGGGGCAGGGTTTCAGAAGGTGGACATGCCGGTTGCTTCCATAACCCGGTACCGCCAGTAGCGCCAGCGGGATTCGTCTGCATAGTCTTCATAAGGCAGGCTGAGCACCGGCTGGTTGCCAGGGCCCTGCTGCCATTTGCGGTCAAAGGCGAGACGGGCTCCGTCCAGCACCGCTGACGGCCCGGTGCCCCGGATCCACACGTCGGTCTCCAGGTTCAGGTTGTCCAGGTTACGACGGGTGAAGTTGGCGGAGCCCATCAGAATCTGCCAGCTACCTGCGTCGTCACGTCGCATCAGCATCTTGCTGTGGCATTGCTCACCATGGGTGTTGCACCAGCGCACCGGGATGCCGGCACGGGTCAGTTCCATGGCAACCTGGCGGTTGGGGATGCCGCTCTTGTCGTGGCCGAAAGCCTCATTATTGGGGTCGAGCAAGACGCGGATTCTGGAGCCGCGGCCATGGGCTGCAACAAGAGCTTCGACGATGTCCCGGTGAGACAGGTAGAAAATCGACAGCTCCAGGGCCGCGTCGGCTCCGGAGGATCGGATCATCTCCAGGGCGGCATCGCGAATTGCGGCCTCGGTGACAACCTGCAGTGATTCGTCGCCCCGTTGACGATCGGTTGCGCTTTCCGGAATGGTGATGTCGATGACGTCGGAGTCGGCGCCGGACAGTGCCAGGGCTGCCTTTTCAGTAGCGAGCAGGTCGGTAACGGCCTCGCCGCCAAAGCTCAGTGCGGTATTGCTGTGCTGACTGCTGCCATCGTGGGGGTTGGCGGAGGTGACCAGGGCCCGGTAGCTGTCTCCGTCATCCACAATCAGCGTCTTGCGATGATTGGCCTTGAAGTTCAGCAGGGCCAGGTAGCTGCGCAGTGGCACCGGGTCCGGCCCCAGGGCATTGGGTAACCAGCCACCATCCGCGGAGTTGCCCAGCCACTGGCAGCACAACCGCCACCAACCGGACCACAGGGGGTTGGTGTCCCGCAAGCGTTCCAGGCGAGTTTCAACCACCGGAATGCCGGCATCCCGTAAGGCGTCGAAATAGGGTGAGCGGGTGCCGCCGTACATGGTGTTGAGCGGGTCGGTGATAACGATGATGCGGATATCCGCGACGGCTTGCTTCCTGGCAATCAGCGCCCTGGTGAGCTCCTCGGACAGTGCCCGGTGGCGGTCATGGGGACGGGTGTCGTTGAACAGAAACATGTCGACAAGGATGAGCTTCTCCGCCTGCCCGATCAGCCGGAACACCTCATCAAAAATCTGATGCTCCAGCTGCAGATTGCCCTGCTGGTCACGATAGGTCAGGTCGGTAAGGAACTTCGGAGCGACCAGCGGGCGCTGCGGACCTTCGAAATTCAGTCCGGCGGGCAGTGGTTTCAGGGTGTGGTACAGCGCGGTGCCGGTAACGGCGACCACGAGCAGTGCGAGGAGAAACTTCAGTGTCATCGGCGGGCTTCCCGGCTTCCCAATATCTGCCAGTGACTATACTGCATCCCGGATGACATCAGAAATCCGGCAGTAAGCGTAGTGCGAAACTGGCAGTGCTACTCCGGAATAAGGCAGGTGAGACGGTGGAAACTGGGGTTGTACTGAGCGGAGGAGGTGCCCGGGCTGCGTATCAGGTGGGCGTGCTGCGGGCGATTTCCGATATGTATCCGGACTGGAGTCATCCCTTCCGGGTTATTGTGGGGACGTCAGCCGGGGCCATCAACGCAATGGCCCTGGCCGGTGGTGGCAGCATTTTCCGCCACAATGTCTCCCGACTGGAAGGCCTCTGGGGTGAGTTGGCTGCCGGCCAGATCTACAAAAGCAACACGCTGGACCTGTTTCGCAATATGACCGGGGTTGCGCGCCGGCTGATCGCCGGCAGTGAGCACAGCGCTCCCATTGCACTGCTGGATAATTCGCCGTTGCGAAAACTGCTGGGGCGCGAGGTGGATTTCGCGCTGATCCGGCGTGCCATTGATGAGGGTGAGTTGAAGGCGGTAGGGGTTAATGCCTGCAGCTATTCCACCGGCCAGAACGTGTGTTTTTACGAAGGGCCGGAAGACCTGGGAGGCTGGCTGACCGGCCAGCGTTGTGGTGTCCGGACCGAGCTCGGTCTCGATCATGTCATGGCGTCTTCGGCTATTCCCACGGTGTTTCCTCCGGTACGGATCGGCCAGGAGTTCTATGGTGACGGCATTACCCGTCAGATGGCCCATATCAGTCCCGCACTGCGCCTGGGGGCCGGCAAGGTACTGGTTATCGGGGTCAGTGCCAATGGTCAGTGCCCGGTCAAACCGCCGCCCCGTCACGACACCCCGGAAGCCCCAAATTTCGCGCATGTCATTGCCCATGTTTTCAATGGCATGTTTCTCGATACGCTGGACTATGACATCGACCGGCTGAGGCTGATCAACCAGCTGTTGGGCCTTATTCCCCGGGCCCGCCTGGAGCGCGCCGGGCTTGACCTGCAGCCGGTGGAGTTGCTGGAGATTTCTCCCAGCCAGCCCCTTGATGAAATTGCCGCCAGGTACATGGATGGCATTCCGCTGGTGTTGCGTAACCTGGTCGGATCGGCGGAGCACGGTCACCCTTCGACCGCAAGCCTCGCCAGTTACCTGCTTTTTGATAGTCGCTTCTGTAAGGCCCTGATACGTCTGGGATATGAGGATGCCCAGGCCCATGCGGGTCAGATTGACCGGTTTTTTGGTGTCGATACCCGGTGAGGCCAGTTTATTGACGGTTTGCAAGCCATTGTGCTGGTTATTGCCCAGCGTTGTGCCGGAATGTAATTTTTTGTGCGTTGCAGACCTGACGGGGAACCGAGAGCGTACCAATCCTTACACACGTAGGGCCTCTTCGGGCCTATAGTATCTGCCTGATCTGAAATGGACTGCTCCGATGTCTGATATTAGCCGCACTCTGGTTCTACTTGCGCCTCTCGTTCTGCTTGCTGCCTGTGGTGGCGGCTCCGGTGGTGATTCCCGTCCGGCGGCGGTTGCGCCTGTCGCCGAATCCGAGAGCGGTTCGCTGGATGCCGGTGCAGGCACCGTGATGCTGTCCGGCTGTGAGGTGGAGGCGTACCAGGCAGAGCTGTGGCAGCGCGTCAACCAGGCCCGCTCGCAGGCCCGCGGTTGCGGCAATGAGCAATTCGATGCTGTCGCACCGGTTACCTACAGCTGTAGGTTGGAGGGTGCGGCCGAGCGTCACAGCGGCGATATGGCGGACAATAACTTCTTCAGTCATACCGGGTCTGATGGCTTGAGGGTTTCTCATCGGGTGTCGGCAACCGGGTATGACTGGTCCATCGTCGGGGAGAACATTGCTGCCGGGTTCGGCGAGGTGACAGACGTAGTGAATGGCTGGCTCGAGAGCCCCGGCCACTGTCGCAATCTGATGGATCCCAGGTTCACCGAGATGGCCGTCAGCCGCATCCTGACGAATGCCGCCGACTATGATAACTACTGGACCCAGGTTTTTGCGGCGCCACGCTGAGCCAGCATCAGTAAGGTGGTGTTGTCGGCAGTGAGGCAGATGCCGGGGTTTCTCGAGGTTTGTTTCGCGCAACGTGAAGCCGGTCTCAATTGAACATTCACTTACAAAAATAGCACCGGTTCCCCTGTTGCTATCTTTTTGAAGCCCATAGACTTTCCGGATCCCCAAACGGAGTTCCAGGAAGTTGTGAATCCGGTCAGTGCAGTTCTCTCGCGAATATTCAGCCTGCGGCTGGCCATACTGGCACTGACTCTGATGCTGGTGCTGGCCGGCGAAACGCCGGGGTTTCTGGCCGCACTCGACCAGATGATGCTCGGCCTGCCTGGTTACCCGTACTCATCCGTTCCGGTCGCGCCCTTCTGGTCGGATGCCGTGGTTCACGTCGGTCTGGTTGTCTCGGCCCTCTACCTGGTGATTGCCGTCCCGCGCCTTGGGGCAGCTGTTGCGCTTCCCGTCACCCTGCTGATTGGCTGCCTCCTCCTGGTGACGCAGGCGGCCCTGATGTTCTATCACGACAGCTGGCTTCCTCTGGGTGAGGTGGTGTCATTCCTGGTCGGCGGTTACCTCCTTATGCTGTTCTGGCTGCAGCCCCGGCGGGAAAACCTTGCCCTTGCCGAGAGTAACGGAGTGGCGCGCCTGCAGCTTGGCCGGCTGTTGCTGCAGCAGGGCCGGGCCGACGAGGCGGGGGCGGCGCTGGCGGCGTGTTCACCGAGCGATACGGTTCTCGGTCTGTTGTACGACATAGCCATCGTCCAGGAGCGCAAGCGACAGTATGACAAGGCGGCGGCCAGTTACCGCGACATTCTGAAGCGGGACAAGGGTTTCCGGGATGTTGCCAAGCGACTGGCCGCACTGGAGGCACTGGCCGGCCAGAGTGGTTACCCCGGCGTCGATGGCTTTGATGCCAACAGGACCCTGGTCATCCCGGAACAGAGTCTCAGCAGGCCAACGCTCGGTCGCTACGAGATTGAACGGGAAATCGGCCGCGGTGCCATGGGCGTGGTTTATCTTGGCCGGGACCCCCGAATTGCCCGCACCGTGGCCATCAAAACCCTGAACTGTGCAGCCTTCGAGGAGCAGGAGGCTGGTGCACTGAAGGCGCGTTTCTTCCGCGAGGCCGAGGCAGCGGGGCGGTTGAGTCACCCGGCCATCGTCACCGTTTATGATGTCGGTGAAGACGCGGATCTGGCGTACATTGCCATGGATTTTGCCCGCGGGCGGCCGCTCAGTGACTTCAGCCGGCCAGGAAAGCTGCTGCCGCTTGCCACCGTGCTCGACATTGTCGGCCGGGTTGCCGAGGCACTGGACTATGCTCACGGCCACCAGATCGTCCACCGCGATATCAAGCCCGGCAACATTATCTATGACCCTGCTACCGGGGAGGTGCGGATTACCGATTTCGGTATTGCCAAGATCGCCGATGACTCCCGGACCCGGACCGGTAGTGTGATGGGCAGTCCTCTTTACATGTCCCCCGAACAGTTGAAGGGGAGCAAGGTAACCGGCCACTCGGATATCTACAGTCTGGGGGTGACCCTGTACAAGCTGGTCTCCGGCGAGACCCCCTACGATGGTGACACGCTTGCCAGCCTGACCTACCAGATTCTAAACAAACGCCCGCGCAGTGTCCGTGAGTGGCGTCCGGAGTTGCCACAGGGCGTGGTCCGGCTGATCAACAAAGCCATACAGCGGGAGCCGGACAAGCGGTTTGCCAGTGCTGGCGCCATGGCTGAGGCGATCCGGCGGGTGCTGGTTCGCGAAACGGAACGGGTGGTCTCATGATGTGTTTTGCCGTGGCCGGATTGTCCGATGCCGGTGTTCGGAGGGCGGTCAACGAGGATGCGGTGGCCTGGCGGGTAAGTCAGGCGGGGGATCAGGCGTTGCTCGTCGTTGCCGACGGCATGGGTGGCTATGCGGGTGGCAGCGTGGCGAGTGAGCTTGCGGTTGCCGCCGTGCTGGAGGTGATTGGTCCCAAACTGGAAATACCGGATCAGGATCCCATGACAATGGATGATGCGATCCAGGCAGCGTTCAACCTGGCGCAGCGGCGGATCCTGTCGCGGCGTCAGCAGATGCCGGCGCTGGCAAAGATGGGCACAACCCTGGTTCTGGCCTGGATTCGTGACGATGAAGCTCACATTGCCCATCTGGGAGATTCCCGCTGCTATCTGATCCGCGGTGGGGAAGTGCAGTGCCAGACCCGCGACGACACCGTGGTCCAGAAGATGCTCGAGGACGGCAGCATCAACGAGCGCGATGTTCCGAAAGTGCCCTTCCGCAATGTTCTTACGCGAGCCCTGGGCGGCTCATCGGATGTGCTGGCGAGCATGCGCAGGATCGATCTGCTTGCTGGAGATCGCCTGCTGCTCTGTTCCGACGGGTTGACCGGGGCGCTGCCGGAGAGCTGCTGGTCCGGATTACTTGGTGGGGAGGCGTCGCCTGCAGAACAGGTCCGTCAGCTGGTTGACGCCAGTCTGGCCAACCAGGCGAGCGATAACGTCTCTGTGGTTTTGTTAACTGTACTCTAACTGAGGATTTTCCGATGGCATCACTGTCCCAGCTTGTCGACAATGTTGTGGTCATGTCGTTTGACCTCGATCAGCCCCTCGTGACCATTGGTCGGCGGGCGGAAAACAGCATCCGCATCGACGAGATTTCGGTCAGCGGCCAACATGCTGTGATCGAAGCGATTCCCAATGCTTACCTCGATGGTGTTACCGATTACTACATCTCGGACTGCAACAGCACCAACGGCACACTGGTGAATGACCTGCGGGTCAGCGAGCGTCAGCGCCTGAACAGTAATGATCTGATCCGCATCGGCTGGAACGAGTTCCGCTTTATTGATGACAGCGAGAATGCGCTGGAGCAAACCGCCTACATTCTCGAGGAGTAACGTGCGTTAGCGACTGGACCGGTTGGTAACCAGGTGCAGGAAGCGGCGCAGCAGGCCAGTTGCTTCCGGGGTATCGGTCACGGCAGCGAGCAGGGTTTCCGGCCGCTGGTTTTCGGCGCGCAGGCTGTCAGCCTGGATCTCGAGGTAGGCTCGCATCACCTCGGCACTGAATTCCGGGTGGAACTGCACGCCCCAGGCACAGCGGCCAATCCGGTAGGCCTGGTGGGGTTCAAAGTCCGTTGATGCCAGCAACACGGCTCCCGGTGGCAGGCTGATGACGGACTGGCGGTGAGTAAGCTGGGCCGGGAAGCGTTCCGGCAGGCCCTCGAAGAGCGGGTCCTGGCGGGCCGCCTCATGAAGCCGGATGCAGTGGGTTCCGGATTCGCGACCGCGAGGGTGGTTGTCCACCTGGCCGCCGGTTCCGTGAGCCAACAACTGGTGGCCATAGCACACGCCCAAGACCGGAATCTCCCGTTCGACGGCCTCGGCAAGCCATTTTGCGGTCGCCTCGCTCCAGCCGGCCCGGTCCGTCACCATGGCCGGAGATCCGGTCACCACGATGCCGTCCCAGTCGGCTACCGGCCCGCAGGAATCGCCACCCGTCACATCAATTACGGTAATCTGCGGACCGGGCCCGAGCGCGGTGATGAACCAGTCCTCGAAATCCCCGAACCGCTCGCTGACGGAGGGGAAAGTCCGGCCGGTCTTGATAATGGCGATTCGCGTCATCGGGCCGTTCCGGGTTGTCAGAGTTCCGCGTTGTGGTAGACGTTCTGGACGTCGTCCAGTTCGTTCAGCATGTCGAGGAACTTCTCGAACATCGGAACATCATCGCCTTCAATGGTGGTAGAGGTTTGCGGCAGGAACTGGATCTCGTCAACCTCGAATTCAATGCCTTCGAAGGCGTCGGTCAGCGCCTGCTTGGCTTTGGCGTATTCGGTGTGGGGTGTAAAGACAGTGATCAGGCCATCTTCGTTCTCGATATCGGTAACGTCGACATCGGCCATCATCAGCACTTCGAGAACGGCTTCTTCGTCCTGGTCCTTGAAAGCGAAAATGGCACAGTGATCGAACATATGGCTGACACTGCCGGGGGTGCCGATCTTGCACTTGGTCTTGGTGAAGGCCAGGCGAACGTCGCCAAACGTCCGGTTGGGGTTGTCGGTCAGGCAGTCGATAATCACCATGCAGTTGCCGGGGCCGAACCCCTCGTAACGGGCGGGGGAGAAGTCCTCACCGGCGCCACCGCGGGCTTTCTCGAGGGCTTTCTCAATAACGTGGCTGGGAACCTGGTCTTTCTTGGCGCGGTCAATCAGGCCGCGCAGGGTCAGGTTACTTTCCGGCTCGGTACCGCCGGACTTGGCGCATACGTAAATCTCGCGGCCATACTTGCTGTATACCCTGGTTTTCGCGGCGGCCGTCTTGGCCATGGAATCTTTGCGGTTTTGATAGGCTCTGCCCATAACGCTGCCTCGTTGAGCTGTTCGAAAACTGCGAATTTTACTCGACAAGACAGGCTGACAACAGGTTTATTTGACCACGCGCGGAAACCGGGCGGGCGGAAAACGTCTAAGATTACTGACAGAGTCGTGAGAAGGAGAGGCAATGACTGATCCGCGGGGAATGTTGTATGGCCGGCAGTGGAGCGTCGGTCTGGTAGTGACCCTCCTGGTCTGGGCCTGCGCTGCCAACGCCGAGGAGGACGCGCTGGCAGATCCGTTGGCCGGAGACGCCGTCGAGCTGGTCGACCCACCTCACGAAGGGTATCAGCGATTGTTGAACGCGCGGGTGCAGGTCAAGGTGTTGCAGGGACTGGAATGGCCGGTTATACCGCCGGGACCGTCTATCCACTCCGGGGAAAGCGACGAGCGCTTGCCACAGATCCGTCAGCGCCTGACGCTGCTGGGGGACTTCACCGCCTCAGGCATGGAGGATCCCTCCCTCTACTATGACCTGGGACTGGAATCCGCAGTGCGCAACTTCCAGGCGCGGCACGGTCTGGAGGTGGATGGGGTGATCGGTCGTCGCACTCTGGAAGCGATGAACGTCACGCCCCAGCAGCGGCTTAATACCATCGATGTAAATCTCGAGCGCTGGCGATGGCTGCCGGATGTACTGGGGGAGACCCGGGTCCAGGTCAATATCGCCGGCTACGAACTGCAGGTGTTCCGGGATGGCCGGCTTGCCGGCACCCATCGGGTAGTGGTGGGTCGGCCCTATCGCAGCACGCCGTTGTTCAGCGATCAGATTCGTTACCTGGAATTCAACCCCACCTGGACGGTGCCGTTCAAACTCATGGTTGAGGATGAGCTTCCGAAGATCCGCCGGGATCCGGATCGTCTCCGTCGTCTGGGGTTTGCGATTTATCAGGGCTGGGGCGATGAACGCAGGCTGGTTGATCCGGACACCATCGACTGGGACAGCCTGTCCAGGAGCTATTTTCCTTACCAGCTGGTCCAGCAGCCCGGGCCGACCAATGCGCTCGGCCAGGTCAAGTTCATGTTCCCCAACCGGTTCGCAGTTTACCTGCACGATACCCCTGCCAAGAACCTGTTCTGGCGGACCGAGCGGATCTTCAGCTCCGGCTGTATCCGGGTGGACCGCCCCTTCGAACTGGCCCTTCAGTTACTGGGTGATGAGGGATGGGACCGGGGACGGATCAACAGCATTCTCGACCGCGGCGAGACCCGGGTGGTCCACCTGCCGGAGCCGGTCCCGATTCATTTGCAGTACTGGACCGCCTGGGCCGAAGCGGATGGCACCCTTAATTTCCGGCGCGACATCTACGATCGTGATCACAAGGTCCTGGACGCCCTGCGGGCGTCAGCGCCTGGTGTGCCTGTGGAGCGGCCCGCTGACCTTCAGGTGTTCTGACCAGCATGGATTCGATGTCAGCCGCGAGGGCCTCGCTGTCGATCCGGAATTCGGCCTCGTGTTCCAGGCATAATAGGCGGCGGATCCAGGCTGTTTCGGCAAAGTTTGGCCGGAAAGTCAGGCGGGGTACGTACTGGCAAAGGGCGCCGTTATATTGCCAGGTAACCACCGGCGCACGATGCAGGTGACCGCACGGATCCCGCTGGTCCTGCTGTGCATACTCCCGTTGCCAGCCGATGTGCAGGTCGGTGACGCCGGTACGCTCTTCCATCGCCCGTTCCTGGGTAAGGCCGATCAATCGTTCTGTAACCATGCCCATGTGAGAGCCTCCTTTTTTGGCCTCGATTTCATGTGTGTACAACTGTACACATGAAGATCTCGCAAAGGGTAGAGGCAGAGCGATTGATGGCCTTTAATGACAGTAGATGAATCTACTTACCTTGCCCGGTCACTCAGACGTAATCCACCGGCGGCCGGTAATTTTCCTGGCTCATCAGGTCGATACCGCAGTCCATGTTACTGACCCAGTTGAGGAACTGGTCCACCATCGCCGGGCCCTCAAAGCGCTTGCCGTGCTGGGGTACGATCATGCTGACATCCATCTGGCGCACCATGTTGGCCCAGAGGCCGCACACCTTGCGGGACGCAATGTAGCGGCGGTGGAAGCCAGCCATCGTGGGGATGTGCTTGTTGAAGTCCTGCACCGGGAGGTGATCGTCTTGTGCGCCAATTGACGCGCCCAGGTCGCCGGAGAACAGGATCTTGGACACCGGATCGTAGAACTGCAGGTTACCCACGGAGTGCATGAAGTGGGCGGGCAGGCACTGGATATAGCTCTCACCGAAGCGTACGTTGGCGCCGCCGTCCGGAATGGCGGTAATCCGGTCGTAAACGCTGCCGCTCAGCTGTTGCGTGACATAGCCGGACACCAGGTGCGGCAGGAAGCGGGCCCACAGGCGGGAGGTGACAATCTGCGCCTTGGTGTGGACGATCCAGCGATCGATGGCTCCGATAATGTCGGGATCCTGGTGCGACGCGAACACGTAGTCCATGTCGCGGATATTCATGTACCGGGACGCCGCGACAGCCAGCGGGGTGTAGGTAAGGTCTCCGCCCGGATCGATCAGGGCTTCGTGCTTGCCGTCAACAATGAGGAACTGGTTGGACTGGACGCCTTCGCCCGCGACCAGTGAATCGAACATCAGGCACTTGTGGTGCCCGTTATCAAACAGAACGATGGGTTCAGCCGCCATCTTTTTCTCCCAAAATGAAACACATCCGACTTGCAGGGCCAGGTTGAAACATTGGGGCGCAGGGTACGGGAGGGTGGCGGGCGTGTTCTTGCGTCAGGTCAAGAAAGTGATATCCATCAAGTAACAAAATGCAACGGCGTCACATTACCGGACGCCGTTGCCAGACGTTCAGGCGTGGTGCGGGACCCGGCGAATGCCCTTGCGCAGTCCCTGCTCCAGTGCCGCACTGACCAGCCGGCCGGTATAGGGCAGGAACTCGTCGAAGGTTATGCGGTAGTTGATTCGGGTATGGCCTTCCGGGGTGTCTTCGAAGCGGATTCGGCCCAGGTGGTTCTTGATGGGGCTGGCGCTGGTGATGGTGTATTCGATCAGCGAATCGGGCTCGAAGCCGGTTACGGTTTCTTCCAGCCCGACCGGACCGATTCCGATCTTGCGTACCGAACCCAGCCCGTTGGGATCGGCCTGGTCGCTGTCTTTGATCCGCCGGACCGGTGCCCCGAGCAGTTTGCCGAAACGCTGGTGGTCGGCAAACAGGGCAAAGACCCGGTTGCGGGGGACGTCAAAGGTTTCCTCGATTTCAATCGTGTACATAGCCATGGCTCGCTCTGGAGAAGTTGTTATTTGCCAAGCGTAGCGTTTCATCGCCTACAACAAAAGTCGTAGAAGGCGGCAGGATGAAATCTGGCCCCGGACGCCGGGTTTAATGGCGGGCGGTATTGCGGTAGTCCCGGGGCGACTGGCCCATGACCTTTTTGAACAATCGCGAAAAATAGTAGGCGTCGTCATAGCCAAGACGGCGACTGATGTCCGCAAAACTCAGGCTGCTGGTATCCAGCATCTGGCAGGCCCGCTCCACCTTGAGGTGGAGGAAATGCTGGATGGGGGAGGTGCCGGTCTGCGACCGGTAACGGGTGGCAAAGTGGGCCGGCGACAGGCCGGCAAGTTCGGCCAGCTGCTCCAGGCTGAGGCGCTCCTCCAGGTGCTCGCGCATGTAATTGTGGATCGTCTCCAGCTCGCTCTGGCGCTGGAGTCCGGCTTCGTCTGCGTTCAGCGGAACTGCAGCCATCAGCTGGCGCAGCCGGTTGGCGGCATGGATCAGGCCGCGGGTGCGGAAGCCGGTCTGCCGGACAGACAGCAAACCGTTGAAATCTACCAGCAGGCGAGGCTGACGGCCAAGATGGCGAATCCTGGTGCTGCCCCCGAACCCCATATAGTTGCGGAACTCCTCGGCGAGCGGGCCGGTGTAATGGACCCAGTGAATGGTCCAGGGATTGTCCGGGTCAGCGGTGTAGCGATGGCTGGCTCCGGCAGGCAGCAGCAACAGGTCGCCGGGCTGTACCACGTGGGGTTCGCCGCAGACATTGAGAAATGCCTTGCCTTCCGTGCAGTAGATCAAAAGATTATCGCGGTGGTGTTCCCGGTGCATGTGATGCCCGGCTGCCTTGCGGTAGTGGCCGAATGCCAGCGGATACAGCTCCCGGGTCAGCGGGTGGCTCGCCAGTTGGCGAATAATCGGCTCCGGCACTACGTAGCGTACGCTGTCGGCCGGCACCGGCCATTGGGATGTCTGGGGCATTGCGCGGTTCGCTTTGGTTGGTAATCGAAAAATAATCCATCACGGGCGAAATTTAGTCAATCGCAGGATGCCAGAACCCGTGCTACGATTTTTGCCATCGTGGTCGAAGCCCGTCGGGTTTTGATCGGCTTCCCGCATAACAACAAACAGGGACTTCATTATGAAAAATGTACCGCTGTACCTTGCCGGTGAATTCATCCAGAGCCAGACCAGCGAATGGATCGATGTCACCAATCCAGCCACCAACGAAGTGATTGCCAAGGCTCCGTGCACCACCCACGCGGAAATGGAACAGGCCATCAAATACGCCAGTGAAGTGTTCAAGACCTGGAAGGAAGTGCCGGTTTCCGAGCGCGCCCGGGTCATGCTGCGGTATCAGGCACTGTTGAAAGAACACCACGACGAGATCGCCGAAATTCTGTCCCAGGAAACCGGCAAGACCTTTGAGGATGCCAAAGGCGACATCTGGCGTGGTATCGAGGTGGTTGAACATGCCGCCAACGTTGCTTCCCTGATGATGGGTGAGACCGTCGAGAACGTGGCACGGGAAGTGGATACTCACTCCTGGATCCAGCCCCTGGGTGTGTGTGCCGGTATTACACCGTTCAACTTCCCCGCGATGATTCCCCTGTGGATGTTCCCGATGGCGATTGCCTGCGGTAACACCTTTATTCTCAAGCCGTCCGAACAGGATCCGCTGACACCGATGCGCCTTGCCGAGCTGTTCGAACACGCCGGTGCCCCCAAGGGAGTGCTGCAGGTGGTTCACGGTGGCAAGGAGCAGGTGGATACCCTGCTGACCGACCCGGCCATCAAGGCGGTTTCCTTCGTGGGTTCGGTACCGGTGGGCCGGTATATCTATGAAACCGGAACCCGCAACATGAAGCGTGTCCAGAGCTTTGCCGGTGCCAAGAACCACATGGTGATCATGCCGGATGCTGACAAACAGCAGGTCATCAACGCCCTGGTAGGTGCTTCCGTCGGGGCCGCCGGCCAGCGCTGCATGGCGATCTCCGTGGCGGTCTTTGTTGGTGAAGCCCAGCAGTGGATTCCGGAACTGAAGGATGCGATGGCCAAAGTCCGTCCTGGTGCGTGGAACGACTCCGGCGCCAGTTATGGTCCGATCATCAGCGCCAAGGCCAAGGATCGCATCGAATCGCTGATCGCGACGGGCGAAGCCCAGGGGGCGAATCTGCTGCTGGACGGGCGCAACTGCACCGTCGACGGTCTGCCCGATGGCAACTGGGTTGGTCCGACGCTGTTCTCCGGTGTGACCACCGGGATGGACATCTACAAGGAAGAAATCTTTGGGCCGGTACTTGCCTGTATGGAAGTGGACAGCCTGGGAGAGGCCATCGAGCTGATCAATGACAGCCCCTATGGCAACGGTACCTCCATCTTCACCAACTCCGGTGGTGCTGCCCGCCGCTTCCAGCACGAGATCGACGTGGGCCAGGTCGGGGTGAACATTCCGATTCCGGTGCCCCTGCCGTTCTTCTCCTTCACCGGCTGGAAGGGCTCCTTCTACGGTGACCAGCACGCCTACGGCAAGCAGGCAGTGCGGTTCTACACCGAGACCAAGACTGTGACCTCGCGCTGGTTCTCCAGTGAGGCAACCTCCGAGGCGAACTTCTCTATCCAGTTGCGTTGATTGGTTGAACGTGGGGATGGTTGGGCCGGAGTCGCTTCCGGCCCCTTTTTCCTGCCGACGGCCAGGTTTATCAGATCCGGAGTGATTCAATGGACTTTAACCTTACCGAGGACCAGCTGGCATTCCGCGAAGCCGCGCGGGCGTTTGCTGAGAAATCCATGGCACCGTTTGCCGCGCAATGGGATGACGAGCACATCTTTCCGGTCGAGGTAATGAAGGAAGCCGGCGAAATGGGCTTCATGGGCCTGTATACGCCAGAGTCATTGGGCGGTATGGGGCTTTCCCGGCTCGATACCTCGGTGATCGTGGAAGAGCTGGCAGCGGCCTGTCCGTCCACAGCGGCCTTCATCACCATTCACAACATGGCGACCTGGATGGTGGCCAGTTTTGCTGCGGACGACCTCAGGCAGGAGATCGTGCCGAAGCTTGCCAGCGGTGAATGGCTGGCGTCCTACTGCCTGACCGAACCGGGTGCCGGGTCGGATGCCGCAAGCCTGCGTACCAAAGCGGTTCGGGATGGCGACAGCTACGTAATCAATGGCAGCAAGATGTTTATCTCCGGTGCCGGCAGCACCGATATCCTGGTGCTGATGGCGCGGACCGGATCCCCGGACAGCGGTGCCAAAGGTATCTCGACGTTCGTGATTCCGGCCGATGCCGAGGGTATTTCCTACGGCAAAAACGAAGAGAAAATGGGGTGGCACAGCCAGCCTACCCGTATGGTCAGCCTGGAGAATGTGCGCATTCCCGCGTCTAACCGGGTTGGCGAAGAGGGCGATGGCTTTGCGATTGCGATGAAAGGCCTGGATGGCGGCCGCCTCAACATTGCCACCTGTTCCCTGGGTGGCGCCCAGGCAGCCCTGCTGCGCGCCCGCAATTACATGCACGAGCGTGAGCAATTCGGCAAACCCCTGGCCGCGTTCCAGGCCCTGCAGTTCAAGCTGGCCGACATGGCGACCAATCTGGTTGCCGCACGCCAGATGGTGCGACTGGGCGCGTTCAAACTCGACCAAAAGGATCCCGAAGCCACCTTGCACTGTGCGATGGCCAAGCGCTTTGCCACCGACGCCTGTTTTGAGGTGGTGAACGACGCCCTGCAACTGCACGGCGGTTATGGCTACATCCGCGAATACCCGCTCGAACGCTATGTGCGGGACTTGCGGGTACACCAGATTCTGGAAGGCACCAACGAAATCATGCGCCTGATCGTGGCGCGCCGCCTGCTGGATGACGGTGTGGTCGAGGCGATCCAGTAATCAAACACCCACACCGCAAGGATAACGGGAGAAACAGCATGAGTGACCTGATTCAGCTTGAAAAACGCGGCCACGTTGCGGTACTGACGATCAACAATCCGCCGGCCAACACCTGGACCGCGGAGTCCCTGCCGGCATTGCAGGAAACCATCCGGGAGCTTAACGCTGACCGGAATATCTTCGCCCTGGTGGTGACAGGGCAGGGTGAGAAGTTCTTTTCCGCCGGCGCCGACCTCAAGACCTTTGCGGATGGCGATAAAGCCCGTGCCAACGAGATGGCACAGGCCTTTGGTGAGGCTTTCGCTGCGCTGACCCGGTTCCGCGGCGTTTCCATTGCCGCGATTAACGGCTACGCCATGGGTGGCGGTCTGGAATGCGCCTTGGCCTGTGATATCCGTATTGCCGAAGAACATGCCCAGATGGCGCTGCCCGAAGCCGGGGTGGGACTGCTGCCCTGTGCCGGTGGCACCCAGAACCTGCCGTGGCTGGTCGGCGAGGGCTGGGCCAAGCGGATGATCCTGTGTGGGGAACGGGTCCGGGCCGACAAGGCCTTGCAGATTGGCCTCGTTGAAGAAGTGGTGCCCTCCGGCCAAAGTCTGGAAAAGGCGCTGGAGCTGGCGGAAATGGCCTGCAAGCAAAGCCCGTCTTCCATCGCCCGCTGCAAAACCCTGGTAATGAGCGCCCGCGATGGCCGGAGTCATTCCGATGCCTGGCGGATGGAGCGGGAGTTGTTCGTGGAGCTGTTCTCCACCGAAGACCAGAAAGAGGGCGTGAATGCGTTTCTCGACAAGCGCAAGCCAGAGTGGAAAAACCGCTGAGAGCTGCTGCCGGGCAACGGACGAAGGACCTGTTATGAGTGATCAACCCATCATTTTTGAAGAATGGCAAACGGCCGACGGCACCCTGATTGCCGTGGCGAGACTGAATGCCCCCAAGGCGCTCAATTCGCTGTCGCTGGAGATGATTCGCCTGCTGACCCCGCAACTGCGGCGCTGGGCGGAGGATGACCGCGTCGGGGCGGTATGGCTGGAAGCCGAAGGCGACAAGGCATTCTGCGCCGGTGGTGACATTGTGGCGCTGTATCGCAGCATGACCGAACCGCAGGCGGTCAGCGCCGGCGAAACGTTCTTCGCCGAGGAATACCAGCTGGATTACCTGATTCACACCTTTCCCAAACCGGTGGTGTGCTGGGGTCATGGCATTGTCATGGGCGGTGGCATGGGCATCATGGAAGGTGCGTCGCACCGTGTGGTTACCGAAGGTTCCAGGCTGGCCATGCCCGAGATCACCATCGGTCTCTACCCGGACGTGGGGGCGGGCTGGTTCCTCAACCGCACCCCCGGCCGCACCGGATTGTTTCTGGGGCTGACCGGTGCCCGGATGAACGGCGCAGATGCGCTGTTTGTCGGGCTGGCCGATCGCTTTATCCGGCATGAGCTGAAACCGGCGGTCGTCACCGAACTCAAACAGCGCAGCTGGCTGGGCGAGGATGCCCACGGTGTCGTCAGCAGTGTCTTGCGACAGTACGAACAACAGAGTGCCGACGCCCTGCCGGATTCCCCGGTGCGCACTCATTACGACGAGATCAACCGGGTGACGGATGCCGACTCGCTGGATGCAGTTATCCGTCAACTGGGTGAACTCGCCGGTGGCGAGGGTTGGGTTGCCAAAGCAACCCGGTCACTGGCCAATGCTTCGCCTACTTCGCTGGCCCTGGTCTGGCGTCATTTGCAGGGCTGCCGGCACGACAGCCTGCGCGAAGTACTCGACAAGGAGCTGGTGCTGTCACGCAACTGCCTGAGTAAGGGGGAGTTTGCCGAAGGTATCCGGGCTTTGCTGATCGACAAGGATCAGCAACCCCGTTGGCACTATGCCTCGCTGGCAGAAATGGACAGTGCGTGGATTGACGACTTTTTCAAACCATAGCCGACGGACCGCCATGGCTGGCGGTCCGCTCGATCGAATACAACAAGAAAGGGGAAGAGATATGGCAACAATTACCTTCATCGGTCTGGGCAACATGGGTGGCCCCATGGCCAGCAACCTGGTGAAAGCCGGGCACGACGTGACGGTCTTCGACCTGTCGAAAGATGCCGTGAGCGCGCTGGTGGCAGAAGGCGCCAAAACCGCCGATTCGGCACAGCAAGCTGTCAGCGGTGCGGAGTGTGTGATCACCATGTTGCCCGCAGGGCAACACGTGGAAGCCGTGTATCTGGGCGATAACGGTCTGCTGGCGACGTTGCCGGCGGGTACCCTCGTCATCGATTCCTCCACCATCGCCCCGGAGACTGCCCGGGGTGTGGCCGAGGCAGCAAAGGCCCGGGATATCCCGTTTATGGACGCGCCGGTCTCCGGGGGTGTCGGCGGTGCCAAGGCGGGAACGCTGACCTTCATCTGCGGCGGTGCGGAAGAAACCTTCGGCAAGGCCCGACCGATCCTCGAAGCCATGGGCAAGAACATCTTCCATGCCGGCGAACACGGCTCCGGCCAGGTCGCCAAAATCTGCAACAACATGTTGCTGGCCATTTTGATGGCAGGCACCAGCGAGGCCCTGGCGCTGGGGGTAAAGAATGGCCTGGATCCCGCCGTACTGTCGGAGATCATGAAGCAGAGCTCCGGTGGTAACTGGGCGCTGAACGTCTACAACCCATGGCCGGGTGTGATGGAAGGTGTCCCCGCATCCCGCGGTTACGAGGGCGGATTCCTGGTTAACCTGATGACCAAGGATCTGGGCCTGGCCTTTGATAATGCCGTCAAGAATCAAGCCTCGATTCCCATGGGGGCCCTTGCCCGCAACCTGTTCCAGCTCCACGCCGGTCAGGGCAATGGCACGCTGGACTTCTCCAGCATCCAGCGTTTGTACAAGCCGGAATGAAGGGTTAGCAGGCAGTGTGAACCGGGTACGATAGCGGTGCCCGGTTACTGGATTTTTCCGCCAAGGGCTGGTACTTTCCGAGCCGGTTAACGGGCAGCGTCATCAAGGACTGGATGGCAGGGCCCGCCGGGTTCAACGGAACGAATCAAGACTTCAAGGACTGAAGACATGCCCCAGGCAAGCGGACTGCAGTTCACCGCCCGTATCGGTGATTTCCCCTCTGATCATTTTGCCGTAGTCGGCTTTGCGCTGACTGAGGGCCTCTCCTCGTTGTTTCAGGGCCGCCTTGAGCTGGCCAGCAGTGACCGTTCGGTAGTCCCCGGCGCGGTGCTGGAGCATCCGGTGGACCTGGTGATATGGCAGGACGGCCAGCCGCTGCGTCGCTTCACCGGTGTGGTCAGCGAATTTACCCGGGGTGATACCGGCCACCGCCGTACCCGCTATGAGCTGGTCATCCAGCCCCCGCTCTGGCGCCTGGGCCTGATGCACAACAGCCGCATCTTCCAGACGCAAACCACCGACACCATCGTGCACACCCTGCTGGAAGAGCGGGGCATTGTGGATACCGTCTTTGACCTGAAACGTCCGCCGGAAGAACGGGAATACTGCGTCCAGCACCGGGAAACCGACCTGCAGTTCATCGAGCGCCAGGCCGCCGAAGAGGGCTGGCACTACCGCTACCAGCACGGCAGTGTCGATGGCGAAGTACAACCCGCGTTGATCCTCGCGGACCACCACGGCGGCGCCCCGAAACTGGATCCGGTAACTTGCAACACCAGGGCCGGTGGCAGTACCAAGCAGGCCTGCGTGTTCCGGTTCGCCTACCAAGAACGGGTAAAAGCCGCTTCCGTGGTCATGAAGGACTACACCTTCAAGAACCCGGCCTATGCCCTGATGCACGAACACAGTGCCGGTGGCGTGAACCACCGGGAAGACTACCAGCACTACGACTACCCCGGCCGCTACAAGGCCGACGCCAGCGGCCAGCCGTTCACCCAGAGCAAACTGGATGCCCTCAGAAACGACGCATCGATGGGCCAGGGCCAAAGCAACCGCCCGGATTTCACCCCGGGTGCCAAGGTGGCGCTGCAAGGTCACGACAACCAGGGCCTGAACCGGGAGTGGCTGCTGACCGCCATTACCCACACCGGCAAACAGCCCCAGGCCTTGGAAGAAGAGGGCGGCAGCGAGCCCACCAGCTACCACAACGACTTCAGTGCCATTCCCGCCGACAAGACCTGGCGCCCCCTGTGTGACCACAAACCGCTGATGGATGGCCCCCAGATGGCCATCGTTACCGGACCGGAGGGCGAGGAAATCCACTGCGACCGGTACGGTCGGGTAAAAGTCCGTTTCCCCTGGGATCGGCGCCTGCGGCCAGCAGAGTTAGAGAGCAACCAGAATGATGAACATTCAAGCGCCTGGCTGCGCGTGGCCCAGGGCTGGGCTGGCGGCCAATACGGCTTCATGGCGCTGCCGAGAATCGGCCACGAGGTTATCGTATCCTTCCTGGACGGCGACCCGGACCAGCCCATCATCACCGGCCGCACCTATCACGTCACCAATACACCGCCCTATGCGCTGCCGCAACACAAAACCCGCACCACCCTGAAAACCAAAACCCACAAGGGTGAGGGCAGCAACGAACTGCGCTTTGAAGACGAAGCCGGCGAAGAGCAGATCTACATCCACGCCCAGAAAGACCTGGACCTGCTCACCGAACACAACCGCACCGAAGTCATCAGGAACGACAGCCACCTGACGGTGAAGAACAACCGCATCAGCCACATCAAGGGCAACAGCCATCACACAACGGATGGCGAACACCGGGAACGCATTGGTGCCGACTACAGCCTGACCGTAAACGGCAGCCACCACAGCAGGCAGGGCAAGAACCAGCTGGTGGAAGCAGGGACGGAAATCCACCACAAGGCCGGCATGAAGATTGTGATTGAGGCGGGTGCCGAGGTGACTCTGAAGGCCGGTGGCAGCTTTGTGAAAGTGGACCCGAGTGGGGTGACGGTGTGCGGGCCGCTGGTAAGGATGAACTCTGGGGGTGGGCCTGGGAGTGGCAGTGGGGTCTCCGTGCAGGCTCCGACCAAGCCAGTATTAGTTGCTGAACTTGACTCGCCAGATTGAGCGTCGGCCAGTTGCAATTTGCTCCTCGCCACACTCTACTTTAGCGTTGTGCCTATTCGCCCTTCAAAACAACGCGAGAAACACTCCCCATGCAAAACTGGCTGATAGGCATAGACCTGGGCGGCACCAAGACCGAGGTCATCCTGCTGGATGACCAATCCAACGAACACTTCCGCAAACGGGTAGCCACCCCCGCTGGCGACTACCAGGCCACCCTGCAAACTATCCACACGCTGGTGCGGCAAGCCGAAAGCCACGCCGGCAGCACCGGCGTACCAGTGGGCGTGGGCATTCCCGGCAGCGTTTCCCGCAAAACCGGGCATATCAAAAACGCCAACTCCACCTGGCTGAACGGCCAACCGATGCAGCAACACCTGCGCGACCTGTTGCAACGGCCGGTAACCCTGACCAACGACGCAAACTGCCTGGCCCTTTCCGAAGCCACAGACGGAGCAGGGCAGAACTACCACACAGTCTTCGCTGCCATACTGGGCACCGGCTGCGGCGCAGGCATAAGCGTGAACGGCCAGCTGCTCGCCGGCGTCAATGGCGTAGCCGGCGAATGGGGCCACAACCCGCTGGGCTGGACCCCGGAAGCCGAACTTGAACAGCGCCCCTGCTTTTGCGGCCGCCATGGCTGCAACGAAACCTTCCTGTCTGGAACCGGGCTATCACTCACGCACCAACTGCGTACCGGTCAACAACAATCCGCCCAAACCATCGCCGAAAATGCCCGTATTGGCTGCCCGGAAGCCCACGAAACCCTGAACCAATACCTGGAACACCTGGCCCGCGGCCTGGCATCCGTAATCAACGTGATTGACCCCGACATCATCGTGCTGGGCGGAGGCATGAGCAACGCCGGACAACTCTACCGGGAACTGCCGGCAAGGCTGCCCGGTTACGTATTTGGCGGCGAGTGCGACACGCCGATAGTAAAAGCCGCCCATGGCGACTCCAGCGGGGTGAGGGGGGCGGCCTGGTTGGCCAATGCCTGAACCCGCCCACAAAAGCGCTGCCACGCGACGCTGCTCGTCGCTCCCGTGACTAAACTGGAACGATAACCGAACCGGCACACGATACCACTAGGACCGCCCGGGAAATTACCGGTCTTCTGCTGTTAAGGAGGATTGGCGGACGGATGTGTTTGGCAACTGGCAGGATGGCGGCGGCGGGGGGCAGTGTGCAGTGTGCAGTGTAGAGAGGGTGGTGTGTGACTAGCAAAACCGCTTCGTAAACTAATGCAAAGTTTTGTGAGAGTTTGACCAAAATTTCCGGAAATCCTTGGATTATTTTACTTAGAAGGCTAATGTTCCTCTAAACATCATTGGCAGAACAAGATGTATTAGCGACAGTGGATGTCGGGCTCCTCCGTAGAATCCTGGTCAATCCGCTTGCTCAAAAAAACCATGGTGCAATTGCTCTGGGTTGGAGGTAGTACATGATCGAATCGTGCCCTTTCTGTACAGATGCTACTGAGGTTCCTTTAGGTGAGCTGCCGTCGAACGAGCTGGCATACGTTCGACAGGATAAGTTCCCCGTCTCCGAAGGGCATTTACTGATTATTCCCAAGCGGCACGCGTTGGATTGGTTTGCACTGACTGTCGACGAAAAGGACGCGCTCATGAGCTTGGTTGATGCTGCCAAAAAATGGTTGGAGCAGCGCTATGCACCCGCGGGATACAACATTGGAATGAACTGCGGTGAGGCGGCAGGTCAAACAATTTCTCATATGCACTGCCATTTGATCCCTCGGTATTCTGGTGATCGAGAGGACCCGAGGGGTGGGGTTCGATGGGTAATCCCAGAGAAAGCGGATTACTGGAGTGGAATATGAGCTTGCTTGGCTATGAAAAACGCTTTTCTGCATTGAGGCTCAATAGTTCTGGTGGTTCAAAAAGTCCCCACAAAGTGGCAATGCTACTAGCGCTGTTGGATCTTATAGATCGTGGTGAACTCAGAGAAAATAAAATTCGATTCGATAACGTTCTGAGAGATGCATTTGCTCATCGCTTGACGATGCTGGGTGATTTATCTGCCAGGAATAACCCGCACCTTCCTTTTTTTCACCTGCGTAGCGAGGGGTTTTGGCACCATAAGGTACTGCCTGGCCAGCGGGAAAGCTACGATCAGCTATCTACAGCAAGTTCAGTCGGCATAGTAATTAGTCACATTGAGTATGCGTTTCTTGATGACGAACTGTTTGAATTGCTGCAGAGCAAACTGATTCGGAATCTTTTAAGTGAGTCGTTGTTAACCAACCTAGATCAGGGCTCGATACTTGATATTCTGAGAGGAGACAGTAGCGCCTGGGACTGGTTGGAGTGTGAGTTTCTTGTAAATGACTATATGGTTATGCTCGAGAAGCAATTGAAAGGATCGAAATACAGCAAGGCTGATCATCGGCGAGAACTTATGGGTCGGTTGAACAACCGATCGAAAGGATCCATTGAGTACAAGCATCAGAATGTTAGTGCAGTCCTCGTTGAGTTAGGGCTTCCGTATATTCCAGGTTACAAACCCGCTTTCAATTATCAGAAGCAGTTGAAGCAAGTAGTGCTGTCGTACTTTGCTGGCAATCAATCACTTCTTGATGATGTTAATTCTTTTGGGGAAAATGAAGTCATTGAAAGCGTTCCCGCTGAATTAAGTTGGAATGACGTCTACGATCCTATTCCGCCAGAACATGTAACGCGCGTCTCGGAAAGGAAGCCCCAATACCTAGCTAAGAGAGTAGACTATACGGAGCGTGAGTTTCGTAACCGACAGCTAGGCCTGAAATCTGAACAGTTCGTATTTAATCTAGAGCGTGAGCGCCTTGTTAAAGCGGGTCGGCCGGATTTGGCAAGAGAGGTAGAATGGTCGAGTCAGGAGCGAGGAGATGGATTAGGTTTTGATATTAGATCTTTTGATCTAGAGCGAGAAACTGAACTTTTCGTTGAGGTCAAAGCGACCAATTCAGGTAAGTACCAACCGTTCTACATCAGCGAGAATGAAAGGGCTTTTTCAAATGATTTTGCAGACGCATACTCGCTTTATCGGGTTTATGAGTTTAGAGAAGCGCCAAGAATATTCATTCTTTCAGGCGCTGTAGAACAGTACGTTCAACTTTTTCCTACTAATTATAGAGCTGAGTTTTAATTTTAAAGTTGGAAGCGAAGCTGGTAGGGATATCATGCTTGACAGGGCGGATAGAGATATATCAGAAATAGGTAAAATTTTTTCTAGCCGAGGGCTGGAGACTGCGTATCTAGAGCCGACCGTTACCGGGCTAGAAAAATCTATCACGGATGCTCATTCGTAGTTGGTAAACTATTTTAAAACAACCGGTCGTTCCGCATTCTGACAGAGCTGTTAGCGACCTCCAGTATGTTGGTGGTCGCACTTCGCCATTGGCCGGGCGATGACGAGCGGCAGTTTAATGAAGTCACCGAGGCCGCGCCGGATAGCTTTGCCCGCAATAACCCGTTCCGCATTGTTTGTTAGTTAAGGAGCATCTCGCCGGTCCCGGAAATTAGGTTTTCTCCACCCCCAAAGCACAAGCATACTTCCGTTCATACCGCCGGTCAGCCCAGCTCTCATACACCCGCCTGGCAATCGGATAGATAACCGGCCACAACAGTGGCTTGAACAGCCAGCCGAATCCCGTGTGCCCCCAGGCGCGCACATTGGCGTGCAATCCGGTTACCCATTCGCCGTTGCTGGTCATCAAGTGCAGGCGGCGGAGCAGGTTTTCGTGGGAAGGCAGATTCCGGTTGCCTTCCGGTTGTTCGTGGATGTTCGCGAAGATGAGTTGCCCACGCTGTAGCCGGCGCAGGGTGCGGATTTCTTTTGTGCACAACGGGCACCGGCCATCGTAAAACAGTGTGTCGAATGTTGGGTTCATGCAGCTTCCGGTTATCGAGTTTCTCATAGTTATACGAGCCGTGTTGCTGGCGGTTCTGCTGGCGGCATGCCTGATGATGGTGATTCAGGCAGAACTGAAGCAGACCCCCGGATTGCAGCCGGTCTGCCGAGTGATTGTCCGTTAGCCGGATCGATATCCAGCCCTGTCCCTGACACTCCGGGTGATCTTTTCTATTCTGTTGGATAGACCGCAATTCAGCAGGCAGGGAGGTTCACCCAGCCATGATCCCGAATACCATGAAGGCTATGGTTCTCACCGGTCACGGTGATATCGACAAGCTTGAGTATCAGGACGTGCCCACGCCGAGTGCCGGTCCCGGCCAGGTGCTGGTCCGGGTCACGGCGACGGCAAAGAACAACACTGATCGCAAGGCCCGCGAGGGCCTGTATCCCACGAAAAAAGGTGAGATAGCCTCGTTCCGCATGGGCGGTAAAGCCACGCTGACATTTCCGAGAATTCAGGGGGCGGACATCGTCGGGCGGGTCGTCGCGGTTGGCGAGGGGGTCAGTGACCGCAGGATTGGCGAGCGGGGTCTGCTGGATTTCAATATCTACGCCGATGGCCGGAGCGACATCAACCTGACCCCGGATTATTACGGCCACGGTGCCGACGGTGGTTTTGCCGAATACGTTGCTGTTCCCTCCGCGCAGTTCCATCACATTCCCAATCCGGAATTAACGGATGCCGAACTGGCGGCCATGGGCATGTGCTCCTATCAGACCGCCATGCACATGCTGACATCCGCCGATATCCGGGCCGGCGAGCGGGTATTGGTGACGGGCGCCAGTGGCGGCGTGGGAACGGCGCTGATTCAGCTTTGCCGTCTGCTGGGTGCCATACCCTATGCGCTGAGCCGGCAGGATAAAGAGGCGGCGCTGCTGGCGCTCGGCGCGGAGGCGGTGCTGGACCGGTCAAATATGGGCAACTTTACCAACCGGGTGAAGGCAGACACCTTTGGCAAGCCCATTGATGCGGTTATGGATCTGGTGGGTGGCGAGATGACGGACCGCCTGATCGACACCATGATTTTCGACATGAACGCCCGGGATACCTACCCGCGCCTGAGTATTGCCGGAGCCAGTGGCGGCAATATCAGTGAGATCCTGTGGACCCGGATCTACCTCTATCAGGTGCAGATTTACGGCGTATCCCATGGTACCCGGGCGGAGGCAGAACAGCTGATCACCTGGATCCGTGGCGGTCAACTGAAACCGGTACTCCACGGCGCCTTCAGGCTGTCCGGGTTGCATCGGGCCGAGCAGTATTTTGTGAACCGGAGCAGCCAGTTTTTCGGCAAGATCGTGATCGTTCCTGATTCCCAGTGGGAGGAACATGGCAAACCCTGGTCACTGGAGCATGCCTGATGAAGCCGGAACTGACCCTTCAGTTAATGGATACCCACGCCGGCGGAGACGTCAGCCGCATCGTGACCGGAGGCATTGACCGGTTGCCCGGCGCGACCGTGCGGGCACAGATGGAATACTTGAGGGATAACGCCGACGGTTTGCGCCGGCTCCTGCTGGAGGAACCCTACGGGATACCGGAAATGTCGGTGGATCTGCTGGTGCCGGCAACCGACGCCAGGGCGGCTGCCGGTTATATCATCATGGAGGTAATGGGTTATCCGATCTATTCCGGTTCCAACACCATCTGCACCGCCACCGCGGTACTCGAGGCGGGTATCGTCCCCAAGCAGGAAGGCCGGCAGTGCTTCCTGCTGGAATCCCCCGCTGGCCTGGTGCAGATCGAGGCAACCGTACACGAGGGTGTGGTGGAGGCCATCACCTGCGAAGGCCTGCCCAGTTATATTCACAGTTACCAGGCGACCATTGATGTGTCGGGGCTGGGCAGGGTTACCTACAGCGTTGCCTACAGTGGCGGTTTCTACGCGTTGGTGGATGCGGCCAGCCTGGGTTTTGATCTGACCCTGGATGAAGAGCGCACTCTGGCAACAACCGCCCATGCCATTGTTGAAGCCATCCAGGCCGAGCGGGGCTTCTCCCATTACACCTTGGGAGATATCGGCCCCCTGCCATTTCTGCACTTCATGGGGCCGCTGGAACTGGTCACCGACGGATATTACCGCTCCCGCTCGGCCACTTACGTGCATCCGGGGGTGATTTGCCGGAGCACGACAGGCACCGGCACGTCGGCGCGGCTGGCACTGATGCACCATGAAGGCCGACTAAAACCCGGTGACAAGCTGGAGACGGTTTCTCTCCGGGAAACCGGGTTTATCGGCCAGTTCACCTCGGTTGAGCGGAAGGGCGAGTACCAGGTTATCGGGAACAACATTACCGGCAGGGGGTACGTGATTGCCCGTTCGGATATTGTGGTGAACTGCGATGACCCGCTGGTGGATTGCGGCGCTCTGCATCACCTTCTGTCCAGTCGCCACCGCTGAAACAGCACGTCAGAGCCCCGGGTTCCCCAGCGGAGGTGCGGTCTGTCGGCTGTGCCTGATTTCCGATGATAAAACGACCGGGATCTCTTCTTTTTTGGTCTAATGTTTACCTTTACGTAAAGTGAAGCCTGTGCTAAACCTTGTCTCGAGCTTTCAACGATAAAAACAACAGGAGTTGAGAATGAGCCTTCCGGAATACACCGACGTTTATAACAACTTCGATCCTGCTGCTCTGGAAGCGGCCATCCTGGATGGGCGTCTGGAGAGCGGGCTCAATGTCTGTCACGAAATCTGCGACAAGTGGGCCGATGACCCACAGCGCGTCGCCCTGTATTACGAAAAAGACGGCGGCGGGGAGGGCGTTCTGACCTTCGCCGAGCTGAAAGAGCAGTCGGCGCGTTTTGCCAATTACCTGAAAACGTGCGGCATTGGCAAAGGCGACCGTGTCGCGGGCCTGTTGCCAAGAAGCCCTGAGCTGTTGATTGTAATTGCCGGTGCGCTGCGCGCCGGTGCCGTGTATCAGCCGTTATTTACCGCTTTCGGTTCCGGTGCCATCGAATACCGGCTGGAGCGCGCTGGTACCAGGCTGGTGGTGACGGATCCTGCCAACTACCCCAAGATGACGGAGGTGAACAATGCGCCGCCCGTTATCTGTGTCAACGCCAGCGAAACCGGGGCTGCCATCCCTGACTTTGCCAGCAAGCTGGCCGAGCAGGACGCCGGTTTTGAGCCGGTGATGATCAAGGGCACCGATCCTTTCCTGCAGATGTTTACCTCCGGAACGGTAGGCAAGGCCAAGGGTGTTGCCGTGCCGGCCCGCGCCCTGATGGCGTTCTACGTGTACATGAAATACGCCATCGATCTGCGTGAGAGTGACCGCTACTGGAACGTGGCGGATCCCGGTTGGGCCTATGGTCTTTATTACGCGGTCGTGGGGCCGCTGCTGATGGGCCACGCCACCCACTTCAATCCGGGCGCATTCACCCCGGAATCCACCTACGACATGATCCGCAAGTACAAGATCACCAACCTGGCGGCAGCGCCCACCGCTTATCGCCTGCTCAAAGCCAACGATCACGTACTGCCGGAAGGCGAAAACCTTGGCCTGCGGGTGGCCAGCAGTGCTGGCGAACCATTGAATCCGGAGGTGGTCAACTGGATCAGGAACCGCCATTACTGCCCGGTGAAAGACCACTACGGCCAGACCGAAACCGGCATGACCTGTTGTAACTTCCACGGCCTCAGCCATCCGGTACGCCAGGGCTCAATGGGTTACTCCTCTCCGGGCCACAAGGTAGTTGCACTCAACGAGAACAACGAGGAAGTGGGCGAGGGTGAGACCGGCCAGCTGGCGGTGGATGTGAACGCGTCGCCGCTGTTCCATTTCGACGGCTACACTTGGGGCGAGAAAGACCCGTTCGTCAAAGGCTACTACCTCACCGGCGACATGGTGATCTGTCACGGTGACGGCAGTTTCTCCTTCAGCGGCCGGGATGACGACATCATCACCACCGCCGGATATCGGGTGGGGCCAGCGGATGTGGAAAGCACGCTGCTGGAACACGCCGCCGTGGCCGAGTCCGGGGTGGTGGCCAAGCCCGACGACAAGCGTGGCTCCATCATCAAGGCCTATGTGGTGATCAAGGCCGGTCAGGAGCCGGGCGATGACGACGCCCTCAGGACCGAACTGCAGGAACTGGTGCGGCGGCGGCTGTCCACTCACGCTTACCCGCGGGAGATCGAGTTCGTCGACGAATTGCCGAAGACACCGAGCGGAAAGATCCAGCGCTTTGTGCTGCGCAATCGCGCAAAGGATGAAGTCGGGGCCTGACAAAACCACGGTGAAAATGTGGATTTTTAGTTTGACGTTTACGTATACGTTAACCTAATCTGTCCTGTACTTCAGATTTACAACAATAACAAAAGGTAGAAAGGCACATGAGTGACCAGTTCGTACTGGAGACCCGGGGCCTCGTCAAAGAGTTCAAAGGCTTTGTTGCGGTCGATGACGTTAACCTGAAGATTCAGGACGGCCACATCCATGCTCTTATCGGACCGAACGGTGCCGGCAAGACGACGGTCTTTAACCTCCTGACCAAGTTCCTGACGCCGACCCGTGGTCAGATTCTGTTCCGGGGTGACGACATCACCGCCATGAAATCGGCCGCCATCGCCCGCAAGGGCGTGGTGCGCTCCTTTCAGATTTCCGCCGTTTTCCCCCACATGACCGCATTGGAGAATATCCGTGTGGCCCTGCAGAGCTTCGAGGGCACCTCCTTCAGCTTCTGGAAGTCCGGCACCTCCCTGAACAAGTTGAACGACCGCTGCATGGAGTTGCTGGATTCGGTAGGGCTGGCTGAGTTTGCCAATACCACCACCGTGGAGCTGGCTTATGGCCGCAAGCGTGCGCTGGAGCTGGCAACCACCCTCGCGATGGAACCGAAGCTGCTGCTGCTTGACGAGCCGACCCAGGGTATGGGCGGCGAAGACGTCGACCGGGTAGTGGAGCTGGTGAAAAAGGCCGCCGAGGGCCGAACCGTACTGATGGTGGAGCACAACCTCAGTGTCGTCAGCCGGTTGTGTGACCGGATTACGGTGCTGGCCCAGGGATCGGTGCTCACCGAAGGCGATTACCAGTCGGTGTCTGCCGATCCGCGGGTACGCGAGGTTTACATGGGCACCGCCAATGACAAGGCAGCCAAGGCGCAGACGACGGCCACGCAGGAGACAGTTGAATGAGTCGCGGTCCGGACAAAGAATACGAACAACTGCGGGTTTCCGGGCTGCACGCCTTTTACGGGGAGTCCCACATTCTTCATGGTATTGACCTTGTGGTACACCGGGGGGAGCTGATTACCCTGCTGGGCCGTAACGGGGCCGGACGCAGCACCACCCTCAAGGCCATCATGAACATGGTAGGTCGCCGCACCGGCTCCATCATGATCAATGGCGAAGAGACCATGGCCTGTGCGCCACACCATATTGCCAGGTTGGGTGTCGGGTATTGCCCCGAGCATCGGGGCATTTTTTCCGCGCTCAACGTCCAGGAAAATCTCACCCTGCCTCCGGTAGTGCGCAGTGGCGGCATGAGCCTGGAAGAGATCTACACCATGTTCCCCAACCTTTACGAACGTCGCTTCAGCCAGGGCACCAAATTGTCTGGCGGCGAGCAGCAGATGCTGGCCATGGCGCGGATTCTGCGTACCGGCGCCAACATGCTGTTGCTGGATGAGATCACCGAGGGCCTGGCACCGGTGATTGTCGAGAAGCTGGGCGAGGTATTGATCAAACTCAAAGAGAAAGGTTTGACCATCGTACTGGTGGAACAGAATTTCCATTTTGCCGCGCCGCTGGCCGACCGCCATTACGTTATGGAACACGGTCAGATCGTGGAAGAGATCAGCGCCGACGAGCTTGATGCCAAGCAGTCGATGCTCAACGACTATTTGGGTGTGTGACACCGGATAGAGTGCAACAACAACAATAGAACCAACAACCCGAACAACCGACGCAAGACAGTAGCGGAGATACAATAATGACAATGATGAAAAAGCTTCTGACCTCAGCCGTTGCATCAGCCCTGATGGTGGGTGGCGCCCAGGCGGAAATTACCGACAACACCGTGAAAATCGGTTATCTGGCCGATATGTCCGGAACTTACCGTGACCTGGCAGGACCGAACGGTCTGAAAGCCCTGGAAATGGCGATTGCGGATTTCGGTGGCAAGGTAAAAGGCGCCAAGATTGAAGTCGTCAGTGCGGATGACCGAAACAGCCCGGATGTCGCGTCCAGCACCGTTCGTCGCTGGCTGGAGAACGACAAGGTGGACATGGTCAGCGGTCTGGTTGCCTCTTCCGTCACCATTGCAGCCACCAAGATCCTGGAAGAAAACGACAAGCTCGGCCTGGTTTCGGGCTCTGCCGCCTCCAGCATCACCAATGAGCACTGTACGCCTAATCACATCCACTACGTTTATGACACCTACGCGCTGTCCATTGGCACACCGACCGCGATCGTCCAGGAAGGGGGCAAGAGCTGGTATATCCTGACCGCGGACTACGCGTTCGGCCATGCCATGGAAGCCGACGTTACCCGCGTGGTGGAAGCCAACGGTGGCGAGATTGTGGGCAGCATCCGCCATCCGTTCCCGACTCCGGATTTCTCCTCGTTTATCCTGCAGGCTCAAGCGTCAGGTGCTGATGTTATCGCCCTGGCCAACGCCGGTGCCGATACCACCAACGCCATTACCACCGCCAGTGAGTTCGGGGTGACCCAGGCTGGCCAGACCATTGCCGGTCTGGTGGTGTTCCTGAGTGACGTTCATGCGCTGGGTACCCAGGCCGCTCAGGGCCTCCAGCTGACCACCGGCTGGTACTGGGATATGAACGACGAGACCCGCGAATGGTCTGATCGCTTCCTGAAGGAAACCGGTGCCCGCCCGACCATGGTCCATGCCGGCATCTACTCCAGCGCCATGCAGTACTTCAAGGCGGTGGAAGCCACCAACTCCGATGACGCCCAGACTGTACGCAAGTACATGATGGAAAATCCGATCAACGACATGTTCGCGAAGAACGGTCGTATCCGCGAAGACGGACGCATGGTGCATGACATGTATCTGGCCCAGGTCAAGACTCCGGAAGAGTCCAAGGATGAGTGGGACCTGTACAAGATCGTCCGCACCATTCCGGCCGACGAAGCCTTCCGTCCGCTCTCCGAGAGCAAGTGCAAGCTGGTAGCCGGCAAGTAAGGCTGCGGGCAACAGGGCTCCCCGTCGCCAGGCGGGGAGCCCGGGCCAACCTGCAAAGACGGCAACCGTCGTAACGTTTGTGCTGCTTCTGGAGTTAGCAACATGTCCATGATTCTTGGCGTCCCCGTCGCCGTGCTGTCCGGCCAGCTGTTGATCGGGATTATTAATGGTGCCTTTTACGCCCTGTTGAGCCTGGGCCTCGCGGTCATCTTCGGCCTGCTCAAGATTATCAACTTTGCCCATGGCGCCATGTACATGCTCGGGGCAATGGCCACCGTGATCATGTTCGATATGCTGGGCCTGAACTACTGGGTTGCCCTGTTCGTGGCGCCGGTTCTGGTCGGTGTGTTCGGGATGCTGATCGAATACTTCCTGTTACGCCGGATTTCCGGCCAGGATCATATCTACAGCTTATTGCTCACCTTCGGCGCCGCGTTGATGATTCAGGGCGTGCTGACCAACATCTACGGTGTGTCCGGCCTGCGTTACGCCATGCCGGATGCGTTCAAGGGGGGGATGAACCTTGGCTTCATGTTCCTGCCGTACTACCGGGCCTGGGTGATCGCCATTGCCCTGGTCGTGTGTTTCGGTACCTGGTTCATGATCGAGAAAACCAAGCTCGGCGCCTACCTGCGAGCCGGCACCGAGGATGCCCAGCTGATGCAGGGCTTCGGAATCAACGTCCCGCTTCTGGTCAGCCTGACCTACGGTTTCGGCGTTATGCTGGCGGCGTTTGCCGGTGTTCTGGCGGCACCGATCTATTCCGTTACACCGGTGATGGGGTCTCATATTCTCATTGTGGTATTTGCCGTGGTGGTAATCGGCGGCATGGGTTCCATTGCCGGCGCGATTGTCACCGGCATCCTGATGGGCATTATTGAAGGCCTCACCAAAACCTTCTATCCGCCTGCGTCATCTGCTGTGATCTTCCTGGTCATGGTGGTGGTCTTGATGTTCCGACCCACCGGCCTGTTCGGTAAGGAGGCATAACCATGAATCAGCCTGTCAACCAGACCGAGATCAAAAGAGCCATACTGGAACAGCAGACCGCCGATGCCCGGAAGAAAATGATACTGAACGGTGTGCTGCTGGCGATTCTTCTGGTGGCACCGTTTGTCATGTATCCGGTGTTCCTGATGAAGATCCTCTGCTTCGCGCTGTTCGCCGTCGCCTTCAACCTGCTTTTCGGCTTTACCGGGCTGTTGTCCTTCGGCCATGCCGCGTTCCTGGCGGCCGGTGGCTATACCACCGGTTATCTGCTGAGCAACTTCCCGGGTCTGACGACCGAGATGGGCATCGTTGCCGGAACCCTCGTTGCCACCCTGCTGGGGCTCGCCTTTGCGGTACTGTCGATCCGGCGTCAGGGCATTTACTTTGCCATGGTTACCCTGGCTTTGTCGCAACTGGTGTTTTTCTTCTTCGTGCAGTCCGAGTTCACCGGGGGTGAAGACGGCATGCACGGCATCCCGCGAGGGCAGTTGTTCGGCGTGGTTAACCTCGAAAGCAACCTGAACATGTATTACTTTGTGCTTGCGGTGTTCATCGCCTGCTACATCCTGGTTCAGCGTATTGTCAGCAGCCCCTATGGCCAGGTTCTGCGCTCGATCAAGCAGAACGAAGCCCGTGCGGTTTCCCTGGGCTACAACGTCAATCGCTACAAGATGCTGGCGTTTGTCATCTCGGCCGCGCTGGCGGGGCTGGCCGGGTCCATGAAGTCTGTGGTGTTCCAGCTGGCGTCCCTGAACGATGCCCACTGGCACATGTCCGGCGAAGTCATACTGATGACGCTGGTTGGCGGGATGGGCACTTTGCTGGGGCCTGTCGTTGGGGCGACCTTTGTGGTGAATATCGAGTATCAGTTGTCCCAGGGTCCACTGCGGGACTGGGTGGATTTCATCCTGGGTGGTATCTTCATCCTCACGGTGCTTGCATTCCGCAGCGGGATTGTCGGTGAGATCCAGAAGTTCATGAAGAAAAACTTGGGCTGACGCCCAGGCATCCCGGTCCAGTCAGTCAGGCCACCTTGTCCGGTGGCCCGGCTGGCAGTCTCCCGGCGGTGTTTATTTGGCGGTAATGGTGGCCATGACCAGCTTGCCATCCATGCGGATGGGGCCGTCTTCCTTGGCGCCAAGGGTGTATTCGAACACACCGGTTTTCATGCCGCCGTCCTCACTATGGATCATCAACATCAGCATGTCGCCAGCCGCAACCTCTTCCGTCAGGATGGCAGCTACGTCCATGTTCTTGCCTTTCTTGAGCGGTGCATGACCAACAACGGGGCCTGGCTTCATCGCTTCATCCGTGCGGTGTACCACCAGCCAGCCGTTCTTCTCGGTGATTACTTTCTTGGCGGTCACAGTGCCTTCGGACACGGACTGGTCATCGCCCCACACTCCTGTTTTGGCATGATCGTCTGCCAGGGCAGTGCCTGACGTCAAAGCAGTGGAAACCAGGGCGGCAGCCAGAAATGCGCTTGTCTTGAAGTGCTTTTTCATTGCGTTCTCCTCACTATCGGTTTGGCCCGTCCGTGCAGTTGTTTTTCAGACGGGGTTATCGACTGATACGTGTGTGCTTTCAGAAAGATGCAGGTCAGCGGATTTTTTACGGTTGTTGGCCCGATCTGCCTTGTGATGGCGCAGGCGAGGGGCACTGCAAGGATGTGCCGGGGTGAAATTCTGGCTAGGAGTTGCTGCCATTCCCATTTATGCTGGTGAGCATCCAAGTAGACCGATGCCATGAATGGCTGCACCTATGCCTGTCGATTTGAAAGCCCTGTACCCCAAACTGGTCAACCTGCTGCTGGACCCGGTATTCGTGGTGGATGAGCATGGCAGCATTGTGTTCATCAGTGAGGCATGCGAGCAGCTGCTGGGGTACACCGCAAGTGAAATGACCGGCACCTCGATCCTGAATTACATTCATCCGGATGACCTGGAACGTACCCTTGCGGCAGCACGCCGGGTGATGAGTGGCCAGTCCCACACCGATTTTGAGAATCGTTACCTGCACAAAGACGGCAGTGTGGTACACATTCTGTGGTCTGCACGCTGGTCGGAGGAAGACCGGCTCCGGATCGCAGTGGCCAGGGATGTCACCGCACTGCGGCGGGCCAACCAGATCCGTGACGCGCTGTACCGGATCTCCGAAGCCGCCCATGGGGCTGACACCCTCCGCGGGCTCTGCGACGGTGTGCGTCGGGTGATTGGCGAGCTGTTCCCGCGGGATGACTTCTACCTGGCGTTCCACGACGTGGCTGGCGGCCTGCTCCGTGTTCCCGATTGGTCTGCGGACCAGCCCAGTGGCTGGGTAGAAGGGCCCATGCAAGCCGGAACAGCCCTTGCCGGAGTAGTCGGCTCCGGCGAACCTGTACTGGCCTCCCGCGACCCCGATCGTCCGGGGCTGGGGTTGGGATTGGGGTTGGGGTTGGGAAGAGCGGCCGGGTCAACAACACCTGAACTGGCCAACTGGCTAGGTGTGCCTTTGATCTCGAACAACGCGGTGCGCGGTGCGCTGGTGATCGAAAGCCGGTCACCAGACACCTGTTATCGGGAGGCGGACCAGGAGCTGTTGCAGTTCGTCGCGACCCAGGTGGCGACGGTGGTGGAGCGTAAACGGGCGGAAGAACATCTGCGATTCCTGGCCCACCATGACCCGCTCACCGGCCTGACCAACCGCTCATTGTTTTACGATCGGCTGGATACTGCACTGCGTTCGGCCAGCCGCAACGAGAGCGGGCTGGCCCTGCTGTACCTGGACCTGAATGACTTTAAGGCGATTAACGACACCAAGGGGCACGGGGCGGGGGATCAGTTACTTGTCGAAATGGCCCGCAGGCTGGAAGGCTGCACGCGGGAAACCGACACCGTGGCCCGCATGGGGGGCGACGAATTCACCGTGCTTCTGACGGATATCCGCGATCACGCGTCACTCGGTACAACCGTCGCCAAAATCCGTGAAATTATGGCACTTTCCTTCGACCTTGGCGGCCAGGCAGTTCGGGTTTCCTGCAGCATCGGTACGGCTCTGTATCCGCAAGACGGAGACACCGCCAGGCAACTACTGAGCAAGGCCGACGCCAGGATGTACGCGGACAAACGGGGGGCGGCAGTACCTCGTTAAACGACAGACCCCAACAAGGCGTCGGGGTCTGTAGGTCAGCAAGGTTCGTGGGCGGATTAGTTCTTTAGCCCGAGCTCCTCAATCGAAATCTCCCGCATCTTGAACTTCTGGATCTTGCCGGTGACGGTCATCGGGAAGGCATCCACGAACTTGTAGTTACGGGGAATCTTGTAGTGGGCAATCTTGCCCTTGCAGTAGGCCATCAGGTCATCGGCATCAACCGGGTCGGTATCCGGGCGCAGTTTTACCCAGGCGATGAGCTCTTCGCCGTACTTCTCGTCGGGGATTCCGGTCACCTGGACTTCTTCAATTGCCGGGTGGGTGTAGAGGAACTCCTCAATCTCCTTCGGGTAGATGTTCTCACCGCCGCGGATCACCATGTCCTTGATGCGGCCGACGATCTGGATGTAGCCGTCTTCGTCCATGGTGGCCAGGTCGCCGGTGTGCATCCAGCCGGCATCGTCGATCGCCTCGCGGGTCTTCTCTTCGTTATTCCAGTACTTCAGCATCACGCTGTAGCCCCGGGTGCAGAGTTCGCCGATCTCGCCACGGGGCAGTACGTTGCCGGTGCCGGGGTCAACAATCTTGGTCTCGAGGTGAGGCTGGGTGCGGCCCACGGTGGTAACCTGCTTCTCGAACGGGTCGAGGGAGCTGGTCTGGGTGGAGACCGGGCTGGTCTCGGTCATGCCGTAGGCGATCTGGACCTCTTTCATGTTCATCCGGCCGTTGACCTTTTTCATCACCTCTGCCGGGCAGATGGAGCCGGCCATGATGCCAGTACGCAGGCTGGAAAGGTCGTAGGCCTCAAACTCCGGCTCGGCCAGTTCGGCGATGAACATGGTGGGCACGCCATACAGGGCGGTGGCCTTCTCCTGATGCACCGCCTGCAACACTGACTTGGGGTCAAACCCTTCGCCAGGATAGATCATGGTGGCGCCGTGGGTAATGCAGCCCAGGTTGCCCATGACCATGCCGAAGCAGTGGTACAGCGGCACCGGGATCACCAGGCGGTCGTTCGCGGTAAAGCGCTGGCTCTCCGCCACAAAGTAGCCGTTGTTGAGGATGTTGTGGTGGGTGAGGGTGGCGCCCTTGGGGTTGCCGGTGGTACCGGAGGTGAACTGGATGTTGATGGGGTCATCAAACTGCAGCCCGGCCTGGCGTTGGGCCAGGTCGTCTGCGGAAACCTCACTGGCGAAGCCGAGGAACTCCTTCCAGGACCACATGCCGTCGTGCTTGTCTTCATGTACGTTGATGACGGCACGAAGATCGGGAACGTGGTCTGCCTTGAGCTTGCCCGGCGCGCTGCGCTTCAGTTCCGGTGCCAGCTCGTAGATCATTTCCCGGTAATTGGAGGCCTTGAAGGTGTCTGCCGTCACCAGCACGGTGATGCCCGCGAGGTTGAGGGCGTATTGCAGCTCGTGTACGCCGTAGGCCGGGTTGATGTTGACCAGGATGGCGCCCACTTTCGCGGTGGCAAACTGGGTAACGGTCCACTCATAGCGGTTCGGTGACCAGATGCCCACCCGATCGCCGCGCTTGACGCCGATGGCCATGAAGGCGCGGGCGGCCTCGTCGACCTTTTCGACAAACTCCTTGTAGGTCCAGCGAATGTCCTGGTGCAGGCACACCAGGGCTTCGGTGTCCGGGAACTGTTCGGCGGTACGGTCGAGCATTTCACCGATGGTCATGCCCAGCAGGGGCACTTCTGCGGTTCCACTGGTATAGCTTGGAAGAGTCTTGCTCATATCTCTGCCTCCATTGTTTTTGTATTCGAGGGCGAGCGGGTTGCGAACCTGCTAGCGACTCTGGCTGTGATACTCGGGGTTGGGTTGCATATCGCTGGCAATCGCCACGCGGTTGGACATGTTGTAAAAGCCGACCAGGTTGCTCAGGTCCCAGATGCCACGGTCGCTGAGGCCGGCATCCCGCAGGGCCTGGATGTCGTCTTCGGTGACGGTGGCCGGTGAGCGGGTGAGATGCGATGCAAAATCCAGCATCGCCCGCTGGCGCTTGTCGAGTTTGGCGCTGCGGTAGTTCATTACCATGTGCTCGCCCAGCTGCGGGTCGCCGCTCAGCACCCGCACGGCGGCACCGTGGGCGACCAGGCAGTAGAAGCACTTGTTCTCGGAGGAGACCACCACGGCCACCATTTCCCGCTCCAGCTTGGAGAGTTCGCCTTCGCCAAGCATGAGTTCGTTGTAAAGGCGGGTGAAGCCTTCCAGCTGCTTGAGGTTCTGGCTGTAAGCGGTCAGTACGTTCGGGACCATGCCGAGTTTTTCCTGGCAGATCTCGAAGTACTTGCGGGTGTCGTCCGGCATGTCGCTGATCTCGGGGATCGGCAGGTCCAGGGCGACGACGTTGTTATTGCTCATGACTTCTCCTTGCTGTTATCGAGCGTAATTCAGCAGTTGCCGCCGAGGGCCTGGCCCACTTTGGAGCCGTTGTGGCGATTCAGCTGGCCGCAGATCCAGTGGCCGGTAGCGACCAGCTGGTCCAGATCAACACCGGTCTCGATGCCGAGGCCGTTGAGCAGATATAGCACGTCTTCGGTGGCGACGTTGCCGGAGGCGCCCTTGGCGTACGGGCAGCCGCCGAGGCCGGCGACGGAGGCATCGATCACCGCAACGCCTTCTTCCAGCACCGCATAAAGGTTGGCCAGGGCCTGGCCGTAGGTGTCGTGGAAGTGGGCGGCGAGGTTCGCCATCGGCACGTGGGCGGCCACGGCTTCCAGCATGCGCTTGGCTTTCAGCGCCGTGCCGACGCCGATGGTGTCGCCCAGTGATATTTCGTGGCAGCCCATGTCGTACAGGGCCTTGGCCACGGTCGCTACCTGTTGCGGGTCGATATCGCCTTCGTAGGGGCAGCCCATGACAGTGGAAACATAGCCCCGCACCGGGATGCGATGCTTGCCGGCGGCTTCCATTACCGGCAGGAACCGTTCCAGGCTCTCGGCAATAGAGCAGTTGATGTTCTTCTGGCTGAAGGACTCGGAGGCCGCTGCGAAAACCGCCACTTCGTCCACCCCGGCGGCCTGGGCACCCTCGAACCCCCGGAGATTGGGGGTGAGCACGGAATAGCGCACGCCGGCCTGCCGGTTGATTCCCGCCATCACCTCGGCGGCATCGCCCATCTGTGGCACCCATTTGGGTGAGACAAAACTGGCCGATTCGATGTGGCGCAGGCCGCAGTCTGCCAGTCGGTCAATCAGTCCGGTTTTGATGGCGGTGGCAATCACCGGGCCGGGCTCGTTCTGGAGGCCGTCCCGGGGGCTCATTTCCACCAGCCGTACCTGCCTGGGAAACCCCATTACGCGGCCTCCTCGTCACTGCTGGTTTCAATGGCGATCAGCTCGGCACCTTCTGCAACCTGGTCGCCCTCGGCGAAGTAGATCTCGGTGACCACGCCGTCGGCAGGTGCCTTGATGACATGTTCCATCTTCATTGCTTCCATGATCACCAGGGTCTGACCGGCCGTTACCGTGTCGCCGACGTTGGCCTGGATGGCCACAACGGCGCCGTTCATCGGGGCGGTGAGGCTGCCTTCGCCGGCCAGGTCCTGCGGATCGAAAGTCTCGCGGAACACGCTGCACTGGAAGGTGTCGCCCTCATAGAACAGCACCAGCTGATGATGGTCCAGGTTACCGTGGACGCTGAGGCGGTGGCCGTTGATCACTGCCTGCAGGTAATCGTCATCGAGGCGGCAATTGAGGTTGTAGACACTGCCACCGACGAATACCTGGTAGCGGTCGTCCCGTTCCAGCACCTTCAGTTCGTGCACTTCATCGCCCACCAGCAAATGCATCGGCTGGGCAAATTCGGAGTTCATCCGCCAGCCGTTCTGGCGCGCGAACGGCGACCAGGGATCGGCCGACGCCGGTTCGCGGGACTTGCGTTGTTCCAGCAGGAAGCCGGCAGCCAGCACCAGCGCCTTGTGGGGATCCAGTTTTGATTTCGGGAACAGCAACTCGCGGTGGCTGTCGATGAACCCGGTGGTGAGGTCAGCTTCGCGGAACGGCTGGGCATCCGCCAGGGCGTGGAGGAAGCGGATATTGGTTCTCACCCCGGCAATGCGGTAGTGCTCCAGCGCCTGTACCATGCGATTGATGGCCTGGTCACGGGTTTCGTCCCAGACGATCAGCTTGGCAATCATCGGGTCGTAGTGGATGCTGATTTCGTCGCCTTCGGTGACCCCGGTATCCACCCGCACGTGGGCGTTCTCGTCCGGTGTGCTCAGGTAGCGCAGGGTGCCGGTGGCCGGCAGGAAGTCCTGGTCCGGGTCTTCGGCGTAAATCCGCGCTTCCAGGGCATGGCCGCGGGTTTTCACCTGGGCCTGCGTCAGCGGCAGCGGCTCACCCCAGGCGACTTTCAGTTGCCACTCCACCAGATCCTGGCCGGTGACCATTTCGGTGACCGGGTGTTCCACCTGCAGACGGGTATTCATTTCCATGAAGAAGAAAGAGCCGTCCACGTCGTACAGGAATTCAACGGTGCCGGCGCCAACATAGTTGATGGCCTGGGCAGCGCGTACCGCGGCCTCGCCCATCGCCTTGCGGGTATCATCCGCGAGGCCCGGCGCCGGTGCTTCTTCGAGGACTTTCTGGTGGCGGCGCTGCACCGAGCAGTCCCGCTCGGCCAGGTACACACCGTTGCCCTGCTGGTCGCAGAATACCTGGATCTCCACGTGGCGCGGCTGGGTCAGGTAACGTTCGATGAGCATGTCGGGGTTGCCGAAGGCGTTGCGGGCTTCGCGTTGGGCCGCGGCCAGGGCGTCGTCAAACTCGGCCATACTCTCGACTACCCGCATGCCTTTGCCACCGCCACCGGCGACGGCCTTGAGCAACAGGGGGAAGCCACACTTCTCGGCCTCGGCGCGGAGCGTTTCGGCGGCCTGGTCGTTACCGTGGTACCCCGGCACCAGGGGAACGCCGGCCTGCTCCATGATGGTCTTGGCGGCTGACTTCGAGCCCATGGCCGCGATGGCGGACGAGGGCGGCCCGATAAACACCAGGCCGTTGGCTTCGCAAGCCTCGGCAAAGCCGGTGTTCTCGGAAAGGAAGCCATAGCCCGGGTGGATGGCCTGGGCGCCACTTTGTTTGGCGACTTCAATGATCTTGTCAGCCCGCAGGTAGCTTTCCGAACTTGCGGCCGGGCCGATGTGAAAGGCTTCATCTGCCATTGCGACATGGCGGGCACTGGCATCGGCATCGGAGTAGACCGCGACACAGCGGATCCCCATGCGATGGGCTGTCTGAATGATCCGGCAGGCAATTTCGCCCCGGTTGGCAATCAGGATTTTGCTGAACATGGCTATTCGTTCCCCGGAATCCAGTTGGCGCGACGTTTGTTGAGAAAGGCACTGAGGCCCTCCTGGCCTTCGGCGCCCACGCGAATGTCGGCAATGCGCCGGGCGGTGTCTTCAATGACCTCGCCGTCTATGGCCTTGTGGCTGACGGCAAAGACCAGGTCCTTGGCGGCTTTCATGGCCTCCGGCCCGTTCATGGCCAGTTGCCGGAGCAGGTCGTTGCAGTGGGCTTCCATGGCCTCGACGTCGTCACAGACGATGTGTACCAGGCCGTATTCCCGGGCCTGCGCAGCGGTGAATACTTCGGCGGAAATGAAATACCGGCGGGCCTGGCGTTCGCCGATGGCCCTTACCACATACGGACTGATTACCGCCGGAATCAGCCCGAGTTTCACTTCGCTCAGGCAGAAGCTGGCGGTTGCGGTGGCAATGACAATGTCGCAGCAGGCGGCGAGCCCCACCGCACCACCGTAGGCGGCCCCCTGGACCAGGCCGATCACCGGCTTTTGCAGGGTGTTGAGCACTTCCATCAGCCGCGCCAGCTGGCGGGCGTCGTCCAGGTTTTCCTGGTGGCTGTTGTCGGCCATCCGCCGCATCCAGGCGAGGTCCGCACCGGCGGAGAAATGCTTGCCTTCGGAACGCAGGATGACCACCTTCACGCGGTTGTCGGCGTTGACTTCGGCAAGGGTGCTGATCAGCTGCTGGATGATCACGTCGTCAAAGGCGTTACGTTTGTCCGGGCGGTTGAGCACCACCTCGGCAATGCCGTCGGCGCGGTGATTGAGCAGAACTGCGGATTCGGTGTCTGTCATGTCAGTCTCCCCGGTCACATCCGGAACACGCCGAAGCGCGTGGGCTTCGCCGGCCGGTTAAGGGTGGCAGAGAGGCTCAGGGCAACCACTTCCCGGGTCTGGGCGGGGTCGATGACGCCGTCGTCCCACAGTCGGGCACTGGCGTAGTAGGGGTGGCCCTGGTGTTCGTAGGTGTCGATCACCGGCTTCTTGAACGCCGCTTCGTCTTCGGCGCTCCAGGACTGGCCCTTGCGTTCGAGGCCTTCCCGGCGAACGGTGGCCAGTACCCCGGCGGCCTGTTCGCCACCCATCACCGAGATGCGGGCGTTGGGCCACATCCACAGGAAGTCCGGGCTGTAGGCGCGGCCACACATGCCGTAGTTGCCGGCGCCGTAGCTGCCGCCAATCAGCACCGTGATCTTGGGTACGTTGGCACAGGCCACGGCCATCACCATCTTGGCGCCGTGCTTGGCGATGCCTTCGGATTCGTACTTCTGGCCCACCATGAAACCGGTGATGTTCTGCAGGAACAGCAGCGGAATGTTGCGCTGGCAGCACAGTTCAATGAAGTGTGCGCCTTTCTGGGCGGACTCGCTGAACAGGATGCCGTTGTTGGCGATGATGCCGACGGGGTAGCCGTGGATATGGGCAAAGCCGGTAACCAGGGTCTGACCGTAATAGCGTTTGAATTCGTCGAACTCGGAGCCGTCCACAATGCGGGCGATCACGTCGCGCACATCGAACTGTTTGCGCAGGTCGGTGCCGACGATGCCGTAGATTTCGTCCGGGTCATACAGCGGTGCTGCCGGTTTGCGCACTTCCACCGGAACCGGCTTGCGGCGGTTCAGGTTGGCCACGCAACGGCGGGCGATATCGAGGGCATGGGCGTCATTCTCCGCGTAGTGGTCCGCCACGCCGGAGATCTTGCAGTGCACATCGGCACCGCCCAGATCCTCGGCACTGACCACTTCACCGGTCGCGGCCTTCACCAGCGGCGGGCCGGCCAGGAAGATGGTGCCCTGGTTGCGCACGATGATGGATTCGTCGGCCATGGCCGGCACATAGGCGCCGCCGGCGGTGCACAGGCCCATGACTACCGCGATCTGCGGAATGTCGTCGGCAGACATGCGGGCCTGGTTGTAGAAGATGCGACCGAAGTGGTCCCGGTCCGGGAAGACTTCATCCTGGCGGGGCAGGTTGGCACCGCCGGAATCCACCAGGTAGATACAGGGCAGGCGGTTTTCCAGGGCGATTTCCTGCGCCCGCAGGTGCTTCTTCACCGTCAACGGGTAGTAGCTGCCGCCTTTAACGGTGGCATCGTTGGCGATGATCATGCACTCGGTGCCGGATACCCGGCCGACGCCGGCGATTACACCGGCGGCAGGGACTTCTTCATCGTAGACGTTGTAGGCGGCCAGCTGGCCGATTTCCAGGAACGGTGAGCCCTCGTCCAGCAGCCGGTTGATCCGCTCCCGTGGCAGCAGTTTGCCCCGTGCAACATGGCGCTCCTGGTAGGACGGGCCGCCACCTTGCTGGATGGTTGCCACCTTGTCCTGCAGATCGGCCACGGCGGCAGCCATGGACTCGCGGTTGGCCTGAAACTCGTCAGACCGCGTGTTGATCTTGCTTTGCAGTATGGTCATTTTGGAAGCAGGCCCTTATTTGTTCTGGAACAGTTCGCGACCGATCAGCATCCGGCGAATTTCCGAGGTGCCGGCTCCGATTTCATACAGCTTGGCATCCCGCAGCAGGCGGCCGGTGGGGTATTCGTTGATGTAGCCGTTACCGCCGAGCAGCTGGATGGCGTCGAGGGCCAGCTTGGTGGCCATTTCGGCGGAGTAGAGGATGGCGCCGGCGGCATCCTTGCGGGTGGTTTCGCCGCGGTCGGCAGACATGGCCACCATGTAAACGTAGGACTTGGCGGTGTTCATGAAGGTATACATGTCGGCCACCTTGCCCTGCACCAGCTCGAATTCGCCGATGGCCTGGCCGAACTGTTTGCGCTCACGGATGTAGGGCACTACCACGTCCATTGCCGCCTGCATGAGGCCCAGCGGACCACCGGACAGCACCAGGCGTTCGTAGTCGAGGCCGCTCATGAGCACGCGGGCACCGCCGCCGAGTTCGCCGAGAATGTTTTCCCGCGGAACCTTGCAGTCTTCGAACACCAGTTCGCAGGTGTTGGAGCCACGCATGCCCAGCTTGTCGAGTTTCTGATGGCGGCTGAAACCGGGATAGTCACGCTCGACAATGAAGGCGGTGACGCCGCGGGAGCCGGCCTGGGTGTCGGTTTTGGCGTAGATCACGTAGGTGTGGGCGTCCGGGCCGTTGGTGATCCACATCTTGTTGCCGTTCAGTACAAAGTGGTCACCTTCATCCCGGGCGGAGAGTTTCATGGAGATGACGTCAGAGCCGGCGTTCGGCTCGGACATTGCCAGCGCACCAATGTGCTCGCCGCTCACCAGCTTGGGCAGGTACTTGCGCTTTTGCTCTTCGGTGCCGTTGCGGTGAATCTGGTTGACGCACAGGTTGGAGTGGGCGCCGTAGGACAGACCAACCGAGGCGGAGGCGCGGCTGATTTCCTCCATGGCAATCACGTGTGCCAGGTAGCCCATCCCGGATCCGCCGTATTCTTCTTTCACGGTAATACCCAGCAGGCCCATATCGCCAAACTTCCGCCACAGGTCCATGGGGAACTGGTTGTCACGATCGATTTCCGCGGCGCGGGGGGCGATTTCGGTTGCAGCGAAACTGTTTACCTGCTCCCGGAGCATGTCCAGGGTTTCGCCGAGGCCGAAGTTGAGCTCTGAGTACTGTGATTTCATGATTGGCTACCTTTTTGTTCTGCAATCGTGTTGTTTGGTGACCGTCCGGGCGGGCCGACGGTGCGTGAGGTGCTATTTGTTTGTCGCCAGGCTCTGCTCTTTGGTCTTCTGCAGTTCGGCCAGCGCTTCGCGGCACCGTGCCTCGGCGGTATCCATTTCCATCTCCGCCATGGCGATGTCGTTTTTCTGCTGCTCCAGATGGGCGCGTCGGTTGTTGAGGATCTCGAGCATCTTCAGCAGCTGTTTTTCATTACCGCTCAGGGTCTCGTCCCACAGGTCGAACAGTTCTTTGGTTTCCGACAGGGAAAAGCCCATGCGCTTGCCGCGCAGGATAAGCTTCAGGCGAACCCGATCCTTGGAGCTGAAGATTCGCGTCTGCCCGCGCCGCGCGGGTTTCAGCAGCCCCTGGTCCTCATAGAAGCGAATGCTCCGGGTGGTTACATCGAACTCCTGGGAAAGCTCGCTAATGCTGAAGGTTCGTTTTTCGGCCATCGTGATGTCCTTTCTTGTTTCGACTAAGGTTAGATAAAGTTTACGTAAACGTAAAGTAGTTTGAGGGCCAGAAGTGGTGAAATTTCGAACGCGGAACAGATCTGGCCCATGCAATCCAAAAAGGTGACGGTGATTGTAACAGGCCTGGACGGCAGAGCGGGCGGGGGGTTAGAAGCAGGGCAGGACGGAAAAATTGGCTGACCGCAGCAGCTGCGGTGGCAGTATTGCCGGAAGTCGGCGCGGGTTGCATCGTGCTGGCCAGCCCGGATCAGGGCCGGCCAGAGCGATGCCGGTGTCAGGCAACCGTCGTGGCGGCGGCGAAGGTCTCCCGCAGCGTGCGCTTCAGCAACTTGCCGGCGGTATTCTTCGGCAGTTGGTCAACAAAGTGGAGGTGTTTCGGCACCTTGAAAGGGGCGAGCCGGGCACGGGCATGGGCCAGCAAGGCGGCGGCATCCTGCGGGTAACCGTCCTTGACCACCACCACCGCGCAGATCGCCTCGATCCATTTCTCGTCCGGCACCCCGATGACCGCAACTTCGGCTACGGACTCATGCTGATAGAGGGCTTCCTCCACGTCGCGACTGGCCACCAGCACACCGCCGGTGTTTACCACGTCCTTGATCCGGTCGACGATGAAAATGTAGCCCTGTTCGTCCCGGTAACCGAGATCGCCGGAATGGAACCAGCCGTCCTTGAAGGCTTCGGCGGTGGCTTCGGGTTTGTCCCAGTAGCCCACCATCAATTGGGCGGAGCGGTGAACCAGTTCGCCCTGTTCGCCTGGCTGGCAGTCTGCTCCGGTGACGGGATTGACGATGCGGGTCATCACCGTTTGCAGCGGCCGGCCGGCGGAGGCCGGGCGATCGGCGTGTTCCTCGGGCAGCAGCACAGTCGCGAGCGGGGCAATCTCGCTTTGTCCGTAACAGTTGTAAAGTCCCGCCACCGGCAATTGTTCACTCAGCTCCCGGACCACCTGGCCGGGCATGATCGACGCGCCATAGTACAGCTTGTCCATGTGCTGCAGCCGGCTGGCATCAAAGCCGGGGTGGCGCAGCAGGGCAATCCACACGGTGGGCGGGGCAAAGAAGGTATTGAGTTGCTCGCCGGCCAGCCATTGCAGGATGGCGTCCGGAGTCGGTGTGTTGATCAGCCGGCTGTAGCCCCCGGTCAGCAGCATGGGCATGGTGAAAACATGCATCTGCGCCGAATGGTACAGCGGCAGGGCGGCCAGCGCGCGGTCGCTGCCGCGAATGTTCAGGTGGTACTGGCACGCGCTGTACTCGGTCATCAGTGAACGGTGGGTGTGCATCGCTCCCTTGGGGTCCGACGTGGTGCCCGAAGTATACAGAATCTGTACGACATCGGTTTCCGCCAGTTCGAGTTCAGGTGGTGTGTCGTCGCCGGCAGCCCGGGCCAGCTCCAGGATATCGAGGTCGCTGTCACCGCCATACAGGCCGCCCTGGATCCCGATGCTTACCTGTGACGCCACGGCATCGACCTGGGGCTGCAGGTCCTGGTCGAAGAACAGCGCCCTGGCGGCGGACTGCCTGAGGACATAGATCAGCTCATGCTCAACGAGGGCATAGTTGACTGGCACGTGGATCAGCCCGGCTTTGGTGCAGGCCAGCCAGAGCAGGATGTAGGCATCAGAATTCTTGCCGTAGGCCGCTACCCGGTCACCGGGCGTAAGCCCCAGCGCCAACAGGCGATGGGCAAGGCGGTTACTGGCAGTTTCGATGGCGGCGAAGGTCCAGTTGCGCTCAGCAAAGGCCAGTGCAAGCCGCTCGCCGTGGGTTGCGGCAGAGCGGGCCAGGGCGTCACCGATGGTGTTGCGCAGGGCGCGGCGGGTCGTGGCAGCAGGTTCGTAGCGATGGGGCGTGCTGGAAACGGACATGGTTCACCTCGGGTGCTTGTTGTTATTACCTTTACCGGCGTCATTAACGCAGAGGGCCGGCCGGAACGGGAATGACCGCAGAGGTCGAAAAAATTGACCCGATCGGACAGGCTGGCTGGCTGCGGGTGGTCAGGGTTATCCAGCGCGGTGGCTTGTCCAGTTGGAGGGAGACTGGCCGGTCCAGCGTTTGAAGGCGCGGCAGAACGAGGCGGTTTCGGAGAAGCCGACCTTCTCGCTGACGTCGGCAATGCTGAGGTTTTCTGTGGTCAGTAACCGGATGGCGTGCTCCCGGCGCAGCGACTCCTTGATCTTGCGCAGCGACGTGCCTTCTTCCTGCAGCTTGCGGCCAATGCTGCGCGGCGTCATATGCAGCTGCCGGCCGAGCATCTCCAGGCCCGGCATGTCGTGGTAGCTGTACTGGCCCAGCAGGGCTCGGATGCGGGTGCGCAGGCTTTCGTCCTGGTTGGGCCGGTGCAGAATGTTCGCGGGCGCTACCCGGAGAAACTCCATCAGCTCCTCTTCGCTCCGGATGATTGGCAGTTGCAGGTATTTTTCGTGCAGGTAAAAACCGCAAGCGTCCTGGTTGAACGACAGTTCACCGGGATACATCGCCAGGTATTCGGCGGCGTGCGGGGGCGGCGGGTAGTTGAACTGGGTCGTAGCGAAGGGAATTTGCTGATCTACCAGCCAGCAGCAGAAGCGTTCCCACATCAGCAGCAGGAACTCCTGCAGCATGTGATCGGTATCGTTGCGGGCATCCTGCAGGCTGAGACGAAAGAAGATCAGTCTGTCGTTGTCGTCGTTTTCTTCGAGGCTGATATCCAGGTTGTCACAGGCAATCCGGTAGAAGCGTGCACTTTTTCGCAGGACGGCTCCCAGGGTGGAGGACCCCAGGCAGTAATCGGCCATCAGGGCAAAGGTGCCGTTCTTACAGCGGGAGGACGACATCGCCAGAAACTCATCCCGGGTTGTTCGCCATACCGCCTTGATCAGCAGGGTAAGTTGTTGCTCGGTGAGCAACCGCTCCGGTTTGTTCAGCCAATCGGCGGTCATGCCGGCCTGATTCAGCAAGGTTTCGGCGGGATGTCCCTGGCGCTCGGCGCCCCGGATGGCGGCCTGCAGGTAATGATTTGCGATGTGGGCTTTGGCCATGGGGTTGTCGGGCTGCTGCGTAAAAGGTCAATAATTTCGGCCAGTCGGGCCATTCTCGGCCTGCGGGATTATGGGTTAAATGATGCGTTAACTCATCTGCCGAATTCAATGCCAGAGGCGTGTATGTCTGCAAAACAAGAAGATATCGAACTGTTCCACTCCATGATCTCCCGCGTCCTTGATCAGGAGATTGCCCCCTATTACGACCAGTGGGAAGACGCGGCCGGTATCCCCCGCTCGGTCTGGCACACCCTGGGCCGGGCCGGCATGTTGGGCATCGATATGCCGGAGGCATATGGCGGTGCGGCGGCCAGTTTCGAGATTTCCCAGCTGGCCATTGAAGAGATCGCCCGGATGGGTTTCGGTGGCCTGGCCTCCGGCTACAACATTCACGCCAACATCGTGATGCCCTACATCCTCCATCTGGGGTCTGACGAGCAGAAGCAGCGCTATCTGCCGGCAATGATCAGTGGCGAGGTGCTGGGAGCCATTGCCATGACCGAACCGGGTGCGGGCAGTGACCTGGCCGCCATGCGCACGACCGCCGAGCGCATCCCTGAGGGCTGGCGAATCAACGGTGCCAAGGTGTTCATTACCAATGGGTTGCAGGCCGAGCTGGTGATTGTCTGTGCCAAGACCGATCCCGCTGCCGGCGCCCGGGGGGTATCGCTGTTTCTGGTGGATACTGCCTTGCCCGGCTTTTCCCGCGGCAAGGGCATCCGCAAAATCGGCCAACATGCCAGCGACACCGCGGAACTGTTCTTCTCCGACCTGGTGGTGCCCGAAGAGGCCCTGCTTGGCGAGGCCGGCAAGGGTTTTGCCTATCTGATGCAGGAGTTGCCGCGGGAGCGGCTGGGGGTTGGCGCCCAGGCCATTGGTGCCTCCGAAGGCGCGCTGGCCCTGACACTCGACTACGTGCAGCAGCGCCAGGCGTTCGGCCAGCGGATTGCCGACTTCCAGAACACCCGCTTCAAACTCGCCGAAGCCCGGGCCCGGCTGGAAATGGCCCGGGCCTATCTCGACCAGTGCATCGCCAGGTATCACCAGGGCACCATGACTCCGACCGATGCGGCCATTCTCAAGCTGATGCTGACTGAAATGCAGTGCGACATTGCCAATGAGTGCCTGCAACTGTTCGGAGGCTATGGCTACACCGTGGAATACCCCATTTCCCGCTTCTTTGTGGATGCCCGCGTGCAGACCATTTACGCCGGGACCTCCGAAATCATGAAAGAGGTGATTGCCCGTTCCATGCTGGGCAAATAAGCGCCTCACCGTTAGCCCCGAAACTTGCAAAGGAATTCGCTATGAAACTGACAGACGTTGTAATTCTTGATGGTGCCCGTACCGCCATTGGCAGCTTTGGCGGCAGCCTCAGCGCCCTGACGCCCGCCGAGTTGGGAACCTGTGCCGCAAAGGAGGCCGTCAGCCGCTCTGGCGTGGCAGCCGATGACATCGACCATGCCGTGTTCGGCCACATCATTACCACCGGGCCGCAGGATGCCTATGTGGCACGCCACATTGCCCTGAATACCGGAATGCCGGCCAGCTCGGCTGCCTTCAACGTCAATCGCCTGTGTGGTTCAGCGGTTCAGTCGGTGGTCAGCGCGGCCCAGATGATCGTGATGGGCGACAGCCGCATTGCCCTGGCCGGCGGTACCGAATCCATGAGCCAGGGCGCTTACCTGTTGCCCAATGTTCGCAAAGGTCTGCGGATGGGCGACGGTCGGGCGGTGGACATGACCGTGGGCATTCTCAGCGACCCGTTCGGCAGCGGCCACATGGGGCTGACCGCCGAACGGATCGCACAACAGTACGACCTGAGTCGTGAGGATCTGGATGCCTTCTCGGCGGAGAGTCACCGGCGGGCCGCCCGGGCCATCGAGAACGGTTACTTTGCCGGGCAGATTGTGCCGGTGACGGTGAAGCAGGGCCGCAAGGAGATCCTCTTTGCGCAGGATGAACACGTGCGTGCCGGCACCACGGTGGAAAGCCTGGCCGGTCTGAAACCGGCGTTCCGGCAGGATGGAATCGTTACTCCCGGCAACGCCTCGGGGATCAACGATGGCGCTGCCGCCATGGTATTGACCAGTGCCGCAGAAGCGGCGAAGCGCGGTCTGAAGGCTCGGGCCCGCCTGGTCGGCTATGCTTTCTCCGGGGTCAATCCGGAGGTGATGGGCCTGGGACCGATCCCTGCGGTCCGTCAGGTGCTGCAGCAGACCGGCCTGGCCGTCGCCGACCTGGACGTTATCGAGTCCAACGAAGCGTTCGCGGCCCAGGCGCTGGCGGTGAGCCGCGAGCTCGGGCTGCCGGACGACAAGGTCAACCCCAATGGTGGCGCGGTTGCTCTGGGCCATCCGGTGGGAGCAACCGGTTCGATCCTCATTATCAAGACACTGGCCGAGCTGGAGCGCACCGGGGGGCAGTACGGGCTGATTACCATGTGTATTGGTGGTGGTCAGGGCATTGCCCTGATTATCGAGCGCCTGGGCTGAGGCCCTGGTCTGTTTCCTTTTTGGGCTCGAATTGGTTAAAGTTTACGTAAACGTAAAGAATAATCGGGCCCTATTTCACTAACAAGCCTAACGAGCAGGAGAGAATGCAATGGATTTCAATAACGTAGCAGCCATTGTCACCGGCGGTGCTTCCGGTCTGGGTGAGGGCGCCGCCCGTGCGTTGGCCAGTGCCGGCTGCAAGGTCGCCATTCTGGATCTGCAGAAAGAGCGCGGTGAGCAGGTTGCGGCGGACATCGGCGGTATTTTCGTGGAATGTGACGTGAGCTCGGCCGCCAGCGCCGAGGCCGCCATCACAGCGGTCCGCGAGGCCCATGGCCCCTGCGGAATCGCAGTGAACTGCGCCGGCATTGCCACGGCGTCGCGGATTCTGGGGCGGGACGGGGTGATGCCGCTGGATAACTTCAGCAAGGTGATCCAGGTCAACCTGATCGGCACCTTCAACATTCTGCGGCTGGCCGCGGCCGACATGGCTCAGCGGGAACCCAATGCCGATGGCGAGCGCGGCGTGATTATCAACACCGCCTCGGTGGCGGCCTACGAGGGCCAGATTGGCCAGGCTGCGTACAGTGCCTCCAAGGGCGGCGTGGTAGCGCTTACCCTGCAGGCGGCCCGGGAACTCGCCCGCGAAGGTATCCGAGTGAATACCATTGCGCCCGGCCTGTTCATGACGCCGATGATGGCCGGTATGCCCCAGGAAGTGCAGGACAGCCTGGCGGCAACCTTGCCGTTCCCCCAACGTCTCGGCAAGCCGGAGGAATTCGGCATGATGGTGGACCAGATGGTGCGCAACCCGATCCTCAATGGCGAGGTCATCCGCCTTGACTGCGCCCTGCGCATGGCGCCCAGATGATTCGATGAGCGGGGCCTGCCACAAGCGGAGCCTCAACAACTACCTGATCTGCCACAAGCGATCTGATAACCACAGGTGAGCGACATGACCAACGCGGTCGACCAACAAGAACTGGCGCTGTTCCGGGACTCCGTCATCAAGGCCCTGGAAACCGAAGTTGCGCCCCATTATGAGGCCTGGGAAAAGTCCGGCATCGTTCCCCGGGAGCTCTGGAACACACTCGGCAATGCCAGCATGTTGTGTGTGGATGTGCCCGAGGAGTGCGGTGGTTGTGGCGCTCCCTTCCAGTATTCCGTGGTGGTCGGAGAGGAGCTCGCGCGCCTGGGCTTCGGGGCCCTGTCCACCAATGTGATGGTGCATTCAGACATTGTGGCGCCTTACCTGAGCCATCTCGGAAATGACGAACAGAAGCAGGCCTGGTTGCCGAAGATGGTTTCCGGTGACGCGGTGGGCGCGATAGCCATGACCGAACCGGGTGCCGGCAGTGATCTGCAGGCAATCCGCACCAGCGCTGTGAAGGATGGCAGCGACTACATCCTTAACGGCTCCAAGACCTTTATCACCAATGGCCAGCACGCCGATATGGTGATTGTGGCGGCCAAGACCGACCCGAATGCCGGGGCCAGGGGCATCAGCCTGTTCCTGGTGGACACCTCGCTGCCGGGCTTCAGCCGGGGCCGCAACCTGGACAAGATCGGCCAGCACTCCGGTGATACCTCTGAGCTGTTCTTCTCCGACATGCGCGTTCCTGCTTCGGCACTGCTGGGCGAGGAAGGGCAGGGCTTCGTTTACCTGATGCGTGAGTTGCCCCGGGAACGCCTGGTGATCGGCGCTCTCGGCGTTGCAGCCGCCCGCGGCTCCCTGGACATGACCATCGCCTACACCCAGGAGCGGGAACTGTTTGGCCAGAAGCTGGCCCAGCTGCAGAACACCCGCTTTGAAATTGCCCGGATGGAAACCGACTACCGGGTAAACAAGGCGTTTGTGGACCAGTGCATCCGCCAGTACGAAGCGGGTGAGCTCGATGCACCTAACGCTTCCATGGCCAAGTACAGCGCCACCGAAATGCAGTGCCGGGTGGCAGATGGCTGCCTGCAGTTGTTCGGTGGCTACGGCTACACCACGGAGTATCCGATTTCTCGCAACTTTATTGATGCGCGGGTGCAGCGGATTTACGGCGGTACCTCCGAGGTGATGAAAGAAATCATTGCACGCTCGGTTCTTGGGCGGGCATAACGATTCGAATGAGGGTGGATTATGAGTAACAACGATGTGGTTATTGTTGGTTCGGCCCGCACCCCGATGGGCGGCATGATGGGCGCCCTGAGTTCCGTGCGGTCCCCGGAGCTGGGCGCGGTTGCTATCCGGGCGGCCATCGAGCGGTCCGGTCTCCAGCCGACGGATGTCCAGGAAGTAATCATGGGCTGCGTACTGCCGGCGGGCCTGGGGCAGGCGCCGGCCCGTCAGGCCTCCCGTTCGGCCGGAATTCCGGACACCTCCGGTTGCACCACGGTGAACAAGATGTGCGGCTCCGGTATGCAGGCGCTGATACTGGCCCACGACCAGATCAAGGCCGGAACTAACAGCATCATGGTCGCCGGAGGCATGGAGAACATGAGCCAGGCGCCTTACCTGCTGCCCAAGGCCCGCGCGGGTATGCGTATGGGCCACGGCCAGGTGATGGACAGCATGTTTCTCGATGGCCTGGAAGACGCCTACGAAGGCGGCCTGATGGGGGTGTTCGCCCAGCGCACCGCCGATCAGTACGGCATTACCCGGCAAGCCATGGACGACTTTGCCCTGGGTTCCCTGAGCAAGTCGCTGGCGGCCATTGAGAGCGGCTGGTTCACTTCAGAGATCGTAGCGGTACCGGTTGCCGGCCGCGGCGGCGAAACCATCGTGGATACCGACGAGCAGCCGGGCAATGCCCGCCCGGAGAAAATCCCGACCCTCAAGCCGGCGTTCGCCAAAGACGGCAGCGTGACCGCAGCCAACTCCAGCTCGATCAGCGATGGCGGATCGGCGCTTGTGGTGACCTCCGCCGCCGAAGCCGCGGCCCGCGGCCTCGCCCCCCAGGCCCGGATTGTGGCCCATGCCACCCACGCCAGGTTGCCGTCCGAGTTCACTCTGGCGCCCATTGGCGCCATTGAGAAAGTGCTCGGAAAAGCCGGCTGGTCGGCCGATGAGGTGGACCTGTTTGAAATTAACGAGGCATTCGCGGTGGTCAGCCTGCTGGCGATCAACGAACTCAAGCTGCCCGCTGACAAAGTGAATGTCTTCGGCGGCGCCTGCGCCCTCGGCCACCCGATCGGTTCGTCCGGCTCCCGCATCATCGTCACCCTGATGAATGCGCTCAGGCAGCGCGGGCTCAAACGTGGTGTTGCCTCGCTCTGCATCGGTGGCGGCGAAGCCACGGCAGTGGCCATCGAACTGCTCTGATTGATGCGTGGCTGAAGCCCCTGGTTCGCTCGGGATCCAGGGGCTTTGTGGTTTGTGCGGTAGCGTCCCCGGGCTTCAGGTCGCGGGTGTCTTCAGGTCCTGGAAATGTCTGGGTTCCAGCTTCAGTTTTTTCAGCCGGGAGGTGAGAGTCGTTGGCTTGATTCCCAGCAGCGCAGCTGCACCGTCATCCCCGAAAACCCGTCCCCGACTCATTTCGAGCGCTTTTCTCACATTCTGTTTCTCCAGCTCCCGGAGTTCGTCGTCCGTCATCAGGTCGCCGTTAAAGTGCCTGGCGGGGGGAACCCGGGGCGTGACCGGTCGCGCGCCGGCATCGGATCCCGGCAAATCCAGTTCCAGCCAGTCGTCAGCGGTAATGACCTGGCGTTCAATCACATTTTCCAGTTCCCGCACATTGCCGGGCCAGTAGTAACTTTGCAGCTTGTTGATATCGCGCTCCCGCAGGGGCAGGTCGGGGCGGTTGAATTTCTGGCAGGCGCGTTTGAGAAACTCCCGCGCGAGGATGGGAATGTCTTCCGGTCGCCGGCGCAATGGCACCGATTCGATCGGGAAGACGTTGAGGCGGAAGTAGAGGTCTTCCCGGAAGGTTTTCTGCCGGGCCTCTGCTTTAAGATCCCGGTTGGTGGCGGCAATAACCCGCACATCCACTGCCCGGGTGCGGTTTTCGCCGACTCGCTCAAACTGCTGGTCCTGCAGCACCCGCAATAATTTGCTCTGCAGTTCAAGGGGGATCTCTCCCACCTCATCCAGAAACAGAGTGCCACCGTCTGCCAGTTCGAACCGGCCAACACGGTCACTGACCGCACCGGTAAAGGCACCTTTGATGTGGCCGAAAAATTCACTTTCGAACAGGTCTTTCGGAATGGCGGCGCAATTGACCCGGATCAGCGGCCGGTCCCGGCGAGTGCTGGACTGGTGGATGGCGCGGGCAATCAGTTCCTTGCCCGTGCCGGACTCCCCGGTGATCAGGACGTTGGCGTCGGTGGGCGCGACCATGCCAATTCGCCGGACAATGGCTTTGATGGCATCGCTTTGCCCCAGTATTTCATGAAAGTGGAACTCTGCACTGAGCTCCTCCTGCAGGTACGCATTCTCCATTTCCAGCCGGCGCTTGAGGTTCTCCACCTCTTCCAGTGCGTTCTGTAACTCCTGTTGCGCCTGCAGCCGCGGGGAAATATCCCGGAATACCACCACGGCTCCCACCGGGTGGCCGCTGTCCATGATGGGCGTGCTGGTGTACTCAACGGGAAATCCGGTGCCGTCCTTGCGCCAGAACCAGTCCTCGCCGACCCGTTTGATGCTTGCGTCCCGGAATGCGGCATAGATCGGGCATTCTTTCAGGGGATAGAGGCTGCCGTCCTCATGGGAATGGTGGACCACGCGATGAATCACTCGCCCCATGAGTTCGTCAACACGCCAGCCCAGCATACGTTCCGCTGCCGGATTGGCAAAGGTGGTGCGCCCTTCGGCGTCGACGCCGTAAATGCCTTCGCCGACCGCGTGCAGGATGAGCTGGTTTTCCCGCTCCATGTCCTTGAACAGCTCCTCAACCCGTCGCCACTCCAGAAGGCCGCCCCGGTGGTAGTGGTTGGCCTCGTGCCGTTCGCGCAGGGTACGCAACTGGCGACGGTCCCGAAGCAGCAGCAGCACATTCTGGGATTCCGCATCACCAACCCGTGATGAGGATATTTCCAGCTCTACGGCGTGGCCATCCCGGTGTTTAATCATGAAATCCCGGCTCCAGCCATGGCTTCGGAACAGGGTTTCTTCGGTGAACGTAATCAGGTGTGGGCGTTGGTCGGTGAACAGATGGGTGCAAGGCGTACCTGTCAGGGATTGCCGGTCTTTGCCAATCATCCGGCCCATGGCGCTATTTGCGGCGACGATAAGATCCCGGCCGGCATCCACAAGCAGTGCCGCCTCGGGCAGGTGTTCAATCCAGTTGGTGGTGGTCAAGGGAGCAAGGGTAATCTGGGTGTTCATGGGGTTGTCCTGTGTGGTTCGGAAAACACCAAAACAAACCCTGTGCCAACTACGAATAATCGCGGTCGATACTACGAAATCCCGTTAATTACGAAAGATCGTAGTTCAATTCGAACGCTAGTGGTTTCTGATAGTTCAATTAAAACAAGGTGTTGCAAAAAATATCAGACTTGGCACAAACCCTGCGATAGCTCTTTCAGAGCGCGCAGCCGATCCGAACCGGTTTCACCTTCGGGTCCGACTCGCACCCTGGTTGCACCGTAAGAGTGCAATAACAGTCCGAGAGTAGGGAGAGTGCCCCATGACTACGAAAAGCCTTGGCAATCCGTTTGACGGTGACCAGTCACTGATCCACGCCAAAACCTGCGGTTGTCCGGAATGCAAACCCGGACAGGAAACGCCGTCGGTGTCTCTGAATCTTCAGCAATCACCAAGCCTGGATGCGGCGGTCTCTGAAAGCGCCATGGATTCCGAGGCCATGATGGATCGTGCCATTGAGAGCGCCGTCGTCCGCTCCGTGTTCGGTCACAACGACCACAGCCGCCGGAGCTTCATGAAGATGATGGGGGCAGGCACCGCAGCCGCGCTGCTGGGTAGCGTATTCCCCATGGAGAAGGCCAAGGCGGCGGTGAAGGAATCCCTGGGTAAGCTGGAGAAAACCAAGCTGAACGTCGGCTTTGTGCCGATCACCTGTGCCACACCCATCATCATGGCGCATCCCATGGGGTTCTATGAGCGTTATGGCTTGGATGTGACCGTCACCAAGACCGCCGGCTGGGCAGTGGCGCGGGACAAATCCCTGGCGGGCGAGTACGACGCTTCCCACATGCTCACACCCATGCCGCTTGCCATGACTATGGGCGCCGGCTCCACGCCGGAACCGTTCATCATGCCGGCAGTAGAGAATATCAACGGCCAGGCGATTGTTCTGCATGTGGACCACAAGGACAAACGGGATCCGAAACAGTGGAAAGGCTTCAAGTTCGGTGTGCCGTTCGAATACTCCATGCACAACTTCCTGCTGCGCTACTACCTGGCGGAGAACGGCATCGACCCGGACAAGGATGTGCAGATCCGTGTGGTACCGCCACCCGAGATGGTCGCCAACCTGCGCGCTGGCAACCTGGACGGCTACCTGTCGCCGGATCCGTTCAACCAGCGTGCCGTGTGGGAGAAGGTGGGCTTCATCCACCTGCTCACCAAAGACATCTGGGAAGGGCATCCGTGCTGTGCCTTCGCCTGCAGCCAGCAGTTCGCCACCGAGAACCCGAATACCTACGGCGCCCTGCTGCGGGCGATCATCGACGCCACCCAGTACTCCAACAATCCGGATAACCGTAAGGAAATCTCTGAGGCCATTGCGCCGAAGAACTACCTGAACCAGCCGGTGCCGGTGATCCAGCAGGTGCTGACCGGCTACTACGCCGACGGCCTCGGCGAGGTGAGAAACGTACCGGACCGGATCGATTTCGACCCGTTCCCGTGGCACTCCATGGGGGTCTGGATCCTCACCCAAATGAAGCGCTGGGGTTATATCGAGGGTGACGTGGACTACAAGGGCATCGCCGAGCAGGTCTACCTGGCAGGCGAGACAGGCAAGATCATGGCAGAACTGGGCTACACGGCTCCGGACCAGACCTACAAGACCCACACCATCATGGGCAAGACCTTCGATCCGGAAAGTCCCGAAGAGTACGCCCGCAGCTTCGCGATCGGGAGGGTGTAACCATGGCTTCGCTGAACGTTCGGGCAGCACTGCTGTCGGTGTCGTTCCTGGTTCTGGCCCTGGGGCTCTGGGAAATGGCAACCCAGCCGCCGGCAGCGCAGACAGGACTGACCGAGTACGAAATGCTGATGGGTGGCGTCGAGCAGGAATCGCGGGTGCCGCCGCCCTCGGCGGTGATCAAGCTGGCCTGGGCGGAGTTGTCCAATCCGTTCTATGACGCCGGCGCCAACGACAAGGGTATCGGCATCCAGCTGGCCTATTCGGTGTACCGGGTGCTGACCGGGTACCTGGCAGCTATGGCTATTGCCCTGCCTCTGGGTTTCCTGATTGGCATGTCGCCACTGATGTACAAGGCCCTGAACCCTTACATCCAGGTTTTGCGGCCCATCTCGCCCCTGGCCTGGATGCCGCTGGCGCTGTTCATCATCCAGGACTCGGACGCCTCCGCCATCTTCGTGATCTTCATCTGCTCGATCTGGCCCATGTTGCTCAACACCGCCTTTGGCGTGGCCAACGTGAGGCAGGACTGGGTCAACGTGGCCCGCACCCACGAACTTGGGCCGCTGCGTACCGCTATTACGGTGATCCTGCCGGCGGCCGCACCCACCATCCTGACCGGTATGCGCATCTCCATCGGCATTGCCTGGCTGGTCATCGTCGCTGCGGAAATGCTCGTGGGCGGCACCGGCATCGGCTACTACGTGTGGAACGAGTGGAACAACCTGGACCTGGCCAGTGTGATCTTCTCCATCCTGATGATCGGGGTGGTGGGCATGCTGCTGGACCTGGCCCTGGGCAAGGCCCAGAAGCTGGTGGAATACAAAGAATGAGTGGCCCGGCGTCGGGCAGCCGGCGCCGGCCTCAACCCTCCGGATGGAGAGCTGTTATGAGTAAGTCATTCCTGGAAGTAGAAGGTTTGTCCAAGATGTACCCGGACGGCCAGGGGGGAGACCTGACGGTCTTCAAGGATGTCCGCTTTGCCCTGGAGAAAGGGGAGTTTGTCTGCATCATTGGTCATTCCGGCTGCGGCAAATCCACCATTCTCAACGTGTTGGCGGGTCTGGACGAAGCCAGCGCCGGCAACGTGGTGATGAACGGCAAGGAAGTAAAAGGCCCCGGCCTTGGGCGTGGTGTGGTCTTCCAGAACTATAGTTTGCTGCCCTGGAAGACCGCGCTGAATAACATCGTGTTTGCAGTAAAAGCCCGCTGGCCGAACTGGTCCAGGGAAAAAGTAAGGGAACACAGCGAACGGTACCTGAAGATGGTGGGCCTTGAACACGCCATGAACCGCAAACCGTCCCAGCTCTCTGGCGGCATGCGCCAGCGGGTGAGTATCGCGCGGGCCTTCGCCACCCAGCCGGAACTCCTGTTGCTGGACGAACCTTTCGGGGCGCTGGATGCGCTCACCCGCGGCGTGATCCAGGACGAATTGGTCAAGATCTGGGAAGAAACCCGCCAGACCGTGTTCATGATCACCCACGATGTGGACGAGGCCATCCTGTTGTCCGATCGCATCTTCCTGATGTCCAACGGCCCCAATGCCCGCATCGCCGAAAGCGTGAAAGTGGACATTCCCCACCCGCGGGCCCGGGCCACCATCTTCCAGAACCCGGGCTACCACAAAACCCGGGACTACCTGGTGGACTTCCTGGTCAACCGCAGTGGCTCTGCCTTGCCTGAGAAAGATGGCAGCCCGAAATTGGTGACGCCGGCCACAGCGGCCAGCGGTGCGCAGCCGGTGCCCACCGAAGCCAAATCCGAAACCGCCCCCTGTGCGGTGAATGCCTGACGTTAATAACCGAAAGAGGAAATACCCATGATGAACAAAGAACTGATGACCGCAAGAATCCTGGAAGCCAAAGTCTCCAGGGGCATGACCTGGGAGGCCATCGCCGAAGCTATCGGCATGTCGCCGGTATTCACCACATCAGCGGCCCTGGGCATGAACAGCCTCACCGAAGACAAGGCCTTCGCCCTGTGCGAAACCCTCGGTCTCGACAAGCCAGTGGCTGAGGCGCTACAGGTCTGTCCGAAGAAAGCCTGGGACAGCGGGATCCCGCAGGACCCGTTAATCTACCGCTTGTATGAGATTGTCGGCGTCTACGGCGACACCATGAAAGAACTCATCCACGAGAAATTCGGTGACGGCATCATGAGTGCCATCGATTTCACCATGGACATTGAGAAGGAAGAGAACCCCAAGGGCGACCGGGTTGTGGTCACCCTGAACGGTAAGTTCCTGCCCTATAAGGCCTGGTAAATTTTCATTTCGTTAAACCAATCCTTGTTGCACGTCGGTAGGGGGTGGGGGTGTCTTTTCTGGCAGGAAAAAAGGTGTCTGAGCGAAGCGAGTTCTTTTTTCCAGAAGAAAAGATGCCCCCACCCCCGTACTTGCCCGCCAATACCTCAGGCTACAAGGAACAAAACTCCAAACTCACGCACTACGAGACCGAGCCACAGCAGGCGAACCCAGGGCAACCTCTGCAACCGTATGCAGTTTCTCCAGTTGTGACTTGAGCATCGCAATGGGTCGCGTGCCTTCCAGGGTAAGCGCGATATCCAGATGTTCTCCGGCGGTTTCCACCGCCATCCTGGCAATCCGGAACCCACGGATACGCACCACCTGACACAACCGCTCCAGGGCGGCGGCTTCCTGTGACATGCGGCAGTTGAGGGTGTAACTGGGCGTCGGGATTTCCGCTTGCGGGGTCATGCTACCTGCTCCTTGTTTGCAGTACTGATGCGTCGGGTTTCGTCGATCATTTCACGGTTGCTGGCGCCGGGTTTGACGATGGGCCAGACGTTGTCCTGCCGGCTGATGGCCACGTGCAGCAACATCGGGCCGTTGTAGGCGATGATGGTTTCGATGCCGCGGCGGATCTGATCGGTGCGCTCAATGTGCAGGGCCGGGATGTCGAAGGCCCGGGCCATGGCCACGAAGTCGGGGTTGTCGTCCAGGTTGATGTGGCTTTCCCGGTTGTTATAGAACAGCTCCTGCTGCTGGCGGACCATACCCAGGCACTGGTTGTCCAGCACGATCAGTTTCACCGGCAGGTTGTAGCGGCGGATAGTGGCCAGCTCCTGGGCATTCATCATGAACGAGCCATCGCCGGTCACGTTGATCACCATGCGACTGCGATCGGCGAACTGGGCGCCGATGGCAGCCGGCAACCCGAAGCCCATGGTGCCCAGGCCGCCACTGGTCAGATGATGACGGGGGTGGTCGAACTCGTAGTGCTGGGCAACCCACATCTGGTGCTGGCCGACGTCGCAGGCCACGATGGTGTCGTCCGGTGCGATGCGGGAAAGCTGGCGGATGAAGGCCGGGCCGGTGATCGGTGCCAGCGCTTCTTCGTTGTCGGCGGCTTGGAAACCGCCCGTGGTGTGCCAGGTGCGACATTGTTGCTGCCAGTTACGGATGGCCAGCGGTTTGCTCGTCAGGGCGCCGGTTAACTCAGCGAGAATGGCATTCAGGTCTCCCCGAATGGCCAGATCGGCCGGGCGCAGCTTGTTGAACTCGGCAGCGTCCGCATCGATGTGGATTGTCTTTGCGTTGGGGGCAAAACCGTCCAGTTTGCCGGTAGCCCGGTCGTCCAGGCGGGCACCGATCACCAGTAACAGATCGCACTCGTCCACCGCCCGGTTGGCGGCGCGGGAGCCGTGCATGCCCAGCATGCCGAGGTTGTACGGGTTGTGTTTGCCCGGATTGCCAATGCCCTTCAACGTTACCACCGCCGGCAGGGCGGAGGTTTCGGCAAAGGCGCGGAAACGGTCCTCGGCGTGGGCCAGGCTGATGCCGCCGCCGCTGTAGAGCAGGGGCTTGCGGGCAGAACGCAGCATAGTCAGGGCATCGGTGAGATCCGGGCAGGCCGGTTCACGGAATTCAGGCTGAGGGAGGGGAGCCTCGGCAACCTGGCTCAGCAACAGATCTTTGGGGATATCGATCCACACCGGCCCGGGGCGGCCACTCTGGGCTAGTGCGATGGCTTCTTCCATGATCGCCGGCAGGGTGTCTGCGTCATCCACCAGGTAACTGTGCTTGACGATGCCCAGGGTCATGCCCAGGACATCGGTCTCCTGGAAAGCATCGGTCCCGATCAGACCGGAGGGCACCTGGCCGGTGATCACCAGCATGGGGATGGAGTCCCGGTGCGCATTGGCAACGCCGGTGATCAGGTTGGTGGCGCCGGGCCCCGAGGTGGCGATGCAGACTCCGAGCTTGCCACTGGCGCGGGCATAGCCGTCGGCGGCCAGTGCGCAGGCCTGCTCGTGGCGGCACAGCACATGCTCTACACCGACATCGTCCACCAGCGCGTCGTATAGCGGCATGATGCAGCCGCCGGGATAGCCGAAGACTGTGCTGATGTTGTGGCGGTGGAACGCTTCAAGAATGTGCTGTGCGCCGTTCATGGTCGTTTTTTCCTTTTTCTTTGCCGCAAAAAAGAAGCCCCCGGGACCTTGCGGTGCCGGGGGCTTCTGGTGTCTTGTCAGGTTTGTCGCTATCTCACCCGCTTGTCCACGCAAAAGCCCCCGGACGGTACCACGACCACCAGGATAAGCTTCACAAGGACAATCACTGCGTTGAGATTCATAAAATCGACAGTCTGCTATGAATTCGTAAAAGGATTCTGTGTAGAATCTACCCCACGTTTTTGGCCGGATGCAACAGTTAATTTCCGGTTTTGTCGTCGGACTGGGATCAGGTTTTTACGGTCAGCGTATCTATTCATCGGTATCAGGCACAGCGAGTATTGGATGACGAAAGCAAAATGGAGCTCCCTCGGACTGTCGTTCCTGGTTGTGATTATTCTGGTTGTCTGGATGGCCACCGGGGAGGTCAAGGTCGCCGGTACGGAGGCGCCACCGCAGCAGGACATCGGTGATGGCCAGCTGACGTCTGTTCAGGTGCAGACCCTGACGGCCCGGGTTCACGAACCGGGGTTGTTGTTACAGGGCCAGTTGGAGCCGTGGCATTCGGTCATGCTGAGTGCCCAGGTTTCCGGCCGGGTGGAGTCGCTGGCGGTTGACCTGGGGGAGTCGGTGAAGGCCGGACAAACGTTGCTTACCCTGTCGGATGAGGGCCGCAGTGCGGCCGTGTTGCGCTGGCAGGCCGGGGTTCGCAAGCTCGAGGCCGATCTGGCTGCGGTTCGCCGGTTGCGGGCCGGCAACCTTGCGGCCCAGTCGGAAATCCTGGCCCTGGAAAGTGAACTGGCTGCGGCCAATGCAGAGCTGACCAGTGCCCGGCTGGAGGTCAGCCACCTGCAACCGGTAGCGCCCTTTGCCGGTGTCATCAACAGCAAGGCCGTGGATGCGGGAGATCTCGTCCAGATTGGCGCACCGCTGTTCCAGCTGGTAAGAATCGACCGGCTCAAGGCGAAGGCGCAGATCCCGCAGCAGGCGGTCAGCGACGTTGCGCCTGGCCAGGCGGTGCGGGTGGATTTGCTCGATGGCACCCGGCTTTCCGGTGTGGTGACCTTTGTTGCCAGTGCCGCGGCACCGGAAACCCGGAGCTTTGCGGTGGAAATCGCCGTGGAGAATCCGGACCTGAAGCGGGTGGCCGGAGGCAGTGCCAGCCTGCGGGTCGCCTTGCCGGAGGTGAAAGCGATTTTTGTATCGCCGGCCTATCTGTCCCTCGGGGATGATGGTCGCCCGGGGGTGAAATATGTTGATGACCAGAATCGCGTGGTGTTCGGCGAAGTCCGGTTGCTTAGCGTATCCACCGATGGCGCCTGGGTCACCGGGCTGCCGGATGAAATCCGCCTCATTACCCGGGGTGGCGGATTTGTCAGCACCGGCGAGCAGGTGGTGCCGGTCGATTCCTCCGAAGACCGGGGGTAGCTGCCATGCGCGCACTGATCTTTGCAGCCATTGACCGCAGCCGGACCACACTGCTGACCCTGCTGTTCCTGATTCTCGGCGGAGTTGCCGCGTTCCAGGCGATTCCCAAGGAGGCAAATCCGGACGTCACCATCCCGATGATCTACGTGTCGATGACGCTGGACGGCATCAGCCCGGAGGATGCTGAAAGGTTGCTGGTACGCCCCATGGAACAGGAGCTGCGCTCCCTGGAAGGCATCAAGGAAATGCAGGGCACGGCCTCCGAGGGCCACGCTTCGGTGATGCTGGAGTTCGATGCCGGTTTTGATCCGGACAAGGCCTTGCAGGACGTCCGGGAAAAAGTCGACACAGCGCGCAGTAAACTGCCCGGCGAGGCGGATGAGCCCAGGGTCAACGAGATCAATGTGTCACTGTTTCCGGTGCTGTCGGTGGGGCTGTCCGGACCCCTGTCCGAGCGCGAGCTGATTACCATTGCCCGCCAGTTCCAGGACGCCATCGAATCCATCCCGGAAGTGCTGGAAGTCGAGATCGGCGGCGACCGCGAAGACCTGCTGGAAATCGTGGTAGACCCCCAGGTGCTGGAGAGCTACGGCATCGATTTTGACCAGCTGGCAGCGCTGGTTACCCGTAACAATCAGCTGGTGGCGGCCGGCTCGCTGGATACCGGCAACGGCCGTATGGCGCTGAAAGTGCCCGGGGTCATCGAAACCATCGAGGACGTAATGGCAATGCCGGTCAAGGTGGACGGCGATACCGTAGTGACCTTCGGTGATGTGGCCATGCTCCAGCGTACGTTCAAGGACCCCACCGGGTTTGCCCGCATCAACGGTGAGCCGGCGCTGGTGCTGGAAGTCTCCAAGCGCTCCGGCGCCAACATCATCGAAACCATTGCCCAGGTGCGCGAACTGATCGAGCAGGTCCGGCCGCGGCTGCCGGACAGCCTGGAAATCCGCTACATCATGGACCAGTCCGAGGAAGTGCGGGATATCCTCAGCGACCTGCTGAACAACGTCCTTACCGCCATCGTGCTGGTCATAATCGTGGTAATTGCAGCGATGGGGCCGCGGTCAGCGCTGCTCGTGGGACTGACCATTCCCGGAGCGTTCCTGACCGGGATCCTGGTGATCTGGGGTATGGGGCTCACCCTCAACATCGTGGTGCTGTTCAGCCTGATCCTGGTGGCGGGCATGCTGGTGGACGGCGCCATCGTGGTGTCGGAGCTGGCGGATCGTAACCTCTCGGATGGCCAGACGGTCAGGAACGCCTGGGCCGAGGCGGCCAGTCGCATGGCGTGGCCGATCATTGCGTCCACCGCCACCACCCTGGCGGTGTTTGTGCCACTGTTGTTCTGGCCGGGGGTGGTGGGGGAGTTTATGAAATTCCTGCCGCTGACCGTCATCATCTGTCTGGTGGCGTCGCTGGCCATGGCACTGGTTTTTCTGCCGGTACTGGGCAGTACCAGTGGTGGCCGGCGTGCCCGCCAGAGTCACGCTGCCGGACGGATGATGCAGCACTATCGCCAGTCGCTGTCGCTGCTGCTGAAATTTCCCGGGCTGACCCTGATCGGCGTGTTGTGTGTGATCGCCGTCATTTACCTGGCGTACGCCCGCTTTAACCACGGCGTGGAATTCTTTCCCAGCGTAGAGCCGGACTCCGCCCAGGTACAGATCAGGGCGAGAGGTGACCTCTCGATCCGGGAGCGGGATGCCATTGTGCGGGAGGTTGAGCAGCGCCTGCAGGGTATGCCCGAGGTGAAAGCACTGTATGCGCGCTCAATGGTCACCGCCAGTACCCGGATGGCACCAGACGTGATCGGCGTGCTGCAGTTCCAGTTTACCGACTGGTTTACCCGGCGCCCGGCCAGCGCGATCCTGGAAGATTTCCGGGAACTGACTGGCGATATCCCCGGCATTGAGCTGGAGTTTCGCAAACAGGAAGGCGGGCCGGCGGAAGGTAAGCCCATCGAGTTGCAGGTGAGCAGCCGCACTGCCAACAGTCTGAACGGCTATGTGGACCGGATCGAGGATCGTATGCGGGCCCTTGGCGGCTTTGTCGACATTGAAGACGATCGCAGCCTGCCCGGTATCGAATGGCGGCTGCAGGTCGACCGTGAAGCTGCCGCCCGCTTCGGTACCGATGTGCTGGGCATCGGCAGCGCCGTGCGGCTGGTGACCAATGGCCTGGTGCTGGCCACCTATCGCCCCGAGGATGTCCGGGATGAAGTGGACATCGTGGTGCGGGTGCCCAACAACTGGCGCGAGCTCGACCACCTTCAGCGGCAGACTATTCATACTTCCCGGGGCCAGGTGCCGCTTTCGGAATTTGTGGACCTGCAGCCGGGGGACAAGACCGGGAGTATTGTCCGGGTCGATGGTCAGCGCACCGTCACGATCAAATCGGACCTGGCCCCGGGACGGCGGGTTGACGAACTGCTGCGCGCCCTGCAGGCCGAGATGCCGGAGCCACCGGAGGGCATTACCGTGACCTTTGCCGGGGAGAACGAGGATCAGCAGCAGGCTTCCAGTTTTCTGGTCTCGGCGTTCCTGGTGGCGGTCGGGCTGATGCTGCTGATTCTGGTTACCCAGTTCAATTCCCTCTATCAGACTTTCCTGATTCTCTCGGCCATCGTACTGTCGACCGCCGGTGTTCTGCTCGGCCTGCTGTTAAACGGCCAGTCGTTCGGAATCGTCATGGTGGGCATGGGGACCATTGCGCTGGCCGGTATCGTAGTGAACAACAACATCATTCTGATCGACACCTACAACCAGATGCGCAAGGAGGGGCTGGGGGCGTATGAGGCGGCACTGGAGACCGGGTGCCTGCGCCTGCGGCCGGTATTGCTGACGGCAATTACCACGGTACTGGGCCTGTTGCCCATGGTGCTGGGGGTGAACATCGACCTGTTGACACCGTCACTGGGGCTCGGCGCACCCTCCACCCAATGGTGGACGCAATTGTCCAGCGCCATCGCCGGCGGGCTGACCTTTGCCACGGCACTCACCTTGCTGCTGACGCCGGCGATGCTGGTGTTGGGGGACAGGGCGGGGGACAAGGTGGCCCGCCTGGGCAGGGCGATTACCGGAAAGTCCGGAGCCATCAATGACTGATCCGTCCTGTTCGCCGGAGATCGCGCCGGCCGGGGAAAATCCGTTGCGGGTGCTGTACCGGGACGACTGGTTGCTGGCGGTTCACAAGCCGGCGGGGTTGCTGGTCCATCGCAGCCCCATCGATCGTCACGAGACCCGGTTCGCCCTGCAGTACGCCCGTGCCCTTAACAACGGCCGCCATGTCTACCCGATCCACCGTCTCGACCGGCCGACGTCCGGCGTGCTGGTGTTTGCCCGTGACCCGGACACCGCAAGCGTCCTCGGTCAGAAGATGATGGCCGGGGCGGTACGCAAAACCTACCTTGCCATTGTGCGGGGCTGGCCGCCCGCAGAAGGTGTCATCGATTACCCGTTGCGGGACGAGCCGGAAGACCGCCGCCTGAAAGGGCGGGAACAACCGGTCCGCGAGGCCGTTACCCGCTACCGTACCCTGGCCACCACCGAGCTTCCGGTGGCGATCGAACGCTACCCTACCAGCCGCTATGCGCTGCTGGAGCTCTCTCCGGAAACGGGCCGTAAGCATCAGTTGCGGCGTCACCTCAAGCACATCAGTCATCCCATAATCGGCGATGCAAACCATGGCCGGGGGCGCCACAACCGCTATTTTGCCGAACAGTTCGGTCAGGGGCGGTTACTGCTGGCCGCTACCGCCCTGGAGTTTGAGCATCCTGCTGACGATCGCCGGATTCTCATCGAGGCGGAACCGGAGCCCAGCTTCCGCGACGTCATGGCTATTTTTAATCTCTGACGGTCAGTGCCCCGGCGTGGGATGGTGCGTGGTCAGACCGTCAAGCAGGGCGAGGCGGTCAAGCAGGGTGTGAAAGGGCACGGGCTTGCTGTAGAGGAAACCCTGCAACAGGTCACAGCCCTGGCGCTGCAGCCAGCGCTGGTGGCTGAGGGTCTCCACGCCTTCGGCGACCACCGACAGGTCCAGCCCCCGGGCCAGGCCGAGAATGGAGAGCGTGATGGCGCAGTCGTCCTCGTCGTCGGGGATGTCGTGGATGAAGGAGCGGTCGATCTTCAGTTTGGTGAACGGCAGGGATTTGAGGCGTGACAGCGATGAAAAACCGGTGCCAAAGTCATCAATGGCCAGCGCGGATCCGGCCTTTACCAGTTGGTTGAGGGTCTGGCGCAGAGTGGCGGAATCGCCCTGGATGGCATCCTCGGTCACTTCAAAGTGCAAGGCCGATTGCGGCACCCCGAACTCCCGGCAGATGGCGGCCACCCGGGCTGGCAGGTCCGCCGCCAGGACCTGCTCTGCTGCCAGGTTGACCGACACCACCGGCAACAACCGGCCATTGGTACGGGCCTTCGCGATGTCACGGCAGACCACCCGTAGCACACTCTCGCCCAAGGCAACCATCAGTCCGGCACCGCGGGCGATGTCGAGGAATTCAAACGGCGACAGCCAACCCCGTTGCGCATTATTCCAGCGTACCAGGGCTTCGGCGCCGATAATGGCGGTGCCACCCTTGTCAAAGATCGGCTGATAGAACACGTCCAGTTCGTTGTTGTGAATGGCCGAGCGCAGTTCCCGCTCCAGCTCGAAGCGGGACCGGGCAGTGGTCTGGATTGACGTGTCAAAGTGACAGGCCCGGCCCTTGCCCTGGTCTTTGGCGGTATACATTGCGGCTTCGGCGCTGCGCAACAGAGTCTCGGCATCCTCGCCGTCGCCCGGGAACTGGCTGATCCCGATACTGGCGCTGATGTTCAGCATGTGACCCCCGGCATTCACCGGGCGGGTCATCTCCTCCAGGATCCGTGTAATGGTGTACTCCAGCACGCGCTCTTCGCCCGGGTTACGGATGAGCATCGCGTATTCGTCGCCGCCAATCCGCGCCAGCTTGTCCTTGCCTTCAACCGGCAGGTTGCCCAGTCGTTGTCCGATTCTTGAGATCACTTCGTCCCCGATGGTCGGGCCGAGTCCGTCATTGATGGCTTTCAGCCGGTCGAGATCGATCCACAACAGGGCAAAGCCGGACAGGCGGTGGCGCCGGGTCTTGCTGATGAGGTAGCGCATGCGCTCGCGCAGGGAATCGAGGTTGGGCAATCCGGTCAATGAATCGAAGCGGGTCAGGTAATCAAGTTTTTCCTTGGAATGAAGCCAGGCTTCATGGGTATTGACCAGGCTAACCGTGTCGGCAATCGCGACGACAAAAGACAGTTCGGGCAGGCTCCAGGTGCGGGGCTGGCATGATTCCAGACAAACAACGCCACTGAGCCGCGCGCCATTGAAGACCGGGGCGTCCAGCATGGAGTGGATACCCAGCGGGGCGAGGTAGCTGTCGGTAAAGTCGCGGGTGCGGGGGTCGCTGCGGGCGTCGTCTGCCTGAAGAATCCGGCCGTCACTCAGGGCGTTGAAATAGGCCGGATTATCGTCGCGGAACAGGCTTGTCCGGATCGGTCCGCGGGTAGCAAAGGTTTCGCTGCGGTCCGACAGCCATTCGCAGGTCAGGTGGTCGCCACCGTGACTCAGCTCCCACACGCTGGCCCGCTCTACCGCCAGTTTGGTGGCGCACAAGTGGGTGAGCGCCGCCAGCTTGAAATCACGAGACGAACCAATGAACTCGGTGCTGTGACTGAGTTTCATCAGTTCCGCATGAAAGTCGGTAAACGTTCCGTTGTCACCTGTGACATCTGCCATGGCGGTGCCTGTCCTCCGCCCCGGGTAAAAGCTGCGAGGCCAATGGGATTCGGGGGCGTCCCTGATGTTGCAGGATTGCCGCGCCGGTTATGCTCATCATGGCAACGACCAGAGACCCTGTCCATTGTAAACGAAAGAACGGTTCCATTGGATTTGTAGTATTTTTGTTGGGTCTTTGAGTCATTTTATGACCAGATAGCGAATCGGTTGCAAATCTGATTCATACTCTCCGGCATAACCATAGAAGCAAAAATCCCTGGTGGGAGGGGACGGTGTTCGTGATCGTGACGCGGTTCATCGCACTGCTGGTTCTGTTGGCAGCCTCCGCCTCTGCGTATTCGTCGATAGTGCAATCGTCGATAGTGCAATCGTCAACAGTGCAATCGTCAACAGTGCAGTGGGATGGCCGCAGCCCACAGCTGGAACTGACCAATCACGTTGCCTTCGCTGCCGAACCTCAACAAGGCTGGTCGGTGGAGGAAGCCCGGGGGCTGCCCGCGGCGGCCTGGACACGAGTCCGGGGTGAGAACGTCAGTCTGGGCTATAGCGATACTGCCTACTGGTTCCGCCTCGATATCGATAACATAGCCGGTTCACAGACCACGGCCCTTCTGGAAATCGCCTATCCGGTCCTCGATCACATCGAGGTCTACAGTTTCGTCGGCGGCAATCCGGTTTCCCGTCTGGTGATGGGGGACAAATACCCGTTCCGCGAGCGGCCGGTTTACCATCGCAACTTTGTCATACCTCTTGATTTGCCGCCGGACCAGCTGGTGACGGTGCTGCTCCGGGTCCGGAGCACCAGTTCCATGCAGGTGCCAATGACCCTGTGGTCGCCGGATACCTTCCATGCCGAGGAACAGGCCCGCAGCCTGTTCGAGGGGCTTTACTACGGCATCGTCCTGGTCATGGTCCTGTACAACCTGTTTGTGTACCTGGCGGTCGGGGAGCGGAGTTTCCTGTACTACATCGGTTACATCACTGCGATGCCGCTGTTCCTGGCCAGCCTCCATGGGGTCGCGTTCCAGTACCTCTGGCCCGATGCCACCTGGTGGAACGATCAGGCCATCATCGTGTTTCTGAACCTGGTGGTGGTGTTTGGCGGTATTTTCAGTATGCGTTTCATCAGTGTGCTGCCGTCGACGCACCCGGTGCTCAGCCGGGTGACCATCCTGGTGGTCTCGGTCGCCGGCTTGCTTGCCCTGGCCGGCTTGCTGGTGCCGTACCGCTATATGATTCTGCCCACCATCGGCCTGGCGTTTATCGGTTGTACGGGGATGCTGTTACTCAGCATCGTGCGCTGGATGAAGGGAGATCCGGCGGCCCGATACTACGGTGTGGCCTGGGTTTTCATGCTGTTTGGAGGCATCGTCCTGGCGCTCAGTAAATTCACCGTGCTGCCCCGCAACCTGGTGACCGAGAATGCCACCCAGGTCGGTTCGGCAATAGGGGTCATCCTGTTGTCCCTTGCCCTCGCGGACCGGCTAAACCGGGAGAAAAAACGCAATTTCGAGGCCCAGCGCCAATTGCTGGTAGAAGAGCGTAAGGTACGTCTCGCCCAGGAAAAATCCCTGCAGATCCAGCAAGACGCCAATACCCTGCTGGAGCAGCGGGTTGAGGAGCGCACCCGGGACCTGGCAACCCTTAACGAGCGGTTGCGGGAACTCAATGCCACCGACGCACTCACCGGATTGAAAAATCGGGGCTATTTCGACCGGGCCTTCCAGACGCTGTCCGTCGGGGCCTTCCGGTTTGGCCAGCCGTTATCGTTGCTGATTATCGATATTGATCGTTTCAAGCAGTTTAACGATACCTACGGCCACCTGGTGGGGGATGATTGCCTGCGGATGGTGGCACAGGGCATCCGCCAGTATGTGACCCGTCCCCAGGACCTGGCGGCCCGCTACGGTGGTGAGGAGTTTGTCGTGATCCTGCCGGATACGCCGGAGGAGGGCGCGGTGCAGGTGGCCGAGAAGATCCGCAGGGAGATTGAGGGAACCGATTTCCGGGTTTCCGATACCACGGTGCGGCTGACCATCAGTATTGGCGTCTGTTCACTCACCCCGGATCAGGCTGATGCCACCCGCGAGCTGTTCCGCCGCGCCGATGAGGCACTATATGCTGCCAAGGCGCAGGGCCGTAATCGGGTCGTTTGTCACGATCCGGATCAGGAAGCCCTGACGGCCGGCTCCTGACCTTCTCTGGTATAGCTGGCTACGGTTGGCCACGGCCAGCTCTGTTCGAGACTGAAGGCCAGCTCCAACAAGGTTCGCTCACCACCATGGCGCCCCATCAGCTGAACCGAGACCGGCAAGCCGTGCCCGGTGTGGCTGGCGGGCAGGGCAATTGCCGGTGCCCCGGTGGCATTGGCCAATGGCGTAAAGCTGACATAACGGGTCAGCCGGTCAAACAGGGTGTCAAAGGGCAGTTCAGGGCTCAGGTAGCCGAGTTCGGGCGTGGTGTGACCGAGGACCGGGGTCAGCACCGCGTCGAAGCCGGCCATGGCGTGGGCGTAATCGTGACAGGACCGCTTCAGGCGCCAGATGGCGGCCGGGACATGGACCAGCCGGCTGCGGAACATCCGGTCGAGGCCGTGGGTCAGGCCATCCACCCGGTGCTTGTCGAACTGCGGGTGAAGCAGCTTGCGGCCGCCGGTTTTGAGGGCAAACGCCAGCATCCCCCAATAAAGTGCGAAATCGTCCGCAAACGATGGCTTAACCGGCACATCGATTGGCTCAATCCGGTGCCCCAGGCTTTCGAGGCGCCGGGCGGTTTCCTCGACTGCTGCTCGGGTCACCGCGTCAGTGCGGTGACCGTTGATCGAGTCGACGACCAGGCCGATGCGCATGGATCGGTCTGCCGGCCGGATGTGCTGGCCGACGGGTGGCAGTTTCGGATTGCGATAGAACGACTCGGCAGCAGCAAAAAAATTGGCAGTATCGCGAACACTGCGAGAGACGATACCTTCGCTCACGATATTGACCGGCAGTGCCCGCGCCGCCTCGTTATCCACCAGCCGGCCCCGGCTTGGTTTCAGGCCCACCAGGCCGCAGCAGGCAGCCGGTATGCGGATGGACCCGCCGCCGTCGTTGGCGTGGGCAATCGGGACCACACCGGCGGCGACCAGTGCGGCTGAGCCCCCTGACGATGCCCCGGTCGAATAGGCGAGGTTCCACGGGTTACGGGTAGCCGGCCCTCCCGCAGGTTCGGTGGTGGCGTTGAAACCGAACTCCGGCAGAGTGCTTTTACCGAGGCAGACAAAGCCTTGCGCCAGCATCTGCCGGGCGAAGGGACTGGTTTTGCCGGCCGGCGTCGGCGGTACCGCGGCAGAACCATGACCGGTGGGCAGCCCGGCGACATCGGTGTTGTCCTTGATCAGGGTGGGGACCCCGGCAAACGCACCGCTGCCTATCGCTTTCTTTGCGGCAGCCAGCGCCGGCCCGAATGCTTCGGCGGCCAGGCCATGGACAGCCGGCTCTACCTGCCTGGCGCGGTTGATGGCGGCTTCGGTTACTTCGGCGACCGAGAGTTCGCCCGTGCGAATCAGCTGCGCAAGTGCGGTACCGTCGTGGCTGGCAAGCACGTCGTTGGTGAAGGCGTGAACCGGGCGGTGCAAGTGGGGGACGGTCATGGCGGAGCTCCTCAGCAAGTGGAGCAGACTGTAGCGCATTCCAAAACGTGACGACATGTCATTTAAGGAATACCTGCGATCTGTCCCCCCTGACTCAGCCGGCCCGTTTGCGGGCCTCCTTGATCACGTCGTAGGCGTGACTGATCTCCCGGGTACGTTCTTCGGCCATTTCCCGCATGCTCTCCGGCAGGCCGCGCCCCGCCAGCTTGTCGGGATGGTTCTCGCTCATCAGCTTGCGATAGGCACGCTTTAACTCACTGTCGCTGACCTCCGGAGCAACTCCAAGCACCCGGTAGGCCTGGCTCAGGTTGTCAGCCCGGGCACCCGGGCCGGCACCCCCGGCCTGGCGCCCGCCGAGCATGGCTTCCAGCTGGTCGACCTGGGCTTCCGGCAGGCCGAGGCGGCGGGCGATTCGCACCAGCATCTCGTGCTCAGCCGGGTGCACCTTGCCGTCAGCGGCAACCGCGGACACCTGTACCTGCAGGAACAACTGAAGCAGGGCGGGCTGGTTGCGGCTGATCCGCAGAAACGCTGCCAGTTCGGCGTCCAGATCAAAGTCGGCCGCCTTGCCGCGATTGAAGGCATTCTTGGCCTGCTCCCGCTGGACCCCGGTCAGCCGGAAGCGGTCAAACAGTGTCTCCGCCATGCGGATTTCGTCCTGGGTTACTACGCCATCAGCCTTGCAGAGCGCACCCATCACCGCAAACATCGGCTCAGTAAAGCCGGACTGCAGTTTGCCGATGCTCTGGCGGACTTTCTTTTTCAGGGCGCGGGCAATCATGTAACCGGCAAAGGCGCCAATCAACAGGCCGGGGAACTTGCCCATCTGGTAGCCGATCAGCGCGCCGATGATCATGGCAAATGACATAGGGTTTCCTTCTGGAATGAATCGTGATCTTGGTGAATGTTGCCCAGTATACGGATTTCCGGCGCATCAGCCGACAGTTCAGCCGGCCTTTCGTCAGCTCAGGAACCTGGCCTCGTCCACCTCGTCGATCTGCTCCGGCTTCATGTGTTCACGGGCGTACTCCCGATAAACCCCCGAGCGGATAAACAGGTTGAAGACATCGCCGTCCAGATGGTGCTCCCGCACCATTGTGGCCATGATGCCGAGGGCTTCGGTCAGCGTTTTGCCTTCCTTGTAGGGACGGTCCACCGCCGTCAGTGCCTCGAACACATCAGCCACCGCCATGATGCGCTCGGGAATGCCCATCTGGTCGCCGCTCAGGCGACAAGGGTAGCCCCGGCCGTCCATCCGCTCGTGATGGGTACCCGCCAGTCTCGGCACATTGGACAGCCAGTCGGGCAGGGGCAGGGCGTCGAGCATGCAGATGGTCTGCACGATGTGCTCGTTGATCTTGAAGCGTTCTTCCGGTGTCAGGGTGCCGCGACGGATGGTGAGGTTATGGATCTCCCCCCGGTTGTAGGCGTGCTCCGGCAAGTCCATGTCGAAGCCCCAGCGGTTACGGGGGTCGTCCCGGGTTACCGGCGGTACCCGCCCACCCCAGGGCTCGATATGCTCCGGGCGGTCGGCCAGCAAAGGCTCGGTTACTGGCAGGCGTGTCTCCGGAGCGGCCGCGAAGGCGCGGCGTTCCTCCGCAGACAGCCCCAGACGGTTGCTGAAGTGGCGCTGCCAGGTTCGGCTGCTGATCTGGTGCACCCGGGCAACGGCGTCGTCGTCCATGCTTTCACCGCCAATGTTGGCGGCGGCGATGAAGGCAAAGTCCTCCTGCAACTGTCGCTGCTCCTGATCCCGCCGGGTTCGTGCGCCAGCTTGGTCATCGCCAGCCAGGCAGTCTTGCAGATAGCGGATCTCGGCATCCCGGTGCAGCACCTCGAAGCGGGTTCGGACCTCGTGGATACGGTTGCACAGGGTCTCCAGTTTGGTGGCTTTATCCACGACATATTCCGGGCTGGTGATCTTGCCGCAGTCGTGAAGCCAGGCGGCCAGGTGGAATTCGTAGGTTTCCGTCTCAGACAGCTGAAAATCCCGGAACACGCCGTCACGGGCCTGGGTGGCTTCGGCAACCAGCATCTGGGCAAGCTTGGGCACACGTTCGCAGTGTCCGCTGGTGTAGGGTGACTTGGCGTCAATGGCATTGGCCACCAGGCGGATGATGCCCTCCAGCAAGGCCTGCTGGCTTTCGATCAGTTCCCGGGTTTCGATGGCGACCGCTGCCGAGCCGGCGATCTCGTCGACAAATACCGCGAGGTCGTCGCTGATGTTGGAGAGGTCGCCGTCTTCCATTTCGACGATCAGCGCACCAACCAGCTGCTTCTTGCGGTTACGCAGGATCGCGAACACCGGGTGCCCGGAAAACGGCCCGCGCAGGCTGCGGATAATGTCACTGTCATCACTGTCCGGGCGGATATCCGGAATTGTCTTTGGCCCCTCCAGGTTGTGGGTCGTGGCCAGGCCGAGCTCGCCGTTGCCGCGATTGAACAGGTAGATAGCGCCGCGGTGCTGGCCCAGGATATGGATAATCTGGTCGAGAATGTCTCCCAGCAGGGTGTGCAGGTCCTGGCCGCGGTTGAGGGTGGTGGCGATGTTCTGGAAGCTGTGGATGGTGCCGGCCATATCGTCCAGGGCGATACTGAGCTTGCTGGCTTCGCGAATGCGCGAGTCCACCCGGATGGGAGTGTCGAAGCGGAAACGGGACAGGGAGCTGACCCGGTCGGTCAGCTGCTCCAGCGGCCGGCCCACCCGGCGCCCGAGCATCCAGCCAGCGGCCAGCAAGACCAGCGCGATCAGGCTGGCAATGCCGGTCTGGCGGGCAAGGGCGGACCACACCTCCGCCAGCAGTTCATCGGCCGGAATTGCGATAACAATGGTCAGTTCCTCCGGCCCCAGGGTGGTCAGTGGTGCGGTCATGCCGTACCAGTCCTCGCCGGCCAGGGTGAACCGCTCGGCCCGTTCGCTGTCGGCAAGTCCGGACGCCATCGGCAGCGGACTGTCGGGAATCTCCTCCAGGTGGTAAAGCGGGTCTTCCTGCTCCGTTCTGGCGGGCAGGCGGTCCGGATGGGAGTAGGCCAGTACGGTCTGTTCCCGGTTAATAATCGCAATCCTTGAGCCCGGTGTCTGGCGCAAGTCGGCAATCTGGCGACTGAGGTCCGACACGGTGACGTCAATACCGGACACGCTGCCGTTGCTGTTTATGTTGTCAGCTGCGCCGGCAGCCTGCCGTGACAGGGTCAGCCCCAGTTCCCGGGTGGTGTAGAACACGTACGGCTCGCTCACGTGAGTCGCAGCTGTGGTGCGGGCAGCCTTGAACCAGCCGCGTTCCCGGGGATCGTAGTTGTAATCCGGTCGGCGCTCCTGGCGGAGCAGTTGCAGGTTACCGTCGTAGAAGCGCCATTCACCGATTCTGGTCCCGGTGTCGTCGAGGGTCATGGTCTGCAGCAGGAACCAGGCCTGTTGCGGAGCATCGGGGAAGTGGAGAATGCCGGAGCTGCGAACCTTGCGCAGCAAAAAGGACTCGCCGTTGTCGTAACCGGTATAGACGGCACTCACGATATCATTCTGGCGCAGGGCATCGGCAATCACCGGCAGTCTCTGCAGCCGGGCATCCAGGGACCTGGCACGGGTCAGCGGGTCGTGGCTGAGCAGGGTAAGGGTGACCGAGGTTGGCTCTATGATGGCACGAATGCGGTCGTTGACGCTGACCGTGAGCTGATGGGTGGCATCGGCGGCAGCGGTGGCTTTGGCGTTCTCCATACCGCGAAAGCTCTGGCCAACCAGTACCAGGGTCAGTACCAGCATTCCGAAGGTAATGGTGGACGCAATGAGCAGGGCAAGGGACACCTGGGCGGATTGCCGGTGAAAATGCATTGAGTCATCCTTGTGCTGGAGGCCGGTAGTTCGCAGAAGATGCGCAGTATTTTGCCAGGCAATTTGCAAAGCAATATGCAAAGTAACAGGGAACGTAACAAAGAAAGTAACCTGCATCTCCCTGGAGATTAGACGTAAATCGATGAATTGTCAGGAGAAAGGTTGTTGATTATCGAACAGTCCGGCCATTGCTGGCCGGGAGGAGCACAGCGATGACCCCTGACCTGTTCGGGGACACTCCCGGGGCGTTTGCGCCGGAGCCCCTGGCCCCCGGCGCAGTAGTGCTGCGGGGCTATGCCGCTGGCGTGGCCGGAGCGTTGCTGGCTGCCATCACCGAGGTTGCCGCCGGGGCGCCCTTCCGGCAGATGAAAACCCCGGGCGGTTACACCATGTCGGTGGCAATGACGGGGTGTGGTGAGGTCTGCTGGGTGACGGATCAGACAGGCTACCGTTACCAGGCCGGGGATCCGCTGAGCGGTCAGCCCTGGCCCGCCATGCCGGAGCCGTTTCTGCGACTAGCCGGTGAGGCTGCCGCGGCGGCGGGCTACCGTGATTTTATCCCCGATGCCTGCCTGATTAACCGTTACTGCCCGGGCAGCCGGATGTCCCTGCACCAGGACCGGGATGAGCGCGACTTCGACCAGCCCATCGTGTCGGTGTCACTGGGGCTGCCTGCAACCTTCCAGTTTGGTGGAGAGACCCGTCGCGTGCGGCCGGTGAATGTGCCGCTGAGCCATGGCGACGTCGTGGTGTGGGGTGGTCCCGCCAGGCTCCGCTACCACGGGGTGCTGCGGCTGAAGCAGGGCTGGCACCCACTCACCGGTGAATACCGCTATAACCTGACTTTCCGCCGTGCCCTCTGAATCGGGCGGTGCGTGTCCGCCTAGAACAGCCAGGCTGTCGCGAGGCCGGCGGACAGTGATATGACCATGGGCACTGCCACCCGCATTCCCAGGGCGCGGCTGCCGATAACACCTGCCATGGCTGCCTTGACCAGATTGTTGGACGCGGCGGCGATGATTATCCCGATCACGGCCGTAGCCGGCGTGAGACTGGTCTGGGACATCCGGGTCAGGGACAGGGTAATGGCGTCCACGTCGGCAATTCCCGAGGTGGCGGCCAGCACATAGACACCGGTGTCACCCAGCCAGTTCTTGAGCACTTCGGCCAGTACCAGGATCGCGGTCAGCAGTGCGCCGAACATCAGGGCGGATTTCAGGTCCAGAGGATTCTGGGTCAGTTCCGGGCGGTTAATCTCCAGCCCGTCACGGTTGCGCATCCAGATCAGGATGGCCGGTACATACAGCAATACCGTCATCACGATGACCGGCAGCATCAGCTGGGCCAGCAGGTCACGGTTGATGACTGCGCAATAGATCAGGATTCTGGGGAACATGGTGCCGCAGGCGATCAGGATGCCGGACGCCAGCTGCGGGGCCAGCGCCGGGGCCTGCCGCGACTGCCGCGAGAAGTGCAGGGTAAGGGCGGTGGAGGAACTCAGGCCGGCAAACAGGCTGGTGAACAGGATGCCTTTTTCGGTTCCTGCCACCCGGATGGCGAAGTAGCCTACGAAAGAGACCGAAGCAATCAGCACCACCATCCACCAGATTTCGTAGGGATTGAGGGCGCCACCGGGGCCCATATCGGTGTTCGGCAGCAGCGGCAGCATCACTGCAGAAATCACCAGCAGCTTCAGTGCCGCATCCAGTTCATGTTCCTTGAGCTGGTGGATGAAACCGTGGATCTCCGGTTTGTTGTCCAGAATAATGGCGGTAACCACCGCGGCAGCCGTGGCAATGGCCGGGTCCACCGCGACCGCCACCGCGCCGTAGCAAAAGGTGAGCACCATGCCGATGGTGCCGGTGATGCTGAAATTGCGGATGTGCTCCAGTCGCTCACTGTAGGCGACCAGGGCAATGGCTACTACGCTGACCAGTAACACCGGGAACGCCCATTCGGTGATCTCTTGGGCCAGCACGGCCGCGATACCGCCCAGCAGGCCAATCAGGGCGAAGGTGCGGATGCCGGCGATGCGTTCGCCGGCTTTCTGCTCGCGGGCTTCCCAGCCTCGCTCAAGGCCGATGATGCCGCCGAGCAACAGTGCAATGGCAAGATTGATGGTGGTCTGGTTGGATTGCAGGAAGTGGGCGGCTACGTCGTCCATGGAGCGGTCACAAGTCTCTGAAATGATTGCCGCCAGTATAGGACTTTTTTACAGGTCGAAGAAATTCCTTCGCCTTGCCTTACTTTAATTTCGCGGTTTTGCTAAGCTTCGCGACCCTTGTTTTCTCTATTCATGACAAACATCAACGGCACAGCCGGAAATGACCGTGACGATCACTCCACCGTAGCGTTTCCTTCTACCGGAGCGCGCCCTCCACCTGAGCTTTCGCGCCCCACAAGTTCCTGTTCTCCCGGGCGACCACCATTCCGTACCGCGCAAACGCGACGGGTACTGCGGGCTGGCATGTCTGCCTGAACTGTCTGTGTATTCCATACTGATAACCCGGATCCCGACTTATGGTTAATACCCTTAAAAACCAATGGCTCTCCAACATACGCGGCGATGTCCTGGCAGGTATTGTTGTCGCCCTGGCGCTGATTCCTGAAGCCATCGCATTTTCGATCATCGCCGGTGTGGACCCGAAAGTGGGGCTGTATGCGTCGTTCTGTATTGCGGTGGTGATTGCCTTTGTGGGCGGCCGCCCCGGAATGATTTCTGCCGCCACCGCTGCCATGGCCGTGCTGATGGTGACCCTGGTCAAGGAACACGGCCTGCAGTACCTGCTGGCGGCCACCCTGCTTACCGGCGTGCTGCAGATTGTGGCCGGCTATCTCAGGCTGGGAAGCCTGATGCGCTTTGTGTCCCGCTCGGTGGTGACCGGTTTCGTCAACGCCCTGGCCATTCTTATCTTCATGGCGCAGTTGCCAGAGCTGACCAATGTGACCTGGCATGTCTACGCCATGACCGCTGCCGGACTTGCCATCATTTACCTGTTTCCGCTGTTGCCCGTGGTGGGCAAGGTCATTCCCTCGCCCCTGGTTTGTATCGTCACCCTGACGGCGTTTGCCGTGGCTGTCGGGCTTGATATCCGTACGGTGGGCGACATGGGCGCGCTGCCGGATACGTTGCCGGTGTTCCTCTGGCCGGACGTGCCACTGACCCTGGAAACCCTGATGATCATTCTGCCGTACTCAGTGGCCATGGCAGTGGTCGGACTTCTCGAGTCGATGATGACGGCAACCATTGTTGATGATCTCACCGATACGACGAGTGACAAGAACCGGGAGTGCAAGGGCCAGGGTGTTGCCAACATTGGCGCCGGTCTGATCGGTGGTATGGCGGGTTGCGCGATGATTGGTCAGTCCATCATAAATGTGAAATCCGGTGGCCGTACCCGCTTGTCTACCCTGACCGCCGGTTTGTTCCTGCTGGTGATGGTGCTGGTGCTCGACAGTTTGCTGGTGCAGATCCCCATGGCGGCACTGGTGGCCGTCATGATCATGGTGTCCATCGGTACCTTCTCCTGGGACTCCATTCGAAATCTGCGCAAGCATCCGTTGTCAACCAATGTTGTGATGCTGGTGACCGTTGTCGTGGTTGTGGCTACCCACAACCTGGCATTCGGCGTTCTCGCAGGGGTCCTGCTGGCGGCCCTGTTCTTCGCCAACAAGGTTGGCCATTACATGGTGGTGACGTCGGACTTTGATGAAGCGTCTGCTACCCGTACCTACACGGTCATCGGACAGGTGTTTTTCAGTTCTTCGGAAAAATTCCTCGAATCCTTTGACTTCAAGGAAGCAGTGGATAATGTGGTGATTGATCTGAGTCGTGCGCACTTCTGGGACATCACCGCCGTTGGTGCGCTGGACAAGGCAGTGATCAAGTTCCGCCGCGAGGGTGCCGACGTGGACGTTATCGGGCTCAACGAGGCGAGCGCTACCATCGTTGACCGCTTCGGGGTGCATGACAAGCCGGACGCCGTTGACCAGTTGATGGGGCACTGAAATGACACAGACCAATGAACTCCGCAACGATCGCAGTCACAATAACAATCAATCAGACCATGAAGGCGAGGGTGAGATGTTACGAGTAGTTGCCTGTATCGATGGTTCCCGTGCAGCCCCGGCGGTATGTGAATTCGCAGCCTGGGCCAGCAATCACATGAATATGCCGGTGACGCTGCTGCATGTGCTGGATGAGGAGCGCTACCCGGCGGAACCGGACCTGGCGGGGAGTATTGGCCTGGGAAGCCGCGAACAACTGCTGGAGGAGCTGGCCGATCTCGATCGCAAGCGTTCCAAGCTGGCTCTGGAACATGGCCATCACATGCTGGATGAGGCGGAACGGCTGGTCAAAGCGGCAGGCGTCGAGGATGTGGTCAAGCGACAGCGTCATGGCGACCTCACCGAATCCCTGCTGGCGCTGGAGAACCAGACCCGGCTGCTGGTGATGGGGCTTCATGGTGAGAGCAGTTCTGATCGGGATATCCATATTGGCAGCCAGCTGGAAACCGTAATCCGCAGTCTGCACCGGCCAATCATGCTGGTGCCGGATCAGTTCACGCCGCCGAGGAGTGCCATGCTGGCCTTTGATGGCAGCGCCACCGCCTTCCGCAGTGTCGAGATGATGGCCGGAAGTCCGGTTTTCCGGGATATGCCCCTGCACCTGGTGATGATCGGTCCGGACACCAGTGACCGCCGGGAGCAGCTGAAAAAAGCGGAAACCATGCTGTCGGGTCTGGGCGTGGATATCCAGCTGGCGATCCGTGCCGGCGATGTGGAGCCTGCACTGCATGAATACCAGGATGAGCACGACATCGATCTGCTGGTGATGGGGGCCTACGGCCACTCCCGGATTCGTCAGTTCCTGGTGGGCAGCACCACTACAACCATGTTGAAAACCGCCGAGAAACCCCTGGTTATCCTCCGTTGATGACCACCGCCTGAAACCTGGGGAGTGACATGCCAGCGGATACCGGTCAGCCATCGGGAAAAGCGCCAGTTGGAGTCCTGAGCCGGTGGGTGATTCCGGTGCTGCTCGTCACCCTGACAGGCTGTGTGGCCGGGTTGGCCCCGGCGGATCAGGATTCCGGACCGGTGATCACCGGTCAGGCCAAAACACCGCTGACCGAGTGGGCAGCCGGTGTCGCTCGGACCGGTCCCGGTGAATCCGCCTTTCATGTTCTCGATTCTGGCCGGGATGCCTTCCTGGCCCGGGCGGCACTGATCGAGGCAGCCGGCACCCGTATCGATGCCCAGTATTACATCTGGAATGATGACCCGTCCGGGCGCTACCTGGCGGCTCGCTTGTTGCTGGCTGCCGAGCGCGGTGTCCGGGTACGGCTGCTGCTGGATGACATCAACGTGGCCGGGGACGAGCCGTTGTTTGCGGCCCTGCAACAGCACCCGAACATTCAGGTCCGGATCTTCAATCCGGCACCGGCACGAGACGGCGCCGGGCGCTGGCTGTCCTTTCTCTCCGATTTCGAGCGCCTGAACCGTCGCATGCACAACAAGACGTTTGTGGTGGACGGCGCAGCCGGGATTGTCGGTGGTCGCAATATCGGTGACGAATACTTCGACTTCCACCCTGAGCTCAACTTTCTTGACCGGGATGTCCTCGCCATTGGTCCTGTGGTCGGGAGCATGGCGAATAATTTCGAGGCCTGGTGGCACAGCCGCTGGGCCTACCCGCTCACCCAGCTGTATCCGGAGGACCGCTCCGGGCAGGATCTGGCGGCTGTCGCGCAGCGCCTGCGTCAGCATGCCCGCAAGCCCGCAGGGCTTGGGCTCACGCCGCCGGCCACGAGCGCAGCGGTTTCCCGGGAACTGGCGAGATTTTCCGGGGGGGCGGTGAGCGCCCGGGGCCAGCTGGTGTTTGATCTGCCTTTCGGTGACGCTGACCAGGCTGCCGATACGCCCGGTAATACCGCCGTCGCCCTGGGCAGGCTGGCGCAAGGGGCGCAGGAAGAGGTGCTGATCGAGTCCGCCTATCTCATCCTGACCCACGAGCAGCTGGCACAGTTTGACGACCTGCAGCGCCGGGATGTGCGCGTGGCGGCACTCACCAATTCACTGGCCTCCAATGACCTGGTTACCAACCACTCCGGTTACGCCCGCTGGCGCCGGGAAATGCTCCGCCAGGGCCTGGTCATTCACGAGCTCAGGCCAGACCCCGCCAACTGTCCGGTCTGGCTTGCCAGCGGGGATTTCTGCACCGGGGGCGCTGTAGGATTGCACTCAAAATCCGCTGTTTTCGACCGAAAGATCGTGGTGATCGGCTCTTTTAACCTCAACTTACGCTCCATTTTCCTCAATGGCGAAACCCTGCTGATCATCCACAGCCGAGAACTGGCAGGGCGTCTGGCGCAGGATATCGACATCGCCATGGCCCCCGCCAACAGCTGGCAGGTCCGGCTCGATGATGACGGTGAGCTGACCTGGCGGGGGGTTGACGGCGACCATTCCAGCGAGCCGGCAGTAGGCTGGTGGCGCCGGTTTACGTCCAGCCTGCTGGCGCTGTTGCCGATTGAGAAGTATCTCTGAAGCTAGCTGGTCGCTCGTTCGATTGGTATCTCATGACGGGTTTCCTCTGCCGCCCTTTAAGATGTATAGTGAATCAATGTTTAAATATGCATCAATGAGAATATTGATCATGTGGTGGGGCTATGATGAATGTTAATGCAGAAGTAACACCGGAAGCCCAGCACTACCTGCGCAACGTATTAGCCCAGAGGGGCGAGCCGGGTATGGCGGCGCGGGTATTTGTTGAGCACGGGGGCACACCGCAAGCAGAGACTTGCCTGGCATTCTGTCCACCCGGCGAGGAGCGCGCCAGCGACACCAGGGCGGAGTTTGACGAGCTGACGCTGTACTTCGATGCCCTCAGCCTGCCGTACTTGCAGGATATGAAAATCGACGTTGACCGGCACGGTTCCGGCCAGATGCTAGCCATCAAGGCACCCAATTCCAAAAAACCGGCAAAACCGCCCACAACCTTCGAGCTGCCGGTGGCCGGCGTCGGATTGCATGTTCCCCACGGCAATCCGGTAACCCTGCCGGCCGGTGCCGTGGTAAACATAACCCAGGCACTTGGCGGCAGTTTTACCGTGAACTACCAGGGCAACCTGTATCGGCTGGCACCGGAGGTGGCCCGAACCCTGGGGTTGCACAGTGATGTGCCGGTTTTTGCCGAGCCGGAAGACGGCCTGATCAGTGAAGACCAGTGCCGGGATGCCCTGCGACAGGTGTACGACCCGGAGATTCCCGTCAATGTGCTCAGCCTGGGGCTGATCTACGGTCTGGAAATTGACCAGGATACGCGATCTGTCCGGGTGGAAATGACCCTGACCTCACCCACCTGCGGCATGGGCGATGTGATTGCCGACGATGTCAAAGCCAACCTGCTTCAGGTGCCCTTTGTAACGGATTGTCGGGTGGATGTTGTCTTTGACCCGCCCTGGAGTTACGACAACCTGGATGAGGAAGCACAGCTGGAGCTGGGGCTTATTTGAACTGTGGCCCTGATCACCACGTGGCATTCACTGGGTTATTTGTGTCACGCTGCATTCTTTCCTGAAACCCGACTAATTCATGGATGCGGCTCGTCTCTGGGTCAAATACCCACTCATGGTCAAAGAGGGATTGGAGCCTCTGGGTCATGTAGGTAGAGCCCACGACGAGCGAAAAGAAGCGGTTTCCGTTTGCTCTTTGAGAGTTGATATCAGCAAGAACTGTCTCGGGTAAACCGGCCATAATGAAATCAGAGATTATCAGCAGATCGGCTTTTTGATAGGCGTCTCGCTCCATGATCTCCAGAGCGTGATCGAGCGCCGGGGCGACATCAGTGCCGCCGTGAAAGGACATTTTGAGGAAGTTGATGAGTGAGGCCGTGCCCATGTCATCTGACAGCTCTAGTGTTTGAATACCAGTTGAGAAATTGATCAGGTAGCAGGGGCGCTTCTGCTCGCGAGCCCTGGCTGAGATAAACAGGGCGACAGCCTTCTTCAAGTCGGCTCTGGAAACTGACGGCCCGCCAATTACGTGTGCCCAGTCCGATAATGCTTGGGCGTAGGTACTAAACGGGAACTCTGCTTCGAGGAAGGTTTCGGAGACTGTCTTCCAATCCATGAGCTGGTCAGCGACATAATTTGCCACGGCTTCCGACTTGTTAAGCAGCGGGGCAAAGTTGGCGAGAATGTCCCTATTTACCGAAATGGCCGCTTGGTCAAGTCTGTTTAGCGGCATAACTCCTCCAGCCGCTCGCAATCCTTGATACGGAGCTTAAGGCTATCAATTTGCTGGGCAATTCCGCTGACTGCCAGTTGAATGTCGCCTTCCGAAATAAAGGGGGAGTTCAGAGTTGTTTTGTAACCACTGTATACCAACTCAACCTGGTCGAGCGTGGTTGTTAAAATTGCTCGAACGTCTCCAACGGAGTTGGCAAGGGAGTTGACAAGACGAGTATTAACCTCCGCTTTTTTATCTCCTTTGTGGAAAAGAACTTTGGGTTTATAGGTCACGGATTCGCCACGCCTGCGATCCCAAGAAATCTGGCAGGTACCCTGGCCATCAAATTGACAGGTGAGTTCCTCAATTTCATTGCCGCGCTCATCCAAAGGGGCGAATTTATCCGTCGATTTCATATTGCTTAAGGGGATGAAGACGTCTTTTTGGAACTTGCTGTAATAGTCATTGAAAACAATACGACGTTTAAAAAACTTCCTACGCTGCAGCGTTATCGTGTCATAGACGTCAGAAGAGTGAAAAAGCTCTTTTTTTATTTCTTTTTCGAGCCCTTCTTTCTCTCTGTCAATTTCAGCCAGATTGACGCCGCTATCAATTCCCCCATTCTTTATGGCACCCGCAACTAAATCCCTAACCGCCTGGCGATTAACTTCATGAGTCCACAGGCAATGCTGTAACAATACTGCGTCGCTGTGATTGGTTTGTCCCCGGCCATTAAAAAACGCCGAGGCCTTCATCAGGATTGCAGCCCGCTGCCAACGGCGGTCGGAAACATACACATTAAGCTCGTCAGATTGCTGATCCAGAGCCTCGCGGACCAGGTGGATAATGGTCATCGTTTCGGCCGAAAGCCGCACCTCGTGGAGTTGCTTTCGCCAGACACCCCATTCATCCGGCGTGACCAGTAGATGCTCGGGAATTTCAATGCTGGCTTCGGTTGGTTTGCTATTCAGCAGCTGATTGAAATGTTCGGTTTGGCTGATCGGCCCGACCATCAGTCGAATAATGAAGCGGTCATAAAGGGCTTCGAGACCCTGATTGGCGTCTGGTGTTTCGTTGGATGCAGCAATCAAGGCCTTGAGGGGTGTCTGCTCGATGACTTCACCATTGCGGAAAACGCGCAGGCAATCCGGCGTGAGATTAGACTCTTGGCGGTGCCCGGCGGGCCGTAGAGAAAGGTATTCTGGCCACACAGTGCGCCCAAAAGAGAGACGGCGATAATTTCTTCCCGTTCGAACATGCCTTTGCTTACCGCAGTGACAAGTTCAGTAATCCTTAGCTGTAGATCGTGAGTGGGTCCTTCCTTGTCGAGCAAGGCTGGAACTTTGTTTTCCAGCAGTCGCTTTCCTTTCGGCTTGCCCTGAAACGAAATTTTGCCCGTGGACTCATGCCAATTCATCAGCCCATCATCTACCCGAAACACTTTTCGGCCTTCGGCAGCTTCGTCCCACTTGCCGTTCAATGGTGAGAGTTTACTCGCGAGCTCGTCAAAGTTACCGTTGAATATCAGTCCCATACTGCTCGTCCCTGTTTCCTGGTTTTCGGTAATTGGTTTTACAGTTCACTTGAAAGCTGCTGTCGCAGCAACTGCAACAGCCACGCCGGTATCTGCCAGGCCACCTTATCCTTGGAGTCTGCCAGTACGCATTCCAGGTGACGCAGCACGGTGAAGGGGAGAATGATGCGACCATACTGGGACTGTTTGAAATCGCTCCGCAGCAAATCGGCCACCGACCAGATCAGCCCGGCCAGGGAGCAGGTACTGGTGTTTGTGATGGAATCTTGGTTCTCTGACAACATGCGAGCGCGTCTTTGCTGTTCGGAGGCCCGGCTAACCTGTTGAAAGATTGAGGAGAGTATTTGCCGAGCGTAATTTTGCTCGATAGTACCGCAGCCAGACCTCTGGGGCCAACGCTTCGGGCTATATACCCGCGGCGACGGAACGTGGGGGATCAGATCCCGTCTTCTCTTGGGGTTGACAGATGGTCAACCTCCACTTATGGTTGACGTTCAGTCAACTTTCGCATTGGGGTTGAGTTACAGTTAGCTAGGGATAGCCAATGAATGTTATTTCTAAAAAGCCGTTTAACGATGCGGCCAAGAAGTACCCCAATGACCGGGAGGCATTGCTTGATATGTATCGAGTGTTGGATAAAGGGGACTTCCAAACACCGGGCGAGTTAAGGGCGGCTTTTCCGTCACTGGACAACTTTAAATACAAGGATAAGTGGTGGGTGCTGGATGTTGGAGGAAACAATCTTCGAGTTCTCATGTTTATTCAGTTTGTTAACAAGCGCATGTATATCAAGCACATCGTCAGCCATGCGGATTACGACAAGCTGACCAAGAAGTACCGGAAGGAACAGGATTAGAGGTGAAACCATGGCTCAGTTAGCAATTGTCGATGCTTACCAGATCTTTCTGGCCACTGCCCAGCCATTGATCAACATTGATACCGATGAGCAGTATGAGGTGGTACTTGAAACGCTGGAACAGGTTTTGGAATCAGCCAGCGATACCGCGGATGATCCAATGAATCCGCTCATTGAGATGCTCATCCAGGCGATAGATCGCTATGAGTCCCGGGACGAGGAGCTTGTTGCATTTATTGCGGAGGCTGACGCTGTTCCGGCAGATGTTGCACTGCTTCGCACGCTGATGAAGCAGCACTGTCTCACTGGCAGCGACCTGCCTGAAATCGGGGATAAGACCATGGTTTCCAAGGTTCTTAATGGAAAAAGGGTCTTGAGCCGCCAAGCGATTGAGAAACTTTGTGAGCGGTTTAATCTCAGGCCCGCGATGTTCTTCGGTTAAACGTTCGCCGATGATCAGCTAAAAAGCAAACGTTAACCTACGTTCAGGCATCATTCCCCGCCGCCACCCCCGATGCCCAGGCCCACTGGAAGTTGTGACCACCCAGGTGGCCGGTGACATCCACCACTTCACCGATAAAGTACAGGTTGGGGCGGTCCAGCACCGCCATGGTCTTGGAGGAAAGCTGGCGGGTGTCGACGCCACCAAGGGTAACCTCGGCAGTACGGTAGCCTTCGGTGCCTGCGGGTTTGATGGACCACTGGCCGAGTTGGCTGGCAACCTCGTCGATGTCGCTGTTGCGGTAACCCTGTAGCGGCCCCTGCCACTGGTTCAGGTCATTGAAAGCCTGGGCGAACCGCTTCGGCAGGTGTTGCGCCAGGTACTGGCCAACGGTGCTCCGGGGTTTGCTGTTGCGCAGCGCCAGCAGGTCGTCGCGGATATGGCAGGCGGGCAGCAGGTTGATGGCGAGGCTGTCCCCCGGGTGCCAGTAGCTGGAAATCTGCAGCATGGCGGGCCCGCTGAGGCCGCGGTGGGTTACCAGCATGGGCTCTCGGAAGTGCTGGTTGTGGCAGTTCACATCCACCGGGCAGCTGACGCCGGACAGCGGCGATAACTGTTCCTTTAACTCCGGATGCAGGGTGAACGGCACCAGCCCGGCCCGGGTTGGTAGAACCGTCAGGTCAAACTGCCTGGCAAGGTCGTAACCAAAGCCGGTGGCGCCCATGGTGGGGATCGACAGGCCGCCGGTGGCAATGACCAGCGACTGGCAGGACAGTTTGCCGCCACTGCTCGTCAGCAGCCGGTATCCGGTGTCCTGGGCTTCGATCTGGCTGATGCCGGTGTTCATGCGGATGGTCGCGCCCGCCCATTCACATTCGGTAAGCAGCAGGTTGAGGATGTCTTTCGCACTGTCCTTGCAGAACAGCTGGCCGGGCGCCTTCTCTTCGTACTCAACCCCGTGGCGGTCCACCAGTTCGAGAAAATCCTGGGGCGTGTAGCGCTTGAGGGCCGAGATGCAGAAGCGGGGGTTGTCCGAGAGGAAGTTGGCCGGGGTGCTGTTGAGGTTGGTGAAATTACAGCGGCCGCCGCCGGACATCAGGATCTTCTTGCCGGGTTTATTGGCGTGATCGAGCACCAGCACCTTGCGGCCACGGTAGCCTGCGGTGGCTGCACACATCAGCCCGGCGGCGCCGGCACCGATGATGATTACGTCGTACTGGGATGCTGAAGCTGATGTCATGACTGCCCGCCACCGTGAATGAATGGCGGGCAGTATACCGGTTACGTCGGGGTCAGGGCAGGTTGACACTGCCCTCCATGAAGAACGCAGCGCGCCCGGCAATCTCGACGCGGTCTCCCTTCAGTTCGCAGCGCAACTCACCGCCCCGGGCCGATAGCTGGCGGGCGTTCAGCGTTGCCTTGTCCAGGCGGGCGGCCCAGTAGGGCACCAGCACGCTGTGAATGGAGCCGGTTACCGGATCCTCGTCAATGCCGACGCCCGGTGCAAAGTAGCGGCTGACAAAATCGCAGTCCTCGCCGGGCGCCGTCACGATCAGGCCCTGGTTACCCAGCTGTTTCAGGCGAGCGAGATCCGGGCTTGCTCCCTGAACGTCCTGCCAGGAATCCAGTACCACCAGATAGTTGGTGTCATTGGGCACATAGAACGCCGTTTCCGGGGCGTCTGGCAGGGCCTCCCGGATCAGCTCCGGTGTCGGCTGCTCCTCGAAGGCCAGGCGCGGGAAGTCCAGTACCAGCCAGTCATTGTGTCGCCCGACCCGCAGCGTGCCACTGAGAGAGTGGAACGAAATGCCGTCGGCCGGCCAGCCCAGCTTGTTGAAGATAACCCAGGCGCTGGCCAGGGTGGCGTGGCCACAGAGCGGAACTTCCGCCGCCGGGGTGAACCAGCGGATGTGAAAGTCGGCGTCGTCGCCTGCGGTCAGGGGCACGAAAAACGCCGTTTCGGACAGGTTGTTTTCCATCGCGAGGGCCTGCATAACAGTGTCCTCCAGCCAGTGCTCCAGCGGCATTACCGCCGCCGGATTGCCGGTAAAGACCCGGTCAGCAAAGGCGTCAACCTGATAGATTGGCAGGGTAGGCATTAGGTTCTCCTCAGATTCTGTCGGGCATAGTGTTGGGCATAGCGCCGGGCGCGGTGGCGGGCAAAAAGGGCCAGTTCCGCTTCAGTATAAAAGTGAAGTTCCGGCAATGCCTGGTGGAGCCGCAACAGCCAGTGGCCCGGGTTGCAGGTGATGATATGAAAACCCAGATCACTCAGCAGGCCGTGGAGCGCTGGCAGGCTGTGGCGGGTTCCGGTGGCCGGATCGGCTTCGCCGACACCCAGCAAATCCTTGCGGCTGGCGAGCGGTAACGGTTCGGGATGGTGCAGGGCGTGGACAGCAGCAGTCATGGTGTCGCTCCTCTTTCCTCTTCCGTGGATGGTTGGTCCATTCTCCGACGGAAGTGACAGCCATAACAGAACCAGCTAAGCTGATTTTGCACCGGTACAGTTGATCCCGTAAGCCTTCTGTACCGGTTGCTTTCCGGGCCATCTGTACTGCCCTCTCGTGCAACCGTTCTGGCAGGATTACGCAATGGGTATTCTCTACAACCAGGTGGCCGACCAGCTTCAGGCCCTGATTCGCGAAGGCGTCTATCGGGATGGCGAGCGGCTGCCCGGGGTCCGGGTGTTGAGTCGGCAGTTCGGGGTGAGTATTTCGACAGTGCTGCACGCCCACCAGACCCTGGAGGGCCGGGGCTTCCTCGAGGCCCGTGAACGCAGTGGCTATTTTGTCCGCCTGCCCCGCGGTGATGTCCCAGAGCCGGCCATGCCCACCCACCAGTCCCGCCCGGTACCGGTGAGCGCCCGGGACATGGCGCTGGAGTTGTGTGTCGACGAACAGAAGCGGATGGTCCCGCTGGCCGCTGCCATCCCCGGGCCGGAGTTTTTGCCGGTGCGGCAGATCCAGCAGGCAACGCTGTGGGCGGCGCGACGGAGCCTGGAAACCCTCGACTATGCCTTCCCCGGCAAAACCGTGTACCGGCGCCAGATCGCCCAGCGCATGGCGACGCTCGGCGTACCGGTGACCCCGGACGAGATTCTTGCGACCAACGGTGCCCAGGAAGCCATCATCCTGGCCTTGCGGGCGGTTACCAGCCCGGGCGACATCGTGGTGGTGGAGTCACCGTCGTTCCCCGGCATCCTGCAGGCGCTGGATGTGGTCGGGTTGCGGGTCATCGAGGTGCCGAGCCATCCCACCGACGGCCTGAGCCTTGAAGGCCTGCAGGTAGCGCTCGACCAGTGGCCGGTGAAAGCCTGCGTGGTGGTGGCCAACCACAGTAATCCGATGGGCGCGCGGATGCCCGACGAGCGCAAGCGGCAACTGGTGGCGATGCTGGATAATGCCGGTGTGCCGTTGATTGAGGACGACATCTACGGCGATCTCTATCACACCGGCGAGCGGCCGCGTCCGGTCAAGGCCTTCGATCGCTCAGATAACGTGATCTACTGCAATTCCTTTTCCAAGACGATTTCCCCGGGGCTCCGGCTGGGTTGGATGATTCCCGGCCGCTATATGGCCCCGGCCCGCCAGCACAAGTATTTTGCCAACCTGGCGACCTCGTCGATACCCCAGCTGGCGGTTGCCCATTTGCTGGAGCAGGGCGGCTACGACCGTTATCTGCGAGGGGCCCGCCAGGAATACCGTGACGCGGTGGAGCGGATGCGGGCTGCCGTTGGCCGCGCGTTCCCGGAAGGCACTGCCGTCAGCCGGCCCCAGGGCGGTTTTATCCTGTGGGTGCAGCTGCCGGCCCAGGTGTCGGGTACCGAACTCTACCAGCGGGCACGAGCGGAGCACATCAACATTGCTCCCGGCCGGATGTTCTCGACCGCCGACAAATACGAGAACTGCATACGCCTGAACGGTGCCAACCCCTGGTCGGCGCGAATCGAGGCTGCCATCGCGAGGTTGGGGCAGATTGCCGGTCAGCTGGCGGATGGCGGCTGACTGTCACCAGCCGTCAGCCACCAGGAATCAGGAACGCTAGGATGCCGTTTCGCTGTCCCGATCGTTGGCCCGCAGGTCCAGCGGGTCAACCAGGCCCGCCGCGATGGCGAGCCCGGTAACGTCCGGCAGCCGGTCGGCACCCAGTCGTTTCATCACCCGGGCCCGATACAGGTCGATGGTCTTGATGCTGACGTTCAGCCGGTCGGCAATTTCGCGGCTGGTGTAGCCCTGGGCCAGTGGCAGGAAAACATCCCGCTCCCGGCGGGTCAGGGTGGCCAGCAGGTCGGTGGTGGCGTGCTCCGGTTGCGGCGGGCGGTTATTCCGCTCCCGGTGTAACTGGACGGCCTGCTGGACGCTGTCGAGCAGCAGCTGTTCGTTGAATGGCTTTTCGATGAAATCGAACGCGCCGGACTTGAATGCCCGCACCACGATGGGGACGTCGGCGTGGCCGGACACGAAGATAATCGGCAGTTGTGAACCCCGTTTCTGCAATTCTTCCTGCACATTGAGGCCGCCCAGTCCGGGCATGCGGATATCAAGAATGACGCAGCCATTCTGCTGGTCACCAATGGCATCGAGGAACTGGCGACCGTCGGCATACGCCTGCACAGTCAGCCCCACCGACTCCAGCAGCCATTGCGTGGATTCAAGCATCCCCGCATCGTCGTCGACGACATAGACGGTGGTGGCATCGGTCATATCAGGAGTTCTCCGGAGCAATCACAGCTTTGTTCTTGTTGGTGGAAGGCGGGAAGCGGCAGATCATCTGCAGCCCGCCGGTATCTGCAGGGTAGGCGTCAAGGAATCCGCCAAATCCCTCGATGATCGAGCGGCTCATTGACAGGCCGAGGCCAATGCCCTGCGGCTTGCTGGTGTAGAACGGGGTAAACATCTGGCGGCGGCCCTGTTCATCCAGGCCGGTGCCCTGGTCCGTGACCACGATCAGCGTCTCCTGTTCGCGGTTGACGCAGGTGGTAAGGGTGATCGTGCTGTGGCGCTCCGGCGGCTCACCGTTACCTGGTTGCCTTGCCTCCAGGTTGGCATCCACCGCGTTGCGGATCAGGTTGATAAGTACCTGTTCGAGCAACATCGGATCGGCGGTGATGACCGGATCGCTGGCGCACAGCTGTTGCAGGATGGCGATGCCATGCTTGTCGCAATCCCACTGGCACAGTCGCGCGGCATTGCTGACCAGCTCGTTGACCTGAACGGGCGCGGTGCGCTTCTGGCCCTTGCTGAGGAAAGCCCGCAGGCGTTTGATCACTTCCGAGGCCCGGTTGGCGTGATGGGTAATCCGTTGCAGGCCGTCTTCGACCCGGTCCAGGCACTCGGGGTGCTCCCGGGACTGTTTCAGATAGCGCTGGCTGGCGCTGGCGAAATTGACGATGGTGGCCAGCGGCTGGTTCATTTCGTGGGCAATGCTTGACGCCAGTTCCCCGAGGGTGGCAAGGCGCGTGGTGTGGGCCAGTTCAGCGGCCAGCCGGCGGTTGTGTTCTTCCGATTCGACCCGGGCGGTGATGTCCCGGGACACGCTGATGACCTCCACTACCGAGCCGGTGTAGGTTTCGCGGATGGCGCGGCTGGCAATCTCGAACCAGCGTTTGCTGCCGTCCCGGTGCCGGATTTCAAGGGTCAGGGTGGCGTAGCCGTCATCCCGCAGGCGATTGCGAACGTCCTCCAGGCGGGCTTCTGCCTGATTGACCTGGAACACCTCTTCCAGCCGCTTGCCCCGCAGTTCTTCCGGCCAGTATCCCAGCAACCGCCAGGACGCCGGAGTGGCGTCAATAAAGCGGCCGTCCGGGGCGTGGCGGGAGATCAGGTCGGTGGTGTTCTCGGTGATCAGGCGATAGAGCCGGCTTGAGCGGGTTGCTTCGTCCAGGGCCCGGATTTCTTCCGTGGCGTCACGCCCCCGCGCGATGACCACCCCGGCACCCGGTTCCGGAATGAAGGTCCATAACAGGATGGCTCCGGAAAACCGGCTTTCCACGCCACTGATGGCACGCTGCTGGCGCAGGCAGGCGGTGATCAGTGCCCCGGTATTGGTGGGCAGTACCAGGGCCGGCTCGCTGTCTGCGAGCCGGTTCGCCGCCCGGTTGGCGGCGAGAATGGCCCCGTGGGCATCCAGCACCAGGCCGGCATCCGGGTCGTGGTCGCTCAGGTAGCTGCTATATTTTTCTGAGTGGCTGGTCATTAAGTGATCTTGTTATAGTGGTATTACTATAATACCTAGGTGTTATTTCTAGTATTTATGCTATGAAATACTATCACCGCAAACCGAGAGTATAGCTTTTTTAGCCAGCTCCCTGAATACACCATAAGAACAACAGAGTTCACTGAGGAATGCCGCAATGACCTCGATCTATGAGCAGGGGCTCGACCCCGTCGATGCCAATTACGCCGTTCAGTCTCCGATTGATTTCATCGAGCGCACCGCTAATGTGTATCCGGATTATCCGGCGGTGATCCACGGCGCCATCCGCTATAACTGGCAACAGGTTTATCAGCGTTGCCGCCGGCTTGCCTCGGCCCTGGCCGGCCGTGGTATTGGCCGTGGAGATACCGTGGCGGCCATGCTTCCCAACATACCTGCGATGGTCGAGTGCCACTTTGGTGTGCCGATGATCGGAGCGGTTCTCAACACCCTCAATGTTCGCCTCGACGCCGAAGCCATTGCCTTCATGCTGGACCATGGTGAGGCCAAGGTGGTGATCGCTGATCGCGAATTCGGCGAAGTCATCCGCGATGCGGTCAGCCGCCTGGAAAACAAGCCGCTGGTGATCGATGTGGACGATCCGGAGTATGGCGAGGGTGTCCAGGTCAGTGACCTGGATTATGAAGCGTTCCTGCAGGAAGGGGATCCGGACTATGTCTGGAGCCTGCCCGCCAATGAGTGGGATGCGATTTCCCTCAACTACACCTCCGGCACCACCGGAAACCCCAAGGGTGTTGTCTATCATCACCGTGGCGCCTACATCAACGCGCTGGGTAACCAGACCGTATGGTCCATGGGTATGCACCCGGTCTACCTGTGGACCCTGCCGATGTTCCACTGCAACGGCTGGTGCTTCCCGTGGACCATCACTGCAATGGCCGGTACCCATGTCTGCCTGCGCCGGGTTGATCCGGAAAAGATCCTGCAGCTGATTCGGGACCATCAGGTCACCCACATGTGCGGCGCACCGATTGTGCTGAACGCCCTGCTGAATGCGCCGGCCGCCGCCAAGGCCGGGATCGACCATGAAGTGAAGTCGATGACAGCGGGCGCGGCGCCCCCCGCCCAGGTGATCGGTGCAGTCGAGGAAATGGGTATCAAGGTAACCCACGTCTATGGCCTCACCGAGGTCTACGGACCGGTCACCGTGTGCGCCTGGAAGTCCGAGTGGGACGAGCTGCCGCTGGATCAGCGTGCCCGTATCAAGGCCCGTCAGGGCGTGCGCTATCACACCCTGGCCGGCACCATGGTGGGGGATCCCAATTCCATGCAGCCGGTACCGAAAGACGGCAAGACCATTGGTGAGATCTTCCTGCGTGGCAACACCGTGATGAAGGGTTACCTGAAGAACCCCAAGGCCACCGAGGAAGCGTTCCGTGGCGGCTGGTTCCACACCGGTGACCTGGCGGTGTGGCACGAGGACGGTTACATGGAGATCAAGGACCGCCTCAAGGACATCATCATCTCCGGTGGCGAAAACATCTCCACCATCGAGGTGGAAGACACCCTGTACCGCCATCCCGCGGTTCTGGAAGCGGCCGTGGTGGCCCGTCCGGATGAGAAGTGGGGGGAAACGCCCTGCGCCTTCGTTACCCTGAAGCCGGAAGCCGGCGAGGTGAGCGAAGACGACATCATCAACTTCTGTCGCGAACACCTGGCGCGGTTCAAGGTGCCGAAGACCGTGGTGTTCTCGGAATTGCCCAAAACCTCAACGGGCAAGATCCAGAAGTTCGTGCTGCGCGACCAGGCTAAAGAACTCGACTGACTAAGGTCGGGATAGCCAGGCCCGGGTAAGCCGGCGCACCTGCCAGCGCCCCGTCACGGGGCGCTCGTCAAAGCATTCTGATCGTTACAAAAACAACATCAGACACACGCGTGCGTGTGTCAGGAGGCTTTATTATGCAAATTTTCCATCGCCGTAACGGCGAAGAGCAACCTTACTGGCCAGCCGGCCCCTTCAAAGTCCGCCTGCCGTTTGTCCATTACCGCTGGGAGTTTGCGGAGATGGTCCAGGCCCTGATCATGTTTGTGGTCAGCCTGGCAATGATTCCCCTGCTGGAGAAGTATCTCGGCGTTCCTTATGACGTCGCCCTGGCCTATGTGGTGGTTTGTGGGATCGGTTTCATGCTGCCCGCCCTGCTGGGGGTGCCACTGGTGCCGGGCTGGATTACCCCGGGTATTCCGGTGGTGCTGCTGTTCCTGGCCGATTACGCACCCGGCCCGCAGGCCATCCAGGCGCTGTTTGCGTTGCAGTTCCTGGTGTTCATCATCTTCCTGGTACTGGGGGTTACCCGCCTGGGTAGCAAGCTGGTCGAGCTGATTCCCCGGTCGATGAAAGGCGGCATCATTATCGGTGCCGGTATTGCGGCGCTGATGGGCGAGATTGAGGCGGGTGGTCGCCTGGCCAACACGCCGATCTCCCTGATCGTGGGCGGCCTGGTGTGTCTCTACCTGATGTTTTCGGTGTCGTTCAAGGGCTTTGTGGAGAGCAATTCCATCGCCCGCAAGATCGCCAACTACGGCATGGTGCCCGGAATGGTGGTGGCTATCCTGGTTGGTTTTGCCACCGGTGAGTATGCGGTGCCCAATGTGGAGTGGGGCATCACCAAACCGGCCTTTGGCGAACTGTGGAACTACCTGCCGTTTGTTGTCGGCTTTCCGGATGCCAGCGTGTTCATGTACGCCATTCCGACCGCGGTGATTGCCTATGTCATTGCCTTCGGAGACATCGTCGTGGGCCAGTCCCTGATGAATCGTGTCGACCACCTGCGCAAGGACGAGGATATCGACAACAGCATCGACCGGGTGCACCTGGTGACCGCCATCCGCAACGGCATGCACGCTTTCTTTGCGCCCTATCCGGGCCTGGCTGGCCCGATCTGGACTGCCGTGACCGCCACCATGGCAGAACGTTACAAATACGGCCGCAACGCCATGGACTCCATCTACAGTGGCGGCGGCACCTTCTGGATTACCGGGTTTATTGCCCTGTTTATCCTGCCGCTGGTGAGCTTCTTCCAGCCGGTACTGCCGATTGCCCTGTCGCTGACCCTGCTGCTGACCGGTTACATCTGTCTGATGGTGGGGCTGGAGCAACTGGAGAACAACACCGAGCGCGGCATTGCCGGCACCATGGGTGTGGTGTTGGCGGTCTATGGTGCAGGCTGGGGTCTCGCCACCGGTGCCGTACTCTATTTCCTCATCGAGCGTACCCGCTTGCTGGGCTTCACCGCTGATCCGGAAGCCCCGGGTACTGTCGCCGCAGAAGAACACTGAACGGAGAGCCTCCGGAGCTGACCGGAGGCTGTCTGCCCCTTGTGTGTCCTTGGGAGGCCTGTGTGCCTCCTTTTTTTGTTGTCCGGCTGCGGTTAGTGGCTATGCTCGCGAAGCCCCGCGGGAGTCACATTCACCTCTGCTTCAAAGCCGTCGGAGCGTCCTGTTGCCGGCGATCGCAAATGCAGGGGCATACCGGAACCTGAAGCGATGGCATCCACAATCGCGAGCCCCAGGCCGGAGCCGCCTGTCTCGGTGTCGTAGCGGGCGAACCGGTTTCGTAGCAGGGCCAACCGGTCAGGTGGCACGATGGCGCCGCCGTTGCAGACTCGCACCCTTCCATCGTCGGTCATGATCACATCCACGGGGTGTTGCGCCGAGCCGTGTTTCAGAGCGTTCTCGATCAGGTTGCGGGCCAGAATGGCAAAGGCATCCGGATCAAGGAGGGAGTTCACCTCATGCTCCGGCAAGGTCAGGCGAATGCGGCCGGGCGCCCGGGGTTCGAAATCGCGGGCGATCATCGCAAGTATTGGCACAAGGTTATGGGGCTTTTGCGAAATCGCGCCTCCGCCTTCGGCCTTGGCAAGTTCGAGCAGCTTGCCGGACAGCGTGGACAGACTGCGCAGCGCCTCTTCAATCTCAACCACATTCTTTTTCAGGTGTTGATCCGCCAGCTGTGTTTTCAGCCGTTGTACCTTGGCCAGGGCTGTGGCCAGCGGGGTGCGCAATTCGTGGGCGCTGTTGGCGGTGAAACTCCGTTCCGCGTCAAGCGCGCGGTTCAGCCGGGCCAGCAGCCGGTTGACGGCAACCGCCGTTGGTTTGAACTCTTCCGGTAGCGGGCCTTTGTCCACGGGAGAGAGATCGCTTGCCCCCCGGGATTCGATCGAGCGCTGGAACTCGACCACGCTTCGCAGGGAGAGCCGGACGACCCACCAGACCCCGAACAGGCTCACCGGAATCAGGAAGAGCAAGGGCGCCAGTAACGCCAGGCCGGCTTCCAGAGCGGCTTCGCGTCGGTGTGCCAGAGGTTCGGCCACTTCGATGTAGAGGGTATCGCTGACTGCCGACGCGCCATAGATCCGGTGTGTGGAGGTGTTGGTGAAACCTTCGCGGGGCAGTGCTGAGAATACACGGAGGTCGGCATCGTGGGACTGGAGCAGCAGGCTGCCCTGACGATCCCTGACTACGTAGGTGAGGTATTCGTCATGCTCTTTCAGGGCAGGGGCAGTGCGGTTTCCGGTATCGGTTTCGCGATTCAGAATGTCGGTTACGGCCAGCGGCAGAATGCGTTGCGCAGTCTCTTCAAGGGCACTGTCGAAGACTTCGTTCATTTCGTGCTGTGCCACCAGTCCGGACGCCGCCACGCCCAGCAGCCACAGCAGCGTGACCCCAAGGGTGAGGCCAATACCCAGGCGTTTTTGCAGGCTGCTGTTACGATTCATGGGTTTCCAGACGGTAGCCCATGCCCCGCACCGTTACGATGGCGTCACGTCCCAGTTTTTTCCGTAAGCGGCTGACATAGACTTCAATGGTGTTGCTTTCGATTTCGGCCCCGAAGGCATACAGCCTGTCTTCCAGTTGCTGTCTTGACAGCAGCATTCCCGGCCGCTGTATGAAGCCCTCGAACAAGGCCCACTCACGGGCAGTCAGTTCTACCGGCTGGCCATTGCGCTGGATGCGATGATCGTGCAGATCCACCTCCAGGTTGCCCACCTGTATCAGTGGATTCGGGTTGCCCCGGTAACGTCGTGCCACGGCAGCTACACGGGCGGACAGTTCGGAAAGATCAAAGGGTTTTATCAGGTAGTCGTCGGCACCGGCGTTCAGGCCCTCAATCCGGTCGGATACCTGGTCCCTGGCCGTAAGAATGATTACCGGGGTGGTATTGCCACTGGCTCTGATGGTTTTCAGAAAACCGAGGCCATGACCGTCCGGGAGCATCAGGTCCAGCAGGACCAGGTCGTAGGCGGTGGTCTGCAGGCTGGCTTCAGCAAACCTCAGGGATTGTACCCAATCCACGGCATGGCCATCGTCGGTAATCTGGTCCCGTACAGCCTCACCCAGGCCCACAGTATCCTCCACCAGCAATATTCGCATAGCCCACCTTTGATGCGGTTTCCGAAGAACATACTACAGCCGGAACCTGACAGCAGCCTTAATAGTCAAGGATTTGCCCTGCTCCCGGATCACCTTCAGCTGGCTGTCAGGTTTGCGCGGTAGCCTGACCGCAATCATTCCGGGAGCTGATCCGAGGAGACACCATGATCCGCCTGATTATACCCTTCGTTCTTGTCGTCACCGGCCTGTGGGCATGGAACCTGACGACATCCGCCGGGCACTGGTCCGTCTATGACCAGGGCCTGCTGCTCAGCGGGTGGTTATCCATCGCCCTGTTGTCCCTGACCATGATGCTGGCCCTTCGCCCGGCCTGGCTTGAGCGGCCCATGGGCGGGTTGGACAAGATCTATCGCACCCATAAGTGGGCAGGCATTCTGGCCGTGGCCTTCGCGGCGGCGCACTGGTTGATCGAGATGGGTGACGATGTCATCGAAGCGATCTTTGGCGGGACCAGCCGGCTCGACGATTTGCACTACGGTGGTTTCATCGAGGCCATGCGCGATGCGGCTGAAGAAGTGGGTGAATTTGCCATTTACCTGTTGTTCGCCATGTTGCTGATTACGCTGTGGCGCAAGTTCCCCTACCGATACTGGCGTTATCTGCACCGGGCAATGCCTGCGCTTTACCTGCTGCTCGCGTTCCATGCGGCCTGGCTGGCTCCGCTGGACTGGTGGCAGCAACCCATCGGTTGGCTGATGGCAGCCCTGTTGGCAGGCGGCAGCCTCGCCAGCGTGCTTTCACTGGCCGGCAGGGTCGGCCGACGTCGTCAGGTGCAGGGCAAGATTGTGGCCATCAATACCCCGGAACCGAGTATCACCGAGGTAACCCTGGACCTGAGCAGGGCCTGGCAGGGGCACCGGCCGGGACAGTTTGCCCTGGTAACGTTCAACAGGCTGGAGGGCTCTCACCCCTTCACCATTGCCAGTGCCGATAGCGGTAACGGCCGGGTCACTTTCCTGATCAAGTCTCTTGGCGACTTCACCCGCAACCTGGCCCATAAAATCGACGTGGGTCAGCCGGTAACCGTGGAAGGTCCCTACGGTTGCTTCGATTTCAATCGAAGAAATCGCAAGGCCCACCAGATCTGGATTGCCGGCGGTATTGGTGTCACGCCGTTTCTCGCCTGGCTCGAAGCGGCGAGTGCTGCCCACCAGCCCGCACCTGAAGCGGATCTGCACTACTGCACCCGTAACGCAGACCGGGACCCGGTGGTCGAGCGGCTTCAGGACCTTTGCCGGGATTATCCGGGCATCAAGCTGCAGATTCACGACAGCAGTAAAGGAGAGAGCCTTTCGGCAGAAGCGCTGTCGGCCAGTGAAAGCCCGGGTTCCAGGTCTGAGGTCTGGTTCTGCGGCCCGGCAGGGCTGGCGCAGAGCCTGGAGCGGGGATTGCGGACGGCACCGTTGCGTCTGTCACGCTTCCACAAGGAAGCCTTCCAGTTCCGTTAACCCTTCCGGGGGGCGTTCAGGCCAGTGTCAGGTCTGCGCGCCAGAATAGGTGGTGTGGATTCAACAGGAGACATCCCATGAAGACCAAACCTGTGATTATCAGCCTCGCAGTGCTGTGCCTCAGCACTGCTCCGGTGCTGGCAGACGATGATTGTGACGATCCAGTGACTGACTGGCAGCCGCGGGAGCACTTGCGTCAGAAACTGGAGGCGGAGGGCTGGACGGTCTACCGCATCAAGGTGGACGACGGATGCTACGAAGTGAAGGGGCTGGCTCCGGAGGGACGGCGAGTAGAGGCTTCGTTTGCACCGGCCTCCCTCGAACTGATGGAACTGGAACGGGAAGACGACGATGACGATGACGATGACGATGACGATGACGATAACAACAGGCAGGACCAGGGCGATCGCCAAGCCGGGGACAAGGCTCAGGCCGATCGTCCGGTTCCCCGTAATGGCATCGTCAAGGGGCGCCCGACAGTGACGGTGGAATAACCCGCCCATTGTTTTGACCGCTGTTTCTGCAATTCAACGTGATAACGGAAATACGGTATGACGAGGTACGGTATGACGAAGTACGGTATGAAGAGGTACGGTATGAAAAAGATTCTTCTTGCTCTGGGCCTGGCTGTAGCAATTGCCTTGCCCGCGCTGGCGCAGGCACGTGAAGTAACCTTCACAACCGAGCTATACGACTACGGTGGCGATGGCGCCTACATGGCCCTTTACCTTACGGATGCGTCCGGGGCGTACCAGGGGACGCTCTGGGTAGCCGGGAAAAAGTCAAAGTATTACAAGCATCTGAGCGGCTGGGCCCGTGGCAGCAGACTGGACCCCGCGGAATATGACGGGCTGACGGGAGCCAGCATTACCAGCGGACGCACCCTGAAAATCACGCTTGATCTTGATGACGCGCTGATTGACAGCGGCTACGAAGTCCGCGTCGATACCGCGGTGGAGGATATGCGTGACAACAGGGCGGATGTTGCATTACCGCTGACCACCGACGGGGCGGGCACGCCAGTCTCGGGGCGGGGTTACGTTCGTTTGTTCCGCTACGATTTTTAACGGGTAGCCAGGAGCCAGCGTGATGTTGCGTAGATTGCACGGTCTGCCCGCTCTGTTTGCGGTGGTGTTTCTGGTGACACTGGCTGTTACCGGTTCAATGCTGGCCCTTGCGCCGGTGTTGGACCGGGCCGGCGCGGTGGTTCCGCCGGCCGGGGAGATCAGCGTTGCCCAGCTGGCAGGACGGGTGGCGGAGAACTATCCGGGCACTGAACAGATTGTGCGTGACCTCTCCGGCCAGGTGGTCGTTTACTACAGCCGGGATGGCCAGACCGGGGCCGACCTGGTCAACCCGCTGACCGGCGAGCGCCTGGCGGCCTACCAGCCAGCGGAGTTCTTTGTCTGGATCCGGGACCTGCACCGCTCCTTCCTGCTGGATACACCAGGCCGGATGGTGGCGGGCATTTCGGCCGCATTGATGTTGTTTGTTTGCCTGTCGGGCATGGTTTTGCTGGCCCGCAGGAGTGGTGGCTGGAGAGCATTGATGCGGCCGTTGGCCGGCACCGGCAGTCAACGGTTCCATGCCGAATTGGCCCGGCTGGCGGTTCTGGGGCTGTTGTTGTCGGCGCTGACCGGCAGTTTCCTGTCGGCCCAGCGATTTGGTCTGCTACCAGAGGCCTCCGACCCGGGGCCAGGTTTCCCGGCCGAGGTTTCCGGGGGGCAACCCCGTCCGGTTGACCGGCTTAAGGCACTCACAGAGGTTGATCTTGGCGATCTCCGGGAACTCGTGTTTCCCTATCCCGATGACCCCCGGGACGTGTACTCCCTGACCACCACGGGTGGGTCCGGATTCGTGGATCAGGCTACCGGTGAGCTGCTGCAGTTCCAGCCCCGCTCCACCGGCAGCGCGGTCCAGCAATGGATCATGAGGTTGCATACCGGAGAGGGCCTGTGGTGGCTGGGCCTGATACTCGGTGTGGCTGCGCTTGCCGTGCCGGTGCTGTCGGTGACCGGAGCTATTATCTGGTGGCAGCGGCGGTGGTCGTCGGTAAAGGTCCAGCACCGCGTGGCTGTCGATGAGGCCGATGTCGTTGTTCTGGTGGGGTCAGAGGGCGGTGCTACCTGGGGCTTTGCCCGGGCGCTGCAGACGGGCCTGACCAAGGCGGGGTTCCGGGTGCATTGTGCGGAGATGAACGCACTGGCGGACGCTTATCCAGTGGCTTCTATGTTGCTCCTGCTGACCTCCACCTACGGTGATGGTGATGCGCCAGCCTCGGCCCGGCAGTTTATGACCCGGCTTCGCGACTTCCGCGCCGGAAGCACGCTGAACTATGCCGTACTGGGGTTTGGTGACCGTCAGTTCCCGAACTTCTGCCAGTTTGCCCTGGAGGTTGATGAAGCGCTTGCCGGCAAGGGACTGAGCCGGATACAACCCGTTGAGCTGATTGACCGCTGCTCCGCTGGCCGGTTCAGCGAGTGGGGTGACCAGCTTGGCACTGCAATCGGATCTCCGCTGTCCCTGAGCCATGATCCGGTTCCGCCCCGCACCGTGCGGCTGGAGCTTGCAGAACGTGTGGATTACGGGCTGGCAGTGCAGGCGCCGACCAGTATCTTGCGGTTCAGGCTGGCAGACCCGGGGCGGGGATGGCGGTCCTGGTTCTCCCGGTCTCGCCGCCATAGCCTGCCAGCGTTCGAGGCAGGTGACCTGCTTGGCATCCTGCCGCCCCAAGGGCAGGACGCACGGTTTTACTCGCTGGCTTCGTCGGCCAGTGACGGTGTATTTGAGATCTGCGTCCGCAAACAGCCCGGTGGCCTTTGCTCCGGTTACCTGCATGGCCTGAAACCGGGTGACAGTGTTGAGGCTTTCATCCGCCAGAACCCGGGATTTCGCCCGGTCGCTGGCACAGTGCCCGTCATTCTGATTGGTGCCGGTGCAGGGATCGGTCCGCTGACCGGATTTATCCGGAACAATACCGCCTGCAACCCCATGTACCTTTATTGGGGCGGGCGAAGTGCGACTTCGGATTTTCTCTATCAGCCGGAACTGGGGCACTACCTTGAGGATCGCCGGCTAACGGGGTTGAGTACCGCGTTCTCAAGATCCGCTGAAAGGGCCTACGTGCAGGACCGGCTCCTGCAGGATCAAACGGCCTTGCGGCAGATGATTGATACCGGTGCCCAGGTTCTGGTGTGTGGCGGCAGGGAGATGGCCGCCGGGGTGAAACAGGTTTTCGAAGAGATTCTTCAGCCTTTGAGGCTGGATGTGGATGATTTGAGAGTACAGGGACGTTATCTGGAGGATGTGTACTGAGTCGGGCGTGGCCAGGCTTGCGGCTTGCCGTGAGCCATTCGCATGCGAATATCCGATACTGCATTGACAATTTGTCATATCGTGACAAATTGTCTTATCTATCCTGTCGTTTTCTTTTCGGCGGAATCCGGGTGAGGTTAAACTGGCGTCTCCGGTTAAAAATTAGACGAAGTTCAATGCGCTGATAACAATAATCTGACGACAGGAGGCCACCATGTCAGTCAGCTCGACCCCGGAAGGGGTGTCTGTCGCACCCCGGCACATCCACTTTGATGTCAGCGAGGATCTGAAATCCTTCTGGCATGGCAATGACGCCTTTCGTACCGCCTTTTTCAACGCGTTGTCCCTTCAGTTCCCTGACGGTGAGCAGCAGTTCATCAACGCGGTGCGACTGTATCGGGACAGGATTGACGATCCCAAGCTCAAGCAGGAGATCCGGGGCTTTATCGGCCAGGAGGCTTTGCACAGCCGCGAACACAAGAGTTACAACGAGGCACTGAGGGCCCGTGGCTACGAGATTGATGCGATTGACCGGCGCTTCCGCAAGCACATGGCGTGGGTAGGCCGGCTGCCGGCCAGTCGGCAACTGGCGGGAACCTGTGGTGCCGAGCATTACACCGCGGTGCTGGCCAATGCGATTCTGCGGCACCCGGAATGGATGGCCGGTGCCAGTCCCCGGATGCAGCGATTGTGGCGCTGGCATGCCATTGAGGAAACCGAACACAAGTCCGTTGCCTTCGATGTTTACCGCCAGTGCGTGGGTAACGAGCGCCTGCGCAAGGTAGTGTTCCTGTTTGTGACCTGGAATTTCTTCAAGTACACCTTTCTCAATACCTGCAGCCTGCTGAAAACCGACGGCAAGTTATGGAGCCTGAGGACCTGGCTTGGGGGGATCAACTTCCTGTGGGGCAGGCCAGGTGTCCTGCGGCGCTGCCTGCCCGAGTTCCTGGCGTACCTGCGCACCGGTTTCCAGCCCTGGCAACAGGATAACCGTGACCTGTTGAGGGAGAACCTGGCAGAACTGCAGGACAGTCGCTATCCCGCCTGACGCCGGCAAGCTCCCGATGGGATATGACGCTTTTGGGGTCAGTTTGTTCCGGGCGGCTGAAATTGTGATGGCATTGTGTTACATCTTGCCTCTGACAATAACAATGACAAGACGGTTGGCCCGGCAGTCCGGCCAGCCTGATGACCCTGGAGGCCCCGATGCGCGTTGGTCTTATTGTGGACTCTGCCTGTGACCTGCCCTATGAGTTCAGTCGCAAGCATGATCTGTTTATTCTCCCCGTAACGGCAAAGATCGACAATCAGGTATTTATCGACAACCACGACCCGGTGCTAACCCAGGAGTTCTATCAGAGCGGCCTCCTGCAGAAAGGCCACCATGCCGAGACTGAAGCCTTTTCCGCTGGCCAGATCCATGATCTGTTGATGGAAAAGGTGGTCACCCAGTTTGATGTTGCCATCTGTGAAACCGTAACCCGGTCTCGAAGCCTGATTTTCCAGAATGCTACCGATGCCTACAACACAGTGATGGGGAGCTGTCAGCAGGCGAGGGCGGCCGCCGGGGTGCCGGGAAAATTCTCCATGCGGGTGATCGACAGCAAGCAGATCTTCGCCGGCCAGGGGCTGCTGGCAGCCCACACCCTCCGGCTGATTGACCAGAAGCTGTCCAAGAACGTGTTGCGACAGGAGGTCGAGGCTTTTACCGACCGGATGTATACCTGCGTAATCCCTCGCGATCTGCACTACATCCGCGAACGGGCGCGCCGCCGTGGCGACAAGAGCATCTCGGCCGTCGTGGCGTTCCTGGGCAAGGCACTGAACATCACCCCGGTCATTTTTGGTCAGGGTGCCGAGGGGCAGCCGGTGGCGAAAACCCGGAACTTCGATACTGCGGTCGAGAAGGTCATGAACTACGCTGCCGGCCGGGTTGACGCTGGCCTGCTGACTCCCTATGTGAGCCTGTCCTGCGGCCTGTCCTGGACCGAGATCGAGGAGTTGCCCGGTCTGAACAGGCTTCGGGACGCCTGTGAGCGGAATGGGGTAGAGTTGCTGTTGTCCCAGATGGGCATAACCAGCAGCATCTATATCGGGCCGGGCAGTGTTTGCCTGTCGCTGGCCGCCGAGCCTCATCAGTTCAGCGACTTTCAGTAACCCGGATCACACTCTCGCTTGGCCCAACTGCTCCGGCAATCCGTCCTTTCGGGCAAATTGGCGCGGGCCGGTGCCGTGTTAGCCTCAACCCTGAATCCACAGACTGGCAGTCAACCTCCGGAACCACATCATGACCAAGGCTAACACCGATATTGCTTCAGCCCTTCTGGAGCAACATGTCAAACACGAGCTGGCGGCTCTCAAGGGGGCCAAGCTGAAGAAGTTCGTCGCTAACGAACTGGATGAGCTGTTCGCGCTCACCGAATCGGTCACTCTCAACCGGGTGAGTTCTGTGGAGCAGGTGATGGCGGTTATCCAGCGTATTGTCATTGACATGGAGCTGGACGCGGGGCTGCCAGAGCTGGCTGCGGACATGGCCACGGAGGTGCTGAATTCCGCGGTACAGGCCGAAACTCCCCTGAAAGACATTATCAGCCGCGAGCAGGCCACTGCATTTCTGGAGGAAGCCCTGGAGCTTCGCCAGCAGCGGGAGCAGATTATCCGTGAAGTCATGGCGCACCCGGTCTATCAGGAGCTGGTGTCCAACGTGGTGTATCACGGCCTGGTGAATTATCTGTATGAGGATAACCTGATTACCAAGGCGGTGCCCGGGGTCGGGTCCATGATGAAGTTCGGCAAGCGCATGGCGAACAAGGCGGTGCCCGGGCTCGACGAGACCTTTGAGCGGCGACTCAAGGCCTGGCTGTCGGATAGTCTGCCCGGCCTGATTACCCGCAGTGAACAGTTTCTCCACAAGGCGTTGACCGACGATGAGCTGCGGGACAGTGTGATGGCGGCCTGGATCTCACTGGAAGAGCGCAGCCTGGCGGACCTGAACGACGGCCTGGGTGACGTCCAGCTGCAGGAATTCGTGGTCCTTGGCTATGAATTCTGGCTGACCTTCCGCCAGACTCCCTATTTCCGTGCCTGTGCCCTTGCCGTGGTGGAGCACCTGTTTGCCCGCTATGGCGACCAGCCACTCGGGGTGCTGCTGCAGGATATTGGTGTGACCCGGGCCCTGGTGATGTCCGAAATCGAGGCCCATGGCTTGCCGCTGGTGGATGTGTTGCGGGATGAAGGGTATCTCGAGGCGCTGCTGCGACGACGCCTGCAGCCCTTCTACAAGTCGGCGGCGGTGGGCAAGATTCTCTCGCAGCAAGGCTGATTCGTTTCAGCTTGTGAAAAAAAAGAGGCATCCGCGGATGCCTCTTTTTTGTATGCGGGTTTCAGGCGATCGCCATGGCTCCGCTCAGCGCTCCAGATACTGCAGCTTGTTGGGCTTGCCATCCCACTCGGCTGCATCCGGCAGGGGATCTTTCTTTTCGGTGATGTTCGGCCATTTGCCGGCCAGGTCGGCGTTGATTTCAACAAACTGGACCTGATCGGCGGGCAGCTCGTCTTCCGAGAAGATGGCTTCCGCAGGGCACTCGGGCTCGCACAGGGCGCAGTCGATGCACTCGTCCGGATCGATTACCAGAAAGTTCGGGCCTTCGTAGAAGCAGTCAACAGGGCAAACTTCAACGCAGTCGGTGTATTTGCACTTGATGCAGTTATCAGTAACGATAAAAGCCATAGTCAGATCCCTGGTTCGGTGGTCAGTCTCATCAGTGTAATATTAATTGCGCGATATTGTAGGGATCGCCCCTATCTGCCGCAAGCGCTGCACTGCTATATGCTTATGACCCTGGTCAACTTCACCGCTTTTTCCACCATCCCGTAACTCCTTGTTTTGAATTCCGGCACGGGTCATTTCGTCAGCAATTCACGGAGCTGATAGAGCTGGTTCAGGGCCTCGCGGGGTGTCAGTTCGTCCGGGTCGAGGGCGGCCAGCGCTTCCTCCACCTTGCTGGGCTCCAGACTGGCAAACATATCCCCCTGCCAGGCCGGATCACCAACCGTGTCCCGGCGAGATTTGTCCGGGACGGTCGCTGGCTGGCTGGCGGGTTGCGCCGCCAGGGTGGCGGGTGCCGGAGCTGCCGAGCCTTCGAGGTGCGCCAGCTGTGCCTTGGCGTTACGGATTACATCCTGGGGTACCCCGGCCAGTTTGGCCACCTGCAGGCCATAACTCTGGCTGGCCGGGCCGTCGTGGACGTTGTGCAGGAACACGATGGAGTCATCGTGCTCGGTGGCAGTCAGGTGCACGTTTACCGCGTGTTCCAGCTGGTCAGCCAGCTGGGTCAGTTCGAAATAATGGGTGGCGAACAGGGTATAGCAGCGGATTTCCTTCGCCAGTTGCTCCGCGGTGGCCCAGGCCAGGGACAAGCCATCAAAGGTACTGGTGCCGCGGCCCACTTCGTCCATCAGCACCAGGCTGTGTTCGGTGGCATTGTGGAGGATGTTGGCGGTTTCGGTCATTTCGACCATGAAGGTGGAGCGGCCACCGGCAATGTCGTCCGACGAGCCCATGCGGGTAAAGATCCGGTCCACCGGTCCAAGGCGTGCGCGGTTTGCCGGCACGAAACTGCCGGTGTAGGCCAGCAGGGCAATCAGTGCGGCCTGGCGCATATAAGTGGACTTACCGCCCATGTTGGGGCCGGTAATCACCAGCATCCGGCGCTGATTGTCCATCAGCAGGTCGTTGGGGACGTAGGGCTCACTGAGAAGCTGTTCCACCACCGGGTGGCGGCCCTCCTCGATATCAAAACCCGGCGCCGTGCTGAACTCCGGCGCGCAGAACCGCAGGCTGGTGGCACGCTCGGCAAAATTGCTCAGTACGTCCAGCTCAGCCAGTGCCTGGGCGGCATCCTGCAACGGGGCGAGTTCGGCGGCCACCGTCTCCAGAACCTCGTCGTACAGCGCTTTTTCCCGGGCCAGGGCCCGGCTCTTTGCGCTCAGGGCCTTGTCTTCAAATTCCTTGAGTTCCGGGGTAATGAAGCGTTCGGCGTTTTTCAGGGTCTGGCGCCGGATGTAATCTGCCGGTGCCTGCTCCGACTGGGCCCGGCTGATTTCGATGTAATAGCCGTGGACCCGGTTGTAACCGACCTTGAGGGTGCTGATGCCGGTGCGCTCCTTCTCGCGGGTTTCCACATCCAGCAGGTACTGGCCGGCGTTCTCGCTGATATTGCGCAGATCGTCCAGTTCGGCATCAAACCCGTCGCGAATTACCCCGCCTTCCCGGATAACCACCGGCGGATTATCGATGATGGCCCGTTCCAGCAAGTCGGCAAGTTCCGGATAGGTGCCAATGGTCGCGGCCAGCGCATTCACGTGGCCGGAACCGACCGCCTGCAGAGTGCTCTGGAGGTCTGGCAGGGCAAGGAAGGCATCCCGCAGCCGGGCCAGGTCCCGCGGTCGGGCAGAACGCAGCGCGACCCGGGCAAGTACCCGCTCGATATCGCCAACGGCTTTCAGCAGCTCGTGGACCGGCTCGTAGTGGAAGCCGTCCAGCAGCGCGGCGACTGCCTGCTGGCGCTGGCACACGGTGTCCACATCCCGCAGCGGCCGGTTCAGCCAGCGCCGCAGCTGGCGACCACCCATGGCGGTTGCGGTGCGGTCCATCACCCAGGCCAGGGTGTGCTGGTGCCCGCCCATCAGGTTGGTGTCGATTTCCAGGTTACGACGGCTGGTGGCGTCGAGAATGACCGCCTCCTCGCGCCGTTCACGGGTCAGCTTGCGAATGTGGGGCAGGGCTGTGCGCTGGGTTTCACGGGCATACTGCAGCAGGCAGCCAGCGGCACAAATCGCCAGGGTGAGGTCTTCGCAGCCGAAGCCGGTCAGATCCCGGACCTGCAACTGCTGGGTGATGACCCGGCGGGCGGCATCGGCTTCAAACAGCCACGGGCCCTGGCGGCGGATGCCGGTAAAGCCGTCCAGCAGGTCCTGGTAGGGAAAGTCTTCGCTGATCAGGATCTCGGCCGGGCGCAGACGCTGCAGTTCGCCCTGCAGCGCTTCGGTGCTGTCCAGCTCGGCGACGGCGAAGCGACCGCTGGAGATGTCGAGGGTGGCAAAGCCGAACTGTTCCCGATGGCTGTAAATGGCTGCCAGCAGGTTGTCGCGGCGGTCCTCCAGATAGGCGTCGTCGCTCAGGGTGCCGGGGGTCACAATGCGAACCACCTGACGCTCGACCGGCCCCTTGCTGGTTGCCGGGTCGCCGATCTGTTCACAGATCGCGATGGATTGACCTGCCCGGACCAGACGGGCAATGTAACCTTCAGACGAGTGATAGGGGATGCCCGCCATGGGAATCGGATTGCCACCGGACTGGCCCCGGGCGGTCAGGGTGATGTCCATCAGCTCGGCGGCTTTCCTGGCGTCGTCGTAGAACAGCTCGTAGAAGTCCCCCATGCGGTAGAACACCAGCTCGTTGGGGTGCTCGCCCTTGATCCGGAGGTACTGCTGCATCATCGGGGTGTGCTTGGAGAGATCGGTCTGGGCTGCTGACATGAACGCTTCCGCATCGGTTGGCTGGTTGTGAGGCCAAGGATTGTAAGAAAATAACGCCCGGGATGAAATGAAGGAGATCATCATGACCACAACAGAAGCCGGACTCGCCGCTGCCGGTGAACGGCTGGGCGAGCTGCTCACGGCGCGCAACCTGACCATTGCCACCGCCGAGAGTTGTACCGGGGGATGGGTGGCCAAGGTGCTGACCGACCGTGCCGGCTCCTCGGGCTATGTGGTGGCAGGCCTGGTCACCTACAGCAACGAGGCGAAGCAGCGTTTGCTGGGGGTAGGGGCGGATACCCTGCAACAGTTCGGTGCCGTCAGTGAGCCCGTTGTCCGGCAGATGGTGGCCGGAGCCCTGCAGGCGACGGATGCCGATGTGGCGGTAGCCATCAGCGGTATCGCGGGCCCCGGCGGTGGCAGTGATGCGAAACCGGTTGGCACGGTGTGGTTCGCCTGGGGTAGCCGGCAAGACATCCGCGCCAGCGTCTGCCACTTTGACGGTGACCGCGATGCGGTGCGCCGGCAGGCAGTTTTGTATGTGTTGCAGGGAGTTACCGGATTTGTGACGGATGACTGATGTTTCCCCCTGAAAAGGGGGTTGGTCTGGTCTCCGGGTTATGTTTTAATACTGTTCAAATATACAGGGATTGGTCTGTGCAGGCCTGACCGGGATATCCCTGAGTCCAAATGACAGCCACCGCGATGGCAACGGCGAAGAGGATTTTGCAACGATGGAAGACAACCGCAAGAAAGCGTTGAGCGCAGCACTGGGCCAGATTGAGCGCCAGTTCGGCAAGGGTGCCGTGATGAAGATGGGTGACCAGCCCAGAGAAGCCATTCCTGCGGTTTCCACCGGTTCCCTTGGCCTGGATGTGGCACTGGGTATTGGCGGCCTGCCTTACGGCCGGATTGTTGAAATCTACGGTCCGGAAAGTTCCGGTAAAACCACGCTGACCCTCCAGGTGATCGCCGAAGCCCAGAAGCAGGGCAAGACCTGTGCCTTCGTAGACGCCGAGCACGCCCTTGACCCGATCTACGCTGAAAAGCTGGGTGTCAACGTGGATGAACTGCTGGTGTCCCAGCCGGATACCGGTGAGCAGGCACTGGAAATTGCCGACATGCTGGTGCGTTCCAATGCGGTCGACGTCATTGTTGTTGACTCGGTCGCGGCCCTGACTCCGAAGGCGGAAATCGAGGGTGAGATGGGTGACAGCCACGTCGGCCTGCAGGCCCGCCTGATGTCCCAGGCGCTGCGCAAGCTGACCGGCAGCGTGAAGAACGCCAACTGCCTGATGGTGTTCATCAACCAGATCCGGATGAAGATTGGCGTCATGTTCGGCAGCCCGGAGACCACCACCGGTGGTAACGCGCTGAAGTTCTATGCTTCGGTACGCCTGGATATCCGCCGCATTGGTTCCGTGAAGGACGGCGACGAGGTTGTAGGTAACGAGACCCGTGTCAAAGTGGTCAAGAACAAGGTATCGCCGCCGTTCCGCCAGGCCGAATTCCAGATCATGTACGGCAAGGGCATTTACCACATGGCCGAAGTGCTCGATATGGGCGTGAAGGAAGGCTTTGTCGATAAATCCGGTGCCTGGTATGCCTACAACGGCGACAAGATCGGGCAGGGCAAGGCCAACGCCTGCAAGTTCCTGGAAGAAAACCTGGATATCGCCAACGAGATCGAAGCCAAGGTCCGTGACAAGCTGATGCCGAAGCCGGTCAGCAAGAAGGACGCGGCTGCGGCGGAAACGCCGGCCGAGGCCAGCGGAGAGCTGATCTGATCTGATACCGACTGGAGGTGAGTGCTATGGCTGGAGCGAGGAAGTTACTGATCGTTGCCCATGCACCCTCTCCAAATACCGAAACCCTCCGCAACGCGGTTGCGGAGGGGGCCAGGCACCCGGACATCGAGAATGTCGAGGTCCGGGTACTGCCGCCTCTTGAAGCCGGCCCGGATGACGTCCTGGCCTGCGATGCCATCATCCTCGGCACCACCGAGAACCTCGGTTACATGAGCGGTGCCCTGAAAGACTTTTTTGACCGCAGTTATTACCCCTGTCTGGAGAAGACTCAGGGCCTGCCTTTTGCGTTCTACATCCGGGCCGGACATGACGGCACCGGAACCCGACGCGCTATCGAATCCATCACCACCGGGCTGCGCTGGCGTCTGCTCCAGGAGCCGTTGATTTGTCGTGGCGAATACCGCGATGAATTCGAGGAACAGTGCCGCGAACTGGGTATGTACGTTGCGGCCAGCCTGGATGCCGGTCTGCTGTAACCCGTGCCGGGCAGGTCAGCTGGCAAAGCGGTTGTAAAAGCCTTCGATGCGCGACAGGGCATTGTCGACGGTCCGTGAGTAGCCCCGCTTTTCCGAACAGTAACTGAAACGGATGCTTACCCGGAACCCGGCGCGCCAGGGGTGGCAGTTCACCACCAGGGCGGCGACTCTCGGTTGGTGGATGTATTTGCCCTCAAAGCGGATATAAAGCCGGGCGTTGGTCTCGAAGGGGCGCGTGCTGAACACCGCCATGCCGTAGCGGTTGAGGTCGAGGCAACTGACCGGAACCGAGGGTCGGCCGCGGCCGAAAAAGCCACGTTCTCTGAGTTCAACCTTCAGGCATTCAGCGGGGTAGCGCTCCTTGATTCTGCGTTCGACAGAGTCAGTCATAACGAAAAGCGTCCAGTGCTGTCAGGATTGATTGTTGTTGTCAGTGACGGCTCCCGGATTGCAATTCCGGGAACGGAAGTGTAGTTCTCGAATCATGGCCTTAAAAATATTACCTCTCGGTTTTGTGACGGCGCTCTCGCTTGTCATGGTCCGGATCGGTTGCGATTTATTTTGGAATAGTCATGGCGGGCCAGTTTCAGGGCTGTAGAATGCCTCCTTTTGCGTAAATTCCACGCTTGCACGGGACATTGGCGGAGCCAGATTCTACAATGTTCCGCCGAAACCTAACGCCATCAACAGGATCCAATCTTGAAGTCATTGCCACTGCACCAGTTATACAAAGCCTGTGTCCTCAAGGAGCTTCCGTTCAAAACCACCCGGCAGCTGGAACCCCTGGCCGAGATCGTGGGTCAGAACCGGGCCCAGGAAGCGGTACGCTTCGCCCTGGCGATGCCCCATGGCGGTTATAACGTCTATGCGGTGGGCCGTAACGGCCTTGGCAAACGAACCATGATGCTCCGTTACCTTGAGCACCATGTGGATACCGAACACCAGAGCCACGACTGGTGTTACGTGGCCAATTTCGAGGAGCCACGCATTCCCCGGGTTCTGAAGCTGCCCGGTGGCCAGGGCCACCTGCTGAAGCAGGATATGGACCGGCTGATGACGCGGTTGATGAAAGTGATCCCGCAGACCTTCGACTCCGACAGCTTTCTGGAGCGTGCCGAGCAGCTCAAGAACGAATATGGCAAAAAGCAGGAGGATGAGCTGGAGAAAGTGGCGGCGCAGGCCCGGCGCAAGAAGATCAGCCTGACAGTGACCACTCCGGGTGGTTACCGCCTGGTGGCGATGAACGGCGATGAGCCCCATACCCAGGCAACCTTCGATGCCCTGTCGGATGAGCAGCGGGCCCGCTTCGAGGATGCCATCAACCGGCTGGAGAAGAAGTTGCGGCAGTCCCTGCGCAAACTGGCCGACTGGGAACAGGAGTATGCCGAGAAGCAGCAGGCGCTGAACCAGGAGACCCTGGAAGGCATCTCGGGCCACCTGCTTGACGATCTCGAAAAGAAATATGGCGAGTTGCCGGAAGTTGTGGCCTATCTTGAGGCGGTGCGCAAGGACCTGGCGGAAAGCCTCGACATCTTCCTGGAAGATAACGAGGAACAGGCGGCGATTGCCTACGCGTCCCTGGATCGCAAGATGCCCCGGCGCTACCTGGTCAATCTGCTGGTGCACCAGAAAACCAACGAGGTGCCGGTAGTGGTGGAAGATAACCCCACCTATCACAACCTGTTCGGTTACGTGGAGAGCGTGACCTATAAGGGTACTGTGTTTACTGACTTCTCGCTGATCCGCCCCGGCAGTATCCACCGAGCCAACGGCGGATACCTGCTGATGGATGCCATCAAGGTGCTGGAGCAGCCGTTCGTCTGGGACGGGCTCAAGCGGGCGTTGCGTTCGCGGTCATTGCAGATCAATTCGCTGGAGCGGGAGCTGACGCTGTCCGGAACCATCTCCCTGGAACCGGAGCCCATTCCCCTGGATGTCAAAATCGTGCTGTTCGGTGATCGCGACACCTGGATGCTGCTGCAGGAGTACGACGCCGAGTTTGCCGAGCTGTTTCGGGTAACGGCGGACTTCGAGAATGAAATGTGGCGTAACGATGACAGTCAGTTGCTCTACGCCAAGTTTATCTCCAGCCTGGTACGGGAAAAGAGCCTGTTGCACTGCAGCAACAAGGCGGTGGCACGGGTCATCGAACACAGTTCCCGCATGGCCGAGCATCAGGACCGGTTGTCGCTCCACGCTGCCGACATCGCCAACCTGCTGCGGGAGTCCGATTACTGGGCCCGCCAGGCCGGCGCCAAGCTCATCCAGGACAGTCACGTGGAGCAGGCCCTGGCCAGTGCCCGTTACCGCAGCAGCCGTATTCGTGACCAGTTCTACGATTCCATCCGCGATGGCACAACCCTGGTTTCCACGTCCGGCACCTGTGTCGGCCAGGTAAACGCACTGTCTGTCATGTCCACGGGCGGCTTCGAGTTCGGCATGGCCAACCGGATCACCGCCACCTGTTATTACGGCGATGGCGCGGTGATGGACATCGAGCGGGACGTCAAGCTCGGTGGCAATATCCACTCCAAGGGGGTGATGATCCTCAGTTCCTGGCTGTCGTCACGATTTGCGCTGATGGATCCCATGCACCTCTCGGCGAGCCTCACCTTCGAGCAGAACTATGGTGAGGTTGATGGGGACAGCGCATCACTGGCCGAGCTGTGTGCGCTGATATCCTCCCTGTCCGGGGTGCCGGTACGGCAGGACCTGGCGATCACCGGGTCGGTCAACCAGTTTGGCGAGGTGCAGCCGATCGGCGGTGCCAACGAGAAAGTGGAAGGTTTCTTCGAGACCTGTCGACTGACCGGCGGGCTGACCGGAACCCAGGGGGTGATCGTGCCCCAGACCAACGTCAAGAACCTGATGCTGGACAACGAGGTGTTGCAGGCTGTCCGGCAGGGCAAGTTTTCAGTCTATGCTGTAAGCAAGGTTGAGGAAGCGGTCACCCTGCTGCTGGGCAAACCGGCCGGTAAGGCCGATGAGCGCGGCCGCTACCCGAAACAGTCCGTGTTTGGCATGATTCAGCAACGGCTTGACAGCATGCGAGAGCATGAGCGCCAGGAACACGCAAAATTTGAAGGCAAAGATCCGTCCATCCATTAACAACAAGCAATGGCACCGGAAAAGCGAGGGAACTGATGACTGATATCCAGCAAACTGTGTATGTAGTGGAAGACGATGAAGCGGTTCGTGATTCACTGGAATTGCTGCTGAAATCCGATGGCAAGACGGTGAAAACCTACGAGAGCGCCACCGCCTTCCTGCGCGAGTTCTCGGATGCCATGGCCGGCTGCATTGTGCTGGATATCCGCATGCCCGGTATGGATGGCATGGAGTTGCAGAAGAAGCTCAACGAGCGTCATTCGCTGTTGCCGATCATTTTTGTGACCGGTCACGGCGACGTGCCGATGGCCGTTGATGCCATGAAAGAGGGCGCCGTGGACTTCATCCAGAAGCCCTATCGTGAGGAAGCCCTGCTGGAGAAGATCGAGGCGGCCCTTGCCCAGGACCGTGAACAACGCAAGTCACTGGGTGAGAAGCAGGAAATCGTCCGTCGAATCAAGACGCTCACCCCCCGTGAGGCCGAGATCATGGACCGGATGATCGCCGGTCAGGCCAACAAGGTGATCGCCATTGAACTGGACATCAGCCAGCGGACCGTTGAGATTCACCGCTCCCGGGTGATGCACAAGATGGGCACTCACTCCCTGGCGCACCTTGTTCGCATGGTGCTGTCCGTAAAGGACCTTATCGACGCCCGTTAATCCGGCCGGCATCATGCAGTAATGTTTTTAACCGGCCATGGAATTATGACTGAGACTGTCAGCGCGCCCACAGAGGCGACGGTTCTGCTTGTGGATGACAATCCACAGAACCTGAAAGTCCTCTATGAGACACTGAAAGACAAAGGTTATCGCCTGCTGATCGCCAACGATGGCGAGAAAGCCCTGGAGCTTGCTCACCGCAATCACCCGGAAGTCATCCTCCTCGACATCATGATGCCGGAGATGGATGGCTGGCAGGTGTGTGAGCAGCTTAAGGCCGATCCGGTGACTGCCGACAGTGCCGTGGTGTTTCTGTCTGCGCTTGATGATGTCGACGCTAAGGTGAAGGGGTTTGCCCTTGGTGGTGCCGACTATATTTCCAAGCCGTTCCAGGCCCAGGAAGTGATTGCCCGGGTCCGTACCCATGCCCGGGTCATCAAGCTCGAGCGGCAGCTGCAGAAGCGTAACCGGCAGCTGGAAAGCGATCAAAGTCGAATTCTCAATGCCATCAGTGAGGGTATCTATGGTCTGGATGCCCGGGGCAACATCATCTTTGCCAACCCCGCCGCGGCCCTGATTACCGGCTATCACGCGGATGATCTGGTCGGCCAGAATTTCTTCAAACTGCATTTTGTGGACGCCCCGAATCCGGCGGATGCCGGCGAGGAATCCCTGCCGGTGTGGATGACCTGCCATCAGGGAGTCGCCGAGCATGAGCGCGGTGTCACCATGCATCGCGCAGACGGCTCGACCTTTGCGGCCGAATACCGCGCCACCCCCAAGCTTGAAGGTGACAACGGCAAGTTGCGGGGCGCGGTAGTGGTGTTCCGGGATATTACCGCGGAGCTGGAGAACGAGCGGGCGCTGGACGAGGCCCGGGAGCTGGTCCAGGAGCAGCGCGACCAGCTGGCTCACGCTTCCCGTCTGTCCACCATGGGTGAAATGGCTGCCGGTGTGGCCCACGAGGTGAACCAGCCCCTGACCGCCATTACCAATTATGCCCGCGTGGCCAGGCGCATGATGGCTGCGGAAACCCTTGATAAGGAACTGCTCGCGGAAACGCTGGGCAAGATCGAGGCCCAGTCCCATAGGGCCAGCGAGGTGATTCGCCGTATCCGCCGGTTCATGAAGAAGCCCGCCGCCGGCAAGGAAGTCCTGTCCATTCCGGCGCTTCTGGAAGATACCCGGCAGTTTGCCGAAGTGGATATGCGTAACAACGAGGGTGGCATCGAGATCACCGTCGCTGACGATGTGCCGGAGGTACTGGCAGATCCGGTCCAGGTCCAGCAGGTGGCCCTCAACCTGATCCGCAATGCTCTCGAGGCGACTCGCAGTGCCGGTGCGGCCGATCCTGTGCAGGTGTCTGCCACCATGATGGGTGAGAACTGTGTCCGGATTGAAGTGACCGATCATGGCATCGGCCTGCCGGAAGACGCGGAAGAGAAGCTGTTCCTGCCGTTTTACACCACCAAGGAAGACGGCATGGGCATTGGCCTGCCGATGTGTCGGTCCCTGGTTCAGGCCCAGGGCGGTGATATCGGCTTTGAGCGCCAGCCAGAGGGCGGCGCCCGCTTCTTCTTCACCTTGCCGGTTGCCGCAGGCTCCGGCGCCAGCTGTGTGCCGGCCAGCCAGGACGACTGACCGGCCCATGTTCAGCCCTGGCGCTTCCTCAGCCCCAGCGGATCTCGCCACTGAGGTGCGGGGCGTCGCCACGGGCATTCAGCAGTTGGTAGTCCCAGCAACTCTCATTCTCCCGCCAATTGAGCTGGGCACTGCCCGGCAGAAAGAACGGCTTCTTGAACTGGCAGGTCACCGTCACCGGACCATCCTGCCAGCTGCCCTGTTGTTCCAGTAGGGCCAGCACCCGGGCCTTGCTCCACATGCCGTGGGCGATGGCCCGCGGGAAGCCGAACGCCTTTGCGGTCAGCGCATGCACATGGATGGGGTTGAGATCCCCGGAAACCCGCCCGTACTGCCGCCCGATGGATTCCCCGGCCTTGATGTCGAGGGTATTCGGATAGCGCACCAGTTCGGGCTTGCCAGCACCTTGCTTGCGGTCCGGGCCAGTGCCGGACGATTGCCGGTACAGGTTGGTGCTGGTTTCCTCCCACACCCGTTTTCCTGCAGACCTGACCTCGGTTACCAGATCAAACTCAAGCCCCCGTCCGGTGTGTTGCTGGCCTTCAAGCCTTACTTCGATATCCAGTACCTCGCCGGCGCCGATCGGGCGGTACTGGCAAATGGTATTGCGCAGGTGAACCAGCCCCAGCAACGGCAGGGGGAAGGCTTTTTCGGTCAGCAGCTTGAGATGAAGCGGGAATGCCAGAATGTGGGGCCAGGTGATGGGGACATTGGTGCCAGCTTCGAAACCGCACATTTCCTGGTAGCGTGACAGGTGGCGATTGGTGGTGCTGACGCCGGTCAGTTCGGCTTTCAGGTCCGGCAGGACAAGGTCTTTGGCGGGGGGCTGGCCTTTTGGTAATAATGCCTTACCGTAAAGTGACCAGAGCCCCGGGGGCTGGTTATGGTAGCTAAGCTCGGCTGTCATCGCAGTCTCTCCGGGTTATTGAGGATCGGATTCTGGTACGTCTGTGCGAGCGTGGCCCGATATGCTCTAATATACGACGAAAGTAAAACAGTCTGGCAAACCCGGCCGGGCTGGGCATTGACTTGGTTAACCGGCCTTGAGGTCCGGAAAGCCAGTTGGATCTGTAAACAACTATAAGCGGGACGTTATGCAGGAACTTCGCGATGCGGGAGTGATGTTGCGCCTGATCTACCAGGCCATGAAACGCAAGGGAATTGATACAGACGCAATTTTTGCCCGGTTGGGCGTTGATGAAAGCTACGTGTACATGGATCAGTTGCGCACCCCCCACAGCGCGCAGCTGTATTTCTGGCAGGTGGTTGAAGACGTGTCCGGTGACCCGGATATCGGCCTGCACCTGGGCCAGCTGCTCCCTACCTACAAGGGACAGGTACTGGAATACCTGTTTCTCAGTAGCCCCACCTTCGGTGAGGGGTTACGCCGTGCGCAGAACTATCAGCGCTTGCTGAGTGATGCTGCCAATACCGATTTCGTGATCGAGGGTGACGAAGCGTGCATGATTCTTGACGCTGCCTCCGAGGAAGTCAGTCGGCTTCGCCATTTCAACGAATGCTTTGTGCAAGGGCTGGTAACCTTCTTCAAGTCCATCACTGAAGAGGAATTCCATCCTTCCCGAGTCGAGTTCGAGCACAGTCGTGAGCAGAACCGGGAGCATGTGGCCGAGGTTCTTGGCTGTGACGTGGTTTTTGATGCGCCTGAGAACCGGCTGTATTTCCCGGCCAGTCTGTTGTCCCATCCATCGCCCCATGCTGAGCCGGAGCTTCTCGACCTTCACGAGCGCTTTGCCAGCGAACAGGTCGCCCGGCTGGAGAAGAAAGACATTGTCGGCCAGGTAGAGCGGATCGTTGCCGAGCTGCTGGACAGCGGGGAAGTGACCCTGGATGCGGTGGCAGAGCGGCTCGACATCAAGCCCCGCACGCTCCGGACGCGGCTGACGGAGGCGGAAACCAGCTTTAACCAGGTGCTGGCAGATTTCCGCTATCGCCTGGCCCGGCAGTTGCTGGCCACCACCGATGAGTCTATTGACGAGATTGTGTATCTGACCGGGTTCTCCGAGCCCAGTACCTTCTACCGTGCATTCAAACGGTGGTCGGGGATGACACCGATCGAGTATCGGAAAACCTCCCAGGGTAAGGACGCCGTGGTGGACGCGATGTAATCGCGCCCACCACGATTGGCGCCTGCGGCAAATAACTTTGAAAAAAGCGTTGACATGCCCGCAGTCCTCTTTATAATGCGCCCTCGTTGTCACCGAGCAATCAACGACAGGTTGCTCGCAAAAAGGTGATGACCCGCGCGGAGCGGTAGTTCAGTTGGTTAGAATACCGGCCTGTCACGCCGGGGGTCGCGGGTTCGAGTCCCGTCCGCTCCGCCATTTCCTCCCTTCTTTGCCAATCCCTGAACAGTTTCTCTCTTCGAATCGTTTCGCTCTGAACACCTGTTAGCACGTTATTTCAAGCTGTCATCCCGGTCGGGAAATCGTTGTCATCAACCTGTCACCAAACTGTCACCCGTGGGACATGTTCCGGTTGCACACTGTCAGTGTGATTTCGATAGGGATAGTGTGTGATGCTTGATTACGAAGAAGAACTCATCGAGTTCCAGTTGGAAGATTTCGATGACGATGAAGGTTATGACGACGGGATGGAGCTGTAATAGCGGCTACCACCCGATTCGCGGGGCACTGACAGTTGCGGTGCCGGGTTATCCGGTTAAGCGCCTGGAAAGTTAATAGAAAGCACCCTGCGATGTTCTCCCGGGCTGAGCCCGAACCAGCGCCGGTATGCCTTATGAAACGCCGCCGGGCCGGAAAATCCCAGTAACCAGGCAATTTCGCTCAGCGAGCTTCCGGTTTCCCGGATATAGGCAATTGCCAGATCCCTCCTTGCTTCGTCCAGAAGCTCCCTGAATCCGGTGTTTTCCGCGGCCAGTTGCCGTTGCAGGGTCCAGGGCGCAAGCCCCAGTTTTGCCGCCACGGTTGCCAGTTCCGGCGTCTCGCCTTGCAGCAGGGGTGGCAGCATGTCCTTGATCCGATCTCCGGTGGTCCAGCCACGGCGAATTTTCTTCAGTTCCCGATCACATTGCGCGCACAGTTCAATGAACATCGCAGGTTGTGCCTGCAGCGATGGCAGGTCGGCAACCCGGGGAGCCAGCAGCAGACCGTTGCGATCAGCCCCGAAGGTGACCGGGCACTGGAACCATTCCTCAAACCTGGTTTCCAGACCCTGGGCAGGGTACTCGATCAGCACCCGTTCAAGTACCTGCTGCTGCCCGGTGAAAATCCTCAATAACTGTGTCCAGGCCGACAGTACCGAGTCGACCACAAAAAAATTGTACTGGTTGTAAGGCCGGATGGAGTAGAAGTCCGCCTGTAAGCGGTTGTCGCTGATAACCGGGATGCCGCGGCTGTTTCGGCTGGTCAGTGGCGAGTAACGGATCAGGGTGGCCAGGGCCTCGCCGGCGCTTGCTGCGCACTGGGCGGCGAGCCCGGCCAGACCGGCATCGACTGGCCGGGTCAGTTCCGCGATCATCAGCCCCAGTGCCCGGTTCCCGGTCAGCTCGATGGCCGCCTGTCCCAGCCGCATGTAGCGGGGAATGCTGATCCGTGCCTGGGGCGTGGCGAGGAAGCTGTCGTCCAGGCCGAACTGGCCGAGCCAGGGGGCGGGATCGTGCTGCATTGCCGCCACAGCGCGGGCCATCACGGCGACGTAGAGTACGCTGATATCGCCGAGGCTGTTGCGTTGAGGGCGCGGGCTGGCGGTCATGGATCCGGGTTCCTTGCCAGTTTTGTCATGCAGAGATAATACACTGTTATCTGAGGATATTGTTAGCGGTGCCGGGGATGGTTAATTTAGAGGCCATAACTGCGGGGCCGATGGCCCCGGACCGATCATGCGAGGAGACCTTATGACGACTGTGGCACCGCAACCGGGCGTAGCCCGCTACCCCAATCTCCTGGAACCGCTGGACCTCGGCTTCACCCGGCTGCGCAACCGTACCCTGATGGGGTCCATGCACACCGGGCTGGAAGAGGCGAAGAACGGATTCGAGCGGCTGGCGGCATTCTACGGCGAGCGTGCCCGCGGCGGGGCCGGGCTCATCGTGACGGGAGGTATCGCGCCCAATGTGGAAGGCGGGGTTTTTCAGCACGCCGCCAAGATGACCACCGAAGAAGAGTCGGATCGGCACAAGGTGATCACCCGCGCCGTGCATGAGGCGGATGGCAAGATCTGCATGCAGATTCTCCATGCCGGGCGCTATGCCTATTCGCCGCAACTGGTTGCGCCCTCGGCCATCCAGGCTCCCATCAACCCGTTTACCCCCCGGGAGCTGGATGAAGCCGGCATCGAGAAGCAGATCGAGGATTATGCAGCCTGTGCTGCCCTGGCGCAGCGTGCCGGCTATGACGGTGTCGAAATCATGGGCTCGGAAGGCTACTTCATCAACCAGTTCATCGTAGCCCATACCAACCATCGCACCGATCGCTGGGGTGGCAGTTACGAGAACCGCATCCGTCTGCCAATCGAGATTGTCCGCCGTGTTCGTGAGCGGGTCGGGGCAAACTTCATTCTGATTTACCGGTTGTCCATGCTGGACCTGATCGAGGATGGTAGTACCTGGGAAGAGATTGTCCGGTTAGCGAAGGAAATCGAGAAAGCCGGTGCCACCATCATCAACACCGGAATCGGCTGGCATGAGGCACGGGTGCCAACCATTGCCACTTCGGTACCACGAGCCGCCTTCTCCAAAGTCACTGCGCGGTTGAAGGGCGAGGTCAGTATCCCGCTGGTGACGACCAATCGCATCAACATGCCGGAGGTGGCAGAAAAGATCCTTGCAGACGGCGATGCGGATATGGTCTCCATGGCCCGTCCCTTCCTCGCCGATGCCGAGCTGGTACTCAAGGCAGAGGAAGATCGCGCCGATGAAATCAATACCTGTATCGGTTGCAACCAGGCCTGCCTGGATCACACCTTCAGCGGCAAGCTGACGTCCTGCCTGGTCAATCCCCGGGCCTGCCACGAAACCGAGCTTGCCTACGTGAAGACTGCAACGCCCAAATCCATCGCGGTCGTGGGCGCCGGCCCAGCCGGTCTGGCGTTCGCAACGGTTGCTGCCGAGCGGGGTCACCGGGTCACCCTGTTTGACGATGGCAGCGAGGTGGGCGGTCAGTTCAACGTCGCCAAGCGGATTCCCGGCAAGGAGGAGTTCTACGAAACCCTGCGCTATTTCCGCGTCATGCTCGACAAGCACGGGGTGGAGGTGAGACTCAATACCCGGGTAAATGCGAGCGACCTGCTCGCCGGTGGCTTTGACGATGTTGTGCTGGCAACAGGCGTTGTGCCACGGACTCCGGAGATTGAAGGCATTGACCATCCGAAAGTGATCGGCTACCTGGACGCACTGCTTGGGCGCAAACCTGTCGGCCAGCGAGTGGCGGTCATTGGTGCCGGCGGCATCGGTTTTGACGTGTCCGAATTCATTGTCCACCAGGGTACTTCTGCTGCCCTCGATGCCCATGAATTCATGCGGGAGTGGGGTGTGGACCTGACCGTTGCCCACCGTGGTGGTATCCAGGGCGTGGAGGCGGAAGTCCCTGCGCCGGCGCGGGAGGTTTACCTGTTGCAGCGCAAGGCCTCCAAAGTCGGTAATGGCCTGGGCAAAACCACGGGCTGGATTCACCGGACATCACTGAAGAATCGCAAGGTGCAGATGATTCCCGGCGTCAGCTATCGTAAGATTGACGACCAGGGCCTGCACATCACGGTTACTCCGAAAGGCGCCACGGCCGGCGAGGATCGGGTACTGGCGGTGGATACCGTGATTGTTTGCGCCGGCCAGGAGCCACTGCGGGCCATGCAGGCAGAACTCGAGCAGGCGGGCAGGGCGGTTCACCTGATTGGCGGTGCTGATGTAGCCGCTGAGCTGGATGCCAAACGCGCCATCGACCAGGGCAGCCGGTTGGCGGCGGAGATCTGATCACAAAACGTTTCAGATTTTCTCTACCCGTTAAATCTCCTGTGACTACAATGAGAACGAGGTTCCGGCTGCACCCGGCCGGAACCCCGATAAATAATCCGATGATCCGGAGCGATCTCGGCGACCGTGGCAGAGGCCCGGCGAAGCAAGAGAGCGGGAGTGAACAATGGGACCTGCCGACCAGGCAAATGACGGGTACCAGGCGGTATTCTTTATGGAGGGCGTTAAAGTTGCCCGTCAGATGACGGCCAGCGAGTTTGGCGCTTTCCTGGATGGTTATGTGGGGTTGTCGGACCTGGCTGAAACCGATGTGCGGGCAGTTTACGTTGCCCTGAGCGGTGATCTGCTGGTTCAGTCCCTGGTGTTCTTCAGAATCTATTTCGATGACGAGGGTCGGGCAGACAGCCACTGGAATATCCCGGTGGAGCGGTTTGCCACCGAGGGGGCCAAAGGCCCGGATCTTGGCGGTGGCCCGATTCGCCTGGTGTGCCGCAGCCAGTGTCCGGAGCCACGCTATGCCGAGGAGTTGTGGGACCCGGACATGACACCGGGCAGCAACCACTTCCAGTCCATTCGCAAAGCTGTTCAGGCCAACAAGCTCAAGTTCCGCAAAATCGAGCCAGCGCCGGCAGTCGAGGAAGCCATTCCAGTGCTGGCCGTACCCGCGCCAGCCCCTGTCGAACCGGATAGCTCCGGCGAGCGCGCCCGTCTCGCCCAGATGATCCGGGAACAGCGGCTTCGCATTAAAACCCTGCAGAGTGTCCATCGTGATGCCCTGGCCGATATCCAGCGCGAGCATCGCGTGGAAATGCAGGCCCTGCGCAGCGAAATGTCTGATCTGGAGCAGAAATACGAGCGCCAGAGACTGACTAACGAGCAACTCAAGGAGCGTCTCTCCGAGCGTAACGAGCAGTACCTTGCCATCCAGGAGCAGATGGCCGGTAATGAAGAAACGTCCGGACGGGATCAGCAAACCAGCAGCGCCGAGCTGGTGTTGCTGCAGGAGCAGCTGGAACGCAAGGAGCGTGAGCTGGAAATGCGCGGCGACCGGATCGCCTTGCTGGAGCAGGAAAATCACGATCTGCGCAGCCGTGAGCCAGCCGAAGACTCGTTAATGCGCCAGTTGCAGGAGCAATCCGTCTTCCTGGTGGCTTATCACCCGGGTGTCGGTCACCTGACACTGCCGTTTGACGATATCGAGCGCTATTTCGGTAATCCGTTGAGCTATGCTGCGGAAAAGTGTGGCCTGAATGAACCGGCTTATCGGGAGTGGCTGGAGCATTATGAGAATCCGGTGTGCCGCCATGCCGGGGATGATGGCGGTGAATGCAATGAGCCCGTTATGCGGGTCAGCCAGCCTGCCGAGTTCCGGCCCGGGCAGGATGACCGGTGTGAGGCGCACCAGAGTGTTGCCGTAACCTCCTGACCTTCCCGGTTGTCATGCTGCGGGCAGCCGGGCTCAGTTTACGCTGGGTCCCGGCCAGCTGTCGGGTACGACAAAATGGCGGTTAACCTCCCGATAGTATCCATCGTAACCCCGTTCCATTCTGGCCAGCAGCACCGGCCGGTGATTGCGCTCAGCTGCCGTGAGGATCTCGCGGGTTACTCCGTGGTCAGGTATCTCCCGGGACTGAAAGGGCCCCAGCCAGTCCGGTTTGGTGAGCGCTGTCCAGCTTGCCGGCGTGGCCGCCGGCAGCTCACTGAAATAGAGCCACTGTCCCCGTTCGTGATCCTTGCTGACCCACTCGGGCAGGTCCGGTTGCGTGCGCGGTGCTACCGGATAGAACAGGTTGCCTGGCATGAACAGTCGTGGCGCTACGGTCTCGTGGATACCGGCAGCGCGGAGCATGGTCAGGGTTTCCGGGCGCTCGGTCATACGGCACTGATGGTCGAACATGCGATGGAACTTCAGGTCCAGCCGGTCCCGCGCGTTCGGGCCATACCAACGGCTGTGCGGGCCGTCATCAGGTGAGGACAGGGCAAGGCCCAGGTAATACTTGACGGCGATCTCGTGGTGCTCCACCTCGCCGCTGGCCATGTTTCGCACCACAAAATCCAGCTCTCCCAGGGTACGGCCGTCGGCAGAACGCACCGCCGTATTGTGCATTAGCACCGGCCAGTGCAGCAGATCGGTCAGCAGGAAGCGGTACAGCGCCTCAAAGTAGTGGCCAAGCCTGCGGCTTTTCACGCTGGCCAGCTGGTTCAGCAGTGGAGCCGGTGAGCGGTCGAGCAGGGCCAGCCGCGCCGGTGTGTCGCGCGGCAACACCTCGGCGGGCGCAAAGACCGGCCCCCGCGACACCAGGTTGCGGGCTCGGCACAACCAGGCCAGGTGCCTGACCGCGGGAGTGCGCCAGTGGCGGGGTTTGACGGCTGCCATGGTGTGGGTATTTCTCCGCTGCCTGGGTTAAGCTGTGGTTATTAATGGGTGAAATGGGCGGGTTCGTTTTCAGAAAGCCACCGTAATTCGTTAAGATGCCACCTTGTGAGTCGCAAGAATACATTATGGAGCGGGGTTGGGCGCACCACTCCCTTTTACCCCGGGCCCAGTTACCCCGGACCCAGTTACCCCGGACCCAGTTACCACAGGAATTTTCATGGACCAGTTCAGGAACATTGGCGTGATCGGCCGGATGGGCAGTGTGAAGGTGGTGGAATCCCTTCGCCAGCTCAAGCGCTATCTCATCGATAACAATTATCACGTCATCATCGAGGAAGAAACCGCCACCATGCTGCCGGGCCATGGCCTGCAGGTTGCCAGCAAGAAACTGCTGGGCGAGATATGCGACCTGGTGATTGTGGTCGGCGGTGACGGCAGCCTGCTGGGGGCGGCCCGTGAGCTGGCCAAGTCCAAAACACCGTTGCTGGGCGTCAACCGTGGGCGGCTCGGCTTCCTGACCGATATTTCTCCGGCGGATCTGGAGGAGCGGCTGAGCAAAGTGCTGGAAGGTGAGTACATCGAGGAGACCCGCTTTCTGCTGGACGGCAACGTGGAGCGTGACGGACAGCCGCTGGCTTTCGGTACTGCGCTCAACGATGTCGTGCTGCACCCTGGCAAATCCACCCGGATGATCGGCTTCGACCTGTTTATTGACGGTCACTTTGTCTACAGCCAGCGTTCCGATGGCCTGATTGTGGCCACACCCACCGGCTCAACCGCCTACTCGCTGTCGGCAGGGGGGCCGATCATGCATCCCAAGCTGGACGCGGTGGTGCTGGTCCCGATGTTTCCCCATACCCTGAGCAGTCGCCCCATCGTGGTGGACGGCAAGAGCGAAATCAAACTGGTGATCGGGGACACCAACGAAACCTATCCGCAGATCAGTTTTGACGGACAGATGAACGTGGCTTGTGCCCCGGGTGACATTATCCGGATCACCAAAAAGCCATTCAAAATCCGTCTGATCCATCCGACTGACCATAATTTTTACGCCACATGCCGGGACAAGCTGGGCTGGGCCAGTGAAATAGCAGCGAGTTGAGCATGTCAGGAACAACCAGAGCCGCAAGCCGCGGTTTCGACATCATCGGCGACATTCACGGGTGCGCCAATACCCTGGCCCATCTGCTTGAGCAAATGGGGTATCGCAAGATCAACGGGGTTTACCAGCACCGTCGACGGCAGGCCATTTTTATCGGGGATATCATCGATCGTGGTCCCCGTATCCGCGAGGCCCTGCACCTGGTGCGGGACATGGTGGAGCATGGCTCTGCCCGGATGGTCATGGGCAACCACGAATACAATGCCCTGGGTTACTGCACGCGCGCCCGCCCCGGCAGCGGCAAGAAGTGGCTGAGGGAACATAATGCCCGTCACGACCGGCTGATCCGCGAGACCCTCGAGCAGTTCGAGCATTATCCCCATGAGTGGAATGATTTCCTGGAGTGGTTCTATACAGTGCCGCTGTTCATCGAGGAAGCGAACTTCCGGGTGGTACATGCCTGCTGGGACGGAGATCTGATCAGCAAGTTCAAACAGTCCCAGGGCGGCGCCTGCATTGACGAGGACTTCCTGCACGCATCTGCGGCCCTCGAGTCGTTCGCCGGGCAGGTGATGGATACGCTGCTGCGGGGTACCGATCTGCGACTGCCCGAGGGCATGGCCATCACCGGTCGTGACGGCTATGTCCGGCAGTTTTTCCGCACCAAGTTCTGGGCAGACGAGCCACGGACCTATGCCGATGTGGTGTTCCAGCCCGATCCGCTGCCGGCGGAAGTTGCCCGCAGGCCACTTGAGCCTCATGAGCGGGCCCAGCTGATCAGCTATCCGCTGAGCGAGCCGCCGGTTTTTGTCGGACATTACTGGATGGAAGGTAAGCCGGCACCGATCACCCCCAATGTGGCCTGTATCGACTACAGTGCGGTGAAATACGGCAAGCTGGTAGCCTATCGGATGGACGACGAGCGCGAACTATCCCGCGACAAATTTGTCTGGGTAGACGTTGACCGCCCCGAGCAGGCTGGCGGCCCGAATACCGAAGACAGCGTCGCGAGGTAATCTGTGTACCGGGTCAAGCAGATCGATACCACCATCAACCTGGCGGGCTTCAGTCACTGGCTGCGTGACCAGGGGGTTGGGCACCGGATTACCGAAGAAAGCGGGTTTCAGGTCCTGTGGCTGGATAGTCCGGAATATACGGATGCGGTTCTGGCGGCATTAGAGCAATATCTGAACGACCCGCAAGTCCAGCAGGCTGTGGACGAGGTTAACGAGTCCCCGGTCTACGTCAGTGGCCGCTGGCAACCGGCACCTCGCCATGCCCCGTTGGTGCTGGGCATTCTGCTGGTGGCGGTGGTGCTGGCCTGGCTGACCGCGCTCGGTCGAAGTCCGCTGGCGGCGGCGCTGATGTTCGTTGACCCCCAGGTGTTTGGCTGGCAGACCTTTGCAGAGCGCCTGGATGCCCTGGAGCAGACCCTGGCCGCCGGTCAGCTGTGGCGGCTGATTACGCCGGATTTCCTGCACTTCAGCTGGACCCATATCATCTTCAACGGGGTGATGCTGTGGTTTCTGGGCAGTCAGGTCGAGTGGTTTGACGGCCGCGCCCGCCTGGTGGCCCTGTTTCTGGTCACCAGCCTGCTGTCTAACGGCCTGCAATACCTGGTTTCCGGCCCGCTGTTTGGCGGTTTGTCCGGTGTGGTGTACGGGATTCTGGGATACTGCTGGCTCAGCCAGCGTCGCCTGCCACGGTTCCAGTTTCCTCCGGCGCTGGTGACGTTTGCGGTGGTCTGGATGGTGATCGGCTTTACGCCGCTGACCGAATGGCTGGGACTCGGCCGGATGGCCAACGAGGCGCACCTGGGTGGCTTCCTGGCGGGACTGCTGCTTGGGGCATTACTGCCCGCAAAAAAAAGACCCCGCCGGGCGGCGGGGCATAAATGAGCGTATAGCTCCTGATGAGAGAGACCAAATGCAAACGACCGTTTTCATTTGGTGAGACAATGATAATCATTATCATTTGAGTGTGTCAACCTCCGTCTGACCTATTTTATTTTGACGGTTTATTCCGGGAGAACGTAATGACCTACGAAGAACTGATCCAGCGTCTGGACCCCGCGGTGTACCAGAGCCTGCGCCAGGCCGTTGCCCTGGGCAAATGGCCGGATGGCCGTCAGGTGACCGAGGAACAGCGGGCAATCTGCATGGAAGCCGTCATCTACTACGAAAACCTGCACCAGATTCCTGAGGAAGAGCGGGTGGGCTATATCGGACGGCGCAAGTCCTGTGGATCCGACGAGGACAAGGGCAGTGCCGGTCCTGTTGTCCAGACCTGGGGTTGAGGTGACTTTTGACTGCTGTAATTGACGTATCCGGCCGGCTCTGCAAGATGCCGGCATCCGCGGCAGAGCCGGTGGACTATACCCTGAAGGTAGGTGATACCCGGATCCCCCTGAATGACCTGATCGGTCATCCGCTGCGGCTGGATTACGACGGTGTGATCCGTTGTATCCATTGCGATCGCACCACCAAAAAAAGTTTCAATCAGGGTTACTGTTTTCCCTGCTTTCGCAAACTGGCAGCCTGTGACAGCTGCATCATGAGCCCGGAAAAATGCCATTACCATCTGGGCACCTGCCGTGAGCCCGAGTGGGGCGAAACCCACTGCATGACGGAGCATGTGGTCTATCTCGCCAATTCCTCGGGCCTGAAGGTGGGCATTACCCGGGCATCCCAGGTGCCGACCCGCTGGATTGACCAGGGTGCCGTTGAGGCGATCCCGATGTTGCGGGTGGCCACCCGGCAACTGGCCGGACTGGTTGAAGTTGCCTGCAAGCAACACGTGGCGGACCGCACCAATTGGCGGGCAATGCTGAAAGGCGACGTTCCAGAGCTGGACCTGCCCGCGGAGCGCAGCCGGTTGCTCGGACTGATCGCGGGTGAGCTGGCGGACCTGCGGGCGGAGCACGGTGCCGACGCTTTGCGTGAAGTGAGCGAAGAGGCACTGAGTCTCAGTTATCCCGTCGAGGTCTGGCCCGCCAAGATCAAAACCCATAATCTGGACAAGGAACCGTCGGTGGAGGGGGTCTTGCAGGGCGTCAAGGGACAGTACCTGATCCTCGACACCGGCGTTATCAACATCCGCAAGTTCACGGCCTACCAGGTTCGCCTGCAGGTCTTCGCCAGAGCCTGACCGGCCCGGCAGCACAGCCCGATCATCCCGTTTTCTGGAGAGGTTTAATGCGTACCAATCAGCCGCAGACTGTTTATCTCAGCGAGTACCGTGTCCCGGCCTACCTGGTGGACCATGTGGATCTGCGCTTTGAGCTGTTTGAGGAGGGGGCCAGGGTTCACAGTACCCTGGCCGTGCGGCGTAATCCGGAATCCGCGGATACCAGCGGGCGCCTCGAACTGGATGGTGACAGCCTGGTACTCGAAGGCCTGCAGCTGGATGGCCGGGACCTGGAGCCCGGGCAGTACGAGAATCAGGGTGACCGTCTGGTCATCCCCGAAGTCCCGGAGCAGTTCGGTCTGACTGTGGTGACCTGGATTGAGCCCCAGAACAACACCCGCCTGGAGGGGCTCTACAAGTCTTCCGGTATGTTCTGCACCCAGTGCGAGGCGGAGGGCTTCCGCTGCATCACGTTCTTCCCGGATCGCCCGGATGTGATGGCGCGCTTCCGCACCCGGATCGAGGCGGACAGGGCAGGCTACCCGGTACTGTTATCCAACGGTAACGACGTTGAGCGTGGCGACCTGGAAGGTGGCCGTCATTTCGTGACCTGGGAGGACCCGTTCCCGAAACCCTGTTACCTGTTTGCCCTGGTGGCTGGTGATCTGGTCGAGAAACGGGACAGCTTCCGCACCTGCACGGGACGTGAGATCGACCTGAGGATGTACGTCGAGCCGCGCAATGCAGACAAGTGTGACCACGCCATGGATTCCCTCAAGCGTTCCATGCGCTGGGACGAAGACATCTACGGCCGCGAGTACGACCTGGATATTTTCATGATCGTTGCGGTGGACGACTTCAATATGGGGGCGATGGAGAACAAGGGTCTCAACATTTTCAATTCGTCCTGCGTGCTGGCCAGCCAGGACACCGCGACCGACGCCACGTTCCAGCGCATCGAGGCAATCGTGGCTCACGAATACTTCCACAACTGGTCCGGCAACCGGGTGACCTGCCGCGACTGGTTCCAGTTGAGCCTGAAAGAAGGTTTCACGGTATTCCGGGATTCCCAGTTCTCGGCGGACATGGGCTCCACTACTGTGAAGCGCATTGAGGATGTGACCTTGTTGCGCACCGCTCAGTTCGCGGAAGACGGAGGGCCCATGGCGCATCCGGTGCGGCCGTCGTCCTACATGGAAATTTCCAACTTCTACACCCTGACCATCTATGAGAAGGGTGCTGAAGTGGTGCGGATGATCCACACCCTGCTGGGCCCGGACCTGTTCCGCAAGGGCAGTGATCTGTATTTTGAGCGCCACGATGGCCAGGCCGTCACCACCGATGATTTCGTAAAGGCGATGGAAGACGCTTCGGGTCGCGACCTGACCCGCTTCCGTCGCTGGTATGAGCAGGCCGGTACGCCGGTGGTGACGGTGCGTGATGAGTACGATGAAGCACGCCAGGTGTATCGTCTCGATATCCATCAGACTGTCCCGGACACCCCGGGCCAGACCGGCAAGCAGCCCCAGCACATTCCCTTTGCACTTGGCCTGCTGGGTGCCGATGGCCAGCCGCTGGCGCTCAAGCTGGTCGGAGACGATGCCCCGCCAGCGGAGCAACGGGTGCTGGAGCTGACCGAGGCCAGTCACAGTTTTGAGTTCGAGGGTGTTGCCGCGCGCCCGGTACCGTCGTTGCTGCGGGATTTCTCCGCTCCGGTGCGAGTGGACTATCCCTGGACCAGGGAACAGCTGCTGTTTCTGATGAGCCACGATCCGGATGGCTTCAACCGCTGGGATGCCGGCCAGCGGCTGGCCGTGGATGTGATCGAATCGCTGGTGGATGCCGGTGAGGATGCGGAGATTGAACCGAGGCTGGTCTCTGCCTACCGTCATTTGCTGACGGATGAAGGCCTTGACCAGGCGCTGGTCGCCAAGATGCTGCAGTTGCCCTCCGAGGCCTACCTGATCGAGCTGGCTGCGGCGCCGCGGGTCCAGCAGATTTACCGTGCCCGCACCCGGGTAATGAACCACCTGGCGGCAGCCCTGCGTGAGGAACTGCTGGCCTGCTATCACCGCAACAATGGCGGTGCGGAATATCGCCTGACGTCCGACGATATCGCCCGCAGAACCCTGCGCAACACCGCCCTCGGCTGGTTGCTGGAAATCGGCGATGCCGAAGGCCGCGTACTGGCGCTGCGCCAGTTCCGTGAAGCGGACAACATGACCGACCGGCTGGGTGCCTTGCGTGCGCTGGTGAACTCTGACTATCACGAAGACCGCGAGCAGGTGCTGGATGCCTTCTATCAGCGCTGGCAGGACGATCCCCAGGTAGTGGAACTCTGGTTCTCGGTACAGTCCGGCAGTACCCGGGGTAGCCTGGAGCAGGTGCGGGCGTTGATGGAACATGCCGCCTTCGATTGGAAGAACCCCAACAAGGTTCGCTCGGTCATCGGGGTATTTGCCGGCCAGAACCTGGCGGCTTTCCATGCCGAAGACGGTTCCGGCTATCGGTTCCTTGCCGAACAGGTCCGTCATCTGGATGCCAGCAATCCGCAGATCGCTGCCCGGCTGGTGACGCCACTGACCCGCTGGCGCAAGTTCGCCAGTGTCCATGGCGAGCAGATGAAAGCCGCCCTGGAAACCATCCGGGATCGGGAAGGCCTGTCCAAGGATGTGTATGAAGTAGTTCACAAGAGCCTCGCCGGCTGAGCCGGCGGGGACAAAATCGCACTTTCGGTCGATGCACGTTGGCCGTCGATCCGCTAATCTTCAGACTGTAGGGTATTCCATGACACCATAATAAAAGCCACACCAAAGGCTTTCAGACACTCCGGGAATAAGACAATGAAAAAAAACAAGAGTTTGCTTCTGGGTGGCCTGCTGGCGCTCTCGGTATCTGCTGCTCCATCATTTGCCGCCGTCCCGGCCAGTGAAGCAGCACGACTAGGCCAGGACCTGACCCCTTTCGGGTCGGTCAAGGCCGGTAACGCGGCAGGAACCATTCCACCCTGGACCGGGGGCCTCACCAAGGCTCCGGCGGGATACAAGGGCACCGGTCAGCACCATATCAATCCGTTCCCCGATGACAAGGCGTTGTTCACCATCACCTCCGGCAATGCCAGCCAGTACGACAAAAACCTCAGCGATGGCGTCCGGGCACTGCTGGAAACCTATCCGGCTTCCTTCCGGATTCCGGTGTACCTTTCCCGTCGTACCCATGCAGTGCCGGACTGGGTAGCAGAGAATACCCGCAAGAATGCCGTCAATGCCGAAATCGTCGGCGAGGCTGAAGGTCTGGACGGCGCCTACGGCGGCTACCCGTTCCCGATCCTGCACGGCAATGATGAACAGAAAGCCTGGCAGGTCATGTGGAATCACCTCACGCGCTGGCGCGGAGTGAACGTGACCCGCCGGTCCAGTGAGGTTGCGGTACAGGCCAACGGTGACTATTCCCTGGTGACGTCCCAGCAGGAAGCCTTCTTCAATTTCTACAATCCGGAAGGCAAGGAAAAAGATCTCGATAACGTGATCTTTTACTATCTGTCGTTCACCCAGTCTCCACCCCGCCTGGCCGGTGGTGCGATCCTGATTCACGAAACCCTGAACCAGATCATCAACCCGCGTAACGGCTGGGGCTACAACGCCGGCCAGCGCCGGGTACGCCGGGCTCCGAACCTCGGTTACGACTCTCCGATTGCCGCCGCAGACAACCTGCGTACCGCCGATGACACCGATATCTTCAACGGTGCCATGGACCGGTATAACTGGAACTATAAAGGCCTGCAGGAAATGTACATCCCCTACAACAACTACCGTATCGGGGAGAAGGGCACGAAATATTCCGAGATCCTGGGGGTCTCCCATCTCAACCCTGACCTGACCCGCTGGGAGCTGCACCGGGTACACGTGGTCGAGGCGAAGCTGAAGAAAGGTGAACGCCACATCTACGGCAAGCGTGTGTTCTATGTCGATGCCGACAGCTGGAACACAGTTCTGGTGGATCAGTATGACGGTCGTGGCGAACTCTGGCGGGTCAGCATGGGGCTGCCGAAGAACTATTACGAGCTCCCCGGAGTGTGGACTGTACTGGATGTTTATCATGACCTTCAGGCGCGCCGTTACCATGTGCTTGGGCTGGATACCGAGGAACCGGGTACCCGTTCCTTCTCCGATGAGGTGCCCAGCAAGCGTTACTTCTCTCCGGCTTCTCTGCGCCGCAGAAGTGTTCGTTAAGCACTGGCGGGTCAGCAGTCCTGATCATCGGTAATCCAGCCAGGCAAGGAGCCGGCGACCGCAAGGTTGCCGGCTCCTTGTGGCCTGGTGTGGACGCGGAATCTCCTGAAATCGATCACTACAACACAATAGGCAATCTGAATGGCTACATGGAAGATGCGCGAAACCCTGGGGGCAGCCTGTCTTGGTTTTTCCATGGCACTGTCGGCTCCGGCGGCTTTTGCGCTCGCAGATATCATTGAAACTCCCGCCAGAAAAACTGACCTGGCACCGCAAAGCCTGCTTAACGATGCTGATCGCGCCGGCGAGCGCGTGGTGGCCGTGGGCGAGCGCGGGCATATCATCTATTCCGACGATGAGGGTCAGACCTGGAAGCAGGCTAGCGTTCCGGTTGCGGTGACCCTCACGGCAGTGGATTTCAGCACCGACCGTGACGGCTGGGCGGTCGGTCACAGTGGCGTCATTCTTCACAGCAGTGATGCCGGCGCCAGCTGGGAGTTGCAGCTGACGGGAATTCAGGCGGCAGAGCTGGCCATCGAGAGCAAGGAAACCCGGATCGGGGAGATGGAAGTTCAGATCGAGGAGGCCCCGGAAGATCAGAAAGAAGACCTGGAATGGGCACTGGATGACCTGATTTTCTCGGTCGAGAACATGAAGGCCGATCTCAAGATCGGACCGGTCAACCCGTTGCTGGATGTCTGGTTCGAAGACGCTGAACACGGTTTCGCGGTTGGTGCCTACGGTATGTTCCTGCGCACCCTGGACGGCGGTGCAAGCTGGCAGGACTGGGCGCCCAACCTGGACAACCCCAGCGGTTATCACCTCAACGGCATTGCCCGCATCACCGGTGATGCCCTGGTTGTTGTCGGTGAGGCCGGTCAGATCCACAGCTCCGTTGACGGCGGCGAGACCTGGGAGCTGCGGGACAGCCCCTACACCGGTTCGCTGTTCGGAGTGACCGGCACCGGCCAGGTCAACGAGGTGCTGGCCTTTGGTCTGCGTGGCAACGTCCTGCGCTCCACCGATATCGGGCGCAGCTGGGTGACCGTTGCCAATGATAATGGCGCCACTCTGAACGGTTCGGCCGTTGCCAGTGACGGGCGTATTTCCCTGGTCGGTAACGGTGGTGTGGTGCTGATGAGTACCGACGCCGGGCAGACCTTCAGCGAGCATGTGCGGAGCGACCGCGAAGGCATCATGGATGCGGTGCCGATCTCCGGGAACCGGCTGCTGCTGCTGGGTGAGGGGGGCGTCAAGCTCACCGATGCCCGTGGCCGTAATCCACAATAACGCCCTGATGCGGCACGACAAGAACGAAGACTAGAGGGGCAATTGAATGTCGAACCCGAAGCACGACAAGGGCGAACATTACCTGACGACACCGAAGGCCGAGCCTTTCCTGGAGCGGCTCATCTTCAACAACCGGGTGGTTATCCTGGTTGCGTTTCTCATCCTTACGCTGTTTCTCGGCTACAACGCCGTCAAGATTCAGCCGGATGCCAGTTTCGAGCGGATGATACCGCTGGAGCATCCGTACATCATCAACATGCTGGAGCACCGGGACGACCTGGAAAACCTCGGTAACTTTGTGCGAATCGCGGTGGAGTCCAGGGAAGGCGATATCTTCACCCAGGAGTACATGGAAACCCTCAAGGAAATCACCGATGAGGTGTTCTACCTGAACGGGGTCGACCGCTCCGGACTGAAGTCACTGTGGACTTCGAACGTGCGCTGGGTCGAAGTGACCGAACAGGGCTTCCAGGGCGGTACCGTGATCCCTGACGGCTATGACGGTTCCCGCGAGAGCCTGGAAGCACTGCGTCAGAACGTGCTGCGCTCCAATGAGGTAGGGCGGCTGATTTCGGATAATTTCCGCTCGACCATCGTTTACGCACCGCTTTATGAGAAAAATCCGGAAACCGGTGAACCGCTGGATTACGCCGACTTCTCCCGTCAGCTGGAAGAAAAAATCCGCGACAAGTACGAAGGCCAGAATCCGAACATTGATATCCACATCGTCGGGTTCGCCAAGAAAGTGGGCGACCTGATCGAAGGTATCGGCTCCATTGCGTACTTTGCCGGTATTACCATCCTGCTGACTACGCTGCTGCTGTTCTGGTACAGCCGCTGCATCGCCGGCACCCTGGTACCGGTGTTCTCCTCCATCATCGCGGTATTCTGGCAGCTGGGGGCCCTGCGCCTGCTGGGCTACGGTCTTGACCCTTACTCGGTGCTGGTGCCGTTCCTGGTATTTGCCATTGGTATCAGCCATGGGGTGCAGGTGGTCAATGCGATGGCGATGGAAGCCTCCAAAGGCTTTGATCCGATTACAGCAGCCCGCCTGGCGTTCCGTGCGCTCTACATTCCGGGCATGCTGGCTTTGATTTCTGATGCCTTCGGCTTCCTGACCCTGCTGTTCATCGAGATTGATGTGATCAAGGACCTGGCGGTTGCCGCGGGCCTTGGGGTGGCGATTGTCATTATCACCAACCTGGTCCTGCATCCGCTGATCATGTCCTACATCGGCATTACCGCCGGTGGCGTACGTCACGTCCAGAATCGCGGCGAAAAGCAGGATCGCAAGTGGCGCCTGTTGTCCAATTTCGCCCATCCGGCGGTGGCACCGGTTTCCCTGCTGATTGCCGTGATCGGTTTGGGCGCTGGCCTGTATTTCAAGCAGGACCTCAAGGTGGGTGACCTGGACCAGGGCGCGCCGGAACTGCGGGCGGACTCCCGTTACAACAAGGACAACGCCTACATCATTGATAACTACTCCACCAGTGCCGATGTGCTCGTGGTGATGGTGAAGACGCCGCCGGAAATGTGTACCCAGTACAACGTCCTGAGGGCGATGGACAAGCTGCAGTGGGAGTTGCAGAACACCCCGGGTGTGCAATCCTCGGTCTCGCTGGCGGACGTCTCCAAGATCGTCACCAAGGCGCTCAACGAGGGTAACTGGAAGTGGTTCGAGATCAGCCGCAACCAGACCATCATCAATGCGTCGATTCGTGAGGCGCCGGCCGGTCTGATCAATACCAACTGCAGCCTGACTCCGGTTCTGGTCTTCCTTGAGGACCACAAGGCGGAAACCCTGGAGACTGCCGTGAGTGCGGTGGAAGCCTTTGCGGCCGACAACAGCAGCGAAGAGCACACGTTCCTGCTGGCCGCCGGTAATGCCGGGGTGGAAGCGGCCACTAACGAGGTCATCTCCAGCGCCAAGGACATGATGCTGATCTTCGTTTACGGTGTGGTGAGCTTGCTGTGTTTCCTGACCTTCCGCTCAATCCGTGCGGTTATCTGTATTGTGGTGCCGCTGGGCCTGACCTCCGTGCTGTGTGAGGCGATCATGGCGGTGTCCGGCATCGGTATCAAGGTTGCAACCCTGCCGGTGATTGCCCTCGGTGTCGGAATCGGGGTGGACTACGGCATCTACATTTACAGCAAGCTGGAGAAATACCTGCTGGAAGGCAAGACGTTGCAGGAGGCTTACTTCGAAACCCTGCGTTCCACCGGTAAGGCGGTTATCTTTACCGGCGTGACACTGGGCCTCGGCGTGGTGACCTGGATCTTCTCTCCCATCAAGTTCCAGGCTGACATGGGCTTCCTGTTGTTCTTCATGTTCCTCTGGAACATGGTGGGAGCCATCTGGCTGCTGCCGGCACTGGCGCGCTTCCTGTTGCGCCCGGATCGTATGCTGGCCAAGGCGCGGGCGAGCAAATAAGCCCTTCGCCAACCCTCAAAAAAGCCCGGTTTCCGGGCTTTTTTGTTTTATCCTCAAATGGTTAGACTCCTAACGCAAACTTTATTTCGGCCCAAAACTGGTCTATGTTCTTCTAGGTAGCAGAAATTTGTCCGTACAGATCTGCGGGCATTTGAAGACAACGACCAAAAAAAAGGAAAAGCTCATGGCATTTCGAAACAAATTTTCTGCATTGGCGCTGACCGCTGCGGTTGGACTTGGTGTTTCCTCTCTGTCTGTGACAGCCCAGGAGCAGCGGTTCGTGACTATCGGTACCGGTGGCGTTACCGGTGTCTATTACCCGGCCGGCGGTGCGATTTGCCGATTGGTGAACATGGATCGCAAAGAGCATGGGATTCGTTGTTCGGTGGAAAGTACCGGTGGCTCTGTCTACAACCTGAATGCGATTCGCCAGGGCGAGCTTGACCTGGCCGTCGCCCAGTCTGACTGGCAGTTCCATGCCTACAACGGCTCCAGTGATTTCGAGAAGGACGGTAAGAACGAGAAGCTGCGTGCGGTTTTCTCCATGCACCCGGAACCGTTTACCGTCGTGGCCAGCAAGGCGTCCGGTATCAAGAACTTTGAAGACCTTGCCGGCAAGCGGGTTTCGGTGGGTAACCCCGGCTCCGGCCAGCGCGCCACCGCAGAAGTGCTCATGCAGGAAATGGGCTGGGGGCTGGACAAGTTCTCCCTCGCGGCAGAGCTGAAAGCTGCCGAGCAGTCCCAGGCGCTGTGTGACGGCAACATCGATGCCTTCTTCTACACCGTGGGCCACCCCTCCGGTGCGATCAAGGAAGCCACCACGTCCTGTGACAGCGTGATCGTCAACGTCGATAACGATGCCACCAAAAAGCTGATTGCTGACCATCCGTACTACCGTAAGGCCATCATCCCGGGTGGCATGTACCGGGGTAACGACAACGACGTCGCGACCTTCGGTGTGGCAGCGACTTTCGTGACCTCTTCGGATGTTCCGGAAGACGTCGTCTATGAAGTTACCAAGGCTGTATTCGAGAACTTCGACAGCTTCAAGCGCCTGCATCCGGCCTTCGGTAACCTGAAGAAGGAAGAAATGGTGAAGGATGCCCTGAGTGCGCCGTTGCACGCAGGTGCCGCCAAGTACTACAAGGAAGCTGGCCTGATCGACTGATCGCGGCTTCCCTCCCGTCCGCCGGCGGGGCCTCGCCTCGCCGGTGTTCCCTTCACTATGTGCTCCTTTGACAGGATGTAGCTATGGCAAACAGCGACCCCCGAACCGGGGACTCTGTGGATAAAGGGCAGATTGAAGCGGTGCTTCAGACTGAAACCGGGGGCAGGGCGCTGACAGGTCCCGCTGCGGTTATCCTCTTTATCATTCCCCTGGTGTGGTCACTCTTCCAGCTCTGGATAGCCTCTCCGCTGCCCTATATTCTGGAAATCGGTATTTTCAATTCGACCGAGGCACGGTCGATCCATCTTGCTTTCGCCACCTTCCTGGCATTTTCTGCGTTCCCGATGATCAAGGGACGGCATGCCAACAAGGTTCCGGTCTATGACTGGGTGTTGGCGCTGGCGGCGGCGTTTGCGTCGTCCTATCTCTTTGTGTTCTATGACCAGTTATCCACCCGTCCGGGCGCCCCGATTACCCAGGACCTGATTGTTGCCCTTGGTGGCCTGGTACTGCTGCTGGAGGCGACCCGCAGGGCGCTCGGCCTGCCGCTGGCCATCGTGGCGGCCGTGTTCATCATCTATTCCGTGTTCGGGCCCTACATGCCGGATGTGATTTCCCACAAGGGAGTCAGTCTCAACAAACTGGCATCTCACCAGTGGCTGGGTACCGAAGGTGTGTTTGGTGTGGCACTGGGCGTGTCCACCAGCTTTGTGTTTCTGTTCGTGCTGTTCGGTGCGCTGCTGGAGCGGGCAGGCGCCGGTAACTATTTCATCAAGGTCGCCTTTGCCATGCTGGGCCACATGCGAGGCGGGCCTGCCAAGGCGGCGGTTGTCTCCAGTGGCCTCAGTGGCGTGATTTCCGGGTCCTCCATTGCCAACGTGGTTACCACCGGTACCTTCACCATTCCGCTGATGAAGCGGGTGGGTTTCCCGGCGACCAAAGCCGGTGCAGTGGAGGTGGCCGCATCCACCAACGGTCAGCTGACCCCGCCGATTATGGGGGCCGCGGCTTTCCTGATGGTGGAGTATGTGGGGATTTCCTACCTTGAGGTGATCAAGCACGCCATCCTGCCGGCCCTGATCTCTTACGTGGCCCTGATCTACATTGTCCACCTCGAAGCCTGCAAGCTGAATATGCAGGGCATTGAGCGTCTTAACAAACCGACGCTCGCGCAGCGTATGCTGACCTGGGTGGTGTTACTTATTGGTTTGAGTGTGCTCACCCTGGCTGTCTATTACGGGATTGGCTGGATGAAGACCTGGCTTGGCGAGGCGGCAATCTGGGTACTCGGACCGCTGCTGTTGCTGGTCTATATCGCTCTGGTCGCCTATTCCGCGCGCTTCCCGGCGCTGGAAGAGGACGATCCGGACAAGGATCTCACCGAGTTGCCCGAGGTCGGCCCCACGGTCAAAACCGGCCTGTACTACCTGGTGCCTGTGGTGGTGCTGGTGTGGTGCCTGACGGTGGAGCGGTTCTCACCCCAGTTGTCGGCTTTCTGGGCCACCCTGTTCATGATTTTTATTGTCGTCACCCAGCGTCCGCTGCAGTCGTACTTCCGCAAACATGGTCGGGTACTCGAGGAGTTCTGGGCTGGTTGTGCCGATCTCGCGCACTCACTGGCTACGGGGGCTCGCAACATGGTGGGCATTGGTGTCGCCACGGCCACTGCCGGCATAGTGGTGGGCACCGTTACCCTGACCGGTATCGGCCTGGTGATGACCGAGTTTGTCGAGTTCATTTCCGGCGGCAACCTGCTGTTGATGCTGATCTTTACCGCAATCATCAGTCTGATCCTCGGCATGGGGCTGCCAACCACCGCCAACTACATCGTGGTGTCGACGCTGATGGCGCCGGTTATCGTCACCCTCGGTGCCCAGAATGGCCTGCTGGTTCCGCTGATCGCGGTCCATCTTTTTGTGTTCTATTTCGGGATCCTCGCGGATGACACACCGCCCGTGGGTCTCGCCGCCTATGCGGCGGCAGCGATTTCGGGAGCGGACCCGATACGAACGGGTATCCAGGGCTTCACCTACGATATCCGCACCGCGATACTGCCGTTCATGTTCATCTTCAACACCCAGTTGTTGCTGATCGGGCTGACCGGCTGGTTTGACCTGCTGATTACGGTGTTCAGCGCGGTGACGGCGATGCTGGTGTTCTCCGCTGCCACCCAGGGTTATTGGTTTACCAAAACCCGGATGTGGGAGACCGTGCTGCTGCTGCTGATCACCTTCACCATGTTCCGCCCCGGATTCTGGTGGGACATGGTGTATCCCCCCCATGAGAACCGGCCTGCGACGGAGATCTATGAGTATGTCGAGACGCTCCCGGCGGATAAGGACCTGGTGCTGAAGGCGTCGGGGATGTCCCTGGACGGCGCCGATGTTACCAAGTTCATGAAGCTGACCATTCCAGGTGGCGATTCCGCGCAGCAGCGGGTCATGGATGCCGGGCTGGAGCTGAGCCCCGGAGAGGGCGGCATCATGAATGTGGACTTTGTCGGCTTTGACAGCCCGGCGGAAAAGGCCGGCATTCAGTTCGGCTGGACGATCGATGCGGTACAGGTGGAGAACAAGCGGCCTCCGAAGGAGCTGATGTTTATTCCGGCGCTGCTTCTGCTGGGGTTGCTTGCCTATGGTCAGCTTCGCCGCAGGTCGAGGGAGGCACAGCCACACGCTGCTACCTGATCGTCCGGTGGTGGTGATAAAAGCCCGGGCCCGGTGAGGGTCCGGGCTTTTTTGCGATCGGGTAGGTAGCTTCAGGCATGGCACCGCCTCGGGCAGCCTGTTAAACTCCGCCCTCAAACGGGCCCCCGGTTTGTGTCGTGGGCGCCGTCAACATGTGATCTTTGGTACCGATCACCGCTGAGTATTGTCCAGAGGAGCTTCTCATGCCCGTAGTTACCCTGCCGGATGGCAGCCATCGCAGCTTTGCCGAGCCAGTAACCGTTCACGACGTGGCCGCCGATATCGGCGCCGGCCTTGCCAAGGCGGCACTTGCCGGCCGTGTTAACGGCAAGCTGGTGGATACCAGCCACACCATCTCTGATGACGTCGAGCTGGCCATCGTCACTGATCGCGACGAAGACGGCGTCGACATCATTCGCCACTCGACGGCTCACCTGCTGGCGATGGCGGTCAAAGAGCTGTTTCCGGCTGCCCAGGTCACCATTGGCCCGGTGGTGGATAACGGCTTCTACTACGATTTCCGCTTTGACCGGCCGTTCACCAATGAAGATCTTGGCCGGATCGAAAATCGCATGGAAGAGCTCGCCAAACAGGACATCGCGGTGCACCGGTCGGTGCTGTCCCGTGACGAGGCGGTGAAGCTGTTTGAAGAGATGGGTGAGGAGTACAAGGTTCGCATCATCCAGGATATCCCGGGTGAGGAAGACCTGTCCTTCTACCGTCAGGGTGATTTCATCGACCTCTGCCGTGGCCCTCATGTGCCCAGCACCGGCAAACTGAAGGCATTCAAGCTTACCAAGGTAGCGGGCGCCTACTGGCGTGGCGACACCAGCAACGAGCAGCTGCAGCGGGTTTACGGCACAGCGTGGGGCAACAAGAAAGACCTCAAGGCCTATCTGCACCGTCTGGAAGAAGCCGAGAAGCGGGATCACCGCAAGATCGGCAAGAAGCTTGACCTGTTCCACCTGCAGGAAGAAGCGCCGGGTATGGTGTTCTGGCACCCCGATGGCTGGACGGTTTACCAGCAGATCGAGCAGTACATGCGCGACAAGTTGCGCCGCCACGGTTATAAGGAAATCAAGACACCTCAGGTGGTATCACGGACACTGTGGGAGAAGTCCGGTCATTGGGACAAGTTCCACGACGGCATGTTCACCACCGAGTCCGAAAAGCACGACTTTGCCATCAAGCCGATGAACTGCCCCTGTCACATCCAGGTGTTCAATCAGGGCCTGAAGAGCTACAAGGATCTTCCGCTTCGCCTGGCGGAATTTGGGTCCTGTCATCGTAACGAGGCTTCCGGAGCCCTGCATGGCATCATGCGTGTCCGCGGATTTACCCAGGACGATGCGCACATTTTCTGCGAAGAAGAGGCCATTCAGGCTGAAGTTTCGCGATTTATCGATCTTCTGCACGAAGTCTATGCCGACTTCGGCTTCAAGGAAATCCTCTACAAACTGTCCACCCGTCCGGAAAAGCGGGTAGGTTCGGATGAAGTCTGGGACAAGGCAGAGGCCGCTCTGGAAGAGGCGCTTAACCGGGAAGGGGTTGACTGGGAGTTGCTGCCGGGTGAAGGTGCGTTCTACGGTCCGAAGATCGAGTTCTCCCTGAAAGACTGTATCGGTCGGGTATGGCAATGCGGCACCATTCAGGTGGACTTCTCGATGCCGGGTCGTCTTGGCGCCCAATACGTGGCCGATAACTCCGAGCGTAAAACGCCGGTTATGCTGCATCGCGCGGTATTGGGCTCCTTTGAGCGGTTTATCGGTATTCTGATCGAGGAATACGAAGGCGCGTTCCCGACCTGGCTGGCGCCGACCCAGGTGGCCATCCTCAATATCACCGATAACCAGCGTGATTATTGTGAGAATCTGGCGAAAAAGTTGGATTCTTTGGGCTTTAGGGTTAATGCTGACTTGAGAAACGAGAAGATCGGCTTTAAAATCCGCGAGCATACTCTTAACAAGGTTCCCTACCTTGCCGTTATCGGCGATAAAGAAGTCGAGGACAACGCCGTTGCGGTGAGAACCCGCAAAGGTGAAGGTTTGGGGACACTATCGCTCGAGGCGTTCGAACAGCTTCTGCAGGAAGATGTTGATCGCATGGGCAGAATCAAGACGGAGAATTGACTATTAAACAGCGAACGAATCGGGGTGGGCGTACTCCAAAGGCGCCGATCAATGAGAATATTGATGCAACTGAAGTCCGCCTGATCGATGCCGAAGGTAATCAGGTTGGGGTAGTTCCGATCGAAGACGCCCTCAAGATGGCTGAGGAGGCGACCCTGGATCTGGTACAGGTTACAGATTCCGATCCGATCGTCTGTAAGATAATGGACTATGGCAAAAAGGTCTTCGACGAGAAAAAGGCGAAGGCTGCAGCCAAGAAGAAACAGAAACAGACGCAAGTCAAAGAGCTTAAGTTCCGACCAGGAACTGAAGAGGGGGATTACCAGGTAAAACTACGCAACCTGGTACGTTTCCTTGAAAACGGGGACCGCGGCAAAATCACTATTCGCTTCCGTGGACGTGAGATGGCACACCAGGAAATCGGTATGAAGCTCATGGCTCGCATCGAGGCGGATATTGAAGAGCTGGCAACTGTGGAAATGCGGCCGAAAATGGAAGGCCGCCAAATGACCATGATTGTGGCGCCCCGCAAAAAGAAGTGATCCTGATCGGGTGATGATCCCCCGCGCATGCGGGGGATTTGTCGTTCAGGACACATTGTTACTTTTAAAATAGAATGCGGAGTTTTAAAAATGCCGAAGATGAAAACCAAGAGCGGCGCCGCCAAGCGGTTCAAGAAAACCGCTAACGGCTTCAAGCACAAGCAATCCTTCACCAGTCATATCTTGACCAAGAAGAGCCCCAAGCGTAAGCGTCAGCTCCGCGGTACCAAGCTGATTGCCAAGTCTGATGTTGCTTCCATCAAGCGTATGCTCGCGCAGTAAGCGCTAACCGGTTAAGAAGGATTAAAGTATGGCTCGTGTAAAACGTGGCGTGGTCGCACGTCGTCGTCACAAGAAGATTCTCAAGCAGGCCAAAGGTTACTACGGAGCGCGCAGTCGCGTATTCCGCGTAGCCAAGCAGGCGGTTATCAAGGCCGGTCAGTACGCTTACCGCGACCGTCGTAACCGTAAGCGTGCCTTCCGCGCACTGTGGATTGCCCGTATCAACGCTGGCGCCCGTGCCAACGGCCTGTCTTACAGCCGTCTGATTGCTGGTCTGAAGAAGGCGAATGTTGAAATCGACCGTAAGGTTCTGGCCGACCTGGCCATGAACGAGCAGCAGGCATTTGCTGCTGTTGTTGAGAAAGCCAAAGCATCCCTGTGATCGCTTAAGCTCTTTCATCGACATCCGGTCGATAAGGGCACCCCGAGCGGGTGCCTGTTGATAGGGGAAGGGCGCGCTCTTCCCCTATTTTTGTTTTAGCCGTCGGGAAAGGCATGTTCTTCCCGCACTACAGTATTTAGCCCCAACGTCTGAATCGGAGCAGGGTCAATGGAAAACCTGGAGCAACTTGTTCAGGATGGTCTCGCCGCTGTCGCAAAGGCCGACGGCCTGCAGGCACTGGATCAGGTCCGTGTCGATTACCTCGGCAAAAAAGGTGTACTTACTCAGCAGCTGAAATCGCTGGGTCAGCTTTCCCCCGAGGAGCGCCCTGCTGCCGGTCAGAGAATCAACGATGCCAAGGCCCGGGTGCAGGACGCCATCAACGCCCGCCGGGATGGTCTCGAGCAAGCCGCCATTGACCAGAAGCTGGCCAGTGAATCCATTGACGTAACGCTGCCAGGCCGCGGCCAGGACCTGGGTGGCCTGCATCCGGTAACCCGCACTCTGCAGCGCATGGAGCAGTTCTTCTCCCGCGCCGGTTACACCGTCGAGCAGGGGCCGGAGATCGAAGACGATTACCACAACTTCGAAGCGCTCAATATTCCCGGGCATCATCCGGCGCGGGCAATGCACGATACCTTCTATTTCAATCCCGGCACGCTGCTCCGTACCCATACCTCGCCGGTACAGATCCGGACCATGGAAGCGAACAAGCCGCCGTTCCGCATGATCTGTCCGGGCCGGGTCTACCGTTGTGATTCGGACATGACCCACACCCCGATGTTCCATCAGGTGGAAGGCCTGCTGGTCGACAAGAATGTCAGCTTTGCGGATCTGAAAAGTACCGTGGAAGAGTTTCTCCGGGTGTTCTTTGAAAAAGACCTGAAGGTGCGGTTCCGGCCGTCCTACTTCCCGTTCACCGAGCCTTCTGCGGAAGTGGATATCGAGTGGGGCCGCGAAGCCGACGGCAGTATCAAGTGGCTGGAAGTGATGGGCTGCGGCATGGTCCACCCGAAAGTGTTCGAATACTGCGGTATCGACCCGGAAGAGTACCGTGGCTTTGCGTTTGGCATGGGCGTTGAGCGCCTGGCCATGCTCCGCTATGGCGTAAACGACCTGCGCATGTTCTTCGATAACGACCTGCGCTTCCTGCGCCAGTTCCGTTAATTCGGCGCTTCGTTGATTTCCGAATACTCAGGCTAAACCGCATCAGGACAAGGCAAACACCATGAAATTTAGTGAACAGTGGCTGCGCGAGTGGGTAAATCCTTCCATTGACACCCAGGAGCTGGTGGATCAGATCACCATGGCGGGACTGGAAGTGGAGGGTTTCGAGCCGGTGGCAGGCCGGTTTTCCGGCGTTATCGTGGGCCAGGTCGCCAGTGTTATCCCGCATCCGGATGCGGACAAGCTCAGGGTCTGCCAGGTGGTGGGCGGCGATGAGCCGGTGCAGGTGGTTTGCGGCGCGCCTAATGTCCGGGAAGGTCTGAAGATTCCTTTTGCCGTGGTGGGGGCGGTCCTGCCCGGGGATTTCAAGATCAAGAAAGCCAAGCTTCGCGGCCAGCCGTCGCACGGGATGCTGTGTTCCGAGGCCGAACTGGGCCTGTCTGATAACCACGATGGCCTGATGGAGCTGCCGGACGACGCCCCGGTGGGGCAGGATGTGGCAGAGTACCTGGGGCTGAATGATGTCACTATCGATGTGGACCTGACCCCGAACCGCAGTGACTGTCTGTCCATACGTGGCATTGCCCGGGAAGTCGGTGTGCTCAACAGCGCGCTGGTAAGCCAGCCCGAGATCACCCCGGTAGCTGCGCTCCACTCCGAGGTGCCGGCTATTTCTGTCCAGGCGCCGCAAGGCTGCCCGCGTTATCTGGGGCGAATCCTGCGCAATGTGAACCTGCAGGCGACTACTCCACTGTGGATGCAGGAAAAGCTGCGGCGTTCCGGCGTACGGTCCATCGATCCTGCGGTGGACGTGACCAACTACGTGATGCTGGAGCAGGGCCAGCCGATGCACGCGTTTGACCGTGATGAGATCAAGGGCGGCATTGTGGTACGCATGGCAGAACAGGGCGAGAAGCTGGTTCTGCTGGACGGCCAGGAAGTGATCCTGACCAGCGATACGCTGGTGATCGCCGATCGTGAAAAACCGGTAGCCATCGCGGGCGTGATGGGTGGCGAGCACTCCGGCGTCAGCGAAAAAACCCGTGACCTGATTCTTGAAGCGGCCTATTTTGATCCGATTACCCTGGCCGGTAAGGCCCGGCACTACGGCCTGCATACCGATGCTTCCCATCGTTTCGAGCGGGGCGTGGATTACCAGCTGGCCCGCGACGCCATGGAGCGCGCCACTGCACTGCTGATGGCCATCGTGGGTGGTGAGCCGGGCGACATTGTGGAGGTGGCCAGCGAGCAACACCTGCCGGCGCCCCGCAGCATTGACTTGCGTGAGCAGCGGGTGGCAGATGTGCTGGGGATGCATATCGACCGCACCACCGTGGAAGAGATCCTGACCCGACTCGGACTGCATGTCAGCAAGCTGCTGAAGGATGGCTGGCAGGTCACGGTGCCAAGTTTCCGCCCGGATATCACCATCGAGGTGGATCTGATCGAGGAAATTGGTCGCATTTATGGCTATAACAACCTTCCGGTCACTGAGCCGGTCGGTTCCCTTGGCCTGCGAAACCAGCCCGAGGCCGAGCGGCCATTGTCGGCCATCCAGAACTATTTTGTGTCCCGTGGCTACCAGGAAGCGGTGACCTACAGTTTTGTGGATCCCAAGGTACAGGGCCTGGTTGATCCGGAGCGGGAGGGTATTGCCCTGGCCAATCCGATCTCGGCTGACCTGTCCGTCATGCGGACCACCCTGTGGAGCGGATTGCTGAAGACGGTGGCTTACAACTTGAACCGGCAGCAGCCACGGATTCGCCTGTTCGAGACCGGTCTGCGATTTGTGCGCGAGAACGGTGAAATTGACCAGCAACCGATGCTGGCCGGTGTGGTGGCGGGTGCCCAGGTGCCCGAGAATTGGGCCAACGGTCGCCGCAACGCAGACTTTTTCGACGTCAAGGGCGAGCTGGAAAGCCTGTTCAGTCTGCTGGGCATCGAGGTGGCGTTTGTCGCCGGCCAGCACCCCGCCCTGCATCCGGGGCAGACCGCAGAACTGCGGCGTGATGGTCAGCATGTCGGCTGGTTGGGCACGCTGCATCCGCAAGTTCAGAAAAAGCTTGAACTTAATGGCACGATCCTGATGTTTGAGCTATTCTTGAATTCGATCCGCTCTGGATATGTGCCTAATTTCAAAGAAATTTCAAAATTCCCTGAAGTTCGGCGGGATTTGGCTATCATTATCGGGGACGGAGTGACGTTTGCGGATGTCGAGCGTGTGGTTAAACAGCATGCCGGAGATCAGTTGACGTCCTTGCGTGCGTTTGATGTCTATGAGGGCCAAAACCTCGGCGAAGGCAATCGCAGCCTGGCGCTGAGTCTGTTCTGGCAGCATCCGGAGCGCACGCTGAATGAGGAAGAGGTGCATTCGCTCTTCAATGGTGTCATCGGGGCACTGCAGGAGGAGCTGGGAGCAACACTGAGGAGCTGACAGATGACGGCGTTGACGAAAGCGGAAATGGCCGAGCGGTTGTACGAAGAGCTGGGGTTGAACAAGCGCGAAGCCAAGGAAATGGTGGAAGCGTTTTTTGATGAGATCCGCAGTGCTCTGAGCCATAACGAACAGGTCAAACTGTCCGGTTTCGGTAACTTCGATCTGCGGGACAAGAAGCAGCGGCCGGGTCGTAACCCGAAGACCGGTGAAGAAATCCCCATCAGCGCGCGACGTGTAGTCACCTTCCGTCCCGGTCAGAAACTGAAACAGAAAGTAGAAGCTTATGCTGGAACCCAGTCATAACAACGAGCTGCCGGCGATCCCGGGGAAGCGTTACTTCACCATCGGAGAAGTCGCCGATCTGTGTGCCGTAAAGGCCCACGTGCTGCGGTACTGGGAGCAGGAGTTTCCCCAGTTGTCGCCGGTTAAACGTCGTGGAAACCGTCGTTATTACCAGCGGGCAGACGTGATCACCATCCGCCAGATCCGGAGCCTGTTGTACGATCAGGGCTACACCATTGGTGGGGCCAAGCAGAAGCTGAGCAGTCACGAGATCAAGGATGACACCTCCCAGTACAAGCAGCTGATCCGCCAGATGATCACCGAGCTTGAGGAAGTGCTGGAGGTATTGAACGCACCCGCCAGGTAACCATCCTGGCAAACAAGAACCGGAGCCGTTGCTCCGGTTTTTTTATGCTTAAGGCATATGAGGAATAAAGTTATATTAAATGGAAATATGGCCATTTTTTGCGGAAGGATTTGATCTTGCACAAAGCCCGTCGTAATCGTCGGTGCTATTTATGGAACCGACCGGGTTGGGCCTGAACGAGGAGAAATTAGATGAAACGCATGTTGTTACCGTTGTTACTGCTGTTGGTCACCCCATTGTCGTGGGCCGAGGACGCGCCCTCGATAACGCCCGCGGATACCTGGGAGCTGGTGCAGTCCCCGGGTGAAAAAGTACTGTTTCTGGATGTGCGCGATCCGGTGGAGATCATGTTTATCGGGTTTACCGATGCAGTGGATCTGAACATCCCGTTCCAGATGGTGAATCGCAGCCGCTTCAATGAGGAGAAGCGGGTTTTTGCCATGGAAATGAACGAGAACTTTGTTGCCGAGGTGGATGCGGCGCTGGAAGCCAAGGGCCTGGATCGAAATGCCCTGATCATTACCATGTGTCGTTCCGGAAGCGCTCGTGGTAAGCCCAGTGCAGATTACTTGCTGGAACGAGGCTTCAGCAATGTGAAGTATGTGGATCACGGTTTCCAGGGTGATTCGGCGAAGGAGGGTGGCCAGAAGGGGATGCGTGTGGTCAACGGCTGGCAGAACTCCGGCATGCCGTGGTCCTCCAAAATCAATCCGGAGAAGATTTACCGTCCGTAAGAAAAATGCCCGGGCAGGAAGGTTTTCTGCCCGGGCATTTTTATCGTGGAGTTATCAGAAGCTGAACGTGCGGATCTTCGGGTTGAGCATCTGGCTGGCCATATCCGGGGGCGTTGCAACACCCACACCCTCGATCAGGTCGGCCTGGCTATGCTCGCTGTTGGGCAGGTACAGCGCGCATACGTTAACGGCCGCACCCTGCTTGATGAGGCCACGGAGCATCTGGCCCGGGGTTACGTCCTTGGGCTTCAGCGCCGGCGCTTCATAGCTTTTGAGCGCCAGGTCGCCGGCTTTGTCGCACAACAGCACGTTCACCTTTGCGCCCTGACTGGCCATGGCATTACTTAACACCATGGCCATGCCCTGAGTCTGGTTGGACTCGCTGGCGAGTATGACCAGAACTTCCCGGGACGGGTCTTTGCTCTTGTCCTTGTGGCTGTCAGCGAGGGCTGCGCCGGCGGAAAGGGCCAGTACCGAAATCAGTGCGGGGGTGAGAATTTTTCGAATCATCGCGGGACTCCCTGTTTCAGTGTTTGGGTTTGGTCTTGCAGGTTTTGATCCCGAAAATGGAGTATGCGGGGCAGTTACCAATCAGCGCGGTTGCCAGCGGAATGATCCCGATCCAGCCCCAGGGAGTTTGCGGGCCCACAAAAACCAGGGCGATTAGTACAACGCCAACGATGCCACGGATAACGCGGTCGGCAGATCCCATATTGATGGTCATGGTAGAACCTCCTATGTCATGACTTGATACCATTTCAATCTAGACCCGTTATGAGTAGGTGTCAGTGACAAAGTCACACAGGGTTATTCACCGGAGCGAATGATGGAATTTTCTGAATCAGCAGGTACCGGGCACGCAATTCTTGAATCGCTGCCCGCCGGTCTGAGAGCTCATGCTGCGGGACAGGCCCAGCGGCTATCCCTGGAGGCCGGTCAGATCGTGTTCCGTGCCGGAGATCACTGCCAGGGCCTGCCGTTGATTCTCAGCGGCTCGGTAAGGGTGGAAATGACCGGGTTGTCAGGGAGCCGGATCGTGCTTTACCGGATGGGGCCGAACGATATCTGCACCCTGTCAATTGGTTGCCTGATGACTGGCCATGGCTACCGGGCGGAAGCTTATGTGGAAGAGCCCTCGGAAGCCGTGCTGATCCCGCGTCCGACGTTCGAGCGACTGATGGATGAGTCGCGGGACTTTCGCCTCGCAATTATGGCCTCCTATGGCCGGCGGCTGGATGACCTGATGCTGCTGGTGGAGGAGGTGGCATTTCGCCGCATGGATCAGCGCCTTGATGAATGGCTTGTCCGCCATGGTGGTAAGGGTAGTGTCGCGATTACTCACCAGGAGTTGGCGGGCGAACTGGGTACTGCGCGGGAAGTTGTCAGTCGGCTGCTGAAGGAGCTGGAGCGTAAAGGTCAGGTAAGGCTTGCCCGCGGGCGGATCGACGTGGTCTCTGTTAAAAAACCATCGGATTGAGTGATCAAAGTGAATCAATCGGTGGTAACGTGCGTAAGCTAGAGTCGATCCATCAACTATAAGGAACAGGCGAATGATTGGTTACGTGACGATCGGTGTGAGTGACATGGCGCGGGCGAAGGCGTTCTACGCCAGTCTGCTGGCGGACCTGGGTGCGAAGGTACTGCTTGATATGGAGCGAATTGCCTTTGTGGGCAAGGATATGAAATCCCCCATGCTTGCCGTTTGCAAGCCCTTTGACGGCCAGCCCAACCATCCGGGTAATGGCAATATGGTGGCAATCCATCCCGGCTCGAAAGAGGCCGTGGACACCTTCTACCACCGTGCCATTGAGCTGGGGGCGACCTGTGATGGTGAGCCCGGGCAGCGCATTCCCAACCAGTTCTACGGCGCCTATGTGCGAGATCCGGACGGCAACAAGCTGGCGTTCTACCATTTCGGCTGAACCGGCCCAAGGCCCCGGGATGCAATTGGACAATCAGTTCAGGAGCTGCTGACCGCTGACCGGTGACGCTATTTGCCAGCCCGCTTGCCTTCGGTCTCTAGCCACAACAGGGTATCGGTGTAGCCAACGAACCAGTGCAGGTATTCCGGCGACAGCTGCTGCAGCCTCTGGATTGCCCGGGTAACCAGGCGATGGCCGTTGAGGGGGCCGGCATCCGCCGGGGTGTTGGCAATGGCTCCGGCGATCCGGTGAGCGACCTGTTGCCGTGCCTGGGCGGCCCGCATTGCGGCCAGCGCCCGCAATTCAGGGCGCGCGTCGGGCAGGTCTCCGGTCGCGGTGCGCGACGGCTGATTGAGGATTGATTCCAGGTCGGGAGGCCCGGCGCGGACTTCGCGGGCGGGCCGTGCTTCCCGCAACGCTTCCCGCAGTCCGGCAAGCGGCGAGGGCTGCCCGGAATCGCGCCGGGAAGCACGGATCACGCCCTGGAAGTCGCCAAGGTCAAACAGGAGCTGAAGCACTGCGCGGTGTGGGCTGTGGTCGTCCTGATGGCTGCGGGCGAGCACGGCCTGTGCCTGCTGGCGCGCGGCGGTCAATCGCTGGTGCAGCTCTGCCAGGTATTTGCCGGTCCGGAGGCAGGCGGTCTGCGAGGCCTCCCCGTTGTTATTTTCCAGCCGCCTGACCAGAGTCTCGACAAACCGGTAGCGCACCGGATCGAAGCGGCTCGCGCCGCTGGCTTCCAGTCGGGCCAGCCTTGCGCGGAGGTCAGCCAGGCCCTCATTACTCATCGTTGGCACCCTTCATATCAACCGAGGCATCAACCGCCGGCGATGGCGGATCCTGCCGCGGCACGGTGCTGATTTCCACCCGCCGGTTCCGGGCCCGCGAGTCCTCGTCCAGATTGGGAACCGCGGGATCGTTGGGGCCAAAGGCCGCGGCGAAGATCCGCTCCTCCGGAATGCCCTGTGCCACCAGGGTGCGGGTCACCGTCAGGGCCCGTTGGGCGGACAGTCCCCAGTTATCCTCGTAACGCTGGTTGCCCCGGTGGACCGGCAGGTCATCGGTGAAACCGCTGACCATCAGCAGTTCATTATGTTGGGCCAGGTAGACCTGCAGGGGCTGCACCAGCGTTTGCAGCAGCGCTTCTCCCTCATCCTGCAGTTGGTCCGAGTTGAGTCGGAACAACACATTGCCGCTGATCCCGATCCGGCCATCCCGGAAGGTGACTCGCCCACTTGCCAGCGGGTCGGCAAGGGCTTGCTCAAGTGCGATCCGCCGTTGTTCTTCCTGCAGCCGCCGCTGTTTTTCCTGTTCCAGGGATTGGCTCAGCTCCAGCTGGATACCGATGACCCACACCAGGATGAGTACCAGGATGCCGACCAGCGCCGCCATCAGGTCCGAGAAGATCGCCCATACCGGTGTGGCCTGGCCTTCCGGGTCATGCAGTTCATCCATCAGCCCACCTCTTCGGCTGACTGTTTCGCGGCCACCGCACCCAGGGCGTCAATGACGTCCTTCTGGGAGGTCATGCTGAGCTCAATAATTTCCCGGGCCTGCTCCACATAGTAAGCCAGCTGCTCGTTGTTCCGGCTGGCGGAGGTGTCGAGTGCGGCCTCCACCTTTTCGAGGCTGCCGATCAGTTGATTGTTGGAGTCGCTGAACAGGCTGGCCGCCAGTTGCAACGCTTCGCTGAGACTGGCCAGCTCGTCGGCGCTTCCCGATATGTGTGTCGCGATGCCGGAAAGCTGTGTCCCTTGCTGTTGGACCTGGCTTGCAAAGCTGTCGCTGGCTCCGGTCAGTGCCTCGGTGGCAGCCACGATCAGCTCTTCGATGGCTTCCTGCTGGGACTTGGTGGCCGCCCGCTGGTCCTGTAGCAGGGCGTTCAGTTCAGCCATGATGCGACGCCGCTCGTCCAGCAATTCGTTGTCCCGCTCACTGGAGCGGGTCAGCTCGGCGCGCATTTCACCGATGACTTCGGCGGCCGCTTTAGGCGCCTCTGCCGCAGCTTCAATCAGCCGGCTCATCGGGGCTTCCAGGCCATGGCCGAGAGTTTGCAGGTGGCGGGCAACCGTCGCTTCCAGTTCGGCCAGGCGCTGTGTCGCTGTCTCGCTGCGCCCGGCTTCCTGATCCCGCAACGCGGTGAGCTGCTCCCGGAGCGTGGTTTGCAGGTCTGCAATGCCGGTTAGCTGGCTGGCCTGGAGCTGCTCGGTGTGGTGCCGATAGGTGTCGTTACAGGCTTGCAGGCTGGCGGCAATTTCGCGGGCCAGCGCGGCACTGGCTTGCTGATGGGAATTCAATCCGCTCTGCCAGCTGTGGGCGGCCTGCTCGGTGGTCTGGCGGAACTGTTCTGCGAGGCCTCGTGCGTGCTGTTCGAGCATCTCTCCAAGCTGTTGCCGGCTCTGTTCCGCGCCGTCGTGGAGTTCATTCGTGGCCTGATCGACCACGGGGCGCAGAGCCTCCGCAGCCAGTCGGCTGCTGTCTGCCAGGCTGGTCTGCAGGGAACGGGCGACGGACTCGGCCAGGGTTTCATACTGTCGGCTGACCTGTTGGTGGAAGTCCCGCTGGTTGTGGCTGAGGCTGGCGGACAACTGGGCGCCCAGCTGTTCCAGGTGCGTGGTCATGGCCTGCAGGCTGCTGACAACTTCCGGAAACGCCCGGGATTGCTCCCGGATGGCCAGGAAGGCCTGCTCCCGTTGATAGTCAAGAGACAGATGGTGGAGCTGCTGGCGTACCCGGATGTCCAGTTGACGGGATACCATCACCCTTTCGCGGCGGCTGACGGTCGCTGCCAATCCCAGCATGGCGGATGCGGCGACGCCGGCAATCGACGTGCCAAAGGCCAGGCTCAGGCCGGCAATCGGGGCGGCCAGCGCGCTGCGGATGGTGGCCAGCTCCGTGCTGCCTTCCAGGGCCGAGGCGGCACCATTCAGCGTGACAATCATGCCCACAAAGGTACCCAGCAGCCCGAGCATGACCAGCAGGCCGAGTAGATAAGGAGTCAGCATCGGGCCGGGCAGGGCGACCGGTTCGCCCTCTATTCGCCGGCGTGCGGCCGGCTGAAGCGCAGGCGGCAACTGGCCCAGCCAGCTGGTCAGTGCCTCCCGGGAGTCTGGCAGGCTATCCAGCAGGTCAAAAAGCCGGCCGGTGGCACGGCGGAACCCCGTCAACTCCACAAATCCGATGGCATAGGCCGCGCCGATAATCAGGGTAACGGCGAGCGCCAGGGTATTGGTGCCCAGAAAACCGGAACCAATCCAGACCACAGCCGCGGCGCCAAGCACAAAGGCCAGGGCAAACATTATGCGTGTCATGGGGTTTTACCTATCTCCTGGTGAATAGCGGCCAACAGGCCAAGTGCCGGCTCCAGGCGAACATCCAGTTCGGCCAGCAACAACAGCTGAATTTCCTGCTGGAATAATCCCCGCCAGTCGGCGCCGGCGTCCTGCTCCTGTTGCAATGCCACGAAGCGTTTTTCCAGCAGGGCCGGCAGGGTAGCAAAACATTGACTGGTGTACTGCGCCATAGCGTGGTCAAACACCCCGTCAAACTCGGCAATCCGGGCCATTGAGTGGCTGTAGCCGGCTACCGCCGTTCTGAAGCGCGCACGCAGCTGACGACTTGCCGCAACAATCTGTCGTTGTCGGGCCAGATAGAATTGCAGGAACGGAGCAAAGTCGGGTGACGGGGCACTGGCGGCGTCCGCATTCAGGTTGGCCAGCGGTTTCCGCGGTTCGGCTTTGTCGAACTCCTCCAGTGCGAGGTCCAGCTTGTTCAGGACCTTGCGTCGGGCGTCCGCCAGTTCCTGAAGTAATTGGTGTTCCAGGTCTGCGACTGGCTCCGGTTGGCCGTGTGGGCGGAACCCCAGCGCCTTGTCCAGCGCCATGGTGTCGCCCAGTCCGAACAGTCGCCCCAGCCGTTCCGCAAAGCAGCCGTGAGACTCGCTGGCAGCTCGCTTCTCAAGCCGCAACAAGCGCTCCACCAAGCGGGCGCTATGGGGCAGGACCTGGGCGGAGGCCTGAAGCGTGGTATGCTCTGTGCTGCTGGTCATTACCGGGTAGCCGGGGCTCCAGAAAGTGGTGGATTCGAGGTGGCACATTCTAGACGGAATTTGCTGCTGACGCTAAGCCGCGGGCGAGGTGTAAGCCCTTGCGTGACACATTGGTAACAAACCCCGATTCACTTGCCCGAGGTCCCCATGGCCCGTTTTGAATTACTTGGCACAGCCACCATTCCCGGTAAGGGAACCCAGCTGCGCCTGCTCCAGCGCAATGACGAGTTTTCCATAAAGATCGCCGGCAGCACCGGTGAGCTGATGAACAGTCGCCTGCATGGCTCCGAGGATGCGCTGGCAACCCTGGCCTGTGAGCGCATCGCGGAGCATCCCGCACCCCGGGTGCTGATCGGAGGGCTGGGGATGGGGTTTACCCTGGCAGCTGCATTGCAGTCATTGGGGGCCACTGCCGAGGTGACCGTTGCCGAACTGGTGCCGGAAGTGAAAGAGTGGAACCTGGGTGCCCTGGGTGGCGCAGCAGGCTACCCGCTGAAGGATCCGCGGGCGCGGGTGCACATTGGTGATGTGGTTCAGCTGATCAAAGACTCGCCGGCAAGCTACGACGCCATTCTGCTGGACATTGACAATGGGCCGGAAGGCCTGACACGCAAGGAAAATGACTGGCTGTATACAGCGGCGGGTATCGCGGCGGCTCAGGCGGCACTGCGGCCTGATGGCATTCTGGCGTACTGGTCAGCGGGGCAGGACCCCACCTTTACGGAACGCTTGAAGCGGGCGGGTTTGTCAGTGGAGCCGGTGACGGTTCGAGCCCATCGCCCGGGCAAGGGCGCGCGGCACGTCATCTGGCTGGCCTGGTAGCGCTTCGCTCAAGGTTGCATCCCGGGAGTCCATGCTCGTCGCCGCTTCCGGGGGCTACTGACTGTGGTGCCACTGGCAAATTCCAGGCACGAAAAAAGGCAGCCGAAGCTGCCTTTTTCTTTCGAGTTGCCTGTTATTAACAGGGCAACTTCCTACAGAGCTGCTTTTTACAGCGCTACAACGTTCTCAGCCTGAGGACCTTTCTGGCCCTGAGTCACTGTGAACTCGACTTGCTGGCCTTCGGCCAGAGTCTTGAAGCCGCCGCCTTGGATGGCGCTGTAGTGAACAAATACGTCCGGGCCGCTTTCACGAGTGATGAAGCCGAAGCCTTTGGATTCGTTGAAAAACTTAACAGTGCCGGTAACAGTAGACATAATAGTACTTTCCTGAATTCAATCTTTAATAGTGCCGTCAGACGACCGTTGTGATGCCTGATCAGCGGTATGCGGGAAACAAAAAACTTGCGTGATCAAAAACAGGACGTACAACTTGTAAAAGCACAGATGCGTCTTATTGATGAAATGCTTTGCTAAATCTTTCCAACGAGGCCCACTGTACTCCAGGCCGATCGAAATGCAAAGCTATTTTTTATAGGCACTTACCCGTGGCTGCATAAAGCAGGGCAATGCGAGTGTCTTTGGTGGTGGTGACGGACATCCGCTGGCCTCCTTTCCAAAAAACTTAAGCTTTGGAGGGTGGGGCTGGCAGACAAGCTGGAAGCCAGTTGATCTGCAATCAGCCCGGGAACTGGTTTAGCCCATAACGAAAAAAGGCAGATACCCTGAGAGTATCTGCCTTCATTCGGGAATATGGTCGGGACGGCAGGATTTGAACCTGCGACCACCTGCACCCCATACAGGTGCGCTACCAGACTGCGCTACGCCCCGAGTTCGCTTCAGAGGTCTTGTACGACAGCCCTGCTGTCGTGGACTTCTGGCCAGAAAGGTTTATCTCACTGGCTTAGCGGGAGCGAAGTCTACACTAGCCCCCAGCAAAAATAAACAGGGAAAGCGGCAATTTACCTCCCTTTTTGTTTGAGGGATCAGAGCAGCTTGGTTTCCCGTAACTGGCGGACAAATTCCGGCGGATCGAAGCTGTCGCTGGTGGCCAGGCTCCAGTATTTGTCGAACACCCGGTGGCCGGTGTTGCCCTTCAGCAACGCGCCGGGCTGCAGGTAATGGTACAGCTCGGCGTAGGATGAGATTTCGGTGCTGGAGACCCGGCGCAGGATGTGTTCCGGGCCCAGTTGGCTGGGGTGGTTCAGGCCGGCGGCGGCCAGCAGATTGGCCAGGGCATCCAGGGTGTTTTTGTGGAAGTTGTATACCCGCCGGCTCTTGTCTTCCACGTCCAGCTTGCTGCTGCGGGTCGGGTCCTGGGTGGCGATGCCGGAAGGGCAGTGGCCGGTGTGGCAGCTGAGGGACTGGATGCAGCCGAGGGCGAACATGTAGCCCCGGGCGGCGTTGCACCAGTCGGCGCCGAGCGCCAGGGTCCTGGCGATGTTGAAGGCGGAAGTGATCTTGCCGGCCGCGCCGATGGCAATGTCTTCTCGCAGGTTGCAGCCCACCAGGGTGTTGTGGACCAGCTGGAGCGCTTCGTTCATGGGCATGCCGAGGCGGTTGATGAATTCCAGTGGCGCCGCGCCGGTGCCGCCTTCACCGCCATCCACCACGATAAAATCCGGTTTCAGGCCGGTATCCAGCATGGCTCTAACAATGGCCAGCCACTCCCAGGGGTGGCCAATGGCCAGTTTGAAACCGGTGGGCTTGCCACCGGACAGGGTCCGCAGCCGGTCGATAAATTCAAGCAGTTCCCGCGGCGTACTGAACTCGGTGTGGCTGGGGGG